>Ga0310345_10000014_pt1 | contig 515535 bp, 474 predicted proteins | sample HC15DNA20500_MG_FD_204667 | JGI IMG/M metagenome (GOLD analysis project Ga0310345, IMG submission 204667) | Marine microbial communities from station ALOHA, North Pacific Subtropical Gyre - HC15-DNA-20-500_MG | ecosystem: Environmental > Aquatic > Marine > Oceanic | place: Pacific Ocean...
CTTGGAGCGTGCGGTACGGCAGGGTGGCCGTAACCATGAAAGGGGCGTGAGCTGTGGTGCGCGACGGGAGCGCGAGGGCCGCCCCGTGGGGTGGCGCCTCCGACGTGGGTGTTGGGCGCTTTATGGTAGCCAAACCCCTCCGACCTCGCCGTGGCGCGAGACGATAGCAATAGCGCCACCCCGCCCCGACGGGGCGGCGCTCGCGCGGCGGGGCTACGCCCATTGTTACGCGCGGGCGGCTTCGCCGCCTGGTTGCTGCGGGGCGGTTCGGGACGCAACGACGTGGGGCGTGACTGGCGCAACGGTAGCGCGAGCGACGCCCCGTGGGGTGGCGCCTCCGACGCTGGTGTTGGGCGCTTTATGGTGGCCAGGTACATCTTCCCTCGCCGCATCGCGGGCGGATAGCAATAGCGCCACCCCGCCCCGACGGGGCGGCGCTCGCGCGGCGGGGCTGCGCCCCTTGTTCCGCGCGACACCTGCGGCGGGCGGCTCCGCCGCCCCTGCGCTGTGCTACTTCTGCCCCACGCCCGGGACCAGCTCGGCCTCGGGCAGCGCGGCGCGCAGGGCAGCGTCGGGGGCCTCTGTCAGCAACCACACCGCCTGCTCTCCGGCGGCCACGGCCCCGCGCACCGGATCCATCTCGCCCTCCGCCAGATGCTCGCGCCTCGCGTCGCGGCGGGCATATTCCAGCACGTCGGCATCGGGCAGCTCGCCGTGGAAGATCACGTCGGCCTCCTGCATGCGCTGCACGGCGCGCAGGGTCAGCAGGTCGCGCCCGCCCTGAGGCAGCACGACCAGCGCCAGCGTGCCGGCCGAGGGCGCATCCGGCGCGCCCCCCGCCGCGATCGCCGCCTTCAGACGCTCGGCCGCCTCGCGCTCGGCGCCGCGGGCATGCAGGCGGCGGGGCGCGCCGAGGAAAGCCCATCGCCAATAGGCGCGGCGGCCCGCCTCGGGCACGCCTTCGGCCACCGCGCCGCGCAGCCGGCCAGCCAGCGCAACCAGGTCGCCCAGCCGCGGCTCGAGCATCTCTTCCAGCCGCGTCTTGATCTGCCGGGCGAGCACCGGGGCCGCGCCCTCGGTGCCGATCGCCACGACCAGCGGATCGCGATCCACCAGCGAGGGCGTCGTGGCGCGGCAGAGCTCGGGCCGGTCGACCACGTTGAAGACGCAGCCCGCGGCGCGGGCGACCTCGGCCAGCGCCTCGTCGCGCGCGGGATCGCCGGTGCAGATGAAGACCAGCGCGGCCCCGGCCAGCCGGGCCTCATCGGGCGGGGCCGTCTCGTGCACGGCGCGGCCCTCGGACACCAGCGCGGCAAGCTCGGGGTCTAGATCGGGGGCGATGAAGGTGAGCCGCGCCTCGGTCTTGAGCATCAGGCGGGCCTTCTGCGCGGCCTGTTCGCCGCCGCCAAGGATCACCACCTCGCCACCCTCCATGCGCAGGAACATCGGGAAGAATTTCATTCGGCGGCCTTTGCCCCGTTGCCTGGCGCCCCGTCCAGCCGCCGCGCCCACAGCGCGCGCGCCTCGTCGAGCCCGCCGGCGCCCAGCGTGTCGAGCGCCAGCGCCGCGGTGCCGGTCACCACCGCCTCGGCGAAGGGATCGTGCAGCTCGCACCGCCAGAGCCGCGCGAGATCGCCGAGCGCGTAATCCTCGCCCGCGAGCCGCCGCGCTTCGCCCTCCAGCACCGGCGGCGCGGCGGGGGCCATTTCGCGCCCGTCGCGCAGGCCGTAGAGCGCGATCTCCTTGCCCGGATGACGCTCGAACTCGCCGCCGCCGCCCTTGATGATCGTCAGGTTGCGCTGGCCGAGCAGGTCGGCCGCGAGCTCCTGCAATTCGCGGTAGGGCGGGTGGAAGACGCCCTGGACAGCCGACGCCGCGCCGGCGGGGTTGAGCATGCGGCAGGTCGTGTTGACCGCCGAGCGCAGGCCGAGCACATCGCGGAGCCTGAGCAGGCGCAGGATGTCGGGGGCGAAATCCTCGAGCGCGACATAGGCGATGCCGTCGCGGGCGAGCGTGGCGCCGGCATCGGCCCAGGAGGTGCGCGCGATGCCCGCGTGGGGCAGCGCGGCGCGGATGTCGGCGACGGGGTTCTGGTGGCTGTTCCAACCGTGCAACAAGACCGGATGGCCGGCGCGGGCCACCAGCCGGGCGGCGAGCAGGAACCACGGCACCGAGCGGGTGCGCCCGGCGGCATAGCTGGGCCAGTCGAGCGCCGGGCGCGGGCCGTGCCAGGGGGCGATGGCGGCGCGGGCGGCCTCGACGAAGCCGGCGATCTCCTCGGGCACCTCGCCGCGGTAGCGCATCAGCATGAGCAGCGCGCCCACCGCCTCGGGCGCGGCGCTGCCGTCGAGCATGCGCGCCATGGCATCGCGCGCCTCCTCGCGGGTGAGCGAGCGGGCGCGGCCGGGGCCCCGCCCCATGGCGCGGACATACTGGCTGAACTCCATGAGCCTCTCCGGGGGTTGCGCGGGAAGGGTGGCCGAAAGCGGGGGCGGGTGCAAGGTGGTGGTGAGCGGAGCCGGCGTGACCCGCAACAATCGCAACGGGAGCGCGAGCGGCGCCCCGTGGGGTGGCGCTGCCGACGTGGGTTTTGGGCGCTTTATGGTGGCCAAGGCCCTCCGACCTCCCCACCGCGCACGTGGGTAGCAATAGCGCCACCCCGCCCCGACGGGGCGGCGCTCGCGCGGCGGGGCTGCGCCCCTTGTCCCGCGCGACACCTGCGGCGGGCGTAGTGCTCCCGCCCCTTCGACAAAGTGAAGCGCAACGGTAGCGTGAGAGCCGCCCCGTGGGGTGGCGCCTCCGACGTGGCTGTTGGGCGCTTTATGGGGGCCCAGTACATCCGACCTCACCGCAACGCGGGTCGATAGCCATAGCGCCACCCCGCCCGGACGGGGCGGCGCTCGCGCGGCGGGCTTCGCCCTTGTCCCGCGCGGGGCGCTGCGCGCCCTACCCCGTCTCGCTCTCCACTTCCGCGCGGGTGTGATCCTTCTCGCGCACCTCGTCGGGCGGCACCAGGGCCACGATCCGCGTGCCCGGGGCGAGGTTGTCGGCCTCTTCCTCGCGCGGGTGGCGCTTCAGCGCGCCCGACTTGGTGATCTGCGCCATCAGCACCGCCTCGGGCCGATCGGCGCGCCACTCGGAATAGCCATATTCCTCCGACAGCTTCGTCGTGCGGAACCGCCAGCCCTCGCGCATCATGTCGTCGAGCTCGCCATAGCTGCGCCCGCCGCCGAAGCTGCGCCCGCCGAGCTGCGTGGGCAGGGCGTGGCGGCGGTTCTCGTGCTTCACGCGGGTGATCTGCCAGACGTTCTCGCGCCCGAATTCGGGGCCGAGATCGGTGCAGACCAGCGTGTTGTAGGCATCGTTCTCGGTCGCCGCGATGATCGTGTCGTAGTTCAAGAGCTCGATCACGTTCTCGGCTGCCTCGCCCAGCACGTCGCCATAAAACGTCGGCAACCCGGCCGAGCGTGCCCGGATCAGACGCGCATGGTTGGGATCGGCCACCAGGACCGGGATGCCCGCCTTCTCCAGCGCCTCGCCCAAACCCACGGCGAAGCGCGAGCCGCCCACCAGCAGCACCGCCGGCTTCGCCTCGCCGCCCAGGCCCAGCCGCCGCGCCAGCGGGCCGAGCGTAAAGCCGTGCAGCACCACCGTCGCCAGCACCAGCAGGAAGGCGAGCGGGCCGATCGTGGCGCCGTCCTCGACGCCCGCATCGGCCAGCCGCTCGCCGAAGAGCCCGGCCACCGCCACCAGCACCACGCCGCGCGGGCCGGTGAAGGCGATCAGCAGACGCTCGGCCCAGGGCACGTCGGACAGCGCCAGCGAGGCCATCACCGTGAGCGGGCGGGCCACCAGCACCACGGCGGCCACGAACAGCCCGGCGCGCCAGTTGAGCTGGGCCAGCGTGGCGAAATCCATCGACGCGGCGAGCAGGATGAACACGCCCGAGACGAGAAGGATCGTCGCATGCTCCTTGAACCGCCGCAGCTCGGCGAAGGAGGCGAGGTTGGAATTCGCGATCACCAGCCCCATCACCGTCACCGCCAGGAGCCCCGCCTCGTGCAGCAGGTAATCCGACAGCGCGAAGATCACCAGCAGCACCGCGAAGAGCACCGGCACCTTCATGTATTCCGGCACCTGCCCCCGCTTGAAGCCGCGCGCCAGCGTGTAGCCCGCCACCCAGCCGATCACCGCCGCCCCGGCGATCCCGACGAAGAGATCGAGCGCCGCGCTGCCCAGCGTTTCGGCATTGCGCACGACCAGCACGATCTCGAAGGCGAGCACGGCGGCCAGCGCGCCGATCGGATCGTTGACGATCGCCTCCCATTGCAGCAGCGAGGCCGGCCGCCGCGCCAGCCGCGCCTGGCGCAGGAGCGGCGCGATCACGGTGGGGCCGGTCACGATCATGATCCCGCCGAACACGGCCGAGGCCTCCCACCCCAGGCCCGCCGCGTAATGCAGCGTGAGGGTGGAGAGCAGCCAGCCCAGGGGCGCGCCCACGACGACCAGCCGCCGCACGCCGGCCGCCGCATCGCCGAGCTTGTGGAAATCGAGCGTCAGCCCGCCCTCGAACAGGATCACCGCGACGGCGAGCGCGATCAGGGGCCGGGTGATCGGGCCGATGTCACGCCCGGGATCGAAGAGGCCGCTGAAGGGGCCGACGATGAGGCCCGCGGCCAGCATCAGCACGATGGCCGGCAGCCGCAGCCGCCAGGCGATCCATTGCGCGCCGACACCCAGCGCGCCGACCAGCGCGATCGCGATGACCGGGTCCATCGCGCCCGTTGCTTCCGTGGCCATGCTGCCCCCTTCGTTCCGTTTCGGGGGACTGTGGGTCAATCGGCGCCCGGCGTCCAGTTCTGGCGAAGGGGACTGGACGACAACCGCCCTAGAGCTCGGCTCCGGTCTCCGGCGCATCGCCTTCCGCCAATAGCGCCTGTGCCGCCCAGAGCATCCGCCGCCGCGCCTGCGCGGCAGGCCAGCCGCATTCCTCCACCAGGTCCAGCCAGACCGGCACACCCACCAGCGCCCACAGGAAATCCCGCGCCTCGTCCACGCTCCAGTGCGGGGCAAGCGCGCCATCGGCCTGGAGCGAGGCGACCAGCGCCCGCATCCAGAGCTTCAGCTCGCCCATCCTGTCATCCCAGGCCGCGCGCGCCTCGGCATCCGTCGCTTTGAGGCGCAGCAGGTCGCGCGCTACGGGCACGATACGGGGCACGTAATCCAGCCACGCGGCGAGGCCCGTCTCCAGCCTTGCCGCCGGGTCGGGCAGCGCCAGCGCATCGCGCAGCAGTGTGGCGATGCCGGAGCGTTCATCCATCCGGCGCAGCAGGGCGATCAGCAGCCCGCCGCGATTTCCGAAATGCAGATAGACGGCCTGCCGGCTCACTCCCGCGTCCTGAGCGATCCGCGCGAGCGAGGCGTCGGCGCCGTCGCGCGCCACCTTTTCCCATGCCGCGTCGAGTATGCGGTTGCGGGTATCGCTTGCCGGGGCAGCTGATGTTGACACGTGTAAAGGCTCCACATACTTTACGCATGTAAATCACCCCTGCCCCGTTCCCTGCAAGCGGAAACCCGATGCCCAAGCTGGCCGATATGGAACTGGTAACCGCCTGCCCCGAAGGCGCCGCCTTTCGCTATCTCTGCAACATGGAGAATTTCGGCGCCTGGTTTCCCGGTGTCCTGTCGATCACCTCGCCCGATGCCACGCCCCACGGGCAGGTCGGCAAGACCTACCACGAGCGGGTGCGCATGCCCTTTCGCGGCGAGGTGACGATCCCGCTCACCGTCACCACCTGCGAGGAGGGGCGGCTGTTCCGCACCCAAGGCGCTTTGCGGCCGCTTCTGCCCGAGATGACGATCACGCTCTGCCCGACGGATGGTGCGCGCACCCGCATCGCCTGGCGGATGGACAGCCGCAACGAGAGCGCGCTCTTCCGCGTCACGCTGCTGCCGCTGGCGCGCCGTGTCATGGCGCGGCGCGCCGGTGTGGCGCGGGAGCGGTTGCGGGCGCGGCTCGAGGAATTGGCCGGCGCCGCCACTTCATAGCGTTCGCGCCGGGTTGCGGCGCCCCTGCCCTACCCGCAGAGCCGCTCGTATTCCTGGATCGCGAAGCGGTCGGTCATGCCGGCCACGTAATCGAGCACGATACGCGCCAGTTCCTTCTCGCTGCGCGCCGCCTCGACATCGGCGCGCCATTCGGCGGGCAGCTTGCCCGGCTCGCGCATGAAGAGCGGGAACAGCGCCTCGATCACCTGGGTCACGCGGGCGCGTTCGGCCATGACCGAGGGCGCGCGGTACATGCGTTCGAACAGGAAGGACTTGATCGCCTTGATGTTCTGGTAGAGCGGCTTGGAGAAGCGGATGATCGTGCGATCCATGTCGCGGATCTCCTGCGCGCTTTCGGGGCGCGCGGCCTCCAGCCGGTTGGTGGCGATGGCGATCACGTCTTCCACCATGACGCCGAAGATCCGGCGCAGCGCCTCGTGGTCGCGGCGGTTGGCGTCGAGGCCGGGATAGCGGCGGTCGACCTCCTCGTAGGCGGGCGCGGTGAGGGGCAATTGCACGAGGTCGTCGGCGGTGAAGAGCCCGGCGCGCAGCCCGTCATGCAGGTCGTGGTGGTTGTAGGCGATATCGTCGGCAATGGCGGCGACCTGGGCCTCGGCGCTGGCGAAGCTGTGCAGCTCGAGGTCGAACACCTCGTTGAACTCGCGCAGGGCATAGGGCAGATCGTCGAGCCCGGGCTCGGCCTCGCCGGTGCGCTGCACGGCGTTGGGGCCGATCAGCGGGCCGTTGTGCTTGGCGATGCCCTCGAGGCTTTCCCATGTCAGGTTGAGACCGTCGAAATCGGCATAGTGACGCTCCAGCCGGGTGACGATGCGGATCGCCTGCGCGTTGTGGTCGAACCCGCCATAGGGCGCCATCAGAGCGGCGAGCGCATCCTCGCCCGTGTGCCCGAAAGGCGGATGGCCCAGATCATGCGCCAGCGCCACCGCCTCGGCCAGCCTCTCGTTCAGCCCCAGCGCGCCGGCGATGGTACGCGCCACCTGGGCGACCTCGATCGAATGGGTGAGCCTCGTGCGGTAGTAATCGCCCTCATGCTCCACGAAGACCTGGGTCTTGTGCTTGAGGCGGCGGAAGGCCGAGGAATGGATGATCCTGTCGCGATCGCGCTGGAAGGGCGAGCGGAAGGTGGACATGGCCTCCTGGTGCAGCCGCCCCCGGCTTTCGCCCGGCTGGCTGGCATAGGGTTTGAGCATCCGTGATCGCCTCGTTCTTGCCGGTCTGTCCCGCCGCCCATATATTCGCTCTGTAACGATGCGACAAACGGATTGCCCGAGATGACGCTCACCCTGCCCCCCCGCGTGACCGACCGTGCCTTCGCCCGGCTGGCCGAGATCAATGCCGACAGCTCCGAGGCCAAGGCGCTGCGCGTGGCGGTCGAGGGCGGCGGCTGTTCGGGCTTTCAATACGACATCTCGCTCGCCGATGCGGCGGAAGAGGATGACCTGGTGCTCGAGGGCGCGGGCGAGAATGCCGGGCAGAAGGTGCTGGTGGACAGCACCTCGCTGCCGTTCCTCGAGAACGCGGTGATCGACTTCACCGAGGAGCTGATCGGCGCGCGCTTCGTGATCGACAATCCCAACGCCACCGCCTCTTGCGGCTGCGGGACGTCGTTCTCCATGTGATGGCGGCCCTGCCGAAGCTGGCCGCGCCCGCGCAGAGGGCGCTCGCGGCGGCGGGGCTGGCGCGGCTGGAGGACGTGGCGACCTGGCGGCGCGACGACATCGCGGCCTTGCACGGGATCGGCAAGGGCGCGCTGGAGCGGCTTGATGCGGCTTTGGCCGAGGCGGGGCTGGGCTACGCGGGCTGAGGTGCGGGGGCGGGCGCCCCCTACCCCGCCTCTTCCACCGTGATGCGGGGCCGATCGCCGCCCAGACCCGCGAAGGCGAGCTGCCGGCAGGAAAACACGATGATCTGCTGCTGAAGCGCCACGCGGTTGAGCGCGGTGAACATCTTCACGATGCGGTCGTCATCGGAATAGACCAGCGCATCGTCGAGGATGATCGGCAGGTGCTGGCCGCGCCGGGCGAAGAGGCGGGCGAATGCCAGGCGGGTGAGGATGGCGATCTGTTCCTGCGTGCCGCCCGAGAGCGTCTCGAACGCCTCGGTCTCGCCGCCGCGGCGCAGGGCGCCGGGGGTGATGCTGTCGGTCTCCCAGTCGAGGCCGGCATCCTCGTGAAGGATGCGCAGCAGGGGGCGCAGTTCTTCCTGGACCGGCTCGAAATACGCCTCGCGCGCGCCGTCGCGGGCGGTCTCGAGCGTGTCGCGCAGGCGCACGAGCGCGGCGACCTCGGCTTCGTAGCGCTTCGCGCGGGCCCTCGCGGCGGCGAAGCGTTCGGCGACCTCGTCGCGCCGCTCCTCCACGCCCTCGTCGGCGCGCGTGTCGATCCGGGCCGAGAGATCGGCGCGCCGTTCGACCAGCTGCTCGCGCCGCTTGCGGGCATTCTCGAACGCGGCTTCGGCGCGTTGGAGGTTGGCCGTTGCGGTGGCGGCGTCGGGCGCTTCGGCCTGCAGGGCGGCGAGCGCGGCTTCCCGGCTTGCCATCTCCGCTTGGGCCGCCTCGGCGGCGGCGTCGAGTTCGGCGCGGCGGGCGGGCCGTGCCGGGGCATCGCCGGCCAGCGCCTCGGCCGCAGCCTGACGGTCGCGCGCGGCGGCAAGCGCGGCCTCGGCGGCGGCCAGCTTCTCGCGCGCCTCGGCCACCGTCTCGGCACCGGCCTGGAGGCGGCCGCGCAGCTCGGCCTCGCGCGTCTCGGCGGCCTCGAGTTCGGGGGCGATGGCCTCGAGCGGGCGCGCCTGAATGTCGGAGGCGCCCCGGATCGTCTCACGCGCCTCGGCAAGCGCCTGTTCCAGCGCCTCGACACCCGACGGCGCGAGAGAGCGGAGCATCTGCTCGGCCAGCTTGGCGGCATTCACGTCGGCCTGCCGCTGCTGCGCCTTCTCGCGCGCCTCGGCGAGAGAGCCGGCCTCGCAGGCGGCCAGCGCATCGGCCTCGGCCGCGAGCGCCTCGGCCAGGGCGGTCCCGATATCCGCGCCCGATGCGCCTTCGGGCAGATCGAAGCGCAGCGAGCCGATGCCGGGCATCGCGATTTCGGCGCCGTCCTCCAGCACGATGGGCGCCCCGGCGGGAAGCGGCGCGCCGCCCTGCATGAGGCGCGTCTCGCCGTCATAGCGAATCGTCATCCGCACCGCGCTGGCCGCGACCGCGCCGCGCAGGCGCGACACTTCGGCCGTCGCCGCCTCCAGCCGCGACAGCGCCTCGCCGGTGGCCGGGTTGGCGGCGATGCGGGCCCGGCATTCGGCGGCGGCGGTGACGTGGCCGCGCACCTGCACCAGCAACTGGTCGAGCCGCTCGACCTCTTCGCGGGCGCGCTGCAACTGCCCGGCCCGCTCGGCCAGCTTGCGCTCGTCGCGCAGTGCGCGCGTGGCCTGCTCGGCCGTCTCCAGCCCGCCGCGCAACGTGGCCTCGGTCTCCCGCGCCGCATCCAGCGCGCGGGTGCGCTCCGCGTGCAGGCGGTTCGCGTCGCTCATCGCCTTTGTCGCGGCCTCGGCCTCGGCAACGGCTTCGGCGAAGGCCTTGCGCGCGCGGTCGGCCTCGGCCCTGCGCATGGCGGCCAGATCAAGCTCGCGCCGCGCCGCCGCGATCTTCTGGGCGTGGCTCTCGGCCTCGCGCGCCGCCGCGCGGGCCGCGTGCAGATCGGCCTCGCGCCGCGCCTTCTCGGCGGGATCGTCGATGCGGCGCAACTCTGCCTCGGCGGCGCGGCGCTCGGCCAGCGCGTCGGACAGCTCGGCGCAGTGCCGCTCCAGCACCTGAAGCTCGTCTTCCAGGGCGCGCGCGGTCTCCACCGCTTCCTTCCACGGGCCCTTGGGCGAGAGCCGGCTACCCGTGGCGAGGGCATCGAGATCCTCGGCACAGCGCCGCATGATGCGATCCATCGTGCGGCCGCCGGTGACCTGCTCGATCTCGCCCGCGACCGAGCTCATCAGGTCGCGCCGCGCCTCGGCGAGACGGTCCTTCTCGGCCGGCTTGGCATCCGCGGGCTCCAGCCCCAGAACCCCCTGGCGCACCCAGAGCAGACCGGCGGGCCCCGCATCGGAGGCACCGACATGCCGGGCGATCCAGTCTTCGGCCTCGCCGTCGCGGGCGATGACGGTGCCGCGGGCCAGATCGGTGACGCTGGCGCCCTTCTGCGCGAGGAACCGCTTCTCGATGGCGTAGCGGGCGCCGTCGATCTCCACCTCCAGCGCGATGCGCAGGCCGCCGCCGGCGCGGGGCTGCAATGATTTTATACTCTTGCCGGTGGCAGTGTGCTTCTCGAAGATCACGGCGTGGATCGCGTCGAAGAAGGTGGACTTGCCGAATTCGTTAGCCTCGCAGATCACCGTGATGCCATCGCCGATCGCCTCGATGGCGACGCGCTTGCCGCCGAACTTGCGGACGTTGTGAAGGGTCAGCGCGCGCAGTTTCATTGCACCTCCAGCGCGTAGGAATAGAGCCGGGCGAGCGCGGCGGCGGCTTCGGCATCGCCTGCGTCGGCCGCGGCGGCAAGCGTCTCGGCCGCGTCGCGCACCGCGCCGCGCTCATCGATGGCCGAGAGGTCGGCGGCCTCGTGGGTGACGGCAAGCCCCGAGAGATCGCTGTCGGCCCAGAGGAAATCGGGGGCGACCTGGTCGATCGCCGCGGCCAGCGCGGCATGGCCGGCCAGGCCGGTGCGGCCGGTGGCGCGGATGTCGATCAGCGTGCGCTCGCGCAGGGCGAGATCGGGCAGCGCCTGCATGAGCCGCTCCACCGCATCCTCGGTATCGAGAAGATCGAGCGCCAGGCGCGTCCAGGCGATCTGGCCGGTCTGGACCTCGGCCACCTCGGGCGGCGCGCCGCGCGCCGCGAGCGAGACGAGCAGCGCGCCCGCCGGGCGGTGCGGCTTGAAACTGTCGGGCTCGGGCGTGCCGGAATACCAGGTGTTCGGCGTCACCTCGATCCGGCCGTGCCAATCGCCGAAGCCGAGATAGTCGAGCCCCGCCCGCGCCGCGCGGTCGGGCGCGATCACGGCGCCGCTTTCGCCGCCCATCTCGTCTACGGCGCGGAAATCACGGATCGAGCCGTGGGCGAGGCCGATGCGGATCGCCTCGCCGGTGGTGGCGCCCTCCATCCATTCGGTCAGGTCGCGGCCCGGATTGCGCGTGGTGCAGGGCGCCGGCAGCAGCATGGCGCCCTCGGTCAGCGCGAGAGGCGCGGCCTCGCAGGCGAGCGTCACGTTGCCCGGCCGCTCGCGCGCCAGCGCCTCCCATATCTCGGCGGCGCCGAGATGGTCGTGGTTGCCGGGCATCAGCACCCAGGTCAGATCGTCATGGCCCGCCATCGCGTTCATCGCCTGGCGCAGGGTCGCACGGGTGGGCGTTTCGGCGTCGAACGTGTCGCCGGCCAGCAGGATATGGCTTGCCCCGCCCTCGCGCGCGGCCCGTGCCAGCGCGCCGATCGCCTCGTGCCGGGCCTGCCTCAGCCGGTGGCGCACGGCGTCGGGGAAGCCGCCGAAGGGCTTGCCGAGATGCAGGTCGGAGGCGTGCAGGAAACGGATCATCGGGGGCTCCTTTCGCGGCCATGTCGCGCCAGAGGTCAGAATAGCGGCACGGCATGACGGAAACAGTCATGGCGCGGCGGGCGTGCGCATGCACCCGGAAAAAGGCTTGGAGTTGCGCGGCCCCGCATTCTAGGGTGCAGAGGCTGTTTTCATTTACGAGTTCATCATACACACGGAAGGGACATTTTCATGCGTTTCATCTTTTCAGCACTCATCGCCGCGACGATCACCGCCTCGGCGGGCGCGGCAGAGTCGGCCGTCGTGCGGTTCGCCTATAGCGGGGTCCAGGGCGACGTCTCGGCGATCGGCTACATGGATATCGACGATGCCCTGTTCGACGGCACGTCATTCCAGGATATCGCGCAGTCGAACCTCGTGGACTTCAACTTCACGATGACGAATGCCACCGACACGCATAGCTGGACGCTGGCCGATCTGGTGCCGGCCTCGCTCTGGTTCTTCGACAGCACTACGGCCACGCCCGATATCGTCGGCCAGGGCGGGTTCGTTTCTGATACGCTCTCGCTGATTGCTTCCGGCTCCGGTCACATCCAGAGCTCTCTCGGCGTTGTTTCGAACACCTCGGGCGACTGGGCCTATGTCGGGCCCACCACGCCGGTGCCCCTTCCCGCGGCACTTCCCATGCTGCTCGCGGCGATCGGCGGGCTGGGCTTCGCGGCCCGGCGGCGGCGCGCCTGAGGCGAAACATCAGCGCGAGCGCCGCCCCGTGGGGTGGCGCCCGCAACGCTGGTGTTGGGCGCTTTATGGTGGCCACATCCGTACGACCTGACCGTAGCGCGGATGGCCAGCAATAGCGCCACCCCGCCGGGACGGGGCGGCGCTCGCGCGGCGGGGCTGCGCCCCTTGTTCCGCGCGGGGAGGCTGCGCCTCCCGGCCTTCGTTTTCACGGTGACGGAGGGCGGCCCGTGCAAGCCGGGCGCTGTCGTTCAGCGGCGCCGCGCATGCAGGCACCCTGCCCTCACTCCAGATCCGTCTGGATGATCCTGCCGCTGAGGTGGATATCCACACCTTCGTAGAGCGCATCATCCACCGTGACGAACTTGTGCGGCGTGCCGGCGGGCGCGCAGAGCACATCGCCCTCTACCGCCTCGACCTGCACCTCGCCCAGCGTGAACAGCGCCCGGCCGCGGCGGATGATGAAGACCTCGTCATAGGGGTGCGTGTGCAGCACCGCGCCCTGCCCGCGGCCCTCGAGCGAGACGAAAATCACCGAGACGCCGGTGCCGAGCGCCGCGCCCTCGAAACGGCCGCGCCAGGCCTCGCCGGCGGGATCGCGGGCCCAGTCGGCGCGGGTGAGGCGCGGCGCGTCGCTCATGCGGTCTGCCTCACGGGCCCGTCTACGAGGCCCGCGCCATGCGCTTGCGCTCGTGCGGGTCGAGATGGCGCTTGCGCAGGCGGATCGAGCGCGGCGTGACCTCGACCAGCTCGTCATCGTCGATATAGGCGATCGCCTCTTCCAGCGAGAACTGCACATGGGGCGTCAGCCGCACCGCATCGTCGCTGCCCGAGGCGCGGATATTGGTGAGCTTCTTGCCCTTGAGCGGGTTCACCTCAAGATCGTCGTCGCGCGAATGCTCGCCGATGATCATGCCGGTATAGACCTGCTCCTGCGGGCCGATGAACATGCGGCCGCGCTCCTCGAGGTTCCACAAGGCATAGGCGACCGAGACGCCGGCCTCCATCGAGATCAGCACGCCGGCGCGGCGGCCGGGGATCGGGCCGCGATGCGGGGTCCAGGAATGGAAGACGCGGTTGAGCACGCCGGTGCCGCGTGTATCGGTGAGGAACTCGCCGTGATAGCCGATCAGCCCGCGCGAGGGCACATGCGCGATGATCCGCGTCTTGCCGGTGCCGGCGGGCTTCATCTCGACCAGGTCGCCCTTGCGCGCGCCGGTGAGCTTCTCGATCACGGCGCCGGAATACTCGTCGTCGACATCGACGGTGACTTCCTCCAGCGGCTCCAGCTTCTCGCCATTCTCGCCCTCGCGCAGCAGCACCTGCGGGCGCGAGATCGACAGCTCGAAGCCCTCGCGGCGCATGTTCTCGATCAGCACGCCCATCTGCAGCTCGCCCCGGCCGGCCACCTCGAAGGCCTCGCCGCCGGGCGTGTCGGTGACGCGGATGGCGACGTTGCTCTCGGCCTCCTTCATCAGCCGCTCGCGGATCACGCGGCTCTGCACCTTCTTGCCGTCGCGGCCCGCAAGCGGGCTGTCGTTGATGCCGAAGGTGACCGAGATGGTGGGCGGGTCGATCGGCTGGGCGGGCAGCGGATCCTCCACCGCGAGCGCGCAGATCGTGTCGGCCACCGTGGCCTTGGACATGCCCGCAAGCGTGACGATGTCGCCGGCCTGGGCCTCCTCGATCTCCTGCTGGCCGAGGCCGCGGAAGGCCATGATGCGCGAGACGCGGAACTGCTCGATCTTCTGGCCGTGGCGGGTGAGCGCCTGGACGGTGGCCCCGGCCTTCAGACGGCCCGATTCCACGCGGCCGGTCAGGATGCGCCCGATGAACGGATCGGCGCCCAGCGTGGTGGCGAGCATGCGGAAATCCTCATCGGCGCGGGTCAGCTGGCGCGGACGCGGCACGTGGTTGAGGATCAGGTTGAACAGCGCCGAGAGGTCGCGGCGCTTGCCGTCGAGTTCGGCATCGGCCCAGCCCGAGCGGCCCGAGGCGTAGAGATGCGGGAAGTCGAGCTGATCGTCATCGGCGCCGAGATTGGCGAACAGGTCGAAGCACTCGTCGAGCGCGCGGTCGGGTTCGGCATCGGGCTTGTCGACCTTGTTGAGCACCACGATCGGGCGCAGGCCGAGCGCGAGCGCCTTGGCGGTGACGAACTTGGTCTGCGGCATCGGGCCCTCGGCCGCGTCGACCAGCAGGACGACGCCATCGACCATCGACAGGATCCGCTCAACCTCGCCGCCGAAATCGGCGTGGCCGGGCGTGTCGACGATGTTGATCCGGTGGCCCTTCCACTCGACGCTGGTGCACTTGGCCAGAATCGTGATGCCGCGCTCGCGCTCCAGGTCGTTGCTGTCCATGGCGCGTTCGGCGACGGCCTGGTTGGCACGGAAGGCGCCCGATTGCTTGAGCATTTCGTCCACGAGCGTTGTCTTGCCGTGGTCGACATGGGCGATGATGGCGATGTTTCGCAGGTCCATTCCGGTCTCTCGTCTGGGGTTGCGGGGCGCATAGCGCGGGGCGGGGGGAATGGCCAGAGGATTCGGGGGGTGGGGTGCTCCTTGCGCTGCTCATGCTGGGTGAAGTGCTGATCGAGGGGGCTGCGCTACCCGGCAAGCCGCGCAGGTTCGTGACGGTGGACGATATCACTACACAGGGATAGACATTATCATAAGCGGAGATAACGCGCAGACGGATGGTTCATGCCCAAGTTACCACTTTGTCATCGATCCGCTAGAAATTATTCTTATACCATTCTCGAAACGACTGTCGGACAGGCGGATCCTTCAGAACCGGCCGAGGATTAAACTGTCGCATCTCTAGCGTAATACCCTGGTCGTCAATTGATTCAATTAAACGCACTCTGCCTGTTAACTTCGGATCGGCATCTTTTCGCTCTTCGTAACCTACCGCGATGTAGGATTCTGAATTATGATGAACTATTAGATAGCTTTCATTACGGTCGTCGAACCCTAGAAAGTTCTGCTGCCTGCTGCCATCTCGTTCGCCGACAAAAGTGCCTAGTACAAATGAGCCAAATGTTAGAAGCAAGAGGAGGGTCCAAAGGCCGCCACCGACTATCTCGGCGACTTTAGAATCGGTTGTATCCCTCATGACTTCGGAATGTATCTCAATCTCTTTGCTAATATAGTCATTGAACGAGCGCCCTCGCCTCCATGCGACCAATATTGAGCCTACGTCTATTAAGGCAAAAGAAACTACGACGCTCCCCATAATTAACGTAGCCCAGTTTACACCAAGGTGCAGATACAATGGCAGCCAAAGCAAAGCAACAATTAATGGCACACGAAAAGCGAAGACAAGAAGCATAACGGCTCTGAGCCATTTCGCTGGGACTAGAAGAAATTGCAGAATCAATATAGCGAAAATGAGTAGGGCTGCTCCGGCTCTGACTATTGAATCTAAACCTATCGAGACAAACATGTCATCGACACCGAATGTGCCTAGAAAGGCGCGTTGGTGCGAGTAGGTGTAAATATACGCTGCAACTGATAACGCGAGCAGGAACGTTGCCTCACTTATTGCAGGCCTAGCGTTCGCGCCTTGCTCGTCAGTAGACCGTACCATTCAAGCCCGCCCCCATTAGCACGAACAATTCGTAAGTGGTGGCCATTCCATAGCATAACAGAGGACCCGCACGAAATCTCCATGCAGGATGAGGCTGCGACAGTGAGGCCTTGAGTCCGCCCCACAGTATAGAATGCTTGATTAATTGGCTCCGGCGGTAGGGATCGAACCTACGACCAATTGATTAACAGTCAACTGCTCTACCGCTGAGCTACGCCGGAACACAGGTCGCGGATATAGCAACCGGGCCGGGGCGCGTCCAGAGGGTTCGGGGAAAAAATCGTCTCTCTCGTCAGGTCAGCGAAAAGGTCGCCTCGTGGTGCAGGGCGGGCCGGGCCGTCACGCGGTTTTTTCCATGCAGATCAACGAGATGCGCAAAGACGTTGCGGGCGGCGGCGGGGCGCAGGGCGGGCGCCACGTCGGTGTAGACGCGCGCGGTGATGGCCGCCACGTCGGCCTCTCCACCGGCCAGCGCGCCCAGGATCGCCGCCTCGCGGGCCTCGCGGTGGGCGATGAGCCAGGCGATGCGGGCGGCGGGGTCGTCCACCGGGTCGCCGTGGCCGGGCCAGAGCCGGGCGGGGGCGCGGGCCTGGAGCCGGCGGCACGAGGCCATGAAATCGGTGAGGTCGCCGTCGGGGGGCGAGACGATCGATGTGGCCCAGCCCATCACCAGATCGCCGCTGAAGCAGGTCTCGCCGCCCTGCCCCTCCCCTTGCCCCTCCCGCGGTCCCGGCCAGAGAAAACACAGGTGGTTGCCGCAATGCCCCGGCGTCCACATCGCGGTGAGGCGCCAGCCGTCTCCCTCGACCACCGCGCCGTCGGCAAGCTCCACATCAGGGGCGAAGCCGCGATCCATGCCCTCGCCGCCGCCGTCATAGCCCGCCTCGGCCAGCGCCCGCATCACGGCGGAGCGGCCGGCATCCCAGGGGCCGAAAGCGTGCACGCGCGCGCCGGTCTCGCGCGCCAGGGGGGCGGCGAGCGGCGCGTGGTCGGAATGGGCATGGGTGACGAGGATGTGGGTGATGCGCTGGCCGGGCCCGAGCGCCTCCATCAGCGCGGCGCGGTGGTCGGGTTGGTCGGGGCCCGGATCGATCAGCGCGACGCCTTCGCCTTCGCCCACGAGGTAGGAATTGGTGCCCCACAGCGTGAAGGGCGAGGGGTTGGGCGCGATCACGCGGGTCAGGCCGGGGGCGAGGCGCGTGACGCGCGGCGGGCGGGCGGTCTGATCCATGGCGATCCTGCGGTTCCTTGGGGCTTCCGTCGGGGCGGGCGGTCGCGCTAGTGATAGACATGTTCTTCGGCTGGCTCAAACGCTCCCTGCCGCGGGGTCTCTACGGGCGCGCGGCACTGATCCTGCTGGTGCCGGTGATCGGCGTGCAGCTCGTCGTGTCGGTGGTGTTCATCCAGCGGCATTTCGAGGATGTGACGCGCCAGATGACGGGCAACCTCGTCTACCAGGTGCGCTACCTGATCGACGCGGTCGATGCGGCGGAGGATGACGCGGACGCGCAGGAGGTCGCGCGGCGCATCGGCCGGGCGCTGGCGCTGACGCCGGATTTCGAGGCCGCGCCCGCGCCCCGCGGCGAGCAGCGCGTCTGGTGGGATCTGTCGGGCCGCAACGTGGCCCGCGTGCTCACCGCGCGGGTGCCGCAGGTCGAGGGCGTCGATCTGGCCAGCGATCCGCGCCGCGTGAGCCTGCTGATCGACACGGCGCACGGGCCGATGCGCCTGCATTTCGCGCGCCAGCGCGTCTCGGCCTCCAATCCGCACCAGTTGCTGGTGCTGATGGTGGCGACGGGGCTGCTGATGACGCTGATCTCGATCGTCTTTCTGCGCAACCAGATGCGCCCGATCCGCCGGCTCGCCCGCGTGGCCGAGGCGTTCGGGCGCGGCCGCTCGGTGCCCTATCACCCGGCCGGCGCGCTCGAGGTGCGCTCGGCCGGCGCGGCCTTCCTCGACATGCGCGCGCGGATCGAGCGGATGATCGAGCAGCGCACGATGATGCTGTCGGGCGTCAGCCACGATCTGCGCACACCGCTCACCCGCTTCCGGCTGGGCCTGTCGATGCTGCCCGAAGAGGATGCCGCCCCCCTGCGCCGCGATGTCGAAGAGATGGAGCGCCTGCTCGACGCCTTCCTCGCCTTCGCCCGCAGCGATGCGCTCGACGAGGCGGCCGAGACCGATCCCGCCGCCCTGGCCGCCGAGCGTGTGGCGCGCGCGGCCGCCGGGGGCGGCGCGGTCGAGATGGGCGCGGTCGAGGGCGAAGGCAAAGTCCGCCTGCGCCCCGAGGCGATGGCCCGCGCGCTCGACAACCTGATCGTCAACGCCCTGCGCTATGCCGGCCGCGCCCGCGTCTCGGTGCTGTTCAGCCCCCGCGCGCTGGTCTTCCGGGTCGAGGATGACGGGCCGGGCATCCCGCCCGCGCAGCGCGGCGAGGCGGTGAAGCCCTTCGTGCGGCTGGATGCGGCGCGCAACCAGGATGCGGGCAGCGGCGTGGGGCTGGGCCTGGCGATCACGCAGGATATCGCCCGGCGCCACGGCGGCACGCTGCGGCTGGGCACCAGCGCCGATCTGGGCGGGTTGCAGGCCGATATCGTGCTGCCGCGTTAGGCCTATCGTTGCGGGCAGACCTGCGGCTCGGCGATCAGCAGACAGGCCGTGTGCTCGAGCGCCCGCGCAAGCAGCGGCCATTGATCGGGCCGCCAGACATTATCGTAGAAGCTGTAGGTCAGGGCCGTGCCGGTCCCGGTCGGCGCGGCGATCCTGCAGAACCGAGCAGGCGCCTGGTCCGCATGAAAGGCGGTGGCGTCTTCGCAGAAGACGGTCAGGGGCGTGCCGAGCAGGCTGAGGCCCGCGTCGGTCGCCGTGTAGGCCGTGACGTCCGACAACAGGTATCGGAAGCGGACAGCGTCGAACCCGTCGAGCAGATCCTCCTGGTGCGCAGCAGAGGTTTGCCCGGACGCGGTGACACGCTGAACAACGGCGTCGAGCCCCTCGCCGGCCCGGAACGCCATGGCACCATGGTCGCTCAGGTCTTTTTGCTGGGGAAATGCCGGGTCAACCGGGAAACTCTCGCCATCCGGCGCCAGGAGCTGCACCACCCGCACATATCTGGCCTTTCCGGGGGCCTCCTCGGAGAACGACAGCAGGTCCGATGGCGCTGAAATTATCAAGTCTCCCACCGCGATCGAGATCGTCGCGCCCTCGAAGCGCTGAAAGGTCTCTGCCGACACGGCGAAAGGGAAGGCGCAAAGCGCCGCCATGAAAATGCGTCGCATCAAATCCCCTCGGCCCATGTCAGGCGGGCGTTCCCGCATTTATCAGGTGAGAAACGCCTAGCAAGTCGCGGCAATTCGCGTCAACGACCGCGACGCTCGGGCGGCGGTGCTGGTAGGCCCGGCAGGACTTGAACCCGCAACCAAAGCGTTATGAGCGCTCTGCTCTAACCAATTGAGCTACAGGCCCGCCATGCGCCTGATTAGGCGCGGGCGCGCGGCGGGTCAAGCTTGGCCCTGCCCCGCCGCGGCGTAGATCGCATCGAGCGCGGCGGCCACGTCGGCCAGCCTCTCGCAGGCCGGATCATAGCGCTGCCCCGCCGCCAGCCTCTCGAGCCAGTCGAGCGCAGCGCGCCCGCCCCAATCGTCGGGCGGGGCGGCGAGCTCGGTGCGGTTGCAGCCGTCGTGGCGGTGCGCCTCGAAATCGAAGAATGACCCGCCGATATTGGCAAACGCGGCGCCACCCTCGCTGCCCCAGATCTCCAGCCGGATCACCGCGTCGCAGCCCGCCGGCAGGTTCCACGAACAGGCCAGACGCACCGGCACGCCCGCCCCGGTTTCCAACGTGGCGAGGGCGAAATCCTCGACCGCGCGGCCTTCGGCGTCGAGCGGCGCGCCGCCCGCGCGCAGATGCGCCGAGCGGCAGGCGATGGCCGGCCAGTCGAGCAGCCAGAGCGCGAGGTCCACCATGTGCACGCCGAGGTCGATCAGGCAGCCGCCGCCCGAACGCGCCCGGTCGCGGAACCAGGGCTTGTCGGGGCCATAGGCGTTGTGGAAGGTCAGATCGACCGCCTGGATCTCGCCGAGCGCGCCGCTGCGAACCTCGGCCGCCAGCGCCTGCATCGCGGCGGTGTGGCGGTAGGAGAGATCGCTCGCCAGCAGCCGGTCGGCCCGGCGGGCGGCCTCGATCACGGCGCGGGTCTCGGCGGCGTCGCGGCCGAGCGGCTTCTGGCAGAAGACCGCCGCGCCCGCCTGCAGCGCGGCGATGCTCTGGGCGGCATGCAGGGCCGACGGCGTGGCGATCACCACGCCATCGGGGCGCAGGCCGAGCAGGTCGTCCAGCGTGGCGCCCTGCCCGGAGGGTTCCGCGCCGTGGCCGCGCGCCGCCTCGGCCGCCGCCTCCACGGCTTGCGGGTCGGGATCGGCCAGCCCGGCGATCCGGGCGCGGCCGCTGGCGGCGAGCGCCTCCATCCGGTTGCGGCCGATCCAGCCGAGGCCGAGAAAGGCGAGCGAGGGCGTGCGGGCATCGATATCCTTCATGACATCGCCACCCAGGCCTTGACGAAACCTTCGGGCTTGTCGCGCGTGGCATCCAGCCCCTCGCCCAGCCGCTCCAGCGGGTAGCGGTGCGTCAGCAGCGGCGCGAGCGCGATCTCGCCGCGGGCGACCATCTGCATGCTTTCGCGCATCGCCGCGAGGTTGGCGGCGCGGTCGCGCTGGTGGGCGTTGACGATCTCGAAGGCGCGCCAGTTCCACATCTGCATGTTCACCTGGCGCGGCCCGTCCTGGTGATAGCCCGCGATCACCAGCCGCCCGCTTTCGCGGGTGATCTCGGCGGCGAGGTCGAGCGGCCATTGGTGGCCGGTGCATTCGATCGTGATGTCGCAGCCCTGCCCGGAGGTGAGCGCGCCGAGGCGGTCCAGCACCGCGCCGTGATCGACGAGCGGCACGGTTTCCGCCGCGCCCATGCGGCGGGCGAGCGCCAGGCTCTCGTCGCGGCGCGAGATGGCGATGACGCGGGCGCCCGCGCGGGCCGCCAGCCGGGTGAGGATCGCGCCGAGGAAACCCGCGCCGATGATTGCGACCGTATCGCCCGCGCCGATCCGCGACCGGCGGAAGATCGACACGGCGCAGCCCAAAGGCTCGGCCGGGATCGGCTGATCGCCGAGGCTGGGCGGCACGGTGAGCGCGGCATCTTCGCGCACCACTTCGTGGGTGGCAAAGCTGCGCTCGCCGAAGACGGCCACGCGCTCGCCCAGCCGCGCGGCGTCGACGCCTGCGCCGGTGGCGTCGATCACGCCCCAGCCCTCATGCCCCAGCCCGCCGGGCGGCAGCGGAAACTCCATCCAGTCCGGCCCCGCCCAGGGCTCCAGGTTCGAGGCACAGATGCCGCAGCCTTCCAGCCGCACCCGCACCTCGCCGGCGCCCGGCTCGGGCAGATCGCCCTCCACCATCGTCACCTGCCCCGGTGCAGTCACCTGCGCGGCGCGCAGCTTCGTCTCGACGCGCGTGCCATCCATGGAACGCCTCCTTTCTCCGTCATCCTTCGCCCCCGGCGAACAGCGCGGTGCGGCTTTTGTTCCTGAAGAAGCTGGCCGCTTTCCGCCCGATTTCCAAAGATTTGCGCCGGGAAGCGGAGGCCCCCACCTTCCCACACCCGCGCGCGCGAGGGAACGGCAGCAGGTTCTTCTGTGGCTGGAACAATAACAGCAACCGCCTGTTTCGACGGGCTGGAACCAATGGAGGGAGCGGAAGATGGCGAATGTGCTCATCACCGGCGGCTGCGGCTTCATCGGCCGGCATGTCGCGGCAGAGCTGATCGAGGCCGGGCACGGCGTGCGGCTCTACGATGCGATGATCGAGCAGGTGCACGGCGCCGCCGCCGCGGCGGGCGACGAGATACCGCCAGAGGCCGCCGTGATCCGCGGCGACATCCGCGATGCCGAACGGCTGGCCGAGGCCCTGCGCGGCTGCGACGCGGTGATCCACCTCGCCGCCGAGGTGGGCGTGGGCCAATCGATGTACGAGATCGCGCGCTATGTGGGCGCCAACGACCTGGGCACCGCGATCCTGCTCGAAGCCATCGCCGCGCAGCCGGTGCGCAAACTGGTCGTCGCCTCCTCGATGTCGATCTACGGCGAGGGCTATTACGCCCTGCCCTCGGGCGCGCTCTACGATGGCGCGCGGCGGCGCAAGGCCGACCTGCGCGCCGGGCGCTGGCAGCCCGAAGGCCCGGATGGCGAGCCGCTGGAGGCCGTGCCGACCGACGAGACCAAGCGCCCCGACCTCGCCTCGATCTACGCGCTCACCAAGTACCAGCAGGAACAGGCCGCGCTGATCTTCGGCGCCGCCTATGACATCCCCGCCGTGGCGCTGCGGCTCTTCAACGTGTTCGGCGCCGGGCAGGCGCTGTCGAACCCCTATACGGGCGTGCTGGCCAATTTCGCCTCGCGCCTGGCCAATGGCGAACGGCCCACGATCTTCGAGGATGGCCAGCAGAAGCGCGATTTCGTGCATGTCCGCGACGTGGCGCGCGCCTTCCGCCTGGCGCTGGAAAGCGACGTGGCCGACGAGGTGTTCAACATCGGCTCGGGCCGGGCGTATTCGATCGAGCAGGTCGCCTCGCTTCTGGCCGAGGCGATGGACCTGCCCGATCTGCAGCCCGAGATCCTCGGCCGGTTCCGCGCCGGCGACATCCGCAACTGCTTCTCCGACATCTCCAAGGCGCGCGAGAAGCTGGGCTTCGAGCCGCAGCACCGGCTGGAGGATTCGCTGGCGCCCTTCGTCGAATGGGTCCGCCGGTCGCCCGCGCAGGATCGCGGCGCCGACATGCGCAACGAGCTGGAGCTTCGGGGCCTCGTCTCATGAAGGATTTCGGCTTCGTCGAATGGTTCCGCCCCGGCGACAGGGCGCGGGTCGAGCAAGTCATGCCGGCGCTCGAGGCCAGCGGCGCGGCCTGGCTGCGCACCCATATCTCCTGGGCCGATTACCACGCGCCGGGCGGGCAGGAATGGTATGACTGGCTGCTGCCCCGGCTCGGCCGGCGGATGGAGTTGCTGCCCTGCCTGCATTACACGCCGCCGTCGCTGTCGCGCACCGGCAAGAGCTCGGGCGCGCCGCGCGAGCTGAAGGATTTCGCCGATTTCACCGACCTGGTGATGACACGCTACGGCGAGCATTTCGAACATATCGAGCTGTGGAACGAGCCCAACAACCTGCTCGATTACGATTGGCGCGAGGATCCGGGTTACGAGCTCTTCTGCGAGATGATCCACATGGCCGCCAACTGGATCCGCGAACGCGGCTGGAAGCCGGTGCTCGGCGGCCCCTGCCCCTTCGATCCCGCCTGGCTGGAGCTGATGGGCGAGCGCGGCGTGCTGGATTACATGGAGGCGGTGGGCTTCCACGGTTTCCCCGGCACCTGGGATAGCGAGAACGGATCGTGGTCGGGCTGGGCGCAGCACCTGGGCGAGATGCGCGCGATCCTGGAGCGTCACTCGCCCGGCACGCAGATCTGGATCACCGAGACCGGCTATTCCACCTGGCGCAAGGATGACATGGAGCAGGCGCGCCGCTTCGTGCAGGCGCTCGATGCCCCGGCCGAGCGGATGTACTGGTATGCCTGGCAGGATCTCCAGCCCGAGGTCGCGGTGCAGGAAGGCCACTGGTTCGATCCCCGCCACTACCACCTCGGCGCGATAGATGCCGATGGCAGGCCGAAACTGCTGGCCCGGATGCTCGCCCAGGGCGGCACCAGCCGCCTGCGCGAGGTGACGCGGCTCTACGCGCCGGGCCTGCCCGGCCAGGGCCGCCGGCCTGTCGTCATCACCGGCGGGGCGGGCTTCGTCGGCTCCAACCTCGCCGAGAGCTTCCTGGCCGAGGGCCGCGACGTGCTGGTCTTCGACAACCTCTCGCGCCCCGGCGTGGAGGAAAACCTCGCCTGGCTGCGCGCCCGGCACCGCGACCTGGTGCACCCGATGGCCGCCGATCTGCGCGACAGCCGCGCCGTGGCCGATGCGGTGGGCGATGCCGATGCCGTCTTCCACCTCGCCGCGCAGACGGCGGTGACGACCAGCCTGCATGCCCCGGTCGAGGATTTCGAGGTCAATGCCCGCGGCACGCTCAACGTGCTGGAGGCCGTCCGCGCCACGATGGGCAGCTCCGGCCGGCGCGTGCCGGTGATCTTCGCGTCCACCAACAAGGTGTACGGCGCGCTCGAGGATCTGGAGATCCGCGAAGGCAGTGAGGCGGTGCGGCCGGCCGACCAGCGCCACGAGGGCGGGGTGGATGAAAGCCGGCCGCTCGATTTCTGCACGCCCTATGGCTGCTCCAAGGGCGTGGCCGACCAGTATGTGCTGGATTACGCCGCCAGCTACGGCGTGCCCGCCGCCGTGCTGCGGATGTCGTGCATCTACGGGCCGCGGCAATTCGGGACGGAGGATCAGGGCTGGGTCGCGCATTTCCTGATTTCCGCGCTGAAGGGCCAGAAGATCACCATCTACGGCTCGGGCCGGCAGGTGCGCGACCTGTGCGAAGTGTCGGATGCGGTGCAGGCCTACCGGCTGGTGCATGACCGGATCGACGCGCTGACCGGGCGGGCCTTCAACCTCGGCGGCGGCAAGCGCAACGCGGTGAGCCTGCGCCAGGTCGTGGCCGAGATCGCGCGCATCACCGGCACCGAGCCGCAGGTCACCTATGACACCTGGCGCCAGGGCGATCAGCCCTGGTTCGTGGCCGACACGACCGCGCTGACCGAGGCGACGGGTTGGCAGGCGCGCACCGGCTGGCGCGACGGCGTGGCGCGGCTGGCCTCGTGGCTGGCCGAGCACCGCATCCCCGCCCAGGAAGGGAGCGTGACGGCATGAGCCTGCGCATCCTGATGACGCTCGATGCCGTGGGCGGCGTGTGGCGCTACGCCGTCGATCTGGGCGCCGCGCTGGCCGAGGCGGGGCACGAGGTGATCTTTGCAGGCCTCGGCCCCGCGCCCGATGCCGCCGCCGCGCACGAGGCGGGGCGCGCGGGCGTAGTGGAATGGGGCGATGCCCCGCTAGACTGGATGGCCGACGGGCCCGAGGCGCTCGCCCCGGTGCCGCGCTGGCTGAACGGGCTGGTGGCGAAGCACCGGCCGGACCTTCTGCACCTCAACCTGCCCTCGCAGGCGCTGGGGCTGGAAAACCCGCCGCCGATCCTCGCCGTCACCCATTCCTGCCTCGCCACCTGGTTCCGCGCGGTGGAGCGCCGCTCCGTGCCCGGCGCGATGGCCTGGCAGGCGCATATCACCGCCGCCGGCTTGCGCGCCGCCGACCGCACGCTCGCGCCCTCTGCCGCCCACGCGGCGCTGACGGCGAAGGTCCACGCCCTCGCCCCGCCCGCCGCCGTGCCGAATGCCAGCCGCGCGTCCCTGCACGCGCCCGATGCGGGCGACGGCACCGTCGTGGCCGCCGCGCGCTGGTGGGACAAGGCCAAGAACGGCGCCACGCTGGATGCAGCGGCGGCCCTGTCGGGCCTGCCGGTGCAGATGCTCGGCGCCTGCGCCGGGCCCGGCGGCAACCGCTTCGCCCCCGCCCATGCCACCGCGCCGGGCGCCCTGCCCCATGCCGAGGTCACCGCGCGGATCGCCGCTTCCAGCCTCTTCGTCTCGCCCTCGCTCTACGAGCCCTTCGGCCTCGCCGCGCTGGAAGCCGCGCGGGCCGGGCGGCCGCTGCTGCTGGCCGACATCCCCGTCTACCGCGAGCTGTGGAAGGGCGCCGCGCAGTTCTTCGATCCGCGCAGCCCGCACGACCTGGCGCGCCGGATGCAGATGCTGATGCACGCCCCCGCCGAACGCCGCGCGCTGGCCGAGGCCGCGCAGCGCCGCGCCCGGCGCTACACCCTGCCCGCCCAGGCCGCCCGCATGACCGACATCTACCAGGAGATCACCGCCGCCCGCGCGGTGAGCGCAGCGCCATGAAATTCACCTTCCTCACCCATTCCCTCGTCTCCGACTGGAACCACGGCAATGCCCATTTCCTGCGCGGCGTGATGCGCGCCCTGCAGGCCGAGGGCCACCAATGCCGCGCGCTGGAACCCGAAGGCGGCTGGTCGCGCCGCAACCTCGAAGCCGAGCGCGGCGCCCAGGCGATCCGCGCCTTCCACCGCACCTTCCCCGACCTGCGCTCCGACACCTACGCCACCCGCGATGAGGCCCTCGCCGCGCTCGACGGCAGCGACGTGGTGGTGGTGCACGAATGGACCGACTCGTCGCTCATCGGCGCGATCGGCCGGGCGCGGGCGCGCGGCGCCTCCTTCCGGCTGCTCTTCCACGACACGCACCACCGGGCCGTCTCGGCCGATACCGAGATAAGCGCGCTCGACCTGTCGGCCTATGACGGTGTGCTGGCCTTCGGCGAGGCGCTGCGCGAACGCTACCTCGCCGCCGGCTGGGGCGCGCGGGTCTTCTCCTGGCACGAGGCGGCCGATGACAGCGTCTTCCGCCCCCTGCCCGGCCGGCCGGTGCAGGGCGATCTGATCTGGGTGGGCAATTGGGGCGATGGCGAACGCTCCGACGAGCTTATGGAATTCCTCGTCCGCCCGGCGCGCGAGCTTGGGCTTTCGGGCCGCGTCCACGGCGTGCGCTATCCCGACGAGGCGAAGGCGGCGCTGCGCGAGGCCGGGCTCGACTATGCCGGCTGGCTCGCCAATGCCGAAGTGCCCGAGGCCTTCGCGCGCCACCGCGTCACCGTGCACGTGCCGCGCCGCCCCTATGTCGAGGCGCTGCCGGGCATCCCCACGATCCGCCCGTTCGAGGCGCTGGCCTGCGGCATCCCGCTGATCTGCGCGCCGTGGGACGATGCCGAGGGCCTGTTCCGCCCCGGCACCGACTACCTCACCGCCCGCGACGGCGGCGAGATGAAGCGCCGGCTGGAAGACGTGCTGAGCGACGCTGACATGGCCAGCGCGCTGGCCCGCAACGGCCGCGAACGGATCGCCGAGCGCCATACCTGCCGCCACCGCGCAGCGGAACTGCTGGCCATCCTCGAGGATATCGGCCTGCCCCAGACGGAGACCGCGTGATGCACAGAATGGCCTTCTACGGCTCCAGCCTTGTCTCGTCGTACTGGAACGGTGCGGCCACCTATTACCGGGGCATCATCCGGGCGCTCTCGGCCCGCGGCTGGCAGGTGACGTTCTTTGAGCCGGATGTGTGGGACCGCCAGGCCAACCGCGACATGGACCCGCCCGATTGGTGCGCCGTCAACGTCTATCCCGGCAGCGCCGAGGGGCTGCGCGAGGCCGCCGCGCGGGCGGGCGAGGCGGATGCCGTCGTCGTCGCCTCGGGCATCGGCTACGAGGATGACGCGCTGCGCCGCGCGGTGCTGGCGAGCGCGAAGCCCGGCGCGGTGCGGATCTGGTGGGATGTTGACGCGCCCGCCACCCTGGCCGAGCTCGACGCCGCGCCCGACCATCCGCTGCACCGCGACCTGCCCGAGTTCGACATCGTCTTCACCTATGGCGGCGGCCAGCGCGTGATCGATGGCTACCGCGCCCGCGGCGCGCGCGATTGCATGCCGGTCTACAACGCGCTCGACCCAACCACCCATTTCCCGGTGCCGCCCGAACAGCGCTTCGCCGCCGATCTGGGCTTCCTCGGCAACCGCCTGCCCGACCGCGAGGCGCGGGTGGCCGAGTTCTTCCTCTCGCCCGCCCGCCGCCTGCCCGACCGGCGCTTCCTGCTGGGCGGCTCGGGCTGGGATCCCGCCGCTTTGCCCGGCAACGTGCACGCGGTCGGCCATGTCGGCACCGGCGATCACAACGCCTTCAACACCTCGCCCCGCGCCGTGCTCAACATCGCGCGCGACAGCATGGCCGCGAACGGCTTCTCGCCCGCGACCCGCGTCTTCGAGGCCGCCGGCGCCGGCGCCTGCCTGATCACCGACGCCTGGGAGGGGATCGAGATGTTCCTCGCCCCCGACGAGGAGGTGCTCGTCGCCCGCGACGGCCGCGACGTGACCGAGATCCTGCGCGGGCTGACCCGCGACGCCTCGGCCGAGATCGGGCGCGCGGCGCGGCGGCGCATCCTGGCCGAACACACCTACGATCACCGCGCCGAAGCGGTGACCGACTGCCTCACCCGCCTGTCGCAGAAGGAGCTTCAGCCATGACCCGACCGCTCGACATCGTGATCCTCGGCCTGTCGCTCAGCTCGTCCTGGGGCAACGGCCACGCCACCACCTACCGCGCCCTGCTGCGCGGCCTGGCGCGCGAGGGCCACCGCGTGCTGTTCCTCGAACGCGACGTGCCCTGGTATGCCGCCAACCGCGACATGCCGCAGCCCGATTTCTGCGATTTCGCGCTCTATGACGACCTGCCCGCGCTGGAGCCCTGGCGCGAGCGGATCGCGCGGGCCGACGCGGTGATCGTGGGTTCCTACGTGCCCGAGGCGATCGCGCTGATCGACATGCTCGCCGCATGGGCGCCGGGGCGGCTGGCCTTCTACGACATCGACACGCCCGTCACGCTCGAGGCGCTGGAACGCGGCGATGCGGAATACATCGCCCGCCGGCAATTGCCGCGGGTTGATCTCTACCTCTCCTTCGCCGGCGGCGCCGCGCTCGATCGGCTGCGCGCGCTGGGCGTGCGGCAGGCCGCGCCGCTCTACTGCTCGGTCGATCCCGACCGCTACCGCCCGCAGGACATGGCCGCGCGCTGGCATCTGGGCTATCTCGGCACCTATAGCGACGACCGGCAGCCCGGCCTCGAACGCCTGCTGCTGGAGCCGGCCCGACGCATGCCCGACGCGCGCTTCGTCGTCGCCGGATCGGGCTATCCCGAGGGCATCGACTGGCCCGACAACGTGGAGCGGATCGATCACGTCGCCCCGCCCGACCATGCCGCCTTCTACAATGCCCAGCATTTCACGCTGAACCTCACCCGTGCGGCGATGCGCGCCATCGGCCATTCGCCCTCGGTGCGGCTGTTCGAGGCCGCCGCCTGCGGCACGCCGATCATCTCGGACACCTGGAAGGGGCTTGGCGATCTGTTCCCGCCGGGCGATGCGATCGTGCTCGCCGAGGGGCCCGATGACGTCTGCGCGGCGCTCGGTGCGCCCGCGCCGCGCCGCCGCGCCATCGCCGAGGCCGCGCGCGACACCGTGCTCGGCCACCATACCGGCCGCGCCCGCGCCCGCGACCTTGCCGGATACCTGCGAAAGCTGCCCGCCAGATCGGAGATCCCCGCATGAACGTTCACCGCCTTCCCCGCACAATCCTCGTCGCCGGAGGCGCCGGCTTCCTCGGCTCGCATCTCTGCGACGCGCTGCTCGCCCGCGACATGCGCGTGATCTGCCTCGACAGCTTCCATACCGGCCGCGCCCAGAACGTGGCGCCGCTCTGCAACGATCCGCGCTTCCGGCTGATCGAGGCCGACGTTGCCACCGATCCCCTGCCGGAAGAGCGGGTGGACTGGGTCTTCAACCTCGCCTCGCCCGCCTCGCCGCCGCATTACCAGGCTGATCCGGTGCGCACGATGATGACCAACGTGCTGGGCACGAAGAACCTGCTGGCCCATGCCACCCGCTACGGGGCGCGGTTCGTACAGGCCTCGACTTCCGAGGTCTATGGCGATCCCGAGCTGCACCCCCAGCGCGAGGATTACTGGGGCCACGTGAACCCGGTGGGCACCCGGGCCTGTTACGACGAGGGCAAGCGCGCCGCCGAGGCTTTGTGCTACGATCACATGCGCGGGCATGATCTCGACGTGCGCGTGGCGCGGATCTTCAACACCTACGGGCCACGGATGCGCCCCGATGACGGGCGGATCGTGTCGAACCTGCTGGTCCAGGCGCTGGAGGGCCGCGAGATGACGGTCTATGGCGATGGCAGCCAGACGCGCAGCTTCTGCTACGTCTCGGACCTGGTGCGCGGGCTGATCGCGCTGATGGAGGTGGAGGCCACCCCCGACGGGCCCGTCAACCTCGGCAATCCCGACGAGGTGACGATCCTGGAACTGGCGCGGCGCATCCAGCAGCAGATCCCCGGCCGGGCGAAGATCGTCTTCCGGCCCCTGCCCTCCGACGATCCCAAGCGCCGCAAGCCCGACATCTCGCGCGCCCGCGACCTGCTGGGCTGGGCACCGGAAGTGCCGCTGGCGCGCGGGCTGGAGGAGACCGCCGCCTGGTTCGCCCTCCCCGGCAACCGCATGGTGCCCGACGCGCAGATCGCGAGGCCCGCGGAATGAGCCTCGCCGCCCGCATCGCCGATCTCGCGCCCTGGTTCCACAATCTGCGCCTCGACGGGATCGAGACGGCGCCGGATCACCCGCTGGGCGATTATCCCGCCTTCAAGTGGGCCGGCTTCCGCCATGTCGTGCCCGAGGACATGTCGGGCCAAAGCGTGCTGGATATCGGCTGCAATGCCGGCTTCTACGCGATCGAGATGGCTAGGCGCGGCGCGGCGCGGGTGGTGGGCGTGGACAGCGATCCGCGCTACCTCGCCCAGGCGAAGCTCGCCGCCGAGGTGGCGGGGGTGGAGATCGAGCTGCGGCAGATGTCGGTCTATGACGTGGGCGCGCTGGGCGAGCGGTTCGACTTCGTGATCTTCATGGGGGTCTTCTATCACCTGCGCCACCCGCTGCTGGCGCTCGATCTGTTGTGGGAGCATGCGGTGGGCGACCGGCTGCTCTTCCAGACCATGCAGCGTGGCAGCGAGGCGGCGGGGCCGGTGGCCGAGGATTACGCCTTCGAGGAGGCGGCGCCCTTCGCCCGCGACGACTGGCCGCGCCTGCATTTCGTGGAGCATCGCTATGCGGGCGATCCCACGAACTGGTTCGTGCCCAACCGGGCCGCATCCGAGGCGATGCTGCGCAGCGCCGGTTTCACGGTGGAGGCCCATCCCGAGCCCGAGGTCTATCTGTGCCGCCGGGGGGAGCGCCCGTGGCATGTTGAGGCGCCGCCGGGGATCTCTGGTTAGGCGGCGTAAAGTGCGTGTCCACGTGTGGACACGGCGTAAGCCGTTGATTTCATTAGTTAGGGGAACATTAACGAACATCGCGGCAGGGCGCGGAGCCGGGCCAGCGCCGTCCCGCGGGGTGGCGCTTCCGACGCTGGTGTTGGGCGCTTTATGGCGGCCAAGGCCCTCCGAACTCTCGGCAACGCGGGACGCCAGCCAAAGCGCCGCCCCACTGGGGCGGGACGGCGCTGGCCCGGCGGGCTTCGCCCTTGTTCCGGGCCAAGATAAACTCGACCGGAAGCCCGGCGGGCTGACGCCCTTGTTCCGGGCCGGCAGAGCCTCCCCCGCGTCACGTATCGGAACTTCACCCGCCCCCGCCCGTTGCCGACAGGGAAGGGAAACGTATCATGCTGCAATGGCTCACGAACCATGCCGAGCTCGCCGGGCTGGTGATCCAGCTCGCCACGCTCGCCGTCTGGGCGCTCTACCTGCACCTGCTGCTGATGAACTTCCTGCGCCAGCGCCACAGCGTGATCCTCATCACCCGCGGCACCTCGCGCGGGTCGGCCGCGCGCTGCCTCGTCACCAACATGAGCGCCGAGCCGATCTACCTGCTCGGCACCTTCGTGGCCTTTCGGGGCAGCGACAGCCCCGATACCGACAAATGGATCGAGGTCACCGAGCGCGACGAGCTCGAATCCGACGAGCTGAACGACCTGACCGAGGCCACCAACCAGGGGCCGCTCTCCACCGGCGAGGTCCGCGATATCGGCGACTTCGCCACGATGGAGCGCCGCGCCCGCGGCCGCGCCCCCGACGGGCTGCCCGAGCAACCCGAAGAGATGAGCGTGATGGTCGTCGCCGCCTCGGGCCACGCGGCCAAGCTGGTGGGCTGCCGGCAGAGCTTCGCGATCTCGCATGGCGACGAGGATGCCGATTACGTCCCGCGCCACGTCGTGCCGAAACAGATCCGCAACCTGCGCCGCTCGCGCTTCCGCCACCTCGTGAACGATATCGTCTGAGCGCCCCTGAGCGCCCTGCGACCCAACCGCCTCAGGGCGTCAGGACCACCTTCGTCCACTCATCCTGATTGCCGTGGAAGTTCTCATAGCCCAGCGGCGCCTCTTCCAGCGGCAGCCGGTGCGAGATCAGGAAGGTCGTGTCGATCTCGCCCTCCTGGATCCGCGCCAGCAGATCGGCGGTGTATTTCTGAACATGCGTCTGCCCGGTGCGCCATTGCAGCCCCTTCTCCATGAAGGCGCCGAGGGGGAACTTGTCGAGGAAGCCGCCATAGACGCCGGGCATCGAGATCCGCCCGCCCTTGCGGCAGGCCATGATCGCCTCGCGCAATACATGCCCGCGATCGGCGCCGAAGCCGATCTTCTGCTTCACCGTGTCGAGGATGTTGTCGGGCGCGAAGCCGTGGCTCTCCATGCCCACCGCGTCGATCACCGCGTCGGGGCCGATCCCGCCCGTCATCTCGCGCAGCGCCTCCAGCACATGGGTGCCGCGATAGTCGATCACCCGCGCGCCGAGGCCCCGCGCCAGTTCCAGCCGGTGGGGATAGTGATCTATCGCGATCACCTGCTCGGCGCCCATCAGCAGCGCGCTCTGCACCGCGAACAGGCCCACCGGCCCGCAGCCCCAGACGGCCACGGTATCGCCCGGCTCGATGTCGCAATTCTCGGCCGCCATCCAGCCGGTGGGCAGGATGTCGGAGAGGAACAGCACCTCCTCGTCGCTGGGCCCGTCGGGGATCACGATCGGGCCGATATCGGAATAGGGCACGCGCACGTATTGCGCCTGGCCGCCGGGATAGCCGCCCGTCAGATGCGAATAGCCGAACAGGCCCGACATCGCCTCGCCGTAGAGCGGCTCCGACAGATCCTGCTTCTCGGCGGGGTTGGAATTGTCGCAGGCCGAATATTGCTGCTTCTCGCAATGGAAGCACCGCCCGCAGGAGATGGTGAACGGCACCACCACGCGCTGGCCCTTCTTCAGCGTGCTGTCGGGGCCCGTCTCGACCACCCGACCCATGAATTCGTGGCCCAGTATGTCGCCCGAGACGAGGCCGGGGATCACCCCGTCATAGAGATGCAGGTCGGAGCCGCAGATCGCGGTGGCCGTCACCTCGATCACCGCGTCGCGGGGGTTGACGATTTCGGGGTCGGGAACGGTTTCGACCCGCACGTCGTGCTTGCCGTGCCATGTCAATGCGCGCATCTGGCCCTCCTCAGGCGGATCTGCGGTTGTGCGAGGTGCTGATCTCGCCGGTCTCGAGCAGCATCTTCAGCCGCTTCAGCTCATGCCGGCCCTGGATGCCCGGCTCGCGGCGGAAGGCCCGCGCGATCAGCCGCCCCAGCTCGCCCGCGGGCGGGACATAGGCGATGACGGCCTCGACGATCGTGCCGCGACCGGCGGGTGCGTCACGGAACATCACCTTGCCCTCGGTATCGATGTCCGAGCCCTCGATCGAGCGCCAGGCGATCTCCTCGTTCGGGCGGTCGGCGACGAGGCGCGAGCGCACCTCCACGCGGCGCCCGGCCGGCGCGGCGATCACCCAGGTAGAGATGTCGCCCGCCACCTCCACCCGCTCGATATTGGTCATGAAGCGCGGCAGGTTCGAGAAATCGCGCCAGAAGGCATAGACCTCTTCGCGCGGGCGGTTGATCGTGACCGAGCGGCCGGTGACGGCGTAATCGCCGAACCGGGCCTGGCGCGCGGTGCGGCCCGGCGCGTCATCGGCCATGCGGTGGCGCGGCGGCGTGGCATGGGCCCGCCACAGGGCCGCGCCCACCAGGCCCAGCCCCGCCCCCACGGCGAGCGCGAGGATGCGGCCATCGACGCGGCTCGCCGAATAGGGGGCCGCGTGATCGTAAGGGCGCGCGTAAGGCCCGCCGCGCTGTCGCGGCCGGTAATGTTCGGTCATGAAGGCACCTCCGTCTGCCGATCCGAAACAGGCCGGCGGCGCAGATGTTCCCGCTATTCGCCCGCGTGATGCGCCGCGTCGGGCTCCCGCGGGAGCAGCGGCTGCACCCGCGCGATCAACCCCTCGACGAAGGTTAGGATCACCGGCACCACGACGAGCGTGAGGATCGACGACGAGATCAGGCCCCCGATCACCGCATGGGCCATCGGCGCGTTCTGCCCCGATCCGCCATGCAGGTTGAGCGCCAGCGGCAGCATGCCGAAGATCATCGCCAGCGTCGTCATCACGATGGGGCGGAAGCGCGTGCTGCCCGCCTCGACCAGCGCATCGTAGAGGTGCAGGCCCTCGCGGCGGCGCTGGTTGGCATTGTCGACCAGCAGGATCGCGTTCTTCACCACCAGGCCCATCAGCATGATGAACCCGATGATCGAGAACATGTTGAGCGTGGAGCCACCCACCAGCAGGCCCAGCATCACCCCGATGATCGCCAGCGGCAGCGACGACATGATCGCGACGGGCTGCAGGAACGAGCCGAATTGCGAGGCGAGCACCAGGTAGATGAACGTCACCGCCAGCAGCAGCGCCGATCCGGCCGCCGCGCCCGTCTCGGCGATATCCTCGGCATCGCCGCCGGTGGCGATGCGGTAGCCCGCCGGCAGCTCGAGCGCCGCCATCGCCGCCTGGACCTGCGGCATCACCTCGCGGATATTGGTGCCGCCATCCAGCATCGCGGTGATCTGCACGCTGCGCGCGCGATCCTCGCGGGTGATCTCGCCCGGGCCGCGCGTCTCGGCCACGGTGGCGAACTGGTCGAGCCGGATCGCCGTGCCGCCCGCCGAGGCGACGGGCAGCGCGCCCAGCTCGCCCGCATCGTCGCGCGCCGCGCGCGGCAGGCGGACGACGACGTCGAAGCTCTCGCCGCGCGGCGATGTCCATTCCGAGACCGTCTCGCCCCCCAGCATCGCATTGAGCGAGGCGCCGACCTGGGAAAGGCTGACACCGATATCGGTGGCGACGTCGCGGTCGATGCGGATGCCGATCGTGGGCTGCGGATCGTCGAGCGAGGTGCGCACGTCGGCGAGGCCGGGAATGGCCGCGAGATCGTCAGCCAGGTCGCGCGCCAGCCGCTCCAGCGTGGCGAGGCTCTCGCCGTGGATCTTCACCTCGACCGGCGTCGCCACGCCGCTGCCGAACCCGTCGGACGCGCCGACGCGGAACAGCGCGCCCGGCACCGCGCGCAAAGCCTCGCGGATCGGGGCGGTCAGCGCGGTAGGCGTGCGCTCGCGCGTCTCTGGCGGCGAGAGGCGGGCGATCACCGTGGCATTGTGCTCGCCGGCATTCTGCTCGGTATTCACGGTGGCATAGGTGCCGATCACCTCGGGGAAGCTCATCAGCACGTCATGCACCTGTGCGACCTTGGCCGCCGTCCGGTCGAGCGGCGTGCCCACGGGCAGTTCCACATCCACCTGGACCTCGGAATTGTCGGCGGGCGGCACGAATTCCGCCCCCACCAGCGGGAAGAGCGCGAGGCCGCCCGCGAAGGCCAATGCCGCGATCAGCAGCGTCGCCTTGCGCCAGCGCAGCGCCACCTTCAGCAGGCCGCGATAACGCCGGCCCAGCCAGTCGAAGAACCGCTCGAACTGCCCCACCGCCCGGCCCAGCAAACCGCGCTTCGCCCCCGGATCGGCGGCCGGATCGTACCAGACCGACGACATCATCGGATCGAGCGTGAACGACACGAAGAGCGAGATCAGCACCGCGACCGAGACGGTCACCCCGAATTGCAGGAAGAACCGCCCGAGAATGCCCTCCATGAAGGCCACCGGCAGGAACACCGCGACGATCGACAACGTCGTGGCCAGCACCGCCAGCCCGATCTCGTTGGTGCCGTCGAGCGCCGCCTGCCGGTGCGTCTTGCCCATATGCAGGTGGCGCATGATGTTCTCGCGCACCACGATCGCGTCGTCGATCAGGATGCCCACGGCCAGCGACAGGGCCATCAGCGTCATCATGTTGAGCGTGAAGCCCAGGAAGTAGAGCGCCGCCATCGTGCCGATGATCGAGATCGGCAGGGTCAGCCCGGTGATCACCGTCGAGCGCCAGGAATTGAGGAACAGGAACACGATCACGGTGGCCAGGATCGCGCCCTCGACCAGCATGTTCTGCACCGCGTGGAAACTGTCTTCCACCGGGCGGGCATTGTCGCGGATCACCTCGATCTGGACGCCCTCGAAGGCGGGTTCGGCCATCATCTCGGCAATCTCCTCGCGGATCGCCTCGGCCACTTCCACCGTGTTGGCGCCCTGGGTCTTGACCACGTCGATGGCCAGCCCGCTCGCCCCGTCGAGCAGCGCGAGCGATGTCGGCTCGGCCAGTTCGGTGCCGATGCTCGCCACATCGCCCAACACCACCGGGTAATCGCCGCTGCGGCCCACCGAGATATCCGCGAAATCCTCCAGCGCGGCGATGCGGCCCTCGACCTGCACCGATTGCTTCGAACCGCCATCGGTGACGGAACCGGCCGGCAGATCGGTATTGTCGCGCGCCAGCGCCGCGGTGATCTCGGACATGCCGATGCCCAGCGAGGAAAGCCTGTCGGGCTCCACCAGCACATGCACCTCGCGCGGCACGCCGCCCACGACCGAGGCGCGCCCGACCCCGGCGATATTGGCCAGCCGCGTGGCGATGGCATCCTCGGCCAGCGTGGTCAGCGCGCCGGCGCCCAGCCGGTCGGACGAGATGCCGATCGAGATCACCGGCAATTCGCCCGGATCGAAGCGCAGCACGCGCGGATCGTCGGCATTCTCGGGCAGCGCGCCCTGCACCTGCGCGATCCGGTCGCGCACATCCTGCGCGGCGGCGGCGCTCTCGACCTCGAGGTCGAACATGATGAGCACCAGCGACGATCCGGTGCGCGCGGTGGACTGAATCGTGTCGATCCCGCTCAGCGTCGAGACGGCATCCTCGATCGGCTCGATGATGTCGCTCTCCACCGCTTCGGGCGCCGCGCCGGGATAGGAGGTGACGACGGCGACGACGGGGAAATCGACATCAGGAAGCTGCTCGATGGGCAGGCGCTGGTAGGAAAACAGGCCGATGACGAAGATCGCCACCATGATCATCGTCGCGAAGACCGGCTGGTTGACCGAGATGCGGGTGAGGATCATCGGCTCATTCCTCGCGCACGGCGATCGTCATGCCGTCGGTGAGCTGCTCCAGGGGCTCGGCCACGACGATATCGCCCGGCTCCAGCCCGTCGGCGATCTCGGCGAGGCGGCCATTATCCCATGAGCGGGCGACCTGCACGTATTGCCGCGCCACCCTGTCGCCCTCGCGTTTCAGCACGTAGCGCCCGGCCGTATCCTCGCGCAGCGCCTCGGCGGGCACGGCCAGCGCATCGGCTTTCTCCTCCAGCACCAGCACGCCCGAGGCGAACATGCCGCCTTTCAGCACCTGTTCGGCATTGTCGATGCTGGCATAGACCGGCAGCATGCGCGAGCCCTGCGCGGCGACGGGGGCCACGCGTTCCACCTGGCCGGTGAACAGCCGGTCGGGCGCGCCCTCGACGCGGGCCTCGACGATCTGGCCCACCTCGACCAGCGGGCCGTAGAGCACCGGCACGATGCCCTCCAGCGTCAGCGTGTCGATATCGACCAGCGTCAGGAGCGCGGCGCCGGGGTTCACATAGGCGCCGGGATCGACGCTGCGCTCGGCGATCACGCCGGCGAAGGGCGCGGTGATCGTGGCGCGTTCGATGGAGCGTTCGGCATTGGCGACCTGGGTCTCGGCGGCGGCGAGGTTGGCTTCCAGCTGGCGCACCTGGGCCTGGGCGCTTTCCAGCTGCGAGGTGGCCGAGGTGCCGCGATCCACCAGGCTCTGCGTGCGCTCGAGCTGGGCGCGGGCGAGGCTGAGCTGGGCGCGGGTGGCTTCCGCCGTGGCGCGCTGCTGGTCGCGCTGGTTCTCCAGCGTCTCGATGTCGATCTGTACCAGCACGGCGCCTTCCTCGACGCTGTCGCCCGCGCGCACGGTGACGGCGTTGACATGGCCGGCCACCTCGGCGGGGATGCCGAGCGAGCGGGCCGGCGTGAGCGTGCCGGTGAGCTTGACGGTCTCGCGCAGGCGCGTAGGCGCGATCTCGGCGAGTTCGGAGGGCAGGAGCTGCATGGTGGCGGTTTCGGCGGGGTCCGCGGCGGGTTGCGGCGCCGGGGTCTCTTCGGGCGCGGGTTCGTCCTGCGCGGCCATCATCGCGGCGGAGATATCGTCGCGCAGCGTGTAGCCCGCCACGCCCGCCACCACGATCAGCGCCAGCAGGATCCACGGCCAGCGCCGGCGGCGCGGCGGCAGTCCGGCCTCGGCACGCGCGCGGTTGCGCCTTTCGCGGCCGCTGAGCGCCCAGTCTGGCTTGGCGGGCGGAGTTTCGGGGGCTTTCGGCTTGTCACTCATCTTGCACATCCTTGCAGGTCGCACCGGCGATCCGCTGCTGCCATTCCTCGAAGAAATCCGCCGAGGCGCGGTAGAACTCGGCCATGTCGCGCACCCTGTCGCGGGGGCTGTTCGGGGCGGCGGGGAAGTCGCGCGCGATCTCGGCCACCGTTTGCGCATTGGCACGGAACCGCGCGGCATAGGCGCCCAGCATGTGGACATGCGGGCGCGGGCTGGCCAGCCACAGATCCTGCCTGCCGCCCGCCTTACCCGCGCGCCGCGCGATGCCGCGGCGTTCCAGCCGGCGGACATTGGTGGAGGCCGAGGCCTTGGAGATGTTCAGATCGGACGCGATCCGCCCCAGCGGCCGCGCTTCGCCGGCGATCAGCAGATAGGCCATGATCCGCCCCGCGATCGGCGGCTCGCCATCGTCGGCGGCCATGCGCCCCATCGCCTCGATCAGCCGCGCCGCCGCTTGATCCTGTCGGTTCGTGCCGTCCATCACAGCCCCTTTCATCGTTCAGTCTAAACTGAACGTAGCCCCGCAGATAGGCGCGCGCGGCGGGCGTGGCAAGGGGGTGACGGTGAATTTCCAGAGGCTTCGGAGACAGGCGGCGAAGCCGCCCGCGCGGAACAAGGGGCGAAGCCCCGCCGCGCGAGCGCCGCCCCGTCCGGGCGGGGTGGCGCTATTGCTCTCGGCCCGCGATACGGCGAGGTCGGATGTACTTGGCCACCATAAAGCGCCCAACACCATCGTTGGAGGCGCCACCCCACGGGGCGGCCCTCGCGCTCCCGTTGCGCCTTGCGGCCAACGAGAAAGGGCGCCGCCCGCAGGCGACGCCCCTCTTACCGTCTCGCGGCGCTTACCGCCCCAGCGACCACCAGCCGCGGCGCTTGGGCTTGCCCCTCTCGGCATCGCCCGCACCGGCTTCGGCATCCGCCGTCTCGCGCGCCTCTTCCGGTGCCGTTTCGCCCTTGGTCACCGCGGCATCGCTGCCGGTGCTCGCGGCCACGGGGGCCGGCTGGGGCGCGGGCTGTTCGGCCTCGGCCACCTCGCCCGCCTCTTCCTTGGCCTTGCGGCTGCGGGTGCGGCGGCGGGGTTTCGGAGGTTCGGCATCACCCGCGCCGGTCGCCTCGGCGGGCTGCTCGCGCTCGGCCGCCTCCGGAGCGGCCTCGGGAGCCGCCTCTGCCGCCTCCGGCTCCGCCTTCTTGCGGCGGCGGGAGCGTTTGGGCTTCACGGGCTCGGCCTCGACCTCGTCGGCGGATTGAGCCGACGCGGCCAGTTCGGCGCGGGTCTCCATGTTCTCGGCGGCAAGCGGCTCGGCGCTGTCGGGGTTGTCGGCGCCGGGCGTGTCGGGGCCCGCGCTTTCGGCACCGGCGCTCTCGGCACCCGAGCTTTCGGCAGGCTCGGCCGCCGCCTCCCGCCGCCGCGTGCGCTTCGGCTTCGGCGCTGGCTCGGCGGCCTCGACCTCTTCGCCCCGCGTCTCGGCATTCTCGGCGGCGATCGGCTGGGCGCCTTCGCCCTCGCCTTCGGCAGCGTCCTCACCCTCGCCGCGACCTTCGCGCGACGTCTCGCCGTTTTCCTGGTCGCTCCGCCGGCCCTTGCCACCGCGACGGCGGCGGCGACGACGGCGCTTGCGGGGCTGATCATCCTCGCCCTCGCCCGCAGCCCCCGAAGCCTCTCCGGACGCCTCGCCCGACGCCTCCTGCGCCTCGGCCTCGGCCTCCGCCTCGATGGCGTCATCCTCCTCGGCCTCGCCGGCCTCGTCGATCTCGTCCATCAGCGCGCTGCCGCCCGACACGACGGGCGTCGTCACCTCGGCCACGACCCGCGTCGCCGTCTTGAACTTCTCGATCGAGTAATCGGGCGAGACGAGGAACGGATCGGCCTCGAGCCGCACGGCCATGCCGTAGCGCGCCTCGATCTGGGCGATATGTTCGCGCTTGGCGTTCATCAGGAAGTTGATGATCCCCACCGGCGCCTTCACCAGCACCTCGCGCGAGCGGCGCCGCGTGCCCTCTTCCTCGACCTGGCGCAGGATCGTCAGCGCGAGGTTGTCGTCGGAGCGGATCAGCCCGGTGCCGTGGCAGGCATGGCAGGGCTGCGTCGTCGCTTCCAGCATGCCGGGGCGCAGGCGCTGGCGGCTCATCTCCAGCAGGCCGAAGCCCGAGATGCGGCCCACCTGGATGCGCGCGCGGTCGGTCTTCAGCTTTTCCTTCAGGCGCTTCTCGACGGCGGCGTTGTTCTTGCGCTCGTCCATGTCGATGAAGTCGATCACGATCAGGCCGGCCAGGTCGCGCAGACGCATCTGGCGCGCCACCTCCTCGGCGGCCTCCAGGTTGGTCTTGAGCGCGGTCTCCTCGATCGAGCCTTCCTTGGTGGCGCGGCCCGAGTTCACGTCGACCGCCACCAGCGCCTCGGTCACGCCGATCACGATGTAGCCGCCGGATTTCAGCTGCACGACGGGGTTGAACATCTGGCCCAGGTAGCTTTCCACCTGGTAGCGCGCAAAGAGCGGCAGGCCCTCGGTGTAGTGCTTCACGTTCTTGGCGTGGGACGGCATGATCATCTTCATGAAGTCCTTGGCCGTGCGATAGCCGGCCTCGCCCTCGACGATCACCTCGTCGATATCCTTGTTGTAGAGATCGCGGATCGACCGCTTGATGAGGTCGCCCTCTTCATAGATCTTGGCCGGCGCGATCGACTTTAGCGTGAGCTCGCGGATCTGTTCCCACATTCGCTGGAGATATTCGTAATCGCGCTTGATCTCGGTCTTGGTGCGCTGCGCGCCGGCGGTGCGCACGATCAGGCCGGCGCCATCGGGCACGTCGATCTCCTGCGCGATTTCCTTGAGCTTCTTGCGGTCGGCCGCGTTGGTGATCTTGCGGCTGATCCCGCCGCCGCGCGCCGTGTTGGGCATCAGCACGCAATAGCGCCCGGCAAGGCTGAGGTAGGTGGTCAGCGCCGCGCCCTTGTTGCCGCGTTCCTCCTTGACCACCTGCACCAGCATGATCTGGCGCACCTTGATCACTTCCTGGATCTTGTACTTCTTGGGCCGCGGCTTGCGGGGCTGGCGGATTTCCTCGGTCACGTCCTCGTCGGCGACGGATTCGATCTCGGAATCGCGGTCGGCGGCGGTGGAGTGCGTCTCGTCGTCCTCGGGCTGCTCCGGCTCGTCATCCTCGCCGGCGGCCGGCGTGTCGACCGGCGTGTCGGCGACGGCGAAGGCGGGCGAGGTGCCATCTTCGACGCCTTCGCCGGGCTCGACGACATCCATGCCCGAGGGGCCGTTACCGGCCTCGGCACCGGTTTCGGCGCCGGTTTCGCCACCGGCCTCCGGCGCCGCCTCCTCGCGGATCACCGCATCGGTATCGGCGGCCTTCTCTGCCGCGCTGTCGGACCGGCGGCGGCCGCGCCGGCGGCGCCCGCCGCCATTGCTGTTACCGCCATTGGAGCCATTGCCGTTCCCGCCCTCTTCCTCTTCGGCGAGGGCCTGGGCATAGGCGCGTTCCTCCTCCATCAGCGCCTTACGGTCGGCGATGGGGATCTGGTAGTAATCCGGGTGAATTTCCGAGAATGCCAGGAAGCCGTGGCGGTTGCCGCCGTAATCGATGAAGGCCGCCTGCAGCGACGGCTCGACGCGCGTTACCTTGGCGAGATAGATGTTGCCGGCGATCTGCCGCTTGTTTTCGGATTCGAAGTCGAATTCCTCGACCTTGTTTCCGTCCACCACCACGACGCGGGTCTCTTCCGCGTGGGTGGCGTCGATGAGCATTTTCTTTGCCATGTTGTCTCTCGGCACCGCGAAACGGCGACGCGCCTTGCGGGGCGGCCGCGCGTGGGGCGGTGTTTTGCAGGGGCGATACCGGCGGGAGCGTGATCGGGCACATCATGCCGCAGGAGGGCGGTTCCGCCCCTTGCCTGCTCACTCAATGCTCCTGCGCGTTTCATCGCGTTTCTTCTCCGATGCCGCCTGCGATTGCGGGGCGGCACCCGTTCAATGCCCGGCCTCTGGGAGGCTGCGGGGCCATGCTTTGCCTTGCGGCACATCGGTCTGTCGGAGGGGGCGGCGGCGCATTCAGCGCCGGCACGGGGCCCCGTCGGCCAGCGAATCTGTTGTCCGGACCGGGCTGCCGTGGAGGCAACCGGCCCGTCCGGTCACAATAAGGGGGATGACAGGGGCATGACAATGGGCAATCTGCCGCCGAGGCGCAATTCCTTGCGATGCGAAGGAGTTGGGCGCGGGGATACGCTGCGCAACGGGAGCGCGAGCGGCGGCGCCTGACGCCCCAACGATACATGAACGAGAAGAGCAACGGTTGACTATCTTGGCACAACGGGAGCGCGAGCGACGCCCCGTGGGGTGGCGCTACTGACGTGGGAGTTGGGCGCTTTATGGTGGCCAAGTACATCCGACCTCGCCGTAGCGCGGTACGAGAGCAATAGCGCCACCCCGCCGGGACGGGGCGGCGCTCGCGCGGCGCGCTACGCGCTTGATTCCGCGCGGGGGCCTACGGCCCGAGGCCCTGCGGCTACCGCGGCGGGGCTGCGCCCCTTGTTCCGCGCGGGCGGGCTCCGCCCCCTGTCAGCCCCCTGCCCTACAGGTAATCCGACCGGGACAACCCGTATTTCGCCATCTTCTCGTTCAGCGTCCGGCGCGGCAGGCACAGCTCTTCCATCACGTTCACGATCGAGCCCTTGTGCCGCCGCATCGTGTTGTCGATCAGCATCCGCTCGAACGCCTCGACATATTCCTTCAGCGGCTTGCCCTCGGTCGTCATCGAGGCCTCGCTCTCCTCGTTGTCCGACATCAGCAGCGACGCGATCGAGCCCGAGCCGCGGCGGTTCTGCAGCACCGCGCGTTCGGCCACGTTGATCAGCTGGCGGATGTTGCCCGGCCACGGCGCCTGCAACAGCTGCGCCGCCTCCTGGGCCGAGATCTCCGGCGCGTCGCAGCCATATTCCTCGGAGAACTGCTCGGACAGCCGCGTGAACAGCGTCAGGATATCCTCGCCCCGCGCGCGCAGCGGCGGCAGGGTGATCTTCAGCGCCGCGAGCCGGTAATAGAGATCGGGCCGCAGCGCATCCTCGCAGGTGCGCCCCTGCTCCTGCAGGTTGCAGATCGCGATGATCCGCGTCTCGGGCGGGTTGCCCTGGTCGTTGATCCATTGCAGCAGCCGCGCCTGCAGGGCCTGCGACAGCGCCTCGATATCCTCCAGCACCAGCGTGCCGCCGCGCGCCTCCTCGATCAGCGGCAGATGGGGCGAGCCCTCTTCGGGCGGCCCGAACAGGCGCCGCGCCACCACCGCCTCGTCATGCCCCGCGCAGGAGAAGACGACGAACTTCTTGCCCGCCCGCGTGCCCACCGCGTGCAGCGCATGGGCGGCGAGCGTCTTGCCGGTGCCCGTCTCGCCGTCGATCAGCACGTGGCCGTCGGCCTGGCCGAGATCGAGGATATCCTCGCGCAGCCGCTCCATCACCGGCGACGAGCCGATGAGCTTCTTCATCAGCCCCGTCCCGTCGGCCAGCTCGCGCCGCAGCGCGCGGTTGTCGAGCGTCAGCCGCCGCGAGGCGGTGGCCTTCTTGGCCAGCTCGGTCATCCGATCGGGATTGAACGGCTTTTCCAGGAAGTCGAACGCGCCCACGCGCATCGCCTCCACCGCCATCGGCACGTCGCCATGCCCGGTGATCATGATCACCGGCAAGGTGCTGTCCACGCTCATCAGCTTCTTGAGAAACTGCATCCCGTCCATGCCGGGCATCTTGATGTCGCTCACCACGACGCCGGGATAATCCGGCCCCAGCCCCTTCAGCGCATCCTCGGCGCTGGCGAATGTCTCGGTGTCGAACCCCGACAGGGCCAGCCACTGGCTGATCGACTGGCGCATATCCTGTTCATCGTCGACGATGGCGATTTTCATAGCCTGTGCCATGAGATTACCCCTGCTACCCTATTCCGCCGCCTCGAGCCCCTTGTCGAGCAGCGGCAAAGACACTTCGAAAACGGCGCCGCCCGACCTTCCGTTCCGCGCCGTGAGCCTGCCGCCGAGGTCGTTCACGATGCCGGAGGAAATGGCAAGCCCCAGCCCGACGCCGTCGCCGGGGGCCTTGGTGGTGTAGAACGGCTCGAACAGGGCTTCGAGATCCTCGATCCCCTCGCCGTTGTCGCGCACCTGGATGATGGCGTTCTCACCCCAGGTCACCAGGATCTCGATCCGCGGCGGATGCACCGACTTCGTGGCATCCAGCGCGTTGCGCATCAGGTTGATGAGCACCTGCTCCAGGCGCATCCGGTCGCCCATCACCATCACCGGCTCGCGCGGCATGTTGCGCACGATCTCCACCTCGCGGCGCTTGAGCTGCGGCTCCATCATCGACAAGGCCATGTTGACGCTTTCGCGCACGTCCATCGGCTGCAGATCGCCGCCGCCCTTGCGCGCATAGCTCTTGAGCTGGCGGGTGATCGCGCCCATCCGCTCGATCAGGTCGTCGATGCGCTGGAACGAGGTGATCGCCTCTTCGGGGCGCTTGCGGTGCAAGAGCAGCCGGGCGCCGGCGAGATAGGTCTTCATCGCGGCGAGCGGCTGGTTCAGCTCGTGGCTGACGGCGGCCGACATCTCGCCCAATGCGGCCAGCTTGGAACTCTGCGCCAGCGTCTGTTCGGCCACCTGAAGGCTCGCCTCGGCCTTTTCCCGCTCGGCGATTTCCCGCTGGAGCGCGGCGTTCAATTGGCGGAGGTCCGCCGATTCCTTCTGGAACATGCCCGCCCGGAACACCGCCCGCCGCGAGGTGAAATAGAAGATCAGCGCCAGCGCGATGGCAAAGCCCATGATCTCGAGCGCCAGCACCCCGTTCACCCGCTCGCGCACCGAGGCATAGGTGGTGAACGACGTCATCCGCCAGCCGCGGAACGGGATCCGGCTTTCCATCCGCATCACCGCCTCGCCGCTGAGATAGGCGTCGGGGGGCAGCGCCGTCCAGTCGGCGGTGGCGCGCAGGGCCCGCGCGATGGCCGAGGGGGCCGAGCGGACGGCCAGCGCCTCGGCCTCGGTCTTGCCGCGCCAGCGCGGCTCGGTCGACAGGATCACGGTGCCTTCGGAATTGGTCACGATCACCGCGTCGGAAATGCCCTGCCAGCTCTGCTCGAACTTGCGCAGGTCGACCTCCACCACGATCACGCCGGCCAGCGCGCCGCCCACGTCGATGCGCCGCGAATAGGTGAAATCGAAGGCCCCGTTCTCGCGCTGCGAGGTCTGGAAGATCGTATCGGAGCTGCGCGTCGCCTCCACGAAGAACGGCGCCTGGCGCAGCATCGCGCCGATCTGCGCGCGGTCGGTCGCGGCCACCACGCGGCCGTCGGCATCGAGCAGCAGGATGCCCGCGGCGCCGATTTCCTCGACATAGGAGATCAGGCGCTGCGAGCTTTGCGAGAAATCCTTGGAATTGAGCGCCGCGATCAGCGTGGGATCGCGCGACAGCAGCAGCGGCACGATGGAATTGCGGCGCAGCTCGGAGATCAGGTTGCCCGAATAAAGCGCCTGGCGCACCTCGGCGCGGTTGCGGGTAGAGATCGTGTAGCGCTCGGTCAGGAACTGGTTGGTGAACCACACCACGCCGATCGCCAGCAGCACGAAGGCGAAGACGGCCAGCCGGCCCAGCCATGTCATGGGCCGCTCGGAGATCGCGTCTGGGGTGCCGGCTGCGCTCATGGCGGACAGAATAGGGCCGGGGCAGCGATCAGGGCAAGCGCGGCGCGGTGCACGAAGGCGTGGGGGCCGGTGCGGCGATGCGGGCCGGCCTGCGCCCGATCACGCGGGGGCCAGCGCACCGACGAGGCCGCGGAACATCGCCGCCCCGTCGCTGCCGCCATGGGCGGGCTCGGCGGCGCGTTCGGGATGCGGCATCATGCCCAGCACCCGGCGGTTGGGGCTGAGGATGCCGGCAATGTCGCGGGCCGAGCCGTTGGGGTTGTCGCGGTAGCGGAAGGCGACCAGCCCCTCGCCTTCCAGCCTGTCCAGATCCTCGGGCGCTGCGGTGTAATTGCCGTCGTGATGCGCGATCGGCAGGTCGATCGCCGCGCCCTCGCGGTAGGCCGAGGTGAAGGGCGAGGCAGTGTCGGCCACGTAGAGCGGCTCGCGCCGGCAGATGTATTTCAGCCCGGCATTGCGCAGCAGAGCGCCGGGCAGCAGCCGCGCCTCGGTGAGCACCTGAAAGCCGTTGCAGACCCCCAGCGCATAGCCGCCGCGTTCGACATGGGCGCGGAGCGCGCCGGTGATCGGCGATTGCGCGGCGATGGCGCCGCAGCGCAGGTAATCGCCGTAGGAAAAGCCGCCCGGCACGCCGACGATGTCGATCCCGTCGGGCAGCGCGGTTTCCTTGTGCCAGACCATGGTGACCTCGGCCCCGGCGGCCGAGAAGGCGCGGGCGAGATCCCGGTCGCAATTGGAGCCGGGAAAGACGAGCACGGCGGCCTTCATGGATGATCCCCTCGCTGGCACTGGATGGCCCGCTCTTACGCCGCGCGCGCGGTGCGATCAAGCGGCGGGGAACTCCCGCGCGGGGCGGCGGGTTATGCCTGCAAGCCCCGGCCGGATGTCAACCGGACGCGACGGTACGCGGAACATGGCGGTTTTTCCGGTTTCCCGTCATGGCCAACGAAACGGCAGCCGAGCCGCTGTCCCGTCTCCGCGCCGGGGTGACCTTCCACTCAATCTTGCCCCCGTACCTGTGCCCCAAGGAGGCGAAGCCTCCCTGCGCGGAATCAAGCGCGCAGCGCGCCGCGCGAGCGCCGCCCCGTCCGGGCGGGGTGGCGCTCTCGCTATCCGCCCGCGATGCGGCCAGTTCGGATGTACTCGGCTACCATAAAGCGCCATAGCGGCATCGTCGGCAGCGCCACCCCACGGGGCGTCCCTCGCGCTACCGTTGCGCCAGGACCTGCACTTCAATGTGCCCTAAATACCTTCGGGGGTCCGGGGGCGGAGCCCCCGCCAAGTGCTCAGGCGGCGAAGCCGCCTGCGCGGAACAAGGGCGCAGCCCGCCGCGCGAGCGCCGCCTCTCGGCGACTGCAAAGCAGTCGCCTGCCGGCAGAACATTGCAAAGCAATGTTCGAGAGGCTCGTCCCGGCGGGGTGGCGCTATGGCTGGCCGCCCGCGATGCGGCCAGTTCGGATGTACTTGGCCACCATAAAGCGCCAAACGGCCACGTAGCAGGCGCCACCCCACGGGGCGCCCCTCGCGCTACCGTTGCGCCGGTTCAGGCCGTCTCGATCGCGTAGCTCTCGATCACCGTGTTGGCGAGCAGCTTCTCGCACATCGCCTTCACGTCGTCCTCGCCGGTGCCCTCGGCCAGGTCCAGCTCGATCACCTTGCCCTGGCGCACGCCCTGCACGCCCTCGAACCCCAGCGCGCCGAGCGCGTGGCGCACCGCTTCCCCCTGGGGATCGAGCACACCTTCCTTGAGCATGATGGTCACGCGGGCTTTCATCGCGGGGCTACCTTCAGTTGATCAGCGTCGGCTTGGTGATCGGCGCGGCATTGCTGGGCAGCACGCCCAGCCGTCGCGCCACTTCCGTGTAGGCATCCGACAGCGAGCCGAGATCGCGGCGGAACACGTCCTTGTCGAGCTTCTGGCCGGTCTCGACATCCCACAGCCGGCAGCTGTCGGGCGAGATCTCGTCGGCCACGATCAGGCGCATGAAATCGCCATCCCAGATCCGCCCGATCTCGATCTTGAAATCCACCAGCTTGATGCCGACACCGTACATGACGCCCGACAGGAAATCGTTCACCCGCAGCGCCAGCGCGACGATATCGTCCATGTCCTGCTGCGTGGCCCAGCCGAAGGCGATGATGTATTCCTCGGGCACCAGCGGATCGCCGAGCTTGTCGTCTTTGTAAGAGAACTCGATGATCGGGCGCGGCAGCGCCGTGCCCTCCTCCATGCCCAGCCGCTTGGCCATCGACCCGGCGGCGAAGTTGCGCACGATCACTTCCAGCGGAATGATCTCCACCTGGCGGATCAGCTGCTCGCGCATGTTGAGCCGGCGGATGAAGTGGTTCGGGATGCCCACATTGGCCAGCCCCGTCATGAAGAACTCGCTCAGGCGGTTGTTCAACACGCCCTTGCCGTCGATCGTGGCCCGCTTCTCGGCGTTGAAGGCGGTGGCATCGTCCTTGAAATACTGCACCAGCGTGCCCGGCTCGGGGCCCTCGTAGAGTATCTTGGCCTTGCCCTCGTAGATCTTCTTGCGCCGTGCCATCGGTGTGGATTGTCTCCGGGATCGGGGCGGCCGCCCGCGCGCAGGCGGCGGCCCGGTTGACGTGCCGTATAGGCCAAGCCATGGCGCGCCGCAAGGAAACCCTTCGGGCTTGAAGCGCAGGCCCGGGGCGGGCATATCAGACACAACAGCAATGCCCCGCAGAGGAGCCGGCCCCATGACATCGTTCAAAGACCGCGAGAACGCCTTCGAGAACAAGTTCGCCCATGACAGCGAGATGCAGTTCAAGGCCGAGGCCCGCGCCAACAAGCTGCTCGGCCTCTGGGCGGCCGGCCTGATGGGCCGCGAGGGCGCCGAGGCCGATGCCTACGCCAAAGAGGTGATCCGCGCCGATTTCGAGGAAGCCGGCAACGAGGATGTCTTCCGCAAGGTCTCGGGCGATCTGGGCAACCTGGCCGACGAGGCGACGATCCGCGCCAAGATGGCCGAATGCCTGGCCCAGGCCAAGGCGCAGCTGATGGAAGAGCTCTGATGGCCGACAAGGTCACGGTCGAGAACATCAACACGCCGGGCCGCACCGAGAACGTCGATGCGGCGAAATACAACGCCGTGCGCGATGCGATCCTGGCCGCCCTGCCGGTCGGCGCCCGCCCGGTGACGGTGGCCGAGCTGCGCGACGCGCTCGATCCGCATCTCGACCAGGATCTGTTTCCCGGCGGCGCCAAGGCCGGCTGGTGGCTCAAATGCGTGCAGCTCGACCTCGAGGCGAAGGGCGTGCTGCGGCGCGAGCCGAAGCCGCCCGTGCGCCTCACCCGGCTGCGCTGAGCCGGACGGGGCGAGCCCGGCCGAGCTGCGCCTCCCCTGCGCCTTAAGGCGCCCTTAAAACACGGCGTGCCATCCTGCGCCGATGCCGCCGCCCGCCCTGCCCTCTCACGCCCTGCCCGCCCCCGGGCCCCGCGCCCGCCGCACCGGCGCGCACGATATCGGGCCGCACCGCTCCGCCACCGCCCCGGCGGCCGGCCTCACGCGCCGCGATCTGGCGCGGCTGGCGCTGCGCCAATGCCTGCCGCTGGCGCTCTCGGCCGGGCTGGTGGCGCTGCTATGGCAGAACTTCGCGGATATCGACGGGGCCGAGGTGCTGGCCGCGGCCACCCGCATCCCCGCCTGGGGCTGGCCGCTGGCGCTCGCCGCGACGCTGGCCTCGTTCCTCGCCATCGGGCGCTATGACGGCGTGCTGCACCGCCAGCTCGCCACCGGCCTCGCGCCGCGCCTCGCCCGGCGCGCGGGCATGACGGCCATCGCCGTGTCGCAGGCGCTGGGGCTCGGCACGCTCACCGGCACGCTGGTGCGCTGGCGGATGTGCCCCGGCATGACGCCCTGGCAGGCGCTGCGCCTCTCGGCGGCGGTGTCGCTCTCCTTCGTGGCGGGCTGGGGGCTGGTTGCCGCCGGGGCCGTGCTCGTCTTCGGCCCGCCCCTGCCCTGGACCCGCGCGCTGGCGCTGGCCGTGGCGCTGATCCTCGCCGCGCTGCTGGCGCTGTCGCTCTGGCCGCCGCGGGTGCTGGCGCGCTTCCCGATGCCGGCCCTGCGCGGCCTGGCCGAGATCACGCTCTATTCCGCGCTCGATCTGGGCTTCGCCGCGCTCGCCTTCTGGGCGCTGCTGCCCGAGGGCCACGGGGTGCCGGCCGGCGCCTTCGCCTGCGCCTTCGTCTTCGCGATGGGCGCGGGGCTGATCGGCGGCACGCCGGGTGGGCTGGGCCCGTTCGAGGCGGCGCTGCTGGCGCTCCTGCCCGCCGCGCCGGCCGAGCCGCTGCTGGCCGCGGCGCTGGCCTTCCGGCTGGTCTTTCACGCCCTGCCCGCGATGATCGCCCTGCCGCTGGTGCTGCGCGGCGGGCGCGGCGCAGCGGGCCGGGCGGGCGCCGTGGCACCCGGCGCCCCCGTGCCCGCCGGCTCGCCCGCACCCCCGGCGCTCGCCCGACAGGCCTCGCCCTTCCTGCCGCCGCGGCTGGAAGTGCAGCTCTTCGCCGCGCCGCGGGCCGAGGTGAACCTGCTGCGCCAGGGCGAATTCGCGCTGCTGAGCGATCGCACCGGCGCGCCGCTCGCGCTGGCCGCGCCGCTGGGCCAGTCGCTCGTCATGCTGTCGGATCCGATCCCCCGCCGCTTCTGCCTCGAAGCGGCCCTGGGCGAGTTGCAGGCGGCGGCGCGCGCGCGCCTGCTGATGCCCGCCATCTACAAGTGCGGCGCGCGCATGGCGGTGATGGCCAGGCGCGCCGGCTGGCAGGTGTTGCCCGTCGCGCAGGAGGCCTGGCTCACCCCGCGCACCTTCACCCCCGACGGCGCCGGACGCCGCCAGCTGCGCCGCGCGCTGCGCAAGGCCGAGGCGGCGGGGCTCGCCATCGAAGAGGCCGGCCGCGACCTGCCGCTCGCCGAGATGGAGACGCTGGCCGCCGAATGGGCCGGCGCGCGAGGCGGCGAACGCGGCTTCTCGATGGGCCGCTTTGATCGCGATTACGTCACCTGCCAGCGCGTCTTCCTGGCCCGGCTCGACGGGCGGCTGGTGGGCTTCATCACCCTGCACGAGACACGCAACGAAATGACGCTCGACCTGATGCGCCAGGGCGCGGATGCGCCCGAGGGCACGATGCAGGCGCTGGTCGTTGCCGCGATCGGCGCGGCGGCGGATTACGGCTGCCCGCGCCTCTCGCTCGCCGCCATCCCCTGGCAGGGGCGCGACGCGGCGCCGCTGGTGGCGCGCCTGCGCGGGCGGCTCGCGGCAAGGTCGGGCGCGGCGGGGCTGATCCGCTTCAAGCGCGCCTTCGATCCGCGATACGAGACGCTCTATGCCGCCGCGCCGGGCCGCATCGGCCTGGCCCTCGCGGGGCTCGCCATCCTGCGCCGCATCACCGCCCCGCCACCCCGCCGCGGCTTCGGCAACCCGATGGCGCTGCGCCTGCCCGCTCTCGGAAGCGGTCTGGTGCGCAGGCGCAGGAGAGGCGGCTGACCGAGCGACAGTCGAAGCGCCCCACCACGAGCACCATGCCCACAACTTCAATGTGCCTCAAATACCTCGGGGGTCCGGGGGCAGAGCCCACGCCCCGCAGGGGCTCAGGCGGCAAAGCCGCCCGCGCGGAACAAGGGGCGCAGCCCCGCCGCGCGAGCTCCGCCTCTCGGCGACTGCGCAGCAGTCGCCTGCCGGCAGAACATTGCAAAGCAATGTTCGAGAGGCCCGTCCCGGCGGGGTGGCGCTTCTGCTCTCGGCCCGCGCTACGGTGATCTCGGATGTACTTGGCCACCATAAAGCGCCCAACACGCACGTCGGAGGCGCCACCCCACGGGGCGCCGCTCGCGCTACCGTCGCCCCAAGCCCCCGATCATGGCAAAGACCACCCTAACCCGCCGCTCGCTCCAACGATTTCAATGGCTTGCAAGCCGTCCACATGTGGACACCCGGAAAACCACCCCCTCAGCATGAGCCGCACCTCAGCATCTTTATGATGATTATGAGTTTGATCGCCCCCGCCCCCCATGCCACATCACCCGCGAGGGGGAGGCCCGGCGCGCGCCGTGGCCTCCCCGCTGCGTCACGCATACAGGGAAACCCCATGCCCGATCCCCTCTCCGATCTCCTCTCCCGCCGCGACTGGCTCCTGGCGGACGGGGCCACCGGCACGATTCTCTTCAATGCCGGCCTGCAAAGCGGCGAGGCGCCCGAGCTGTGGAACGTCGACGAACCGGCCAAGATCATCGCGCTCTACGAAGGCTCCACCGGGGCGGGCAGCGATCTGTTCCTCACCAATTCCTTCGGCGGCACCGCCGCGCGGCTGAAGCTCCACCAGGCCCAGAACCGGGTCCGCGAACTCAACCGCGCCGCCGCCGAGATCGCCCGCGACGTGGCCGACCGCGCCGGCCGCAAGGTGATCGTCGCCGGCTCGATGGGCCCCACGGGCGAGATCATGGCCCCGATGGGCAGCCTCACCCGCGAAAGCGCCGTCGAGATGTTCCACGAACAGGCCGAGGCGCTGAAGGCGGGCGGCGCCGACGTGCTGTGGGTCGAGACGATCTCGGCCGCCGAGGAATACGCCGCCGCCGCCGAGGCCGCGCGGCTGGCCGGCATGCCCTGGTGCGGCACGATGAGCTTCGACACGGCGGGCCGCACGATGATGGGCATCACGTCGGAGGCGATGGCGAAGATGGTCGAGAAGCTGCCCCATCCGCCGGTCGCCTTCGGCGCCAATTGCGGCGTCGGCGCGTCGGACCTCCTGCGCACCGTGCTCGGCTTTGCCGCCACCGGCACCGAGCGGCCGGTCATCGCCAAGGGCAATGCAGGCATCCCGAAATACGTCGACGGCCATATCCACTATGACGGCACGCCCGAGCTGATGGCCGATTACGCCGTGCTCGCCCGCGATTCCGGCGCCAGGATCATCGGAGGCTGCTGCGGCACCACGCCGGACCACCTGCGCGCCATGCGCGAGGCGCTCGAGACCCGCCCCGCCGGCCCCCGCCCCACGCTCGACGTGATCGCGGCGCGGCTGGGCGGCTTCTCCTCTGCCGGCGACGGCACCGGAGACAGCGCCGCCGCGCCCGCCGGCCGGGCCGGGCGTCGGCGCCGGCGGGGCTGAGCGGCAGGCAGAACAGGCAGGCAGGTGCGATGCAGTCAGAACAGCGACAGCTGATCCCCGGCGCGCGGCGGCGGCGCGAAGAGATCGCAGCGCAACTCGGGCAGGCCGGTGGCCAGGCCGAGCGCCCGGCAGGCCCGCGCGAAACGCTGCGCGGCGAGCTGGGCGAAGGGCCCCTCGCCCCGCATCCGCTTGCCCCATTCGGGATCGTAATCGCGCCCGCCATGCAGCTCGCGCACCCGGCCCATCACCCGCGCCGCGCGGTCGGGCACGTGCTGCGCCAGCCACTCGCGGAACAGCGGCGCCACCTCGCGCGGCAGGCGCAGCATGATATAGCTCGCCGCGACGGCGCCGGCTTCGGCGGCCTCGCGCAAGAGCGCCTCCATCTCGTGATCGGTGAGCGCGGGGATCATCGGGGCCAGCATGGCGCGCACCGGGATCCCCGCCTCCGAGAGCTTGCGGATCGTCTCGATCCGGCGGGCGGGCGCGGGGGCGCGCGGCTCCATCCTTCGGCTCAGCGCCGGGTCGAGCGTGGTGAGCGAGATCCCCACCCGCACCAGCCCGCGCGCCGCCATCGGGGCGAGGATGTCGATGTCGCGCTCGACCAGCGCGCCCTTGGTGACGATCGCCACGGGGTGCGAGAAATCGCGCAGCACCTCGAGCAGCTCGCGCATCACCCGCTCGGTCAGCTCGGCGGGCTGGTAGGGATCGGTATTGGTGCCGATCGCGATGGGCGCGACCTTGTAGGAGGGCGCCCGCAACTCGCGCGCCAGCGCCCGCGCCGCGCCGGGCCGGGCGATCAGCCTGGTCTCGAAATCCAGCCCCGGCGAGAGGCCGAGATAGGCATGGCTGGGCCGCGCGAAGCAGTAGATGCAGCCGTGCTCGCAGCCCCGGTAGGGGTTGATCGAGCGGTCGAACGAGATGTCGGGCGAGCTGTTTCGCGTGATCACCCGGCGCGGGGTTTCGCGGGTGATCTCGGTCCGCGCGACGCGGTTTTCCTCGGGGATGTCCCACCCGTCATCCACCGCCTCGCGGCCATGCGCCTCGAACCGGCCGGAGTGGTTGGAACCGGCGGCGCGGCCTGGGGTGCGGGTTTCGGGGCGGATCGTCGGGGCGCTCATGGCGCGAGGATAGAACGAAGCGCGAACATCCGCAAGCGGCACGCGCGCGCCCGCGCCCTGCCCCGCTTCGCAATCCGCTTGCGGCAGGTCGCAATTGTGCAAGTGGGGCGCGGCATTTGCGCGCAAATGGAACCAGGCGGCACGGGCCGCGCAGCAGGAGAGAGCCATGTCTGAGGACGGCGACGACATCATCCTTTCGGAGCTCGACGACGAGGAACTCGTGCAGCAGATGCACGACGATCTCTATGACGGGCTGAAGGAGGAGATCGAGGAAGGCGTCAACATCCTGCTGGAGCGCGGATGGGCGCCCTACCGTGTGCTGACCGAGGCGCTGGTGGCCGGCATGAAGGTGGTGGGCGACGATTTCCGCGACGGGATCCTGTTCGTGCCCGAAGTGCTGCTGGCGGCGGGCGCTATGAAGGGCGGCATGGCGATCCTGAAGCCCCTGCTGGCCGAGACCGGCGCGCCGCGCATGGGCAAGATGGTGATCGGCACGGTGAAGGGCGATATCCACGATATCGGCAAGAACCTGGTGTCGATGATGATGGAGGGCGCCGGGTTCGAGGTGGTGGATCTGGGGATCAACACCGCGGTCGAGGAATATCTCGAGGCGCTGGCGCGCGAGCAGCCCGATATCCTGGGCATGTCGGCGCTGCTGACGACGACGATGCCCTACATGAAGGTCGTCATCGACACGCTGAAGGCCGAGGGGCTGCGCGACGATTACATCGTGCTGGTGGGCGGCGCGCCGCTGAACGAGGAATTCGGCAAGGCGATCGGGGCGGATGCCTATTGCCGCGATGCCGCCGTGGCGGTGGAGACGGCCAAGAGCTTCGTGGCGCGCAAGCACAACCAGGCGGGGGCGTAGCGGGCGCCGGTTTGGCGCAAGGGTAGCGCGAGCGTCGCCCCGTGGGGTGGCGCCTCCGACGTGGGTGTTAGGCGCTTTATGGCAGCCAAGCCCCTCCGCACTTTCGGCAGCGTGGGCCGATAGCAATAGCGCCACCCCGCCCCGACGGGGCGGCGCTCGCGCGGCGCGCTACGCGCTTGATTCCGCGCGGACGGCTTCGCCGCCGGGCCCCCCGAGTATTTCGGGCAAGAAGAAGATAGGGAGTTTGGCGCAACGGTAGCGCGAGGGCCGCCCCGTGGGGTGGCGCCTCCGACGTCGGTTCTTGGCGCTTTATGGCAGCCAAGCCCCTCCGCCTTCTCCGCCGCGCGTGCCGAGAGCAATAGCGCCACCCCGCCCGGACGGGGCGGCGCTCGCGCGGCGGGGCTTCGCCCCTTGTCCCGCGCGGGGGCCTTCGGCCCCTACCGCGACTTGAACAGTCCGCCGAGGATGCCGCGCACGATGCGGCGGCCCGTCGTGCCCTTCAGCTCCTTGACCACGACCTTCGCCATCGCCTCGCCGAAGCTCTCGGTCTGCCGCCCCCGGCGCGAAGGCGAGCGCCCGCCGTCATAGCGCCGCGCATTGCGGAACTCGCGCTCCTCTGCCTCGGCCTTCGCCTCGCGCGCCGCCGCTTCGGCCTCCGCCGCCTCTGCCGCCTCGGCCTCCTTCGCCGCCGCCTCGGCCCGGGCGCGCAACTTCTCGAAGGCGCTTTCGCGGTCGAGCAGCGTCTCGTACTTGCCGGCCACGGGCGAGGTGTCGATCGCGTGGCGCCGCTCATCCGCGGTGATCGGGCCGAGCTGCGAGGAAGGCGGGCGGATCAGCGTGCGCTCGGCGATGCCCGGCGCGCCCTTCTCGATCAGGAACGAGGTCACCGCCTCGCCGGTGCCGACATCGCGGATCGCCTCTTCCACGTCGAAGCGCGGATTGGGCCGGTAGGTCTGGGCCGCGAGGTGCAGATCCTTCTTGTCTCGCCCGGTGAAGGCCCGCAGCGCGTGCTGGACACGGTTGCCGAGCTGGCCGAGCACGTCGTCGGGCACGTCCTGCGGGTTCTGGGTGACGAAGAACACCCCCACCCCCTTGGAGCGGATCAGGCGGGCCACCTGCTCCACCTTGTCGATCAGCGCCTTGGGCGCGTCGTCGAACAGAAGATGCGCCTCGTCGAAGAAGAAGACGAGCTTGGGCTTGTCGGGATTGCCCACCTCGGGCAGATCCTCGAACAGCTCCGACAGCAGCCACAGCAGGAAGGTGGCATAGAGCCGGGGCGAGGCCATCAGCCTGTCGGCCGCCAGGATCGAGATGCGGCCGCGCCCGTCGGGATCGGTGCGCAGGATGTCCGACAGCTCCAGCGCCGGCTCGCCGAACAGGTTCGCGCCGCCCTGGTTCTCGAGCACCAGGAGCGCGCGCTGGATCGCGCCGATCGAAGAGGTGGCGACGTTGCCGTATTCCAGCGACAGCCGCTCGGCATTCTCGCCCACGAAGACCAGCAGCGCGCGCAGATCCTTCAGGTCGAGCAGCGGCAGGCCTTCCTCGTCGGCGAGGCGGAAGGCGATGTTGAGCACGCCCTCCTGGGCCTCCGACAGCTCCATCAACCGCGAGAGCAGCAGCGGCCCCATCTCGGCCACGGTGGTGCGGATCGGGTGGCCCTGCTCGCCGAAGAGATCCCAGAAGGTGACCGGGAAGGCGCTATAGGTGTAATCGTCGAAGCCGATCGTGGCCGCGCGCGACATGAAGGCCTCGTGCAGCTTGGCGCTCTCGCTGCCCGCGACGGCGAGGCCCGAGAGATCGCCCTTCACGTCGGACAGGAAGACCGGCACGCCGCGGGCCGAGAAGCTTTCGGCGAGGATCTGCAGCGTCACCGTCTTGCCGGTGCCGGTGGCGCCGGCGATCAGCCCGTGGCGGTTGCCGTATCTGAGCAGCAATTCCTGCGGCGTGCCGTATGCCTCGCCGCCGCCGCCCACGAAAATGCCTTCGCCCTCGCTCATCCCCTGCCCTCCGCGGATTTTCCTTGCCCGGCACAATACCTGATTAACTTTTGCGTGCCAGTCTGGGCTTGCCTGCCCCGTGTCCCGGGGCGGGCAGACGACCTCCCTGTCAGACTGGCCGCGCCCGTGCGTTACGGCGCGGCCCCTTTTTTTGGGCGCGGTGCCGGGCTGCGCGGAGGCGGGATTCGGCCTTGGTGTGAAGGGAAATGAAAGCCTGTTGACGGAATGTGGCAAAGGCCGTAGCGTCACGGGCAATGACTAAGTCGGCCAGTCCGACAGGGAAAGCCACAGGAAAAAGCGTCGGGCCGCTCCGGCGCTTTTTTCGTTGCCCAGGTTCGTTGCCGGGGCTGGCCGGAGACCTCCACGGGCGGGGGAACGCGCAGCGCATATTTCGCCCTGACAGGCCTGCCCCTTCATGGTAGACCCGGCGCCAAAATGAGCCGAATAAAAGACAGGATCGTCATGACGTTCAAGACACATGCCGCCGCCCTCGCGCTGCTGATCGCGCTCGCCCCTGCCGCCCAGGCGCAGGAGGCCGGCGCGGGCAACGAGGCGGCCGGGAGCGAGGCCGAGACCGCGACCGAGACCACGACGGAAACCGAGGCCCAGAACCCGACCGAGACCCTGCCGATGGGCGAGGAAGTGCCCGATCCCGAGCGGGTGGGCACCAGCTACAAGGTCGAGGATCACGGCGACTGGGAGCTGCGCTGCGTCGTCGCGCCGCCGGGCCAGCAGGATCCGTGCAACCTCTACCAGCTGCTGCGCGACCGTAACGGTAACGACGTGGCCGAGATCTCGCTCTTCCCGCTGCCCGAGGGCAGCGAGGCGGCGGCCGGCGCCACGATCATCACCCCGCTCGAGACGCTGCTGACCGAGCAGGTCACGCTGTCGGTGGATGGTGGCGGCGCGCGGCGCTACCCGTTCACCTTCTGCGGGCAGATCGGCTGTTTCAGCCGGATCGGGCTGCGCGCCGAAGAGGTGGAGAGTTTCAAGCGCGGGGCCAAGGCGACGCTGACGATCGTGCCGCTGGCGGCGCCGGATCAGAAGGTTACCCTGGACATCTCGCTGTCGGGCTTCACCGCGGGTTATGCGGCGGTGGGAGAGGCGAACCAGCCGAAGCCCGAGTGAGGGTTTTGCGGGGTGTCCACATGTGGACGCCTTGCAAGTGGTTGATTTTGTTGGAGCGGTCGGCGCAGTAAGGTGGTCTTTGCCATGATCAGGGCCTTGGCGCGACGGTAGCCGGGACAGTGCCGCCCCGTGGGGTGGCGCTTCCGACGTGGGTATTGGGCGCTTTATGGTGGCCAAGGCCCTCCGCACTCACCGTAGCGCGGGCCGATAGCAATAGCGCCACCCCGCCCCGACGGGGCGGCGCTCGCGCGGCGGGGCTGCGCCCCTTGTTCCGCGCGGGCGGCTGCGCCGCCTGAAGCCCTTGTTGCAACGGTAGCGCGAGGGGCGCCCCGTGGGGTGGCGCCTCCGACGTGGGTGTTGGGCGCTTTATGGCAGCCAAGCCCCTCCGAACTCACCGCAGCGCGAGACGATGGCAAGAGCGCCACCCCGCCCGGACGGGGCGGCGCTCGCGCGGCGGGGCTGCGCCCCTTGTTCCGCGCGAGAGAACCTTCACCGGGTTCAGGCCCCTACGGCGCCCCCCGCAGCGCCAGCACCGCGTTCAGGCCGCCGAAGGCGAAGGCGTTCGACAGCACCACGTCCACCTTCGCCTCGCGCGCCTCGTTCGGCACCACGTCGAGCGCGCATTCGGGATCGGGCTCTTCATAGCCGATCGTCGGCGCGATCACCCCGTCGCGCACGGCCATGATGCAGGCCAGAAGCTCCACCGCGCCGGTGCCGCCGATCAGGTGGCCGTGCATCGACTTCGTGGACGAGATCAGGATGCTGTCGGCGTGATGCCCCAGCGCATCGGCCACCGCGGCGCATTCCGTCTTGTCGTTGGCCGCCGTGCCGGTGCCGTGGGCGTTGATGTAGCCCACCTCGCCCGCATCCACCCGCGCATCGCGCAGCGCGCCGGTGATCGCCCGCGCCGCGCCCTGCTTGGACGGCATCACGATATCGCCCGCATCCGACGACATGGCGAAACCCACCACCTCGGCCAGGATCTCGGCCCCGCGCTTCTTGGCATGCTCGTATTCCTCGAACACGAAGATCGCCGCGCCCTCGCCCTGGACCATGCCGTTGCGGTTCATCGAGAACGGCCGGCAGGCATCCTTCGACATGACGCGCAGCCCCTCCCACGCCTTGACGCCGCCGAAGCACAGCATGCTCTCGGAGCCGCCCGTCACCATCGCCGGCGCCAGCCCCGAGCGGACCATCGCGAAGGCCTGCCCCATCGCGTGGTTCGACGAGGCGCAGGCGGTCGAGACGGTGAAGGTGGGGCCCTTGAGGTTCCACTCCATGCTCACATGGCTCGCCGCGGCATTGTTCATAAGCTTGGGCACGACGAAGGGGTGAACCCGGTTCTTCCCCTCCTCATAGACGGCGCGGTAATTGTCATCCAGCGTGTTCATCCCGCCGCCGGAATTGCCCAGCACCACACCCGAGGTCGCGGCGAGATCGCCGATGAATTCCAGCCCCGCCTGCTCGATCGCCTGGCGCGCGGCCAGAAGCGTGAACTGGGTGAACCGGTCATAGAGCGCGATCTGCTGGCGGTTGAAGACGCTCTCGGCATCCCAATCGTGGACCTGCGCGCCGATACGGATGGCCAGCCGCTCCACATCGCGGAAATTCAGCTCGGAGATGCCGCAGCGCCCCTCGCGCATGGCCTCGAGCGTATCGGGCACGTTGTGGCCGAGCGCGTTGATCGTGCCCGCGCCCGTGATGACGACGCGCTTCATACCTTCTGTTCGGCCACCAGCTGCTCGACGGCCGTCACGATGGCGCCCACCGAAGAGATGTCGAACTCGCTCTTCTCGGGCTCGTTGGCGTTGAACGGCACCGAGATGTCGAAGGCTTCCTCGATGGCGAAGATGCTTTCCACGAGGCCCAGCGAATCGATGCCCAGATCCTCGAGCGACTGGTCGAGCGTCACGTCGGAGGGTTCCAGAATGGCCTGTTCCGCGATGATCGCGATGACCTTGTCCTTCACGCTGGCTGACATGTGCGCACCCCCCGCAAAATGTGGGCCGTACTTACTCGGTCTCGCCGGGCTTTGAAACCCGTTTCTGAAGCTCGGCGAAGTCCCGCGCCAGCTTGGGCAGGCGGCGCAGCGCCTTCCACATGGCGATGTTCTCGTCCATCTTCACGGCGGGGAAACCCATCACCACGCGGCCGGCGGGGATCTTGTTGAGGATCTTGGTGCCGCCGCCCGCGACCACGTTGTCGCCGACGCTCGTATTGTCGCTCACGCCGACCTGACCGCCGAAGACGACGTTGTTGCCCACTTTGGTCGATCCCGCGATGCCCACGAGCGCGGCGAACAGGCAATGCTCGCCCACCTGCACGTTGTGCGCGATGTGCACGAGGTTGTCGATCTTGCAGCCATTGCCGACGCGGGTGGCGGAGATCGTGCCCCGGTCGATGCAGGAATTGGCGCCGAGCTCGACGTCGTCGCCCACGATCACCGTGCCGATGGAGTGCAGGCGCACCCAGTGCTGGCCCGTCGCCGCGCCCGAGGCATCGCCCAGCGTCTCGCGCGCGCTTTCCACGGCGTTCTTCTGCTCGGTCGCGAAGGCGAGCCCGTCGGCGCCGATCACGCAGCCGGGCTGGCCGATGAAGCGGTGGCCGATACTCACGCGCGGGCCGATCCGCGCGGCGCCCATGAGCAAGAGGTCGTCGCCGATCACCGCGCCCTCGCCGATATGGGAATGCGCGCCGATCCTGGCATTGGCGCCGATCCGGGCGCCCGCCTCGACGATGACGAAGGGGCCGATCGCCGCGCCCTCGCCGATTTCCGCACTACCGTCGATCAGCGCGGTGCGGTGGATGCCCGGTGCGATGGCGGGACCGGGATCGACGAGCCTGGTGACACCGGCTAGCGCCATGCGCGGGCGCGGCGCGAAGATCGCCGCCTCCAGCCCCAGGGCGCGCCAGTCGGTGCCCGGCGCGAGAAGCGCGGCGCGGGCGGTGCCGCGGGCCAGCGCATCGGTATATTTCGGGTCCATCGCGAGCGCGAGGTCGCGCGGCGTGGCATCCTGCGGCTCGGCGGCGCTGTCGATCTCGACGCTGCCATCGCCTTCATGGGCGAGGCCGAGCGCGGCGGCGATGTCTGCGATCGTGTGGGTCATGTCACCTCCCGGGGGGCGCGGGGGTTTCTCGCCCCCCGCGCACCCGGGATGATTAGCTGTCTGCCGTGGTGAACGCCACCCCGGCCGCATCGAGCGCCGCCGCGATGCGCCCGTCGCGGCCATAGACGTCGCGGCGGTATTCCAGCCCGCCGCGCGGCAGACCGATCGCGGTGCGGTAATCGAGATGCACCGGCACGTGCTGGTCGAGCTTCAGCACGGTCTCGTTTCCGGTGCGCAGGTGGCGGTGGAACAGGCCCTCGGGATCGTCGGTCTGGCGGGCGAGCAGCGTATAGGCGAATTCGAACGGGTCGTTGAGCCGGATGCAGCCATGCGAAAACGCGCGCGTCTCGCGCTCGAACAGGGATTTCGCAGGCGTATCATGCAGATAGATGTTGTAGCGGTTGGGGAACATGAACTTCACCAGCCCCAGCGCGTTGTTGCGCGAGGGCGGCTGCTTCATCGCGAAGGGGAAGTTGCGCGCATTGTAGGCCGAGAAGTTCACCGCCCCGCGCGGCACGACGCGGCCGCGGCTGTCGATCAGCCGCAGATGCCCCGCCGCGTTGGGATTGCGCTGCATCATCGGCAGATATTCCTTCGTCGCGATCGAGCGCGGCACGTTCCAGGTGGGGTTGACCACCATGTGCTCCATCTCGTCGGAGAACTCGGGCGAGCGGCGGTCGGACGTGTCGGCACCGATCACGGCGCGGGTCTGGAATGTGACCTTGTCGTTGTCGACGATCCGGGCCGAGAAGTCGGTCAGGTTGACCTTCACGTGCCGCGCGCCCAGCCCGCCGGGCATGTTGATCCAGCGCTCACGTTCCAGCGCGACGACGACCGAGCGCAGCCGCGCCTCGGGCGAGACGTTGATCTCGGCCATCGTGGTGCCGCCGGCCACGCCGTCGGCGGCGAGGCCGTGATCGAGCTGGAAGCGCTGCACCGCCTGCATCATCGCGGCATCGTAGCTGGCCGAGGCGCTGCGGCGCAGGTAGCCCATCGCGATCAGCCGGTCGCGCAGGGCGACGACGGCGCGGCCGCTATCGCCGGGCTCGAGGGCATTGGCATTCACCGTGGGACCCCAGCCGCCGCGGTGGATCACCTCCTGCAGGGCCAGGCGGCCCTTCATCAGCATCGCGTATTCCGGCGATTGCGGCGGCAGCGAGCGCATGTAGCCCACCGGCTCGGCCCGGGCGAAGGCGGTCAGCGTCTCGGTCCCGTCGCGCAGGGGCACTTCGCGCACCAGGCCCGCATCAGCCGAGCGCGGCTCGATCACGCCGGTCTGCACGTCGCGCGCATAGGCGAGGAACAGCGCCGAGAGCGCCACCTCGGCGCGGCCGAGATCACGCTCGGAGCGGATCTCGCCCAGCCGCGCCTCTTCCACGGCGCGGGCATAGCGCGCGGCGGGCAGCGCATGGTCGCCCGCCCGGTCGAGCGCGGAGAGCAGCGCGCGGCGGCGGGCGGCATCGCGCGCGGTCTCCCCCGTCCAGATCGGCTGGTAGCCATTGGCGCGATAGAAGGCGGCGAGCGCCTCGTCCGAGGCGGCGCGGGCGGCGACTTCCTGCATAAAGGCGGTGACCTGCGCGCGCGCCGGAAAGGCGGGCAGAAGGGCCAGGGCGGTGCCGGCGGCGATGAACTGGCGTCGGCTGGGTTGTGCGAAGGCCATGCGTTTCCTCATATGTCCCTGATCCGTCTGAAAAAGACTAGCGCGACACCCCCCGGTTGGGGAGGGGAGACCGCATCAATTTTTCGCAAGTTATGGAATTTCGGCCACGCCCCTTCGCCGCGTGTTCATCACTCCGAAACGCCCGATGTGCAAGATTCTGCCGATAGACGCCGCGCGGCGATTTCCGGGGGAACCCGGGGTTGGTCGCCCGCACAACCTGTGGCATAAAGCTCCTGCACCTGGGGATGAGGTGGCAGAGACAGGCCGCGGCAAGCGGCGACAGGTAGCAGACGGGACAGCGCATTCACATGCAGCACGACACGACCAACGGCATTTCACGCCGCGCTCTTCTTGGGGCTTTCGCAGCGACGGCGATCGTCGCCGCGCCGACCTACTCGAACGCGGCAGGCTTCCTGCGCGGGGGCGGTGACATCCGGCGCATCCGCATGTATTCGGGCCGGACGGGCGAGAGCATCGACACGATCTACTGGATCGAAGGCCAGTACATCAAGGACGCGCTGCACGAGATCAACTTCTTCATGCGTGACTGGCGCACCAACGATACCCATTCGATGGATGCCCGCACGATCGACATCATGGCGGCCTCGCTGTCGCTGATGGATACGACCGAGCCCTACATGCTGCTTTCGGGCTACCGCTCGCCCGCCACCAACGCGATGCTGCGCGCGCGGTCTTCGGGCGTGGCGCGGAACTCGCTGCACCTCAAGGGCCAGGCGGCCGACCTGCGGCTCAAGTCGCGCTCGATCTACCAGATGGCCAAGGCCGCGCAGGCCTGCCGCTCGGGCGGCGTGGGCACCTATCGCGGCTCCAACTTCGTGCACATGGATTGCGGGCCGGTCCGCAGCTGGGGCGGCTGAGCGCGCGGGCGCCCTGCCTCGCTGGCACCTCGGAAAGTTTTGGAACGCCGCGCCTCGTGCGCGGCGTTTTTGTGTGCGGGTGACCATGCGGTTCCGGTAGCCGGGCCAGCGGCGCCCCGTGGGGTGGCGCCTCCGACGCTGGAGTTGGGCGCTTTATGGTGGCCAAGGCCCTCCGAACTTGCCGCCGCGTGGGCGGCCAGCAGGAGCGCCACCCCGCCCCGACGGGGCGGCGCTGGCCCGGCGGGGCTACGCCCCTTGTCCCGGGCCGGCACGACGCGCTCAGCGTCGTTCTTCGGGAGGCAACGCGGGAAGCTGGCGCACCCGACAGGATTCGAACCTGTGACCTCTGCCTTCGGAGGGCAGCGCTCTATCCAGCTGAGCTACGGGTGCCTGCGCGGCTGCATAGCGGATGCCGGGCGGGGCCGCAACGGGTTTGGCCGCTGCGTCACGCTTGACCGGAGGCGCAGGCGTCCGCAGGGTTAGACCGATCGGTCTAGCGAGGGAGCCCGCGATGAAGACGGATACGGCGGAGGCGGCGCGCGATGCCGCCATGTTGCGGCGGTTCCGCGAGGGCGCGGGCCAGCAGGGGTTCGCGAAATGGCTGGGGGTCGAGGCGCTGTCGGTCGAGGGCGACAGCATCACCATCGGCATCGACCTGCGCGAAGACATGACGCAGCACCACGGCTATGCGCATGGCGGGATCGTCGGCACAATGGCCGATATCGCCTGCGCCTGGGCGGGCGCGATGGCGGCCGAAGCCGATGTGGTGACATCGAACTACGCGGTGCACCTGCTGGCGCCGGCGCGCGGCGCACGGCTGATCGCGACGGGCCGCGCGATCCGCGCGGGCAAGCGGCAGGTGACGGTCGAGGCGCGGGTGATCTGCCGCGCGGCGGATGGCAGCGAGACACTGGTCGCCACGGCGCTGGCGGCGATCGCCGTGCTCGGCCCGCCGCGCATGGCGGCGGGGTGAGCGACGCGCCGCCCGACCTCGCCGGCCGCCCTACCCGCGAGCGGCTGATCCGCGCCGCGCTGCATCTCTTCCAGGCGCGCGGCTATCACGCGGTGGGCCTGGCCGAGGTTCTGACGCTGGCCGGCGCGCCGAAGGGCTCGCTCTACCACCATTTCCCCGGCGGCAAGGCGGCGCTCGGCGCGGCGGTGATCGACTGGCTGGCCGACGAGGTCGAGGTAACATTCCGCCGCGCCGAGGCCCGCGCCCTGCCCGCCCCCGCCCTGGCCCAACGGCTATTCACCGGCACCGCCGATTGGCTGGAGACGGGCGGCTGGCGCCAGGGCGCGCTGCTCGCCATCATGGCGCATGAGCTGGCGCCGGGCGATCCCGCGCTCACCGCCTGCATCGCCCGGGCCTATGCCCGCGCCCGCACCGCGCTGGAGGCCGCCCTGCGCGCGGGCGGCGTGGCCGAGACCGCCGCGCCGGATCTCGCCGTCACGCTGCTCGCCCTGCTCGACGGCTGCGTCGCCCAGGCCCGCGCCTTCCAGAGCCGCGCCCCCTTCGAGGCCGCCGCGCGCAGCTTCGCCGCCGCGCTCGCTACCGCTCAGCCGACGCGCCGGTGATCGAGGGTATAACGCATGCGGCAGGACCCCGAGATCCCGTTCAGCCGCGCCAGCGTGTCCGGCATCGTTATGGTCACCGCGAAGGTGTGGCGCATCTCGAGGCGACTCAGCACGTCGAACAGCACAACCGACTCGGTCACGGTTGCACCCATCTCGGAGTCGGAGACATGGCGATGCACAGTGCGCCAGGAATTCTCGCCCAGCTTCTCCCAGGTGAGGGTGGCCTTCGGGTATGCCAGCGCCGCCGGGTCGAAAGGCTCGGGAAACGTATAGTCGCGCCAGTAAGAGCGGTTGGCCGCGGGAATGTCGTCGGTATGAGGGACCAGGGCTGACGGGCAGCTCTCGGCCGAGACGAGATTATAGGTGCCCTGCCACGTGCCATCTCGCGGCTGGACATCCGCCGCGGCCGGGGTGGCGAGAAGCGCGAGGCCCGCTGTCCAGAGGGCGATCAGCCGCATGAAAACCTCCCCCAATCCGCGCCTCACGGCCGCGTGCCCGTGGCGAGCATCGTCATCTCGGGGATCATGGTGGAGACGTCGACGCCCGTGAACCCCGCCTCTTCCAGCGCCGCCGCCAGCCAGGCCGAATCGAGCGAGCGGGCCTCGGGCGTGAAGGCGGTGTGCTGCAATTGCCAGAGCGCGGCGAGCTTGGGGCCCTGGCGGTCGGGCGCGACGATGAAATCGTGGATGAGGTAGAGCCCGCCGGGCCCGAGATGCTCGAAGGCGCGCGCGATGAGCGGGCGGTGCGCGGCGCCCGGAATGCCCGAGAACAGGTAGGACATCAGCAACATCTCGGCATCGCGCGGCCAGATATCGTGCCGCGCATCGCCCTCGACATAGGTGATCCGGTCGGAAAGCCCCGCCTCTGCCACGTAGTCGCGCCCGATCGCGGCCACGTTGGGGAAATCCACGATCGTCGCGCGCAGTTCGGGATTGGCGGCGCAGAGCGTGATCGCGAAGGCGCCGGTGCCGCCGCCAACATCCAGCAGGTGGCGCCGGCCCGACAGGTCGAGCCGCCTGGCGAGTTGCCGCGCCGGGCCGAGCGAACCGGCATGCTGGCTTTCGGAATAGAGCCGCGCGGCCTCGGGATCGGCGAACCAGTCGGCATAGCTGGCCGTCGCCTCTTCGGGCAGCCGGTTCTCCAGCGCCGCCTCGATCTGGCCCATCAGCGGATACATCTGCTGGCCGACCTGCAACCGCAGGTAATCGCCGAAATCGTATTTGGCGCCCTTCACGAGAAAGGCCTCGGCCGCGGGCGAGTTGGAGAAGCGGCCGCCATCGACCTCGAGCAGATCCAGCCCGGCCAGTGCGGTGAGCAGCGTCTGCGCGGCATCCTCGCCGAGATCGCAGCGCGCCGCCACGTCGCGCGGGGTGCGTGCGCCTTCGGCGATATGGGTGAAGACGCCGGATTCCAGCGCCGCGAACAGGGCCTTGGAGCCCATGAAGCCGAAGGCGATGTCGGAAATCTGGTCGGCTTCGGTGAGGGCGGGCATCTGTCTCTCCTGTCTGTGTCGTCAGGCGGAGATTACCGCGCGCAGGCGGGAAAGGACAGAAAGCGACAGGCCGGATGTCGCAAAAGAGCCGCCCCTGCCCGCTTATTGGGCAAAGGCGGGGGCCATGTCAGGCGAAGAGATCGTGGCAGAGCTCCAGCGCGTCGATCAGGCGATCCACCTCTTCGCGGGTGTTGTACATGCCGAACGAGGCGCGGCAGGTCGCCGTGACGCCGAGATGATCGAGCAGCGGCATGGCGCAATGCGTACCGGCGCGCACGGCGATGCCGCGCTTGTCGAGCACGGTGGAGATATCGTGCGCATGGCCCTGCCCCTCCAGCGTGAACGAGAAAATCGCTGCCTTCCCGGGCGCTTCGCCCTGGACGTTCACCCAGTTCAGCCCGCGCAGCTTCTCGGAGGCGTATTCGGCCAGGCCGCGCTCATAGGCGGCGATGTTCTCCATCCCGATGCCGTCGAGGTAGTCGAGCGCGGCGCCGAGGCCGATCGTCTGCACGATGCCGGGCGTGCCTGCCTCGAACTTCATCGGCGCGTCGGCCCAGCTGACCTCATCGCGGCTGACCTCGCGGATCATGTCGCCGCCGCCGAGGAAGGGCCGCATCTCGGCCATGCGGTCGCGATGCACCCAGATCGCGCCCGAGCCCGACGGGCCATAGAGCTTGTGGCCGGTGATGGCGTAGAAATCGACGCCGAGATCGCGCAGGTCCACCTTCATGTGCACCGCGCCCTGGGAGCCGTCGACCAGCACCGGCACGCCCTTCTCATGGGCCGCGCGGGCGATGGTTTTCACGTCAACGACGGTGCCCAACACGTTGGAAACATGGGTGATCGCCACGAGCTTGGTGCGCGGGGTGATGGCGTCGATCACGCGCTGCGGGTCGAGAGAGCCGTCGGCCTCGGTCTCGACCCAGACCAGCTTCACCCCCTGGCGTTCGCGCAGGAAGTGCCAGGGCACGATATTGGCGTGGTGCTCCATGATCGACAGCACGATCTCGTCGCCCGCCTGAAGCCGCGGCGCGGCCCAGCCGTAGGAGACCATGTTTATCCCCGACGTGGTGCCGGTGTTGAAGATGATCTCTTCCTCGGCGGGCGCGTTGAGGAAGCGGGCGATCTTGCCGCGCACCGCTTCGTATTTCTCGGTCGCAATGTTCGAAAGCGTGTGCAAGCCCCTGTGCACGTTGGCATATTCCATCGTGTAGGCCTGCGTCACCGCGTCGATCACCACTTGCGGCTTCTGGGCCGAGGCGCCGTTGTCGAGATAGGAGAGCGGCTTGCCGTTCACCTCGCGCGAAAGGATCGGGAAATCGGCGCGGATCGCGTTGACGTCATACATGGGCCTTCTCCTGCCGCGCGGATGGCGGCCATTGGGTGTTGCGCAGCCCCGCGATCCAGAAGATTGCGAGCGCCGTCAGCGCCAGCAGCGCGGCGGCCGCGGCGGCGGGGCTTTCGGGGCCGGTGAAGCCCGCCATCAGCCCCCAGAGCAGCCAGAGCGGCCCCGCCGCCACCAGCGCCCAGACCAGCGCCAGCCGGGCGCCCAGCCAGGGGCCGCGCCCGCCGAAGGCCCGCGCCGCCAGCCCGCCAAGAGCGGCGAGGCCGTAGAGCGGCAGGGGCGCGAAGATCAGCCAGGCGACGAAGGCGCCGATCAGCCGGTCGGTGAGCGACATGGCCGGGTCGAGATGCGCCGCCCGCGCCGCGACGGGCGCATAGGCGATGAACACCAGAAGGCAGCCCGTCCACATGAGCTTCAGCACGGAAGCTTCTGTCGCGCCTGCCATCTTCTCGCCCACCACGCGCGCGGGCGCGCGGTAGGTGCGCGCGATATCCCCGACCAGGCTCATCGCCTAGCCGCGCCGCCGGGCCAGCCAGCCCTGCAGCCGGTCGAGCACCGCCTCGCCGAGCGCCGGATCGTCGATTTCCTCGATGGCTTCGGCGAGGAAGGCGAGCACCAGCATGTCCTGCGCCTCGGCCCTGGGCACGCCGCGGGCGCGGAGGTAGAACAGCGCCGTTTCGTCGATCGCGCCGGTGGTGGAGCCGTGGGAACAGGCCACATCGTCGGCATAGATCTCGAGCTCGGGCTTGGCCTGGAACGTGCTGTCATCATCCAGCAGCAGCGACTGGCTGATCTGGTAGCCATCGGTCTTCTGCGCGCCGGCCTTCACCAGGATCTTGCCCTGGAACACGCCCGCCGCGCCGTTGCGCAGCACCTTCTTGAACACCTGCCGGCTTTCGCAATTCACCGCGTCATGGGTGATGAACACCGTGTCGTCGTGGTGGAAATCGCCATCGCCCATCGCCGCGCCGGCGATATGGGCCGAGGCATCATCGCCCGTCAGCTCGATCACGCATTCGTTGCGGGTGAGCACGCCGTTCGCCGTCATCGTGAAGGACTTGAACACGCTTTCCGTGCCCAGCCGCGCGAAGGCGTGGGTGACGGTGCGGCGCTCGTGGTCGCGGCCCTGGGCGCGGATGTGGTGGAAGGCGGCGCGGTCGGCCACGGCGACTTCCAGCACGGTGGAGAAACGCGCCGCCCCCGGCCCGCTTTCCAGCAGGGTGAGCGAGGCGCCCTCTTCCACCTTCACCACGTGGTGCAGCATCGCATCGGAGCGCGTGTCGCGGTGCAGATAGCGCAGCTCCACGGGCCGCGAGGGCGTGCCGGTGACGCGGATCACCAGCCCGTCGGGCGCGAGCGCGGTGTTGAGCGCCGCGAAGGGGCGCTGCACCGGTTCCTGCCCGGCCTCTTCGAGCCGGCCATAGAGATCGCGCGCCCAGTGGATATCGGCGCGCGACGCGTCCGCAAGGCGCTCGATCTCGACGCCTTCCAGCGCCAGATCGTCCGACGCTTCGGCATCGAAGACGCCATCCACGAAGGTCACGACGAGGGCCTTCGCCGCCTCGAAGATCGGCGCCTCGCCGCCGTCGAACAGCGCCGCCTCGGGCGCCTCTTCGGCGGCCAGCGTGGCCGGGTTCGTCCACTTCCAGTATTCATCCCGGCGCGAGGGCAGGCCCATCGCTTCCAGCCGGCCGCGCGCGGCGCGCCGGGCCTCGGTGATCCAGCCCGCGCCCTGGGGCAGCGTGGCCGACGACAGCCGCGCCTCGGCGGCTTCCTGTTTGGGTTTCAGAGGTGCCGGCATCAGGCCTGCTCCGCCAGAATGTCGGCATAGCCGTTTTCCTCGACCTCGAGCGCCAGGTCGGGCCCGCCGGTCTTCACGATCCGCCCGGCCGACATGATGTGCACCACGTCGGGCGCGATGTGGTTGAGCAGGCGCTGGTAGTGGGTGATGACGAGGAAGGAGCGGCCCTCGGAACGCAGCGCGTTCACGCCGTCGGCGACCAGCTTCATCGCATCGACGTCGAGCCCGGAATCGGTTTCGTCGAGGATGCACATCTTCGGTTCCAGAACCGCCATTTGCAGGATCTCGTTGCGCTTCTTCTCGCCGCCCGAGAAGCCCATGTTGACGGGGCGTTTGAGCATGTCGGCGTCGATCTGGAGATCCTTGGCGCGGGCGCGGATCAGCTTGAGGAAATCGGCGGCGCTGATCTCTTCCTCGCCGCGGGCCTTGCGCTGCGCGTTGAAGGCTGTGCGCAGGAAGGTCATGTTGCCGACGCCGGGGATCTCGACGGGATACTGGAAGGCCAGGAACAGGCCGGCGGCGGCGCGTTCCTCGGGCTCCATCTCCAGCAGGTCTTCGCCTTCCAGCAGGGCGCGGCCATCGGTCACCTCATAGCCGTCGCGGCCCGACAGCACGTAGGAGAGCGTGGACTTGCCCGAGCCGTTGGGCCCCATGATCGCGTGCACCTGTCCGGGGCCGATATCGAGATCGACCCCGCGCAGGATGACCTTGTCTTCCTCCTCGAGCTTGACGTGAAGGTTCTCTATTTTCAGCATGTTGCACCTCGTTGCAAATGCGCCGGGGGCACCTGCCGGCTGGCAGGCGCCCTCTCGAAAGCGCTGATTTCGGGAAACGTGACTAGAAGAGCAGCATCCGGTCCGCGAAGACGGCGCTGCGCGGGATGGACGTGTCGGTGATCGCGGCCACCCATTCCGGCGAGAACAGGACGGCGAAGTGGTCGGGGTAGAGATGCACCGCGTTGTGCATCAGCGTCAGCCCGGCGGCGAGCCCCGCCAGCGCGCCGATCCAGTGGCGCAGCTTGAACGTGCCCGCGATGATCATCAGCAGAAGCGCGATGCCCGCCGCGCCGCCGGCCTCGTAGCCCGCCAGGCGCATCGGGTCGGCCAGCGGAGAGACCGGGCCGAGCAGCTTGAAGAGCGCGAAGCGCACCATCAGCACGGCCAGGCCGCCCAGGAAGGCGCAGATCAGCATGCCGCCGATCCGGCCCAGAAAGCCCACCTTGCGCACACTCTTGCGGCCGCGATCCGACACCGAATGGCGCAAGGCCGCCTCGGCCTTGGCGCGCGGAACCGATCCGCCCTCGCCCACATAGACCTTGCCGATCGTGTTGGCGCCGCGCGCGTCGATCCGCGCCAGCCGTGCCTTGAAGGCATCGTGTCCGTTCTTGCTGCGCGACGCTGCCGCCTGCATGCCGATCTTCCCCTTCCCCGAAGAGACCACGCCAAGGCGCGACCCCGCTCTCGGGGCAAGATGTCGGCCATTTCGGGCAGAAATGGGGAAGAATGGGGGAAAATTGCCAGATCATTCGGCACCCCCCGGCAGCAGGATGTAATTGTCGTTGGTGCGGGCCACCGCGCGCTTCAGGTGCACCTTGTAATGCCGCTCCGCCGCCCAGGCGGTGAAGGCATCGGCGCGGTCGTGGCCGACCTCGACCATCAGCACCGGCCGGGCCCGCGCGATCAGCGCGTCGAGCCCGGAAAGCGCTTGCATTTCCATGCCTTCCACGTCGATCTTCACGAGGTCGGGCCGCGCGCGGGGGAAGACATCGTCGCCCCGGCGCACCTCGAGCGGGCCGCCGGTGCCGGCGAACATCCTGGTGGCGCCGAGGTTGCGGTCATGCGCCTTCATCGAATAGCCGCCACCGGGCGCATCCGACAGGCCGAAGCCCAGCGTGGTGAGCTCAATCACGTCGTCCAGCCCGTTGGCCAGCACGTTGGCGACCAGCGGCTCCAGCGCCAGGGGATTTGGCTCCACCACCATGACCCGGCGCGCGCCGCAGACCAGCGCGAAATAGAGCGCGTGGTTGCCCACATTGGCGCCCACGTCGAGCACGGCGGGCCGCTCGGGCAGCAGGCGCGCAAGCTCGGCCAGTTCGTCGGCCTCGTAGAAACGGCCCGCGCGGTGGCAATCCTGGATCGGATCGTCGTGCATGTTGAGGTGGAAGATCACGCGGCGCCCCTCGATCCGCGCATGCACCTGCTCCATCGCCGCGAGCGCCAGCGGCGCGCCGCGCGCATGGGCGGCCAGCCGATCCGCGATCGGCGGCAGCGCGCCCGGCATGGCGGCCGGGGCGAAGGGCTGCGCGGCTTCGGCCATCAGGCGGGCTTCCCCCCTCTGGCCCGGCGGGCGGCGGTGAGCGTGGACATGGCTACCTCAGGCGAAAAACACACGGATCACGAAGGAGACGAAGAAGGCGAGAGCCGAGCCGATCAGCGCCGTGGCGTAGAGCGAATCGCGATACAGCCATCCCGGCCGCCGCCCGCGCGCCACCACGCCCAGCCCGATCAGCACGCCGAGGAAGACCCCGATCGCCGGGCCGAGCGACATCAGCGCCGCCGCCTGCAACTCCGCCGCGCTCATCAGCCGACCGACCCTTCGAGCGAGATCGCCACCAGCTGCTGGGCCTCCATCGCGAATTCCATCGGCAGGGCCTGCAGCACTTCCTTGCAGAAGCCGTTGACGACGAGGGCGACGGCCTCTTCCTCGTCCATCCCGCGCTGGCGGCAATAGAAGAGCTGTTCGTCATCGACCTTGGAGGTGGTCGCCTCGTGCTCGACCCGCGAAGAATTGTTCTTCACCTCGATATACGGCACCGTGTGGGCGCCGCATTGATCGCCGATCAGAAGGCTGTCGCACTGGGTGTAGTTGCGTGAATTGGTGGCCTTCTTGTGCATCGAGACGAGCCCGCGATAGGTGTTCTGCGCGCGGCCCGCGCTGATGCCCTTGGACACGATCCGCGAGCGGGTATTCTTGCCCAGGTGATGCATCTTGGTGCCGGTATCGGCCTGCTGGTAATTGTTGGTGATGGCGATCGAGTAGAACTCGCCCTGGCTGTCATCGCCGCGCAGGATGCACGAGGGGTATTTCCACGTGACGGCAGAGCCGGTTTCCACCTGCGTCCACATCACCTTGGCCCGGTCGCCCCGGCAATCGGCGCGCTTGGTGACGAAGTTGTAGATCCCGCCGCGGCCTTGCTCGTCGCCGGGGAACCAGTTTTGCACGGTGGAATACTTCACCTCGGCATCTTCCTCGACGACGATCTCGACCACCGCCGCGTGCAGCTGCGCGGTATCGCGCTGGGGCGCGGTGCAGCCTTCGAGGTAGCTCACGTAAGAGCCCTTGTCGGCGATGATCAGCGTGCGCTCGAACTGGCCGGTATTCTCGGCATTGATGCGGAAATAGGTGCTCAGCTCCATCGGGCAGCGCACGCCGGGCGGCACGTAGACGAAGGAGCCGTCGGAGAAGACGGCCGAGTTGAGCGTGGCGTAGAAGTTGTCGGAGACGGGCACGACCGAGCCGAGATATTTGCGCACCAGCTCGGGATGTTCGCGGATCGCTTCCGAGATCGAGCAGAAAATCACGCCGGCCTTCTTGAGCTCGGCCTGGAAGGTGGTGCCGACGCTGACGCTGTCGAACACGGCATCCACGGCGACGCGGCGTTCGCCCGGCTCACCCTCGCGCGCCTCGGCGGGCGCGGCCTCGGCGCCCTCGACGCCGGCGAGGATCATCTGTTCCTTCAGCGGGATGCCCAGCTTCTCGTAGGTCTCGAGCAGCTTGGGATCGACCTCGTCGAGCGATTTGGGCTTCTCGGCCATGCTCTTGGGGCGCGCGTAGTAATATTGCTCCTGGAAGTCGATCTCCGGGTACTGGATCATCGCCCATTCCGGCTCTTCCATCTTCTGCCAGCGCTCCAGCGCGCCGAGGCGCCACTCGGTCATCCAGTCGGGTTCGCCGTTGCGCTCCGAGATCAGGCGCACGATGTCGGGCGAGAGCCCCTTCGGCGCGTATTCCATCTCGATCTCGGTTTCCCAGCCGTGCTTGTATTTCCCGGCCAGCGAAGCCACGGCGGCGACGGTTTCCTGCTCGACACCTTCCTTGACCTTCAGATCGTCCATCACGGGCTTCCTTTCCTGCCGGCGTGCCGGCTGTCTTTGGTTACGTTCCGTGGCTCAGGCCGCGCGCGCCGCGTGGCGCTTGCGGGCGGCGAGCCAGCTGTCTGCGAATCTCTCCAGCGCGCCTTGCGGCGTATCGGGCCCCAGCGAGACGCGGATCGCCGCGCCGGCATCGCCCGCCTCGAAGCCCATCGCGCCCAGCACCTTGCTGGCACGCACCTTGCCCGAGGAACAGGCCGAACCGGCCGAGATGGCGAAACCGGCAAGGTCCATCTGCATGACCTGGGTCTCGCCCTTCCAGCCCGGCGTGAGCAGGCAGGCGGTGTTGGGCAGGCGGCGCGCGCCCCTGCCTACACAGATAGTATCGGGTGCCTCGTTCGCAATGCGTGCTTCCAGCGCATCGCGCGCCTGTTCGGCGGCTTCCCAGCGGCCCTCGGCGAGGTCGCGCGCGGCGGCCTCGGCGGCGGCGCCGAAGCCGGCGATGCCGATCACGTTCTCGGTGCCCGCGCGGCGGCCCATTTCCTGCCCGCCGCCCCGGATCGCCGCGGCCAGGTCGGTGCCGCGCTTGAGGATCAGCGCGCCCACGCCCTTCGGCCCGCCGATCTTGTGCGCCGAGACGAAGGCCATCGCGCAGCCGGCCCAGTTGAAGGCGAAGGGCAGCTTGCCGAAGCCCTGCGTGGCATCGACGAGCGCCAGGCCCTGCGGCAGATCCTGCACGATGCCGGTTTCCGAATTGGCCAGTTGCAGCGCGGTGCGGGCGGGATCGGCCACCGTGACGGCGCCCTCGGCCGAGACGGGCAGATCGCCCGAGCCCCAGGCGAGCACCGCCTCGTGCTCGACCGCCGCACACGCCAGATCGCGCCCGGCCATGGCCAGCGCCGCGGCCTCGGTCGCGCCGGAGGTAAAGACGATATCGGCCCCCTCGGCGCCAAGCGCGGCGGCCACCTGCCCGCGCGCGCGTTCGATCAGCGCCTTGGCCGCGCGGCCTTCGCCATGCACGGAGGAGGGATTGCCCGCCACGTCCATCGCCGCGATCATCGCCGCGCGCGCCTCGTCGCGCAGCGGCGCGGTGGCGTTCCAGTCGAGATAGACGCGCTCAGCCACGGGGCGCCTCCATGCTGGTGCCTGATGCGCGCATCATTCGTCCACCACCTCGAACAAAGCCGGGACGGCCGGGCACGGGGCCAGTTCGTTCTGCACCACGTCGGACAGCCGCGTCTGGTGCAGGAAGACATAGACATGGGCCGAGAGCCCTTCCCACAGCCGGTTCGTCATGCTCTGCGCACGCGAGCCCGACGTGCCGCCCGAGGCGCCGGCGCCCTTGTGCATGGCCGAGACCGTCTCGTCCACCGCGGCGAGGATGTCGGCCACGCGGATCTCGGCCGCGGGCCGCGCCAGGCGGTAACCGCCGCCGGGGCCGCGCACCGATGTCACCAGCTCGGCGCGGCGCAGCTTGACGAAGAGCTGCTCGAGGTAGGGCAGCGACAGATCCTGCCGGCGCGCGATCTCGGCCAGCGATTGCAGCGCGCCATCGGGCTGCAGGGCCAGATCGGCCAGCGCGACGACGGCATAGCGCCCCTTGGTACTGAGTTTCATCCGGCGCCCCGCCCGAAGTTAATGACAGATTGACCTCGGGCGGCTTGCACCTTACGCACTTACCACCCGCATTTCCGCCTTCCGGCGGCGATTTAGAATTGTTCTAAGGTGCCTGAGTGATTTCGTCAAGAAGAGCCGCGAGGGCGCCAGGCAAGAAGCAGAGGCACGAATGCCCGAAGTGATATTCCCCGGCCCCGAGGGCCGTCTGGAAGGCCGCTACCACCCCCAGAAAGACAAGGATGCCCCGATCGCGATCGTGCTGCATCCGCATCCGCAATTCGGCGGCACGATGAACAATCGCGTCGTCTACAACCTGCATTACGCGTTCTACAACATGGGTTTCACCGTGTTGCGGTTCAATTTCCGCGGCGTGGGGCGCTCGCAGGGCGAGTATGATCAGGGCGTGGGCGAGCTATCCGATGCCGCCTCGGCGCTGGATTACCTGCAATCGATGAACAACAATGCCAAGCATTGCTGGGTCGCCGGCTTCTCGTTCGGCGCCTGGATCGGCATGCAGCTTCTGATGCGCCGGCCCGAGATCACCGGCTTCGTCTCGGTCTCGCCGCCGGCGAACATGTACGATTTCACCTTCCTCGCGCCCTGCCCGGCCTCGGGGCTGATCATCAACGGCACGGCCGACCGCGTGGCGCCGCCGAAGGATACCCATGCGCTGGTGGGCAAGCTGCACGAGCAGAAGGGCATCACCATCACCCACGAGGAGATCGAGGGCGCGGGGCATTTCTTCGAGGATCCGCATATGGAGACGATGATCGGCCGGGTCGATCACTATGTCCGCCGCCGTCTCACCGAGACGTCGCGCTAGGACCTTGGGCGGCGCGCTGCTCCCCTTCGCGGGCCTTCTGGCCCTGTGCTGGGCGGGCGGCTGGGCCTGGCTGCGCTGGCAGCGGATCGGGGAGGAAGCGGCGTTGCGCCGGCGGCTGCGGGCGACGCATCCGCGGGAGGATCTCGACGAGGCGTCGGATCTGGAGCGTCTGGTGCAGCCGTTTTCCGACAAGGGGCGCGCGATCTACGAGGCCGAGGTGGCCGCGCTGGTTGCCCGCTACCGCCGTTCGGTGGCGATGCTGACGGCGTTCGGGCTGCTGTGCCTGATGATCCTGATCCTGATGGCCCGCGCCGCGGCGGGGTGAGCCGGACGCGGTACGCTGGAACTCGAGGGCGCGCAGCGCCCCGCGCGGAACAAGGGCGAAGCCCGCCGCGCGAGCGCCACCCCACGGGGCGACGCTCGCGCTCCCGGTCCTCCCTAGAACCCCGCGCTCTCGCTCTGCCAGCCGTCGCCGCAATAGGTGCAGCCCTCGCCGGTGAACTTCGCCAGCGCCGCCTCCTCGCCCAGCAGCGCCCCCAGCGCGTCGACCATGAAATCCACCGCCTCGGCATGGCTTCCCGGCCGCGTGCGCCCCTCGCGGGTGCCGTAGAACAGGCCGGAATGCTCGATCGCCGGGTTGGAGACCAGCAGCTTCGGCGCCGTCACCGCCTCGTAGGTCAGCAGCGAATTGCCGTGGGCGATATCTCCCTCGCCGCCATTGACGATCATGAACGGCACCGTGATCGCCGCGGCATCTTCGAGCGTCGAGGTCATCTTCGGCGGCCGCCCTTCGGCATCGGCGGGGAAGAAGCCGGTATTGAGCCCCAGCACCGCGCTCACCCGCGCATCGGCGGCGGCCAGCATCGCCTCGAGCCCGCCGCAGGAATGGCCGGCGGCGACGATCCGCCCGGTATCGGCGCGGCCCTCGGTCTGCGCCTGGCCCGCCTCGCTCTCCACCCAGTCGATCGCCGCGATCAGCCGCTCGGGCATTTCGGGATTGCCGGCGGAGCTGTCCTCTCCCGGGCTGCCCACGGCGATCACCGCCCAGCCGTGCTGGGCGATGGCGGTGAGCAGGCCGGTATAGAGGTAATGCGACGCCGCGCAGGAGCCGTTGCCCCAGACGAGGACGGGCAGGTCGGCCCCCTCGAGCGGCAGGTAGAGCGTGTGGCTCTCCAGCCCCTCGGCCGGCGCGCGCAGGATGGCGGTGTCGGGATCGGCCAGCGCGGGCGCGGCGGCGAGTAGCGCGATGGTGGCCCGGGCGGGGGCCTTGATGGTGAACGGCATGAGGTCTCCTCCAAGATGACGTGAGAAAAGTAACACATGTTAATTGTTCAGGTCATCAACCAAGTATGGGCCGGATCTGGCCGGCGGCGGGAAGATGCTCGCCCGCAGCTTTGGGGCGCGCAGCGCCCCCGCGCGGAACAAGGGCGCAGCCCGCCGCGCGAGCGCCGCCCCGTATGGGCGGGGTGGCGCTATTGCTGCCGCCCGCGCTGCCGTAAGTTCGGAGGGGCTTGGCTACCATAAAGTGCTCAACACCGGCGTTGCATGCGCCACCCCACGGGGCGGCGCTCACGCTTCCGTTGCGCCAAGGTCCCCGCCGCTTCGGCATACCAAAGTATACCACCTTCCCCGCCGGGCCCTTCTGCGTTATGACCCGGACCAAGCCGATTCACCCCATTTCAGAGGAAGTGCCCATGTCCAGGATCAAGGTAGAGAACCCCGTCGTCGAGATGGACGGCGACGAGATGACCCGCATCATCTGGGATTTCATCAAGCAGAAGCTGATCCTGCCCTACCTCGATATCGACCTGCTCTACTACGATCTCGGCATCGAGAGCCGCGACGCCACCGACGACCAGATCACCATCGACGCGGCCGAGAAGACCAAGGAAGTCGGCGTCGCGGTGAAATGCGCCACGATCACCCCCGACGAGGCCCGCGTCGAGGAATTCGGGCTCAAGAAGATGTGGCGCTCGCCCAACGGCACGATTCGCAACATCCTGGGTGGCGTCGTCTTCCGCCAGCCGATCATCTGCCGCAACGTGCCGCGCCTGGTGCCGGGCTGGACCAAGCCGATCGTCATCGGCCGCCACGCCTTCGGCGACCAGTACCGCGCCACCGACATCAAGTTCCCCGGCGCCGGCACGCTGTCGATGAAGTTCGTCGGCGAAGACGGCACGGTGATCGAGGAAGAGGTCTACAAGGCCCCGGCATCGGGCGTCTACATGGCGATGTACAACCTCGACGAGTCGATCAAGGACTTCGCCCGCGCCTCGTTCAATTACGGGCTGTCGCTGGGTTGGCCGGTCTACCTGTCGACGAAGAACACGATCCTCAAGCAGTATGACGGCCAGTTCATGATCCTGTTCCAGCAGGTCTTCGACGAGGAATTCGCCGACAAGTTCAAGGAAGCCGGCATCACCTACGAACACCGCCTGATCGACGACATGGTCGCCTGCGCGATGAAGTGGAACGGCGGCTTCGTCTGGGCCTGCAAGAACTACGACGGCGATGTGCAGTCGGATACCGTGGCGCAGGGCTTCGGCTCGCTCGGGCTGATGACCTCGCAGCTGATGACGCCGGACGGCAAGATCGTGGAGGCCGAGGCCGCCCACGGCACCGTCACCCGCCATTACCGCCAGCACCAGAAGGGCGAGCAGACCTCGACCAACTCGATCGCGTCGATCTATGCCTGGACGGGCGGTCTGAAGCACCGTGCCAAGCTCGACGACAACGCGCAGCTGATGCATTTCGCCGAAACGCTGGAGAAGGTGATCGTGGATACGGTGGAAAGCGGCCACATGACGAAGGACCTGGCGCTGCTGGTCGGGCCGGATCAGAAGTGGCTCACCACGATGGGCTTCCTGGAGAAGGTGGACGAGAACCTTCAGAAAGCGCTGTAAAAGCGGCGCGCAAGGGTTTGATAACAAAGGAAGGCCGGGCGCGATGCCCGGCCTTCTTGCATTCCGAGTGCTACGGGAGCGCGAGGGCCGCCCCGTGGGGTGGCGCCGCCGACGTTGGTGTTGGGCGCTTTATGGTGGCCAAGCCCCTCCGAACTCTCCGTGGCGCATGCCAATAGCAAAAGCGCCACCCCGCCGGGACGGGGCGGCGCTCGCGCGGCAGGCTTCGCCCTTGTTCCGCGCGGGCGTTGCTCATGGCGGCCAAGGCCGCCCGGGTCACGCGGCTTGGCGGCTGTGCTTCCCTTCGCGCACCTCCTCGATGATCTTCGACACGAAAGCGTCCAGATCGCCGGGGTTGCGCGAGGTCACGATGCCCTTGTCGCAGGCCACCTCGACATCGCTCCACTTGCCGCCGGCATTCTCCAGGTCGGTGCGGATCGAGGGATAGGAGGTGACCTCGCGCCCCTTCACGATCCCCGCCTCGACCAGCATCCAGGGGCCGTGGCAGATGGCCGCCACCACCTTGCCGGCATCGTGGAAGGCGCGGACGAGATCGACCGCCTCCTTCTTGGTGCGCAGGATGTCGGGGTTGATCTGGCCGCCGGGCAGCACGATCGCGTCGTAATCGCCGACCTCGGCCTCCGAGACCTTCTTGTCGACCGGCACCTCCCGGCCCCAATCCTTCTCGTCCCAGCCCTTGATCGTGTTGCCGTCGGGCGAGGCGACATGCACCTCGGCGCCCGCCTCGCGCAGCTTGTCGCGCGGGACCTCGAGTTCGGATTGCTCGAACCCGTCGGTGGCGATGATGAGGATCTTCGCGTTCTCGATGGCAGTCATGTCGCTGCTCCTTTCCGTTGTGCGTGGTTACCGCCCAACGCCCCGCGCGCGGGGGCGTTCCGGGCGGCGCGGTCACGGAAATTTCAGCGCGTCAAAGCCGCGCGGCGCGGGCGCTCAGGCCGGCACGGCACGCGGGGGCGCGGCGAGAAGCCGGCGGGCGAGCGCGGCGCCCTCGCGGCGCGAAAGGAAGGGCCGCCCCGGCGCGCCGGGATCGCCGCCACCGAGCCGCAGGCGCAGCTCGGCCGCGGCGGCGGGGCCCAGCATCCGCAGGGCGGTGGGGCCGGCATAGAGGCTTTCGCAACCCGCGCCCTCGGCGCGCAGGATCTCGTGGTGCGCCAGCAGCAGGTGGACATAGCTCACCCGCCGCAGCCCGCGCATCACGCGGATGCCGGGCAGGCCCAGCAGCGCGCGGGCCGGCACCAGCACCTCGCCCGTGCCGCAGCGCGCCTGCACGACCGGGCCCGACAGCAGCACCCGGTGCTGCGGCGACAGGGCGAGCGGGCGCAGCGGCAGCCCCGCGCCGAGCGCGCCGGGCGCGATCAGCACCGGGCGCGCGGGGTGGTCGGGCGCATCCAGCGCCAGGCTGCGCCGCCCCGTCCAGAGCAGCGGGCTTGCGCCGCGATCGGCGGTCAGCACCGTGTCGCCCTCCGCGAGTGCGCCGGCCGGCACCGCGCCGCGCGGTGTCGCGATGCGGACATGTTCGACAAAGCAGACGACGCCGGAATAGGCCTCGGTGCTGGACTGGCCGTCGGTGCTGTTCGCCGCGTCGCCGTCGCGCGCCTGGACCGGCTGGAAGACCGAGCCGGCGGGGATCGACGGGTAGGCGGCGGTGGGCGCGAAGCCGACATTGACGCCGTCGATGCGCACGACCCAGACCTCGGCCCCCGAACCGTCGACCAGCGAGAAGGCGCTTTCGATCACCGAGCCGGCGGCATATTCCACGCCGTCGATCGTCACCGCCTCGGCCAGCGTGGCCTGGGCGCCGGTCTCCTGGCTGGCATCCTCGAAGAGCGCATCGTCGTCGTTGATGAGCACCGGTGTGGCGGCGGTGCCCGAATAGGTATAGCTCTGCCCCGTCCAGCTCGGCTCGGCCCCATTGTAGGTGGGTGTGCCGGGCGCGTTGGCGTGATCGTCGCCCGCCAGGTGATCGGGCGTCAGCGCCGCCGGCGTGCCGAGCTGCGACCAGGAATAGATGCCGATCTTGTACATGGATGCCGCGCCTCCGAATAAGAGGCGGCCATTGTGGCAGATCGCGATTAGCAAAGGGTTGCCGGGGGGTGGGCGTTGCCCCGGCCGGGCCGGAAACCGCGTGACAGGGTCAGCCGCCCTGCCCTATATCGGCGCCATGCCCGCGCCCCATCCCCTGCCCGAAAGCCGCCCCGAAGGCCCGCCGCCGCATACCAAGCTGGAGGATGCCCAGGGCATCGCCTTCGGCGCGGCGATGGCGGGTTTCGCCGTCACGCTGCTCACCCATCTGGGGCTGGTGACGGGGCAGACGGCGGGGCTGGCGGTGCTGATCTCCTACGCGACGGGGTGGAGCTTTGCGGCGGTGTTCTTCGTGATCAACCTGCCGTTCTACTGGCTGGGCTACCGGCGGATGGGGCTGGCCTTCACGGTCAAGACCTTCGCGGCGGTGGCGCTGCTGTCCGTCGTCTCGGCGCTGATGCCGGGCTGGGTGCAGTTCGGGGCGGTGAACCCGTGGGTCGGCTCGATCCTGTTCGGGATGATTGCCGGGGCCGGGCTGCTGGCGCTGTTCCGGCATGGCGCGTCGCTGGGCGGGATCGGGATCCTGGCGCTCTACCTGCAGGATCGCACCGGCCTGCGCGCGGGGTGGACACAGCTGGCCTTCGACGCGGTTCTCTTCGCGGCGGCCTTCGCGCTGCGCGATGCGTGGATCGTGGTGATCTCGTTCGCCGGGGCGCTGGTGCTGAACCTGGTGATCGCGATCAACCACCGGCGGGATCGGTATGTGGCGACGTGAGGCGGGGGCATATCTGGCGCGAAGGTAGCGCGAGCGGCGCCCCGTGGGGTGGCGCTGCCGACGTGGGAGTTGGGCGCTTTATGGGGGCCAAGTACATCCGACCTTGCCGTAGCGCGGGACGATGGCAAGAGCGCCACCCCGCCCCGACGGGGCGGCGCTCGCGCGGCGCGCTACGCGCTTGATTCCGCGCGGGGGCCTTCGGCCCCATGTTAGGTGGACGGTGCGTCGACGCCTAAACCCGCCCCCGCCGCCAGGCGCCGGGGCGCAGAATCTCGCGCGCCGGCGGCAGGATCGGGCCGTCATCGCAGCTGCGCCCGCACAGACCCGTCACCTCCGCCGCCCGGCGCGCCCCAAGCGCCCCCAGCGCCTCGGGGCCGGGATTGAAGCTTTCGGTGAAGGCGCCGCCGGTGCGGATCAGCTCGTGCCGCTCGAGCATCAGGTGCACGTAGGTCACCAGCGGCACCGGGCGGCGCGCCACGCCGGGGCGGCCCTCCATCGCCTTGGCGGCGACCAGCGCCCGCCCGCCCTCGACCGGCACCCGGTGCTGGGGCGACAGCCAGAGCGGCCCGGCATTGCCCAGCACGCCCGAAGCGAAGACGACCGGCGCCTGCGCCCCCTGCCCCGGCACCCGGCTGGCCCCGGCCCACAGCACCGGCTGCATCCCGTTATCGGCCGTCTGCACCAGCATGCCCGGGCGCACCCGCTCCACCGGCACCGCGCCGCGCGACGTAGCCACCGGCGTGCCGGCGCGGAAACACACGTAGAGCGAGGAATAGCCCACCACGGGGTCGTTCTGGTCGATCGCCACGATCGTGTAGGTGATGCCGGGGCTCATATGCGCGTCGGCCACGAAGCCCTCGACATCGCCGGCAAGCTCGACCGCGTAGATGCGGATATCGTCGGCCCCGCCGGGATCGCCCCCCGCCGGCCGCACGACATAGGAATACTCGGTCTCGATATCGGTGCCCGAGGCGAAGGAACGCCCGTTGAAACTGTGCCCGCCGCTCAATTGCTGGCTGCTGTCGCCATCCTCGAAATTGCTGTCATTGTCGCCCATCGTCAGCAGCTTCGGCCGCGCCCCGGGATTGATCACGAAGGTCGTGCCGACATCGCTGCTGTCGGCCGTCGCGTTCGAGTTGAACGGCGTGCCCGAGAAGCTGACGTCGCCCAGTTGCCACGCGGCGAATGACGGCATCGCTCCGCCCTCTCACAAATCCCCGCCCCATCCCTAGCCAATCAGCCTTAACATCGGGACAAGCCGCGCAAAGCGGATGACGCCGCCGCGACGCCGCGCTACCTAGGGGCGCGAGGAGACGCCCATGAAGATCGCCACCTACAACATAAACGGCATCAAGGCCCGGCTGCAGACGGTGACCGACTGGCTGGCCGAGACCACGCCCGACATCGTGCTGATGCAGGAGATCAAGTCGCTCGACGAAACCTTCCCGCGCGAGCACTTCGAGGATCTTGGCTACCAGGTGGAGACCCACGGCCAGAAGGGGTTCAACGGCGTGGCGATCCTGTCGAGAGTGCCGCTGGAGGATGTCTCGCGCGGGTTGCCGGGCGACAACGACGATCCCCAGGCGCGCTGGATCGAGGCGACGGTGATCGGCAAGCAAGGCGCGCTGAGGCTGTGCAACCTCTACCTGCCCAACGGCAACCCGGTGGAGCTGGATGCGGCCGGCGAACCGGTGGCGGGCGGCAAATACGCCTACAAGCTGGCCTGGATGGCGCGGCTGAAGGCCCGCGCGGCCGCGCTGCTCGAGACCGAGATGCCGGCGCTGATCGCGGGGGATTACAACATCATCCCGCAGGCCGAGGATGCCAAGAACCCCGAGAAATGGCGCGACGACGCGCTGTTCCTGCCGCGCAGCCGCCGTGCATATCGCGAGATCGTGGCCCTGGGCTATACCGATGCGCTGGAGGCAAGCGGCATGCCGCCCGAGACCTTCACCTTCTGGGATTTCCAGCGCGGCGCCTATGACAAGAACGACGGCATCCGCATCGACCATGTCCTGCTCTCGCCCGGCGCGGCCGACATGCTGGAGGATGCGGGCGTCGATGCCTGGGCGCGCGGGCGGGCGAAGCCATCGGACCACGTGCCGGTCTGGGTGGAGCTCGATGTCTGAGCGCGGGCGCCTCTGCACGGCGCTTACGCTGGCGCTGCTCGTTGCCGGCCCGGCCGGCGCGGCGTGCCGGATGGCGCAGGCGGGCTCCAAATGCGTGACGGTGCCGCAATCGCGGATCGTGACGGAATACCTGGAGCCGGGCGAGCGCATCCCCGAGGACACGATGATGCTGCTCGGCACCAAGCGCCGCGGCCTGCCCCCGGTAGACGGCTACTGGCGCTACTACGAGGTCGACGGCGTGATCTACCGGGTGCATCCCGACACGCTGGAGGTCATCGCGCGGGTGGGCCGGTAGAGGCGCCTATTCGTCGGCCCCTATTCGTCGGCCCGCCCCTTGCCCAGATGCTTGCGCAGCCGCGAGGGCGTGGACTTGCGGCGGTTCTTGAACGGGTTCTTGTCGCCCTGCCCGCGCACATGCAGCCGGATCGGCGTGCCGGGCATGTCGAAATCGTCGCGCAGCCCGTTGACGAGATAGCGGCGATAGGCTTCGGGCAGCTTGTCGGGATGCGAACACATCACCACGAAGCCGGGCGGCCGCGTCTTGGCCTGGGTGATATAGCGCAGCCGGATGCGCCGCCCGCCCGGCGCGGGGGGCGGATGCGCCTCGAGCATGCCCGAAAGCCACTGGTTCAGCCGCGATGTCGGCACCCGGCGGTTCCACACGTCATGGGCCTTCAGCACCGCATCGCCCAGCCGGTCGAGCCCCTTGCCCGTCTTGGCGCTCACGGTGACCAGCGGCGCGCCGCGCAGCTGCGGCAGCAGGCGCTCGAACGCCTCGCGCAGCTCGCGCAGGCGGGCGGGCTTGTCCTCGGCGAGATCCCACTTGTTGATCGCCACCACGACGGCGCGGCCCTCGCGCTCGGCCAGGTCGGCGATGCGCAGATCCTGCTGTTCGAAGGGGATATCCACGTCGAGCAGCACGATCACCACCTCGGCGAACTTCACCGCGCGCAACCCGTCGGCGACCGAGAGCTTTTCCAGCTTCTCCTGCACGCGGGCGCGCTTGCGCATGCCGGCCGTGTCGAAGATGCGCATCGGCGCGCCGGCCCAGTTGAGCGGCACCGAGATCGCATCGCGTGTGATGCCCGCCTCGGGCCCGGTGAGCAGGCGTTCCTCGCCGAGCAGCGCGTTGATCAGCGTGGACTTGCCGGCATTGGGCCGGCCCACCACCGCCACCTGGAGCGGGCGTTCCGGCGTGGGCGCGTGGGGGGCGGCGCTTTCGCCATCCTCGTCGACATCGGCATCGGTGAGCGGCGCCTCGGCCTCGGCCGCCGCGTCGCGCTTCGCGAAGCTGTCGGCCAGCGGGCGCAGCGCTTCGTAGAGCGCCGAGAGCCCCTCGCCATGTTCGGCCGAGAGCGCCACTGGCTCGCCCAGGCCCAGGTTCCAGGCCTCGAGCACGCCGGCCTCGGCGGCCTGGCCCTCGGCCTTGTTGGCGGCGAGGATCACGCGGGCGCCCTGGCGGCGCAGGAGCGCGGCGAAGTATTCGTCCTGCGGCAGCACGCCGGCGCGGGCGTCGATCACGAAGAGGCAGATATCGGCCGCGGCGACGGCGCGTTCGGTGAGGCGGCGCATGCGGGCGGGCAGGCTGTCGTCGCCGGCCTCTTCCAGCCCGGCCGTGTCGATCGCGGTGAAGCGCAGGTCGCCCAGCCTTGCCGCGCCCTCGCGCAGGTCGCGGGTGACGCCGGGCTGGTCGTCGACCAGCGCCAGCCGCTTGCCGACGAGGCGGTTGAAGAGGGTGGACTTGCCCACATTGGGCCGCCCGACGATGGCAAGGGTGAACGACATGCTTTCCCCGGTGGGTGACAGGCGGCGGGCTTACACCAAGGCGCGCCGCCGCGAAAGGGGCAAGGGGGTGGGGGCGAAGCCAAGCCCCTGCTTCACTTTGAGGCAAATACCTCGGGGGTAAGGGGGCAGAGCCCCCACCGCGCGGAACAAGGGGCGCAGCCCCGCCGCGCGAGCGACGCCCCGTCCGAGCGGGGTGGCGCTATTGCTGGCCGCTCGCGATGCGGCAAGTTCGGAGGGGCTTGGCTGCCATAAAGTGCTCAATACCAGCGTTGGAGGCGCCACCCCACGGGGCGACCCTCGCGCTACCGTTGCACTATCTGCGCTCGTCTTTGCGTCTCAAATATCCCGGGGGTCCGGGGGCGGAGCCCCCGGCCCGGCCCAACGCTTCGACGCGCACGTAGTGCGCTGAGAAGGGGCGGGAGTGCTCCGCCCCGCAGGGATGCAGGGGCGCGGCAGCGCCCCCGCGCGGGACGAGGGGCGCAGCCCCGCCGCGCGAGCGCCGCCCCGTCGGGGCGGGGTGGCGCTATTGCTGACCGTTCGCGATGCGGCGAGTTCGGAGGGGCTTGGCTGTCATAAAGCGCCCAGCACCAGCGTTGCAGGCGCCACCCCACGGGGCGGCGCTCACGCTACCGTTGCGCCAGGAGGCTCCTACCGAAACGCCTGCAACTGCCCGTTCTGGCCCACGACATACAGCGTCTGCCCCGCCACGACCGGCGCCGTCGCGCCGCCCGAGGGCAGCTCGGCGCTCGCCACCAGCGAGCCGGTCGCCGGGTCGTAGGCGCGCAGCACGCCGCTGTCGGAGGCGACCCAGAGGCGCCCTCCGGCCAGCGTCGGGCCGTAATGGGCGAAGATCTCCTTGTAGCGGCGCGGGCGCTCGGCCTCGAAGGTCGCCAGCTGCACGCCCCAGATGCGGCTGCCATCGCCCGCGTCGAGCCGCACCAGCTCGTTCTGGTCGGAGATGAAGAAGACCGACCCGCCCGCCACGGTGAGCGGCGAGAAGGCGCCCTCCTTGGCGACCCAGACCGCCTCGCCATTGCCGAGAGAGTGCCGCGCGACGCGGCCGGAATGGTTGCCGGTATAGACGTCGCCGCCGATCACCACCGGCCCGCCGGTGATATCGGTCACCCGCGCATAGGCCCGGCCCGGCCGCGAGCCGGCGATCCGGGCGCGCCAGCGCTCCAGCCCGCCGCGGCGGAAGGCGCCGACCAGCTCGCCCGAGGTGAAGGGCAGCACGACCAGATCCTCGGTCACGGCAGGCCCCGCCCCGCCCACCACCGACGAGGGCGAGGGGGTGGAGCCGAACTGCCAGCGGATGCGCCCGTCATCACGCTCCACCGCCCAGGCGCGATTGTCCTTCGAGACGACATAGACGGCATCGCCGTAGATACCCGGCGCGCCGGTCGCCGCGGCGCCCAGATCCTGTGTCCAGATCCGGCGGCCCGTCGCCGCGTCGAGCGCGACGAGGCGGCCGAAGCCCGAGGTGACGTAGAGCGTGCCGCCGTCGACCGCCAGACCGCCGCCCGACGCATCGTCGGCTCGGTCGCCCGGCGGGGTGAGATCGGCGCTCCACAGCACCGAGCCGTCGCTGGCGGAGCTGGCCTGCACGCGGGCGCGGCTGTCGAGGGTGAAGATGCGGCCGCCGGCGATCACCGGCTCGGCGGTGATGCGGTGGCGGCGATCGTTGCCCTGGCCGATCGAGACCGACCAGATGCGCGTCGTGCCGGCGCCGAGCGCGGGATGGCCGGCATGGTGGGTGACCGAGCCGCCCTGATGCGTCCAGCTGGCATTGGCCTGTTGGGCCGGCAGGCGCAGCGGTGTAGCACGGTCGGCTTCGGGTTCGGGCGCCGGTTCCGACGCGAGGCCCGCGCGCAGGTCGAGCCGCTCGCCCGGCAGGATTTCCTCAGGCTGGGCGCAGGCCGCCAGCACCAGCGCCAGGGCCAGAGCGGCAAACGGGCCGCGTGCATTAAGGGCCCCCTGCCCCCTCAACGGCGCCTTCGGTTCCGCCACTGCCATGCCTCTCCCCCTTCGCCCCGTTTCGGCCCCGCACTGCTCCGGGGCTTTTCCCTTATGGATGGTCAGGTTACTCGCTCGCCCCGGCCTCGCCAAGGGCGGTGATGAGCTGCGCCGCGCGCCGGCGCAGCGAGGCGCTGGCCCCGGCATCCTGGGCGATCCCCTGCAGCCGCTCGCGCGCCGCATCGGGCGCGCCGGCGGCGATCTCGGCCAGTGCGATCTGTTCGCTTGCCAGCAGCGCATAGGGCCGGCCCGGCACCGCGATCGGCTCGAGCCGGGCGATGCGCTCGGCGGGATCGAGGCTGTCGCCCCGCAACATCACCGCCTTCAGCACGGCGAGATCGGCATAGAGCGGCGGCAGGCTTTCATCCGTGGCCAGCGCCTCGAGCATCGAGGCGGCCTCGGCCTGGGCCTCGCGCGCGGCCTCGATCCCGCCGGTGCGGCCCTGTTCCTGGCGCTCGGCGGCGGCGATGAAGGTGGTGATGGCGCGGGCCTTCTCGCCCTCGGCCTCGGCCGCCAGCGCGGCGAGCTGTTCGGGCCCGGTGCCCGCCTCGCCCGCGGCCTCGGGCTGCAGCGCGGCGAGCAGCGCGTCGCCCGTCTGGCGCGCGGCTTCCTCCCGCTCGGCCCGGCGCCACTCGGTATAGGCCGCAGCGCCCACCAGCAGCACCACCGCCGCGATCGCGATCCAGCCGTAGCGGCGCATCGTGCGGTAGAGCCTGTCGCGGCGGACGGCATCCGTCACCTCGTTGATGAAATTGTCGCTCTCGCTCACGCGCCGCCCTTCCCCGTGCCTTCGCCTTCTGTCTGCCGGCCTCTCTTACACGGCAAGGCTGCGCCATGCAAAGCCCCCTGACGCCCGGCGGCCAGGCCCCCTCTGCACGCCCGTGCCACACCCCCTCCGCACGATCCAAGGCGCTTTGAACGCTTGTGCGGCAGCGCAGAAAGCGCTAATCTGAACCGGGCAGTTCAGTAAACGCCGGAAATAATCCGGCGCGCCCACTTGCGCCCCGCGCGGGCGCCCCCTATCTGGCGCGAAGTTACGCCGTTTAACATTGCCTCCGGCCAGCGCCATTACACCGCGCGCGCGCCCCGGAAGAGAGTGAGGCCCGATGCGCCTGGTTTCCTTCGCAATCGCCGCGCTGGTGATCGTCACCCTCTACTTCGTCATTTTCGACCGCGAAGCGCTGCTGGATTTCGCCGGCGCCGGCAATGCTGCGCCGCTGGCCGCCGACGAGGCCGAGGACGAGGCCGCCGATGGCGAGGCCGGCGCCGCGCCGGGCGAGGCGGTGCCCGTCTTCGTGCGCGACAGCACGGCGCGCGAGATCGACAGCGGCGTCGTCCTGCGCGGCCGCACCGAAGCCGCCCGGCAGGTCGAGGTCCGCTCGGAAACCACCTCCACCGTCACCTCGCAGCCGCTGCGCAAGGGCTCGCGGGTCGAGGCCGGGCAGGTGCTGTGCGAACTGGCGCCGGGCACCCGCCAGGCCGCGCTGGCCGAGGCCGAGGCACGGCTGCCCGAGGCGCAGGCGCGGCTGGCATCCGCGCGGGCCTCGGTCGCCGAGGCCGAGATCAACCTCAACGCCGCCTCGAAACTCTCCGAAGGCGGCTTTGCCTCGGAGACCCGGCTCAAATCGGCCGAGGCCGCCGCCGAGACGGCGCGCGCCGGGGTCGAATCGGCGCTCGCCGCCGTGCAGAGCGCCGAGGCCGGCGTGGAAAGCGCCCGGTCGGAGATCGACAAGCTGGTCATCAAGGCGCCCTTCGCCGGGCTGCTCGAGACCGATACCGCCGAGCTGGGCGCCTTCCTGCAGGCCGGCGGGCTGTGCGCGACGGTGATCCAGCTCGATCCCGTCAAGCTGGTGGGCTTCGTGTCGGAGGCCGATGTCGACCGCGTGGAGGTCGGCGCCCGCGCCGGCGCGCGGCTGGTCTCGGGCCGCGAGGTGCAGGGCGAGGTGACCTTCCTGTCGCGCAGCGCCGACCCGGCCACCCGCACCTTCCGCGTGGAAGTGGAGCTGCCGAACCCCGACCTGTCGATCCGCGACGGCCAGACCGTCGAAATGGTGATCGCCGCCGAGGGTCGCGCCGCGCATCTGCTGCCGCAAAGCGCCCTCACGCTCGACGATGACGGCGCCATCGGCGTGCGCCTGATGAATGACGACAAGCTCGCCGAGTTCGCCCCCGTCCAGGTGATCCGCGACACGCGCGAAGGCGTCTGGGTCTCGGGCCTGCCCGACGAGGTGACAGTGATCACCATCGGGCAGGAATACGTGGTCGACGGCGTGCCCGTCGCGCCCACCTGGCAGGAGGCGCGGAGCGAATGAACGGCATCATCGACTGGGCGGGCGCCCATGCCCGCATGGTGCTGGCCTTCATCGCGCTCACCCTGCTCGCGGGCATCCTCGCCTATACCGGCCTGCCCAAGGAGGGCGAGCCGGATCTGGAGATCCCCGGCCTCTACATCTCGGTCCCCTTCGCGGGCATCTCTGCCGCCGATTCCGAAGAGCTGATCGTCAAGCCGATCGAGCAGGAAATGTCGGATCTCGACGGGCTCAAGAGCATGAACGGCACCGCCGCCGAGGGCTACGGCGCGATGTGGCTGGAATTCGAGTTCGGCTGGGACAAGCCCGCCATCCTCGCCGAGGTGCGCGACCGGATGAGCACGGTCGAGGCGAACCTGCCCGACGGGGCCGACAAGTATTCGATCTCCGAAGTCAATTTCAGCCAGTTCCCGATCATCATCGTCAACCTCACCGGCGAGGTGCCCGAACGCACGCTGGTGCGCGTGGCGAAAGAGATGCAGGACAGGCTGGAAGGGCTGGAGCCGGTGCTCGAGGCCACGATGGCCGGCTCGCGCGACGAGATGGTCGAGGTGCTGATCGACCCGCTGCGGCTGGAGGCCTACAACGTCACCGCGCAGGAGCTGATCCAGGTCGTCACCCAGAACAACCAGCTCATCGCGGCGGGCGATATCGAGACGGATCAGGGCGTCTTCCCGGTGAAGATCCCCGCCACGTTCGAGGATCTGTCGGATATCTACGCCCTGCCGGTGAAGGTGAACGGCGACCGGGTGATCACGCTGGGCGACCTGGCCGAGATCAGGCTGACCTTCGAGGATCGCACCGGCACGGCGCGCTATAACGGCGAGCCGGCGGTGGCGTTGCAGATCGTCAAGCGCAAGGGCTTCAACATCATCGACACTTCGGCGCTGGTGAAGCAGGAGGTCGAGGCCGAGGTCGCCACCTGGCCCGAGGAATTGCGCGCCGCGATCCATGTCGGCGTGTCGAACGACCAGTCGGTGCAGGTCGGCTCCATGGTGGCGCAGCTCGAGGGCTCGGTGATGACGGCCATCGCGCTGGTGATGATCGTGGTGCTCGCCGCGCTCGGCACCCGCTCGGCGCTGCTGGTGGGCTTTGCCATCCCCACCTCGTTCCTGCTGACCTTCATCCTGCTGGGGCTGTTGCAGATCACCATCTCCAACATCGTGATGTTCGCGCTGATCCTCGCCGTGGGGATGCTGGTGGACGGCGCCATCGTGGTGGTGGAATACGCCGACCGGCGCATCAACGAGGGCGCGGGCCCGATGCAGGCCTTCACCGATGCGGCCAAGCGCATGTTCTGGCCCATCGTCTCCTCCACCGCCACCACGCTCTGCGCCTTCCTGCCGATGCTGTTCTGGCCCGGCGTGGCGGGCGAGTTCATGGGCCTTCTGCCGGTGACGATCATCTTCGTGCTCTCGGCCTCGCTGATCGTGGCGCTGATCTACCTGCCGGTGATGGGCGGCGTGGCGGGGCGGATCACGCGGATGCTCGACCGCGCCTCCGACCGCCTGCGCGCGCGCCTGCCCTGGTGGCTGCGCGCGGTGCTGGTGCTGCCGGCCATGGCGCTGATGTTCGTCTCGGCCATGCAGCTGATCAACCCCGGCTACCTGTTCGGCGGCACAGCGCCGGTGGAAGGCGCGCTGGGCCTGCTGCCGGGCTTCGTGATGTTCGTCGTGGCGGCGGCGGCCGGTTCGATCACGCTGGGCGCGGCACGGATCGAACGCGCGCCGCGCAAGGTGCAGCGCGGCCACCGGCGCACGCCGTTCGGCCATTTCATCAAGGCGATCGTGGGCAACCCCGTCATGCCGCTGGTCACGATCGCGGCGGTGGTCTTCGCGGTGATCTCGGTCTTCGCCTATTACGGCGAGAACAACAACGGCACCTCCTTCATCGACGCGACCGAGCCCGAGCAGGCCATCGTCTATGTCCGCGCGCGCGGCAACCTCTCGCTGGCCGAGAAGGATGCGCTGGTGCGCCAGGCCGAGGCGGTGGTGATGTCGGTGCCCGGCGTGGAGAGCGCCTTCGCCTTCGCCGGCCAGGGCGGGCTGAACCAGAATACCGGCGGCGCCCAGGGCCCGCGCGACACGATCGGCCAGATCCAGCTGGAACTGGTGCGCTGGGAGGATCGCAAGGACAATCCCGAGATGGACGGCGACCTGGTGCTGTCGCGCATCGAGCAGGGGCTGGCCGGCCTGCCCGGCATCAAGACCGAGATCCTCAACCTCTCGATGGGCCCGGCCTCGGCCAAGCCGGTGCATCTGCGGCTGACGGGCGACGATTGGGGCGATCTGCGCGAAGCGACCGAGATCGCGCAGGCCCGGTTCGAGGCGACGCCGGGCCTCACCGATACCGAGAACACGCTGCCCCTGCCCGGCATCGACTGGGAGATCTCGGTCGATGTCGAAAAGGCCGGCCGCTACGGCGCCGACGTGGCCACGGTGGGCGGCATGGTGCAGCTCATCACCCGCGGCCTGCTGCTCGACACGATGCGTGTGGACTCGTCCGACGAGGAGGTGGAGATCCGCGTCCGCCTTCCCGAGGATGACCGCGTGCTCGCCACGCTCGACAGTCTGCGCGTGCGCACCGCCGACGGGCTGGTGCCGATGTCGAACTTCATCACCCGCGAACCGGTGCCGCAGCTCGCCTCGATCAGCCGGGTGGACCAGGAGCGCTATTTCGACGTGAAGGCCGGCGTGGCGGCCGATCTCGTCAAGCTGGTGGATGGCGATGGCGCGGTGGTCGATACCGTGCCCGCCGCCGAGGCCGAGACCGGCCCGCTGGCCGAGCGCATCGCGAGCGAGGGGCTGAAGGCGGTGCCGCTGACGGCGACCGAGCGGATCGAGACGCTCACCGCCTGGATCGAGGACGAGGCCCCCTTCCCCGAAAGCGTGAGCTGGCAGTGGACGGGCGATTTCGACGAGCAGGCCGAGAGCCAGGAGTTCCTGTCGACCGCCTTTGCCGGTGCGCTGGGGCTGATGTTCATCATCCTGCTGGCGCAGTTCAACTCGCTCTACAATTCGGTGCTGGTGCTGCTGGCCGTGGTGCTCTCGGTCGCGGGCGTTCTGATCGGCACGCTGGTGATGGATCAGAGCTTTTCGGTCATCATGACGGGCACGGGGATCGTGGCGCTGGCCGGGATCGTCGTGAACAATAACATCGTGCTGATCGACACCTACCAGGAATATTCCGCCTTCATGCCGCGGATCGAGGCGATCATCCGCACCGCCGAGACGCGGATCCGCCCGGTGCTCTTGACCACGATCACCACGATGGCGGGGCTGGCGCCGATGATGTTCGGCCTGTCGCTGGATTTCATCAATGGCGGCTATTCGATCGACAGCCCCACGGCGGCGTTCTGGAAACAGCTCGCCGCGGCGGTGGTGTTCGGGTTGGGCACGGCGACGCTGCTGACGCTGCTCTTCACGCCGGCCATGCTGGCGCTGCGGGTGTGGTTCGCCAAGGGCACCTACGGGATGGGCCGCCGGCTGCAGGCGCTGGCGGGCGGGCGCGACGGGCAGCTGGCGCGCGACCTGGCGCTGGAGCGCGAGGCGCGGCGGATCAAGACGCCCGAGATCCTGTGGGATCCCGACGATTACGCCCGCGCCGGCACCGACCCGGCGCTGGCGCCCCCCGAGGCGGAGAGCGACGCGCCGCGCGGCAAACGCCCCCGCAAACCGCGGTTGCGCGCGGCGGAATGACGGTGGCGAGCAGGGTGTCCACATGTGGACACATTGCAAGCCATTGAAATCGTTGGAGCGCCCGGCGCGGTAGTGTGGACGTAATCATGTTCGGTGGGCGAAGGGAGCGCGAGCGGCGCCCCGTGGGGTGGCGCCTCCGACGTGGGTGTTGGGCGCTTTATGGCGGCCGAGTACATCCGAACTCGCCGTAGCGCGGGACGATTGCCATAGCGCCACCCCGCCGGGACGGGGCGGCGCTCGCGCGGCGGGGCTGCGCCCCTTGTTCCGCGCGGGTGGCTGCGCCGCCTGAGTCCCTGCGGGGTATAAGACTCCCGCCTCTTCTCGGCGCAACCGAGCGCGGAGGCCGCCCCGTGGGGTGGCGCCTGCAACGCTGGTGTTAGGCGCTTTATGGTGGCCGAGTACATCTTCCCTTGCCGTCGCGCGGGCGGTTGGCAAGAGCGCCACCCCGCCCGGACGGGGCGGCGCTCGCGCGGCGGGCTACGCCCTTGTCCCGCGCGGTGGGGCTTCGTTCGTTTCGGCATCTGCGGCGCTCACCCAGGCGAACCCACGCATTCCCCTTGAAACCCGCCCCCCTCGCCGCATAGCGTTTCCACCGCGATACCCATCCCGCCAAAGGAGCACATGGATGAGACATTCCCGAATTTTCGCCCTCGCCGCCAGCAGCCTCGCCCTCGCCGCGGGCGCCGCCTCGGCCGCCGACGAGGAGCTGACGATCTTCGACTATGCCGGTTTCGAGGATCCGGCCTTCCACGGCAAATACATCGAGATGCATGGCGAACCGCCCGCCTTCACCTTCTTCGGCGAGGAAGACGAGGCGCTGCAGAAGCTCGTCTCGGGCTTCAAGGCCGATGTCAGCCATGTCTGCGCCGGCTCGGTCACCAAGTGGGAAGCCGCCGGCATCCTGGAGCCGTGGGACACGTCGCGCATCCCTGCCTATGGTGATCTCGACACCAACCTCACCGGCACCGACGTGGCCGGCGGCGAGGCCTATTTCATCCCCACCGATTTCGGCTCCACCGCCATCGCGTACAATGCCGACGAGGTGCCCGAGGAGGATGTCGCCTCGCTCGACGTCTTCACCAACCCGAAATACGAAGGCCGGCTCACCCTGCCCGACAACGTCGACGATGCCTATGCGCTGGCCTACCTCGCCACCGGCACGACGAACTGGACGGAAGCCACCGACGAGCAGTTCCAGGCCGCCTCGGACTGGCTGCGCGAGGTGCATCCGCTGCTGCGCACCTACTGGACCGACCCGGCCGAGCTGAGCCAGCTTCTGGCCACCGGCGAGGTGCTGGTCTCGTGGGCCTGGAACGAGACGCTGCCCACCATGGTGGAACAGGGCTTCCCGATCGGCTTCCAGCGCGAGGCCGAGGAAGGATCGTCGCTGTGGCTGTGCGGTTACGTCAACCTCAAGTCCGGCGAGGGCTCGGAGGACAAGGCCTATGATTTCATCAATTCGCTGCTCGATCCCGGTGCCACGATGCCGCTGCTCGAATCCGGCTATGGCCATTCCAACGCCAAGGCGATGGCCGATGTGGGCGAAGAGGCGCTGACGGCCTCGGGCCTGGGCTCCATCGACGCGCCGGTCCTAGCGCAGCTGCCGATGCCGGTCGAACTGCGCGAGAAGCAGTCCGAGGAATTCGAGAAGATCAAGGCCGGCTTCTGAGCCGCGCCTACCGCGCCGCCCCCGCCAGCGGGGGCGGCGTCAGATGCCCGCGTACCATTCGTACCAGCCGGCATCCTCCCAGTAGCCGCCCCTGCCCTTGCCGATCCCGTCGAGCGCCGAGACCGCCTCGATCCGCATCAGGAACTTGGCCTGCTTGTAGCCCAGCTGCCGCTCCACCCGCAGGCGCAGGGGCGCGCCGTGGCCCACGGGCAGCGGGGCGTCGTTCATGCGGTGGGCGAGGATCGTCTGGGGGTGGAACGCCTCGCGCAGGTCGATGCTTTCGTAATATTGCGAGGGCGTCAGCCCGCCCAACTGGTCGGCGCAGTGGAAGACGATGAACCGCGCCTCGGGGCGAAGGCCGACCGCGTTCAGGAGCGTGGAGAGCTGCGGGCCTTCCCAGCCGCCGATGGCGCTCCACCCTTCCACGCAATCGTGGCGCGTGATCTGGCGGCGCTGGGGCAGCGCCTGCAGCTCGGCCAGGGTGAAGCGGCGGGGGCGATCGACCAGCCCGCCCAGCTCGAGCGCCCAGTCGCGCCAGCCGCTTTCCAGCCCGCGCACCCAGTCGCGGTTCCATTCCGCGGAGGTGGAGCCGTTGGTGCGGAAATCGGGCGAGAGATCGGCCTCGGTATATTCGCGGGCCAGCGCGTCGCCCACGATCCAGCGTTGCACGCGGCGGGTGACGGCCTCGCCGCGTTCCAGAACGAGGTCGCGGAAGCTGGGCGCCTGGCCCAGCCGGTCGCAGCCCGTAAGCAGCGCGGGCGCGGCGAGGCCGGCGAGCAGCATGTGGCGGCGGGTGATCATGGGTGTCTCTCCTTCGGCAGTCGGAAGCGGCCGGTGATCATCGCGCGGATGCCGTTGAGCGGCCCGGCGAGCAGCACCATCACGAGGTGCACCACGATGAAGCCGACCAACCCCCAGGCGATGATGAAATGCAGCGAGCGCGCCGATTGGCGGCCGCCGAACAGGTCGAGCAGCCAGGGCCAGGCGGCTGTCATCGCGGGCGACATGGCGAGTCCCGTGAGCACCATGCCGGGGATCGCCAGGAGCGTCACCGAGAGATAGGCGAGCTTCTGCAGGATGTGGTAGCGCGCGGCCTCGGCTCCGCGCGGCAGGCGCAGGCGGGCGTGGGCGACGATGTCTGACCAGATCGCGCGCGGTGTGATCTCGGCCCGGCGCGGCCAGAGATCGCGGCGCAGGTGGCCGTTCAGCAGGGTCCAGAGCAGGTAGAAGGCGATCCCGCCCGCGAAGAGCCAGGCGAAGGTGAGGTGCCAGCGCCGCGCCACGGCGAGCGAGTAGTAGGAGGGCAGCGTGGCCCAGTCGGGAAAGGCGCGTTCGCGCATGGTGCCGCGATGTTCGGACAGGCCGAGCAGGCCTGTCGTCTCGATCGTCAGCGCGCCCACGCGGGTGAGGCCCTGCCCGTCGCTTGCGCCGATCTCCAGCCAGGCGGGATCGGGATTGGCGCCGTATTCGCCCCAGTAGAGCCGGGGATGGGCGTTGAAGATCATCAGCCCCGACATGAACATGACGAGGAACGTGCCGGCATTGAGCCAGTGCCAGAGCCGCACCGACAGCCGGTGGCGGTGCACGGTGTCGCCGCCTCGGGGTGCTGTTCGTGGTTCGGTCGCTGCTGTCATGCCGGCCCCTTTCGCCCTGCCCTTCGAGGCAGACACGGGTGCCGTTACGCGGATCGCGCGTTTCTCACGCTTGCGTGAACGGGCGTGAGCGCATCGTGAGGTGTTGCGGGCTGAGCGATACCCCCTTTTCGCGGGGCGCCCGCGGCCCTATATTCACCGTGTCGGGCAACCGACTATGGACATAAACGCGCACGTAATAAGCGGATCGGACCCGGGGGCGGTACCCGGCGGCTCCACCAAATCACCCGTCGTTGGAGGGATCTGGGGCCGAAACAGGATCGACGAACGTGTAAAGGTGTTTGCTTTGTCCCGGTGAGTTACCACCGTTATCGGTACATCAAGCATAATTGCCAACGACAATCGTGCTCCGATCGCCCTGGCTGCCTAAGCAGTCCGGAAGATCGAAATCTAAGCCCTTGCGCCTAGCCGCGTAAGGCGGGGTTCGCAGGCACCTGGCAACAGAAGCCTGCACTTCATTCCTTCCCCGATTGGCTCTTGAGTGAAACGGTAGCGCGAGCGGCGCCCCGTGGAGTGGCGCCTCCGACGCTGGTGATAGGCGCTTTATGGTGGCTAAGTACCTCCGACCTCGCCGTAGCGCGGGACGATGGCAAAAGCGCTGCGCGCCCGGGGTCCGTACAGGGCGAGGATAGTTCTGAGGACACTAGCGCAACAGAGCGCGAGCGGCGCCCCGTGGGGTGGCGCCGGCAACGATGCTGTTGGGCGCTTTATGGTAGCCAGGTACATCTTCCCTCACCGCATCGCGGACGGCCAGCCATAGCGCCACCCCGCCCGGACGGGGCGGCGCTCGCGCGGCGGGCTACGCCCTTGTTCCGCGCCTTCTAAGCCGCTTACGCCAGATCCGGCGCCGGCATCCGGTGCTTGTGCCACAGGATGGCCTGACGCAAACCCTCGGCGGTGCAGACCTGCAGCCCGGCCTCGGCTTCCTCGACATTGGGCTCCATGAAGCAGGTCTCGCAACCCTCGGCCTCCATGCGCATCAGCTCCATCTCCAGCGCGGCGAGGCGCGTGCGCGACGATTCAAGTGAGATCATGGCCGAACCCCCATCATTGACCAGACGTGCTGTCCCAACGCCCCCGCCGCCCCGCGGTTCCCCCTGCCCCCGCGTTTGACGCGCCCCCCGCGCCTGTGCAATCTGCGCCGCGAGGGGCGCCCCGCCCGGAGAATGCCACGAGCCGTCATCCCATGCCGACGCCCCTTCCCTGGTCAGAGCTCTGGCGCAGTTTCGGACGCATCGGCCTGCTCTCCTTCGGCGGGCCGGCGGCGCAGATCGCGGTGATGCACCGCGAGCTGGTCGAGCTGCGCGGCTGGCTGTCGGAGCGGCAATTCCTCTCGGCTCTGTCCTTCTGCATGCTCCTGCCCGGCCCCGAGGCGATGCAGCTGGCCACCTATGCCGGCTGGCGCCTGCGCGGCGTTGCGGGCGGGCTGCTGGCCGGGCTGCTCTTCGTGCTGCCGGGCGCGGCGGTGATGATGGTGCTGGCCTGGGCCTATCACCGCTGGGGCGCGGTGCCGCTGGTCCAGGCGGCGTTTCTCGGGATCAAGGCGGCGGTGGTGCTGATCGTGGTGCAGGCGCTGGTGCGGATCGCGCGGCGGGCGCTGTCGGGGGGTGAGGCCTGGGCGATCGCGGCGCTTGCCTTCCTGGCCATCCACGCCTTCGCCGTGCCCTTCCCCGCCATCGTGCTGGCCGCCGCGCTGTGGGGCGCGCTGCGGGGCACCGCTATGGGCGGGGCGGCCGGGCACGGGCCCGAGCCCGACGCGCACGCCGCCCCGCCGGCCCCGCCGCCCGCGGCCCTGGCCGGCACCGCGCGCACGATCGCCATCTGGGGCGCGATCTGGGCCGCGCCGATCCTGCTGGCGCTGGCCGCCGAAGCCGACTTCCTCGCCGAGATAGGGCTGTTCTTCTCGCGCCTCGCCGTGGTCAGCTTCGGCGGCGCCTATGCCGTGCTCGCCTATGTCGCGCAGGAGGCGGTGAGCGCAAAGGAATGGCTGAGCGGCGCGGCGATGCTCGACGGGCTGGGCCTGGCCGAGACGACGCCGGGCCCGCTGATCCTTGTCACGCAATTCGTGGGCTACCAGGCGGGCGCCGAGGCCGGCGGCACCGCTGGCGGGCTGGCGGCCGCGTCGATGACACTCTGGGCCACCTTCGCGCCCTGCTTCCTGTGGATCTTCGCCGGCGCGCCCTGGATCGAGGTGCTGACCGCCCGGCCGCGCCTGAACGCGGCCTTGCGGGCGATCACCGCCTCGGTGGTGGGCGTGATCCTCAACCTCTCGCTCTGGTTCGCGCTGCGGGTCTTCTTCGGCGAGTTGCGCGCCGTGGCCGCCGGGCCGCTGGCGCTGGACGTACCGGTGGCGGCCACGCTGGATCCCGTCGCCGTGCTGCTGGCGCTGCTCGCCGCGCTCTTGCTCTTCGCCTTGCGCCTCGGGCTGCCGCTGACGCTGGCGCTCTGCGCGCTGGCCGGGCTGGCGGCGCAAGGGCTGGCGTGAGGGCGCCGCCCGGGCGCCGGAAGCACCGCCCCTTTCCTTCCCATTCGAATCCCTTATGCTGCCCGTCACGCTTTGCCTGCATGTGCTGACCGAAGGGATCCCGGCGGAATGGCCCGCACCATCGACTACGGCAACCTGATGCACCGCGCGATGCGCGGACTCATCCAGCAAGTGCTCCAGGACGTACAGGCCAACGGACTGCCCGGCGATCACCACTTCTTCATCACCTTCGACACGATGCATCCCGATGTGGAGCTCGCCGACTGGCTGTCGGACCGCTATCCCGAAGAGATGACGGTGGTCGTGCAGCACTGGTTCGACGGGCTCGACGTGTCGGACGAGGGCTTCGCCATCACGCTCAATTTCGGCGACCAGCCCGAGCCGCTCTACATCCCCTACGACGCGATCCGCACCTTCGTGGACCCGTCGGTGGAGTTCGGCCTGCGCTTCGAGACGCAGGAAAGCGCGCGCGAGGACGACGAGGAGGGCGAGGACGAGCCTGCCGCGTCGGACGATACGGGCCAGGGCGGCGGTCAGAACGCCGAGATCGTCTCGCTCGACAAGTTCCGCAAGTAGCTCCGCGAGTCGCCCCTGAGCGGGCGATTTCTTTTGCAACCTATGCGTGTTTCTGGCAGCCTTTCGCCATGTTGGGCTGGCTGAAACACACGCGTCTCTTGCACGGGCGCGCACTGGGGCGGCAGGGGATCGTCCTGACGGTGCGAATCCCGTGCCGGGCCATGCCGATGGATGGCGGACGCTGCTTTGCCGACCCGCTCGACAGCGCATTGGGCGCGATCGGGCTGGGCAAGGTGGTGGCGCCGCCACGTCCCGTCTTCCAGGGCTCGTCGGACCTGGCCTTCGAGATCGAGCTTTGCGCGCTGAACCAGGCGGCGATCGAGCTGGTGGCTCAGACGCTGGAGATGGCGCAAGTGCCCGAGGGCTCGGCCCTGCTGGACGGGCGCGGGCGCGTGTTGCGGCGCTTCGGGCACGCGCAGGTCGTGGCGCTGCGGCTGGGCGCGGCGGGGATCGTGGCGCCGGGCGAGGCGGTGCTGGCGCAGTTCTGCGAGGCGCTGGACGGGCGGGCGCGGCTGGCACGGGCGGGCGACGGCGCGATCGCCTTCATCGGGCCCTGCGAAGGCGCGCTGGAAGAGGCCTTGCGCCCGGTGCTGGCCGGCTCGCCCGATCTCGCCGAGGCGGAGCTGCGGCGGCTGGGGTGATGGACATTCTCCGACGGTAGCGCGAGGGCCGCCCCGTGGGGTGGCGCCTCCGACGTGGGTGTTGCGCGCTTTATGGTAGCCAAGTCCCTCCGACCCCACCGCAGCGTGGGTCGATAGCCATAGCGCCACCCCGCCCCGACGGGGCGGCGCTCGCGCGGCGCGCTACGCGCTTGATTCCGCGCGGGGAGGCTTCGCCTCCTGAATCCCTGCGGGCCGGGGCTCTGCCCCCGGACCCCCGGGATACGTGAGACGCAAAGACAAGGGACCGCTTAGCTCAACAGAGCGCGAGGGCCGCCCCGTGGGGTGGCGCCTCCGACGTTCGTGTTGGGCACTTTATTGCAGCCAAGCCCCTCCGACCGCACCGCAGCGCGGGCGGATAGCCATAGCGCCACCCCGCCGGGACGGGGCGGCGCTCGCGCGGCGGGGCTGCGCCCCTTGTTCCGCGCGAAGGCGCTGCGCGCCTCGTTGTTTCCGCGTGAAATTTCCGTGACGGCACCCCTGACGCGTTGCCATTCCCCCGCAACGCGCCATTATGCCCCAAACCACGAGAGGAGACTGCCGATGCGCGGAGAATTGTCGCTGTTCCTGAAACAGGCCCTGCGCCGGCCCGGACAGATCTCCGCCCTCGCCCCCTCCTCCGAACGCCTCGCCGCGAAGATGGCCGCCGCCCTGCCGCCGGGCGACGGCCCGGTCATCGAGCTCGGCCCCGGCACCGGCAAGATCACCCGCGCGCTGCTCAATGCCGGCGTCCGGCCACAGGATCTCACCGCCTTCGAGATGTCGGAGGATTTCGTCGCCCACCTGCGCGACGCCTTCCCCGAGGTCGACATCCGCCACCGCCCGGCCCAGAACCTCGCCGAGGCCGCGCCCGACCGGCCGCTGCGCGCCGTCGTCTCGGGCCTGCCGCTCCTGTCGATCCCGCTGCCCATCCAGCGCGAGATCCTCGCCGCCTCCTTCGCCCTGCTCGCCCCCTGCGCGCCGTTCATCCAGTTCACCTACGGCCCCTTCGCCCCCGCCCCCGCCCGCCTGCGCGCCGAGCTCGGCCTCGCCGCGCGCTCCACCGGCTGGGTGCTCGACAACCTGCCGCCCGCGCAGGTCTATCTCTTCACGCGCGCGGCGCATTGATCTTTCGGCCTCACGAGGTATGACACGGGCGCGCCAACCTGGAAGGAGTGCCCGATGAGCCAGACCCGCACCGAGACCGACAGCTTCGGCCCCCTGGAGGTTCCCGCCGACAAGTACTGGGGCGCGCAGACCCAGCGCTCGATCCGGAACTTCCCCATCGGGTGGGAACGTCAGCCGGTGCCGATCATCCGCGCGCTCGGCGTGGTCAAGAAGGCCTGCGCCCAGGCCAACCTCGAGCTCGGCGCCATCGACCGCGAGATCGGCGAGGCGATCGTCGCCGCCGCTACCGAGGTGATCGAGGGCAAGTTCGACGACAACTTCCCCCTCGTCGTCTGGCAGACGGGTTCCGGCACGCAATCGAACATGAACGCGAACGAGGTGATCTCCAACCGCGCGATCGAGATGCTGGGCGGCACGATGGGATCGAAGGATCCCGTCCACCCCAACGATCACTGCAACATGGGCCAGAGCTCCAACGACACGTTCCCCACCGCGATGCACGTCGCCATCGCCATGCAGGCGCGCGACGTGCTGCTGCCGGGGCTCGAGAAGCTGGCCGCCGCACTGGAGATGAAGCGCGACCAGTTCGAGACCATCATCAAGATCGGCCGCACCCATACCCAGGATGCCACGCCGCTGACGCTGGGCCAGGAATTCTCGGGCTATGCGCACCAGGTGCGCAAGGGGATCGAGCGGGTGAAGGCCTGCCTGCCGGATATCTACGAGCTGGCCCAGGGCGGCACCGCGGTGGGCACCGGGCTGAACACCAAGAAAGGCTGGGCCGAGATGGTCGCCGCCAACATGGCCGAGATCACCGGCCTGCCCTTCGTCACCGCGCCGAACAAGTTCGAGGCCCTCGCCGCGCATGACGCGATGGTGATGTTCTCGGGCGCGCTGAAGACGGTGGCCGCCAGCCTCTTCAAGATCGCCAACGACATCCGCCTGCTCGGCTCGGGCCCGCGGTCCGGCCTTGGCGAGCTGATCCTGCCCGAGAACGAGCCGGGCTCGTCGATCATGCCCGGCAAGGTGAACCCGACCCAGGCCGAGGCGCTGACGATGGTCTGCGCGCATGTGATGGGCAACGATGCGGCGGTGGGCTTTGCCGGCAGCCAGGGGCATTTCGAGCTGAACGTCTACAATCCGATGATGTCCTACAACGTGCTGCAATCGATGCAGCTTCTGGGCGACAGCGCGGTGGCCTTCACCGACAACATGGTCGTCGGCATCGAGGCCAACGAGGCGCGGATCGAGAAGCTGATGAAGGAAAGCCTGATGCTGGTCACGGCGCTGGCGCCGACGATCGGCTACGACAACGCCACCAAGGTGGCCAAGACGGCGCACAAGAACGGCACGACGCTGCGCGAAGAGGCGATCAACCTCGGCTTCGTCGACGAAGAGACCTTCGACCGGGTCGTGCGGCCCGAGGACATGATCGGCCCGAAAGACTGACGGCGCGCCCGACGCATTCGGCGCACCCGCATCGCCCCTAACCCCCCAACTCCCCCCGACCGCGGCAGAAGAGACTGGCCGCGGCGGGGGCCCCGCGCTAGATCACGCCCATGTCGAACCCGCCCAACGTCACCAACCTGCGCACGATCCGCAAGCAGGCCGAGCGCGCGAAGAAGAGCGCGCAAGCCGCTGAAAACGCGGCCTTGCACGGCCGCTCCAAGGCGCAGCGCGTGCTCGAGGCCACCCAGAGCGCCCGCGCCCGCTCCATGCTCGACGCGCATCGCCTGGAAGGTGCCGACGAGAACGGAGAGACATGAGCCGCCCGGTCAAGCATTCGCTGACCTTGCGCGGGCACCGCACGTCGGTGTCGCTGGAGACCGAGTTCTGGGAGGCGTTCCGCTCCATCGCCGCGGAGGCCGGCAAGCCGATCAACCAGCTCGCCGCCGAGATCGACGCGGCGCGCGGCACCGAGACGGGGCTCGCCTCGGCGATCCGCACTCATGTGCTGCGGCATTACCGCGAGCGGGCCGAGGGCGAGCGGGAGTAAGCCGGGCGCGGATCGCAGCGCAGCACCGCCCTTGACCCTGTGGCCGGGATCGGCAATCTGGCCATGGGCAGAACAACTGGGGGCGCCGGCACGGAGGTGCCGCGCGCATAGGGGTAACAGGATGCGCCTCACAGCGATCATCGCAGCCGCCGGCCTGGCCGGCCTTTCGGGCTGCATCACCTATCCGTTCGACAATCTGGAGAACGAATACGAGGCGCTCCAGGCGGCGTATATCGCCGGCGAGGACGTATCCCCAAGCACCGCAGTGACTGCGTCCAGCGGGACCGCCCGCTACGAGGGCGTGATGGTGATGGATTTCGACGGCAACGGCATGGCCGGCCAGATGGAGCTGAATGCGAACCTCGATACGCTGGATGTGTCCGGCCGGGTGCATTCGATCGTCGCCGATGGCGGCGGCAATTATTCGGGCCAACTCAACATCTTCGACGGCAACATCACCACGGGCGGCGGCACGGCGCAGTTCAACGCCGACATGGACGGAACGATTACCGGCAAACTCGACGGGTTCGACCGCCGCACGGTGGAGGTGCTGGCGGGCGACGTGCGCGGCGTGTTCTATGGCGACGATCTGGATGCCGTGGCGGCGACGGTCGATGGCTCCTTCTACACCACCAGCCGCCCCAGCCTGTTCCGCAATTTCGACGGCGCCGGCGTGGGTGTCCGCCAGCCCTGAGACAGGGCCAGGGTACGCTCACCCCGTCAGCGACAGGCGCAGCAGCCGCCAGCGGCGTGCGCCCTCGGAAAGGCCATAGCGGCCCTCGCCCACGCTCGCCGGATCGCGCACGGCCTGGCGCAAAGCCGCGCCCTGCACCACCGCGTCGTAGAGCGCCGTGCCCGCCAGGCCCAGCCGGCGGCGGAAGCCCGCGGTGCGGTGCATCGCGGCGAGCCCTTCGCGCGCCAGCGCCGCCACCGCTTCGGGCCGGCCATCGGGCAGCGGCAGGCGGCCCGCCGCCTCGAGCGCGGGGATGCCCGCGAAATAGCGCGACAGCGCCCCGGCGCGGGCGATGGCGCGGGCCAGCGGCTCGGCCGTGTCGGGCGCGCCCAGCACCTGCATCGCGGCCCAGAGCGGCGCGGCGCCCGTCGCATCGAGATAGGCGCGCAGCGCCTCGGGGCTGTCATGGGGATCGCGGCCGATATCCCATTCCCGCGCCTCGACGGCCTGCATGAGCAGCGGCACCTCCTCCGGCGTGATCGCGGCGGCAAGCGGCGTGGCCACTTCGTGCCGGCGCACCTGGCCGCCCGACGCGATCTCTCCCAGCGCATCGCGCCACCATTGCAGGCGCATCTGGGCGATCATCGGCTCCTGCGTGACCCAGGGCGCGCGCGCGATCTCGCCCATGAAGGCGGCGACGGGGAACAGCACCTCGCGCGCCGCGACGGGCGCGGCCATGATCGCGCGGAAGCGATCGGGATCGGCGCGGGAGACGGCCTCGGCGCAGAGTTGCACGCTCATGCGGGTGTGCCGCCGCTGCCGTCACCCAGATCGCGGATCAGCTTCCACTGCACCGCCTCGAGCAGCGCCTCGAAACTCGCGTCGATGATGTTGGAGCTCACCCCCACCGTCGACCAACGCCGCCCCTCGCCATCCTCGCTGTCGATGATGACGCGGGTCACGGCCTCGGTGCCGCCCTGGGTGATCCGCACCTTGAAATCCACCAGGTGCAGATCGTCGATCACCTGCTGGTAGGGCCCCAGATCCTTGCGCAGCGCCTGGCTGAGCGCGTTGACGGGCCCGGCATCGCCGCCCTCGGCATCGTGGCTTTCCGAGACCGAGAGCATCTTTTCGCCGTCGATCCGCACCACCACCACGGCCTCAGACACGCTGACGATCCGGCCCTTCGCATCGCGCCGCCGCTCCACCGTCACGCGGTAGCGATCGACCTCGAAGAAGCGCGGGCGCAGGCCCAGCTCCTCGCGCGCCAGCAGCTCGAAACTGGCCTGCGCGCTGTCATAGGCATAGCCCTCGTCCTCGCGCGCCTTCACCCGGTCGAGGATCCGGCCGAGCGCCGGATCGCCCTTCTCGACCGTGAGGCCCATCGCGGTGAGCCGCTCGCGCAGGTTCGACTGGCCGGCCTGGTTCGACATCGGCACGATGCGGGCATTGCCCACCAGATCGGGCGCGACATGTTCGTAGGTGGCGGGGTTCTTGGCGATGGCGCTGGCATGCAGGCCGGCCTTGTGGGCGAAGGCCGAGGCGCCGACATAGGGCGCGGCGCGCAGGGGCACGCGGTTGAGGATGTCGTCGAGCATTCGGCTGGTCTTGACCAGGCCGCGCAGGGCGTCGGCGGAGACGCCGGTTTCGAACCGCTCGGCATAGGCGGGCTTCAGCACCAGCGTCGGGATCAGGCTGACGAGGTTGGCATTGCCGCAGCGCTCGCCCAGCCCATTGAGCGTGCCCTGCACCTGCCGCGCGCCCGCGTCGATGGCCGCCAGGCTGCCGGCCACCGCGTTGCCGGTATCGTCATGGGTGTGGATGCCCAGCCGCTCGCCCGGCACGCCCGCCTCGATCACCGCGCGCGTCACCGCGCCGATCTCGGCCGGCAGCGTGCCGCCATTGGTGTCGCACAGCACCACCCAGCGCGCGCCCGCCTCGAGCGCGGCGCGCAGGCAGGCGAGCGCGTAGTCGGGATCGGCGCGGTAGCCGTCGAAGAAATGCTCGGCGTCGAAGAGCGCCTCGCGCCCCTGGGCCACGAGATGCGCCACGCTGTCGGAGATGTTGGCGAGGTTCTCGTCGAGCGTGATGCCGAGCGCCTCGCGCACGTGGAAATCATGCGTCTTGCCCACCAGGCACACCGCGCCGGTGCCGGCATTGAGCACCGCGGCGAGCACGTCGTCATTGGCGGCCGAGCGGCCGGCCCGCTTGGTCATGCCGAAGGCCGTCATCGTCGCGCGGCTCTGCACGCCCGCCTCGAAAAAGGCGCTGTCGGTCGGGTTGGCGCCGGGCCAGCCGCCCTCGATGTAATCCACGCCCAGCCGGTCGAGCGCCGCGCAGATGGCGATCTTGTCGGAGGTGGAGAACTGCACCCCCTGCGTCTGCTGCCCGTCGCGCAAGGTGGTGTCGTAGAGGTAGAGCCGTTCGCGCGCCATCAGGCCGCACCCCCGTCTTTGCGTTCCAAATATCCCGGGGCGCGCGAGGGGCTGGCCCCTCGCTCCTGTCGCGCGCCGCTCATGCCAGACCCTCCAGCTTGGCGGCATCGAAACCGGCGCCGGGCACCAGCTCCACCCCCGCTTTCGACATCCGCACCTCGACGCCGGCCGCCACCAGCGCGGCCTTCATCGCGTCCACCGCCGCGAAATCGCCGCTGGCCTTCGCCGCGTCGCGCAAGGCCTCCAGCTTCGCGGCCTGGGCCGACAGGTCCACCGGCGCGGCCCAGTCGCCCATTTCGGCGCCCAGCAGGCCCAGAAGCCGGGCCGAGGCCAGCATCGCGCCCTTCGCGCCGTCGTCACCCGGATCGGCGGAGATCTCTTTCGCCATGCCGTGCAGCAGGCTGAGCGCGCCGGGCGTGTTGAGATCGTCCGACAGGGCGGCCACCACCTCTTCGTTTGGCCCCGCGGCTGGCTCGGCCCCGTCGAGCAGCCGGCGCCACTGGCGCAGCGTCGCCTCGGCCTGGGCGGCCTTCTCCTCGGTCCAGTCCATCGGCTTGCGGTAATGGGTCTGCAGGAACACGAAGCGGATCACCTCGCCCGGCACGCCGCGCTCCAGCAGGTCGCGCACGGTGAAGAAGTTGCCCAGCGACTTGGACATCTTCCTGCCCTCCACCTGCAGCATCTCGTTATGCAGCCAGATATTGGCGAAGCCCGCGCCGGGATGGGCGCAGCAGCTTTGCGCGATCTCGTTCTCGTGGTGCGGGAACATCAGGTCGTTGCCGCCGCCATGGATGTCGAAATGCGGGCCGAGCAGTTCCTCGGACATGGCCGAGCATTCGATATGCCAGCCGGGCCGCCCGCGGCCCCAGGGGCTATCCCAGCCCGGCAGATCGGGGCCCGAGGGCTTCCACAGCACGAAGTCCATCGCGTCGCGCTTGTAGGGCGCCACCTCGACGCGGGCGCCGGCGATCATGTCGTCGGTGGAGCGGCCCGAGAGCCGGCCGTAATCTGGGTAACACGCCACCGAGAACAGCACGTGGCCCTCGGCCTCGTAGGCATGGCCCGTCTCGATCAGCCGCTCGATCATCGCGATCATGGCGGCGATGTGATCGGTGGCGCGGGGCATGTGGCTGGGCGCCAGCACGCCGAGCGCCTGCATGTCGTCGAGATACCAGCGCGTAGTTTCCTCGGTGATGTCGCGGATCGCGCGGCCCGTCTCGGCGGCGCGGGCGTTGATCTTGTCGTCAACGTCGGTGACGTTGCGCACATAGGTGACGTGGGCCTCGCCATAGACCTGCCGCAGCAGGCGGAACAGCACGTCGAACACCACGGCGGGCCGTGCATTTCCCAGATGCGCCCGGTCATAGACCGTCGGCCCGCAGACATAGAGCCGCACATTGGCGGGGTCGATCGGCCGCAGCTCCACCTTGCGGCGGGTCATGCTGTCATGCAGGCGGATGCTCATGGTCGTGCGGGCTCCTCGGGCTTTCCCGCGGGCGCTGGCATGTTTTTCGAAGGGAAAAGAGGACCGGCCCGCGAGATGCTCTAGCGGGTAATGCAGCAGATGGCGATGATCGACTTTGCGTCCATGCCCGGCGGGATAGCACCGGGCCGCGCCCGTGCCAAGGGGAAGTTGGGGGGGCGGTTCGGGCTATGCCGCGGGCCGCGTGACGGCTATCATCGCGGCATGACACGCGACGAGATCAACGCCTTCTGCGCCACCCTGCCCGGCTCGGAGCATTCCGACCCGTGGGGCGGCGGGCACGATTGCTGGAAGGTGGGCGGCAAGATGTATGCCGTCATGGGCACGATGAGCGACGGGGTCAGCGTGAAATGCGCCGATGTCGAGTTCGCCGAGATGCTGATCGAGAGCGGCCGGGCGGTGAAGGCGCCCTATTTCTACCGTTCCTGGGTGCGGATCGAGCCGGGCGCGATGGAGGCCGGCGAGCTACGCGACCGGATACGCATCTCCTACGATCTGATCCGCGCCAAGCTGCCGAAGAAACTGCGCGACGCGCTGCCCGCCCCTGCCTGAACGCACAGCCGCGCCGCCCACGTGTGCCGTGGCCCGCCTTGACATTGCCGCCGCCCTTGGGCCCTCTCGGGGGCGCGCAAATCCTGCGAGGTTCCCATGAAGCTTTCCCGACGCATCACCACGCTTTCGCCCGGCGGCACCAACGGGTGGGAGGTCTATCGCGCGGGCCAGAAGCTCAAGCGCCAGGGCGTGAAGCTCACCGATCTGTCGATCGGCCAGCACGATATCGGCACCGATCCGGCGATCCTGAAGGCGATGTACGAGGCGGCCGCCGGGGGCCATACCGGATATGCCGCGATCGACGGCATCCCGCCCCTGCGCGAGACGATCGCCGCGCGCGTCGAGGCGCGCACCGGCGTGCCCACGCGGCCCGAGAACGTGGTGGTGACCGGCGGTGGCCAGGGCGCGCTTTTCGCCACCCATTTCGCCGCGCTCGAGCCGGGCGACCGCGCGCTCTACGTGGAGCCGTGCTATGCCACCTATGCCGGCACGATCCGCGCCTGCGGCGGCGTGCCGGTGGCCATCCCCGCCCTGCCCGAGAACGATTTCCTGCCCACCCGCGCGCAGATCGACGCGGCCGCCGCGGATGGCGCCGCCTCGTTGATCGTGAACTCGCCCAACAACCCGACCGGCGTCGTCTATCCCCGCGCCTGTCTGGAGGAGGTGGCCGAGGCCGCGCAGGCCCATGACATGTGGCTGATCTCGGACGAGGTCTATGACACCCAGGTCTGGGAGGGCGAGCATGTCAGCCCCCGCGCCCTGCCCGGCCTGGCCGAGCGCACGCTGGTGATCGGCTCGATGTCGAAGAGCCACGCGATGACGGGCAGCCGTGTGGGCTGGGTCGTCGGGCCGGAAGAGGCGATCGCGGCGCTGGCGGAACTGGCGCTCAACACCACCTATGGCATTCCCGGCTTCATCCAGGATGCGGCGCTGGCCGCGCTGCAGATGGGCGAGGATCTCGAGCGCCGCGTCGCCGCGCCCTTCGCGCGCCGCCGCGAACTGATCGCCCCGCTGCTGGCCGCGCAGAACCTGGTGCGCGCCCTGCCCAATGGCGGCGCGATGTACGTGATGCTCGATATCCGCGCCACGGGGATGACGGGGCAGGACTTCGCCTGGGCGCTGCTGGAGGAAGAGCGGATCGTCGTGATGCCCGGCGAAAGCTTCGGCCCGGCGGCGGCGGGCCATATCCGCCTGGCGCTGACCGTGGAGGACGAGGCGCTGGTAGAGGCGGTGGGCCGCCTGCTCGCCTTCGCCGCCGCCCGCGCGCGGGAGACGGTGTAGTGACCGCCTTCCGCGATCTGCACAGACCGGGCGACCCGTTCATCCTGGCCAATGCCTGGGATGCCGGCAGCGCGAAGATGCTGGTGGCGCTCGGCGCGCAGGCGGTGGCCACCTCGTCGGCGGCGCATGCCTTCACGCTGGGCCGGCCCGACGGCACCGTCACCCGCGACGAGGCGCTCGCCCATGCCCAGGCGCTGGTCGCCGCCGTGAACGTGCCCGTCTCGGGTGATTTCGAGAACGGCTTCGGCGACGAACCCGAGACCTGCGCCGAAACCGTGCGGCTGGCCGCCGAGGCGGGGCTGGCGGGCATCTCGATCGAGGATGTGATCCCCGCCGACACGTCGCGCGCCTACGATGCCGCACTGGCCGCCGAGCGCATCCGCGCCGCCGCCTCGGCCGCCCGCGCCCTGCCCCGCGACTTCGTGCTCTTCGCCCGCGCCGATGGCGTGATGACCGGCGCCTACGGGATGGACGAGGCGCTGGCGCGGGTGCGCGCCTTCGACGAAGCCGGGGCCGACGGGCTGTACGTGCCCGTGCCGCCCTCGCCCGAAGCGCTGGGTGACGTCTGCCGCGCGACCGCGAAGCCCGTCAACGCGCTGGCGGTGGGCCCGCTCGCGAAACTCTCGCGCGCGCAGCTCGGCGCGCTCGGCGTGGCGCGTATCTCGCTGGGCTCGGCGCTGGCGCGCGCGGTTCAGGCAACAATCGCGGGCGTAGCCACCGATATGTTCGAAAATGGAAACTTTCAGGGCCTTCTCGGCGGGATCTCCGGCGCGAAAGTCGATGAAATGCTCGCCCGCGCATGAGCCGAGACCCCATCTTCGACGTGCCCGAGGGCCTGCCGCGCCTGCTGGAGCTGATGCGCCGCCTGCGCGATCCCGATACCGGCTGCCCCTGGGATATCGATCAGGATTGGGCTTCGATCGCGCCCTACACGATCGAGGAAGCCTATGAGGTGGCCGACGCGATCGCGCGCGGCACGCCCGAGGAGCTGAAGCACGAGCTGGGCGATCTGCTGCTGCAGGTCGTCTTCCACGCCCAGATCGCGCGTGACGGCGGGCATTTCGATTTCGACGACGTGGCCCGCGCCATCACCGACAAGATGATCGCCCGCCACCCCCATGTCTTCGGCGACGCCGCCGACCGCGATGCCGGCGCGCAGCGCCAGGCGTGGGAGGAACAGAAGGCGCAGGAACGCGCCGAGGCCGGCGCCGCCCGCACGCTCGACGGCGTGGCGCTGGGCCTGCCGGCGCTGATGCGCGCCGTGAAACTGCAGAAGCGCGCCGCGCGCGTCGGCTTCGACTGGCCCGAGGCGGGTGCCGTGCTCGACAAGGTGGCCGAGGAAGCCGCCGAGCTGCGCGAGGCGCGCGACAGGCTCGGCCCCGACGAGGTGGAGGCCGAATTCGGCGACCTGCTGTTCGTCATGGCCAATCTCGCGCGGCACCTGAACGTGGATCCCGAGGCCGCCCTGCGCCGCGCCAACGCCAAGTTCACCCAGCGCTTCGAGGCGATCGAGGATGCGCTCAAGGCCGAGGGCCGCCGCCCCGAAGACAGCGACTTGGAGGAAATGGACGCGCTGTGGAATGACGCCAAGGCGCGCGGCCTGTAGGCGCCAAATATTTCCGAGACAAATAATCAGGTATTGAAATCCTCCGCCGGCCCCGCCACAAGGGCGCCAGGTTCAAACAGGAGGATTCCATGCGTTCCGCCATCATCTCGACCCTCGCGCTCACCGTCGCCCTGCCGGCCGCCGCCGAGGTCAACGTCTATTCCTACCGCCAGCCCGAGCTCATCGCGCCGCTGACCGAGGCTTTCACCGAGCAGACGGGCATCGACGTCAACGTCGCCTATCTCGATACCGGCATGGTCGAGCGCCTCGTCGCCGAGGGTGACCGTTCGCCCGCCGACGTGATCCTCACCGTCGACATCTCGCGCCTCTACGAAGCCGTCGAGGCCGGTGTCACCCAGCCCGTGCATTCCGAGGCGCTGGAAGCCGCCGTGCCCGATGCCTACCACGATCCCGACGGCCATTGGTGGGGCGTCACCACCCGTGCCCGGATCGTCTATGCCTCGAAAGAGCGCGTGGCCGATGGCGAGGTGACCACTTACGAGGATCTGGCCGATCCGAAGTGGAAGGGCCGCATCTGCACCCGCTCGGGCACGCATGCCTACATGGTGGCGCTGACCTCGGCCTACCTGCACCACCACGGCGAGGAAGCCACCCGCGAATGGCTCGAAGGCCTGAAGGCCAACCTCGCCCGAAAGCCCCAGGGCAATGACCGCGCCCAGGTGCGCGCAATCTGGGCCGGCGAATGCGACATCTCGCTGGGCAACACCTATTACATGGGCGCGATGCTGGAAGATGCCGAACAGCAGGAATGGGCCAATTCGGTGCGCATCGTCTTCCCCGAATTCGAAGGTGCCGGCACCCACGTCAATATCTCGGGCGTGGCGATGACCAAGGCGACCGACAACAAGGAAGAGGCGCTGAAGTTCATGGAATTCCTCGCCTCGCCCGAAGCGCAGGAAATCTATGCCGAGGCCAACCACGAATACCCGATCGCGCCGGGCACCGAGCCGTCGGAATTGGTCGCCGGCTGGGGCAGCTTCACGGCCGATGACGTCAACCTGATGGACCTCGCCCGCCTGCGCGCCGATGCGCTGCGGCTGACCGAGGAAGTCGGATACGACAACTGATCCCGCCCTCCCGCGGCGTCGTGCTGCGGGTGCGAAAAGCACTTTCCGTCGGGGCCGATCCATGGTTGGGTCGGCCCCGCGTCGTTGGCGGTTTCCGCCCCGGCCTACGATCCAGCATGAGTATACGGAGTTTCGGCCATGCCCCCCAGCATGTTGCGCAGCGCGCTTGTTCTCGGCCTGCTATCCATCGTCGGCCCCTTCGCGATCGACATGTACCTGCCCGCCATGCCGGCCATCGCCACCGACCTGTCGACCGGTGAGTCGCAGGTCCAGGCGACGGTGGGCGCCTATTTCCTGGCCTTCGGCCTGGCGCAGCTGATCTATGGCCCCTGGGCCGATGCGACGGGGCGCAGGGCGCCGATCCTCACGGGGCTCGCGCTCTTCGCCGTGGGCACGCTGGGCGCCACCTTCGCGGGCAGCATCGAGGCGCTGATCGCCTGGCGCGCCGTGCAGGGGCTGGGCGGTGCGGCGGTGATGGTCGTGCCGCGCGCGATCATCCGCGACATGTATACCGGGCACGAGGCGACGCGGCTGATGGGGCTGATCATGCTGGTCTTCTCGGTCTCGCCGATGCTGGCGCCGCTGGCCGGCGCGGGCGTGCTGGCCTTCACCGGCTGGCGCGGCATCTTCGCGGCGCTCACGCTGGTGGCGCTCGCCTGCATCGCACTCACCTTCTTCGCCCAGCCCGAGACGCTGCGCCCCGAGAACCGCCGCCCGGTGAACCTGGCCAAGCTCTGGCGCGGCACCAAGCGGCTGGTGCGCGACCCGATCTTCATGGGGCTCACCTTCGTGGGCGGCTTCGGCATGGCCAGCTTCTTCGTGTTCCTCTCCTCGGCCAGCTTCGTCTACGTGCAGGAATTCGGCCTCTCGCCCACCGGCTTCTCGCTCGCCTTCGCCATCAACGCGCTGAGCTTCATCGGCGCCTCGCAGGCCGCCGCCCCGCTGGGCGAGCGGCTGGGCGCGCGGGCGCTTGTGCGGATCGGAACGGCGGGCTTCGCCTGCGCCACGCTGATGCTCTTGGCGCTGCACGCGGCGGGGCTGACGGGGCTGCCGGTGATCGTGGCCTGCCTGTTCGTGGGCAACGGCTTTCTCGGCCTGGTGATCCCCACGGTGATGGTCATGGCGCTCGACGATCACGGCGACATTGCCGGCCTCGCCTCTTCCCTCGGCGGCACGTTGCAGATGTTCGCGGGCGGGATGATGATCGTGCTGACGGGGCCGTTCTTCGACGGCACGGCCGGCCCGATGATCGCGGCGATCGCCTTGTGCGGCGTGCTGACGCTGGTATTGGCGCAGATCGTGCTGGCGCGCACCCGCGCGGTGGCCTGAGGGGCAGTTACGGGTCGCGGGCCTAGGCCGCCCGCGCCCGCACCGCCTCGAGCGCGCGGAGCAGCACTTCGGGCCCCGCGCCCTCGCGGTGCGCTTCCTCCGAGAGCACGCGCCGCCAGTGCCGCGCGCCGGGCCGGCCGGCGAACAGCCCCAGCATGTGCCGCGTCACCTGCGCCAGCTTGCCGCCCGCAGACAGATGCGCCTCGATATAGGGGATCATCGCCTCGGCCACGGCTTCCGGCGCGGGCGCGTCGGCCTCCTCGCCATAGATCGCCGCATCGGCCGGCGCGAGGATCGCCGCCGGATCGTGATAGGCCGCCCGGCCGATCATCACGCCATCCATCCCCGCCGCGAGCTGCGCCTGCGCCGTCTCCAGGTCGCCGATCCCGCCGTTGATCGAGAGGTGCAGCTGCGGAAACTCCCGCTTCATCGCGTGGACGAGCGGGTAATCCAGCGGCGGGACGTCGCGGTTCTCCTTCGGGCTGAGCCCTTCCAGCCAGGCCATCCGCGCATGCACGATGAAGCGGCGCACGCCGGCGGCCGCGACCGTCTCCAGGAAGCGCGGCAGGATCTCGGCCGGCACCTGGTCGTCCACGCCGATGCGGCATTTCACCGTCACCTCGACGAGGCTCGCCGCGATCATCGCCGCGACGCAGTCGGCCACCAGCTCGGGCTGCTTCATCAGCACCGCGCCGAACGTGCCCGATTGCACCCTGTCGGACGGGCAGCCGACATTGAGATTGATCTCGTCATAGCCGGCCTCCGCCCCCATCCGCGCCGCCTGCGCCAGCTCCGCCGGGTCCGACCCGCCGAGCTGCAGCGACACGGGATGCTCCGCTTCGCTGAAGTCCAGCAGATGCCCCGCCCCGCCCCGCACCAGCGCCGGCGCGGTGATCATCTCGGTATAGAGCAGCGTGCGGCGGCTGAGCAGGCGGTGGAAATAGCGGCAATGGCGGTCGGTCCAGGCCATCATGGGGGCGACGCTGAGCCGGGCGGCCCTGCGGACATGTGAAACCCCTTGATTTCCCGGCTCTGCGCTCATGCTCACCCGACCTGACGCCTCGATCCGCGGGCCTTATCACCCCGTTTTCGGCGCTGGTGCAACATAAGGCTGCACCGAAACCGACTTGCTGCACCGCCCTCCAACTCCAACGGAGCGACCCGGATGGGTACCACCATGCAGCGCCGGAAGAAAGGCGCCCGGCAACGGGAGGCGCGCTGTCAGCCCATGATCGTCGGCAGGTAGAGAACGATCGGCGGGTAGAAGACGACGAGCGCAAGGCGGCCGATATCGGCGACCCAGAACGGGGCGATGCCCTTGAAGATCGTGCCCAGCGAAACCTCGGGCAGGACGGCCTTCATCACGAAGGCATTCATCCCGATCGGCGGCGTGATCATCGAGATCTCCGTCACGATCACCACGACGATCCCGAACCAGATCAGGTCGAACCCCAGAAGCTCCACGAGGGGCGCGAACAACGGGACGGTGAGCAGCACCATGGCCGGGCCGTCGAATACGCAGCCGAGCATCAGGTAGATCAGGAGGATCATCATCATCGCCGTCATCGGCGACATGTTCATCGATTCCACCCAGTTCAGCAGGTCGGCCGGCATGCGCGATATCTCGACGAAGTTCGAGAAGACCAGTGCGCCGAGCGCGACGACGAAGATCATCGCCGTCATGCGGCCGGCTTCGAACATCGCCTCGATCAGGCCGCGCAGATCGATCCTGCGCCGCAGCACGCAGAACAGCAAGGCGCCGACCGAACCGATCCCGCCGGCCTCGGTCGGGGTGAAGGCCCCAAAATAGATGCCCCCGATGACGAACAGGAAAAGCGCCATGACCGGCCAGACGCCGCTGAGCGAACGAAAGCGGTCTCGCCAGCTGACCCGCTCTCCCTGGGGGCCCAGCTCCGGCCAGAAGAAGCACAGGCCCGCGATCAGGATCAGGTAGCTCAGGATCGAGACGAGGCCGGGCAGGATGCCCGCAATGAAGAGCGCGCCGATGTCGCCCTCGATCAGCAGGCCATAGAGAACCAGGACGACAGAGGGCGGGATCAGGACACCGATCGTGCCGCCCGCCGCGATCGTCCCGGCCGAGAGGGATTCGGAATAGCCGTAGCGGCGCATCTCGGGATAGGCGACCTTGCCCATCGTGGCGGCCGTGGCAACGGACGACCCGCTGACCGCCGAGAACCCGCCGCAGGCGACGATCGCCGACATGGCCAGCCCGCCGCGGAACCGCCCGACCCAGGCGAAGGAGGCCTTGAAGAGATCCGTCGCCAGGTCGGCCCGGTAGATCAGGTTCCCCATCAGGATGAAGAGCGGCACCACGATGAAACCGTAGGACATGCTGTTGGACATGACCGTCTGACCGACCATGGCCATCGAGGCATCGATGCCGCGCACCAGGGCGAAGCCGACGAAGCCCACCAGCATCATCGCGAAGCCGAGCGGGACGCCGACGAAGACGATGAACAGAAGGACGATGAATCCGATCAGGCCAAGGATCATAGCTTCCACCCTTCGCCTTCGGGCGCGTTCGGGTCCGCATATCCCGCGAGTGTCGCCAGGGCATGTGCGGCCAGGACAAGCGATGTCAGCGCCGCCATCGCCGACATGAAGAACGCCAGCGGGAAATAGGGCCAGCCGAGATACGCGCTTTCGCCGCCCCAGCGAATGAACGTCATGCCCTCGCGCCACAACAGGTAGCCGAGGAACGCGATCACGCAGGCGCTGACGAGGTTGATCAGGGTGCGCTGGAGCCTGAAGACGGCCCGGGATTTCCGGAAGACCCCGTCGAAGAGCGAAACGGTGATGTGGCCCTTTTCCGACGTCACCAGCGGCAGGCCCGAGAAGATCAGCACCGCCATGGTGAATTCCTGGATTTCGAAGGCGCCGGGCAGCGGCGCGTTGAAGATGTATCGGCCGATGACATCGATGATCGTGATCGTCGCGATCACCGCCATGGAGGCGATGATCGCGACTTTCATCAGGAGGTCGGCCAAGCTTGCCAGTCTGGTCCGCGTGTCCATCGAGGTGTTCACCCCGCGACCGCTTGCAGCTGCTCGCGGTAGAACGAGACGACCGCTTCGGGGTCGAGGCCAAGCTCGCGGACGCGCGCCGCCCAGGCTTCGTGTTCCGCCGCGACACGCCCCTTCAGCACGTCGACCTGATCCTGGGGCATCTCGTTGATCGCGATGCCGGCGCCGCGGATCCTTTCGAGGATTTCCTTCTCCTCGGTATCCATGCGGTTCCCGGCGCTCCGAGCGAGCGCCTCGCCGCTGATCGCGTCGATGGCCTGGCGCTCTTCCTCGGTGAGATCGTTCCAGGCATCCTCGTTCATGATGATCGAGACCGTGGAGCGGTAGAGCCCGTCTCCGACCAGAGTGCCGAAATTCAGCTCCTCCTCGAGGCCGAGACCGTCGACCGAACCGATCGGCAGCAGCGTGCCGTCGACGACACCGCGGGTGATGACCTCGAAGCTCTCGACGGCGGGGCGGGAGACGACCACGGCCCCCAGCGCCTCGGCGGCGCCGACGCCGTTGGGGTTCACCCGAAGCTTGATGCCCTGCGCGTCGTCGGCAGTCTCGACCCGCCGGACATTGTTCCAGACATGGTTGCCGGTCAGGGCCCAGAGCGACACGACATGCACGCCGCCGAGATCTTCCTTGTCGGCGAAGAATTCCCTGTACGTCCTCCAGAGCGCCACCGAATGCGCCTCGGCGCTCGCCTCGTCGAACATGAGCGGCAGCTCGGAAATCAGCGGACCAAGCCACTGGGGCGCGGTGAAGGACGAGATGTTGACGGCGGCGTCCGCAATGCGCGAGCGGATCATGTCGAGCTGCCGGGGCGGCGGCGCGAGGGACGAGGCCGAGAACTCGACCTTGACGGAGCCGTCGGTGGCCTTCTCGACCGCTTCCGCCCAGGGCACGACGCCGGTGCGCATGATCTCGTTCTTCGGCGGCATGTAGCTATTGAAGATCAGCGTGGTTTCGGCCAGCGCGGGTGTGCCCGCCAGCAGGGCGAGCGCGGCCGCCATTCCTTTCAGGTTACGCATGGTTTCCTCCCTTTACGTATCGTTCTCGAAAGCGGGCCGCGCCATCGTGCGGCCCGCGGTGCAGCTATCGGGTCAGGCGAGGGACGTCGGCAGCGGTGTCCTGTCCGCCAGCTCGATCATCCGCTGGGTCAGCCGCCGCATCATCGCGTGCTGCGTCTCGGCATATGCGGGATCGTCCCACAGGTTCACGGTCTCGCCCGGGTCATCGGCCAGGTGGACCAGCTCGTGGTTGCCGTTGCCGACAGAGAGCGTTAGGCGCCAGTCCCGGTCGACAAGGCTGCGCATGCGCAGCGGCTGGCCCAGGCCGAGGATCGGGCGCTGGTTTTCCTCTTCGATCAACAGGGCGTCGGGCTCTGCCGCATCGGGATCGAAGAGGTCGCGCCCCTGCGCACCGCTGAAGCAATCCATCCCGGCGGCCGCCAGAACGGTCGGCGCGAAGTCGAGCGCGCTGGCGAGATCGTCGCGGACCGTGCCGTGCGCCTCGGGCATGCGCGGATCGGACCAGACGAACGGCACCCGCGTCACGCCCGCATTGTGGATGCCGAACTTGAGCATGAGCCCGTAATCGCCCAGAAAATCCCCGTGATCCGAGGTGAAGACGATGATCGTATCATCCGCCAGCCCGGCCCTTTCCAGGCCTTCGACAAGCCGGCCCACCTGGTCGTCGATGAAGGTGATCATCCCCAGCGTCACGGCGATGATCGAGCGGGCCTCCGCCTCCGTCACCGCGAACGCGGCCTGCTTGTCGCGCATGGCGCGCCCTTCGCGCAGGGCCGCATGGAGGTTTCGCGCCGGCACCGGCATCCGGTTGTCGAAGCTGTCCGGCAGCTCCACCTCCGCGGGATCGTACATGCTGAAATAGGGCTCGGGCACGACGAACGGGTGGTGCGGATCGGGATAGGCCACCTGCATCAGGAACGGCGCATCCGAGCGCTTGCGCCGGCCGATCCAGTCGAGCGCTTCGGAGGTGATCCAGTGGGTCGACCAGTGTTCGGCCTCGAGCGGCGAACACCAGAGCTGCGGCCCCTGCCTGTCGGGCCGATCGAGCGCGTTCTCCGGCCCGAGAACCTTCGACAGATCGCCCACCCGGCCTTCCAGCCAGCGCCGGTAATCGCCGCCGATGTCGTCGCCATGATGGGTGGCGAGGCTGACATGGTCGAACCCGTAATAGGGCGTACGCACCCGGTGCTCCGGATCCTCCCAGCGGCGCGTCCTCTCCTGCTCGTATTCCGGCCCCTCGTGCCGCGGCCGCGCGCTCTGCAGATCGTGCGGCAGCGGCGTCTTGCCCTGAGCTTCGTGTTTCAGGACGACCGGCGCCTCGCTGAAGTTCTGAAGGTGGGACTTGCCGAACAGCGCCGTCTCGTAGCCGCCGCGGCGCAGGACGTCGACGAAGGTCACGTCGTCGAGCGACAGGCCGACACCGTTGAACCGCACCCTGTGCCCGGAGGGCATCCTGCCCGTCATGATGCTGGCACGGTTCGGCATGCAGACCGGCGAGGCCACGTGGAACCTCTCGAACCGGACACCGCGCTCGGCGAGCCGGTCGATGTTGGGCGTCTTCAGCAGGGGGTGCCCGTAGCAGCCCAGGCAATCGGCGCGCTGCTGATCCGTGATCACGTAGACGATGTTGGGTGATTTCTGCATGAACTTCTCGGCGCCTGGGATGTCACACCTACGACCGGCGCAGAAGTCTCGTCTCCCGCTTCCGACCGAATGCCTGACCGTCGGTTGTCGCTCAATCGACACGCCTTCTTGCCACCACGACAGCAGATTTGGAAATCTGCCCGCCTGGTGGACGCGCGGCACCGGGCACGTGGCGCCGCGGCGCGCAATCCCGTCGCTTCAGATCGCGCGCGACAGCCCGGACTTGACGCGCCGCAGGGGGATCGAGCTTTCGATGGAGGCCACGCCGTGCACCTTCGTGAGCTTGCCGACGAGAAAGGCCTCGAAGCTCTTCAGGCTCTCGGTCGCGATCCTGAGCAGGTAGTCGCGACTGCCGGTCATCAGCCAGCAATCGACCACTTCGGGATACTCCGAGATCGCGGCCTCGAAGGTCTCCAACGCTTCGTCCACCTGCCGGTCGAGCTTGACGGAGACGAAGACCGACACCGCGAAGCCCAGTTCGGCTTCGTCGACCAATGCGGTGTAGCCGGTGATGATCCCGTCCTGCTCCAGCCGGCGGATCCGGCGCGCGACCGGCGTCTGGCTCAGGCCGACGCTTTCGGAAATCTCGTTGATCGAGGCGCGGCCGTTCCGGATCAGCACCTTCATGATGTCGCTATCGATTTTGTCGATCATGGAGGAATCCTTTCGGAAGGGCCGCTTGCGCGCAGGATATCTCTAATCTGGCACAGCGATGCAACCGTCTTTGCGCAAACATGCCACGGCGCGCATGCGATACTCCGCGCGAGTCAATGGAGGAACGGATGACGTCGAATCTCAAGCTGACAGAACAGCGCCTGCTGTGGCTGTCCCACTGGATGATCCACCACGCCAACCATATCCGACCCAAGGTGGACGGGATCAAGGTGGGCGGGCACCAGGCCAGTTCGGCCTCCATGGTCTCGATCATGACAGCGCTCTACTTCTCGGCGCTGCGGCCCGAGGATCGCGTGGCGGTCAAGCCGCACGCCTCGCCCGTGTTTCACGCGATGCAATACCTGATGGGCAACACGACCCGTGAGAAGCTGGAGAATTTCCGCGGCCTCGGCGGCGCGCAGAGCTATCCCAGCCGGACGAAGGATATCGACGACGTGGATTTCTCCACCGGCTCGGTCGGCCTTGGCGTCGCGATCACCTCCTTCGCGTCGCTCGCGCAGGATTACATCACCGCGAAGGCGTGGGGCCGCGACGTGGCCCCAGGCCGGATGGTGGCCCTGGTGGGCGATGCCGAGCTCGACGAGGGCAATGTCTATGAATGCCTTCAGGAGGGCTGGAAGAACGGGCTGCGCAACACCTGGTGGATCATCGACTACAACCGCCAGTCGCTCGACGGGGTGATCCGCGAGGGGCTGTGGCAGCGGATCGAGAAGATCTTCGACGCCTTCGGCTGGGATGTCGTGCGGGTGAAATACGGCGCGCTGCAGCGCGCGGCCTTCGAGGAAGAGGGCGGCGAGGCTCTGCGCGACTGGATCGACACCTGCCCCAACCAGCTCTACTCCGCGCTCACCTACCAGGGCGGCGCGGTCTGGCGGAAGCGGCTGCTCGACGATCTGGGCGACCAGGGGCCGGTGAGCCGCCTGATCGAACGCCGCTCGGATGACGAGCTTGCCGCGCTGATGGAAAACCTCGGCGGCAACTGCGTGCAGACCATGGCCGAGACCTTCGCCGCGATCGCCCATGACAGGCCCACCTGCTTCCTCGCCTACACGATCAAGGGCTGGGGCACGCCGATCGCCGGCCACAAGGACAATCACGGCGGCCTGATGACGACGGCCCAGATGGCCGAGTGGCAGGCGCATATGGGCGTGGCCGAGGGCGAGGAGTGGGAGCCGATGGCCACGGTGGAAGACCCCGCCGCCTATCGCGACTGGCTGGCAAAGGTGCCGTTCTTCGCCAAGGGCCCGCGCCGCTTCACCGATGCGCGGATCGCGGTGCCCGAGGTGACGCCGCCGAAGGATGCCGAGATCGCGACGCAGATGGCCTTCGGCAAGCTGCTCGACGCCATCGGCCGCACCGACAGCGCCCTGGCGGAACGCATCCTCACCATGTCGCCCGACGTGACGGGCACCACCTCGCTCGGCCCCTGGGTGAACCGCCGCAAGCTCTTCGCGCGCGAGGCGCAGGCGGATGTGTTCCGGGAAGAGAAGATCCCCTCCACCGCGAAGTGGGACTTCGCGCCCGAGGGCCAGCACTTCGAGCTGGGCATCGCCGAGATGAACCTGATGCTGATGCTCGGCGCGGCGGGTCTGTCACATTCGCTCTTCGGCAAGCGGCTGATCCCCATCGGCACGGTCTATGACCCGTTCGTCGCGCGCGGGCTCGATGCGCTGAACTACGCCTGCTATCAGGATGCGCGCTTCCTGCTGGTCGGCACGCCGTCGGGCGTCAGCCTCGCGCCCGAGGGCGGCGCGCACCAATCCGTCGGCTCGCCTCTCATAGGGATGAGCCAGGATGGCCTCGCCGCTTTCGAGCCGGCCTTCGCCGACGAGCTGGCCGCGATCCTGGAATGGTCGTTCGACTACCTGCAACGCGATGGCGAGGGCGATCCCGACGAACGCACCTGGCTGCGCGACGAAACCGGCGGCTCGGTCTATCTGCGGCTCTCGACCAACCCGATCGAGCAGCCCGGCCCGCGGCCCGACCCCGACTGGCGCCAGGGCGCGATCGACGGCGCCTATTGGCTGCGCAAGCCGGGGCCGAATTGCGACCTGGTGATCGCCTATCAGGGCGTCGTCGCGCCCGAGGCGATCCGCGCGGCGGGCATGGTGGGCGAGTTCCGGCGCGATATCGGCGTGCTCGCCGTCACCTCGGCCGACCGGCTCAATGCCGGGTGGACGGCCGCCCAGCGTGCCCGCGCCCGCGGGATCGACGCCCGGTCGCTCGCCGAGCGCCTGCTCGCCCCCCTGCCCCGCGACTGCCGCATCGTCACGGTGATTGACGGGCACCCCGCCACGCTGGCCTGGCTTGGCTCGGTCGCGGGGCATATGACGGTGCCACTGGGGGTGGAGCATTTCGGCCAGACCGGCACGATCGGCGATCTCTACCGCGCCCACGGCATCGACGCCGCCTCGATCGTCGAGAAGGTGCGCGGCCTCACCGCCGGGCGCCACGTGCCCGAGTTGACGATCGGCTGAGCCGACTTTCCCGAAACGAAAGAACCGCGCCCTGGCGGGGCGCGGTTCCAGTTTCGAAAGGGCGGTAACGGCGCCCGTCAATTGGTCGCGGGATGCGCCTCCATCGCCGCCTTGAACGCGTCGTAGAGCGCCTGGCGGCCCTCCTTCGCTGCCAGCCATTCCTCCGTCGCGATCGAAGTCGCCTCGCGCCACGCTTCCACCTGCTCGTCGCTGGGGGTGAGGATCGTCACGTCGTCGCGCGCCTCGATCCGCGCGCGCACCTCGGCGACACGTTCGTCCACCACCTTGCCGAAGCGTTCCGAGAAGGCGGCGCCGGAATGTTTGTCGATCGCGGCCTTGGCGGCGTCGGGCAGGCCCTCGTAGCGCTCCTTGTTCATGATCACCAGCATCGGCGTCGCGCCCATCGGCACCACGGTGTAATGCTTCAGCAGATCCTCCAGCCGGAACGTCTCGACAGCCAGGAACTCGGTCGACAGGCCCTTGACCAGGTCGCGGTTCAGCGCCTCGCCCACCGACGGCCCGGTGATGCCGCCCACGGGCACCGCGCCCGTCGCCTCGATCGCCTTCAGCTGGGTCGGCCCCGGCGCGCGGAAATTCACGCCCTTCATGTCGGAGGGCACGACCAGCGGGATCGTCGCCGCGATCATGTTGGGCGGGCTGGCGAAGATGCCCAGCATCTTGAACTTGTCGTAATCGCCGCCGAGCTGCCCGTCTTCATAGATCTTCCACGCAGCGTAAGAGCCCGACTTCGAATCCCGCACCAGGAACGGCAATTCGATCACCGTGCTCTCGTCGAACCGGCCCGGCGCGTAGCCGGGGATCGCCCAGGCGATATCGGCCACGCCGTTCTCGACCAGGTCGATCTGCGCGGCGGGATCGCGGCCCAGCGTGCCGCCGGGGAACATCTTGATCTCCAGCGTGCCCTCCGACGCGGCGGCGACATCCTCGGCCCATTGGGCGAAGATCGTGCCGGTCAGAAAGGCCCCCGCTGGTTCGAAACTGGCGAACCGCAGCGTCTCTTTCGCGGCGGCGGGGCCGGCCAGGCCGGCCAGGGCGGCGGCGAATGCCGCGCCGTGCAGGATGTGTCTCATACGCATGTCTTCCTCCCGAGATTAGCATTGGCGTTGAAATCTTGCGGCCCCGCGGCGTGCCCTGGCGAGGGCTATGCGCAATGTGTCCGCAGGGCGGGCAGTCACAGGATGCTCGGCAGCCACAGCGTCACCGCGGGGAACAGGACGAGGATCGCCACCCGCACGCAATCGGCCAGGAAGAACGGCACCACGCCGCGGTAAATGGCCGAAAGCGGGATGTCGGGCCGCATCGAGTTGAGCAGCATCACGTTCAGCCCGATCGGCGGCGTCAGCATGCCGATGCCCACCAGGGCCACGTTCAGGATGCCCCACCAGACCGGATCGTAGCCCAGCGACAGGACAAGCGGCAGAACGAACGGCAGGGTGATGACGATCGCGGCGACCTCGTCGAAGAAGGCGCCGAGAAAGAGGTAGAGCAGCACCAGCAGGAAGATCACGCCCAAAGCCGGCAGGTTCAGCCACTCGATCGCGGCGATGATCTCGGACGCGACGCCGGTGATCGAGATGAAGTAGGAAAAGATCGTCGCCCCGAAGACGACGACGTAGATCATCACCGTGGCGATGCTCGCCTCCGACAGCACGGCGAGGAACGAGGCCCGGCTCAGCTTGCCCCGCCCGAGCGCGAAGAGGAAGGCGATCACCACGCCCACCGAGGCCGCCTCGTTCACCGTGAAGATGCCCGAATAGATCCCGCCCAGCACAACCAGCGCCAGCAGGATCACGCCCCAGGCGCGGGTCAGAACCCGCAGCCGCGCGCGCAGCGGCTGGCGCGGCGAGCCCGGCATCGCCTCGGGGCGCAGCCGCGCCACGATGAAGATCGCCGCGAGATAGAGGCTGACGGTCAAGAGCGCCGGGATCAGAGCGGCCGAGAACAGATCGAGGATCGAGTTCTCGGTCAGCACCGCATAGAGGATCATGATGCTCGACGGCGGCACGATGATGCCCAGCGTGCCGCCTGCGGCGACCGAACCCGACGAGATCGTTCTGGCATAGCCGCGATCCAGCATCTCGGGCAGGGCCACGCGCCCGAACGTTGCCGTCGTCGCCACGCCCGAGCCGCAGACCGCGCCGAAACCGGCGCTGGCCACCACGGTCGTGGCGACCAGCCCGCCACGCCTATGCCCGATCAACGCCTCGGCGGTGACGTAGATGTCGCTCGCCAGCCCCGCCGTGGTGGCGAGGCTACCCATCAGCATGAACAGCGGGATGACGGCGAGATCGAGGTTCGACATGGTCGAGGCCGGCTCGGTCGCCAGCAGCGACAGCGCCGGGCCCCAACCCGCGATCGCGGCGAAACCGCTGATGCCGGTGACGGCCATCGCCACGCCGATCGGCACGTGCAGCCCGATCAGAAGGAACATGCCGGCGAAGCCGAGAAAGGCGAGGAGCGTCGGATCCATCATGCGCCCCCCTGCCCGGAGGTCGCATCAGTCTCCGGCGTGCCTCCCGGCGCATCGCCGCCCTCGCCCCCGCTGCCACCGCCGGTCAGCACCCGGTGCACATCGTGGACGACATTGGCCAGCTGGATCAGGCTCGCAAAGATCAGGAACAGTGTCGCCGCAGCCCACCAGGGCCAGAGCGGCAGGGCCAGCACCCATGTCCGCCGCCCGCTGTCATACATCGATTCCGCATAGCCCACGAACTGCCAGGCCATCGCGCAGATGAAGAGCGCCGTCACCAGGCTGCCGAACGCGTCGAGCAGCCGCTTCGGCCGGGGCCCCGCCACCGCGCCGAGGATATCGACCGAGATGTTGCGCCGCCCGTCGAGGTTGGCCGGGATGCAGGAGGCGATCACTACCGCCATCACCACCGCGCTGACATCGTTCACCCCGTGGATCGGGTTATCGAACAGCCAGCGCAGGAGCACGTCGAGCGTCGTCATCACGGCGAGCACCAGCAGGCCGGCAAAGCCGATCAGCGCAAGCCACCGCGTCGCCGCGCGGGCGCCGCCTTCGATCCGGGCTACTTGTCGCACGTTCCTCCCTCGCCTCCCTCGGCTCTCCCCGCGCGGGGCGGTGACGGGCAGCTTGTCGCCCCCGCCCTTGCCGTGGAACGCCCGTCTCGCGGGCGTCCGCCTGGCGGACAGCCCTCCCCGGCTGCCGCCCGTATCGCCCCGCCTCAGGCGAAGACGATGCGCTCGTCCTCGAACACCTTCTGCGCCGCCGGCCGCGCGCGCAGTCGCGCGTAATAGGCGGCCAGGTTCTCGGGCACGTCGATCTTCAGCCGGTCGATCCCCCAGAACAACACGTAGAACAGCCCCGCATCCGCGATGCTCAGCCGTTCGCCCATGATGAAGGGCGCGTCGCCCAGCCGGGCCGAGACGATCCCGAAGGCCTTGTCGACGATGGCGCGGCCCTGTTCGCGCACCCAGTCATGCTCGGCCTCGGTGGGCGTGAACTTGGCCGGGCGCAGCATCCGCGTGAAGCCCTGCATGTGGATCGTCGCCACCGCGTAATCCAGCCATTCCAGCGCCCGCACCTCGCCTTCCAGCCCCTCTGGCATCATCCCCTTCTCGGGATGCGCCTTGCCCAGCCAGAAGGCGATGGCGACGAACTCGGTCAGCAGGCTGCCATCGTCGCGGATCAGCGAGGGCACCTTGTTCTTGGCGTTGACCTCGGTATAGCCGGGCTTGAGCTGGTCGCCCTGCTTGAGATCGAGGCGCACGGTCTCATAGTCGAGCCCCATCTCCTCCATCAGGAAATGCGTGCCGATCGAACATGCGCCGGGCGCGTAGTAGAGTTTCATCATCCTGCTCTTCTCCCTGTCTTGGTGGCTTCCGGCGGCGCGGTCAGGCGACCAGCACGATCTTTCCGATGTGAGAGGCCTTCTCCATCGCCGCATGGGCGCCCTTCGCATCCATCAGGTCGAACCGCTCGGCGATCACCGGGCGCACCTCGTTGCCGATCAGCGGCAGCACGTCGCGCCGCAGCCTGTCGGCCACCTGCGTCTTGAGCTCCAGCGCGAGGGGGCGGAGGAAGGACCCGGTCACCCGGATACGCCGGGCCATGATCGGCCGGAGCGGGAGGCTCAGCTCCGCCCCGCCGCCGGCCGAGAGATGCGCGATGGTGCCGTCGGGCGCCATCATCGCGATGTCCTGCGCCAGGTGCGCTCCGGCCGAGACGTCGATCAGGCAAGAGATGCCGGTGCCGCCGGTGGCTTGCAGCACCTTCTCGGCCAGTGCCTCGTCATTGTAGCTGAATGCCGCGAACGCACCGAATTCCTTCGCCGCCTTCACTTTCCGCTCCGACCCCGCCGTGGCGAGAACCTTGTAGCCCAGCGCCGAGAGCGCCTGCAGGGCCAGATGCCCCACCCCGCTCGTGCCGCCGTGGATGAGGCCGAACTGATCCTTCCGCAGCTCCATCAGGCCGAAGAAGTTCCACCAGGTGGTGAACAGGGCTTCCGGGCTGCAGGCGGCCTCGGCATCGGAAATCGTATCCGGAACCGGCATCGCCAGCGAGGCCGCCGCCACCGCGTATTCGCCGTAGCCGCCCCCCTGCACCAGCGCCATGACCCGATCGCCGAGAGCGGGGGCGGTGACGCCGGCGCCGAGCGCCACGACCCGCCCGCAGACCTCGAGACCGGGGGTCGGCGAGCCGTCATGGTGGACGCCGCCCGCGCGCTGGTGCACGTCGTGCCGGTTGATCCCCGCCGCGGCAACCTCGATCAGGACCTGCCCCTCGGCCGGCTGCGGCACCGGCACCTCCGCCGGGACAAGCACGTCGGGACCGCCAGCCTTGCTGATGACGATGGCGCGGTGTGTGGCGGGAATGCTCATCAAGGGCCTCCGGTCAGGATACTGTTTGCTCAGACGCCGCCGGAACCTTCGCGCCTGCCGCAGCGCCGAGAGCGCGGATCACGTCGCCCAGGCTGTGCTGGTCCGAGGTGGCCAGGCGGCAGGCCACGTGCCCGTCGGGCCGTACCAGGACGATCCCGGCGGGGCCGATGCCGTAGAGGTCGAGCCAGTCGATCCCGACCGGCTCCACCTCCGCGCCCTGCCCCACGACATGCGCGCGGCACGGCACGCCGAGCTCTGCCGCCGCCGCGACAAGCTCTGCCGCCAGCCCCGCCGCCTGCGGCGCGGCGAGGAAGGTGAAACTATCGTAGTCGAACAGATCGAGGACGGAGGCTTCGGCACCGTCCCGCAGGATCGGGAAATGCGGCGCCCGCAAACCGGGCCGGGCGGAGGGCAGATAGGTCTCGACATCCAGCGGCACGGGGGCCGTGCCGTCCGGCGTGATCAGGGCACCGTCGTAGGAATAGCCGAAGGTCTGACCGGGATAATCGAAATGTCCGCGCTGCTTGGGGATGGCGTCGGCCAGGCGCGCGCGAACCGCGGCGCTTTCCGGCCCCTCGATGTTCTGCGTGACGGTCTTGTCGTTCGACAGCATCCCCGCCAGCCCGGACTTCGCCATCGCCTCGGCATTGCGGGCGCTCTGCTCCACGTTGAAGGTCGCGACCGGCCGGCGTTCGAGATCGTAGCTGTCGAGAAGACCCTCGGGCGCCACGCCGCGGATCACCATCGCGATCTTCCAGACGAGGTTGTGAACGTCTGCCACGCCCGTGTTCATCCCCTGCCCCCCGGTCGGCGGCAGCGGATGCGCGGCGTCACCGGCCAGGAACGCGCGCCCTTTGGACATCCGCTCGGCGATCCGCGCCTGCATGCGCCACGGCATGATGCTCCGGATCTCGACCGGGACATCCTCGCCGATCGCGGCGCGGATCAGCTCGAGGCATCGCTCCTCGGTATAGTCGTGGCGGGATTCCTCGGACCCGTAGGCGAAGTTGAAGGTCCACCGGTTCCGACCGTCCATCGCGATCAGCACGCCGGTCGCCCGCGCGTTGTAGACCCACCAGAGCAGGTATGGACGCGTCTCGATGAACTTCCACAGATCGGCATGGAAATAGACGCCGATCTGCTGCCCCATCGACCGGCCGTGCATCTCGACGCCCAGCCAGTCGCGCACCAGGCTGCGGGGGCCGTCGACTCCGATCAGATACCGCGCGTAGGTCTCGCCCTCCTGGCCGTCGCCGTCGATCCAGCTCAGTCGATAACCCTCGCCGTGGCGCTCAAGCCCGGTGACCTCGGTTCCGAATGCCAGTTTCACGCTCTCCCGCCGGGCCGCATGTTCCCGCAGGATCGGCTCGATGACGTCTTGCGGGCAGGACCGCTTCAGCGCCGGGCTCCAGCTGCGTTCGAGCCTGTCGCGCGCCTCTTCGCCCCGGGTCCGGATGTGGCCGATTTCCTCTCCGGCAAGACTGGTGACGAAGCCGATCCCCGCGTGACGCTCGATCGGCAGCGCCGCGTCGTTGATCGCCGCTTCCATGCCAACCTGGCGCCAGATTTCCATCGTGCGCGTGTTCAGGACATGGCCCCTGGGGTGAAACGACGTGGTCTCGTTGCGCTCGAAAAGCGCTGTCGTGAGGCCGAGTTCACCGGCGAGGTTCGCCGCCGTCAGGCCGACGGGCCCCCCGCCCACGATCGCGATATCAACCGTAGGTTTCGTCATGTCTTGGTTTCCCTTCGTGCGGTCGCCGACGCTCAGGCCTCGTCTTCGATCGGGTTGGAGAGGGTGCCGATCCCGCTGATCTCGACCTCGACGGTATCGCCGGGTTTCATCCAGAGCTTGGGCTCGCGGAATGCCCCGACGCCGCTGGGCGTGCCGGTGGCGATCACGTCACCGGGCAGAAGCTCGGTCACGGTGGAGATGTATTCGATCAGCTCGGGGATCGAGAAGGCGAGGTCCGAGATCGGGGTCGACTGCACGACCTCGCCGTTCAGGCGCGTCTCCATCGTCTGTTTCGAGGGATCGGGGATCTCGTCCGCGCTGACCAGCCACGGCCCCATGGATCCGCTCCGGTCGAAGTTCTTGCCGGCCCAGAACTGCGTCGTGTGCCGCTGCCATTCGCGGATCGAGCCGTCGTTGAAGCAGGTATAACCCGCCACGTGATCGAGCGCGCGGGCGGCGGGAATGTTGCGGCCGGCCTTGCCGATGATAACGCCGAACTCGCCCTCGAAATCGAACGTGTCCGAGACTTTCGGCCGGATCATCGCCACGCCGTGCCCGACGAGCGTCGAGGGATAGCGCGTGAAGATCGACGGCCTGGCGGGCTTGTCCCTGCCCGTCTCCTTTATGTGGCCGAGGTAGTTGAGCCCGATGCAGATGATCTTGTCGGGGTTGGGGATCGTCGGCAGCAGCGTGACATCGCCCAGCGCGACCGAGCCACCCTCGGCGGTCTTCAGGCTATCGATGGCGCCGCCCGCCAGCAGGGCCCGAAGGTCGGGGAACCTGGCCCTGAGTGCGTCACCCGCATCGGATACGACATCGCCGTTCACGGCTCCGTAGGAGCGCTGCCCGTCGGGCAGGATGTAGGAAGCTATCTTCACGTTACTTTCCGATTTCTGTGGTCATTTGGGTTCGTGCGCCCCTCACTCGCGGTGCACGACGGAATCGAGCCAGGCGCAGTTCGGCACCGGGTCGGCCGCGCGGAAGCCGGCCTTGGCGTTGTTCATCCGCATCTCGCGCATCCGCTGGCGGACCTCCGACTCCTCGGGCAGATGCACGCGCTCGTGGCCCCAGGTCGACGGGCCTTCATGGGTCTCGAACGGCTCCCACGTGTTGGGGTCGATCACCTGCGCGCCCCAGCCGTATTCGACGAAGAAGCCGGAGGGCGAGTTGGCGTAGAAGCTCATCATGTGGTCATTGGAATGGCGGCCCAGCGTGTAGGCGACGCGGTCCTCCTGCGACTGGGCGATATCGTATCCCTGCCCCACATCGTCGAGCATTTGCAGCTCGACCATGAAGTGATGCAGGCCCTTCCGGCCGGAGCCGACCATGGCGAAGCTGTGATGCCGGCCGTTGATATGGAAGAAATACAGCGGATAAGGCGTCAGCCCGTAATCGGTGACGCTGAAGCCCAGCAGGTCGCGGTAGAATTCGAGCAGCCCGTCGACGTTCTCGACGTGCAGCACGGCATGGCCCATCCCCAGCGTCCCCGTCTTGAAACCCGAGATGGGGCGACCCGGCACGAAGGGATCGCTCGCGATTTCGGGGCCGCAGAAGACTTCGATGCGATTGCCATCGGGATCGTGGAAGGAGATGAGGCGCGCCACGTGACGCTGATCCGCCAGCGAGCTTCCGTGCCATGTCACCTCGACGCCCGCATTGTCGAGCCTGGAGGCAAGCCGGTCCAGATCATCCGGCGTGTCCACTTCCCACCCCATGAACGCCAGCTTGTCCTCGCCCTCGCCCGTCACGATCAGGCGCTGCTTGCGGTCGTCCATCCGGAACGCGCGGCTGCTGCCGCCGCGATCGACCTGCTGCATGCCGAGAAGATCGGTGGCAAAGGAGCTCCAGTCCGTCGTTTTGGACGAGTTGACCCCGATATAGCCAAGGGACTTCAAAGTCATGGTGACGATCCTCCGTAGCGTAGCGAGGCCTGAGCCTCTGCCCGGGCCATTCGTAGGCGCCTCCCCGCCCGGGTTCCGCAAGATTGCATCGAGCGTCCGCTTGGCGAACACATCTGCCCGCCCGGCGGACAAGGCCGCTTTACTGGGCCATGGCTACGTGAAACCCTGAGACCGCCCCAACCCAGAGGTGTCGAGATTTCCGATTCAACGATCCGGTCGCTCAAGCGCGGTATCAGCGTCCTGCAGGCGATCAACCAGAGCAACGGCCTGAAACCAGCCGAGATCGCGGCCGCCACGGGGATTCCGCGCGCCTCGTGCTACCGGCTTCTGGAAACGCTGGAGGAGATGGAGCTGGTCATCCGCGACCGATCATCCGAGAAATGGCGCCCGACCCTGCACACCAAGTCGCTCAGCTCGGGGTTCCGCGATGAGGATTGGGTCTGCCAGATCGCCATTCCGAAAATGATCCAGCTGGGGCGGCGCATCCTGTGGCCGATCGACCTCATGACCATGCGCGAATACCGGATGGAGGTGCGGGAATCGACGCACAGCATCAGCCCCTATGCCGTCAATCACGGCATGGTGGGGCGCAAGCTGCCCATTCCCGAAACGGCCTCGGGGCGCGCGCATCTCGCGTTCCTCGCGCCGGAAGAGAGCGAGCAGATCATCCGCATCATCGCCGAGGAACGGAACGAACCCCTGCCGCTCACCCTCCGCGATGGGCCGCTCGCCCGCGTGCTCGACCAGTGCCGGCAACTGGGCGTCGGCTTCAGGCGCGAGGATTACGTCAACGAAACCGAGAGCATGTCGGCCCCGATCTACCATCACGGCAGGGTCGTGGCAGCGATCACGATCATCTGGGCCTCGACCGCCATGCGTTTCGAACGGGCATACGAGCTTTACCACGAAGACTTGCTTGCCACGGCGCGCGCGATCTCGGACGAGATCTCGGCCCTGGCCGGCGTGAACGAGATGGACGATTCCCGCGCCTGAATGCTTCGCGGCTCTCCGCTCGTCACTCGGCAAGCTCGATGCGCACGGCAAAGTCTCCGTCCTGCAGAAGCGGCTCGAGCGCGCCATCGAACTCGCCCAGCCGAAGCAGGCCGGGCGATGACTGGAACGGCTTGTAGAAGATCGCGAGGTTGCCCCAAGGCCGGTACTGGGTGATGTCGCCCGCCTCGGGCGCATAGGCGCGCGGCGCGCCCGTATCGTCGAGCTTGCGGCCGAGATCGGCGACCTTCTCGACGCCGTGGTAATCGCTCAGCGTCAGGTCCAGCGGAAGCATCGAGGCGAAATCCCGCGCGGCGGGCGTGTCGTCGAGCGTCGCGGGCATCACCTTGCCCCCGACGATCACGTTGATCCTGGTCATGTCGGCCTCGGTCTTGGGCTCCTGCGCATGGCCGGCCGTGGCCGGCGCGAAGAACAGGGCCAGGGCGGTCAGCGCCTGTTGCAGGGGCAGTCTGACGATCATCCTAATCTCCCTGCTTCGCTTTCCGGCAATCTAGCAGCCCCCGCGGCGGAGATCAGGGGCGGAATGTCACTACCACTCATGAGCGCGCCCATGGGTGCATCCCGCCGTCGCCGCATTATCCCGTCTGGATCGAAGCCGGCGGGAATTACGGCTGGCCGCTGATCCAGGGCGACGAGACGCGCGAGGGGATGCGCGCGCCGCTGGCACATTCCGGCCGCGGCACCTGGGCGCCGTCGGGGCTGGCATGGGACGGTGAGCGCCTGCTGCTGGCGGGGCTTCGGGCGCAGGGAGTGCTGGCGGTGTCGCGGGAGGGCGACGTCTCGCAAGCCTTCCGCGTCGGGGAGCGTATCCGCGATCTCGTCGTCACCGGCGAAAGCGTTCTGGCCATCACCACCAACCGCTCTCCGCGGGGCGACGGCGCCTCGCGCGACCGGCTGATCCGGCTGCGGCCATAGCCGCCGCACGATCCATGGATGAGCCACGAGCATATATCCTCGGGGAGAACGCACATGCTTCTCGAAAGTCAGACCAGGGCGTCCCTCGTGCTCCGCGAGAACATCACCGATCTCATTGCGCTGGCCGCCGTGGCGGAGGAGCGCAGCTTCACCAGGGCGGTGCCGCGGCTGAACGTCTCGCAATCCGCGCTCAGCCACACGATCAAGGGGCTGGAGCAGCGGCTCGGCCTGCGGCTTCTGACGCGCACCACGCGCTCTGTCGCGCCGGCGCTCGAGGGCGAGGATCTGCTGGCGACGCTGAACCCGTGTTCCGAGAAGATCGAGGCGCGGCTCCAGGCGCTCAACGATGCGCAGGACCAGCCGACCGGCACGGTGGACGCGCTGCGCGAACGATCCTGACCTTTCATGTGCCGCAATCATGAGTGGGTTGGGGCCGGGCGATATTAACCTTCGCGGCGGAAAGGCCAGATGATCGGGCAGACGCAACGCCCATCGAAAGGAGCTCTCCCATGAAGACGCATCTCGCCGCTTCCGCCCTTGCCGTTCTCGCCGGCGCCGCCACGGCGCAGACCCCGTCGGACACGCTGCCCGACGCCGTGGGTCGCGTGGCGCCCGCGCTCGAGGCCTATTCGCAGGACGATCTCTTCGGCGCCGTCTGGCAGGGCGAGGCGCTGTCGATGCGTGACCGCGCCCTCATCACCTTCGCCGCCCTGATGACGCGGCACGAGACGGAGGATCTGGGGGAACATGTCGCTCTCGCCCTCGATGCCGGTGTGACGCCCGCCGAGATTTCCGAGACGATCACGCATCTTGCCTTCTATTCCGGCTGGGGCAACGCGACCGCCGCGGCCGAGGCCGCCGCCCCCGTCTACGAGGAACGCGGCATCGCCGCCGCCGACCTGCCGCCCGTCGAGCCCGAGCTTCTGCCGCTGAACGAAGAGGCCGAGGCGGCGCGCCAGCAGAACGTCCAGAACACCTATGGCGAGGTGAGCCAGGGCGTGGTGGACAATACCGAGCAGTTGCTCTTCCTCGATCTCTGGCGGCGCCCGGCGCTGGAGCCGAGCGACCGCAGCCTTGTCACCGTGGCCGCGCTGATCGCCGCCGGTCAGCCCGAGCAGATGACCTTTCACCTGAACCGTGCCATGGATAACGGCCTGACGCAGGAAGAGGCGGGCGCGATGCTGTCCCATCTGGCCTTCTACACCGGCTGGCCGCGCGTCTTCTCGGCGATGCCGGTGGCCAAGGACGTGTTCGCGAACCGCTCGGAGTGAGCCGTGCCGGCGGGGTCAGCCCCGCCGGGACATGCCGGGGAGGGCTGAATGAAGATCGGTATCATCGGTGCGGGGCTGATGGGATCGCAACTCGGGCGGGTCTGGGCCGCCTGCGGGCATGATGTGACCTTCTCCTATTCCCGCAGCACCGCGAAGCTCGACCGCCTGGCCCGCGACGCCGGCGCCGCGCATGGCAGCGTGGCCGAGGCCGTGACCGGCGCGGATGCCGTCCTGCTGGCGGTCCACTGGTCGCGGATCGGCGATGCGCTGGATCGGGCGGGCGATCTGGCGGGTGCCGTGGTGCTCAATTGCTGCGTCCCGCTGGACGACAGCAATACCGACCTCGTCCTCGGCACCACCACCTCGGGCGCCGAGGAAATGGCGAGGATGCGGCCGCGTGCCCGCTGGGTGTCGTGCTTCAACACCGTGCCGTCGGAGGCCTTCGCGCCGGTCTTCCGCAGGCGGGACCAGACGCCGCGCCCGCAGGTTCTGTGCTATGGCGATGACGAGGGTGCCAAAACGGTCGCCCATGGCCTGATCCGCGATGCCGGCTTCGAGCCGCTGGAGGCCGGCGGCCTGCGCACCGCCCGCTTCGTCGAACCCTTCGCCATGGTCACCGCCGAGCTCGCCTATGGCCAGCCCGGCGGGCCGGCCCTCACCTACCGTTTCGAAAAGCTGCGCCCCGCGCAGGGAAAGGACCAGACATGAAGATCACCCGCTCCGGCACCGCGCCGTCCACCCCCGGCTCCGGGGATTACTTCACCGGCACGGTCCGCCTCGACCCGCTGTTCCAGGCCGAAGCGCCCGGCCGCACCAGCGGCGCGCACGTCACCTTCGAACCCGGCGCCCGCACGGCGTGGCACACGCACCCTGCCGGGCAGACGCTAATCGTCACCTTCGGCCGCGGCCGTGTGCAGCGCGAGGGCGGCCCGGTCGAGGAAATCCGGCAGGGCGACGTCGTCTGGTTCCCCGCCGGCGAAAAGCACTGGCACGGGGCCGCGCCCGACACGGCGATGAGCCACATCGCCATCCAGGAAAGCATCGACGGCACGCCGGTGACCTGGCTCAAGAAGGTTTCGGACGAGGATTACAACGGCTGATCCGGCGCAGGGTGGGGTCGCGTCCGGCCGCCTGAATGGCGGCCGGACAAGCCCCTCACATCTTGCCGCCGAAGACCGGGAAGACGCTCGCATCGCCATAATCCTCGATCGGCCCGATCGCCTTGAGCGCCTCCATGTCCGCCTCCGAGATTTCGAAATCCACGTCGGCATTGGCGCGCATGTGGTCGGGGTTCGCCGTCTTCGGCAGCGGCAGCAGGCCCAGTTGCAGCAGGTAGCGGATGCAAAGTTGCGGGACGCCGACGCCGTATTTCGCGGCCATCTCGCCGAGCGCCCCGTTGTCGAGGATCTTGCCGTGGCCGACGGGGGAATAGGCTTCGACCACCAGCCCCTTCGACGCCGTGTAATCGATCAGCTCGAACGGCGTATTGCCGACATGGGCGAGGATCTGGTTGAGCATCGGCTTGACCTTGGCGCTCTCGAGCAGGTTGTCGAGGTCTTCCTTCTGGAAGTTCGACACGCCGATGGCGCGCAGCTTGCCGGCCTCATAGGCCTCTTCCAGCGCCTTCCACGCGGCCCGGTTGCCCTCGAAATACCGGTCGGTCCCGCCGAAATCGCCCCAGGGCTGGGGGCTGTGGATGATCATCATGTCGATGTAGCCGAGCCCCATCGTCGCAAGCGACCCGTCGATCGAAGCCCTGGCCGCCTCGTAATCCTTGATGCCCGCGTCCAGCTTGGTCACCACGATCAGCTCCTCGCGGGGCACCGACGCGGTGCGGACACCTTCCCCGACGCCGCGCTCGTTGCCGTAGGCCTGCGCAGTGTCGATGTGGCGGTAGCCGAATTGCCAGACCCCCACGATCGGGGCGGTGGCCTCCTGCGCCGGGGCGGTTGCGGGCAGAAGGGTGCCGGCAATGAGCGCGGCGGTCGGTGCAAGTTTCAAGGCATCTCTCCTCGTGAGGGGAGCGGTGATCGCTCCGTTACGAGACAGCAGATCGTGCGCCACGGGCCGGAAGAGAATACGCCCTCGATGCACGTTACCCATGAGCCGGTTTCATCAATGAGGCGCCGGCATGCCCGCCCCGCCCCAATTCGGCAAGGCTTGGCCGACCGCGCGAATTTCAGCTTCTTCAGCGGGAACAATTCACGCGCTCGTGCGTCGATATGCCATGAACGATTGCCCCTGGGGCAGAAACTCAAACCTGGAGTAAGTCATGAAAAAGCTGATGCTTTCCACGGCCATCCTGGCCGCGATGACGCTCGGCGCCAACGCGCAGAGCGAGCAGGCCTCCGAGTCGGGCGAGATGTTCCGGTCGGAAGCCGATCCGCAACTGATCCACGCTTCCAATTTCATCGGCATGCGCGTCTATTCCGCCGAAGGCGATGTCGAGGCCGCCGAAGGCGTCGGCGACAATTGGGAGGATATCGGCGAGATCAACGATGTCATCCTCGCCCGTGACGGCACGGTCGATTCCGTCCTGGTCGATATCGGCGGTTTCCTCGGGATCGGCGAGCGCACCGTGGCGCTGAACATGTCGAGCGTGCAGTTCGTGCCCGACGATTCCACCGCGGATGACGAGACCGACTTCTTCCTGGTGATCAACGCCCCGGTCGACCAGCTCGAAGAGGCGCCGGCCTATGGTGAAGGCATGGCCGCCACCGAAGAAGCCGAGATGGAGGAAGACACCGAGGTGGCCGAGGCCGCCGAGGAAGTCGAGGACGGCGCTGAAGAGACGGCCGATGCCGCCGATGCCGCGGCCGAAGAGGTCGAGGAAGGTGCCGAGCAGACCGCCGAGAACACCGAAGAGGTGATCGAGGAAGGCGCTGAAGAGACCGCCGACGCCGCCGATGCCGCGGCCGAGGAAGTCGAGGAAGGCGCTGAAGAGACGGCTGCTGCCGCCGACGCCGCCGCCGAGGAAGTCGAGGAAGGTGCCGAGCAGACCGCTGAGGCGACCGAGGAAGCCGTCGAGGAAGGCGCCGAGGAAGTGGCCGAGGCCGGCGATGCGGCTGAAGCCGAAATCGAGGAAGGCGCTGAGGAAGTGGCCGACGCCGAGATGGAAGTGGTCGATGAAGGCGCCGAGGAAGGCACCGAGACGGCCGCGACCGATGGCGGCGCGACGATGGTCCCCGCGGATCCGAACGCCACGGCCACCGGTACCGACATGGCCGCCGGCGATGCCGCTGCCCCCGTGTCGCCCCGCGACGGCTATGGCGAGACCGATCTTGCCCAGCTGACGACGGAAGACCTGCAGGGCGCGGAAGTCTACGGCTCGGACGATCAGAACATCGGCGAAGTGTCGGAGCTGATCCTGGCCGAAGACGGCAAGATCACCCAGGCCGTGCTCGACGTGGGCGGCTTCCTGGGGCTGGGCGAGAAACGCTTCGCCGTGCCGATGGAAGAGCTGGAGATCCTGCGTCAGCAAGACAGCAACGACGTGCGCATCTTCATCTCCAAGACGGAAGAAGAGCTCAAGGCGATGCCGGAATACGAAGAAGGCTGATCGCCTGACCCGGTAGAGACGGCGGCCCGGTGCGAAAGCGCCGGGCCGTTTACTATTCGCGGGCGAAGCCCGCCGCGCGGAACAAGGGGCGAAGCCCCGCCGCGCGAGCGCCGCCCCGTCGGGGCGGGGTGGCGCTATTGCTGGCCGCCCGCGATGCGGAAAGGATGGAGGGGCTTGGCCACCATAAAGCGCCCAACACCCACGTTGGAGGCGCCACCCCACGGGGCGCCGCTCGCGCTTCCGTGGCGCCCAGCCCCCTTGACCACTCCCCCTTGCCCCTCCCCCCGCGCCTTGCCATGCTGCACCCCGTGCCGCACGGGCCAGCGGGCCGCAGGGGGATGCATGAACAACAGCCGGGCCATCGCGCTTTCCGAACGGCTCGACGCCGCCATCGCCGCGCGCCGCGACGACCTGATCGCGCTCACCCAGGATCTTGTCCGCATCCCCACGCTCAACCCGCCCGGCCACAATTACCGCGACATCTGCGACTATCTCGACCGCCGCCTCTCGGCCGCCGGCTTCGCCACCCAGCTCATCCGCGCCAACGGCACCCCCGGCGACAGCGAGAAATACCCCCGCTGGAACATCGTCGCCCGCCGCGAGGGGGCCCATCCCGGCGATTGCGTCCACTTCAACTCGCATATCGACGTCGTCGATGTCGGCGCGGGGTGGACGCAGGATCCCTTCGGCGGCGCGCTGGTGGGCGACCGCATCTACGGCCGCGGCACCTGCGACATGAAGGGCGGGCTCGCCGCCTCGATCATCGCCGCCGAGGCCTTCATCGAGACCTGCCCCGATTTCGCCGGCGCGATCGAGATCTCGGGCACCGCCGACGAGGAATCCGGCGGCTTCGGCGGCGTCGCCTACCTGGCCGAACAGGGCCATTTCGCCCGCGTCCAGCATGTCATCATCCCCGAACCGCTGGGCAAGGATTGCATCTGCCTGGGCCATCGCGGCGTCTGGTGGGCCGAGATCGAGACCAAGGGCGAGATCGCCCATGGCTCCATGCCCTTCCTCGGCGACTGCGCCGTGCGCCACATGGGCGCGGTGCTCGAAGAGATGGAGCGCTCGCTCTTCCCCGCGCTTGCCGCAAAGACGACCGACATGCCGGTCATCCCGCCCGGCGCGCGGCAGAGCACGCTCAACATCAACTCGATCCATGGCGGCCAGGATGAGGGCGAGGCCGATTTCACCGGCCTGCCCAGCCCCGTCGTGCCCGACAGCTGCCGCATGGTGATCGACCGGCGCTTCCTGATCGAGGAAAGCATCGACGAGGTGCAGCGCGAGATCGCCGACCTGCTGGAAGGCCTGCGCGCCACGCGGCCCGATTTCGACTACGACATCCGCGAGATGCACCGCGTCCTGCCCACGATGACCGACAGCGATGCGCCCGTGGTGCTGACCGTCGGCCACGCCATCGCAGACGTCTTCGGCGAACCGGCGAAACACGTCGTCTCGCCGGGCACTTACGATCAGAAGCACATTGACCGGATCGGAAAACTGAAGAACTGTATCGCCTATGGGCCGGGGATACTGGAGCTTGCACACAAGCCCGACGAATATGTCGGCGTATCCGACATGATCGACAGCGCGCGCGTGATGGGGCGCAGCCTGATCGAATTGCTGGCCGGCACGGAATGATGGCCGCCACGCCACATCAACACAGGGAGCCAAGTGCATGACCTTCCAAGCCAAACACCTGATCGCCGCCTCGACGCTGGCGCTGGCCGCGGGGCTTGCCCCCGCCGCGGCGCAAGACAGCCTGACCGTCGCGATCCAGCTCGAGCCGCCGCATCTCGATCCCACCTCGGCCGCGGCCGGCGCGATCGACAGCGTGCTCTATGCCAACGTCTACGAAGGCCTCACGCGGTTCGCCTCCGACGGCTCCATCGTGCCGGGGCTGGCCGAAAGCTGGGATGTCTCGGATGACGGGCTCACCTACACGTTCCACCTGCGCGAGGGCGTGACCTTCCACGACGGCTCCACCATGGATGCCGAGGACGTGAAATTCAGCCTCGACCGCGCCCGCGCCGAAGACAGCACCAACGCCCAGAAGCCGCTCTTCGCCGGCATCTCGGAGGTGACCGTCGTCGATCCGCAGACGGTGGAGATCACGCTGTCGTCGCCCAATGGCGGCTTCCCGTTCAACATGGCCTGGGGCGATGCGGTGATCCTGCCCACCGAGGCGGGCGACGACGTGGAGGGGCTGAAATCCAACCCCGTCGGCACCGGCGCCTTCCAGTTCGACAACTGGGTGCAGGGCGACCGGATCGAGATGTCGAAATACGCCGATTACTGGGGCGAACCGGCGCAGCTCGACAGCGTCACCTTCCGCTTCATCGCCGATCCCTCGGCCGCCTTCGCCGCGATGATGGCCGAGGATCTCGACGTGTTCTACGGCTTCCCCGCGCCGGAAAACCTGCCGCAATTCGAGAACGATCCCCGCTTCCAGGTGCTCGAAGGCAATACCGAGGGCGAGACGATCCTGGCGATGAACAACGCCAAGCCGCCGCTCGACAACGTCAAGGTCCGCCAGGCCATCGCCCACGCGATCGACCGGCAGGCGATCATCGACGGCGCCATGTTCGGCTACGGCACGCCCATCGGCGCCCATTTCGCGCCGCACCACCCGGCCTATACCGATCTCACCGGCCTGTCGGAATACGACCCCGAGAAATCGAAGGCGCTGCTGGAAGAGGCCGGCGTGGGCGAGATCACCCTGTCGCTGAAACTGCCGCCGCCCGCCTATGCCCGCCGCGGGGGCGAGATCATCGCCGCCCAGCTGCGCGAGGTCGGCATCGAGACCGAGATCGAGAACCAGGAATGGGCGCAGTGGCTGGAGAACACCTTCAACGGCAAGGATTTCGACCTGACCATCGTCAGCCATACCGAGCCGATGGATTTCAACATCTACGCCAACCCGGATTACTACTTCCAGTATGACAATCCCGAATACCAGGCGCTGATCGACGAGCTGACCGTGACCAGCGACGAGGCCAAGCGGACCGAGCTGATGCAGAAGGCGCAGCGAATGATGGCCGAGGATTACGTCAACGGCTTCCTGTTCGAGCTGGGCATCCAGACCGTGGCCAAGGCGGGCGTCAAGGGCCTGTGGGCCAATGCGCCGACCCAGGCGACCGACCTGACGGGCGTCTACTGGGAAGAATGATCTGATCCGCGCGGGCGCCGCTGCCACGCGGCGGCGCCCGCGCCCTCGGGATACCGGGCCGCCATGCTGCGCTATGCCTTCCGCCGCTTCGCCTCGCTGTGCATCAGCCTGATCGTCGCGTCGGCGGTGATCTTCTTCGCCATCGAGGTGATCCCCGGCGATCCGGCCCGCTACATGCTGGGCATCAACGCGCAGGAGGATACGCTCGCTGCCCTGCGCGAACAGCTAGGCCTCAACGTGCCCACCCACCAGCGCTATCTCAACTGGATCACCGGCATGGTGCAGGGCGATTTCGGCACCTCCTACACCTATCGCAGCCCGGTAGCCGACATGATCGGCGAACGGCTGTGGATCTCGCTGCCCTTGGCGCTCTACGCGCTGACGCTGTCGACGCTCATCGCCTTTCCCGCCGGCATCCTCGCCGCCGCGCGCCGCGGCTCGGCGCTGGATGCGGGCGTGATGGGGGTGACGCAGCTTGGCGTGGCGGTGCCGAACTTCTGGTTCGCCATGCTGATGGTCGTGCTCTTCGCGATCAACCTGCGCTGGTTCTCGGCCGGCGGCTTCGCGGGGTGGGAGGCGGGCTTCTTCCCGGCGATGAAATCGCTCACCCTGCCCGCGGTGGCGCTGGCCCTGCCCCAGGCCTCGATCCTCGCGCGCGTCATGCGCTCGGCGCTGATCGACACGCTGGGCGAGGATTTCATCCGCACCGCGCGCGCCAAGGGGCTGACCAAGCGCCAGGCCATGTGGCGCCACGCCCTGCGCAACGCGCTGATCCCGGTGCTCACCATCATCGGGCTGCAATTCTCGTTCCTCATGGCCGGCGCGATCATCATCGAGCAGGTCTTCTTCCTGCCCGGCATCGGCCGGCTCGTCTTCCAGTCGATCACCCAGCGCGACCTGATCGTGGTGGAATCCGTCGTCATGCTGCTGGTCTTCGCCGTGATAGTCGTGAACTTCGCCGTCGATCTCGCCTATGCCTGGGTCGATCCCCGGCTGCGGGGCGCGCGATGAGCGAGGCGCTGCTGGATATCGAGGCCACGGCCCAGCCCGCGCTCTGGCGCAAGGCGCTGGCCTCGCGCAACCTGATGATCGGCGCGGCGCTGACGCTGTTCTTCGCCGGGATGGCGCTGCTCTCCTTCGTGTGGACGCCCTATTCCGTGACCGGCGTGAACATCGCCGCCAAGCTGCAGACCGCGAGCGCCGAGCACTGGCTCGGCACCGATCATTTCGGGCGCGACATCCTGTCGATGATCATGGTGGGCGCGCGCGCCTCGATCGCGGTGGCGATCGTCGCCGTGGGCATCGGCATGGGGCTGGGCGTGCCGCTGGGGCTGGCGGCAGCCGCCAATCGCGGCGGCCTGCTCGACGAGATCATCATGCGCGGCAACGATCTGGTCTTCGCCTTCCCCTCGCTCGTCATCGCGATCCTGATCACCGCGATCTGGGGCCCCGGCGCGGTGAACGCGATCATCGCCATCGGCATCTTCAACGTCCCCGTCTTCGCGCGGCTCACCCGCGGCGCAGCGCTCTCGCTGTGGAAGCGCGAATTCATCCTCGCCGCCCGCGTCGCCGGCAAGGGCGCGGCGCGCATCAGCGTGGAGCATATCCTGCCCAACGTCGCGAACCTGCTGATCGTGCAGGGCACGATCCAGTTCTCGCTGGGCATCCTGGCCGAGGCGGCGCTTTCCTACGTGGGCCTCGGCACCCAGCCGCCCGTGCCCTCCTGGGGCCGGATGCTGGCCGAGAGCCAGACGCTGATCTACACCTCGCCGCATCTCGCGGTGATCCCCGGCCTTGCCATCGTGCTGACCGTGCTGGGCCTCAACCTCATGGGCGACGGGCTGCGCGACCTGTTCGATCCCCGCATCCGCAAGGCCCGCTGATGGCGCTTCTGGAGATCGAAAACCTGCGCGTCGGCATCGGGGCGCTCGACATCCTCAAGGGCGTGTCGCTTCAGGTGAACGCGGGCGAGATCGTGGCGGTGACGGGCGAAAGCGGCTCGGGCAAGTCGATGACCGCCTTCACCGTGATGCGCCTGCTGCCCGCCGGCTTCCGCTACGAGGGCCGCGTCACGCTGGCCGGCACGCAGGTGCTTGAGACGACCGAGGCGCAGATGTGCGCCCTGCGCGGTAACGACGTGGGCATGATCTTCCAGGAGCCGATGACCGCGCTCAACCCCGTCCAGACGATCGGCGACCAGGTGGCCGAGACGATCCTGATCCACGAGAAGGTCTCGCGCGCCGAGGCCCGCGCCCGCGCCCGCGAGGCGCTGGAGCGGGTGGAGCTGCCCGAGGCGCGCTTCCCGCTCACGCGCTACCCGCACGAGCTGTCGGGCGGCCAGCGCCAGCGCGTGGTGATCGCCATGGCCATCGCGCTGCGCCCCCGGCTGCTGATCGCCGACGAGCCGACCACCGCGCTCGACGTGACCACCCAGGCCCAGATCCTCGCCCTGCTGCAACGGCTGGTCGCCGAAGACGGGATGGGCCTGCTGATGATCACCCACGACCTCGCCGTGGTGGCCGACATGGCCGACCGGATCGTGGTGATGCGCCATGGCGAGGTGGTCGAACAGGGCGAAACGGCGCATCTGCTGGCCCATATGCAGCACCCCTATACGCGGATGCTGTTCGAGGCGTCGCGTCACGCCGTCGCCCTGCCCGAGCCTTCCGTGAACCCACAGGCGCTGCTGCAGGTGCGCGGGGTCAGCCGCGACTATCCCCTGCCCCGCAAGCGGCTGTTCGGGCCGCCCGGTGCCTTCCGCGCGGTGGATCGCGTGTCGCTCAGTATCGAGCGGGGGGAGCGTGTGGGTCTGGTGGGCGAAAGCGGCTGCGGCAAGTCCACGCTGACGCGCGCGATCCTGGGGCTGGAGCAGGTGCAGGAGGGCGAGATCACCGTCGCCGGCCAGCCCGTCTTCACCGGCACGCGGCCCAACCGTGCCACGCGGCGGCGGATGCAGGTGGTCTTCCAGGATCCCTATGGCAGCTTCAACCCGCGCCACCGCGTCGGCCGCCTGATCACCGAGCCGTTCCACCTGCTCGACGATCCGCCGCGCGGCAAGGCGCGCGAGGCGGCGATCGCCGAGGCGCTCACCGCCGTGGGGCTGCGCGCCTCGGATGCGGGCAAGTATATCCACGAGTTTTCGGGCGGGCAGCGCCAGCGCATCGCCATCGCTCGCGCGCTGATCATCAAGCCCGAGCTCATCATCCTCGACGAGGCGGTGAGCGCGCTCGACGTCTCTGTCCGCGCGCAGATCCTCGACCTGCTGGCCGATCTCTCGGCGCGCTACGACCTGGCCTACCTGTTCATCTCGCACGACCTGTCGGTCGTGCGCACGATCACCGATCGGGTGCTGGTGATGCGCGCCGGGCGGATCGTCGAGGAAGGGCCGACCAAGCGGGTCTTCGACGCGCCGGAGCACCCCTATACGAAGGAACTGATCGCCGCCGCGCCCGTCCTGCCGGAGCTGGCGTGAGGCGCGCGCAAGGGAGGATGCGATGAAGGATATGGCTCAGGCTCTGTGGTTCGACCCGACGCTCTGCCTGATCGGCGGCAAGTGGCAGGCGGCGCAGAGCGGCGAGAGGCTGGTGCTCGAGAACCCCTCGACCGGCGCGCCGCTCTGCGAGATCGCGCGCGGCGGCGCGGACGATGTGGATGCGGCGGTGGAGGCGGCTCAGGCGGCGCTCGGGGGCGAATGGGGCCGGCTGACGGCGGCCGAGCGGGGGCGGCTTCTGGCCCGTCTCGGCGCGTTGGTGGCCGAGAATGCCGAAGAGCTCGCCGCGCTGGAGGCCGCCGATGTGGGCAAGCCGCTGAGACAGGCCCGCGCCGATGCCGCGGCCTTGGCGCGCTATTGCGAGTTCTACGGCGGCGCGGCCGACAAGATCACCGGCGAGACGATCCCCTATCTGGACGGCTACACCGTCTATACCCTGCGCGAGCCGCATGGCGTGACGGGCCATATCGTGCCCTGGAACTACCCGATGCAGATCATCGGCCGCTCGGTCGGCGCGGCGCTGGCGATGGGCAATGCCTGCGTGCTGAAACCGGCGGAAGAAGCCTGCCTCACCGCGCTCGCCTTCGCCGATCTCGCGCGGCTTGCGGGCTTTCCGGCGGGCGCGCTCAACGTCGTGCCCGGCACCGGGGCCGAGGCGGGCGCGGCCCTGTCGGCGCATCCCGGCGTGCACCACATCTCGTTCACCGGGTCGGTGGCGACGGGGCGGCTGATCCAGGCGGCGGCGGCGCAGAACGTGGTGCCGGTGACGCTGGAGCTCGGCGGCAAGTCGCCCCAGCTCGTCTTCGCCGATGCCGACGTGGACCGCGCCCTGCCCTTCCTCGTCAATGCCGGCATCCAGAATGCCGGGCAGACCTGCTCGGCCGCCTCGCGCATCCTGGTGGAGCGGCCGCTTTACGAGGAGGTGGTGACCCGCATGGCCGAGGCCTACCGCGCCCTGCGCGTGGGCCCCGCCAGCGCCGATCTGGAGCTCGGGCCCCTGATCTCGGCGCGGCAGAAGGCGATCGTTGAGGGCTATCTCGACGCGGGCGCCGATCTGGAGCGCGCGGCACAGGGCGAGATCGTGGGGGATGCGCCCGCGGGCGGGCATTACGTGGCCCCCACCCTCTTCACCGGCGCCGCGCCCGATCACCGGCTGGCGCAGGAAGAGGTGTTCGGCCCGGTCCAGGTGATCATCCCGTTCGAGACCGAAGAAGAGGCAATCGCCATCGCGAACGGCACGGAATACGGGCTTGTGGCGTCGATCTGGTCGGAAAGCGGCGCGCGGCAGATGCGGCTCGCGAAATCCTTGCGTTCCGGGCAGGTCTTCCTCAACAATTACGGGGCCGGCGGCGGGGTGGAGCTGCCCTTCGGCGGCATCGGCAAGTCCGGCCACGGGCGGGAAAAGGGGTTCGAGGCGCTCTACGGCTTCTCGGTTCTCAAGACGGTCGCGGCGCATCACGGCTGAGGGGCAGATGAGTTACAAACCCGACGGATACCCCGATGTCTCGGCCTACCTGATGGTGCGCGACGGGGGCGCGGCGCTGGATTTCATCCAGCGGTGTTTCGACGCCGAGGTGAAGCGCAAGCATCTCACCGATAACGGGCGGATCGACCATGCCGAGGTGGTGATCGGCGACAGCCTGGTGATGCTGGGCGAGGTGAAGGAGCCGGGGGCGGCGCATCTGCATGTCTATCTGGCCGATCCCGAGCGGGCGCTGAACCGGGGCCGCGCCGCCGGGGGCGTGGTGATCGCCGAGATGGAGCGCAAGCCCGACGGAGACATGCGCGGCGGTATTCGCGCCCCGGATGGCACCGTCTGGTGGGTGGCCCGCAGCCTCGCGGCGGGGTCGGCGAAGGGGTAGGTTCGGGGGTGTCCACATGTGGACGTCTTGCAAGTGGTTGATTTTGTTGGAGCGCGCGGTGGGATAGTGTGGACGTAACGATGATCGGGGCCTCGGCGCAACAGAGCGCGAGCGGCGCCCCGTGGGGTGGCGCTGCCGACGTGGGTGTTGGGCGCTTTATGGTGGCCAAGTACATCCGACTTTGCCGTAGCGCGGGCGGCCAGCAATAGCGCCACCCCCGCCCCAACGGGGCGGCGCTCGCGCGGCGGGGCTGCGCCCCTTGTTCCGCGCGGGCGGCTTCGCCGGCTGGGGCCCCGCGGAGCGGTGAGCTGATCTTGGCGCAACGGTAGCGTGAGTGCCGCCCCGTGGGGTGGCGCCTCCGACGCTGGTGTTTCGCGCTTTACGGTAGCCACGTACATCCGCACTCACCGCAGCGCGAGACGAGAGCCAGAGCGCCACCACGCCCGGACGGGGCGGCGCTCGCGCGGCGGGCTTAGCCCTTGTTCCGCGCGGGCGACTTCGCCGCCTGGGGCTCTGCGGGGTGCGCCGGGATGGGACGCAAAATCGCATAGTATCTGGCGTGACAGGAGTCGGGGCAGTGCCGCCCCGTGGGGTGGCGCCGCCAACGCTGGTGTTGAGCACTTTATGGCAGCCAAGGCCCTCCGCACTTACGGCATCGCGGACCGATAGCAAGAGCGCCACCCCGCCCGGACGGGGCGGCGCTGGCCCGGCGGGCTGCGCCCTTGTCCCGGGCCGACAGAGCCTCGACCGCCTGGGATCCGCGCGGCGCGCTGCGCCGTCCCCCCTTGCACTTCCCCCGCCAAAGGCGGAACCTCGCCCCGCATCAGCAGGGGAGGCAACATGCGACTTCAGGGCAAGACCGCCATCGTCACCGGCGGCGCTTCGGGTTTCGGGGCCGGTGTCGCGCGCAAGTTCGCGGCCGAGGGCGCGCGCGTCATGGTGGCCGACATCAACGACGAGGGTGCGGAGAAGATCGCCGAGGAAATCGGCAACGGCGCCATCGCGCAGCATTGCAACGTGGCCGACGCCGCCTCGGTCAAGGCCATGTGCGACAAGGCGTTCGAGACCTTCGGCACGCTCGACATCATGGTCAACAATGCCGGCCTCACCCACCTGCCCGCCCCGCTCGAGACCATCTCGGAGGAAGATTTCGACCGGGTCATGGCCGTCAACATGAAGTCGATCTACTACACGTCGCGCCTGGTCGTGCCGCACATGAAGGCCAATGGCACCGGCAACATCCTCAACATGGCGTCGACAGCCGGCGTCTCGCCCCGGCCAAACCTCAACTGGTACAATGCCTCCAAGGGCTGGGTCATCACCGCGACACGCACCATGGCGGTCGAGCTCGCCCCCTCGGGCATCCGTGTCAACGCGCTCAACCCGGTGGCGGGCGAGACGCCGATGATCAGCCAGTTCATGGGCGAAGACACGCCCGAGATGCGCGCCAAGTTCCTCTCGACCATCCCGCTGGGCCGCTTCTCGACGCCCGAGGATATCGGCAACGCCGCGTGCTATCTGTGCTCCGACGAGGCGAGCATGGTCACCGGGGTCACGATGCAGGTCGACGGGGGGCGCTGCATATGAAGGTGAACCTGGCCGAGAAGCTGGCGCGGATCTCCACCCACTGGGATCCGCATGTCATCGCGGATTACAACGACAACGACATCATGGTGGTGAAATTCCAGGGCGAGTTTCCCTTCCACGACCACCCCGATACCGACGATTTCTTCCTCGTCATCGCCGGCGAGGTGGAGATCGACATCGACAACGAGACCCACGTGCTGGGGCCCGGCGAGCTCTGCGTCGTGCCGCGCGGCCGGCGTCACCGCCCGCGTGCCGCGAAAGAGGCGCAGGTGCTGCTGATCGAGCCGAAGGGCACGCCCAATACCGGCGATCCCTCCACCGCGGCGCGGAAGCCCCGGCTGTGATCCCCGGCCCCCGCAACCTGATCACCGACGTGGCCGGCCTGCGTGTGGGCAACGCGCAGGACGAGGCGCTGAAATCCGGCGTCACGGTGCTGACGGGCGCGGCGCCGCTGCTCACCGGCGTGCATGTCATGGGCGGCGCCCCCGGCACGCGCGAGACCGATCTGCTGGCGCCCGACAAGGCCAATGCCGGGGTCGATGCGCTGGTGCTCTCGGGGGGCTCGGCCTACGGGCTGGATGCCGCCTCGGGCGTGACCGAGGGGCTGCGCGCCGAGGGCCGCGGGCTGAGGATCGGCGAGGCGCTGATCCCGCTCGTGCCCGCGGCGATCCTGTTCGACCTGCTCAATGGCGGCGACAAGGATTGGCAGGCGAACCCCTACCCTGCGCTCGGCCGCGAAGCGCTGGGGAGCGCGGCGGAGGAGTTCGCCCTCGGCAGCGTCGGCGCCGGGACGGGCGCGCTTTCGGCGATGCTGAAGGGCGGGCTGGGCAGCGCCTCGCTGGTGCTGGAGGAAGGCTTCACCATCGGCGCCCTCGTCGCCGCCAACCCGGTGGGCAGCGTCACCACGCCCGGCGAGCGGCATTTCTGGGCCGCGCCCTTCGAGATCGGCGAGGAATTCGGCGGGCTCGGCCCCGATCCCGCCGCCGGGCTGGGCCGGGCGCTGGAAAGCCGCAAGGCCCGCGCGATGCAGATCGAGGGCACGTCCACCACCATCGCCATCGTGGCCACCGATGCCGCGCTCACCAAGGCCGACCTGCAGCGCCTGGCGACCGCCGCCCATGACGGGATCGCCCGGGCCGTCGTGCCCGCCCACACGCCGATGGACGGCGACCTGATCTTCGCCATCACCACCGGCGCGAAGCCCCTGCCGCCGGAGGACATGATCACCCGCATGCGGCTGGGCCATGCCGCCGCGCTCTGCCTTGCCCGGGCCATCGCGCGGGCCGTATACTGCGCCGCGCCGGCACCGGGCGACAGGCTGCCCTGCTGGCAGGAAGGGGCCTGACATGCCGGTCTTCGAACATGACGGGATCAGCCTGCATTACGAGGTGGAGGGCGACGGCCCGCCGCTTCTGTTGCTGGCCGGCATGGCGTCGGACAGCGCCTCGTGGGCGCCGATCGTGCCTGCCCTGTCCGAGCGCTTCACCGTCATCCGCCCCGACAACCGGCTCACGGGGCGCACCCGGCCGCTCGACGCGCCCGTCTCGCTGCCGCTCTATGCGGGCGACGCCGCCGCGCTGCTCGACCATTTCGGCCATGCCCGCGCCCATGTCGCGGGCCATTCCATGGGCGGGCTGATCGCGCTGCAGCTGGCGGGCGACGCGCCCGAGCGGCTCGTCTCGCTCACGCTCATCGCCTCGGCCCCGCTGCGCTCGGCCCGCAACCAGCACGTGCTGGAGACGCTCGTCGCCCTGCGCGAAAGCGGCGCGCCCGAGGAGCTGTGGCTGCGCAGCTTCTATCCCTGGCTCTTCGTGCCCGGCTTCTTCGACGATCCCGCCAACGTGCCCGGCGCGATCAGCGCGGCGCTCGGCTATGCCCATGCCCAGGGCGCCGCCGCGATGCGCCGGCAGGTGGACGCACTGAAGGCGGTGGATGCCGCCGCGCTCGCCCCGCGCATCGCCTGCCCGGCCCAGGCGATCCTCGGCGCGCAGGATCTGCTCTACCCGCTGGGCGAGGCAAGCGCGGCGCTGGAGCGGATCGAGGGCATCCGCATCGAGGTGATCGAGGGCGCCGCCCATTCCGTCCATTGGGACGCGCCCGACAAGGTCGCCGCCGCCATCGCAGATTTCGCCCTGCAGGAGCAGGCGGCATGATGGATGCGCTGGGCAATCCCGTCACCGCCGCCGCGCCGGCGACGCTGGCCGCCATCGACGATTTCGTCATGGGCTTCCTCGCCTACGAGCCGCGCGCGGTGAACATCCTCGCCGCCGCCGAGGCCGACCCGGAATGCGGCCTCGCGCAGGCCTATGCCGCGATGCTGTGGATGTTCGCCGAGGCCGAAGGCGCCGAGGCCAAGGCCCGCCCCTTCGCCGAGGCCGCCCTGCGCCTCACCGAGACCGCCACCGAGCGCGAGCGCCTGATCGCCCGCACGGCGATGCAGTGGGTGGAGGGCGACGTGCCCGGCCTGCTGGCCACGATCGACGGGATCGTGGCGGCCCATCCGCGCGACCTGGCCATGGTCAAGCTCGCGCAATACCACCTCTTCAATGCCGGCGATTGCGTGAACATGCTGCGCATCGCCCGCGCCGCCCTGCCTCAGGCCGACGACATCCCCTATATCCACGGCATGATCGCCTTCGGATACGAGCAATGCCACCTGCTCGACGATGCCGAAGCCGCCGCGCGACGCGCCATCGCCATGCAGCGGGCGGAGCCCTGGGCGCATCACGCGCTCGCGCATGTCTTCCTCACCCGCGGACAGGTGGACGAGGGGATCGCCTTCCTCGAAAGCGTGGCCGATACGTGGGAAGGGCTGAATTCGTTCATGCACACGCACAATTGGTGGCACCTGGCGCTCTTCTACCTGTCGCGCGGGCGGCATGACGATCTGCTCGCCGCCTATGACACCCATGTCTGGGGGCGCGAGAAGGGCTATAGCCAGGATCAGGTCGGCGCCGCCTCGCTTCTGGCGCGGATGGAGCTGGCGGGTGTCGACGTGGGCGATCGCTGGCACGACGTGGCCGAGCACATCGCCGCGCGCGGGCCCGATACGCTGAGCCCGTTCCTGACGATGCAATACCTCTATGCGCTGGGCCGCACCGGAAGGGAAGAGGCCGATGCGCTGATGCAGGCGGTCGAGGCGCGGGCGCGGCGGGCGGAGGCGTTCGATCACGCCGTCTGGCGCGATGTCGCCCTGCCCGCCTGCCGCGGGCTGCTCGCCCATACGCGCGGCGACTGGGCGCGTTGCATCCGCGATCTCGGCCAGGCCCTGCCCCGGCTGATCGAGACCGGCGGCTCTCACGCGCAGCGCGACCTGTTCGAGCAGATCCACCTCGACGCGCTGATGAAGGCGGGCCGCATCGCCACCGCCCAGCAGGTGCTCGAGATGCGCCGCAGCTACGATCCCGACGGGGTGCCGGTGAACCGGATGCTCGCCTCGCTCTATGCCGAGGCCGGACTGCCCGACGAGGCCGCCCGCGCCGAGGCCCGCGCCGCCCGCACGCTCGCTTCGCAAGGCGCCGCCACCGCCTGACGTGGCACGCCCGTCACACGGCCCATCACGCCCGCGTGTCAGCCGCATTTTCCCGCTTCCGCAACGCCTCGTCCGGGCCTAAACGCTCCGCCGGGTGTGCGTGGCTGCGCGAATCGGCAATTCGGGCAATTTCGGGGCGATGCCCCATTTTCGCCCGATTTCGGCCCGATGAGCGCCAGATTGCGGGCGCCCAATGCAGGCGGGGGGCGGAACGGGAGTGTGCCCCATGCCGAAGAAGGATGAAGCAGAAGGCCGCAAAGGCCGCGATACGGGAACCGGGCAGATGCCACAGGCCGAGACCAACAAACCGCAAAGCCAGTCGCAGGCGAGCCAGACGCATTCCGGCAAGCCGCAGCAGGCACAGGGCAGCGCGCAGAAGCCGCCCTATTCCTACACCGACTGGGCCAGCATCTAGGCCTGACGCCTTGATCCTGAAGGCTTGACGGTCTGATGACTTGACGGGCCGGCGGCGGCGGCGCCTTCTGGCGCCATGACCGCGATCGAGACGATTCCCAATGTCGGCCCGGCCACCGCCGGCTGCTTTCGCGCAGCGGGGCTGGAGACGGCCGAGCAGATACGGGAACTCGGGGCCGATGCGGCCTATCTCCACCTGCTGCGCGCAGGCGAGACTCCGCATTTCATCGGCTATTACGCGCTGGTGCTTGGCCTGCAGGGCCGGCCCTGGCACGATCTGAAGGAGCCCGAGAAATCGGCCCTGCGCGCCCGCTTCGACGCGCTGAAGCGCGAGGCCGCGACCGGGCTGGCCCCGGCCGGGATCGAGAAGCTGCTAGACGAGATCGGCGTCCGCCCCGTCACGCGTTGAACCGTCACGCGTTGAACCGTCACGCGCTGAGCCACGCTCCGCATCCTCGCCCAGGTAGAAGCCGATCAGCGCCTCGGCCCCGGCGCGCACCGCCTCGCGCGCCTCGTCGGGCGAGGCACCGGCCACGTCGTAGAGCGCGATCATCGCCTCGGCGCCGGTCACCGGCACCAGCGCGCGGATCAGCGCCTCGGCGCGGGCACGCTCCACCCCCGCTTCCTCCAGCGCGCGGCCATACATGCGCACCCGCCGCGCCCCCCGCCGCACGCCCACCCGGCGCGGCTCGTGCGCCCAGGCATCCTGCGAGCGCGCGAGGAATTGCCGGAAGGCGGGTTCATGCGCGAGGGCGAGGTCGAAGAAATAGAGCGTGATCGCCATCAGCTTCGCCCGCAGGCTGCCCGACTCGCCGGCTTCGCCCACCACCTGCTCGTAAGGGATCACCTCGACCGCCAGGCCCGCCTCGGCGGCCAGCACCGACGGGTCGGAGAAATAGCGATAGGCCGTCGCCTTGGAGATCCCCATCTCGGCCGCCGCCGCCGTCACGCTCACCGCGCCGCCCCGCTCGATCAGGCGCCGCGCGCCTTCCAGCAGCGCCTCGCGGGTGCGGTTCTTCTGATCCGTGCGTTCGGGCATGCGTCTCCTCATAAGACTATTGTCTCATTGCGAGACATGTGTATCATAGCGGCACTTTCACGCGTCACAAGGACTTTTCCGATGACTGATTCTGCTGCCAGGCCCCGGCGCTACGAGACGCTGGGCATCCTGATGGACTTCCACGCCTTCCCTGACGAGACGATGGGCAAGTTCGCCCTGATCGAATGCGTCGTGCCGCCGGGCCTGGGCGCGCCGCCCAACACCCATGCCGGCGAGACCGAGGGGTTCTACATGCTCGACGGCGAGATCACCTTCATGGTGGACGGTGCGACGCGCGTGGCCCGCAAGGGCGATTACGTGGCCATCCCCGACGGCGCCCTGCACGCCTTCACCGCGACGGGCGACAAGCCCGCCCGCGTGCTGATCCTCAACGCGCCGGGCCACATGCACGAGACGTTCTTCACCAAACTCGGCACGGTGGTGACCGACGATCGCACCGTGCCCGCCCCGATGGAGGGCCCGCCCGACCTGGATGCCGTGCGCCGCGTCGCCGAAGAAGCCGGCATGGTGCTGCACGCCCCCGCCGACGCCTGAATTCATTTCCAGAAAAGTCATTTTCATCACGAAAAAGGGCCGCCCCGAGGGGCGGCCCGTATTCGTTCGACGTATTGGTCGGGCGCGGTGCTGGCGGCGTCAGCCGACCAGTTCGAGACCCGAGAAGAAATAGGCGATCTCCTGCGCGGCGGTGTCCGGCGCGTCGGAGCCGTGGACGGAGTTCTCGCCCACGCTCTCGGCGAACTCGGCGCGGATCGTGCCCTCGGCGGCGTCGGCCGGGTTGGTCGCGCCCATCACTTCGCGGTTGCGCGAGATGGCGCTTTCGCCTTCCAGCACCTGCACGACGACGGGGGCCGACGCCATGAATTCGCACAGCTCGTCATAGAACGGGCGTTCCTTGTGCACGGCATAGAATTCGCCGGCCTGGGCCTTGGTCAGGTGGATGCGCTTCTGCGCGATGATCCGCAGCCCCGCCTCCTCGAACTTGGCATTGATCTTGCCGGTGAGGTTGCGGCGCGTGGCGTCGGGCTTGATGATCGAAAGGGTGCGTTCGGTGGCCATGTCGGATGCCTTCACTGTCGTATCTCTGCGCCCGGGCCCCTGCCCCGGCGATGCTGGCGGGTGGTTAGCATGGGGGCCGGGGCTTGAAAAGGCGCGAATGGCCCGGTGATGCCCCCGTGATCCCCCGTCACTTTGCCCGTCACTTTCAGGGCCGTGACGGCGGCGATTGACGAATGCCGCGCGCTGATGCATGCCCCGCCCATGCTGCGTATCAGTGACATAAGCTATTCGGTCGAGGGCCGGCCGCTCTTCGAGGGCGCCAGCGCCGTGATCCCCGCGGGCCACAAGGTGGGCCTTGTCGGGCGCAACGGCGCGGGCAAGACCACGCTCTTTCGCCTGATCCGCGGTGAGCTGGCGCTGGAAGGCGGCCGGATCGACCTGCCCGAGCGGGCGCGGATCGGCGGCGTGGCGCAGGAAGTGCCGGGCAACGAGGTTTCGCTGATCGACACGGTGCTGGCCGCCGATACCGAGCGCGCCGCGCTGATGGCAGAGGCCGAGACGGCGCGCGACCCGGCGCGCATCGCCGAGGTGCAGACGCGGCTGGCCGATATCGACGCGTGGAGCGCCGAGGCCCGCGCCTCGTCGATCCTGCGCGGGCTGGGGTTCACCTTCGAGGAACAGCGCATGCCGTGTTCGGCCTTCTCGGGCGGCTGGCGGATGCGCGTGGCGCTGGCCGCGGTGCTGTTCTCGGCGCCCGACATCCTGCTGCTCGACGAGCCGACCAACTACCTCGATCTCGAGGGCGCGCTGTGGCTCGAGAGCTATCTGGGCCGCTATCCCCACACCGTGATCATCATCTCGCACGACCGGGCGCTCCTGAACCGCGCGGTGGGCGCGATCCTGCATCTGGAGGACCGCAAGCTCACCTATTACACCGGCCCCTATGACCAGTTCGCCCGCCAGCGCCGCGAGCAGCGCGCCGTGCAGGCGGCCGCCGCCAAGAAGCAGGCAGCACGGCGGGCGCATCTGCAGGGTTTCGTGGATCGCTTCCGCGCCAAGGCGTCGAAGGCCAAGCAGGCCCAGGCGCGGCTCAAGATGCTCGAGAAGATGGAGCCGATCACCGCGCCGGGCGAAGAGGCGCGCACGATCTTCACCTTCCCCGAGCCCGAGGAGCTGAACCCGCCGATCATCGCCACCGAGAGCGCCAGCGTCGGTTATGACGGGCGCGTGGTGCTGGGCGGGCTGAACCTGCGGATCGACCAGGACGACCGGATCGCCCTGCTGGGCCGCAACGGCGAGGGAAAATCCACGCTGGCCAAGCTGTTGTCGGACAGACTTCAACCGATGGGCGGGCGCGTCTCGAAGAGCTCCAAGCTGCGGATCGGCTTCTTCGCGCAGCACCAGGTGGACGAGCTGCGGGTCGACGAGACACCGCTGCAGCACCTGTTGCGCGAGCGGCCCGCCGAGGGCCAGGCGAAGCTGCGCGCGCGGCTGGCCGGGTTCGGGCTGGGCGCCGACCAGGCCGAGACGCCGGTGGGCCGGCTCTCGGGCGGGCAGAAGGCGCGGCTGTCGCTGCTGCTCGCCACCCTGCCCGCGCCGCATCTGCTGATCCTCGACGAGCCGACCAACCACCTCGACATCGAGAGCCGCGAGGCGCTGGTGACCGCGCTCACCGCCTATTCCGGCGCGGTGATCCTGGTGAGCCACGACATGCACCTGCTGTCGATGGTGGCCGACCGGCTGTGGCTGGTGAAGGATGGCCGCGTGACGCCCTACGAGGAGGATCTCGACGCCTATCGCCGGATGCTGCTGCAGGGCGACGCGCCGGCGAAGGAGAAGCCCGCGAAAGTGGCGGCGCGGCCTTCGAAGGAGCGGCTGACGGCGTTGAGGTCGGAGGTGAGGAAGGGCGAGGAACGTGTTGAGAAGCTGAACGAAATGCGCGACCGGCTGGTGAAGAAACTGGCCGATCCGGCGCTCTACGAGGACGAGCGCAAGGACGAGGCAGCGGTCTGGCAGCGCAAGTATACCGAGGTGCTGGAGGCGCTCGACCGGGCCGAGGCGCTGTGGATGGCGGCGCTGGAGAAGCTGGAGAAGGCGGAGGCGGCGTAGCGGCGGGAGCTTGGTGCAACGGGAGCGCGAGGGCCGCCCCGGGGGGTGGCGCCTCCAACGCTGGTGTTGGGGGCTTTATGGTAGCCAAGCCCCTCCGACCTCCCCGCATCGCGAGACGAGAGCAATAGCGCCACCCCGCCCCGACGGGGCGGCGCTCGCGCGGCGGGCTGCGCCCTTGTCCCGCGCGGGGGGCTCCGCCCCCGGACCCGCCGAGGTATTGCGGACAAAGTGAAGCGCAACGGTAGCGCGAGGGCCGTCCCGCCCGGACGGGCCTCTCGAACATTGCTTCGCAATGTTCTGCCGGCAGGCGACTGCTGCGCAGTCGCCGAGAGGCGGCGCTCGCGCGGCGGGCTGCGCCCTTGTTCCGCGCGGGGCCTTCCGCCCACGATTGACGGCGGGGGGTGAAATGTGTTCCCCCAGCTTGACCGCAGCCATACTGGAGGGCGCGTTGGATCTTCAGCAGCTTGTCACGGCGTTCCTCACGCTCTTCGTGATCGTCGACCCGATCGGCCTCGCCCCGCTCTTCGTGGCACTTACCCGCGGTGCGCCGGATGCGGTGCGCCGGGCGATCGGGCTGCGCGCCGTGATCATCGGCTTCCTCATCCTGCTGGTCTTCGCCCTGGCCGGCGAGCGCGTGCTCGATTTCGTCGGCATCTCCATGCCCGCCTTCCGCATCGCCGGCGGCATCCTGCTCTTCCTCACCGCGCTCGACATGCTGTTCGACCGCCGCGCCAAGCGCCGCGCCGACCAGGCCGAGCGCGAGGAGGAAACCGAAGACGATCCTTCCGTCTTCCCGCTCGCCACGCCGCTCATCGCCGGGCCGGGCGCCATCGCCACGGTGATCCTGCTCACCGGCAGCGCCGACGGCCCCGCGGGGATGCTGGCCGTGCTCGGCGTGGTGATCGCGGTGCTCGCCGTGGTGCTGGTGCTCTTCCTGCTCGGCGGCCCGCTGGAGCGCGCGCTGGGCCGCACCGGCATCAATGTCGTCACCCGGCTGCTGGGCATGCTGCTGGCCGCGCTGTCGGTGCAATTCGTGCTCGACGGGCTGCGCGGATCGCTTGGCCTGCCCGCTCCAGTTTGACCGCGGCCCGTGCCACGGGGTGACGCGGCCCCCGCGCCACCCTATCTAGGCTGCGAAAGGGTGCCACATGGACTCGCTTGAAACCGGCCGGCTCATCTATCTCGCGCTGCTCGGCGGCGCGATCATCGGCTATGCCATCGTCTCGGGCCGCTACCGGCTGGGCGAGTTCTTCCGCCATGCCGCGATGTGGGCGCTGATCTTCGTCGGCACGATCGCGGCCTTCGGGCTGTGGAACGACATCCGCCGCGACGTGGCGCCGCGCCAATCGGTGATGGAGACGGGCCAGATCGAGGTGCCGCGCCGGGCCGACGGGCATTATTACCTCACGCTCGAGGTGAACGGCACGCCGGTGGAATTCGTCGTCGATACCGGGGCGACGGGCGTGGTGCTCAGCCATGACGACGCGCAGGCGGCGGGGATCGACCTCGACAGCCTGCGCTACCTCGGCACCGCCAACACCGCCAACGGGGCGGTCCGCACCGCGCGCGTGGTGCTCGACGAGGTGGCGCTCGGCCCGATCACCGACAGCCGCGTCGGCGCCTTCGTCACGGATGGAGACCTCTCGGGCTCGCTGCTGGGCATGTCCTACCTGCAGCGCTTCGCGAAGATCGAGATCGAGGGCAACCGGCTGATCCTCACCCGGTAGCGCCTCCGCCGGCACCTCCGCCCGCCTCGGCCTTCATCTCCCAGCCGCGCTCGCCCTGGGCCCAATATTTCGCCGCCGCCCCCGCACCGGTGAGCGCACGCCACTGGCCCCGCGCGGCCTCCAGCGCCGCCGGATCGTGCCCGTCGAAGAGGATGCAGGTCCGCTCCAGCGCGGCGACCTCTTCGGCGCTCACCTCGGCGCCCTCCACGGCCATCAGGCAGGCGGCACCGTTGGGGATGTCGGGCTTGTCGGTCAGCAGGATCGGCTGCTCGGCATCATGCGGCCCGCCGGCGCGGCCATGGGGCAGGAAGCTCTCGGGCGGATGCGTCCAGAGCCGCTGGTCGAGCCGCGCCAGCAGCGCCTCGCTGCGGCCGCGCAAGGCGACGCGCCAGCCCTTGCCGCCGGCCGCGTTCAGCAGCGGCGGCAGGGCCTCTTCCAGCGTCGAGCGCGTGAGGTGGTAGAAGAAGGCCGCGCCCATCAGCCTTTCGCCAGATCGTCCACCAGCCGGTCGAGCGCCCGCACCCCCCAGCCCGAGGCGCCCTTGGGCGAGGCGGGCCCGTCGGTCTTGAGCGAGGCGACGCCGGCAATGTCGAGATGGATCCAGGGGCAGCCCTCCTTCACGAAGCGTTGCAGGAACTGCGCCGCGGTGATCGAGCCGGCGGGCCGGCCGCCCACGTTCTTCATGTCGGCGATCCGCGATTTCAGCTGATCGTCATAGGCCTTGCCCAGCGGCAGGCGCCAGGCGCCCTCGCCCTCGGATCGCGCGGCCTTCAGGAAGGCCTCGCAGAACGCGTCGTCGTTCGAGAAGACGCCCGCATTCTCGTGCCCCAGCCCGATGATGATCGCGCCGGTCAGCGTGGCGAGGTCGATCATGCCGCGCGGTTGGAAGCGATCCTGCGCGTACCACATCACGTCGCCCAGAACGAGCCGGCCCTCGGCATCGGTGTTGATGATCTCGACCGTATCGCCCTTCATCGAGCGCACCACGTCGCCCGGCCGGGTGGCGCGGTCCGAGGGCATGTTCTCGACCAGGCCGACCAGGCCCACCACGTTGGCCTTGGCCTCGCGCAGGGCCAGCGTCTTCATCACGCCGGCCACGGTGCCGGCGCCGCCCATATCCATCGTCATGTCTTCCATGCCAGCGGCGGGCTTGAGCGAGATGCCGCCGGTATCGAAGACCACGCCCTTGCCGACCAGCGCCAGCGGCGCCTCGCCCTTGGCGCCGCCGTTCCACTGCATCACCACCACCTTCGACGGGCTGGCCGAGCCTTGGCCGACGCTGAGCAGCATCCGCATGCCCAGCTTCTCGAGCTCTGCCTCGTCGAGCACCTCGACCTTCAGCCCCAGCGATTTCAGCGCGGTGAGGCGGTTGGCGAATTCGGTGGTGGTCAGCACGTTGGCGGGCTCGTTCACCAGGTCGCGGGCGAAGAACACGCCCTCGGCCACGGCCGAGACCTTGGCGGCGTCGAAATCCTCGGGCTTGTTGACGGCGACGGTGATCGCGCCCGGCCCCTCATCCTTCTCGCCGGTCTTGTGATCGGCGAAGTCATAGGCCCGCAGGCAGGCGCCCAGCGCCAGCGCATCGGCATGTTTCAGCGCGCCGGCCAGTACCAGCGTCTCGCCCTTGGCGCGGGCGCCGATCGCCACGCCGGCGCGGCGCGCCACATCGGCATCGGCCCGGCGCGACAGCTTGACCAGCTGCAGCGCCTCGGCCGCCATGCCGGCGGGCGCGGTCAGCTCGATCGCCTTGCCCTCGGCCAGCTTTTCCCACGCCTTCGTCTCCATCACGCGGGCCACGGCGCCGCGCGTCAGCCGGTTCACGCGGCGCGCCGCGCGGTCGAGCTTGCCCTCGGCATCGACCACCAGCGCCACGCGGCCGGCCGCCCCCGCGATGGCATCGGAATCCGGGGCGGCGAAGGTGATCGGGGCGGGGCTGGTCATCGGCAAGGCTCCTGTCTTTGCTGAGTTCCGGTCATAGGTAACGCCGCCCCCGCGCCTTGGCCAGATAGGAGTTTTCCCCCGCCGGGGCTTCCGCTAACCTGCGCGCCAACGCCCGAAGGGCAGTAGGCCGGGGGGGCCGGGTGGCGAGATTCGACAAATACCTGCTGTCGCAACTCATGGTGCTGTTCGGCTTCTTCTCGCTCGTCATGGTGCTCGTCTACTGGATCAACCGCGCGGTGATCCTGTTCGACCGGCTCATCGCCTCGGGCCAGTCGGCGGGCACCTTCCTGGAGCTCACGGCGCTGACCCTGCCCAACGTGATCCGCCTCGTTTTGCCATTCTCGGCCTATGCGGCGGTGATCTTCACCGCCAACCGCCTGTCATCGGAAAGCGAGCTGGTGGTCGTGCAGGCGACCGGCTATTCGCCCTGGCGGCTGGCGCGGCCCGTGCTTGTCTTCGGGGGCATCGTGGCGCTGCTGCTGGCCGTGCTGGTGCATGTGCTGGTGCCCGCCGCCACCCGCGAGCTGAGCGACCGGCAGGCCCAGATCGCCCAGAACGTCACCGCGCGCCTGCTCACCGAGGGCGAGTTCATCCACCCCGTCGCCGGGCTCACCTTCTACGTGCGCGAGATCACGCCCGATGGCGAGCTGCGCGACATCTTCCTGTCGGACAGCCGCGCCGCCGGGGCGCGCACCAATTATTCCTCGCGCACCGCGCTGCTGATCCCCGGAGAGCGCGGGCCCAAGCTGGTGATGCTCGACGGCATGGCCCAGACGCTCGACACGCGCGATCAGCGGCTCGCCGTCACCACCTTTTCCGATTTCAGCTACGACATCGGCGCGCTCATGCCCGCCGATTTCACCGGCTCGCTGGGCATCGACGGGCTGCCCACGCCGGTGCTGCTGAACCCGCCCGACACGCTGCTGAAGGAGCTGCGCCGCCCGCGCCACCGGCTGATCGAGGCGGCACATGAGCGCATCGCGCAATCGACGATGGTGGTGGCGACGAGCGTCCTTGGCTTTGCCTGCCTGCTGCTCGGCGGCTTCTCGCGCTTCGGGCTGTGGCGGCAGATCCTGTTTGCCGTGGTGGCCTTCCTCGCGCTCAAGAGCATCGAGAACGCGCTGATCGACGTGGCCCTGCGGCAAGAGGGCGCCTGGCCCGCCGTCTACGGCGCCACGCTGGTGGCCGCGGCCCTCACCGCGCTGGTGCTCTGGGCCGCCGGGCGCCCCGATCTCTTCCGCGCGCCGCTGTCGCGCCTGCGCCGCGAGGCCGCGCCATGAAGCTGGATCTCTACTTCGCGCGGCGCTTCGGGCGCAGCTTCCTGATCGTCTTTGCCGCCTTCTTCCTGATCTACATGCTGCTCGACATGATCGAGCAGATCCGCCGCTTCAATTCCGACGTGCTGGGCATGCTGGGCATCCTGCAGGTGACGCTGCTGAACGCGCCGAAGGGTCTGTATGAAATCCTGCCGCTGATGACGGTGCTCGCCACGCTGGTGCTCTATCTGGGGCTGGCACGCTCGTCGGAGCTGGTGGTGACGCGGGCCGCCGGCCGCTCGGCCCTGCGCTCGCTGCTGGCGCCTGTGGGCTGCGCGGTGCTGATCGGCGCGGTGGGCGTGGCGGCGATCAACCCGATCGTGGCGGCCACGTCGAAGCAGTACGAACAGGTGGTGGATCGCTTCCGCGGCAATTCCTCGGCGCTCTCGGTCTCGCCCGAGGGGCTGTGGCTGCGCCAGGGCGGCGAGACCGGGCAGGTGGTGATCCGCGCCGCGCGCTCCAACCTCGACGGCACGCAGCTGCACGATGTCACCTTCATCGGCTTCGCGGCCGACGGCACGCCGGAATACCGGATCGAGGCCGATCAGGCGACGCTCGTCCCCGGCGCGTGGGAGATCGAGGGCGCCAAGGAATGGCTGTTCGGCCAGGCCAATCCCGAGGCCAGCGCGCGGGTGAGCGAGCGCCTCACGCTCGCCTCCGATCTCACGCGCGACCAGATCCGCGACAGTTTCGGCTCGCCCAGCGTGATCCCGATCTGGGATCTGCCCGCCTTCATCGCCCGGCTGGAACGCGCCGGCTTCTCGGCGCGGGCGCATCGCGTGTGGTTCCAGATGGAGCTCAGCCAGCCCCTGATGCTCACCGCGATGGTGCTGATCGGCGCGGGCTTCACCATGCGCCACACCCGGTTCGGCCGCACCGGGCTGATGGTGCTCTATGCCGTGCTCTTCGCCTTCTCGGTCTACTTCATCCGCAACTTCGCCAAGATCATGGCCGAGAACGGCCAGATCCCCGTGGGCCTCGCCGTCTGGGGCCCGCCCGCGGCGGCGATCCTGCTGACGATGGGCCTGCTTCTGCACCTGGAGGACGGATGATCCGCCCGCTGCTCATCGCCTTTCTCGCGCTCCTGCTCGCCCTACCCGGCCCCGCCGCCGCGCAGGAGAACGGCTTCGCCTCGCTGCTGGCCGACCGGGTGGAGGTGCGCGGCAATGCCGCCATCGTGGCCGAGGGCAATGTCGAGATCCACTACCAGGGCACCCGCCTCACCGCCGGCCGGCTGGTCTATGACCGCGACACCGGCGCGCTGACGATCGACGGCCCGATCACGCTCACCGACGGGCCCGACCGCGTGCTGCTGGCCGATGCCGCCGCGCTCGACGCCGATCTGCGCAACGGCATCCTGCAGGCCGCGCGCCTGGTGCTCGACCGGCAATTGCAGCTCGCCGCGGTGGAGATCGCGCGCGTCGACGGGCGCTATACGCAGCTCTACAAGAGTGTCGCCTCCTCCTGCGAGGTCTGCGCCGCGCGGCCGGTGCCGCTGTGGCGCATCCGGGCCGAGAAGGTAATTCACGACGGCGAGACCCGGCAGCTTTATTTCGAGGGCGCCACGTTCGACGTGGCCGGCACGCCGATCGTCTATTTCCCGCGCCTGCGCCTGCCCGACCCCACCGTGCGCCGGGCGACCGGCTTCCTCGTGCCCTCGATCCACACCTCCACCCGCACCGGCACCGCGCTGAAGGTGCCCTATTTCATCACGCTCGGCGATCACGCCGACCTCACGCTTGCCCCGTTCCTCTCGGCGCGCACCAAGACGCTGCAATTCCGCGTCCGCCGCGCCTTCGCCCGCGGCATGCTGGAGTTTGACGGCGCGGTCTCGGATGACGGGCTGGGGCCCGGCCGGCTGCGCGGCTACCTCTTCGGCCGCGGCGAGTTCGACTTGGGCCGCGGCTACGACCTGCGCTTCGACGCGCGGCTCACTTCGGATACCTCGTATCTCTACGATTACGATTTCGCCTCGGCCGACCGGCTGGAAAGCCGGGTGGAGATCACCCGCGTCGCCCGTGACGAGCGCATCGCCGCGCGGCTCTTCCATTACCGCACCCTGCGCCAGTCGGAGCTTGCCACCTCCGACCGGGTGCCCTTCGTGATCGGCGAGGCGCTGATCGAGCGGCGCTTCTTCCCCGCCGCGCCGATCGGCGGCCAGGGCGCCTGGCACCTCACCGCCGACGGCTATCGCCGCGCGTCGGAGGCCGACGGGTTCGGCCGCGACGGGCTGTTCCTCGGCGCCGGCGCCGAATGGTCGCGCGAATTCGTGCTGCGCGGCGGCGTGCTGGCCCGGCTGCGGACCGCGCTCGACGCCGATCTCTTCCTGATCCAGCAGGATAGCGCCTACCGCGCCGAACAGGCCCAGATCGTGCCCGCCATCGCGGCCGAGTTCCGCTGGCCACTCGTCCGCCAGGATCGCTTCGGCGGCACCGAGCTGCTGGAGCCGGTGGCCCAGATCGCCTGGTCGGGACCCGCCCGCGCCGTGCTGCCCAACGATTACTCCACGCTCACCGAGTTCGACGGCGGCAACCTCCTGTCGCTCGACCGCTTCCCCGGCGCCGACCGCAGCGAGGAGGGCCTGCGCGGGGCGCTCGGGCTCACCTGGTCGCGCCTCGCGCCCGATGGCCAGTGGAGCGCCACGCTCGGCGCCGCGCGCGTCTTCCGCGCGCAGCCCGCGCCGGGCTTCAGCGCCGCCTCGGGGCTGGACGGGCTGCATTCAGACTGGCTGCTCGCCGGGCACCTGACGCTGGGCGAGGAAACCGCGCTCACCTCGCGCAACCTGCTCTCGCCCGCGCTCGACCTCACCAAGAGCGAGACGCGCATCGCCTGGGCGGGCGAGAAGCTCGATCTGGGCGCCACCTATACCTACGTGATCGCCGACACGGCCGAGAACCGCCCCCGCCCGACCTCCGAGCTGATCTTCGACACGGCCTACCGGGTCAACCGGCACTGGACGGCAGAGCTCGAGGGGCGCTATGACTTTCAGGCAGGCCGGCCGGTCTCGGCGGGGCTTGGGGTGGTGTATCGCAACGAGTGCATCACGGTCGATCTGGGCGTCACGCAGCGCTTCACATCGGCCGGGGCGCTGGCGCCGGCCACCTCGGCATCGCTGCAGGTTTCGCTTGCGGGTTTCGGCAGCGGCGGGAATACACGGGCCGTGCGCCGGCAATGCATGCGCTGACGGGGCGCAGTATGGCGCTGAAACGGGGCCGGGGCAGACAGAAGGATCGGGCCGCCCGGCGGGCAGCGCCCGGCGGCAGGGAGCAGGAGATGACGATGCGAGCAGGTAACACCGCCATCACGAGGGGGATCGCGCTGCTGCTGGCCGCGCTGCTGGCGCTCGGCGCCACGGTGGCGAGCGCGCAGAACCTCTTCGCCCCGGTGCGCTACGTCAACGACCATGTCATCACCGCCTACGAGCTGCAGCAGCGCGTCGCCTTCCAGGCCGCGCTCTCGGCGCCGGGCGGCGAGCAGGCCGCGCTCGACGCGCTCACCAACGAACGGCTCCAGGTCGACCTTGCCGAACGGCTGGGCGTGGAAGTCACCGAAGAGGAACAGCTCGAGGGCGAGCGCGAGTTCGCTGCCCGCGGCGAGCTGGAGCGCGAGCAATTCCTCGAATACCTCGCCTCGCGCGGGGTGGAGCCGGGCGCCTTCCGCGATTTCGTTCGCGCGGGCCTGCTGTGGCGCAAGATCGTGCGCGACAAGTTCGGCCCGATCACCTCGATCACCGACCGCGAGGTGCGGCTCGAGATCGACCCGTCTTCCGAACGCCCCGGCGTGCGGCTGCTCTTCTCGGAGATCTTCCTGCCCGCGCGCAATGCTGGCGAGCAGGCCCGCTCGGTCGATCTGGCGAACCGGATCATGGAGACCACATCGATCAGCCAGTTCGCCGCCTTCGCCCGGCAATATTCCGTGGCCCCCACGCGCGGCCAGGGCGGGCGCGTCAACTGGGTCGACGCGGCCGACCTGCCGCCGGCGCTGGCCCAGCAGCTCACAGCCGCGCAGGTGGGCCAGGTGGTGGGGCCGCTGAATGCCGGCAACGCGATCGGCCTGTTCCAGCTGCGCGCCATCGAGGAGACCGCGAAACCCGCGCCCGACCGGGTGATCGTCGATTACGCCGCCTATTACATCGACGGCGGCCGCTCGCCCGCCGCGCTGGAACGGGCGGCGAAGATCGCCGCCGAGGTCCAGATCTGCAACGATCTGTATGAGATCGCCCAAGGCCAGCCCGAAAGCGTGCTGGAGCGGGGCGAGAAGAACCTCAGCGAGGTGCCGCAGGATGTGGCGGTGGAGCTCGCCAAGCTCGACCGGCACGAGATCTCGACCAACCTCACCCGCGCGGGCGGGCAGACGCTGGTGCTGCTGATGCTTTGCGAGCGCCGCCACGAGAGCGCCGATCCGGAATGGACACCGCCGCAGCCCGAGGTGATCCGCGAACAGCTGCTCAACCGCCAGCTCGGCCTGCAGGCCGAGAATTACCTGGCCGAGCTGCGCGCCAACGCCAATATCCGCGAACCATGAGCGCGGCGCCGGTCGCCGTATCCTGCGGCGATCCCGCCGGGATCGGCCCGGAACTGGCGCTGAAGGCCCATGCGGCGCGGCGCGCGGGCGGCGCGCCCTTCGCGGTGATCGGCCCCGCCGCCGCCCTGCCCGGCGCGCAGGTGGTGGCCGACATGGCAGAGGCCGCGCAGATCTTCCCCCGCGCCTTGCCGGTGATCGACCTGCCCTGCCCCGCGCCGATCGTGCCCGGCCGCCCCGACGGCGCCAATGCCGCCACGGTGATCGCCGCCATCGCCCGCGCCGTGGCGCTGGTGCAGGCGGGCGCGGCCAGCGCGCTCTGCACGCTGCCGATCTCCAAGCAGGTGCTGATCGAGGGCGCGGCCTTCCCGCATCCCGGCCATACCGAGTACCTCGCGGCGCTCGCGCGGGTGGAGCGCGTGGTTATGATGCTCGCAGCGCCTGGCCTGCGCGTCGTGCCCGCCACGATCCACATCCCCCTGCGCGACGTGCCCGCCGCGCTCACGCCCCCGCTGCTGGAGCAGACGATCCGCATCACCCATGCCGGCCTGATCCGCGATTTCGCCATCCCCGCCCCGCGGCTGGCCATATCGGGGCTGAACCCCCATGCCGGCGAGGGCGGGCGCATGGGAAACGAAGAGATCGAGGTGATCGCGCCGGTGCTCGAGCGGCTGCGCGGCGAGGGCATGGCGCTGGAGGGCCCCCTGCCCGCCGACACGATGTTCCACGAGGCCCGCCGCCCCAGCTATGACGCGGCGATCTGCATGTATCACGACCAGGCGCTGGTGCCGCTCAAGACAGTGGATTTCGCGCGCGGCGTGAACGTGACGCTGGGCCTGCCCTTCATCCGCACCTCGCCCGATCACGGCACCGCCTTCGATATCGCGGGCACCGGCCGGGCCGATCCCACCTCCTTCCTCGCCGCGCTCGATCTTGCCGCCGAGATGGCGGCGCGGCGCGGTGGCGCGGCCAAGGCGGGCGCATGAGCGCGCTCGACGATCTGCCCCCGCTGCGCGAGGTGATCGCCCGCCACGGTCTCGCGCCGAAAAAGGCGCTGGGGCAGAACTTCATCCTCGATCTCAACCTCACCTCGCGCATCGCCCGCATGGCCGGAGACCTCTCGGCCTGCGACGTGCTGGAAGTGGGCCCCGGCCCCGGCGGCCTGACGCGCGGCCTGCTCTCGGAAGGCGCGCGCCGCGTGCTGGCGGTGGAGAAGGACGCCCGCGCCATCCCCGCCCTGCGCGAGATCGCCGAGGCCTGCCCCGGACGGCTGGAGGTGGTGGAAGGCGACGCGCTGCAGGTGGATGCCGCCGCGCGCCTCACGCCGCCGATCCGCATCGTGGCCAACCTGCCCTACAACGTGGGCACCGAACTGCTGGTGCGCTGGCTCACCCCACCCGACTGGCCGCCCTTCTGGCAGAGCCTCACCCTGATGTTCCAGCGCGAAGTGGCGCAGCGGATCGTGGCGCAGCCGGGCTCCAAGGCTTACGGGCGGCTCGCCATCCTCGCCCAGTGGCGCGCCGAGCCGCGCATCGTGATGGACCTGCCGCCCCAGGCCTTCACCCCACCGCCCAAGGTGCATTCCGCCGTGGTGCACCTCACCGCCCTGCCCGAGCCGCGCTTCCCGGCCGATCCGGCGGTGCTGGAGCGCATCGTCGCCGCCGCCTTCAACCAGCGCCGCAAGATGCTGCGCGCCGCCCTGCGCGGGCTGGCGCCCGATATCGAGGATCGCCTGCGCGCGGCCGGCATCGCCCCCACCGACCGAGCCGAGCAGGTGCCGCTCGAGGCGTTCTGCGCGCTCGCCCGCGGCTTCGCCTAGCGCTTCCGCAGGGCCGTCGCCACGCCGCCCGCCACGGCGCCGGCACCCACGCCCCAGGCGACGCCCATCGCCACGTCGCCATAGGCCACGCCAAGCGCCGTTCCGATCGCGACGCCGAGCGCGATGCCTAGAGGTAGTAGGGCCGATCGCATGAAAACCTCCCGTGATCCGCAGTCACGGGCGCAGAAAAAACCCCCGCATCCGGGGATGCGAGGGCGCTTTCGTCAGAGCGGGTGAACCGGCGTCATTCCGCCGCTTCGGGCGCGGCATCTCCGCCGCCCTGGGGCTGGCTGTCCTGAGCGGCCTCGCCGCTATCGGCCTTGCGGCGGCGGCGCTTGGGCTTGCTCTCGGGCGTCTCGACAAGGCCGCTGTCGCCCTCGTCGCCGCCCGCCACGGCGAGCACGTCGTCATCCTGGCGGGGGCGGCGCTCGCGGCGGCTGCGGCCGCCCTGCTGATCGCCGTCGCGGCCGCCCTGGTCGCCGTCATTGCGATTGTCGCGGCCACCATCACGGCCACCGTCACGCCCGCCATCACGGCCATCCTGGCCACCCTGCTGGTCGCCGGAATTGTTCTGGTTGCCGCCCTGGTTGTTGTTCTGGTTGTTGCCCTGGCCGCCCTGGTTGTTCCCCTGGCCACCATTGTTCTGCTGGTTCTGCTCGTGCTGCTCGCGGCGGGCTTCCTGCTCGCGCTGCGCCTCGCCCAGCATGCGGGTGTAATGCTCGGCATGCTGCTGGAAATTCTCCAGCGCCACCCGGTCGCCCGACAGCTGCGCATCGCGCGCCAGCTGGTTGTATTTCTCGATGATCTGCTGCGGTGTGCCGCGCACCTTGCCCTCCGGCCCCGAGGAATCGAAGACCCGGTTGACGATATTGCCGACGGAGCGGTTGCGGTTGTTCGACTTCGAGCGCGAACGTGATTTCGATGATCTCATAGGGCTCTGATGTTTCCAGCCTGCTGTCAGGGCTTGCGTCCGGCCTGTGCCGCGCCTTGGTCGCGGGGATGATCCATCCTGGGGCAGACGATTATTGATATTGAAACGCGGGGGGCGAAACGGCGCCCCGGCCTCGCGTGGGGACGAGTAAACATGAGTTCGGGGCGAAAACAAGCCCAAATCGGGGATTTGATGCAGTTTCGCGGCACATCGGCGGTTTCCGCCTGAGGGTCGATCTAGCGCGGCGTATGGCCCAGAACAACCCTGTCCCTGCCATCCATGTCGGGCTGCACCGCCACGTTTTCAAGCCCCGCCGCGCGGAAGAGCGCGGCGACGGCGGCGCCCTGCGCATGCCCGATCTCGACCATCAGCCGCCCGCCCGGCGCCAGGTGCGCCCGCGCGCCCGCACAGATCGCCCGGTAGGCCGACAGCCCGTCGCCCCCGTCGGTGAGCGCGATGCGCGGCTCGTGATGCAGCTCGGGGGCGAGGCCCGCCATCTCGTCCTCGGCGATATAGGGCGGGTTGGAGACGATCAGGTCGTAGCGCCCTGCCACCGCGTCGAACCACGCGCCCTCGGCCCATTGCGCGCGCTCCGCCACGCCCAGCGCCGCGGCATTGCGCTGCGCCACGGCCAGCGCGGCGGGGGAGATGTCTGTGCCCAGCCCGCTTGCCTCGGGCCGCTCGGCCAGCAGGGTGACGAGGATCGCGCCGCTTCCGGTGCCGAGATCGGCGACCCGCGCGAAGTGCGCGTCGAGCGCGGCGGCGATCAGGCTCTCGGTCTCGGGGCGTGGGTCGAGCACGTCCGGCGTGACGGCGAAATCCCGCCCCCAGAACATCCGCCGCCCGATCACCTGCGCCATCGGCAGCCGGGCCCCCCGCGCCGCCAGCAGGGCGCGGAAGCGATCGGCCTGTGCGGGCTCCAGCGCCTCGCCGATCCGCGCCTGGAGCGCGGCGGCCTCCAGCCCCGAAGCCTCGCCCAAGAGAATGCGCGCCTCGCGCGGCGCATCGCCGATCCCCGCCGCCGCCAGCCGCGCCGCGCCTTCGCGCAGCGCCTCGGCGAAGGTCACGAGCTGCCCTCGGTCTCGGCCAGCAGCGCCGCCTGGTGCTCGGCCACCAGCGCGTCGATCACCTCGCCCAGCTCGCCCTGCATGATCCTGTCGAGGCTGTAGAGCGTGAGGTTGATGCGGTGATCCGTCATTCGGCCCTGCGGGAAGTTGTAGGTGCGGATCCGCTCGCTCCGGTCGCCCGAGCCGACCTGGGCGCGCCTGTCCGCCGCGCGCTCGCCCGCCACGCGCGCGCGTTCGGCATCGTAGAGCCGCGCGCGCAGCACGTTCATCGCGATCTCGCGGTTGCGGTGCTGGCTCTTCTCGGCCGAGGTGACGACGATCCCGGTGGGGATATGGGTGATCCGCACCGCGGAATCGGTGGTGTTGACGTGCTGCCCGCCCGCCCCGCTGGCGCGCATCGTGTCGATCCGCAGATCGGCCGGGTCGATCTTCAGATCCACCTCCTGCGCCTCGGGCAGCACCGCCACGGTGGCCGCCGATGTATGGATACGTCCGCCGCTTTCCGTCTCGGGCACACGCTGCACGCGGTGCACGCCGCTTTCGAACTTGAGCTGCGCGAAGACGCCCTCGCCCGCCACGCGCACCACGGCTTCCTTGACGCCGCCCAGCTCGGTCATTGCGAGCTCGATCACCTCCCAGCCCCAGCCGCGCGTCTCTGCGAAGCGCTGGTACATGCGCAGAAGATCGCCCGCGAAGAGCGCCGCCTCCTCGCCGCCTGTGCCGGGGCGGATTTCCAGGATGGCGGGGCGCGCATCGGCGGCGTCGCGCGGCAGGAGTGCGAGGCGCAGGGCCTGTTCAAGCTCGGGCAGTTTGGCCTCGGCGGCTTCCAGTTCCTCCTCGGCGAGGGCGCGCATCTCGGGATCGGCGAGCATCGCCTTCGCCTCGGCGATATCGGCCTGCACGTCGCGCCAGGCCGCGATCTGCGCCACGATCGGGCGCAGCTCGGCATATTCGCGCCCCAGCGCGGCGATATCGCCACCGCCCTGCGCCATCGCCGCCTCGAGATATTCGAAGCGGCTGGTGAGCTGTTCCAGCCGGTCTTGAGAAATCATGGCGCCCTGACTGCCCTGCGGGCCGCGTTTGGTCAATACCCGGCGCCGTGGTAGAATGGCGCGATGAGATGGGCGCGATCAGGGCTGCTGATGCCGCTGCTTCTCGGCGCGGCGGCGCCCGTGGCGATGGCCGCGGACGGGGCGGAGGCGCCGCGTGTGGCCCAACAGATGGCCCCGCAGATGGTTCAGCAGGCGGGCCCCCGCCCGGCCCCGCGCATCACCGGCAAGATTTTCGAGCCCGGCTACGAGGTGCCGGCTCATTACTGCCGCGACGGCGAGGGCAATCGCCGCGAACTGGGCGAGGTGATCTGCGTGACAGCCTCGTGCCAGACGTGGATGGCGCGCTGCGAGCAATCGCTGAACAACACGATCTGGCGCAAGGTCTCCGAAGGCTGCCCGGCCGCGGCGCTGGAGGCGCCGAGCCCCACGGCGCGGCTCAAGGCACTCGCGACGGCCAAGCGCACCGCGCCCCCGGTGTGAACGCATTGCGCCCGGCCGCAGGCCGGGCAGCGGCCGACCCGCCCCCATGGGGCGGCCGCTATCGCGCCCACCCCGCGGGACGGCCGCTGCCCTTCGCGCCAGGCCTCGAGGCGTCCACATGTGGACGCCCCGCGCGGGACAAGGGGCGCAGCCCCGCCGCGCGAGCGCCGCCCCGTCGGGGCGGGGTGGCGCTATGGCTATCGTCTTGCGATGCGGGGAGTGCGGAGGGGCTTGGCCGCCATAAAGTGCTCAACACCAATGTCAGAGGCGCCACCCCACGGGGCGGCGCTCGCGCTACCGTGGCGCAAACCGGCAGCCCCCTCAGCCCCGCCGCGTCCAGCAATAGAGGCAGGCGATCTCCATCGCCACATGGGCGCCCGCGACCGCCGTTGACGAGCCTACATCGTAGGGCGGCGAGACCTCCACGACGTCGCCGCCCACCAGGTTCACGCCGGCCATGTCGCGCAGGATCGCCGCGGCCTGCCAGCTCGCCAGACCGCCCCAGACCGGCGTGCCGGTGCCCGGCGCGAAGGCCGGGTCGAGCGCGTCGATATCGAAGCTCAGATAGGCCGGATGCGTGCCCACCACGTCATGCACCTTCTGCGCCACCCAGCCGGGCCCGCGCTCGTGCACCTCGCGGGCGGGGATCACGCAGATGCCCATGTCGTCTTCCACCACGGTGCGGATCCCCACCTGGACCGAGCGCGCAGGATCCACGATCCCCGCCTTCACCGCCTTGTAGATCATCGTGCCATGGTCGATCCGGCTCTCGTCATCGTCGGGCCAGGTATCGCCATGGGCGTCGAACTGGATCAGCGAGAGCGGCCCGTGCCGCTCGGCCATCGCCTTGAGGATCGGGTAGGTGATGAAGTGATCGCCGCCCAGCGTCAGCAGCCCCGCCCCCGAGCCGATGATGCCCGTCGCATGGGCCTGCAGGGCGGCAGGGAAATCGGCGACCTTCGCGTAATCGAAGGCCAGATCGCCGTAATCCGCGATCGCGAACTCGGCCAGCGGATCGAAGCTCCACCCCCAGGGCGGATCGTAGGGCTGCAGCGTGCTCGCCTCGCGGATCGCGCGGGGGCCAAGCCGCGTGCCGGGCCGGTTCGTCACCGCCTGGTCGAAGGGCACGCCGGTGACGGCGAGGTCCACCCCCGCGAGATCCTTCGTGTAGCGCCGCCGCAGGAACGAGACCGCGCCGCCGAAGGCGTTCTCGTGCGCCGCGCCACGCAGCGTATCGCGGGTGAAGGCCGTGTCGACCTGGCTCTTCGCGTCTTCCAGCGCCATCGCAACCTCCTGGATGTGGCGCGGCCACCCTCGCGCCTGCGCGGGGGAAGCGCAAGCGCCGCCCTTGGCCCTCTCCCTGCCCCGCCCCTTGCCCCCTCCGGCGCCGCATGGATAAGTCGCGCCATGAACCACGACGATCTCCCCCGCTGGTCCGCCCGCGCCGCCGAATGGGCGCGCGCCTACCACGCCGGCCTGCGCGACCGGCCCGTCCGCCCCGATATCCGCCCCGGCACGGTCTCGGGCGCCCTGCCCGCCAGCCCGCCCGACGCGCCCGAAGAGATGGAGACCATCTTCGCCGATTTCGAGGCGCTGATCCCCGGCGCGACGACCCATTGGCAGCACCCGCGCTTCTTCGCCTATTTCCCCGCCAATGCCTCGCCCGCCTCGATGCTGGCCGAGCAGCTCGCCTCTTCCATGGCAGCCCAGGGGATGCTGTGGCAGACGAACCCCGCCGGCACCGAGCTGGAAGAGGTGATGGTGCAATGGCTACGCGCGGCACTCGGCCTGCCCGAAGGCTTCACCGGCACGATCCATGACAGCGCGACGACCTGCACGCTGGCCGCCGTGGTCACGATGCGCGAGCGGGCGCTCGCCTTCGCGGGCAACGAGGCGGGGCTCTCGGCGCTGCCGCGCCTGCGGCTCTACGCCTCGGCCGAGACGCACAATTCGGTGGACCGCGCGGCGCGGATCGCGGGGATCGGGCAGGAGAACCTCGTCAAGGTGCCGACCGATGCGACCCGCGCGATGGATGTCGCCGCGCTCGAGGCCGCGATCCGCGCCGACCTTGCGGCGGGCCACCTGCCCGCGGGCGTGATCCTGGCTGCGGGCGGCACCTCGACCGGCGCCTTCGACCGCATCGCCGAGGCGCTGCCGGTGGCCCGCGAGCACGGTTTGTGGAGCCATGTCGACGCCGCCTGGGCCGGCTCGGCCATGATCTGCGAGGAGTTTCGCGATCTTTGGGAGGGCGCGGGCGCGGCCGATTCCATCGTCTTCAACCCGCACAAGTGGCTCGGCGTGCAGTTCGATTGCGCGGTGCAGTTCCTCGCCGATCCCGCCCCGCAGATCCGGGCGCTGGCCCACAAGGCGCCGTTTCTCGAGACGCCGGGCCTGGGCCGGGTGACGGATTTCTCCGACTGGACGGTCCCTCTGGGCCGGCGCAACCGGGCGCTGAAGATCTGGTTCACGCTGCGCGCCTACGGGCTGGAGGGCCTGCGCGCGCGGATCCGCGATCACGTCGCCTGGGCGCGCGAGCTGTGCGAGGTGCTGCGGCGGATGGAGGGGGTCGAGATTGTCACCGAGCCGTCGCTCTCGCTCTTCACCTTCCGCTGGCGCGGCGATGCCGAGACCGAGGCGCTGCTGGAGCGGATCAATGCCGACGGGCGCATCTACCTGACGCAGACACGGGTCCAGGGCCGCCCGGCGATCCGAGTGCAGGTGGGGCAGTTCGACTGCACGCGGGAGGATGTGATGGCGGTGGCCGAGGTGGTGGGCGAGCTGGCGCGGTGAGCGGCGGCTAGCGACAGCGGGGCCTCAGGCGGCGCAGCCGCCCGCGCGGAACAAGGGCGAAGCCCGCCGCGCGAGCGCCGCCCCGTCCGGGCGGGGTGGCGCTATTGCTATCCGCTCACACTGCGGGGAGTGCGGAGGGGCTTGGCCGCCATAAAGTGCTCAACACCGACGTTGCAGGCGCCACCCCACGGGGCGGCGCTCGCGCTACCGTTGTGCCAGGCTCACCTGTCTTTGCGTCTCAAGTATCCCGGGGGTCCGGGGGCAGCGCCCCCGGCCCGGCCCAACGCTTCGACGCGCACGCAGTGCGCCGAGAAGGGGCGGGAGCCCCCCGCCCGCCGCAGGTGTCGCGCGGAACAAGGGGCGCAGCCCCGCCGCGCGAGCGCCGCCTCTCGGCGACTGCATCGCAGTCGCCTGCCGGCAGAACATTGCAAAGCAATGTCCGAGAGGCCCGTCGGGGCGGGGTGGCGCTATGGCTGGCCGCCCGCGCTACAGCGAGTTCGGAGGGCCTTGGCCACCATAAAGCGCCCAACACCAGCGTCGGAGGCGCCACCCCACGGGGCGGCCCTCGCGCTACCGTTGCGCGCAATGGCACCCTCCCCCGGCAGCGTCAGCCGACTCAGCCCGCTCAGTAGATCGCCCAGACCAGCCCCAGCGTGATCGGCGGCAGCAGCACCAGGATCACCACGCGCACCAGGTCGGTCAGCACGAAGGGGAAGGTGCCGCGGAAGGTCTGGCTGATGGGGATGTCCTTGGCCATCGAGTTGATGATGAACAGGTTCATCCCCACCGGTGGCGTGATCAGCCCGACCTCCACCACGATCAGCACCAGGATGCCGAACCACAGCGCGAAATCCGTGGGCGACATGCCGAAATCCAGCGCCGCCATGATCGGGAAGAAGATCGGCACCGTCAGCAGCACCATCGACAGCGAATCCATTACGCAGCCGAAGACGAGGTAGAGGATCAGAACCGCCGTCAGCACCATGTAGGGCGAGAAACCCTGCTCGCTCACCCAGGCCGCCGCGCTCTGGGGCACCTGCGTCAGCGCCAGGAACGAGTTGAAGAACCCCGCCCCCAGCACGATCAGGAAGATCATCGCCGTCGCGGCCGAGGTGGCCAGCACCGCCTCGATCAGCTTCGCCCAGGTGAGCCCGCCGGTCACCAGCGCCAGGATGCCGGTGCCCGCCGCGCCCACCGCCGCGGCCTCGGTCGGCGTGAAGATGCCCAGATAGATGCCGCCCACGACGAGCAGGAAGATCAGCAGCACCGGGATCACCGGCACCAGCGCGCGGAACCGCTCGCCATAGGGCAGGCGTTCACGGGTGCCGCAACTGTCGGGATAGATCCAGGTGTAGATCGAGATGCAGATCATGTAGCCGATCGCGGCCAGGATCCCCGGCACGAAGGCCGCCACGAAGAGCTTGGCGATGTTCTGCTCGGTCAGGATCGCGTAGAGCACCAGGATCACCGAGGGCGGGATCAGGATGCCAAGCGTCCCGCCCGCGGCCAGCGCGCCGGTGGCGAGCGGGCCGGAATAGCCGTATTTGCGCAGCTCGGGCAGCGCCACCTGCCCCATCGTCGCCGCCGTCGCCAGCGACGAGCCGCAGATCGCGCCGAAGCCCGCACAGGCGCCAACAGCGGCCATCGCCACGCCGCCGCGCCGATGCCCCAGCCAGCTGGCCGCGGCATGGAACAGCCCCGCCGACATGCCGCCCAGCGTGGCGAACTGGCCCATCAGCAAGAACAGCGGGATGATCGAGAAGGAATAATTGCTGAACGTCCCGTAGGTGGAATGCTTCAGCTGGCTCATCATCATGATGGTCGAGCCGTTGACCAGCCAGGTGCCGAAGAAGCCCACGGCCAGCATCGCCAGCCCGATCGGCATCCGCAGGAAGATCAGGATCAGCAGGACGGGGAAGGAGTAGAGACCGATCTCGAAAGCGCTCATGCCGCGATCTCCCGGCCCAGAAGCGCACGTGCCGAGCGCCAGACCGAGAAGGCCGAGGCCAGCACGAAGACCACCGCGCCGATCATGCCCAACGCATAGGCCACCCAGACGGGGAATTGCAGGATGAACGTCGTCTCGGCATATTGCATCTTGTCGGCCATCCCGGCGTAGAGCCGCCATGCGATGATCCAGGCCGCGATCGTCATCGCGAGATCGGCCACCAGATCCAGCACGCGGTTGCCGCGCGCCCCGAAGAGCGGCGCGAACAGGTCCACCGTGGCGTGGGCGCGGGCATATTGCGCCCAGGGCAGAGCGGCGAAGACGGCGAAACCGATTCCCATCTCGACCAGCTCGAAATCGCCGGGGATCGGGCCCAGGCCGAAATCGATCATCGTGCGCCCGATGATCGAGACGCAGGTCATCACCGTGACGGCGACAAGCGCGAAGCCGCCCAATATCGCCGTGACCTTCGCCAGCGTGCCGATGAACCGGTCTATCGCGTGATACATGCCCAATTCCGCCCCTGTTGCCCCTGTAGCCCGTTGCCCCGTATCGCCCGCCACCCTTCCGGCGGGCGGTCCGGCGCGGCCCCGCAGGCCGCGCCGGTGCTTCCTTACATCGCTTCCTTCTCGGCGATCAACGCGCGCGCCTTTTCCACCAGCGCGGCCCCGTCGATGCCCTTGGCCTCCATGTCGGCGATCCAGCGATCGATCACCGGCTGCGCGGCCTCCTTCCAGCGCGCCACTTCCTCGGGCGGCATCTGGTGGATCTCGTTGCCGTTGGCCAAGGTCGCCTCGCGGCCCGGCGCGTCGTATTCGGCCATGACGCCCGAGGCGAAGGCGGCGAGCTTTGCCCCGCTCTCGGCATCGAGCGCGGCGCGCAGATCCTCGGGCAGGCTGTCATACCTGGCCTTGTTCATCGCCAGCACGAAGGCCGTTGTGTAAAGCGCGTGATCGCCCGGAAACTCAGTGTGGTGGCCCGTCAGCTCATGCACCTTGATCGAGGGCACCACCTCCCACGGGATCACCATCCCGTCGATCACACCCTTCGACAGCGCCTCGGGCGCGGCGGGCAGCGGCATGCCGATCGCCTCGGCCCCCAGTTCCGACAGAAGCTGCGAGATGATGCGTGTCGGCGCCCGCAGCGTCTTGCCCTGCATGTCTTCGAGCGTATGGATCGGCTCTTTCGCGTGGATCACGCCGGGGCCGTGCACCCAGCCGGCCAGGATGTGCACATCGGCGAAATCGCTTTGCTGCAACTCGTCCTCGATCAGCTGCTGATAGGCGAGCCCGGTGGCCACCGGATCGGTCATCATGAAGGGCAGCTCGATCACCTCGGTGCGCGGCGAGCGGCCGGGCGCGAAGCCCACCACCGTCATCGCGATATCCACCGCGCCGTCTGTCGCCTGCTGGAGCAGGTCGCCCGGCCCCCCGCCCAGCGACATGCCGTCGAAATGCTGGATCTCCAGCCTGCCGCCGCTCGCCTCGGCCACGCGCTCGCCCCAGGGCACCAGGATGTGCCTGGGCAGCGTCGCGCCCGAGGGCAGGAACTGGTGCAGCCTCAGCACCACGTCCTGCGCCGCCACGGGCGCGGCGGAAAACAGCGCCAGCGCCGCGGCCATGCCGCAGGCCAGCCAGGTGCGTTTCGGATGTGCGGAATGTCTCACGTTGATTACCTCCCATTGGCACGGCCGGCAACGTGCCGGCCGCGATGGGCATTGATAACGCGGAGCGGGCCGCGCCCCCAACCAAAATGGTTGCGGACGCGACTTTTTCTGCTTCGGCCTACATCGCCTCTTTTTCGGCGATCAGCTCGCGGGCGCGGTCGATCAGCGCCTGGCCGTCGATGTCCTTGCCGTTCATCTCTTCCACCCAGGCGTCGATGACCGGCTGCGAGGCCTCTTTCCAGCGCGCGACCTCGTCTTCCGGCAGGGTCACGATCGTGTTGCCGGCGGCCACGGCGATGTCGCGGCCCGGCTTGTCGTATTCGAACATCACGTCGGCCGCCATCTTGGCCAGCACCGCGCCGGAATGTTCGTCGATGATGGCGCGCAGATCCTCGGGCAGGCTGTCATACTTGGCCTTGTTCATCGCCAGCACGATCGTCGCCGTATAGAGCGCCTCGTCGCCAGAGAACTCGGTGTGGTTGGTGATCAGCTCGGCCAGCTTGATCGAGGGCGTCACCTCCCACGGGATCACCGTGCCGTCGATCACGCCTTTCGACAGCGCCTCGGGCACCGCCGGCACCGGCATGCCCACCGGCTCGGCCCCGAGCTCGGTCAGCAGGTTGTTGATGATGCGGGTCGGGCCGCGCATCTTCAGGCCGGCCATGTCTTCCAGCGTCTCCACCCCGTTCTCGGAATGCACGAGGCCGGGCCCGTGCACCCAGGCGCCGAGGATCTTCAGATCGCTGTATTCGTTCTGCGAGAAATCCTCGTCCACCATCTGCTGGAAGGCCAGCGAGGTGGCGATCGGATCGGTCATGATGAAGGGCAGCTCGAAGACTTCCGAACGCGGGAAGCGGCCGGGCGTGTAGCCCGTGAGCGTCATCACCATGTCGACGGCGCCGTCCTGCGCCTGCTGGATCAGGTCGCCGGGGCGGCCGCCGAGCGACATGCCGTCGTAATGCTCGATCACGATGCGGCCGTCCGAGGCTTCGGTGATGCCTTCGGCCCAGGGCTTGAGGATGTGCTTGGGCACGGTCGCGACCGGCGGCAGGAACTGGTGCAGTTTCAGCGTCACTTCCTGCGCCGCGGCGGTGAGCGGCGAAAGCGTGATGGCGGCGGCGAGCGCCGCACTGGCGAGAAGGGCGCGGCGGCCCGGAATCAGTGTCATGTCAAACCTCCCATTTCACTGCATGAAACGCAGTCTCGTGGCGACAGGCAATCCAGAAATTGTTCGACCTGTCAACATTCTTCCCGGTCTGTTTTCGCGCGGGGGCCGGCCGCGACGGGCCGGAGCGGCGAAAGACCGATCAGCGGAACACGGGCGCCCGCTTTTCGAGGAAGGCGCGCAGCCCCTCCTCGGCATCGGGCGTCGTCTGGCTGAGCGCGGCGGCGAGGCTTTCGGTGAACAGCCCGTCGGCGCGGCTCATGTCGTCGATGCGCGACAGCGCGTTGACCATCAGGTAATTCGACATCGGCGCGTTGCGGGCGATCTTGCCGGCCAGCTTCATCGCCAGCGGCAGCGCCTCGCCCGCGCCCACGGCGTAATGCGCCAGCCCCAGGGCCGCGCCTTCCTGGGCGTCGTAGGTGCGCCCGGTCAGCATCATCTCGGTCATCCGGTCGGCGCCCAGGATGCGGCCCACCCGCACCGTCGCCCCGCCGCCCACGAAGATGCCGCGCCTTCCTTCGGGCAGGCGGAACTGCACGTCGGGCTCGGCGATGCGGACATGGGTGGCGCAGGCCAGTTCCAGCCCGCCGCCCATCACCGCGCCCTGCATGGCCGAGACGACGGGCAGCCCGCCGAACTGGATCGCCTCCATCACCCGGTGCCAGTTGCGCGAATGGTGCATCACCTCTTCGGCCGGGCGGCGCACATGCTCCGACAGATCGAGGCCCGAACAGTAATGCCCCGCCGTGCCCGTCAGCACCACGACGCGCACGCCCTCGGGGGGTGCTGCGAAGAACGCGTCGAGCGCGGCGAGAAGCGTGTCGTTCATCGCGTTGCGCTTGTCGGGGCGATACATGGTGAGCACGGCGACATCGCCCTCGATCTCGCGTTTCAGAACCTCTGCCTGCGCCGCTTCGTCGCTCATGTCACCTCCCTTGGCCTGGCCCTGATCCGGCCTGTGCCTGCCAGTATCCGCCCTTTGGCTGCGGGTTTTGGTTAGCCCAGAATTGTTCGGTTGAATAGCAGTTTCTTTCCGGTATCAAGGGGCCCAGAGAGGGAGGAGCCCCGATGGTAGATTTCACCAAGGTCCGCGCGATCGACATCCACACCCACGCGGAAGAGCCCTGCGGCTGCCACAGCGATGACGGCTACGACGATCTGCAGACGACGATGGCGCGCTATTTCGGCGCCCCGTGGGAGCATCCGCCGACCATCCCCGAGACCGCCGCCCATTACCGCGAGCAGAACATCGCCGCGGTGATCTTCCCCGTCGATGCCGAGCGCGAGACGGGCTATCGCCGCTATTCCAACGACGAGGTGATCGAGCTGGTCAAGCAGAACGACGACGTTCTGATCCCGTTCGCCTCGATCGACCCGTGGAAGGGCAAGATGGCGGTGCGCGAGGCGAAGCGCCTGATCGAGGAGCACGGGATCAAGGGCTTCAAGTTCCACCCCACCTACCAGGGCTTCTATCCCAACGACCGGATGGCCTATCCGTTCTACAAGCTGTTGGAGGACAATGGCTGCATCGCCCTGTTCCATACCGGTCAGACGGGCGTCGGCTCGGGCATGCCGGGGGGCAACGGGATGCGGCTGAAGTTCTCCAACCCGATGTATCTCGACGATGTGGCGGTGGATTTCCCCGACCTGAAGATCATCGCGGCGCATCCCTCCTTCCCTTGGCAGGAAGAGGCGCTGGCCGTGGCCCAGCACAAGCCCAACGTCTATATCGACCTGTCGGGCTGGTCGCCGAAATACTTCCCGCCGATCCTGGTGCGCTACTGCAACTCGATCCTTAAGCACAAGATGCTGTTCGGGTCCGACTGGCCGATGATCGCGCCGGAGCGCTGGCTGAACGCGTTCGAGCAGATCGAGATCAAGGACGAGGTGCGCCCGCTGATCCTGAAGGAGAACGCGATGAAGCTGCTGGGGGTGGCGTAGGGGCCGCCATCCTGCGCAACGGTAGCGCGAGCGCCGCCCCGTGGGATGGCGCCTGCGACGTTGGAGTTGGGCGCTTTATGGTGGCCAGTTACATCCGCACTCACGGCAGCGCGGGACGATAGCGATAGCGCCACCCCGCCCGGACGGGGCGGCGCTCGCGCGGCGGGGCTGCGCCCCTTGTTCCGCGCGGGAGGCTTCGTCTCTCAATTTGCAGAGCAACATGAGCGCGAGGGCCGCCCCGTGGGGTGGCGCATCCGACGCCGGTATTGGGCGCTTTATGGCCGCCAAGCCCCTCCGCACTCACGGCACCGCGAGACGATAGCAATAGCGCCACCCCGCCCGGACGGGGCGGCGCTCGCGCGGCGCGCTACGCGCTTGATTCCGCGCGGGGAGGCTGCGCCTCCCTGGTTCTCTGCGGGGCGCGGTGCTCCCGCCCCTTCTCGGCGCGCTTTCGCGCGCGCTCAAAGCGTTGGGCCGGGCCGGGGGCGCTGCCCCCGGACCCCCGGGATATTTGAGACGCAAAGACGAGGGCGGACTGGCGCAACGGGAGCGCGGGCGGCTCCGCCGCTCAGACCGCCAGCACCCGCGGGTCGTCGCTGTACAGCGCCTCGGCCAGGTCGGCACGGTTGGCGAGGATCCGGCGCTGGTTGAGCGAGCCCTTGTCGGTCATCTCGCCGCGATCCAGGTCCGGCGGATCGGCCATCATGATCAGCCGCCGCACCCGCGTGGCCGATCCCGTCGCCGCCCCGGCGAAGGCCGCAAGCTTCTCGTGCAGCGCCGCGCGCACCTCGGGCGCCGCCAGCAGCGCCTCGCCCTCCAGCCCCGGCGCCAGCCGTCCCAGCGCCGCCCAGTCGGGCAGCGCCAGCGCGCCCAGCCTGTCGCGCCCCTCGCCCGCGATCACCACGTCGCGGATCAGCCCGCCGAACGCATCGACCATCGCCGCGCGCAGCGGGCCCACCGCCACCCATGTGCCGGTGGCGAGCTTGAAGTTCTCGGCCGTGCGCCCGTCGAAGAAGAAGCCGCGCGACAGATCGTCGGGGTCGGCCGGGCGCAGCGCGTCGCCCAGGCAGTAGAAGCCCTCGTCATCCAGCATCTCGGCCGACTTGCCCGGATCGCCGTAGTAACCCGGCGTGATCGAGGGCGAGCGCAGCCGCGCCTCCAGCTTGCCGCCATTGGGCACCAGCTTCAGCACCACCCCGCGCGCCGGCACGCCGACATTGCCCGGCGCCGCCTGCGGCTCGGTCGCGGCCAGCGCGAAGGGGCCCGTCTCGGTCGCGCCGAGCGCCGTGGCCAGCAGAACCTCCTGCCCCCGCGCCTCGCGCGAATGGCGCTTTAGCGCATCCCATGTGTGCTGCGCCATGCCGGCGCCCGCATACATCATCATGTCGAGCCGCGAGAAAAAATGGTCGCGCAGCGCCGCATCCTCCTCGAAGGCGCGCACCAGCGCCTCGTAGCCGGCGGGCACGTTGAAATACCAGGTCGGCGCGATCTCGCGCAGGTTGCGGATCGTCTCGGCGATGCCGGCGGGCGTCGGCTTGCCGTCGTCGATATGGTAGGTGCCGCCATGGGTGAGCGCGAGGTGGAAGGCCTTGTTGCCGCTCGCCGTGTGGTTCCACGGCGCCCAATCCACCAGCACCGGCGGGCGGCGGGTGAGGAAGCGGTAGCAATCGGTGACCATCGCCATGTTGGCGGTCAGCATGCCCTGGCTGTTGATCACCGCCTTGGGCGATCCGGTGGAGCCCGAGGTGAAGAGATACTTGGCCACCGTATCGGGCGTCAGCGCGGCGAAGGCGGCATCGGCGGCCTCGCCCGGAGCGGTGCCACGCAGGGCATCCATCGTCGCCGCGCCGTCGGGAGCGTTCACGCTGCACAGCGTCACGTGAGCGCCCGGTTCGCCCGCGAGACAGTCCAGCGCGCCGGCATAGGCCGCGCCGTCGCGCGCGAAGACGAGGCCGGGCTGCAGCAGCGCGTAGATGTCGCGCAGCTTGGCGTAATCGGTGGAGACCAGCGAATAGGCGGTCGAGAGCGGCGCGAAGGGCACGCCCACGTAATGGCAGGAAAGCGCCAGCAACGCGTGGTCGAGCGAGTTCTCCGACAGGATCAGGACGGGCCGCTCGGGGCCCAGCCCCATCTCCAGCAGCGCGGTGCCGATGCGCCGCGCGGCATCGAGAACCTCGGCGAAGGTCAGCCGCTGCCAGTCGCCGCCACCCAGCGCCCGCTGCGCCAGGTAGGGCGCATCGGGCGTCTCGCGCGCCCAATGCACCAGCAGATCGGGGATCGCGCGCGCCGGTTCCGGCAGCGCGCCCTTCTGCTCCATCAGGATCGTGCCGTCATCGCGGCGCGTGATCTCGAATTCCGGCGTCCAGAATTCCGCCATCTGCCCCCCCTCTGTCTGCACTGTTCCCGGCCTGCCCCTGCCCCGCTCAGCGCGGCGCCATGCGGATCGCCCCGTCGAGCCGGATGACCTCGCCGTTGAGGTAGTCGTTCTCGACGATATGGGCGACGAGCGCGGCGAACTCCGCCGGGCTGCCCAGCCGCGCCGGCATCGGCACCTGCTTGCCGAGGCTGTCCTGCACATCCTGCGGCAGCCCCTCGAGCATCGGCGTGAGGAAGATGCCCGGCGCCACCGTGGCCACGCGGATGCCCAGCTGCGACAGGTCGCGCGCCATCGGCAGGGTCATCCCCACCACGCCGCCCTTGGAGGCCGCATAGGCCACCTGCCCGATCTGCCCCTCATAGGCGGCAACGGAGGCGGTGTTGACGATCACCCCGCGGCTGCCGTGATCGTCGAGCGGATCGGCCTGCGACATGGCCAGCGCCGCCTGCGAGGCGCAGTTGAAACTGCCGATCAGGTTGATGCCGATCACCTTGGCGAACAAAGCCGGATCATGCGCCGCCCCGCGCGAGACGGTCTTTGCCGCCGGGCCGATCCCGGCGCAGTTCATCAGCACCCGCAGCGGCACGCCACGCCCGGTGACGCGGCTCATCGCCTCGGCCACGGCACCCGCATCGCTCACGTCCACCCGCTCGAAATGCCCGCCCAGCTGCTCGGCCCGCGCCGTGCCCGCCTCTTCGTTCATGTCGAAGATCGTCACCTGCGCGCCCGCCTCGGCCAGCCGCGCGGCCACCGCCGCGCCCAGCCCCGAGGCGCCGCCGGTCACGATGGCGGCCATGTCCTTGCTGATCTTCATGTCTGTTCCTCCCCTTCCGTGACGACATGCACCCGCCCGAGCAGCGCGCAGAGCGTCTGCATCTCGGCGGCACTGAGCCCGGCGAAGGCCCTGTCTTCGTGTTCGCGCACCGCCTTGAGCGCGCGGGCATAATGCGCCTCGCCCGCCTCAGTGGCCTGCAACGCATAGGCGCGCCGGTCGGTGACCAGCTTGCGCCGCTCGATCAGGTCGCGCGTCTCCAGCTCGTCGACGATCACCACGGTGCCCGAGCGTTCGATCCCCAGCGCGCGCGACATGTCGGATTGCGAGATGCCGGGATTGCCCACCACCAGCGACAGCACCGAGAAGCTGCGCTGGGTCAGGCCCAGCGGCTCGAGCGTGGCGCGGAAATCGACGTGGACGGCCATGTAGGCGCGCTTGAGGTTGTAGCCGGCGAGGCCGAGCAGATCCTGCTGGTTCACCGGCTCGCCGCCGTTGCGGGGCATGGGTGCGTCGCGCGCCATACCGCTCCTCCCGATTGTTACGCTACCGAACAATGCCGGAAATGGCGGGGCCCCGCAAGGCCCCGCGCGACGCGGCCGGGTGCGGCCGCGATCACTCGGTGACGCGCACGTCCTGCATCACGTCGGGCGCGCCGATCACGGCGCCGTTCGGGCCCTCGCCGCGCTTGATGGCGTTCACCACGTCCATCCCGCCGGTCACCGCGCCCACCACGGTATATTGCCCGTCGAGATGCGGGGCCGGCTCGAAGACGATGAAAAACTGCGAATTGGCCGAGTTCGGATCGGGCGTGCGCGCCATGCCCACGACGCCCGCCTCGAAGGACCGGTCCGAGAACTCGGCCGGCAGGTCGGGCAGAGACGACCCGCCGGTGCCGGCCTTGCCCATGTCGCGGCCCACGCGGCCGAACTCCACGTCGCCGGTCTGGGCCATGAAGCCGTCGATCACCCGGTGGAAGACGACGCCGTCATAGGCGCCCTCTTCCGCCAGCGTGGTGATCCGCTCGACGTGCTGGGGCGCCACATCCTCGAAGAGGTCGATCGTGACGGTGCCGTTCGCCTCGCCCGCGATGTCGATCTCCAGCCCCGTGGCAAGCGCGGGGGCGGCGGCGAAGGCGGCGATGGAAGCGAGAGCGAACTTACGCATCGGCGGCCACCTTGACCGAAATCATCCGGTCGGGATTGGCGGGCGGCTCGCCGCGGGTGATGGCATCCACATGCTCCATCCCCGAGACGACGCGGCCATAGACCGTGTATTGCCCGTTGAGGAAATGGTTGTCCTTGAAATTGATGAAGAACTGCGAATTGGCCGAATTGGGGTTCGACGAACGCGCCGCGCCCAGCGTGCCGCGATCATGCGGCAGCTTGGAGAACTCGGCCGGCAGATCCGGCAGGTCCGAGCCGCCGGTGCCGGCGAGGCGGATGTTGAAATCCTTTTCCATGTTGCCGTTCGCCACATCGCCCGTCTGTGCCATGAAGCCGTCGATCACGCGGTGGAAGGCGACGTTGTCATAGGCGCCGGCGCGCGCCAGTTCCTTCATGCGCTCGACATGTTTGGGCGCCACGTCGGGCAGCAGCTGGATCGTGACGGTGCCGCCCTTGAGCTCCATCAGGATCGTGTTTTCCGGGTCTTTGATCTCGGCCATCGGGACTACCTCCATGCATTCGGCGGCACACTAGGGCGGCCCGCCGCCGCCGCCAAGGGCGGATTGACGCGGGCCCCCGGACACGGTTCATAGGGGCGAGAGGCAATGCCCCCGATGCGAGGATGCGCAAGTGGATTTCAAGACGCTCGACGACATGGACCTGGCCGGCAAGCACGTGCTGGTGCGGGTGGATATCAACGTGCCGGTCGAGGATGGCCGCGTGACCGATGCCACGCGGATCGAGCGCATCGTGCCGACCGTGAACGATATCCTCGAGGCCGGCGGCCGCCCGATCCTGGTGGCGCATTTCGGCCGGCCCAAGGGCAAGGCGGTGCCCGAGATGTCGCTCAAGGTGACGGTGCCGGCGCTCGAGGCGGCGCTGGGGCGCAAGGTGACCTTCGCGGGCGACGATCCCGACAAGCCCAACAAGGCCTGGGTGGCGCAGATGGGCGATGGCGACGTGCTGCTGCTGGAAAACATCCGTTTCGATCCGCGCGAAGAGGCCAACGATGCCGGTCTCGCCGCCGAGCTGGGCGCGCTGGCCGAGATCTATTGCAACGATGCGTTTTCCGCCGCGCACCGCGCCCATGCCTCGACCGAGGGCGTGGCGCGGCTGCTGCCCGCCTGCGCCGGGCGGCTGATGCAGGCCGAGCTCGAGGCGCTCGACGCAGCACTCGGCAACCCCAAGCGCCCCGTCGTGGCGCTGGTGGGGGGCGCCAAGGTCTCGACCAAGCTCGATCTGCTGGGCAACCTGGTGGCCAAGGTCGACAGCCTGGTGATCGGCGGCGGCATGGCCAACACCTTCCTCGCCGCGCAGGGCGTGGATGTGGGCAAGTCGCTGTGCGAACATGACCTGGCCGATACGGCGCGCGAGATCATGGCCAAGGCCGAGGCGGCGGGCTGCGCGATCGTGCTGCCGGTCGACGTGGTCGTGGCGCGCGAATTCGCCGCCGGCGCCGCGCACGAGGTGGTGGCCGCCGAGGACTGCCCCGCCGACGCGATGATCCTCGATGCCGGGCCCGAGAGCGTGGCGCGGATCGAGGACGCCTTCGCCAATGCCGCGACGCTGATCTGGAACGGCCCGCTCGGCGCTTTCGAGATCCCCCCCTTCGACGCGGCGACCAACGCCGCCGCCCGCCGCGCGGCGGAGCTGACGCGCGAAGGCGGGCTGGTCAGCGTGGCCGGCGGCGGCGATACCGTGGCCGCGCTCAACGCCGCCGGCGCGGCGGAGGATTTCACCTATGTCTCCACCGCCGGCGGCGCCTTCCTGGAATGGATGGAGGGCAAGCCCCTGCCCGGCGTCGCGGCGCTGGAGGGCTGAGGGGCTCGCCCCGCGATTGAAACCGGCCCGGCGCGCGCGACAATCCGGCCCTGGGCGCGGATTGTCGGCGCGGAATCAAACCGTTAGCGCAACCAGGTTTGCGCCCCCCCGCGCCTTCGCCTAGAGACGGGCGCGTGGCGGCAAATCACGGGAAGGACGGGTTCGATGGATCAGCAGCAGGCCGAACAGATGCGCAACAAGGGCGGCTTCATCGCCGCGCTCGACCAGTCGGGCGGCTCCACCCCCAAGGCGCTGCGGCTCTACGGGATCGGCGAGGATGCCTATGACGGCGAGGAAGAGATGTTCTCGCTCATCCACGCGATGCGCGCCCGGATCGTGCAATCGCCCGCCTTCACCGGCGACAAGGTGATCGCCGCGATCCTGTTCGAGCGCACCATGGATGGCGAGATCGGCGGCATGCCGGCGGCGCAATACCTGTGGGAAAAGCGCGGCGTGGTGCCGTTCCTGAAGGTCGACAAGGGGCTGGAGGCCGAGGCCGACGGCGTGCAGCTGATGAAGCCGATGCCGGGGCTGGATGCGCTGCTGTCGCGCGCGGTGGAGAAGGGGATCTTCGGCACCAAGATGCGCTCGGTCATCAACGCGGCCTCGGCGTCGGGCATCGCCGCCATCGCCGATCAGCAATTCGAGGTGGGCCGCCAGATCCTGGGCCACGGGCTGGTGCCGATCCTGGAGCCCGAGGTCTCGATCTCGATCGCCGACAAGGCCGAGGCCGAGACGCTGCTGCGCGACGCGCTGCTGGAGCGGCTGGATAGCCTGCCCGACGGAGCCGAGATCATGCTGAAGCTGACCCTGCCCGAGGAAGACAACCTCTATCGCCCGCTGGTCGACGATCCGCGCGTGATGCGCGTGGTGGCGCTGTCGGGCGGCTATTCGCGCGACGAGGCGAATGCCCGGCTGGCGCGGAATGCGGGGGTGATCGCGTCGTTCTCGCGCGCGCTGACCGAGGGGCTTTCCGCGCAGCAGAGCGACGAGGAATTCGACCGCACGCTGGGCGCCACGATCGATTCGATCCACGCGGCCTCGGTCGCCGGCTGAGCCCGGCGCAACGGTAGCGCGAGTGCCGCCCCGTGGGGTGGCGCAAGCGCGGCGCGCTACGCGCTTATCCCGCGCGGGCGGCTGCGCCGCCGAGGCACTTCCGGGGAGATGGGTCTCAGTGCAACGGTAGCGCGAGGGCCGCCCCGTGGGGTGGCGCTTCCAAGGTGGGTGTTGCGCAGTTTATGGCAGCCAAGTCCCTCCCAACTCACCGCATCGCGAACGGCCAGTAAAAGCGCCACCCCGCCCCGACGGGGCGGCGCTCGCGCGGCGGGGCTGCGCCCCTTGTCCCGCGCGGGCGGCTGCGCCGCGTGATCCTTCGAGGCTCGTCTCGCACAACGGAAGTGCGAGGGCCGCTCCGCCCGGACGGGCCTCTCGAACATTGCTTCGCAATGTTCTGCCGGCAGGCGACTGCTTCGCAGTCGCCAGAGGCGGCGCTCGCGCGGCGGGCTTCGCCCTTGTCCCGCGCGGGGGCGCTGCGCGCCCCAATACCGTCAAAAAACCTTCAAACGTGATCGCGCGGGGGATTCACAAACCGATTCGCCTGTGCCATGATTCGTCCACGCGCCCGCCAGAGGTGCATGAGGCAGAGATGATCCATCGCGCAGCAACCAGGTGCCACAGATGAGCGCCCCGCGCCGCCGCAGCGGCTTGGGCACCGCGCTTTATTTCGCCGTGGTCTTCCCGCTCGGCGCCTATTTCGCCTTCGCCTCCGTCCAGGGCGATTACGGCCTCTTCCGTCGCATCCAGATCGACGCCGAAGTCTCCGAACTCCGCGCCGAGGTCGCCCGGCTCGACACCTCCATCGCGCTGATGGCCAACAAGACCCGCCGCCTGTCGGATGATTACCTCGATCTCGACCTGCTCGACGAACAGGCCCGCGACGTGCTGGGCTTCGTGCGCTCCGACGAGATCGTCATCCGCTGAAACGCGCCACCCCGCCCCACCAAAACCGCCCCCTGTTTCCCCCAGGGCAAAATGCGCTACACTCCGATCGTCACATGGGATATGAGATGGTTTAACATTAAACCATCTCCGTGAGGGAGGAGCGCCAATGGCCGCGACCAGAGCCGCGAAGAAACCCAACCTGTCGAAGGAAGAGCTCACCGGCTTCTACCGCGACATGCTGCTCATCCGCCGGTTCGAGGAAAAGGCCGGCCAGCTCTACGGGATGGGCCTGATCGGCGGCTTCTGCCACCTCTATATCGGCCAGGAAGCCGTCGTCGTCGGCCTCGAGGCCGCCGCGAAGGAAGGCGACAAGCGCGTCACCTCCTACCGCGATCACGGTCACATGCTGGCCTGCGGGATGGACCCGAAGGGCGTGATGGCCGAGCTCACGGGCCGCGAGGGCGGCTATTCCAAGGGCAAGGGCGGCTCGATGCACATGTTCTCCAAGGAAAAGCACTTCTACGGCGGCCACGGCATCGTCGGCGCCCAGGTGCCGATCGGCGCCGGCCTCGCCTTCTCCGACAAGTATCGCGGCAACGACAACGTCACCTTCACCTATTTCGGCGACGGCGCCGCCAACCAGGGCCAGGTCTACGAGACCTACAACATGGCCGAGCTGTGGGATCTGCCCTGCATCTTCGTGATCGAGAACAACCAGTACGCGATGGGCACCTCGGTCGCCCGCTCCACCAAGTCGAAAACGCTGTGGGAACGCGGCGCCGCCTACGGGATCGAGGGCGAAGAAGTCGACGGGATGGACGTGATCGCCGTGCGCGATGCCGGGCTGAAGGCCACCGAATACTGCCGCGCCGGCAAGGGCCCCTACATCCTCGAGGTCAAGACCTACCGCTATCGCGGGCATTCCATGTCGGACCCGGCGAAATACCGCACCCGCGAGGAAGTGCAGAAGATGCGCGACGAACGCGACCCGATCGAAAGCGTCCGCAAGCTGCTGCTCGAAGGCAAGCACGCCACCGAGGAGGATCTCAAGGCCGTGGACAAGGAGATCAAGGATATCGTGAACGAGGCCGCCGAATTCGCCAAGGAAAGCCCCGAACCCGATGTGAGCGAACTCTGGACCGACATCTACGCCGATGTCGCGCCCCAGGAAGAAGACGCCTGAGGGGAGAGAGACAATGGCAACCGAGATCCTGATGCCCGCCCTGTCGCCCACGATGGAAGAGGGCACCCTGGCCAAGTGGCTGAAGAAGGAAGGCGACACCGTATCGGCCGGCGACATCATCGCCGAGATCGAGACCGACAAGGCGACGATGGAATTCGAGGCGGTGGATGAGGGCACGCTGGGCCGCATCCTGGTGGCCGAGGGCACCGAGGGCGTGAAGGTCAACACGCCGATCGCCGTGCTGGTGGAGGAAGGCGAAAGCGCCGACGATATCGAGGTGAGCGACACTCCCGCCGGGAACGCGGCCGAAACCGCCGCCAAGCCCGCCGAGACACCGGCCGAAGCCTCGAACGAAAAGAGCCCCGCCGCCCCCGCCCAGGCCGCGCCTGCAAAGGCCGACCGCTCGCCCGACTGGCCCGAAGGCACCGAGCTGCGCGAGCAGACGGTGCGCGAGGCGCTGCGCGATGCCATGGCCGAGGAAATGCGCCGCGACGAGACGGTCTACCTGATGGGCGAGGAGGTCGCCGAATACCAGGGCGCCTACAAGATCTCGCAGGGCCTGCTCGACGAGTTCGGCGCCAAGCGCGTGATCGACACGCCGATCACCGAACACGGCTTCGCCGGGCTGGCCGTCGGCGCGGCCTTCGGCGGGTTGCGCCCGATCGTGGAATTCATGACCTTCAACTTCGCCATGCAGGCGATCGACCAGATCATCAACTCCGCGGCCAAGACGCTCTACATGTCGGGCGGCCAGATGGGCGCGCCGATGGTCTTCCGCGGCCCCAACGGCGCGGCGGCCCGTGTCGGCGCCCAGCACAGCCAGGATTACGCCGCCTGGTATTCCGCGATCCCCGGCCTGAAAGTGGCGATGCCCTATTCGGCCTCTGATGCGAAGGGCCTGCTGAAGACGGCGATCCGCGATCCCAACCCGGTGATCTTCCTGGAAAACGAGATCCTCTACGGCAAGAGCTTCGAGGTGCCGGTGCTCGACGATTTCACCGTTCCCTTCGGCAAGGCCCGCATCTGGCGCGAAGGCAGCGACGTGACGATCGTGAGCTTCGGCATCGGCATGACCTATGCGCTGGAAGCGGCCGAGAAGCTGGCCGGTGACGGGATCGAGGCCGAGGTGATCGACCTGCGCACCCTGCGCCCGCTCGATTACGGCACGCTCCTGGAGAGCGTGAAGAAAACCAATCGCTGCGTCACCGTGGAAGAGGGCTTCCCCGTCGGCTCGATCGGCAACCACCTGTCGGCCTGGCTGATGCAGAACGCCTTCGACTGGCTCGACGCGCCGGTCATCAACTGCACCGGCAAGGACGTGCCGATGCCCTATGCCGCCAACCTGGAAAAGCTGGCCCTGGTCACCACCGACGAGGTGATCGAGGCGGTGCGCCAGGTCACCTATCGCTGAGGGGGAGCCGCCATGCCTACCGAGATTCTCATGCCCGCGCTGTCGCCCACGATGGAAGAGGGCACGCTGGCGAAATGGCTGGTGAAGGAGGGCGATACCGTCTCTTCCGGCGATCTGCTGGCCGAGATCGAGACCGACAAGGCCACGATGGAATTCGAGGCGGTCGACGAGGGGACGATCGGCAAGATCCTGGTGGCCGAGGGCACCGAGGGGGTTAAGGTGAACACCGCCATCGCCGTGCTGCTGGAGGATGGTGAGAGCGCCGACGAGATCGGCGCGGCCTCGGGCAAGGCCGAGACGGCGGCACCTTCGGAGGAAAGCGGTGAGGCCAAGCCGGTGCCGCGCGAGGCGCAGCCGGGGCCGGAGGCCGGTGGAGACAAGGGTGGCGAGGTGGCCAAGGCGCCCCCTGCCCCGGTCAAGGATGGCGAGCGCATCTTCGCCTCGCCGCTGGCCCGCCGGATCGCCAAGGAGAAGGGCATCGACCTCGTGCAGATCAAGGGATCGGGCCCCAAGGGCCGGATCGTGAAGGCCGATCTGGAAGGCGCCCAGCCCGCCGCTGCCGCGCCCGCTGGGAAGGCCGCACCCGAGGCTGCGAAGGCTGCCAGCGCCCATACCGCGCCCGCCGGCATGGATGCGGGCACCGTGGCCAAGATGTACGAGGGCCGCGACTACCAGGAGGTCAAGCTCGACGGCATGCGCCGCACCATCGCCGCGCGGCTCACCGAGGCCAAGCAGACGATCCCGCATTTCTACCTGCGCCGCGACATCCGGCTGGACGCGCTGCTGAAGTTCCGGGGCGAGCTGAACGCCGCGCTCGAGGGGCGCGGCGTGAAGCTGTCGGTCAACGATTTCATCATCAAGGCCTGCGCGCTGGCGCTTCAGCAGGTGCCCGCGGCCAATGCCGTCTGGGCGGGCGACCGGATCCTGCAGCTCAAGCCGTCGGACGTGGCGGTGGCCGTGGCGATCGAGGGCGGCCTGTTCACGCCGGTGCTGAAGGACGCGCATCTGAAATCGCTCTCGGCGCTGTCGGCCGAGATGAAGGATCTCGCCACCCGCGCCCGCGACCGCAAGCTCGCGCCGCATGAATACCAGGGCGGCAGCTTCGCCGTGTCGAACCTCGGCATGTACGGGATCGACAATTTCGACGCCGTCATCAACCCGCCGCACGGCGCGATCCTGGCGGTGGGTGCCGGGGTGAAGAAGCCGGTCGTGGGCAAGGATGGCGAGCTGAGCGTGGCGACGGTGATGTCGGTGACGCTGTCGGTGGATCACCGCGTGATCGACGGCGCGCTGGGGGCCGAGCTGCTGCAGGCGATCGTGGAGAACCTGGAGAACCCGGTCACGATGCTGGCCTGAGGGACAGGGGCCGGCGAGCCCTCGCCCGAAGCCCTGCCGCGCGGAACAAGGGCGTAGCCCGCCGCGCGAGCGCCACCCCACGGGGCGGCCTTCGCGCTCCGTTGCGTTACACCTCCCTCGTCTTTGCGTCTCAAATATCCCGGGGGTCCGGGGGCAGCGCCCCCGGCCCGCCCGCCGCAGGCGGTCCGAAGGACGATACTCCCACGGCCGAAACCCTCCCGCGCGGGACAAGGGCGAAGCCCGCCGCGCGAGCGCCGCCCCGTCCCGGCGGGGTGGCGCTTTGGCTAGCGGCCCGCGCTACAGTGAGGTTCGGCGGCCCTTGGCCACCATAAAGCGCCCAACACCGACGTCGGCAGCGCCACCCCACGGGGCGGCTCTCGCGCTCCCGTTGCGCTACTCCGCCCGCTCCACCATCCACCTCGCGATCATCAGGTCCAGATGCGCGCCGCCGCCATTCTTGTAGAGGCTCCCCGCCCCGCGCTCGGGCACCACATCCCCGCGCAAAAGATCGTAGAGGTCGCCCACGATATCCGCCTCGCCGATCACCCCCGCCGCCAGCGGGATCGCGATCTCGCCGATATGCGCGGTGCTCTCGCGGCTGTCCACGAAGACCCGCAGCGCCTGCAACGCCGCATCGTCCGCCTCGCGCATGTCGGCCTTGAAGGCGCCCACCAGGTCGAGATGCACATGCGGCTCCAGCCACGCCCCGCGCAGGATCGGCTCCGTCGCCATCGTCGCCGCCGCCACGATATCCGCCCCGCGCAGGGCCGCGCGCAGATCGCCCGCCGCCTCGGCCGGCACGCCCTGCGCCACGAGCCGCGCGGCCAGCGCCTGCGCGCCCGCCGGGCTGCGGTTCCAGATCCGCACCGCCTCCAGCCCCGGATAGATCGCCGCGTACCCTTCGGCCAGCGCGCCCGCCACGGCGCCGGCCCCGCAGATCACCAGCACGCGGGGATCGCGCCGCGCCAGCAGCTTCGCGCCCAGCAGCGAATCCGCCACCGTCTTCCACCGCGTCACCGAAGCGAAATCCACCGCCGCCGCCGCGGCGCCATCATCACCATAGACCAGCATCGCGCCCTGAACCGAGGGCAGCCCCAGCGCCGCGTTGCCCGGCCGCACCGTGAAGGTCTTCACGCCCGCGCCCAGCCCCTCGATCCGGGCCGCGCGGGCCATCAGCGTGTCGTCGCCCGGCCCGAGGAACACGTCGCCCAGCTCGGCCCGCGCCAGGCGGTGCCCGGCCTCCAGCGCCGCCACCGCGCCGGGCCAGTCGAGCCGGCCCTCCAGCGCGTCGGCGCCGATCAGGCGCATCGCGCCCTAGTCCGACCGGCCCAGAAGCTGGTTCATCGAGACCGAAGGCTGATCGCAGCCCGCCTCGCCCACGATCCGCGCCGGCACGCCGGCCACCGTCTTGCAGGGCGGCACATCCGACAGCACGACCGAGCCGGCGGCGATGCGCGAGCAATGGCCGATCGAGATGTTGCCCAGCACCTTCGCCCCCGCGCCGATCAGCACGCCGTCGCCGATCTTGGGGTGGCGATCCTCGTCTTCCTTGCCGGTGCCGCCCAGCGTCACCGAATGCAGGATCGAGACATTGTCGCCCACCACCGCCGTCTCGCCGAAGACGATGGAATGCGCGTGATCGAGGAACATGCCCTTGCCCACCCGGCAGGCGGGGTGGATATCCACGCCGAACTGTTCCGAGATCCGCATCTGGAAGAAATACGCCAGGTCGCGCCGCCCCTCGCGCCACAGCCAATGGCCCACGCGATAGGCCTGGATCGCCTGGAACCCCTTGAAGTAGAGCAGCGGCTGCAGGAAGCGGTGGCAGGCGGGATCGCGGTCATAGACCGCCACGATATCGGCCCGCGCCGCCTGGCCCAGCGCCGGATCGGCGCTGAACGCCGCATCGGCCAGCTCGCGCAGCAATTGCTCGCCCATCTCGCCATTGGCCAGCTTCTGCGCGATCCGGTAGGCGATGGCGCCTTCCAGCGAGGAATGGTGCAGTACGCAGGCATGGACAAGCCCGCTCAGCAAAGGCTCGTCCGCGACGGCGGCGCGCGCTTCGCGGGAAATCCTGTCCCATACGGGATCGAGCTCGGAGAGCTTGGTGCGGGTCTCGGCCATGACGCGGCTCCTTCCGTTTTGCCCGGCTGCTTGTATCAGATAGGGTGTCCTGACCAAGCGCAAAGGTTTGATCCCGAACATGACAAGTCGCGATGTGACAGGCGAGACGCAAATTCGTGAGCATCTGTCAGCGAGACTTACGGATATCGAGGCCGAGATCGCGGCCGGCAAGGATGCCACGGCGACGGTGGCGCTGGATCAGCAGGCCGTGGGAAGGCTGAGCCGGATGGATGCGTTGCAGGCCCGGGCGATGGCGCGCGCCGCCCAGGCCCGCCGCGCGGGCGAGGCCCGGCGGCTGCGCGCGGCGCTGGCGCGGCTGGAGGAAGGGGAATACGGCTGGTGCGCCGAATGCGGCGAGGATATCGCGGCCGAGCGGCTGGCCCGCGATCCGGCGATCGCTTTGTGCCTCGCCTGCGCGCGGGGCGGCTAGAACCGGCCCCGCGCGCCGCCTATCTCAGACAGCGGGCAGGCCGAAGCTGAACCCGTGCACGCAAAGCCGCACCGTGCCGCCCGCGAAATCGCCGCCCTCGGCGGTGAGCAGCAGGTCGGTATCGGCGTAATAGGTGACTGGCTGCCCGGTCAGCCCGCGCAGCCACGAGCCCGAAGCCAGCCCCAGGCCCGAGCCATAGCGATCGTCAGACCCGCTCACCCCCAGCCGGAAGCTCGCCGCCGTGCCGGTGATCGTGTCGATCACCCGCCCGGTCACGGCAAACACGCTGCTCTGCGCGGGGATCGCGGCGGTGACGGTGGAACTGGCGCCCGAAGCGACCGTGTGATCCACCTCGGCCACGAAGGGCTGCATCGCCGCGCCTGCGGGCGAGACGGCGAGCGGCAGCGCCTGCCAGGCGGCACCGTCCCACACCGCCGCGCCGCCGCGCTCGGCGAGCCAGGCGATTCGCCCGGCCGCGAGCGGCGCGAAGACCCAGCCGCCGCCGATATAGAGCGCGAGCGAGCCCCCCTGCCCGGCCCAGGCGCCGGTGGCGCCCGCCGGCACGGCATGCACCGCGCCCTCGGCGGGCCCGGCGGGCGGCGCGGCGAGTGTGACGGTCTCGATCACCAGCGGCGACAGCGCGTCGAGCCGCAGCAGCGCCTCGTTGACGGTGACGTGTTTCTGCGCCTGCGCGGCGTCGAGCAGCGGCAGGGCCAGGCGGGGCGTGTCAGTCATGGATCGTGATCTCCGTTCTGTGGCCGGGGCCGAAGGTCTGCGAGACCTGCGCCACGGCGATCGTGTAGGGCGGCGTCAGCGCGTCTTCCGCCTGCATCGCGGCGGTATAGGTGAAGGCAGGCGCATCGAGCGTGACCGAGCGCACCGGCGCCCCGGCGGGGCCGACGGTCAGCAGGTAACGCTCCGTATCCTCGCCCAGCGGCACGTCGGGGCCTTCCCAGCTGTCGCCGCCGATGCGGGTGCGGCGGATCCAGCTCAGATCCCAGGCGCCGGCAGCGCCGCGCCGCGCGCGCAGATGGGCGGGCGCGTAGGGCCGCAGCCCGATGCCTGTAAATGCGCGCACCTCGTGCACATAGCGCGGATCGGTGGGCGGCACGCTGGCCGGGCCGGTGCGGTAATGCCGCTCGAGCCCGCGCGCCGAGGCCGGCAGCGCGATCTGGCGCGGCGCCCCGTCGAGCAGCACGAACCAGGCGCCGGGGGCCCAGGCGGCGGCCAGCCCGTCGCTGCCCGCCTGGCCGCGCAGGCGGGTCTCGATCTCCCACGTGTCGGGGGCGACGAGGCTGGCGCCGGCGAACTGGATCACCTCCCACTCGCCGCTGCCATCCGAGATCGCCGCGACATTCGCGCCGGCCAGGACGGCGGCGGGATCGGCGGCTTCAAGCGCGCCCGAGACCAGGCGCACCCGCAATGCCGGCCCGCGATCCCAGCGCGCCGGCGGCGCGGCGGGCAGGTCGGTCTCGGTCACGCCGATCACGGCGGCCTCGGGCAGCAGCGTATCCAGCGCATAGCCCGCATCCTGCGCGGCGGCATAGAGCGCGGCATCGCCCGGCCAGGGCGCGGCGCTCACCGCCAGGTGCGGCGCATGCGGCGCCTCCTCGCCCGTCAGCAGCGGCAGGTCCATCCACAGATGCAGCAGCGGCACCGGCGGGGTGAGCACCTTCTGCGGCGCCGGCGGCACTTCCTCGGCGGGCGGGCGATAGGCGCCGCCCTCGACGCGCACCGCCTCGGCCTCGCGGGCCAGGCCCTGGGTCAGCCGGTCGATCCGGTAGCGCGTGCCGCCCAGTTCCATCACGTCGCCCGCGCCCACGGCGAGCGCGGATTGCGGCAGGGCGAAGCGCGCGGTATCGCGGCCGATCCGCGCCTCGGCCAGCCAGCGGTGCACGATGCGCCGCGCCTCGGCGCCGGTCAGCGCCAGCGGCAGTTCGGTGCCCGAGGCGCCGATGCCGGCCTCTTCGGGATGCACCGCCTCTTCGGCGCGCAGGGCGAAATCGGCCTCGGCCTCGACATGGGTGAGCCGCACGCGCCCGGCCATCTCGGCCGCCGCCGCGCGGGTCAGCGCGACGGCGCTGTCGGCGCCCTCGGGCATGGCGAGCGTGCCCGGCTCGGGCGCCAGCGCCGCGCGGCGGCCCGCCCGGTCGCAGAAGACCAGCCGGCCTTCGCGCTCGGCCACGTCGATCCCGTAGGCCAGCAGCAGCGGCTCGAGCGCGGCACGGGCCGATTGCGTCTCGGCCACGATATAGCCGCGCAGCGTGCCGTGCAGGGCGCTCGTGTCGATCAGCGCATCGGCAATGCCCGCCGCGCGGCAGATCTCGCGCACCACGCCGGCCAGGTCGCGGTTCGAGGCGCGCCCGGTCAGCCAGTGGCCGGCGGTGTAATTGTCGCCATCGGCCCAGAGATCGCCGCGCCCCGGAAAGGCCGGGAAGGGCCGCGCATCCCAGGCCCAGACATGGGCGCGGCTCATGTCGATCATCGGGCCGCCATAGACGGGCGAGACCGGGTTGTTCGCCGGATCGCCCCAAAAGCCCGTCATCGCGCGGATATAGGCCGCCTGGATCGCATCGTCGCGGCTGCCGTCCGAGCCGCGCGGCAGCGCGCTTTCCGACGAGCGCGGATCGAGGAAGAGGTTGGGCGCATTGGTGCCCTTGTCGATCGCCGCACAGCCCATCTCGGTGAACCAGACGGGTTTGGAGCGGGGCTGCCAGAGCGTCGGCGCATCCTCGCGCACGCCTTCCACCCGCTCGAAATGCGGGTTCTGCCACCAGTTGCGGATGTCCTTCACGCGCCAGACCCAGGGCTCGCCATAGGCGCCGTCGGTGATCGGCGTGCGGGTCTGGCTGGCGGCGTGATCCTCGCCGGCATAATACCAGTCATAGCCCTCGCCGCCCTCGATATTGGCGCGCAGGTAGCCCTGGTCGTGGATCGCGCCCCAGGCGGCATCGGCGTGATCCTCGCCGTCGCGCCAGTCGGACAGGGGCATGTAATTGTCGATGCCGATGAAATCGACATGCGGCGACGCCCAGAGCGGATCGAGCGGGAAGCGCAGATCGCCCTGCGGTGTCTGGTAGCCGGCATATTCCGTCCAGTCCGCGGCGTAGGAGATCTTGGTCTCGGGCCCGAGGATCGACCGCACGTCTTGCGCCAGGCGCACCAGCTCGTCGACCGCCGGGAAGCCCGCATCGTCGCGGATACGGGTGATGCCGCGCAGCTCCGAGCCGATGACGAAGGCATCGACGCCGCCCGCCATCGCGCAGAGATGGGCGTAGTGCAGGATCATCCGGCGCAGCGAAAACTCGGCCGGGCCGGAGTATTCCACGGTGCCCGTGCCCGGCGTAAAATCCTCGGGCTCGGCCGCGCCGAAGAAGGCGGCGACTTCCGAGGCCGCGGCGGCGGTGCCGTCGCTCGTGCCGGCCTTGTCAGGCGCCAGCGCGGTGGTGATCCGCCCGCGCCAGGGCAAGGCCGGCTGCTCGGCGCGGCCGTAAGGGTCGGGCAGGCCGTTGCCCGGCTGCTGGGTCATCAGCACGAAGGGATAGAACAGCACCGCCTGGCCCGCCGCGCGCAGGGCCTGGATTGCCTCGATCACCGAGGCATCGGCCGGCGTGCCGCCATAGAGCGGCCCGCCCGAGGCATCCTGCGGCAGGACCGGCGCCGTTGCGCGCGTGAGGCCCGAGACCTGCCAGGGCATCTCGCGCCCGTCGGCGCTTGCCTGCTCGACCATCGGGCGCAGCTGGCACTCGCCGACGCGCAGATCGTCGCCGAACCACGACACGACCAGCGAGACCGAGTTGCACGACGGCAGGTCTCCGACCAGGGCCGAGAGCGCATCGCCCATGTCGGTCCGCCCCGAGGCGGTGGCGGCATTGGCGGCGCGCAGCTTGCCCGGCCCGTGATCGTAATGCACCCGGCTGGTGGCGAGCGCGTATTCCCCGGTGCCGGGGATCAGCGCGACGGCGCTGGTGGCATGCGCGATCTCGCCGCCCGCCTCGGGCTGGTCGGCGGGGGCGTGGCGGATCACCTCGAAATTCAGCTGCGGCACGCGGTTGCCGTGGCGCGTGATGTCGAGATCCTCGATCACCACATAGGCGATGCCGCGATAGGCGGGCGCGTTGTCTTCGCCCTCGACGGCCACGATCAGCGGATCGGGCAGCTGCGCCTCGCTGCCGGTATAGAGCCGCAGGTTCAGCCCCTCGGGCGCGATTTCCTCGCCATCGGCCCAGATCCGGCCGATGCGCGCGATCTCGCCCTCGCAGAGCGCCACGGCGAGCGAGATCGTGTAGCTGTAGGTCTCGACCTTCGGCGCGGGCGACAGGCCCTTGCCGCCGCTCGTCTGCTTGTGCTCGCGGAAGCGCGTGGCCCAGATCACCTGGCCGCCCACGCGCATACGGCCATAGACGCGCGGCACCGGCGCGCCCTCGGAGGCGCCGGTGAGGCGCAGCCGGTCCACCCGGCCACGGCGCACCGGTTCGGCGCCGGCGCCGAGGATGGCATTGTCGATGACGCGGCCCAGCGTCGCCCCGGCGGCGCGGCCGAGCACGATGCCCGAGAGGCCCAGCGCGCCGCCACCGGCGGCTGCGCCGGCCCAGGCCCCGGCGGCGGAAAGCAGGATCGTGGCCATGTCTCAGGTCTCCTCGAGGGGGAAGGCAAAGCACGCCACGACCCGCGCCGCCCAGGGCGCCGAGAGCGGGCATTCGGCGACCTGCCGGCCGGAATGGGCGTGGATGAAGCGCGCGGGCGCGGCGGCGGACAGAATGCCCAGATGCTTGGCCGGGCCGCCATCGCGCATGCGGAACAGAAGCACGTCGCCCGGCGCGCGGGCCGCGACGGGCTTCTCGCGCAGCCAGGTGGCGGCGGCGCGCCACAGAAGCTCTTCCCGCGCCGGTTCGCCCCAATCGGGCGTGTAGGGCGGCGGGGTGACGGGTTCGGGCCCGATCACCGCGCGCCAGACCCCGCGCACGAGGCCGAGGCAATCGCAGCCCGCCCCGCGGGAAGAGGCCTGGTGCAGGTAGGGCGTGCCGATCCAGCGCCGCGCCTCGCTCACGATCGCGTTCATGCCAGCCGCCCCCCGTCATTGCGGCCGTCGCGGCGCGGCACGGCCATCAGCCAATCCTCGCCCGGCACATGAGGAAAGCCCCGGAAGTTGATGATATTGCCGAAAACCTTGGCACAGGTTTCGCGCGAGCGGTCGCAGCCGGCGCTCAGCCGCAGCGGATCGCCCGCCGCCACCGGCGCGCGCTAGGCCTGCCACAGCTCCAGCCGCCGCGTGCCGCCGGCGCTGCTGTCGGCCTTCACAAAGCCTTCCAGCCCCGACGCCGCGCCGCCGGTCACCTGCACCCGGCCGGCGGCGAAGCCGCCCTCGGGCCGCGCGGCGAGCGCGGCGGCGTCGAAGAGGAACAGCCGGCCCTCATGCACCTCGAGCGGCACAGCCGTCACGGTGAGCCCCGGCGCCGTCAGATCGACGCCGCAGCGCGCATCGCCCAGCACCGCGCCGCAGCGGCGCTGGAAGACCTGGCCCTGGGGCTGGTTCAGCGCCTCGGCGAGGCCCCGCAGCTCGGCGCGGAAGGCGGGGCCCTCGCGGGTGATCTCGCCCAGCGTGCCGCGGAACAGCACGTGGCGCTGCGCCACATCCTGCCAGTTGACCAGCCAGGCGGTGAGCGCGGCGCCGTCATAGCGGCCCGCGGCGATATCGGCCTCGCTCACCGCGCTGCCGGTGAGCGCGCCGAGCGCCTCGGCATTGTCGACGGCCAGGCCCGACGTCTGCTCGAGCGCCGCGCCCGTCAGCCCGGTATCGGCGCGGAAGGTGACGCCTTCGAAGGTGAGATCGGCATCGTGATCGGTGAAGCCCAGCGCCACGCCGTCGCGGCGCTCCAGCGCCCAGGCGCGGCAGAGCGTGGTCAGCCCGGTATCGAGATGGGCCTGGAGATCGGGGGAAACGGCCATCAGACGCGCACCTCCACCACCGGCACGTCGGGCACCTCGCCCGCCTGGAACGAGGCGACGGAGGTGGCGATCCGGTCGGTATCGAAGCGCACCGGCACGTCGAACTCGAAGCCCGCCGTGACCTCGGCGCCCGGCTCGGGCGGGTCGTCGAAGGTGAGGATGCCGGTCGTCGCGTCGAGCTGCCAGTGGCGCTGCTCGCGGCGCTCCACCCCCGCCACGGCGGCGCGGACGGTGCCGGCGACGGGCTTCACGATCGGCCGCGCATAAGAGCTGCCGCCCGAGGCATAGGTCTTGACCAGCTGGAAGGCGCGGGTGACGCCGTCGCCGGTGCCGATCAGCTGATCGTCGGGCCGGATCTCGGCCCGCGCGCGGCAGGAGCGGTAATCGGCCCAGTCCTTCCAGCGGAACCCGTTGAGCGAGCCGCCGCGCGCCTCGAAGAAGGCGATGAGCTGCTCGATATCCTCGAGCGAGCGCATCCCCAGCCCGGCATCGTAGCGCCGCCGGGAATGGGCCCAGGGCGTGTTGCGCTCTTCATGGCCGTTGGCGAGCGTGACGATCTCGACCCGCCGCTCGGGCCCGCCGAGCGAGCCGAAGGACAGGCTCGCGGGAAATCTGACTTCGTGGAACGCCATCTCGGCCCCCTTTCAGGAATTGCGCCGGGTTCGGCCCGGTTCGACAAGTCTCAGGAATTGCGTTGCCCGCGGGCGATCAGCCGGCCCATCCGGGCGGCGATCTGCCCCTGCGAGCGGCTGAACGACGCGGCATCGGGGGTGGAGACGTTGATCGTCACCTGCACCGGTCGGCCCTGCCCCGTGCTGCCGCCCGCGCCGCGCACGCCCAGCCGCCCGTCGGGGCCGCGCGCCAGCGGCAGGATCGCCTCGGGCCCGGCCTCGCCCATCAGCCCGGTACCGCCGCCGCGCATCGGGAAGGTCGTGGCGCGCGAGACGATGCCGCCGCGCGCGAATGGGGTGACGCGGCTGGCCGCGAAGCCCGCCCCGCCGCCGGGCAGCGCGCCCTGCACGAAGCTTTCCATGCCCCGCGCGATCAGCCCGCCCACCTGCGATGTCACCGGCTTCAGCGCGGCGTTGTAGGCGGCATCCAGCATCGAGCGGCCCAGCCCGCGCAGCGCGTCGGCCAGCGTGTCGCCGTCGAAGACCAGCCCGTCGATGGCGCGTTTCAGCCCACGCGACACGCCGCGTTCCAGCGAGGCGACCGAGCGCGCGGCATCGTCGATGCCGGCCTCCATGCGCCGCAACTCGCCCGAGAAGGCGGCGGCCATGGCCTGGGCACCGCCCATCGCATCCTCCAGCGCCTCGATCTGCACATCGAAAGCGGCGGGATCATCAGTCATCGCGTTCGTCCTTTCGGTCGGGATAGGCGCGCGCCAGCGCTTCCAGCCGCGCGCGGCCCATCGGCGCCGGGCCGGCCTCGGCGCCCAGCATGATCAGCAATTCGGCCGGCGTGAGCCGCCAGAACACATCCGGCGACAGGCCCAGCCCGCGCAGCCCGGCGCGCATCAGCGCAGGCCAGTCGAGCGTCTTCACCGGGCCGTGCATTGGCCCACACCCTCGCTCGCCGGCACCGAGAAGGCCCGCGCCAGCAGCAGCCCGGCGGCGCGCGCGGCCTCGACCGGGCCGCCGCCGATCTCGGCGCCCAGCAGGTCGGATGGGCCGCCCTGCCAGCCGCCGCCGCGCAACCCCGCGCAGATCAGCGCGAGGATGTCGCGGGCCGAGAAGCGGCCGCTCTCGTAGCGCTCGACGAGCGCCATGAGACTGTCTTCGCCGAGCCGCTCCTCGAGCTCGGCGAGCGCGCCCAGCGTCAGCCGCATCACCTGCGGCTTTCCGTCAAGCACAAGTTCGACCTCGCCGCGCAAAGAATTGACCATGTTCAACTTCCTCAGATCGCGGTGAAGCTCAGCGCGCCCGCCGAGGCCAGCGCGATCTCGTAGCTCGCCTCGCCGTCATGGCTGCCGGCATATTCCAGCGCCGTGATCTGGAACGGGCCTTCCACGATGCCGAAATCCGGCACGATCACCTGGAAATCCGGCAAGTCGCCGTCGAAGAAGATCTGCCGCGCGCGTTCGTCGCTCGCCGCGTCGCGGAAGACGCCCGAGCCCGAGATCGCCGCGCTCTTCACCCCCGCGCCGGCCAGCAATTCGCGCCAGCCGCCCGCGCTTTCCAGCGAGGTCACGTCCACCGTTTCGGCGTTGAAGGCGATGCGCGTGGCGCGCAGCCCCGCCACCGTCTCGAAGGATCCGCTGCCCGTCATGTCGAGCTTGATGAGCAGGTCTTTGCCGTTCTGGGCCACCATCTTGATGCCTCCGTTCAGGAAATTGTCATTCGTCTTCCGCGAGATAGACGCGGAAGATCATGTCGATGCGGCGCTGGTGCGCGCCGGGGCCGCGCCGGGCCGTGGCGCGGCGGAACCAGGGACCGGCCGCATGGCCGCCGGTGATGGCGAGCGGCGTGGCCGTGAGCGCGCGCTCCACCGCGCCGGCCACCGCCTTGGCGGCGGCGAAGCCCGGCGCGTCGCTCACCACGCTCACGCTCAGATCGTGGCGCGTGGCCGGCGCCGCGGCGCCCGACCGGTCGGCCACCCGTTCCGGCCCGATCGCCACGTAGAGCGGCGGCACCGGGCCCGGCGGGGCGGCATCGTGGATCTCGGCGCCGACCAGGGCGGCGAGGTCGGGATCGCTCGAAAGCCTCGCGAAAACAGCCTGTTGCAGCGCGTCGCTGAGATGCATGCTCATGCGCTCGTCTCCTCTTCCACGCAGCGGCAGACCAGACGGCGCAGCCCCGGCGCCTCGGCGACCGAGAGGATGCGGAACAGCCGCGCGCCGTCGCGCAGGCGGTGGCCGGCCATCGGCCGGGCCGGGCTGCCCGGCGGGGCGGCGCGCAGGAAGATCTTCCAGGGCTGGCGCGCGAGCGTGGCGCCCGGCGTCTCGGCCAGCGCCCCGCCCGAGGGCACGAGGCTGGCCCAATGGGTGCCCAGCACCTGCCAGGCGGCATCGAGGCCCCCGGCGCCGTTAGGCGACAGCAGCCGCGCCTCATGCACCAGCCGCCGGTTCATCCGGCGCAATGTCATCGCACGCCCGCTCACAGCCCGCGCCCCCCGAAGAGGCGCACCGGCCGGTGCGGCGCGATCAGCGCGGCGATCTCGCCGGGGATCGGCGCGGATTCCGCGGCGCGATCCTCGTAGTAATGCGCCGCCAGCAGCAGCACGGCGCGGCGCAGATCTGGCGGCACATCCTCCCACGCGCCGAAACCGGCGGTGAAGGTGATCCGCGCCGCCCCGCCCACCGGGATCGCCGGCAGAACCAGCCCCGTCGCCTCCAGCGCCGGGCGGTGGGCATCCTCGCGCAGCACGTAGCGGGCCGCGTCGATGATCGTGTCGGCGCCCTGCCTGTCGGTGATCGCGAAGGACAGGATCGCCGCCACAGGCGCGCGGCTGAGCTCCTGCACGGCGAGGTCGCGCCAGGCCTGCACGACGAGCGAGAAATCCCGCGCGATCAGGGCCTTGCCGGTGCGTCCTTCCACGGCGGCGAGCGCGGCGCGCAGGGTATCGGCGAGCAGGTCATCCTGCAGCGCATCGTCGGCGAAACCGGTGCCGAGGCGCAGATGGTCGCGGAAGGCCGCGATCGGCAGCGCCGCCTGGGGCACGCCTGAAAGCTCTGTAGTCAACATGGCCCTTCTCCGAGGCTCGGCCCCCTCTGCAAGCGGTTCGATGGATGCACGCCACCGCGCCACTCGGCGGAGGGGGAGCAGCTGGAACAGCACGGCCGCCGGTCATTCCGGCAGGCGCACACCCATCCCGGCCGCCACCCCGCTCCATGAGCGCAGGCGGCGGCCGGCATCCCGGCGCCTTACGACACCGAGAATTTCAGCAGCTTGATGGCCGCGAAATCGCTCACGTCGCCGCCCACGCGCTTGGTGGCGTAGAACAGGACGTTGGGCTTGGCGCTGAACGGATCGCGCAGGATGCGCAGGTCGGGCCGTTCGGCCACAGTGTAGCCGGCCTGGAAATCGCCGAAGGCGATGGCGGGCGCGTCGCTCGAGATGTCGGGCATGTCTTCGGCCACCAGCACCGGATAGCCCATCAGCCGCGCGGGTTCGCCCGCGGCCAGCCCGTCGGACCACAGGAAGCGGCCGTCGGCATCCTTGAGCTTGCGAACCTGGCCGGCCGTGCGCGAGTTCATCACGAAGGTGCCGCGGGCGCGGTATTGCGCGCCGAGCGCATAGACCAGCTCGACGATCGCATCGGCGGGGTTGGACGGATCGAACGCGCCGTCGCTGCCGGTGGCGACATAGCCGATCGTGCCCCAGACCCACGAGGCATCGGGCACCTGGGAATGCGCCAGCAGGCCCATCGGCTTGTCATCCCCGTCGCCGTTGATGAAGGCCGAGGCCTCGGCGCGGGCGAAGCGGTCGGCGATGCGCTGGGCCAGCCAGCCCTCGATATCGAAGGCGGCATCGTCGAGCAGCCGCTGGCTGGCCTTGGGCAGCGCCGAGAGCTCGTGCAGCGGGATCGAGATGCGGTCGATCGTGGGGGTATCCGTCTCGGTCATGCCGGCGGTCTCGTCCACCCAGCCCGCGCCGATATCGGTCGTATCGATGAGCACGTCATAGGCCGTGGCCTCGACATTCACCACGCTGGCCACCTGGCGCAGCGAGGCGGTCGATTGCAGCACCGAGCGGATCGTGTCGGACATCTGCGGATCGACGAGGAAGCCGCCATCGCCGTTCACGGCGGTGGACATGGCCTTGCCTTCCAGCGACAGCGCGCGCAGCGGCTCGTCATCGCCGCAGCGGACATAGGCCTCGAAAGCCTTGCGGTGGGGGGCGGTATCCTCGCCGGCCCCGGCGAGAGCCGGGCGGCCCGGCATGGTCATCTTGCGATCAAGCATGGTCAGTCGCTCATCCTGTTGGTTGATCCTGGAATTGACGTCGGTACGCAGGCCTTTGATTTCCTGCACGAAAGTGTCGATCGCCTCACCCATCTGGGCGATCGGGTCGTCGGTGATCTCTGCCATGTCAGCCATCCTTCTTGCTGTGGGAGGGGGCGGCGCCCCCGGCGAGGGCGCGGCGCGCGGCGGTGAAATGCGCGGCGAGCGCGTGCAGCCCGGCGGCGCGCGCCGGCATGGTGGTGGCGGCGGATTTGCCCGCCCTGTCCAGCCGCGCGTCGGGCAGCATCGGGAAGGTCACGAGAGAGACTTCCCAGAGCTCGATCTCCACCAGCCGGCGCTGGCCGTTGCCGTCGCGCTCGGCCCGCTTGACGCGGTAGCCGATCGACAGCCCGTCGATGGCCCCGGCGCGGATCAGCGCGATCGCCTCGCGCCCGGTGGCCACCTCGTCGAGCACCCGGCCGCGCACATAGAGGCCGCGATCGTCCTCGCGCAGCTCGTCCCACACGCCGATCGGCCGGCCGGGATCGTGCTGCCAGAGCATCTTGACCGAGGAGCCTCGGCGCTTCGTCTCGCGCAGCGATGCGGCATAGGCGCCGGGCATCACCACGTCTCCGCCCCGGTCGCGGCGCTGGTAGAGGCTGGCATAGCCTTCCACCTGCAACCCGTCCTCGACATCGCGCGCGGCGCCGAGCGGGGCGAATTTCACCTCGAGCGCGCCGCGCAGGCGGTCGCGCATCTGCGCGTCATGCTCACTCATCGCCAAACATCTCCGTCTGATCGCCGGGAAGCTCCGGCAGGCCCAGCAGGCGCCGCTTCTCGGCCCCGGTCAGGAAATCGGCCCCGGCGACCCGCGCCCACTGACCATCGCGCTCGGCGGCGAGCGCCGGCACCTGGTCGAGATCGGGGCGCAGCTCCAGCGCCTCGCCGGCATGTTCGCCCAGCCAGTGGCCCAAAGCGCCGGCCACCCGCTGCGCCAGCGGCAGCACGGTGAGGCGGAAGAAGGCGCGGTTGGCCTCGGCGTAATTCGCGTAGGTGGCATCGCCCGGTATGCCCAGCAGCATCGGCGGCACCCCGAAGGCCAGCGCGATCTCGCGCGCCGCGGCCTCCTTGGTCTTCTGGAATTCCATGTCCGAGGGCGAAAAGCCCATCGGCTTCCAGTCGAGCCCGCCATCCAGCAGCATCGGCCGCCCGGCATTGCGCGCGCCCTGGTGATGCGCCTCCATCTCGGATTGCAGCCGGTCGAATTGTTCGGCCGAGAGCGCCGCGCCTTCCGGGCCGCGATGCACGATCGCGCCCGAGGGCCGCGCCGCATTGTCGAGCAGCGCCTTGGACCAGCGCGAGGCGGCGTTGTGCACGTCGACGGCGCTTGCCGCGGCCTGCATCGGCGACAGGCCGTAATGATCGTCGAGCGGGTGGAACGAGCGGATATGCAGCACCTGGGGCGGCATGTCGGGCGCCAGGTCGAAGCGGTGGCGGCGCGCGCCGACCGCGTATTCGTAGGCGACGGGCCAGCCATCGGCGCCGGGGATCACCCCCATCCGGTCGGCGCGCAGGATGTGCAGCTCGCCCGGCACGTTGCCGCCCTGGACGGACGGCACCGCCTCCACCCAGCCATTGCCGGTGAGCATGATCTGCCCGTAGAGCGCCTCCAGCAGCTCGGCCCGGCCCTGCATCGGGTTCGGCCGCGCCAGCCGGTCAAGCACCGGGTGCGTGTCATAGCGGCGCGGGCCGGCGGCCAGGATCAGCGGCAGCGCGGCGGCGCTTTCGGCGATCAGGCGGACGGCGCGGAAGCCCACGGGATTGCCGGCGAAACCGGCGCGGATCAGCGCGGCGTGGTCGCGCGGCGTCCAGGCCACGCGGCCGGCCTGGCCGAAGGCGACGACGCGACCCGTGGCCGAGGCCTTGGCCTCGGCGGGCGCGTCGGAGCGTTTGAGAAAATCGAAGACCATGAAGCTGTCGGCTCCTCGCGTGTCGGGATTGCGCGCCCGTTCGGGGGCGCGGCGGCCTGGTGTCTCGTGATGGGATCGGCGGCGGGGCGGGCTTGCCTGCCCCTCGGTTCGTTCAGTTCTAGCAGCGCCGTGTTAAGGCGGCGTGGGGGCAGCGTACGGTGCCCCCACGTGCCCCCCCTGCGCTTGGCTCACAGCACCATCAGCCGCGGCTCGGCATTGGCCAGCCGCGCGGGTTCGATCATCAGCGCCCAGAGCGCCCAGACCAGCGCATCCAGCCGGTCGGGCGAGCCGGTGCCGGCATAGCCGGTCAGCTGCATGCGGCACATCTGATCCTCCAGCTCGCGCAGGCCGGGCACGTGGAAGACGCGGCCCTGTTCGTAGAGCGCGGCGACCGGTTCGGCCCGCGCGCCCTTGCCGCGACCGGCGCGGACCTTGGTGATCGGCACCAGCGGATCGACCGAGCGCAGCACGGTCTCCACCAGGTCGCCGCCTTGGTTCACCTCGGCCACGATCCTGTCGGCCTCGTACCGGCGCAGCGCGGCGATGGCCGCCTCGGCCCAGCCGCCCGGCGGCGTGCCGCGCACGGTGGCATCCTCCAGCACATAGGCGCGCCAATGCTGCGGCGCGCCCCGCGTGACCGCGCCGGCCACGACGATCCCGCAGGCATCGGCATTCTCGCCCGCCGTCACCGACGGGTCGAGCGCGACGACGATCCGGTCGAGCGCGGGCACCTCCTGGCGCAGGGTCGCTTCTTCCAGCCCGTGGGAGTTCCACAGCGCGCCCTCCACATCGTCAAGCAATTCGCCGTCGAGCTCCTGGCGCTCCAGCCGCGTGCCGCGCTTCTCGGCGCGGATCGTCTCGAGGAACGAGGCGGCGAGGAAGGCGCGGTTGGCCTCGGTCACCGCATGGGTCTGCACCGTGGTGGGGCGCTCCAGCAGCTCGCGCAGCAGCGGCTTGTTCTGCGGCGTGGTGGTGACGCATTGGCGCGGATGCTCGCCCAGGCGCAGGCCGAATTGCAGCATGTCCCAGGTCTGGCTGTCGCGTTTCCACTTGGCCAGTTCGTCCAGCCAGGCGGCATCGAATTGCGGGCCGCGCAGGGCCTCGGGTTCCTGCGCGGAGAAGATCGTCGCCTCGGCGCCGTTGGGCCAGACGAGCGTGCGGCGGGTGGCCTGCCATTCCGGGCGCCGGTCGGGCGGGCAGCAGGCGAGGATGCCGCTGTCGCCCCGCACCATGATCTCGCGCGCCTGGTCGAGCGTCTCGCCCACCAGCGCCACGCGCCGGCAGCGGCCGGGATCGCGCGGGCCCCGGCCTTCCACCTGCGCGCGCACCCATTCGGCGCCCGCCCGCGTCTTGCCCGCGCCGCGGCCGCCGAGGATCACCCATGTGCGCCAGTTGCCCGCCGGGGGCAATTGGTGGGGCAGCGCCCAGAAATCGAACAGGTAGGGCAGCGCGGCCAGCGCGTTGGCGCTGAGCCCGTCAAGGAACGCCGTCCGCACCGCCTGCGGCTGCGAGGCGAGCCAGGCGGCATTCAACTTCCTGTCTTGCGGCGTCGAGATCGAGTGTCTGGCCGTCTCCGGCATGGCCGTATTCCTCTGCTGTGCGTTCCAGCCTGGCGTGCCGGTCGAGCACGTGGTGGAGCGCCTTGTCGAACTCCTGCACGACGCGCCCGTAATCGCCGGTATCCCCGTCATCGAGCGCCGCCAGCATCTGGATGCGGCCGTCGATGGCCGCGCCGAGCCGCTCGTAGCGGCTGAGCGCCAGGGCGATCATCTGCTGCGGGTCGTGGCTCTGGTCTTCCTGCATATGTGCCTGCCTCTCATGCACCTCCGCACGAGCAGGGCCGAATGGCCTGTCCAGCACGGGTGGGAGAATGGCAGGCAGGGGTGGCGAAAGGATTAGGGGAGCGTACGGGGGTATTTTTGAAGGGAGGCGCAGCCTCCCCGCGCGGAATCAAGCGCGCAGCGCGCCGCGCGAGCGCCGCCCCGTCGGGGCGGGGTGGCGCTATTGCTCTCGTCCCGCGCTACGGCGAGTTCGGATGTACCCGGCCACCATAAAGCGCCCAACACCAAGGTCAGCAGCGCCACCCCACGGGGCGCCGCTCGCGCTCCCGTCGCGCCAATGGCCTACTGGTTCGCCCGCTCCGCCTCGATCGCGCGCCAGCGGGCGACGTTCTCGTTGTGCTCGGCCAAGGTCTCGGCGAAGGCATGCCCGCCCGTGCCGTCGGCCACGAAGAACAGGTATTCCGTCTCGTCCGGGTTCAGCGCCGCCTCGATGGCCAGCAGGCCGGGATTGGCGATCGGCGTCGGCGGCAGGCCCGAGATCACGTAGGTGTTGTACGGCGTCTCGCGCGCCAGTTCGCTCTGCCGCAGCCCGCGGCCCAGCACGCCCTGCCCGTTCGTCACGCCATAGATCACCGTCGGGTCGGTCTGCAGCCGCATCCCCGCGCGCAGGCGGTTCACGAAGACGCTCGCCACCTGGCGCCGCTCTTCGGGCAGCCCCGTCTCCTTCTCGACGATCGAGGCCATGATCAGCGCCTCTTCCTTCGTCTCGTAGGGCAGACCATCGGCGCGGTTCTGCCAGGCCTCGTCGAGCCGCGCGGCCTGGGCGCTCTGCATCCGGGCGATCAGCGCCTCGGCCGAGCCGCCGGCCTGCACCTCGTAGCTGTCGGGCGCGAGGCTGCCCTCGGCGGGCACCTCCTCGGGCACGTCCTCCAGGAAATCGGCCTGCTTCAGCGCCTCGATCACCTGCCACGAGGTCACCCCCTCGGCCAGCACGACGCGGTAGCGCGTATCGCTGGCGCGGCGCTTCTCGAGATAGGTCTCGGGCACCACGTCGCCCTCCTCGCCGCCCTCGCCCGGCGTGAACTCGGCGATATCCACGAACTTGTCGGTCGCCGGATCCAGCTCGCGCACATCGACCAGCGCATCGGCCACGCGGATGCGGAAGACGATTTCGGTGCCGCAGGTCGAGGCGCCGCCACGGGTCACCAGATCCACGATCTCGGACATCGAGGCGCCCTCGGGCACGAGGAACGAACCCGCCTTCAGATCGCGTGTCTTGTCGGAATAATCCGCACCCATGCGGAAGATCGCGGGCGAGCTGATCGCGCCCTGCTCGGCCAGGTCATCGGCGACACGGCTCATCGTGCCGCCCGCCGGCACCCGCAGGCAGATCGCCTCGGCCAGCGGCCCCGGCTCGGTATATTGCGCGCGGCCCCAGGCCACGATCCCCGCCGCGACGACGAGGATCACCACGAAGAGCGACAGCGCGTTCGAGGCGATGTGCCGCCACATCAGCCGGCCTTCTTCATGATCAGGCAGGCATTGGTGCCGCCGAACCCGAACGAGTTCGACAGCGTCACGTTGATCTCGCGCTGCACGGCCTTGTTGGGCGCCAGGTCGATGGGTGTCTCCACCGCCGGATTGTCGAGGTTGATCGTCGGCGGCGCGACCTGGTCGCGCAGCGCCAGGATGCAGAAGATCGCCTCGACCGAGCCGGCGGCGCCCAGGAGGTGGCCGATCGAGCTTTTGGTGGACGACATCGTCACCTTGCCCGCCGCATCGCCCATCAGCCGCTGCACCGCGGCCAGTTCGATCGTGTCGGCCATGGTCGAGGTGCCGTGCGCGTTCACGTAATCCACGTCAGCCGGCGTCAGCCCGGCCCGCTCCAGCGCGTTCTGCATGGCGCGGTAGCCGCCATCGCCATCCTCCGACGGCGCGGTGATGTGATAGGCATCGCCCGACAGGCCGTAACCCGCCACCTCGGCATAGATCTTCGCGCCGCGCGCCTTGGCGTGCTCGTATTCCTCCAGCACCACGATACCCGCGCCCTCGCCCATCACGAACCCGTCGCGATCGGCATCATAGGGGCGCGAGGCGGTCTCGGGCGCGTCGGCGCGCTTGGTCGACAGCGCCTTGCAGGCGTTGAAGCCCGCGATCCCGATCTCGCAGATCGCCGCCTCGGCCCCGCCGGCCACCATCACGTCGGCATCGCCCCACTGGATCAGCCGCGCCGCATCGCCGATCGCATGCGCGCCGGTGGAACAGGCGGTGACGACGGCGTGGTTCGGGCCCTTGAAGCCGTAGCGGATGCTCACCTGGCCCGAGATCAGGTTGATCAGCGAGCCGGGGATGAAGAACGGCGACACGCGCCGCGGCCCGCGTTCCTTGATCAGCACGGCGGTATCGGCGATCGAGGAAAGCCCGCCGATGCCCGAGCCGATCATCACGCCGGTGCGCAGGCGATCCTCCTCGGCCTCGGGCGTCCAGCCGGCATCGGCCAACGCCTGGTCGGCGGCGGCCATGCCGAACAGGATGAAATCGTCGACCTTGCGGCGCTCTTTCGGTTCCATCCAGTCGTCGGGGTTGAACGTGCCGTCGCTGCCATCGCCCAGGGGCACCTCGCAGGCATAGGTGGTCGCCAGGTGCGAGGCGTCGAAGCGGGTGATCGTGCCCCCGCCGCTCTGGCCTTCCAGAAGGCGTTTCCAGCTTTCCTCCACCCCGCAGGCAAGCGGCGTGACAAGGCCCAACCCGGTGACGACTACGCGGCGCATGCTCGTGCCCCCTTCTTGTTTCTCCGCCCCTGATTACACGTCCTTCCGGCGCGGGGAAAGGGGCGGAAGCCCCGCGCACGGGCCGGCAGGCTGCCGGCGGGCGGGGCCTTGCCGGCATCGCGAAGCGCGGCAGCCCCCCAAAGAGAAACGGCGCCCCAAGCGGAGCGCCGTTTCCCAAATCCGGGTTCCCCGTGCCTCAGGAGGCTTCGGAGATGAACTTCACCGCGTCGCCGAAAGTCTGGATCGTCTCGGCCGCATCGTCGGGGATCTCGATGCCGAATTCTTCCTCGAAGGCCATGACCAGCTCGACCGTGTCGAGCGAGTCAGCCCCGAGATCGTCGATGAACGACGCGCTCTCGGTCACCTTGTCTTCCTCGACGCCCAGGTGCTCGACGACGATTTTCTTCACGCGATCTGCGATGTCGCTCATGTCTTTCCTCACGTTCCTATCGGGCTTTTGCCCGTTCCAGACCGGGCCGTCGGCCCATTGCCCCCGCGAACCCGCCGGGAAAGCCGCCCTGCCCTGAAGCATAGCAGCGAATTCAGCGCCGCCTATAGCATAAACGCCAACGGGGGCAAATGCTTTGTCCCCCCTCGCTGGGCGGTGTTCCGCACGGTGCCGGGCAGGCCGGATGACGCGCGGGTGACCACAAGATGGGGCGGGCGCAGGCGCCCGTGCCACATCATGCGGTAGAGCCTAGAGCATCGCCATCCCGCCATTCACATGCAGCACCGTGCCGGTGACATAGCCTGCCTCGGGGCTGGCGAGATAGAGCGCGGCGGCCGCGATCTCGCCCGCTTCGCCCATCCGGCCGATCGGCACCTGGCCCAGAATACCGGCCTTCTGATCTTCGGTCAGCTTGTCGGTCATCGCGGTGGTGATGAAGCCCGGCGCGATGCAATTGGCGGTGATGCCGCGGCTGGCCACCTCGTAGGCGATGCTCTTGGTCATGCCCACCATGCCGGCCTTCGAGGCAGCATAATTCGCCTGGCCGGGATTGCCCGTGGCGCCCACGACGGAGGAGACATTGACGATCCGCCCCCAGCGCGCCTTCATCATGCCGCGCATCACGCCGCGGCAGAGCCGCATCGTCGAGGTCAGGTTCACCTCGATCACCTGCGCCCAATCCTCGTCGGACATGCGCATGAAGATCTGGTCGCGGGTGATGCCGGCATTGTTAACGAGGATATCCACCCCGCCCATCGCCTCGGCGGCGCGTTTCGGCAGCGCCTCGACGGCCTCGGCATCGCTCAGGTTGCACGGCAGCACATGCGCCCGCTCACCCAGCTTGCCCGCCAGTTCCTCCAGCGGGCCCTCGCGGGTGCCCGACAGGCCCACCTGCGCGCCCGCGCCGTGCAGCGCCTCGGCGATGGCGCCGCCGATCCCGCCCGAGGCCCCCGTCACCAGTGCCGACTTTCCGCTCAGATCGAACATCGCTCCACCCTGTCTTGCCTGAATTGTTCCGAAAGCGGGGGCCGCGCGGCCCCTGCCCGCTCAGCCCGCCGTCACGGCGCGCGCGTCGTCGGGCGTGCCGACCTGCTTGGTCTCGATCTCGCGCGCGATGCGCCGGATCATGCCCGACAGCGCCTTGCCCGCGCCGATCTCCCACGTCTCGGTCACGCCGTGGGCGGCCAGCCACGCCACGCTCTCGCGCCAGCGGACGGAGCCTGTCACCTGCTCGACCAGCAGCGCGCGGATCTGGCCGGGCTCGGATACCGCCTCGGCCCGGACGTTGGCCACCAGCGGCACAGCGGGCGCGCTGATCGCCACGCCGTCGAGCGCCTCGCGCATCACCTCGGCCGCGGGCGCCATCAGCGCGCAATGGAACGGGGCCGAGACGGGCAGCAGCATGGCGCGCTTGGCGCCGGCCTCGCGGGCCAATTCCACCGCGCGCTCCACCGCCGCGCGGTGCCCCGAGACGACGACCTGCGCGGGATCGTTGTCGTTCGCGGCCTGGCAGACATCGCCCTGCGCGGCCTCTTCGGCCACTTTCGCGGCGGCTTCGAAGTCCAGCCCCAGAAGTGCGGCCATCGCGCCCTCGCCCACCGGCACGGCCTCCTGCATGGCGCGCCCGCGCGTGCGCAAGAGCCGCGCGGTATCGGCGATGGAAAGCGCCCCGGCGGCGGCGAGCGCGGAATATTCGCCCAGCGAATGCCCGGCCACATAGCCCGCATCGGTGATCTTCACGCCCTCGGCCTCGAGCGCGCGCATCGCGGCGAGCGAGGTGGCCATCAGCGCCGGCTGGGCATTGCTGGTGAGCGTCAGGTCATCCTGCTCGCCCTCCCAGATCAGGCGCGAGAGCTTCTCGCCCAACGCCTCGTCGACCTCGTCGAACACCGCGCGCGCCTGCGGATAGGCCTCGGCCAGTTCGCGGCCCATGCCGATCGTCTGCGCACCCTGCCCGGGAAATACGAATGCCTTCACTTGCGCCCCCCTTGCTGGCCCCGTTCGGCCCTGCCTGTTGCCACAGGTGAATAACGCCCGCGCCGGGGCAGGTAAACCCGCCCCGCGCGCGGCGGTCTCGCACGGGTGGCGCGGCGCGGTTCAGCGCACCGCGCGGAACAGGCTCTTGTTCTTGGAGATCGCCTGCCGCGCCCGCAGCGTCGAGACCGGGCGGCGCGGCACCACCGGCTGCGGCGCATTGGCCTTCACCGCACGCGGCGCGGCGAGATCGTGGCTGAGCCGGGCATGCAGCGCCTGAAGCTCCGCCTCGGGGCCGGTGGCCACCTCGATCAGCGTCTGCGTGTCGCGCACCCGCATGTAGAGCCGCGAAGGCGCGAAGGGCGAGCGCGCGCGCTCGATGAAGGCCGAGCCCACATCCTCGAAACCCACCCGCTCGATCACCCGGCTGAGATTGCGCCGGTTGCGCAGCACGGCGCGGACCTCGCGCTTGTTGCGGTCGATCTGCACCTCGTAGCGCAGGCCGCGGCGGGCGAACCAGACCAGCACGCCGCCGAGCACCACGAAGGTGACCGAGGCGCCGGCCTTGAAGGTGACGAGGTCGGGCGAGGTGAGTGCGCCGGGGGCGATCCACTGCATCACGGCCGAGGCGATCAGCGCGAAGCCGGTGATCATCGAGATCACCTCCACGCTGCGCGCGCGGCGTGCCGAGGGCGTGTCGCACAGGATCACGTAGCCCCAATACGTATCCCGGTAGAGCACCTCTGCCGCCGGCTTGCGGCCCGAGACCCCGCCGAAATGTATGTCGGTGAACGCGTTCATGCTGCCCGATTCCCTGACTGAATCGCCCGTATTACTCCTGGTTGTGGTTCTGTTAACCAAAGCGGGCGAGAATGGGGCCTTTCCGGCGTATTTTTGGGGATGGGCACGCTGCCCTCAGCGCCACGGTAGCGCGAGCGCCGCCCCGTGGGGTGGCGCCTCCGACGCTGGTGTTGCGCACTTTATGGCAGCCAAGCCCCTCCGAACTGAGGGCAGCGCGGGCGGATAGCAATAGCGCCACCCCGCCCCGACGGGGCGGCGCTCGCGCGGCGGGGCTGCGCCCCTTGTCCCGCGCGGGGGGGGGCTGCGCCCCCGGCAGCGGCGGCCCTCGCGCTACCGTCGCACCACTGCCTGCCCCGCCCCTTTCGCCTTGATCGCCGCCCCGCAATATGTATAAGGCGCAGGTCTTCCGCGCTTCACACTTACAGCGCAGCCTCTCGTGGGCCGGATGCGGAAGGTATGGTCCCGGCCCTATGAAATGCGCTCGAAACGAACAGGAGAACGCATGCCGCTTTACGAGCATGTTTTCATCGCGCGTCAGGATCTGTCCAACGCGCAGGCCGAAGGCCTCGTCGAACATTTCGGCACCGTGCTGTCCGACAACGGCGGCAAACTCGTGGATAGCGAGTATTGGGGCGTCAAGACGATGGCCTACAAGATCAACAAGAACCGCAAGGGCCACTACGCCTTCATGCGCTCCGACGCGCCGGGCGAAGCCGTCCAGGAGATGGAGCGCCTGATGCGCCTGCATGACGACGTCATGCGCGTGCTCACCATCAAGGTCGACGCGCACGAGGAAGGCCCCTCGGTGCAGATGCAGAAACGCGACGAGCGCGAAGGCCGCGGCGACCGCCGCGAGCGGCGCTGAGCGAAGGGGAGATACGCAAGATGGCGAACAAACCGTTTTTCCGCCGCCGCAAGGTCTGCCCCTTCTCGGGCGACAACGCGCCGAAGATCGACTACAAGGATACGCGCCTCCTGCAGCGCTACATTTCCGAGCGCGGCAAGATCGTGCCCTCGCGGATCACCGCGGTATCCTCCAAGAAGCAGCGTGAACTGGCCCGCGCGATCAAGCGCGCCCGCTTCCTCGCGCTGCTGCCCTATGCCGTGAACTGAGGAGAGAGAACATGGATGTCATTCTTCTCGAACGCGTGGCCAAGCTCGGCCAGATGGGCGAGGTGGTATCGGTGAAAGAGGGCTATGCCCGCAATTACCTGCTGCCCCAGAAGAAGGCCCTGCGCGCCTCCAAGGCGAACGTCGAGGCTTTCGAGGCCCAGAAGGCCCAGCTCGAGGCCCGCAACCTGGAAACCAAGAAAGAGGCCGAGGCGCTCGCCGCCAAGATCGACGGCGAGACCTTCGTCGTGATCCGTTCGGCCTCCGACGCGGGTTCGCTCTACGGCTCGGTCACCACGCGCGACGCCGCCGAAGTGGCCAGCCAGGGCGGCTTTACCGTGGATCGCCGGCAGGTCAACATCGCCCAGCCCATCAAGGAGCTGGGGATCCACGAGATCACGATCACCCTGCACCCCGAGGTGGAAGCGATCGTCAAGCTCAACGTCGCCCGCTCGCCCGAAGAGGCCGAGCTTCAGGCGCAGGGCAAGACGATCCAGGAAGTCGCCGCCGAGGAAGAGGCCGCCGCCGAATTCGAGATCAGCGAGCTGTTCGACGATATCGGCGCCGCCACGGCCGACGATTCCGACCTGGTGGAAACGCCCGAGGGCGATGCCGGCGGCGAGCAGCCCGAGACCGGCGAAGACAACGAAAACGCCTGATCGCGCCGCAAGGCCGATGGCAGGGGCCGCGCCTTCTGGCGCGGCCCTTTTTCGTGTCGCGCCGTTGCCCCGCGGTTGACCACTTCTCGGCGCCCATTGTTTCCGGCCCCGCGGCCGCGCCAGCGCCCCACTTATCAACCTTTGGTTGCAATAGCGCCAGATTCGCACCCGCCTGCCGCGATTCGGCCGCACCAGACCTGTCCTTTTAGACAGGTGCCCGCCCCGCCCTTGCCGGCCCGAACCAGGCGACACCAGGCGGTATGCCCTCTTTTTGGCGAGGATTTTTAGCCCTCTCCCCGAAAAAGACGGTTAACGGCCACGTTTCCGCCACAACTTGAGAGTGAATCTGGACCTCACAAATTCGGAAAGTTGCATTGTTGAAACGTCGCAGCCATATAGCCACGCGCTTCGCTCAGCAGCAGGACGGCACCGCCACGGTCGAGGGCGTCCTGTGGCTTCCGCTCTTCATCATGTTCTTCTGCCTCGCGGTCGACGTCTCGCTCGTCTTCTTCGGGCAGAACCAGATGCATCACGTCGTGCAGGATGCCAACCGCGCCATGTCGGTCGGCCGGCTGAAGACCGAGGCCGAGGTGGAGGATTACATCCGCACCAAGCTCGCCGCGCTTTCCGAGGATATCGAGGTCGAAACCGTCGAGGTGGAGCCGGGCCGCGTGCAGAGCACCGTCCGCATCCAGGCGAGCGACCTGATGGCCACCCGTTTCACAACCCCGCTGATCGGCGCGAAAGTCAGCGCCCGATCAAGCCATTTGATCGAGTATTGAAGATGGATAGCTGCCGCCAATCCCCGCTTCGCCTCCACCCGCTCCGGCGCCTTGCCACAGGCCTGGGCCGGTTCCGGAAACGCGAAACGGGCGCGATCGGCGTCTTCGGGCTCTACATCTTCTCGGGCATGGCGGTCGTCTCGGCCTTCGCGCTGGATACCGCCTATCTCTGGCAGGCGCGCAACCAGCTCCAGGTCGCGGCCGATGCCGCCGCCCATGCCGCGCTCTACTACCGCGATCTCAACCTGCACAGCGCCGACGAGGCCCGCGTCAAGGCGATCTCGGTCGCCCATGACGGCATGCCCGGCGAACTCTACGGCGAATTGCTGAAGCCCGAGGATATCGTCTACGGCACCTGGGATCGCAGCGCCCAGGCCTTCACCGTCGACGAAAATTCGCGCAGCGCGGTGATGGTGCAGACCAAGCGGCTGGGCGAACGCGCCAACGCGGCGCAGAGCTTCCTGTTCCGCCTGATGGGCTTCGAGGAATTCGACGTGGTGACGACGGCCGTCTTCACCACCTTCCGACCGACCTGCTTCCGCGAGGGCTTCGTGGCCGACGATGTCGTCGACATCCAGTCCAACAACGGGTTTTCCAACGGGTTCTGCATCCACTCCAACACCTACGTGTCGGTGAACTCCAACAACACGTTCGAGCCGGGCACGATCGTGTCGATGCCGAACCAGGATGATGTCGACCTGCCGCGTTCCGGCTTCAAGACGAACGATGGCCTGCAGGCCGCCCTGCGCTCGGGCGTCTACCAGATGCGGCTGATCAACCAGATGGATTACATCTACGAGCAGCTTCTCGCGGGCAACCGCGACTGGGTGCCGGCGAGCATCAACCAGATTTACAAGACGATCTCGGGCAAGAGCCTGAACGAGACGCATCTGCAGCCCGGCTACATCTACCGCCACAGCGATTGCGGCGGCAACGGGCTGACGCTGTCCAATGCCGCGGGGCCGCTCTCGGGATTCGTGCTGATCACCGATTGCAAGATCAAGTTCGCCAACGGCACGCGGCTGGAAGACGTGATCATCGCCACCTATTCGACCGACAACAAGTCGGTCAACGGCCCCTCGGGCGTGGTGGTCGGGCGCGACGACAATTGCGCCGATGGCGGCAGCGCCACGATCCTCACCTACGGGGGAATGGATTTCGCGGCCGACCTGCACATGTATGGCGGCCGGCTGGTGGCCAAGGGCAACATCGCGTTCGCCGCCAATGCAGACGGGATCGAGGGCGCATCCATGATCGCGATGGGCCAGATCGAGGGCACGTCGAACATGGATATGGGCTTCTGCGGCACCGGCATGGATACCAGTTTCGAGGCGGATTACTTCCGTCTCGCCCTCTGAGGCAGGGGCTGCAGCGCCACGGGCCGAAGGTGCATCGCGTGCCGTCTTCCGTGCCGTGTCGGGGCCTAGTCGCCGAAGCCGGCGCCCACCTTCAGCGGCCTGGTGCGGATCAGCCGGCTGTCGGCCACCGCCGCCTGCCGGTGCACCATCGCCTTGCGGTAATCGGGATCGAAGATCATCTCTACGAAGGCACCGGGCGAGGGATATTCGGCGATGAAGCACAGATCCCATTGTTCGGCATCGGCGGGGCCGATCAGCATCAGCTCCATCGCGCCGCGCCAGACGATCTTGCCGCCCAGGCGCTGGAAGACCGGCCCGCTTTCGCGCCCATAGGCGCGGTAGGCCTCGGCCCCGGTCGCCTCGCGCCCATCCTCGTATTCGGCTCGGTCGCGCAGCTTCACGAGGTTTATCATGTGGATCGGCCCCTCGCGGTCATCCGCGCGGAAGGCTTCGAAACGGTCCTTGTCGAACCCGATATGCGGCATGGTCTGTCCTCCTCGGCGGGATCGTGCCAGAGGGGTGCCGCGGGGGAAAGCCGGGATGGACGGTCGCGACGCGGCGTCACTCGGGCGCTGGGGCCGTGGGGAAAAGCGCAACGGTAGCCGGGCCAGCGCCGCCCCGTGGGGTGGCGCCACTCACGCTGATGTTGGGCACTTTATGGCAGCCAAGGCCCTCCGCACTCACGGCAGCGCGCGCGGATAGCAGAGCGCCACCCCGCCCGGACGGGGCGGCGCTGGCCCGGCGGGCTGCGCCCTTGTTCCGGGCCAACGTAGCCTCGAGCGCTGTGGCAAAAGAAAAGGGCCGCCCCACCGGGCAGCCCCTTCCGAAACCTCGCTCAGCCCGCGCTCACGCGTCGTCGAGCGCGTCCACGGCCTTCTGCAGCTCGTCCTTGGAGACTTCCTTCTCCGAGACCTTCGCCTGCTCGAACACCCAGTCGACCACCTTGTCCTCGAAGAGCGGCGCCTGGATCTGCTGGCGCATCTGCGGGTTCTTCTGCACGAATTCGAAGAACTGACGCTCCTGCCCCGGATATTGCCGGGCCTGGTTCATCACCGCCTGGGTCATCTCGGCATCGGTGATCTCGATCTCGTTCTCGCGGCCCAGCTCAGCCAGCAACAGGCCCAGCTTCACCCGGCGCGCGGCGAGCTTGCGGTGCTCTTCCGTCGTTTCGATCTCGCCGTGATCGTGGCCCTGGTGATCGGGATTGTCCTCGTGCCACAGCTGGTGAGCGATCTGGCTCGCCTCGGCTTCCAGCAGGCTCTCGGGCAGATCGAAGCTCACCTTCTCGTCGAGCTGGTCGAGCAGCTTGCGCTTCATCACCGCGCGGGCGGCGCCGGCATATTCGGCCTCCAGCCGCTCGGCCACCTGGGCGCGCAGCGCGGCCAGATCCTCGGCACCGTATTTCTTGGCCAGCTCGTCATCCACCGGGGCCGGCTTCGGCTCCTTCACCGCGCGCACGGTGCAGGAGAAGACGGCTTCCTTGCCCGCCAGATGCTGGGCCTGGTAATCCTCGGGGAAAGAGACGGTCACGTCCTTCTCCTCGCCCGCCTTCACGCCGACGAGCTGTTCCTCGAAGCCGGGAATGAAGGAGTTGGAGCCCAGCACCAGCGGATATTCCTCGGCCGAGCCGCCCTCGAAGGCCTTGCCATCGACCTTGCCGACGAAGTCGATCACGACCTGGTCGCCGTCCTTCGCCTTGGCATTGGCCTTGCGGTCCTCGAAATTCTGCGCCGAGGCGGCGAGGTTGTTCAGCGCCTCGTCGACCTCGTCGTCGCCGGCCTTCACGACCATGCGCTCCAGCTCGATGCCCGACAGGTCGATCTCGGGCACGTCGGGCAGCGCCTCGTAGTTCAGATCGACGACCACGTCGTCGCCTTCCTTCCAGTCCTCGTTGGAGAGCTTCACGTCGGGCTGCGTGGCGGGCCGGTCGCCCGACTCCTCGAAGTGCTGGTTCATCGCCCCGTCGACGGCTTCCTGCATCGCCTCGCCCAGCAGGCGGGGGCCGAACTGCTTCTTGAGCAGCGCCATCGGCACCTTGCCCTTGCGGAAGCCCTTCATCTCGATATCGGGCTGCGCCTCGGCCAGCTTGTCGTTCACCTTCGTCGAAAGCTCATCGGCGGTGATGGTGATCTGATAGCCGCGCTTCAGACCTTCGTTGAGGGTCTCGGTGACCTGCATGTTCGGGCGTTCCTCTGTCGCATGTCGGACGGGCATCCGCGGGGCCGCGGACACCGGCATAAATCGCCCGCCCTTCTATTGGGCGCGGCGGTGCCATGCAAGGCGGAATCCGGGTGGGTGGCGGGGCGTCCGCCGACACGCGCGACAGAGCGCGAGCGCCGACCCGCGGGGTGGCGCCTCCAACGCTTGTGTTGGGCGCTTTATGGTAGCCAAGCACATCCGCACTCACCGCATCGCGGGAGGCCAACAATAGCGCCACCCCGCCCCGACGGGGCGGCGCTCGCGCGGCGGGCTTCGCCCTTGTCCCGCGCGGCCATACCGCAACTGTCCGGAATATCATGGTGCGGGCGGGGAGACTCGAACTCCCACACCTTGCGGCGCCAGAACCTAAATCTGGTGCGTCTACCAATTCCGCCACGCCCGCACGCGCCCGCTTCTAGCAGAGCCGCAGGCCGGGCGCGAGAGCCTCCGCGAACCCGGTGCCGAACCGCCACAGCCCCCTTTCCGCCGCATTTCCGCCGGGAAAATTTCCTGTCCGGCAACGGAATCTTGCCATATTCTGGGCCAAAAAAGACGAGGCAGACATAGAGGCGACGAAAATGATCCATTCAGCACGTCCGGAATCCGGCATCGCCGCGGCACTCGCCGCCCCCGCAGCCACCCTGCGGCACCACGAGGCGGGCCTGTCGGCCGGCACGATCATCCTCACTGCCGAGGGCGCGCTGCCGATCGAGTATCTCGAGCCCGGCGACCGTATCATCACCCGCGCCGGGATGCGCGTGCTGCGCGCGATCGACACGCCCGCCCCGCGCCGTTTCGCGCTCGATCTCGGCGCGCCCGAGACGATCTATGCCGACGAGATCATGGTGCGCTCCGACAGCGGCCTGCCCGTCGCCGCCTGAGCCACGTATATTACGAGCAGTCGGGGCCGTGCCGCGAGGCGCGGCCTTTTGCGTCTCAGCCCTCCAGCGCGCGGAACACCCCCGGCAACGCCTCGGGCAGATCCTCGGCGATCAGGCCGGGGCCGAAACGCCGCGCCGCCTCGGCGTGCAGCCAGGCCCCGGCGCAGGCGGCGCGGAACGGGGCCAGCCCGCGCGCCATGAGCCCGGTGACGATCCCCGCCAGCACGTCGCCCGCCCCCGCCGTCGCCAGCCAGGGCGCGGCGCGCGCGCCCGTCGCATCGTTCACCGCCACCCGCCCGTCGGGCGCAGCGATCAACGTGGCCGGCCCCTTCAGCAGCACCACCGCGCCCGCGCGCGCCGCTGCCGCCCGTGCCGCGTCGATCCGTGAACAGGCGGGGCCGGTCTGCGGCGTGCCGCGCAGGCGGTCGGCGAGATCGGGGAAGAGCCGCGCGAATTCCCCGTCATGGGGGGTGAGCACGGCGGCGTCGTGCAGCAGCTCGAAGAGCGCCTCGGGCGCCGCCTCCCACGCCGTCAGCGCGTCGGCATCCAGCAGGCAGGGGTGCCGGGCGGCCAGGGCCACGGTCACGAGATCGCGCGCCCGCTCCACCCCCAGGCCGGGGCCGAGGCAGAGCGCCGAGAGCCGCGCATCCTCCAGCAGCGCCTCGAGCGCCGCCGCATCGCCGCAGCGCGCCAGCATGATCGCGGTGAGCTGCGCGGCGGCCTCGGATTGCGCCGCCGGCGGCACGGCCAGCGTCACCAGCCCGGCGCCCGCCCGCAACGCCCCGCGCGCCGCCAGCCGCGCCGCGCCGGTGCGCGCCGGCCCGCCGCTCAGCACCAGCGCGTGGCCGTGATCGTATTTGTGCGCGCCGCCGGGGCGCTTGAGCACGTCGGCAGGCGGATCGGTGAGCGTGATCCGTTCGGTCTCGGGCGGCGCGGCGGCATGGCGGGCCAGGCCGATATCGCCGATGGCGACGCGCCCGCAATGTTCGGGCCCCTCGGCCAGCAGGTGGCCGGGCTTCGCGGTGTGGAAGGTCACGGTGAGATCGGCGCGGAAGGCCACGGGCATCGGCCGCCCGCTATCGGCGCAGAGTCCTGAAGGCACGTCCACCGCCAGCCGGCGGGCCTTGGGCGCCGGATCGCCGTGCAGCCAGTCGACGAGCGGGCCGCTTTCGGGCAGCGGCCGGGTGAGCCCGGTGCCGAAGAGCGCATCGACCAGCAGGTCGGCCTGCGCCGCGGCGTCGGAGCCCGCGAGCGCCTCGGCGCCGTGGACCGGGCCGAGCGCGGCCCAGGCCTCGTGGCAGGCGCGGGCGTCGGGCGGCAGGCGCGCGGGATCGCCGGCGAGGAAGACATCGACCTGCCATCCCCGCTGCGCCAGCAGCCGGGCGATCACGAACCCGTCGCCGCCATTGTTGCCCGGCCCGCACAGGATGCAGGCGCGGTGCGGCGCGGTGGCAAGCTCCGGCCAGTGCTCCAGCGCCGCCGTGACGCAGGCGCGCCCGGCCCGCTCCATCAGCAGCCGGCCCGTCACCGCGCCCGAGCCGATGGCTGAGGCCTCCGCCGCCCGCATCTGTGCGGCGCTCAGCAGGTATGGCACGGGCACGGGCGGGGCCTAGCGTTCGCCGATCATCCAGAAGCGCAGCGGATCGGGCCCGGTGCCATCGTTTATCGTGCCGGTGCCTTCGGCATAGAGCGCCTCGTAATTCGTGCCGCGCAGATCGCCGGTGCCGCTGGCCGCGACGCTGTGTGTATCGCCCCCGGCGGCGAGATCGCCTGTGAGGGTGAGGTTCACGCCCACCGTGGTGCCGCGCGACAGCGAGCCGCCGATCGCAAGGGTGCCGGAATAGTCGGTGCCGTCCTCGTCGACGAACCCCGTGGCGCTGCCCGAGACGGTGTCGCTGGCGAAGAAGGTCTCGGCCGTGAACGTGCCGTAGCTGTAATCGGAGCCGTTCCGTTCGGCCTCGATATAGCCCTCGTAGACGGCCGAGCCGGCATCGGGGACGGAGGTTTCCGGCGTGGCGGCCTTGCCGATATGCTCGTTGCGCAGGTCGTAATAGGCGTTCTCGAGCGCGTCCTCGGTGGGGAAGAACAGGTTGCAGCCCGAAAGCGCGGCGGCGGCGAGCAGCGGCGCGGCGGATGTGATCGGTCGTGTCATGGTCTTGCCCTTCCCCCTGGCGCGGCACGGGCCGCGGATAGTGGCAGTGTTGCGGGTGGCTGGCGTTGGGTCAACCTCGGGGAAGCGCGGGCGGTTTCGCGCGGGTTTTCGGGGGCATTCGGAGGGTGGATTGGGGTGTCCACATGTGGACACGTTGTAACGCGTTGATTTCCTTGGAGCGTGCGGTACGGCAGGGTGGCCGTAACCATGAAAGGGGCGTGAGCTGTGGTGCGCGACGGGAGCGCGAGGGCCGCCCCGTGGGGTGGCGCCTCCGACGTGGGTGTTGGGCGCTTTATGGTGGCCAAGTGCATCCGACCTTGCCGTAGCGCGAGACGATGGCAATAGCGCCACCCCGCCCGGACGGGGCGGCGCTCGCGCGGCGGTGCTACGCCCCTTGTTCCGCGCCGGGGGGCCTTCGGCCCCTGCTCCGGGAATGTTGACGGTAGAAATTCCGCGAGACAGAGCACGAGGGCCGCCCCGTGGGGTGGCGCCTTCCACGTGGGTGTTGGGCGCTTTATGGTAGCCAAACCCCTCCGACCTCGCCGTGGCGCGAGACGATAGCAATAGCGCCACCCCGCCCCGACGGGGCGGCGCTCGCGCGGCGCGCTACGCGCTTGATTCCGCGCGGGGCGCTGCGTGATTCCGGGGCGGCAGGATCTACTGCGCCCCTGTGGCCGTTCTCCGGCGCGCGGCCCACGCGAAGCCGGCGCGACAGGCCAAAACGCCCGCCGCCGCCAACCCCCTGAAACCAAACGACATTTCCCCACCGCCCTCGCTGCACCGCAGCATCCGCCCATCCACCCCCGCCACCCCGCCCGGCGTTCACAAACCGCCCAATCTGTGTGCATAGTGCCGCAATATCGGGCTGCGGCCATCTTTCCGCCCGGGGTGGCCCTCCGGCCGCGGCGCGATCAATTGTGGGGCTGCGCCTTAAGTGGTCTCACACCAGACGACACAGGATCAGGGAGTCGACCGCTGATGAAGAAGATCGAAGCCATCATCAAGCCGTTCAAGCTTGATGAAGTGAAGGAAGCGCTTCAGGAGATCGGCGTGCAGGGCCTCTCCGTCGTGGAGGTCAAGGGGTTCGGCCGGCAGAAAGGCCATACCGAGCTCTACCGCGGGGCGGAGTACGTCGTGGATTTCCTGCCCAAGGTCAAGATCGAGGTCGTGCTGGCCGACGAACAGGTCGACAGCGCCATCGAAGCGATCGTGTCAGCCGCCAAGACCGACAAGATCGGCGACGGCAAGATCTTCGTCTCGCCCGTGGACCAGGCGATCCGCATCCGCACCGGCGAATCCGGCGAAGACGCATTGTGACACCCGCCGCGCCCCCCGAAGCGGGGCCGGCACCAACATCAACGCCCAAGACCAAGGAAGGGACCGTGAAGAGATGAGCGCCAAGGACGTTGTCAAACTGATGAAGGACGAGGAGGTCGAGTATCTCGACATCCGCTTCACCGATCCGCGCGGCAAGCTGCAGCACGTCACCGTCATCAAGGACGAGGTCGACGAGGATTTCTTCGACGAGGGCTTCATGTTCGACGGCTCCTCGATCGCCGGCTGGAAGTCGATCGACCAGTCCGACATGAAGCTGATGCCCGATACCGCCAGCGTCTACATCGATCCGTTCTACGCGGAAAAGACGCTCTGCGTGCATTGCACCGTGGTCGAGCCCGACACGGGCGAGCCCTATGAGCGCGATCCGCGCGGCACGGCCGAACGCGCCGAAGCCTATCTCAAGGAAAGCGGCATCGGCGATCAGGCCTTCTTCGGCCCCGAAGCCGAGTTCTTCCTGTTCGACGACGTGCGCTTCTCGGTGGCGATGAACAAGGTCTCCTACCAGGTCGACGCGCTGGATGGCGCGTGGAACTCGGATACCGAATACGAGATGGGCAATACCGGCCACCGCCCCGGCATCAAGGGCGGCTACTTCCCGGTGCCGCCCGTCGATGACGGCCAGGACATCCGCGCCGAAATGCTCTCGACCATGAAGCGCATCGGCATGAACGTCGACAAGCACCACCACGAGGTCGCCTCGTGCCAGCACGAGCTGGGCCTTGTCTTCGGCACGCTGACCAAGCAGGCCGACGAGATCCAGAAATACAAGTACGTGATCCACAACGTGGCCCAGGCCTACGGCAAGACGGCAACGTTCATGCCCAAGCCGATCTCGGGCGACAACGGCACCGGCATGCACGTCAACATGTCGGTCTGGAAGGACGGCAAGCCGCTCTTCGCGGGCGACAAGTATGCCGATCTCAGCCAGGAGGCGCTCTACTTCATCGGCGGCATCCTCAAGCACGCCAAGGCGCTGAACGCGATCACCAACCCGTCGACCAACTCCTACAAGCGGCTGATCCCGGGCTTCGAGGCGCCGGTGCTGCGCGCCTATTCGGCCCGCAACCGTTCGGGCTGCGTGCGGATCCCCTGGGCCGAGAGCCCCAAGGCCAAGCGCGTCGAGGCCCGCTTCCCCGACCCGTCCGCCAACCCCTACCTGGCCTTCTCGGCCCTGCTGATGGCCGGGCTCGACGGGATCAAGAACAAGATCGATCCGGGCCCCTCGTCCGACAAGGATCTCTACGATCTGCCGCCCGAGGAACTGGCCGCCATCCCCACCGTCTGCGGCTCGCTCCGCGAGGCGCTGGAAGAGCTCGAGAAGGATCACGACTTCCTGCTCGCCGGCGACGTGTTCACCAAGGATCAGATCGAGGGCTATTGCGCGCTCAAGTGGGAAGAGGTCTATGCCTACGAACACACGCCGCACCCCGTCGAGTTCAAGATGTACTATTCCTGCTGAGCCTACAGGCACGGCAAGGATCGCGGCGGCCCTTCGGGGCCGCCGTTTGCGTTTTCGGGGCCCATATAGCTGGGTGCGCAGATGGGCGCGTAGCTGGGCGTGCAGCCATGCAACAGCCGCGCAACAGCCGCACGGGCACCGCCGCCCTGCCGGGAACGGGTCTCAATTTCGCCTATTTCGCCTGACAGCCTGAGCGCCGGGAAAGAAACCGGAACACCGGGAAACGAGATGACCGAACTGGTTGCGACACTGCTCTACCGCGCGCCCGTGGCCGAGGACGCCGAGGCGCTGCACCCGGTGCTGAACACGCACCGCCTGCGCGCCTGCGGCGGCGGGCTGGGCACGGGGTGGGAAAACGATCTGGCCCGCCTGAAGGTGGAAAGCGGGGCGGCCCCCCTGCCCGCCTCCAGCTTCGCCGGCGCGCTCGCCTCGCCCTGGCTGGGCGCGCATCGCGGCTTCCTCGCCTCGATGATCGAGCGCCACGGCGCCCATGTCACCCTGCGGCTCACGCCGCGCGGCGAGGTCACGCGCGAGGCGTATCTCGCCCGGCTGCGCCTGCTGCATGCCGCCGCCGCCGCGCTGGCGGGGCGCAACGCGCCGATGGCGATCTTCTGGCAGCCCTCGAACCAGTGCCTGACCGGCGCGCAATATGCCGCGCTTTGCGGGGTCGAGGCGCCGTTTGCGCTGTTCATGCACCCGGTGCCGCTGCCGCTGGGCCAGGATCCGGCCGGCGAGCCGTTGACCGGCCTGCGGCTTAACCACGCCGAAGAGATCATCGGCCGCAAGGTCGAGCTCGGCGCCAGTGCCCTGCCCCGCGTCGATCAGCTGCGCCTGGCCATCGGCTTCGTGCAGCATTGCGTCGAGACCGGGCGCATCCCCGCGCCGGGCACGATCGTCGGCACCAAGGCCAGCGGCCAGGTCGAGGTGACGGGCCCCGCAGAGGGCGCCATCACGCTTCTGCCGCGCGGTGCGGCCCGTGCGCCGGCCGCCCCCCGCCCCCGCAGCCGCGCGCGCGACGCGGTGACGATGCCGCGCTGGGCCGCGGCGCTCGCCGCCGGGTCGCTGGCGGTGATCGTGGCGATGGCCGTGGCGCTGGCCCCGGTGCTGGATGCCGGCGATGCCGGCAGCCTCGCCGCCTCCGAGATCCTCGAGATCCGCAAGGTGCCCGTCGTCGCCCTGCCCTGACGGGCCGCGCCCCTCTCAAACGCAAACGGGGCGGCCGAAGCCGCCCCGCTTTCGGTCTCGGTAATGGCGCGGCTCAGGCGCGCGCCCGGCCCACCAGCTTCCACGCGGCAGGCAGCAGCATCGCCGCCAGCGCCAGTTTCAGCGCATCGCCCAAGATGAACGGGTAGAGGCCCCATTGCAGGATCGGCTGATCCCAGCCATAGACCTGCCCCAGCCACAGCAGGCCGGGAATGTAGATCACCGCGTTGCCCGCCAGCATCGCCAGCACCATGCGCGGGGCGGAACGATCCCACCCGGCCCGGGCGGCGAGGCCCAGAAGCACCGTCGCCAGCACGTAGCCCACAAGGTAGCCGCCGGTGCCGCCCAGCATGTAGGCGATGCCGTTGAGCTCGGCGCTCGAGCTCTGGAACACGTCGAAGCCCAGCGCGCCGATCACCATGTAGGCCATGATCGTCGTCAGGCCGAGCCGCGGGCCATAGGCCGCGCCGATCGTCAGCACCGCGAAGGTGCCCATGTTGATCGCCACCGGCCACATCGGCACCTTGATCTGCGCCATCACCGTAAGCAGCGCCACGCCGGCGATCACCAGCGCCGCCTGTTTCACCCGCAGCGCGGTGCCTTCGCTGGCGCCGAACGCCTCGACGAGCACGCGCTTCCTGGTCTCGGTTGCCATGTCCCTTGATCTCCTTGCCAAACCGGCCCCATGCGGCCTTTGCTCATGGATGCAACATCGCGCGCGCGCGTGCAAGCGCGGGCGCGCCTGCTTGCGTCAGCGGGTGAAGGTGCTGCGGCTGAGATAGTCCTTGCGCGGCCCCCGCACCCGCCATTCCGCCCGCCAGAGCGGCCATTGCGCGAAATCGTAGCGCACCTCGTAGCGGTCGGGCGCGCAGTCGTGGCTGGCAGCGGCGCCTCCCCCCTCGCCTTCGCCGGGCGTGAAGCCGTGGAACGGGCGCAGATCGTCGAAATACACGGCGATGCTGCCCGGCGCGGGCTCGGTCCAGAAATAGCGCCGCTCGGCCAGCATCGGCGCGCTTTCACCCAGCCGCAGCGTGCCGCATTCCTGCATCCAGAGGCCGCCGATCCGGCCTTCGGCGCCGCTTTCGGCCTCACCCGGCGTGAACCGCGCCTCGCCCGCGAAACGCGCGTTCGGGCCGCCCGCGAAATCCTCGATCTCGCGCGCGATGCGCCACAGCCCCGCAAATGCCTCCAGCCGTATCATGGCGCCTGCCTAGCGCGCGGCCCTGCATGCCGCAACCGGCCACCCCGCCCGGCCTTGCCCCGCGCCGGACAAAGCCATAGGAAGGCCGCGCCCGGAACCGGCCCCACCCCGAACCGGCCCCAAAAGGAGCGCGCCGCCGATGATCCCCCGCTATTCCCGCCCCGACATGGTGGCGATCTGGTCTCCCGAGACGAAATTCCGCATCTGGTACGAGATCGAGGCCCATGCCTGCGACGCGATGGCCGATCTCGGCGTCATCCCGCGCGAGAATGCCGAGGCGGTGTGGCGCGCGAAGGACGTGGAATTCGATACCGCCCGGATCGACGAGATCGAGGCCGTCACCAAGCACGACGTGATCGCCTTCCTCACCCACCTGGCCGAGCATGTGGGCAGCGAGGAAGCGCGTTTCGTGCACCAGGGGATGACATCGTCCGACGTGCTGGACACCTGCTTCAACATCCAGCTCACCCGCGCCGCCGACATCCTGATCGCCGATCTCGAGGCGCTGCTCGCCGCGCTGAAGAAGCGCGCGCTGGAGCATCGCGACACGGTGCGCATCGGCCGCTCTCACGGCATCCATGCCGAGCCGACGACGATGGGCCTGACCTTCGCGCGCTTCTACGCCGAGATGGATCGCAACCTCGCCCGCCTGCGCGCCGCCCGCGCCGAGGTGGCGACCGGCGCGATCTCGGGCGCGGTCGGCACGTTTGCCAATATCGACCCGGCGGTTGAGGCGCATGTCTGCGAGAAGCTGGGCCTGGTGCCCGAGCCGATCTCGACCCAGGTGATCCCCCGCGACCGCCACGCCATGTTCTTCGCCACGCTCGGCGTGATCGCCTCGAGCATCGAGAACATCGCGGTGGAGATCCGCCACATGCAGCGCACCGAGGTGCTGGAGGGCGAGGAGTTCTTCTCGGCCGGGCAGAAGGGCTCTTCGGCGATGCCGCACAAGCGCAACCCGGTGCTGAGCGAGAATCTCACGGGGCTGGCGCGGCTGGTGCGGATGGCGGTGATCCCGGCGATGGAGAACGTGGCGCTCTGGCACGAGCGCGACATCTCGCATTCCTCGGTGGAGCGGAATATCGGGCCCGATGCGACGGTGACGCTGGATTTCGCCCTGGCGCGGCTGACCGGGCTGATCGAGAAGCTGGTCATCTATCCCGAACGGATGGAGGAGAACCTGCACAAGTTCCGCGGCCTGGTGATGAGCCAGCGGGTTTTGCTGGCGCTGACCCAGGCGGGCGTGAGCCGCGAGGAGGCCTATCGCCTGGTGCAGCGCAACGCGATGAAGGTGTGGGAAGAGGGCAAGGATTTCCGCGAGGAATTGCTGGCGGATGGTGACGTTACCGCCGCGCTCGGCCGCGAGAAGATCGAGGATGCGTTCGACCTCGGCTACCACACCAAGCACGTCGACACGATCTTCGCGCGGGTTTTCGGGGACAGCTGATCGGGAGGCGGGGCGCTCACCGGGGGCGCAGCCCCGCCGCGCAGGCCTCAGGGAGGCGCAGCCTCCCCGCGCGGGACAAGGGGCGAAGCCCCGCCGCGCGAGCGCCGCCCCGTCGGGGCGGGGTGGCGCTTCTGCTATCGGCCCGCGCTACTGTAAGGGCGGAGGGCCTTGGCCGCCATAAAGCGCCCAACACCAGCGTCGGAGGCGCCACCCCACGGGGCGGCCCTCGCGCTCCCGTTGCGCTCCTACTTCAATGTGCCGGAAATACCCCAAGTTTTGGGGTGCCGCCCCGCCCCACACCCCCGCCGGTCACCCCGCCTTAACCCATTCCCGCGCATGGTGCCCCTCGCAACGACAGGGCAGCAAAGGCACGCGACGTGAGCGATTTCCCCGACATGGCGCTTCCCCCTCCGGCCGGGCTCGCGCCGCCCGGCCGCGGCAGCAATCTGTCGCGCCGCCAGAAGGCCGCCATCGTGGTGCGCCTCCTGCTCGCCGAGGGCGCGCATCTGCGGCTCGACGCCCTGCCCGAGGCGATGCAGGAGGATCTTACCCGTCAAATGGCCGGCATCCGCATGGTCGACCGCGACACGCTCGCCGCGGTGATCGAGGAATTCCTGCAGGAGCTGGAGCAGGTGGGCCTCTCCTTCCCCGGCGGCATGGCCGGCGCGCTCGACCTGCTCGACGGCGCGCTCGATCCCGGCATGATGGCCCGCCTGCGCCGCCAGGCCGGCCCCGTCGCCGCCGGCGATCCCTGGGCGCGCATCGCCGAGATCGACGCGGCGCGCCTGCTGCCGGTCCTCGAGGCCGAGAGCATCGAGGTGGGCGCCGTGCTGCTCTCCAAGCTCGGCGTCGGCAAGGCGGCGGAGCTGCTCGGCCAGCTGCCCGGCGAACGGGCGCGGCGCATGTCCTACGCGATCTCGCTCACCGGCTCGATCGCGCCCGACGCGGTGCTGCGCATCGGCCGCGCGCTGGCCGCGCAGCTCGACGCGCGGCCCGAAGCCGCCTTCGATACCGGCCCGGTGGAACGCGTGGGCGCCATTCTCAACGCCGCCCCCGCCGCCACCCGAGACGAGGTGCTGGAAGGGCTGGAAGAGGCCGATAGCGGCTTCGCCGAGATGGTACGCCGCTCGATCTTCACCTTCGCCAACATCCCCACGAGGATCGACCCGCGCGACGTGCCGCGCATCGTGCGCGACGTGGATCAGGAGGTGCTGATCACCGCGATGGCCGGCGCCACGGGGCCCGACAAGGCCGCGACGGAGTTCATCCTGTCGAACATGTCGCAGCGCATGGCCGACAGCCTGCGCGAGGAGATCGCCGAGGCCGGCAAGGTCAAGCAGGCCGATGCCGAGGCGGCGATGGGCGCGATCGTCGGCGCCATCCGCGCGCTCGAGGCGGAGGGCACGCTGTTCCTGCTGGCGGGTGACGAGTAGGCGGCCGATTGGCGCGATAGGGGCGGAGTTTTCTTGCGCTCCCGTTGCGCTTCACTTTGTCCGAAGTACCTCGGGGGTCCGGGGGCGGAGCCCCCGGCCTGGCCCAACGCTTCGAGCGCGCGCGACAGCGCGCCGAGAAGGGGCGGGAGCCCCCCGCCCGCCGCAGGTGTCGCGCGGAATCAAGCGCGTAGCGCGCCGCGCGAGCGCCGCCCCGTCGGGGCGGGGTGGCGCTTCTGCTATCCGCACGCGATGCGGTGAGTGCGGAGGGGCTTGGCTGACATAAAGCGCTCAACACCGGCGTGGGAGGCGCCACCCCACGGGGCGGCGCTCGCGCTACTGTTGCGCACTGTCGGCGCTGTTCACGCCAAGCTGCTGGAGGTGATGAGCGCCCCGGCCGACGCCGCGCGATCATTGCGCCTCGGACAATGCCACGACGCCCGCACAGCCCCCTGCCCCGCACCCCAGCTGGACAGAGCCCCCCGCCCACCATACCGTCGCCGCGATGCGCCGCCCCTTCGCCCCGTCCCTCTCGCCCCAGGCCACCGGCATCCTGTGGATGCTCGGCTCCGTCGTGCTCTTCGCCTCGATGGACGCAGTGGCCAAGGGGCTCTCGACGCGGGTCGATACCGTCCAGGCGCTCTGGGCGCGCTATGCGGGGCAGAGCGTGCTGGTCTTCGCGATCATCCTGCCGCGACTCGGTGCGATCCTGCCCACGCGCTACCCGCTGCACCACCTCGCGCGATCCTGCCTGCAACTCGGCGCCACCTCGTTCTTCTTCTTCGCGCTGGCCCGGATCGGCCTGGCCGAGGCGACCGCGATCATGGAGGTGGCGCCGGTGCTCGTCACCCTCGGCGCGGCGCTGTTCCTGGGCGAGAAGCTGGGCCGCCGCCGCCTGATCGCCATCGCCGTGGCCCTGGCCGGCGCGCTGATCATCATCCGCCCCGGCGCCGCGGTTTTCACGCCCGCCGCGCTGCTGCCGCTCTGCGGCGCAATCTGCTATGCGGGCTATGCGCTCGTCACCCGCAGCGTGGGGCCCGGCGAAAGCCCGTGGACGGCGCTTTTCTATACCGGGCTCGTCGGCAGCCTGGTGCTGAGCGCGATCGTGCCCTTCCGCTGGGTGCCGCCCGATGCGACCGGCTGGACGCTGATGGCGATGATCGCGGCGCTGGGCGCGGCGGGGCAGTTCTGCATCATCCGGGCGCTATCTCTGGCCGAGGCCTCGGCCGTCGCACCCTTCACCTATCTCGGCCTGCTCTTCGCCACGCTCTACGGTCTGGCCTTCTTCGGCGAGGTGCCCGACGCGCTGACGATACTCGGCGCGCTTGTGATCGCGGGGGCCGGGCTCTATGTCTGGCACCGCGAAACCCGCTTGGGGGACGTCTCGGGGGCCGGGCCCGGCGCACGGCTGGACGGGCTGGCCGCGCGCCCGCCCGCGCCGCTGACGCCGGCCGCGCCGCCGCTGGATGCGCAGCCGGGGACGCAGCCCGATACGCAGCCGGAGACGAGGTGACATGGCCGCCGACACCCTGACCGACCTGCGCCACCGGGCCGAGAACGCGGTCTTCCGTGCCCTGCTGGCGGTGCTGCGTCTGCTGCCCTACCGGCGGCGGGTGGCCTTCATGGGCTGGGTCATGTCGGCCGTCGTGGCGCCCGTGGCCGGCTGGCGGCGGCGCATCCGCGACAACCTCGCCTATGCCTGGCCCGACCTGCCCGAGGCCGAGGTGGCGCGCCTCGTCCGCGCCGTGCCCGACAATATGGGCCGCACCATAGCCGAGCTCTATGCCGGCCCGGAATTCGCCGGCATCGCCGCCGAGGCGCGGCTCGAAGGCGCGGGGCTCGACTTCCTGCTGGAGAACATGCACGGGCCGCGCCCGATCGTGGTGGTGAGCGGCCATTACGGCAATTACCTCGCCCCGCTCGCCGCCTTCGCGGATCGCGGGGCGCGCACGGTCGCGCTCTACAACCCGATGAAGAACCCCTATTTCCAGACCCATTACGAGATCGCGATGAAGAGCCACGGCGCCGGGATGGCCGGCCGCGACCGCCGCTCCTTCGCGGAGCTGTTGCGGCATCTGCGCGAGGGCGGCGCGGCGGCGATCCTGAACGATCAGTACATGGCCCATGGCGCGGATCTGAGCTTCTTCGGCCGCCCCGCGCCCACCGCGCTGTCGGCCGCGGAACTGGCGTTGAAATTCGACGCGCCGCTGGTGCCGGTCTATGCGCGGCGCAATCCCGACGGGCTGAGCTTCACCGTGATCGTGGAGGAACCGATCCCGCATGGCGATCCGGCCGAGATGACACAGGCCGCGAATGACAGTCTCGAGCGGCTGGTGCGCGAAGAGCCCGCGCAATGGTTCTGGATTCACCGCCGCTGGAAGCCCGAGCGCGCCGCGCGCCGGGCGCGGCAGATGGCGAAGCGGGCCTGAGAGGCCCCGCGCGGTCAGTCGGCCCGCGCCGCGCCGAGCACCGGGCCTGTCGTGCCTTCCTGCACCACGATCACCGCCGGCGCCTCGCCCGCATCGGGGATCGACGCCGTGAACGGTTCGGCCCCGTCCCATGCCTCGATCACCTCCCAGGAGGTGACGATGTTGGCATAGGTGATGGTGCGCCCGGCATTCTCGCCACGCTCGATCGCCACTTCCGCCTCGGGCGTGTAGCGCACCAGCTGGACGACCATTTCTTCAGGCAGGCTCTCGTCGAGCCCGCGGGCCATGATCTCGATCGCATCGCCCTCGCGCCAGGCCTCCAGGTCGATCCGGTCGGCCGTCGCGCGGTGCTGCTCGATCGCCTCGGCCAGCTGCATCGGGCGGAAGCCGACGACATGGTCGCGCCCGGCGACGATCATCTGCGGCGTATAGACGGTGCGGTGCCCGGCGGCGCGGGCATAGGCCTTCTGCCGCGCGGTGAAGCCGGCATTGGCGAAGGCGTCCTTCCAGCCGATGTAATCCCAGTAGTCGACATGCAGGGCCAGCGCGATCACGTCGTCGCGGCCGGTGAGGTTCTCGGCGAGATGGGCATCGGCGGGTGGGCAGGAAGAGCAGCCCTGCGAGGTGTAGAGCTCGACGAGCACGGGCAATTCCCCGGCGGCGCCGGGCTGCGCGGTGATCGCCGCCGCCGCCACGCCGATCGCGGCCAGGTATGCGCGCATGTCGTCCCCTCTTGCAGTGCCTGTCGGGGCATGTCCTATCCGGGCGGGGGGCGTGCGGCCAATCAAGGTTTTGCGAGATGGCGTAACAACGGTGGCAAGCCTGCATCCGCAGTGACGCGCAACGGTAGCGCGAGCGGCGCCCCGTGGGGTGGCGCCTCCAACGCTGGTGTTGGGCGCTTTATGGTGGCCAAGGCCCTCCGAACTCACCGTAGCGCGGGACGATAGCAAGAGCGCCACCCCGCCCGGACGGGGCGGCGCTCGCGCGGCGGGCTGCGCCCTTGATTCCGCGCGGGGGCGCTGCGCGCCCCACAATCACTGCCAGCCACGGCTCTGCCCCATCTGGCGCTCGCGCTATCGTTGGGTGCGGACCTGCCGCGTGGTACCACCCCGCACCCGCCCTGCCCGATCCTTGAGCGCTCGACCCCACTCGCACCCGATTTCGCCACTCGGCATACAATCGCATACAAAAATCCCCGCCTCCCCCTTGATTGCCCGCCCCCGCTGCGTCAAAAGCAGGGCAGCACAACCCCTGCAATCCGCCAAGGGAGGCCACAGCCCCATGCCCATCACCGTCGGTAAAGACAGCGCCAAGACCCGCAAGGAACTCTCCGCGGGCGGCAAGACGATCGCCTATTACTCGATCCCGGCGGCCGAGGCGGCGGGGCTGGGGGATTTCTCGCGCCTGCCCGCCTCGCTCAAGGTGGTGCTCGAGAACATGCTGCGCTTCGAGGATGACGGCTTCTCCGTCTCCACCGACGATATCCGCGCCTTCGCCGAATGGGCCGAAAAAGGCGGCAACAACCCGCGCGAGATCGCCTACCGACCGGCCCGCGTGCTGATGCAGGATTTCACCGGCGTTCCCGCCGTGGTCGACCTCGCCGCCATGCGCGACGGGATCGTCGCGCTCGGCGGTGACCCGCAGAAGATCAACCCGCTCAACCCCGTCGACCTGGTCATCGACCACTCGGTGATGATCGACGAATTCGGCAATCCCCGCGCCTTCCAGATGAACGTCGACCGCGAATATGAGCGCAACATGGAGCGCTACGAATTCCTCAAATGGGGCCAGGGCGCGTTCGACAATTTCCGCGTCGTGCCGCCGGGCACCGGCATCTGCCACCAGGTGAACCTGGAATACCTCGCCCAGGCGGTCTGGACCGACAAGGATCAGAACGGCGTCGAGGTGGCCTATCCCGATACGCTGGTCGGCACCGATAGCCACACCACGATGGTCAACGGCCTGGCCGTGCTGGGCTGGGGCGTGGGCGGGATCGAGGCCGAGGCCGCGATGCTGGGCCAGCCGATCTCGATGCTGATCCCCGAGGTCGTGGGCTTCAAGCTCACCGGCGCGATGGTCGAGGGCACCACGGCGACCGACCTGGTGCTGCGCGTCGTGCAGATGCTGCGCGAGAAGGGCGTGGTGGGCAAGTTCGTGGAATTCTACGGCGACGGGCTGGATCGGCTGCCGCTGGCCGACCGCGCGACGATCGCCAACATGGCGCCCGAATACGGCGCCACCTGCGGCTTCTTCCCGATCGACCAGGAGACCCTGCGCTACATGGAGCAGACCGGCCGCGACAAGGATCGCATCGCGCTGGTCGAGGCCTATGCCAAGGAACAGGGCATGTGGCGCGGCCCGGATTACGAGCCGGTCTATACCGACACGCTGCATCTCGACATGTCGACCGTCGTGCCCGCCATCTCGGGCCCGAAACGCCCGCAGGATCACATCGCGCTCGACCGCGCGGCGAGCGAGTTCTCCAAATACGTGCGCGGCGTGCGCGAGGGCAAGGAACCCAGCGACCGCGCCGAAAGCCGCTGGGAAGGCGAAGGCGGCCAGCCCGAGCCGGTGGACATCCCCGGCGACGAGGGCTTCCACCTGCGGGGCTACGTGGCCTCGCCCGATGGCAATTACCAGCTTCATGACGGCTCGATCGTGATCGCCTCGATCACCTCGTGCACCAACACGTCGAACCCCTACGTGATGATCGGCGCCGGCCTCGTCGCCCGCAAGGCGCGCGCGCTGGGGCTGAACCGCAAGCCCTGGGTCAAGACATCGCTCGCGCCCGGCTCGCAGGTCGTCTCGGAATACCTGGAAGCGGCCGGCCTGCAGGAGGATCTCGACGCGATCGGCTTCAACCTCGTGGGCTATGGCTGCACCACCTGCATCGGCAATTCCGGCCCCCTGGCGCCGGAAATCTCCAAGACGATCAACGAAAGCGACCTGATCGCCACCTCGGTGCTGTCGGGCAACCGCAACTTCGAGGGCCGGATCAGCCCCGACGTGCGCGCCAACTACCTCGCCTCGCCGCCGCTCGTCGTGGCCTATGCGCTGGTGGGCGACATGAACGTCAACATCGCCACGGATGTGATCGGGCAGGACAAGGACGGCAACGATGTCTACCTGAAGGACATCTGGCCCTCCACCGCCGAGATCGCCGAGCTGGTGGAGAAATCCGTCACGCGCGAGATGTTCCAGTCCAAATATGCCGACGTCTTCAAGGGCGACGAGAAGTGGCGCGCGGTGGAAACCACCGACAGCGAGACCTATGACTGGCCGCCCACCTCGACCTACGTGCAGAACCCGCCCTACTTCCAGGGGATGAGCCCCGAGAAGGGCGAGATCACCGATATCGAGGGCGCCCGCGTGCTCGCCATCCTGGGCGACATGGTCACGACCGACCACATCTCGCCCGCCGGTTCCTTCAAGGAAAGCACCCCTGCCGGCCGCTACCTCGTCGAACACCAGGTGCCGGTGCGGGAGTTCAACTCCTACGGTTCGCGCCGGGGCAACCACGAGGTGATGATGCGCGGCACCTTCGCCAACATCCGCATCCGCAACGAGATGCTCGACGGCGTCGAGGGCGGCTACACGCTTGGCCCGGATGGCGAACAGACCTCGATCTACGATGCCGCCATGGCCTGGCAGGAACGCGGCGTGCCGCTGGTGATCTTCGCCGGCGAGCAATACGGCGCCGGTTCCTCCCGCGACTGGGCGGCAAAGGGCACGGCTCTGTTGGGCGTGAAGGCGGTGATCGCCGAGAATTTCGAGCGCATCCACCGCTCCAACCTGGTGGGCATGGGCGTGATCCCGTTCGAGTTCACCGGCGGCGACACCCGCAAGACGCTGAAGCTCAAGGGCGACGAGACGGTCTCGATCCACGGGCTGACCGGCGATCTGAAGCCCCAGGCGCTGGTGCCCTGCACCATCACCTATGGCGACGGCTCCACGAAGGAGATCCAGCTGAAATGCCGGATCGATACCGCGCCCGAGATCGAATATGTCGAGAATGGCGGCGTGCTGCACTACGTGCTGCGCAACCTCGCCAAGGCGGGCTGAGCCCGGATAGCGGCGCGGGGGCGCAAAGCCCCCGCGCCAGCCTCACTTACTCCGCCGCGACCGGCGCCGCCTCGGCGCTGCGCATGAAGACAAGGTGCAGCGCCCCGCCGATGATCGCGCCGATGATCCAGGCGAAGCCCGAAAGCGAGCCGAGCGCCGGCACCCAGACCGTCCCCACCGAGAAGATCGCCGCGATCGCGAAGGCATAGAGCGCCTTGCGGTTCCACCCGCCATCGTAATGGTAGAGCGAATCCGGCCCGGCATTGAACAGGTCGTCCACCTTCACCTCGCGCTTGCGGAACAGGTAATAGTCGGCCACCAGGATGCCGTAGAGCGGCGCCAGCACCGCGCCCAGCGTATCCACGAAGCCCGCGATCCCGATCGCCGAGATCACCGACAGCCACAGCGCGCCGATGAAGAAGGCGAGCCCCGCGGTGATGAAGCCGCCCGTACGCGCCGAGATGCGCGAGGGCGCCAGGTTGGCCAGGTCGAAGGCCGGCGGGATGAAATTGGCCACCAGGTTGATCCCCACCGTGGCGGCGAAGAACGTCACCGCCGCGATGATCGACAGCGCCACGCTATCCACCCGCGCGACCATGTCGGCCGGGTTGGTCATGATCTCGCCGAACAGCACCGCCGAGCCCGCGGTGATGAACAGCGCGAGGAACGAGAAGAAGGCCAGGCTCACCGGCAGGCCCATGAAGTTGCCGAAGCGCATCTGCCCTTCCGACCGCACGAAGCGCGAGAAGTCGCCGTAATTGATGATCACGGCGGCGAAATAGGCGATCATCGTGCCGACCACGCCGATGAAGGCGGCCAGCGTGCCGGGCCCCGCCTCACCTGCCTCGGCGCCCGAGAAGATCGAGCCAAGCGAGGCGAAGATCTCACTGCCCGCGGCCCACCAGATGTAGAGCGCCAGCGCGATCATCACGAGATAGACCATCGGCCCCGCCCAGTTGAGGAACTTGGTGATCCAGTCGATCCCGCGGATGAACAGCGCCACCTGGAAGACGCAGACGATCAGGTAGGCCACCCAATCCAGCCCCGATAGGCCGAGGTACGTCGCCGGGTTCTCGGGCGCGCCGAAGATCGCCTTGAAGGCCAGCGACACGGCGGTCGAGGCGAAATAGGTCTGCACCCCGTACCAGAAGATCGCCACGATGCCCCTGATCATCGCCGGGAAGTTGGCGCCCTTGGTGCCCATCGCCACGCGCGCCATCACCGGGTAAGGCACGCCGTATTTCACGCTGGGCTTGCCGGTCAGGTTGACCAGCCACATCACGATCAGCCCCGCGAGGATGATCGCCGCGAAGACCAGCCAGCCGTTGATGCCGGTGGTGATGAACAGCGTCGCCGCCAGCGTGTAGCCGAACAGCGACTGGATGTCGTTGGACCAGACGTTGAAGATCTCGAACCAGCCCCATTTGCGCTGCGCGCGCGGGAGCGGCGCGAGATCCTCGTTATAGAGGCTCGGGTCGCGGTGGGTGAGCGTGATGTCGTCGTCGTGTTGCATGACTGTCCCCCTGTCATGTGCCGGCGGCGCCCGCGCCGCCCGTCGCATGGGGTCAGCCTGCGCCCGGCCGGGCGTCGTGACAAAGGAAAGTGGGGCGGCCCGGCCGCGCGCCGCACGGAATTGCCGCGAGAAGTGGCAGCCGTGCCGCAGTTTTGGGCGGCGGGTCGGGCGGCAGGCCAGCCTAGCGACCGGCGGCCTTCTCAATCTCGGGCCGCAGCACGTTTTCCAGGATCGAGGGCGTGATCGGCCCGGCGAAGCGATAGGCGATGCGGCCCGCGCCGTCGATCACGTAGGTCTCGGGCACGCCGTAGAGCCCCCATTCCAGCGCGTTGCGCGCCTCGGGATCGGCGCCGAGCGTGGCATAGGGCGAGCCGAGCTCGTCGAGAAAGGCGCGCGCCTTTTCCGGCTCGTCCTTGTAGTTGATGCCGTGGATGGGGATGCCCTCCTCGGCCAAAGCGGTCAGCACCGGGTGCTCCAGCCGGCAGGGCGCGCACCAGCTGGCCCAGAAGTTCACCAGCTTCACCCCCGGCGCGGCGAGCGCGGCATCGGTGAGCTCCGGCGCGGGCGGCATCGGCTCCAGCGCCAGGGCGGGCGCGGGGCGGCCCTCCAAGGCGGCGGGCAGCATGTCGGGATCCTCGCGCCACATGCCCAGCACGAAGAGCAGCGCCAGCGCGCCGAAGATCAGCGGCGGGGCGATCATCAGCGGTCGGATACGCCTAGCCATCGCGACGCCGCCCCTCGGCCATGTCGAGCTGCCGGCGCACCACCCGCGCCCGCCACGCGGTGAGCGCCACGATCGCGGCCAGCAGCACCAGCGTCGCCGCATAGGCCGAGAGCACCTCGGCCGCGTATTTGCCGAGCTCGGGCATCACGCCGCCTCCATCCGCGCCCGGATCTCCAGCGCCCGCAGCCGCCGCGCGCGGATCTCGGTGCGCGTGCGGGTTAGGAGGAGGGCGAGGAAGAGTAGCACAAATCCAACAATCGACACGACGAGAGGCCAGAAAAACACGTCGGCCACGTTATGCTCCTTGTCCAAAGACAACGAAGCCCCCTGGTGCAGACCCTGGTTCCAGAACAGCACCGCATAGCGCGACAGCACCGCGAAGACGCTGCCGACGAGGCACAGGACGGCCGTCAGGTCCGCCGCCGCATCGGGATTGTCGATCGCGGCCCAGAGCGCGACATAGGCGAGGTAGAACAGGAACAGCACCAGGAACGAGGTCAGCCGCGGATCCCAGGCCCAGGCCGTGCCCCACATCGGCTGGCCCCAGATCGCCCCGGTGATCAGCGCGATCAGCGTCATGGTAATGCCCACCGGCGCCGCGGCGCGGGCGGCGAGCGCGCTCACATGGTGGCGGCGCACCACCCAGATGAGCGAGGCGGCCAGCATCATGATCCAGATGTTGATCGCCATCATCGCGGCCGGCACGTGGATGTAGATGATCTTGACGGTGGAGCCCTGGCGGTAATCGTCGGGCGTGAAGAAGAAGCCCCAGACCAGCCCGACGGCCAGCGCGATCCCGGCCCCCGCCCAGAGCGGCGGCAGCGCGCGCGCCGTCCAGCGCATGAAAACCGTCGGATTGGCGAACTCCCAGAAGCGCATGCCGATCCTCTAGAACCTGCCGGGCCGCCCGGCAATACACGAAGCTGAAAGCCCCTGCTTCAATGTGCCGCAAATACCTCGGGGGTCCGGGGGCAGAGCCCCCGGCGCCGCCTGCCGCCGGCAGGCGGCGGGCCTCACCGCAGGTTCACCCGCAAAGCCGCCGCCGCCGCAAACGGCAGCAGCGCCACCGCCCCCAACGACACGGCCGCCAGCAGCGCAAGCGGCGTGGACACCGCCTGCCCCGCCGCGCCGCGATGCACCACCTCGGCGCCGAAGATCAGCGTGGGGATGTAGAGCGGCAGCACCAGCAGCGACAGAAGCAGCCCGCCGCGCTTCACGCCCACGATCAGCGCCGCGCCGAAGGCGCCGATGAAGCTCAGCGCCGGAGTGCCGAGCGCCAGCGAGGCCACCAGCCAGGGAAAGGCCGGCCAGGGCAGCGACAGCATCACCCCCAGCACCGGCGCGGCCAGCACCAGCGGCAGGCCGGTCACCACCCAATGTGCCGCGGCCTTGGCGATCACCACGCCCTCCAGCGGGATCGGCGCGGTGGCGAGCAGGTCGAGCGCGCCATCCTCGCGGTCGAGCGCGAAGAGCCGGTCGAGCGAGAGCAGGCAGGCCAAGAGCGCCCCCAGCCACAGCACACCAGGCGCGATCCGCGCCAGCAGCGCCGTGTCGTGGCCCACGCCGAAGGGCACCAGCACCGCCACGATCAGGAAGAAGCCGAGCGCCAGCCCGAACCCGCCGCCCGCGCGGAAGGCCAGCGCCACGTCGCGCCGGAACAGGCGGATCACGCGAAGCCCCCGTCATCCACCGGCGCCACGGCGCGGAAGCGGGCGACGTCGAGCACGTCGGCCTCCACGCCCAGCTCCACGTGGCTGGCGATCACCGCGCTGCCGCCGCCCGCCAGATGCGCGCGCAGCACATCCGCGAACTGCGCCACCCGCGCGGTATCGAGCGAGACGGTCGGCTCGTCCAGCGCCCAGAGCGGCCGGCCCGTCACCAGCAGCCGCGCCAGCCCCAGCCGCCGCCCCTGCCCGGCCGAGAGCAGCCCGGCGGGCCGGTCCGCCAGCCGCTCCAGCCCGAAGGCGGCGAGCGCGGGGGCGATGTCGGCGACCCCGTGCAGCGCCGCCCAGAAGCGCAGGTTCTCGGCCACGGTCAGCTGCGCCTTCATCCCGTCGGCATGGCCGCCATAGGCCACGGGCGGCCCCTCGACCCGCCCCGCAAGCGGCGGCGCCAGCCCGGCGATGCAGCGCAGCAGCGTCGTCTTGCCGGCGCCGTTCGGGCCGCGCAGAACCAGCGCGCGCCCCGGGGCCAGCCGCAGCGAGACGCCCGCCAGCACCGGCACGCCGCCCCGGGCGCAGGCCAGATCCTCGATGACAAGCTCGCCGTTCATGGCCGGTGTCTAGCGCAAAGCGCCGCGCGCTACACCGGCAAAAGCGCCGCCGCCACGCGCCGCCCTTCCGAGACCAGCACGTTGTAGGTGCGGCAGGCAGAGGGCGTGCGCATCGGCTCCACGCCCAGGCCCGCCTCTTCCAGCGCCTCGCGCAGCGCGCGCGGCACCGGCGCAATCTCCTCGCCCATGCCCATCAGGATCACGTCGACCGCGTCGGCCAGCGCCACCAGCGAAGCGGCATCGTCGAGCCCGCCCCAGTTGCGCGCGCCCGTCGCCGTCACGATCTGCGGCCCGTCGCGGCGCTGCCCGCCGATGCGGATGAAGCCCGGCCCGTAGCCCTCGATCGGCTGAGCATCGGGAAACGACATCTCGTTCAGTTCCATCGCGCCCTCCGATCCGGTGCGCGCCGGCGCTTACGCATCGGTGCCGAACTGGTTGCCCACGTTCTGCGCCGCGGTCTTCGACCAGTCGCGCTTGACGCCCAGCCACAGCAGGATGTTCGCCGAGACATAGATCGACGAATACGTCCCCACCAGGATGCCCAGCGTCATCGCGAAGACGAAGCCGCGGATCACGTCGCCGCCGAGGACCAGCAGCGCGATCAGCGCGATCAGCGTGGTGCCCGAGGTCATCACCGTGCGGCTCATCGTCTCGTTGATCGAGAGGTTCAGCACCTCCTTCAGCGCCAGCTTCTTGTACTTGCGCAGGTTCTCGCGCACCCGGTCGTACACGACGACCGTGTCGTTCAGCGAATAGCCCACGATGGTGAGCAAGGCCGCGATGATCGACAAATCGAACGGCAAACGGAACAGCGCGAAGACGCCGATCGTGAGTAGCACGTCATGGATCAGCGCCGCCACCGCGCCGAGCGCGAATTGCCACTCGAAGCGCAGCCAGATGTAGATCAGCACCGCGACCATGGCGATCACCACCGCCTCGATCGCGGTGACGACCAGTTCGCCCGACACTTTCGGCCCCACAGATTCCACGCTCGGGAAGGTGATCGTCGGATCCACCGCGCGCAGCGCCTCCTCCACCGCGGCGATCGTCTCGGGCGAGACGCTGTCGGTCTCGTCCTGCGCCTCGATGCGGACCATGGCGACGTTCTGATCCTCGTCGAAATTCGGATCGAAGATCTCGGTCACCGAGACATCGCCCAGCCCGAGCGGCGCGATGGCGTCGCGATAGGCGCCCACGTCGACGGATTGCTCGCCCTGGGTGCGGATCGTGGTGCCGCCGCGGAAGTCGATGCCGAAATTGAGCCCCATCACCGCGAAGAGGATCACCGAGGCCACCACCGCCAGAACCGAAGCGCCGAAAGTGGCGCGGCCGAAGCGGAAGAAGTTCCAGTTCGTCTCGTCGGGCACCAGGCGCAGGCCGCGCAGGCGGAAGCCCTTGGCGCGTTTGGGGTTCATGTAGGCCACGATCATCGCGCGGGTCACGTAGATCGCCGTGAAGACCGAGGTGACCAGCCCGAAGACCAGCGTCACCGCAAAGCCCTTCACCGGGCCCGACCCCATGACGAACAGGATCGCGGCGGTGATGAAGGTGGTGATGTTGGCGTCGATGATGGCGCTGAGCGCCTTCTCGTAGCCCAGCTCGATCGCGCGGCCCGCCCCCTTGGCGGTGCGCAATTCCTCGCGGATCCGCTCGAAGACCAGCACGTTGGCATCGACCGCCATGCCGATGGTCAGCACGATCCCCGCGATGCCCGGCAGGGTGAGCGTGGCGCCCACGGTCGAGAGAAGGCCGAAGATCATCGCCACGTTGATGACCAGCGCGATGTTGGCGAACAGGCCGAACACGCCATAGCTCGCCCACATGAAGGCCAGCACCGCGATGGTGGCGACCGCCGTGGCGATCTTGCCGGCCTGGATCGAATCGGCGCCGAGTTCGGGGCCGATCGTGCGCTCCTCGAGGAAGTTCATCCGCGCCGGCAGCGCGCCCGCGCGCAGCAGCACGGCGAGGTTGTTGCTTTCCTCCACCGAGAACGAGCCGGTGATCTGCCCCGATCCGCCGCGGATCGCCTCGTTGATGACGGGGGCCGAGATCACCTCGTTATCCAGCACGATGGCGAAGGGGGAGCCGACATTCTCGGCCGTGTAATCGCCGAACTTGCGCGCGCCCGATGGGTTGAAGCGGAAGGTGACCGAGGGGCGGCCGTTCTGGTCGAAGGCGGGCTGGCTGTCGGTCAGTTCCTCGCCGGTGACGACGGGCGTCTGCTCGAGGATGTACCAGGTGTTCGGCTCATCCATCGAGGGCAGGATCAGCTGGCGCGGGCCGGGCTGCTGGCCGGCATCCGAGGTGCGGCCAACGACCGGGTGGAAGGTGAGTTGCGCGGTGGTGCCGATCAGATCCTTCAGCTCCTGGGCCGAGCCGATGCCGGGCACCTGGATGAGGATCCGGTCGGCGCCCTGGCGCTGGATCGTGGGCTCGCGGGTGCCCACCTCGTCGACCCGGCGGCGGATGATCTCCAGCGATTGGGCCATGGTGCGATCGTCGGTGGCGATCTTCTCGGCCTCCGACAGCGTGATCGTCAGCGTGTCGCCCTGGGCCGAGGCGACATAGTCGTTCTCGCCCACAGAGGAGAGCGAGACGACGGGCGAGAACAGCTTGCGCGCCTCGGCCAGCGCCGTGGCCATGCCCTCGGGCTGCGAGATGCGCACCACCAGGCGGTCGGGCGGGCTGTCGACCCGGCGGATCGTGCCCACTTCGGAGCGGACATCGCGCAGCGCGTCGCGCAATTCGGGCCAGAGCGCATCGATCCGGTCGGCATAGACATCGGTGACCTGCACTTCGGCCAGCAGGTGCGCGCCGCCGCGCAGGTCGAGCCCCAGGTTGACCAGCGCGCTCGGCGCCCAGTCGGGCCAGGCATCGCGGGCGGCGGCCAGTTCCGGCGTTTCGCCGCCTTCCTCGATGGCGGCGATCGCGTCGTTATGGCCCTCGACGCGGGAGTAGAACAGGTTGGGCGCGGCCAGGACGAGGCCCAGCGCGACGAGACCCCAGATCAGGATCCGCTTCCAAAGCGACATCTGCAGCATCTGCCCTGCCCCCGTGCCTGTGCCTGTCCCTGTGCCCTGCCCCTGCGGGTTCGGGCTATTGTTTCTCGGCGGTGGCCGGTTCGGTCTTGGAGACGACGTTGGCGAGCGTGGATTTCAGCACCCGCACCTTGACGCCCATCGCGATCTCCACCTCGACCTCGCCATCGTCGCGCACCTTGGTGACCTTGCCGATGATGCCGCCCTGGGTGACGACCTGGTCGCCCCGGCGCACGGCCTCGACCATGGCCTTGTGCTCCTTCACCTTCTTCTGCTGCGGACGGATCAGGAGGAAGTACATGATCGCGAAGATCAGGACGAGCGGTACGATCTGGGCGAAGCCGGACCCGGCACCGCCGCCGGCGGCCTGTGCGAAGGCGGGGGAAACGAGCATCGAGAGTTCCTTGTCTCATGGTGCGGGCAGGCATCCGGGCGCCCGCCCCGCGGATTGGCGCGCACCCTAAACGCGGGCCATGGGGATGGCAAGCGAGCGCGGGTGCGGGTTACATCGGGTCAGGCGGGCGGGTTTCAAGGGGGCGCGACGCGAGCGCGAGCGCCGGCCCGCGGGGTGGCGCCGCCAACGCTGGTGCCGGGCGCTTTATGGCGGCCGCGCACATCCTCGCTTGCCGTCGCGCGGGCGGCTGGCCAAAGCGGCGCCCCACGGGGGCGGGCCGGCGCTCGCGCGGCGGGGCTGCGCCCCTTGTCCCGCGCGGGGAGACTTCGCCGCCTGAGTGCCCTCGGGGCACAGCTCTTGGGCCACCTCGCGCAACGGTAGCGCGAGTGCCGCCCCGTGGGGTGGCGCTGCCAACGCTCGTGTTGGTCGCTTTATGGCAGCCAAGGCCCTCCGAACTCGCCGTAGCGCGGGCGGATAACCATAGCGCCACCCCGCCCCGACGGGGCGGCGCTCGCGCGGCGGGGCTACGCCCCTCGTTCCGCGCGGGGGCGCTGCGCCTCCCGGCCCGCCCCCGCCCCCATCACGGGGTTCACTTGCCCCCCGCTTTGAGGCATATCGGCCCGGCATTCGCCTCATGACGGAGCCAGCCATGCACGACATCCGCGTCATCCGCGACGATCCGCAAGCCTTCGACGCCGCCATGGCGCGGCGCGGCCTGTCGGGCGTGTCGGCCGAGCTGCTGGCCATCGACACCGCCCGCCGCGCCAAGATCCAGGCCGCCGAGGAAGCCCAGGCCGCCCAGAACGCCGCCTCCAAGCAGGTCGGCGCCGCCAAGGCCGCGGGCGACGAGGCCGAGTTCGAACGCCTCCGCGCCCTGGTGGCCGACAAGAAGGCCGAGGTCGCGCGGCTCCAGGAAGAGGCCCGCGCCGAGGATGCGCGCCTGCACGAGGCGATGATCGGCCTGCCCAACACGCTCTACCCCGACGTGCCCGACGGCGACGACGAAACCGCCAATGTCGAACTGCGCCGCTGGGGCACGCCGCGCGACTTCGCCTTCACCCCGCGCGAACATTACGACCTGCCCGCCGTGCAGGACGGCATGGATTTCGAGACCGCCGCGAAAATCTCGGGCGCGCGCTTCTCGCTGCTCTCGGGCGCGGTGGCGCGGCTGCACCGGGCGCTCGCGCAATTCATGCTCGACCTGCATACCAGCGAACACGGCCTGACCGAGACGATCACCCCCGTCCTGGTGCGCGACGAGGCGATGCTCGGCACCGGCCAGCTGCCCAAATTCGCGGCCGACAGCTACCAGACCCGCGAGGGCATGTGGCTGATCCCCACCTCGGAGGTCACGCTCACCAACATCGTCGCCGGGCATATCGTCGCCGAGAGCTACCTGCCGCGCCGCTACTGCGCGCATACGCTGTGCTTCCGCTCCGAAGCCGGCAGCGCCGGACGCGACACGGCCGGCATGCTGCGCCAGCACCAGTTCGAGAAGGTCGAGATGGTTTCGATCACCCGGCCCGAAGACAGCGAGGCCGAGCACGAGCGCATGACCGGCTGCGCAGAGGCAGTGCTGCAACGGCTCGGCCTGCCATACCGGGTGATGAAGCTCTGCGCCGGCGACATGGGCGCCACGATGAAACGCACCCACGATCTTGAGGTCTGGCTGCCCGGCCAGAACGCCTATCGCGAGATCTCCTCGGTCTCGACGGCGGGCGACTGGCAGGCGCGGCGCATGAATGCCCGCTACCGCCCCGAAGGCGGCGGCAAGCCGGAATTCGTGCACACGCTGAACGGCTCGGGCGTGGCCGTGGGCCGCTGCCTGATCGCGGTGCTCGAGAACGGCCAGCAGGAAGACGGATCGGTGGAGCTGCCCGAGGCCCTTTCGCCCTGGCTGGGCGGCAAGACGCGGCTCACGGCGGAGGGGCAGCTGGCCTGAAGCGGATTCGGAGGTAAAATGGGGCGGCAGGTGAACCACGCGCCGCCGCCCCGCGTAGACCAGGTATGATGCGTGCAAAGGCAATATTCCTGCTTCTCGCGGCGCTGGCCTTCGCGGCCGGGCCGCTTCTGGTGCCCGGCTTCTCGGGCTTCGATCCCCGTCTCTACCCCGACCCCCAGGTGAACCCGCCGGTGCAGCCCGCCGGCTGGGCCTTCTCGATCTGGGGCGTGATCTACCTCTGGCTGGTCTTCCATGCCGGCTACGGCCTGATCATACGCGCCGAACAGCCGCTTTGGGATGCGATGCGCTGGCCGCTGATCGCCTCGCTCGCGATCGGCGCGGTCTGGCTGTGGGTGGCCGAGCGGTCTCCGCTCGGCGCCACATTGCTGATCTTCGCAATGCTGGCGCTGGCCGTGGCCGCGCTGTTCCGCGCGCCGCGGGCCGAGCGCCTGCTGGCACGTGTGCCGGTGGGGCTCTATGCCGGGTGGCTTTCGGCGGCGTCGTTTGCCTCGCTGGGCCTGCTGCTGGGCGGCTACGACATCTGGCTGAGCGATCGCGGCTGGGCCTTCGTCTGCGTTGCGGGGGCGGTGCTGCTGGCGGCACTCGTGCAGGCGCGGCTGCGGCGCGGGCCGGAATATGCGGGCGCGGCGATCTGGGCGCTGATCGGCATCGCGGCGAACAATTGGGGCGAGGAGACGGGGGTCTCGGCCGCCGCACTGGCCGGCGCGCTGGTGCTGGCGGTGGTGGCCGTGCGCGCCGCGCGCAGCGGCGTGCGGCGCCGCCGGGGAACCGGCGACGCGGCGGCGGGTTGAGCCGGCAGATATCCACGACCGGAGCCGCGCCCCATGCGCCTGACCCTTCTCACACTGACCGCCCTCACCCTCTCGATCGCCACCGCGCCCGGCCTCGCGCGCGACAATGCCCCCGGCAAGGCCTACGGCGCCGGCGGAGCGGGCGTGGCCCACTGCCCGCCCGGCCTCGCCAAGAAATCCCCGGCCTGCGTGCCGCCGGGCCAGGCGAAGAAATACGGGACCGGAGATCACGTCGACGGCGAATGGGTGCTGGTGCGCGACTGGGATCGCTACGGGCTGGAGCCGCCGCGCGACGGGCTGGGCTATTACCGGCTGGGCGACCGGCTGGTCCTGGCCGACCGCGAGACGCGGGAGATCCTCGACTTCATCGCCGCCGCGGCGCGGTTGCTGGACTGAAGGACTGCGCACAACGGTAGCGCGAGAGCCGCCCCGTGGGGTGGCGCCTCCGACGCGGGTGTTGGGCGCTTTATGGTAGCCAAGCCCCTCCGAACTCGCTGCATCGCGGGCGGCCAGCAATAGCGCCACCCCGCCCCAACGGGGCGGCGCTCGCGCGGCGGGGCTGCGCCCCTTGTCCCGCGCGACACCTGCGGCGGGCGGGGGGCTCCCGCCCCTTCTCGGCGCGCTGCGCGCGCATCGAAGCGTTGGGCCAGGCCGGGGGCGCTGCCCCCGGACCCCCGGGATACTTGAGACGCAAAGACAGGGCGCGTCTGGCACAACGGTAGCGCGAGAGCCGCGCCGTGGGGTGGCGCCTCCGACACTGGTGTTGAGCACTTTATCGCAGCCAAGTCCCTCCGCCCTCACCGCATCGCGGGCCGACAGCAATAGCGCCACCCCGCCCGGACGGGGCGGCGCTCGCGCGGCGCGCCACGCGCTTGTTCCGCGCGACACCTGCCGCGGGCGGGGGGCTCCCGCCCCTTTTCGGCGCGCTGCGCGCGCGCTCGTAGCGTTGGGCTAAGGACGGGGGCTCTGCCCCCGGACCCCCGGGATATTTGAGACGCAAAGACGGGCTGTTTAGCGCAACGGTAGCGCGAGCGCCGCCCCGTGGGGTGGCGCTGCCAATGCTGGAGTTGGTCACTTTATGGCAGCCAAGCCCCTCCGCCCTCACGGCAGCGCGAGCCGATAGCCATAGCGCCACCCCGCCCCGACGGGGCGGCGCTCGCGCGGCGGGGCTACGCCCCTTGTTCCGCGCGGGGCGCTGCGCGCCCATCATGGCAAAGGCCACCTTACCGCACCGCCCGCTCCAACGATTTCAACCACTTAAAAAGCGTCCACATGTGGACACCCCAAATCAGCGCAAAATTCCGCCTTCTCCCGCATCGTGATGGAACTTCCCGCGCCGCCGCGAGTTCTCACGGCAGAGGAGACACGCCCATGTTCCGCCACGCCCTTCTTGCGCCCGCCGCCGCCCTCGCGTTCGGCGCCCTCGCCATGCCCCTCCAGGCCGAGATCCGCCCCGACGGCAGCGTCGGCAACCGGCTTGGCCGGCTCGAGCCGCGGCAGGTCTTCCATGCCTCGGAACTGCCCGCCTGCCCGCCGGAACTGGCGGCTCTCTGTGCCATGCCCGCCGCGGCGCCCGCCTTCAACATGGGCGACCTGATCGGCCCCGGCTTCACCCCGGTCGCCGATCCCGAAAGCTGGGGCCTGCCGCGCCCGGCTGAAGGCCTGGGCTACTACCTCATCGGCACCGATATCGTGCTGGTGAAACACGCAAGCGGCCAGATCGTCGATATCCTCACCCCCGGCTTCTCGGCTATGAACTGAGCTACTCGGCCGCGATCCGCCCCTTCGCGGCCAGCATGTCCTTCAGGTAGCGCCCGGTATGCGAGCGCGGTTCGGCCGCGACATCCTCGGGCGTGCCCTCGGCCACCACCTCGCCACCATTGTCGCCGCCCTCGGGGCCGATATCGATGATGTGATCGGCCGTCTTGATGACGTCGAGATTGTGCTCGATCACCACGACCGAATTCCCCTGATCCACCAGCTCGTGCAGCACTTCCAGAAGCTTGCGCACGTCCTCGAAATGCAGGCCGGTCGTCGGCTCGTCGAGGATATAGAGCGTGCGGCCCGTGGCCCGCTTCGACAGCTCCTTCGACAGCTTCACCCGCTGCGCCTCGCCGCCTGACAGCGTCGTCGCCTGCTGGCCGACCTTGATATAGCCCAGCCCCACGCGCATCAGCGCATCCATCTTCTCGCGGATCGCCGGCACCGCCTTGAAAAACTCCTGCGCGTCCTCGACCGTCATGTCGAGCACGTCGGCGATGCTCTTGCCCTTGAAGCGGATCTCCAGCGTCTCGCGGTTGTAGCGCTGGCCCTTGCAGGTCTCGCATTCCACGTAGACATCCGGCAGGAAGTGCATCTCGATCTTGATGACACCGTCGCCCTGGCAGGCCTCGCAGCGGCCGCCCTTCACGTTGAACGAGAAGCGCCCCGGCTTGTAGCCGCGCGCCTTGGCCTCGGGCAGGCCGGCGAACCAGTCGCGGATCGGGGTGAAGGCGCCGGTATAGGTGGCCGGGTTCGAGCGCGGCGTGCGCCCGATCGGGCGCTGGTCGATGTCGATCACCTTGTCGAGATGCTCCAGCCCCTTGATCGTCTCGCAGGGCGCGGGCGTCTGGCGCGCGCCGTTGAGCCGCATGCTCGCGGTCTTGAACAGCGTCTCGATCGTGAGCGTCGACTTGCCCCCGCCCGACACGCCCGAGACGACGAGGAACTTGCCCAGCGGGAAATCCACCGTCACGTCCTTGAGATTGTTGCCGCTGGCCTTCACCACGGTCAGTTTCTTGCCGTTGCCCGCGCGCCGCACCTCCGGGATGGCGATCTCGCGCGCGCCGGTCAGATACTGGCCGGTCACCGACTCGGCATTGGCGGCGATCTCGGCCGGCGTGCCGCGCGCCACCACGCTGCCGCCATGCACGCCTGCGCCGGGGCCGAGGTCGAAGACGTAATCCGCCTCGCGGATCGCCTCTTCGTCATGCTCGACCACGATCACCGTGTTGCCGGTATCGCGCAGGCGCTTGAGCGTCTCCAGCAGGCGGCCATTGTCGCGCTGGTGCAGGCCGATCGACGGCTCGTCGAGCACGTAGAGCACGCCGGTCAGCCCGCTGCCGATCTGGCTGGCCAGCCGGATACGCTGGCTCTCGCCGCCCGACAGTGTGCCGGCATTGCGCGCCAGCGTCAGGTAGTCGAGGCCGACATTGACCAGGAAGCCCAGCCGCTCGCGGATCTCCTTGAGGATGGCGCGCGCGATCTCGTTGCGCTGCGCGGTCAGGTGGGCGGGCACGCCTTCGCACCAGTCCAGCGCCTCGCGGATCGACATCTGCACCACCTGGCCCACATGCAGCCGGTCCTCGGCGGGGCCCGAGACGGGGCCGATCTTGACTGCCAGCGCCTCGTCGCGCAGGCGGTAGCCGTGGCAATGCCCGCAGGGGCGGTTGTTCTGGTAGCGCTCGAATTCCTCGCGGATCCAGGCCGAATCCGTCTCGCGGTAGCGGCGCTGCATGTTGGGGATCACGCCCTCGAAGCCGCGCGTCACCTCGTAGACGCGGCCGCCCTCGTCATAGCGGAAGCGGATCTCTTCCTCGCCCGAGCCATGCAGGAAGACCTGCTGCACCGCCTCGGGCAGATCCTTCCAGCGCGCGGATTTCTTGAAGCCGTAATGCTTGGCCAGGCTCTCGATCGTCTGCAGGAAATAGGGCGACTTGCCCTTGCGCCAGGGCGCGATGGCGCCGTCTTCCACCTTCAGCGTCACGTCGGGCACGACGAGGCGTTCGTCGAAGAACAGCTCCACCCCCAGACCGTCGCAATGCGGGCAGGCGCCGAAGGGGGCGTTGAACGAGAACAGCCGCGGCTCGATCTCGGGGATGGTGAAACCGCTGACCGGGCAGGCGAAGTTTTCCGAGAAGGTGATCCGCTCGGGCTCGCCCTCCTGCGGGGCGGTCTCCAGCACGGCGATCCCGTCGGCGAGATCGAGCGCGGTGCGCAGGCTGTCGGCCAGCCGCGTCTCGAGCCCTTCGCGGACGACGATGCGATCGACCACCACGTCGATATCGTGGCGGAACTTCTTGTCGAGCTTGGGCGGGCTTTCGAGCTCGTAAAACTCGCCATCCACCTTCACCCGCTGGAAGCCCTGCTTGCGCAGTTCGAGGAATTCCTTGCGGTATTCGCCCTTGCGGTCGCGCACGATGGGCGCCAACAGGTAGGCGCGCGTGCCCTCCTCCATGGCCATGATCTGGTCGACCATGTCCTGCACCTGCTGGGCCTCGATCGGCCGGCCGGTGGCGGGCGAATAGGGCGTGCCGACGCGGGCATAGAGCAGGCGGAGGTAATCGTAGATCTCGGTCACCGTGCCGACGGTGGAGCGGGGGTTCTTGCTCGTCGTCTTCTGCTCGATCGAGATGGCGGGCGACAGGCCGGAGATATGGTCGACATCGGGCTTGCCCATCATGTCGAGGAATTGCCGCGCATAAGCCGACAGGCTCTCGACATAGCGGCGCTGGCCCTCGGCATAAATCGTGTCGAAGGCGAGCGAGGATTTGCCCGAGCCGCTGAGGCCGGTGATCACCACCAGCTTGTCGCGCGGGATGTCCACGTCGATATTCTTGAGATTGTGCTCCCGCGCCCCGCGGACTTCGATGTTCTTCAGCTCGGCCATACACACCCCCGGCGCTCACCCGGCAACAGATAAGGCGCGTGGGGCGAGTCTCCAAGGTGATTGTGTGAACAAAAAGTGAACGATTGTCCAGAGACGCGGCGGCACGCCCGGTCAGGTGGCGCTTTCGCGCCGGAAGCGCAGGAAGACGGCGACCGAGACGGCGAGGCCCAGCGCGGCGATGAGGCCGGTGACGGCCATCAGCGGGGCGAGCGAGAGGCCGGCGGCGGCCATGAGCGGCGTGCCCGAGAAGGTGCCAATATTGCCGAATTGCGCGAGCGCCCCGTTGGCGCGCGCCCGGTCGGGCAGGTCGCGGTTGAGCCAGGGGATCGCGGCGAAGCCGGCACCCGGCACCACGCCCATCGAGAAGAACATCGCCAGCGCCAGCGGGATTGCCGCGCCGGGCAGCGCGAGGATCGCCAGCACCAGCGCGATATTGGCGGCGAAGGCGGCGGCGGCCAGCAAAGCGGGCGCGATGGCGCGTGCCGCGAAGCCCGCCGCGAAGGTGCCGCAGAGCGAGATCAGCGGCAGCGCGGCGGCGATGCCGGGCGCGTTCAGCGCGGCGGGCAGGAAGGCAAGCAGCGCGATGAAGGCCATGGCGTGCCACAGGAAGATCAGCCCTGGCGCGAGAAAGCGCGGCGAGGTGTAGATCGCGGCGATCTCGGCCAGCGGGCGGAACGGGGTGCGCCGCGCCGTGCCTCGCGGCAGGATCGGCGCGAGGATCAGCGCCATCGCGGCCAGCGCCACCCCGTGCGCGGCGAAGAGCGCCGGCAGCCCGCCCGTCTCGGTGAGCGTCGGGATCGCCAGCGCCAGCACCGCGAAGGCGACGCCGAAATAGGTGCCCCAGAGCCCCATGACCACGGGCTTGTCGCGCGGCGTGGCGGCCTCGGCCATCAGCGTCGGCAGGGCGACGACGAGGGTGAGGTGCGACGCGCCCTCGATCAGCCGCGAGGCCACCATCAGCGGCAACGGCAGGATCAGCGCCTGCGTGAGCGAGACCGCGGCGCCGAGCGCGAGCGCGCCGAGCACGGCGCGCCGGATGCCCAGCCGCGTGACGATGCCGCCCATGACCGGGCCGAGCGCGATGCCCATGACCGACAGGAGCGAGACCATGAAGGGCACGGCGGCGCTGCCCCGGTAGGCCTGGGCCAGCGGCGCGAGGCTGAGCGAGATCTTCGCGAACTGCGCCGCGGCGAGCAGGCCGGCGGCGAAGAGCAGGATGACGATCTTCCAGTCGGTGCTTGTGCGCTCCATGGGGGCCAGAAACACCGGAACGGCGCGGGGTGCCAGCGGGAAATGCGCGCGGCGGGGGCGCTGCCCCCGGAGCCCCGAAGGTATTTGAGGCACATTGAAGTTCAGGTCCTGGCGCAACGGGAGCGCGAGGGCCGCCCCGTGGGGTGGCGCCTGCGACGTGGGTGTTTGGCGCTTTATGGTGGCCGAGCGCATCCGACCTTGCCGCCGCGCGGGCGACCAGCAATAGCGCCACCCCGCCCGGACGGGGCAACGCTCGCGCGGCGGGGCTGCGCCCCTTGTCCCGCGCGGCGGGAGCGCTGCCCCCGGACCCTCAAAGGTATTTCGGGGCACATTGAAGTTCGGGTCTTGGCACGACGGAAGCGCGAGGGCCGCCCCGTGGGGTGGCGCTGCCAACGTGGGTGTTGGGCGCTTTATGGTGGCCAAGCCCCTCCGCTCTCCCCGCAGCGCGGGCGGCCAGCCATAGCGCCACCCCGCCCGGACGGGGCGGCGCTCGCGCGGCGGGCTTCGCCCTTGTCCCGCGCGCCCTCCCCAGCCCCTCACGGCAAGTTGCGCTGGCCTCTCCGGCGCGCTGCGTTAGGCTTGCCCCAGACACTGACCAGCCGGAGACATGCCATGCACACCACACGCCGCAGCCTCCTCGCGCTTGCCGCCGCCAGCCTCGCCGCCCCTGCCCTCGGCCATCACGGCTGGCGCTGGACGGAGGATGGCGATTTCGAGCTGACCGGCCTCATCACCGAGGCCCGGCTCGGCAACCCCCACGGCGTGCTCACCATCGACGCCGAGGGCGAGACCTGGCGGGCCGAGATCGGGCAGCCCTGGCGCAACGAACGCGCGGGCCTCACCGACGACATGCTCGCCCCCGGGGCCGAGATCACGCTGATCGGCAAACGCGCCGCCGATCCCAACGAACGCCTGATGAAGGCCGAGGCGGTGAAGGTCGGCGACACGGTGCACGTGCTCTACCCCGACCGCTACGGCTGAGCCCATGTGGGCCGAGGCGCTCGAGGCCACCGCGCTGGCGCAATTCCTCAAGATGTCGCGCTGGGTCTATCCGCTGGTCAATGCCGCGCACATCCTGGGCATCGCGCTGTTGATCGGCGCCGTCGTGCCGATGGACCTGCGGCTTCTCGGCCTCGCGAAACGCCCCGCGCTCGCCGACACGATCGCCCTGCTGCGCCCGGTGGCGGCGGCGGGGCTGGCGCTCGCCGTCACCTGCGGCGCGCTGCTCTTCCTGACAGGCGCCACGGACTATGCCTCGAACCCGTGGTTCCGCGCCAAGCTCGCCCTCGTCGCGCTGGCCCTGCTGAACGCCGCGCTGCATCCGCGCCTCGCCACGGCGCCGGCGCGAAGGCAGCGGATCGCCGCCTTCGCCTCGCTCGCGCTCTGGCCCGCCGCGCTGATCTGCGGGCGGATGATCGCCTATTGGTGAGCCCGGCCCGGCTTAGAAGTGCAGCGCCCGGCCGTAAGCGTCGAGCACGCTTTCATGCATCATCTCGCTCAGCGTGGGATGCGGGAAGACGGTGTTCATCAGCTCGGCCTCCGTCGTCTCGAGCGTGCGGGCGACGACATAGCCCTGGATCAACTCGGTCACCTCGGCGCCCACCATATGCGCGCCCAGAAGCTCGCCCGTCTTGGCGTCGAACACCGTCTTGACCATGCCCTCGGGCTCGCCCAGTGCCACCGCCTTGCCGTTGCCGATGAAGGGGAACTTGCCCACCTTGACCTGATAGCCCGCCTCCTTCGCCTTCGCCTCGGTCAGCCCGACGCTGGCGACCTGCGGGTGGCAATAGGTGCAGCCGGCGATATCCGACGGGCGGACGGGATGCGGATGGCCGCCCGCGATCAGCTCTGCCACCATCACGCCCTCGTGGCTGGCCTTGTGGGCGAGCCAGGGCGCGCCGGCCACGTCGCCGATCGCATAGAGCCCTTCCACCCCGGTGCGGCAATATTCATCGGTCACCACATGGGTGCGATCCACCTTCACGCCGGCCTCTTCCAGGCCCAGCCCCTCGACATTGCCGACGATGCCGACGGCCGAGATCACCGTGTCGAATTCCATCGTCTCGGTCTTGCCGCCGCTCTCGATATGGGCCGTGACCTTGCCCTTGGCGCGGTCGAGCTTCTTGACCGTGGCCTTCTCCATGATCTTCATGCCCTGCTTCTCGAACCGCTTCCTGGCGAAGGCCGAGATGTCGGCGTCTTCCACGGGCAGGATGCGATCCATCACCTCGACGACCGTCGTCTCGGCGCCGAGCGTGTGGTAGAAGCTGGCGAATTCGATCCCGATCGCGCCCGAGCCGATGACCAGGAGTTTCTTCGGCATGTGCGGGGGGTTGAGCGCGTGGCGATACGTCCAGACGCGTTCGCCATCGGCCTCCAGCCCCGGCAATTCGCGGGCCCGCGCGCCGGTGGCCAGGATGATGTTCTTCGCGCTCAGCGTCTCTTCGCCCTTGTCGCCCTTCACGGCTACCCTGCCCTTGCCGGACAGCCGGGCGGTGCCCATCACCACCTCGATCTTGTTCTTCTTCATCAGGTGCTTGACGCCGCCTTCCATCTGCGCCGCCACCCCGCGGGAGCGCTTGACCACGGCGGGCAGGTCATAGTCGATCTTCTCGGCGGACAGCCCGAATTCCTTGGCCCGGTGCATGAGGTGGAACACTTCCGAGGAGCGCAGCAGCGCCTTGGTAGGGATGCAGCCCCAGTTGAGGCAGATGCCGCCCAGCGTCTCGCGCTCCACGATGGCGGCTTTCAGGCCCAGCTGCGCGGCCCTGATCGCGGCGACATAGCCGCCGGGGCCGGAGCCGATCACGATGACGTCGAATTCCCTGGCGGCCATGCGCTCCTCCCTCGTCTGGCAGATAGTTTGACGTTAAACCATCGCCGCGGCGGCGGCAATCGGAGGGACGGCAAGGCACGGCTGCACGGGGTGCATGGCCGCGGAGTAGCTCTGTTGGCCCGGAACAAGGCCGAAGGCCGCCGGGCCAGCGCCGCCCCGTTGGGGCGGGGTGGCGCTCTTGCTATCGGTTCGCGCTGCGGTGAGTGCGTAGGGGCTTGGCCACCATAAAGTGCTCAACACCAGCGTCGCATGCGCCACCCCACGGGGCGGCACTTGCCCGGCTAGTGTTGCGCTCGTGGCTGGGGTCGCGGGGCGAGCATCGGACCGACACGTTTGGGCTAAGACAGCCGAAGCTCTGTCGGCCCGGAACAAGGGCGAAGCCCCGCCGGGCCAGCGCCGCCCCGTCGGGGCGGGGTGGCGCTCTTGCTATCGACCCGCGATGCCGTGAGTGCGGAGGGGCTTGGCCGCCATAAAGCGCCCAAGGCCAGCGTCGGAAGCGCCACCCCGCGGGGCGGCGCTGGCCCGGCTCGTGTTGCGCTACCCCCGCGCCTTCACCGTCTCGACGCTGTGGCTGTAACCGCCATCGTCGAGATAGGCCTGCTCCTCGACGGTGGTCTTCCGCCCCAGCGCCGCGTTGCGATAGGGGAACCGGCCGAAACGGCGGATCACGTCGCGATGGGCGCGGGCGTGCAGCATGTTGTCGCCGCTCTCGGGCATCCTCTCCTTGAACAGGCGGCAGCAGCGATCCTGGTCCGAGGCGTTCTCGGAATGCATCAGCGGCAGGTAGAAGAATTGCCGCGCCGGCGGGTCGATCCGCATGTCCCAGCCCTTCTGGATCGCCATCTTGGCACAGGCCAGCGCCAGCTTGTCGGTGGCAAAGGCCCGGCGCGATCCGCGGAACATGTTGCGGGGGAACTGGTCGGTCACGATGATGTAGGCCAGCGCCCCGGTCGGATAGGTCAGCCACAGCGAATGCGCGCCCTCTGCCGCCGCCTCCCAGGTCTCGCCGAAGCGGTCGCGGATGCGCTGGTCGAGCTCCTCGTCCTCGCGGTACCAGTCCGCCGGTTGCAGCTCGTCGAGCCAGAACGCGTTGATCTCTGCCGGGTCGGCCATTGGCCCTGCTTGCCTCCGTATGGGTTGCGCAACGTCACGTTACAAAAGCGTCACGGCAGCGCAATCCGTTCCATCGGCGCGCGCGCTCAATTCCCCGATGGCGTGACGTTTTCGCCCTCGGCCTGCTCGATCGCCCATTCCTGCGCCGCCTCCATCGCCACCACGCCGGCGGCCGGCGACACAGCGACATAGGCGCCGGTATCCTGCGGCGCGACCGCGGGGCGCTGCGTCATCCGGTAGAGCGCATAGGCCGCGACCCCCGCCATCAGCACCGCCGAGAGGATCCAGAAGCCCTGGGGCCCGAACACGTCCATCAGCCAGCCGGTGACCAGCGGGCCCGCCACCGCGCCGACCCCGTTGATGAACAGCAGGCCGGCCGAGGCGGCGGCCATGTCTTCGGGTTCGAGGAAGTCGTTGGTATAGGCGATGAGCAGAGAATAGAGCGGGTTGGTCATCGCGCCGATGCCGAAGGCCACGCAGAGCAGCACGGGATAGGAGCCGCCGAAGAACACCCCCACCCCGGCCGAGACGGCGCCCGCCGCCGAGACGGCGGTGATGAGCGTGCGGCGGTCCATCCTGTCGGACAGGAAGCCGATCGGGTATTGCGCGATCAGCGCGCCCGCGTAGATCACCGCAACGAAGAGCGAGATCTGGCCCACCGACAGCCCCGCCTCGGCGCCGTAGACCGCCGCCATGCCGAATTGCGCGGCGAAGACGCCGCCCATGAGGAAGATGCCGACGCAGCCCAGTGGCGAGGTGCGGTAGAGGCCCGCGAGGTCCATCCGCTTGGTCGTGTCGAAGGCGGGCGTGGGGTTCACCGACAGGAGGATCGGCGCGAAGGCGATCGAGACCAGCACCGAGGGGATGACGAAGAGCACGAAGCCCGAGGGCTCGCCCACGGCGAGGATGCCCTGCGCGGCGATGATGCCCAGCGTCTGGACGATCATGTAGAGCGACAGCGCCTTGCCGCGGGTGGCGTTGGTCGACGCGTTGTTGAGCCAGCTCTCGGCGGTGACGTAGACGCCCGAGAAGCAGAAACCGATACCGACGCGCAGCACGATCCAGGCCCAGGGTTCGGTGATCGTGGGGTAGAGGATGAGGATCGCCGAGATGAACGAGCCGAGCGCCGCGAAGACCCGCACGTGGCCGACCCGGCGGATCAGCTCGGGCGTCATGCGCGAGCCGCCGAGGAAGCCGAGGAAATAGGCCGACATGATGATCGACATGGCGAAGGTGGAGAAGCCCTCGATCGCGCCGCGCACGCCCAGCAGCGTGCCCTGCAGGCCGTTTCCGACCATCAGCAGCATGATGCCCAGCAACAGCGGCCAGGCGGTGCGAAGTACCTGAATCATCGCGGGCTCCCTTCTCGCCGCCACCCTATGGACCGAAGCGCAAGGCGCAACCCGCCTCTTCGCGACATGGGCATGACGGTTTCGGGCGGTATTGGGGGTGCCGTCGGGGGAAGGCCTGGCGCGACGGGAGCGCGAGCGCCGCCCCGTGGGGTGGCGCTGCCGACGTGGGTGTTGGGCGCTTTATGGTCGCCGAGTACATCCGACCCCACCGCAGCGCGGGCGGCTGGCAACAGCGCCACCCCGCCGGGACGGGGCGGCGCTCGCGCGGCGGGGCTACGCCCCTTGTTCCGCGCAGGCGGCTGCGCCGCCAGGAGACGCAAAGACGGCTGCATCTTGGCGCAACGGGAGCGCGAGGGTCGCCCCGTGGGGTGGCGCTGCTGACGCTGGTGTCAGGCGCTTTATGGCGGCAAAGGCCCTCTGCCCTCACCGCAGCGCGGGCGGCCAGCAAAAGCGCCACCCCGCCCGGACGGGGCGGCGCTCGCGCGGCGGGCTTCGCCCTTGTTCCGCGCGGGCGGCTGCGCCGCCGATCAATTCTCCCCAGGCATCAGCAGCGAGGCATCGCCGTAGGAGAAGAACCGGTACCGCTCGGCAATCGCATGATCGTAGACCGCGCGCATCCGATCCACGCCCATCAGCGCCGAGACCAGCATCATCAGCGTGCTCTTGGGCAGGTGGAAATTCGTCATCAGCGCGTCGGTGATCCGGAACCGGTGGCCGGGCATGATGAAGATGTCGGTCTCGCCCACCCATGGCGCGATCTCGCCCGGCGCGGGCGCCGCGCTTTCCAGCAGGCGCAGGGCCGTTGTGCCCACCGGCACGATCCGCCCGCCCGCCGCGCGCGTCGCCGCGATTTCGGAGGCCGCCGTCTCGCTCACCTCGCCCCATTCGGCATGCATCTTGTGCTGCGCCGGATCGTCCACCTTCACCGGCAGGAAGGTGCCGGCGCCGACATGCAGCGTGACATGGGTGAACTCAACGCCCCGCGCCTCGAGTGCCGCCAGCAGCGGCGCGTCGAAATGCAGCGAGGCGGTGGGCGCCGCGACGGCCCCCGCACGGCGCGCCCAGATCGCCTGGTAATCCTCACGGTCGCGTTCGTCGGCGGGGCGGCGCGCGGCGATGTAGGGCGGCAGGGGCATCTCGCCCGCCGCCTCCAGCGCGGCGTCGAAATCCGCGCCCTCGCAGTTGAACCGCATCAGCGCCGCATCGCCCTCGCGGCCCAGGAAGACCGCGCTCAGCCCGGCGGCGAAATGCACCTCCTCGCCCACGCGCAGCTTGCGCAAGGGGCGCACCAGGGCCAGCCACTCGCCCCCCTCGCCACCCGCGCGCGGCTCCAGCAACGTCACCTCGACCCGCGCTTCGCCCTCGCCGGGGGCACCGCCCCGCCGCCGCACCCCCGACAGCCGCGCCTGCAGCACCCGCGTGTCGTTCAGCACCAGCCGGTCGCCGGGGCGCAGCATCTCGGGCAGATCGCGCACGATGCGATCCTCGATCCGCCCGCGCGTCGCCACAAGCAGCCGCGCCGAGGAACGCGGCGAGACGGGCCGCGTCGCGATCAGCTCCTCGGGCAGGTCGAAATCGAAATCGCTCAACTTCATCGTCACTCCGTGCTCACCTGCGGCGGCGGGCGCCGGAAGATCTCTCTGAACATGCCGGGCGTGAGGATCGACAGCGGGTTCACCTGCACCTGCGGCCGCGCCGCATCGCCGCGCAGGTTGAAGGCGAAGCCCAGCAGCCCCTCGCCGCGGCGGGTGAATATCTGCCCGATCCCGTTGAGGAAATAAACCGGCGAAATCACCCCCTGCATGTCGAGCCGCCTGCCGCCCAGATCGTAGATCCCGTCGAGCGAGACGCCGAGCGACGGCCCGGTGGCCGAGCCGCGCAGAAGCGTCAGCCGGCCGGGATCGAGCCGGAAATCCGCATCCACGTCGGTAAAGCCGATGCCCGGCCCGTTGAGCTGGTCGATCAGGCCCACGACAGAGATCGCCGACAGAAGCTCGGTCATCGCGGGGGCGTCGACGATGCGGGTATCCTCGATCCGCAGCACCCCGTCATAGACACCGCGGCCCCCCGCCGGGTTCAGCGTCAGCGCCATCGGCCCGCCCCGCGCGGCGCGGAAGATGCCGGCATCGCGCAGGACGCCGCCGGCATCGCCGCTCTGCAGCCGGATCGCGGGGCCGCGCGGCGTGGGGGCCAGATCGCCCGTCACCCCGGTGCCGCCGTTCACCTGCGCGGTGAAGCGCCCCTGGAAGCCGCCGCGCGTGGTGAAGCTGCCGTTGAACGGGCTGAGCGCGATGCCCTCGGCGATGGTCAGCCGGTCGAGCCGCGCCTCGATCGGCCCGCCCCCCGAGCCGCCGCCTCCCAGCTGCGCGCGCCGAATATCGGCGCTGCCGCCGGTGATCGCGATGGCGGGCGGCACGCCCCTTCCCCGCCCGGTCAGCCGCACCGGCGCGTCGAGCCAGCCGCCCAGCCGCACCCGCCGGAACGAGAGCGTCTCCAGCCCGCCATCGGGCTTCAGCGCCACCGCGCCGCCCTCGGCCGCCAGCCCCGGCGCGGAAAATTCCAGGGTCGAGATCTTCGGCACCGCGCCCAGGCTGCCCGCGATCTCGAGCCGCCCGGTGGCGTTGCGCGGCTTCGACCAGCCGATGCCGGGGATCGACAGGCCCAGCGCGTTGAGATCGGAGGTGAGCGAGAAGGCGGGCGACTCGCCGCGCGCCAGCGCCACCTCGAACTGCCCGCGCCCCGCGCCGCTCAGCGTGCCGGGCGGCAGGTCGAGGCCGAATTCCTGCATGAACGCCTCGTCCAGCACCGCGACCCCGTCGATCCGGCTACTGCCGCCGTGGCCCGGCCCCAGCAATTGCTGCCAGGAGCCCTCGGCCCGCGCCTCGCCCAGTTGCAGGGCGCCGCCGATCTCCACGCTGCGGGGGCTGGCGGTGAGCCGAAGGCTTTCGGCGCGCAGCCGGCGGGGCGCGACGAGGCTGTCGCTCACCACGTCGGTGAGCGTGCCGGCGACGGCGAAATCCACATCCTCCACCTTCACCGGCCGCTTCATGTTGAAGCCGATATCGGCCTCGATCACCGCCTCGCCCTCGGCCACGCCGGGCGTCAGCGTCGATTTCGACAGGATCGCGAAGGGCGGCAGGTTCAGCAGCGACAGCGCCGCCGTGGCGCTCGACCGGGTGCGCAGCTGCACCTCCATGTCGCCGGGCCTGACGCGCACATCCTTGATCCGCACCACCGATCCGGCGGCCGAGATCGCGCCGCCCTGGGGCGCCTCGACCTCGCCTTCCTCGACCACCAGCGTGAAGACGTGATCCTGGATCGTCGCATAGCCCGACGCGTCGCGGATCGGCGGCAAGGTCTTGATATAGCGCACCTCGGCATCAGCGATATTCCAGCCCAGCGAGGTGACGGGCGCCTCCCCCGGCGCCAGCCGGATCGCGGCGCGGATGTCGCGCAACTCGCCCGCGCGCACGTTCTCGGTCAGCCATTTGCGCGTCTTGGGGATCAGCGCGGGCGGCCACAGCGCCAGCACGCGTTCCTTCGTGGCGCTGGCCATCTCCAGGTCGAGCCGCGCGTGCCAGCCGCCCGCCGCCGGCTCTGCCCCGCCCCGCGCGATCAGCCGCTCGCCGCCGTCGCGCAGCACCAGCTGCCCGATGTCGAGGCTGAACGGATCGAGCCGCAGGCGGAAATCCACCGCGCCCGAGGCCAGATCCACCGGTTCGGCGAACAGGCCCGGCGGGTCGAGCCGCATGTCGGACAGCGTGAACTGGCCGAGCAGCGCGCCGGGCCAGCCTTCGCGGAATTCGCGCAGATAGGCCTGGCCCGAGGCGTTGATCGAGCCGGCGCCCGAGCGGAACGAGAGCTCCGAGAAACTCAGCCGCTGTTCGGCCGGGTCATAGGCGAAATAGGCGCGCGCGCCGTCGAAGGCGATCTCGCCGCTTTCCTCGGCGCCGCCGGGGGTCAGCGCGCCGGCGCCGATCTCGAGCGAGCCGTCCAGCGAGGCGAGCGTGCCATCGGGCCCCAGCGCCCCGCGCACCGCGCCCGAAATGGGCGCCTCGAGCAGGCCGAGAAAGGCGAGCGCGGGCGATTGCGCGGCGATGTCGCCGGCGGCGGCGTTTTCGAACCGCGCCGCGATCCGCACCTCGCCCGAGCGCTTGTCGCGGGTGAAGGTGATGCGCGTGGCGGCCAGATCCTCGGTGCCGTTGAAGACCTCGAAATCCGCCGTCACCTCGACGGCGCCGGGGGCGTTCTCCAGCTCCAGCGTGCCGCCCGTCACCTGCCAGATCCGGCGCGAGCGGGCATCCTCGACGCTCAGCGTCAGGTCGGTGGCGACGATGCGCCGGATCTCGGAAAGCGGGCCTTCCGCGAACCCCTTCTCGACCTCGGCGAGCGCGGTGGCCAGGTCGCCCGTCGAGGCATTGCCGCCGCCCCCGAAGGACAGGTCGAACCGCCCGTCGGCCCGGCGCCTCAGCACCGCCTGCGCCCCGGCGAGGCGCAGCGTATCGGGCTGCAGGCGGCGTTCGCGCAGGGCCTCGACAGAGAGCGCGGCGCCCATGTCGTTGAGCTGCGCCACCTCGGCGCCGCCGGCATCGTAGAGCCGCACGTCGCGCAGGCTGATCCGGGGCACGCCGGCCTGGCTGACCTGCAGCACGATCCGGTCGATCCGCAGCCGCCCGGTGCCTTCCAGCGCGGCGTTGACGCGGGTCTCGACCCGGTCGGTCACCCAGTCGGGCGCGGTGAGCGGGCGGCCGGTGAGCGCCAGCGCGGCGAGCACCAGCGCCGCGCTCAACACCAGCGCGGCGGCGGCCAGCCACAGGGCGGCGCGCAGGCTCCAGTGCCGTCGGCGTGGTGGTGCGGGCGGGGCTTCGGTTGGCACGCGCGGCGCGGGCGGCACCTGCCCCCCCTGCCCCGCACTCTCGCTCGGCTCGCTCATCAATCGTGCCGCCCGTTTTCCCGGATCGCCCCTTGCCTTGATCCTCCATAGCCCGAATACCTTGTTTGAGACCAGCCGGAGGCCCTGTCACATGAACGTCACCACGCCCGCGAAAGAGCCGCTCCAGCCCGGCGCCGAGGCGCCCGGATTCACCCTGCCCGCCGAGCCGGGCGGCACGATCACCCTGGCCGATCTGCGTGGCGCGCCCGTCGTGCTGTTCTTCTACCCGCGCGACAACACGCCCGGCTGCACCTCCGAGGCGAAGGGTTTCACGGCGCTTGCCGGCGCCTTCGAGGCGGCGGGGGCGCATGTGCTTGGCATCTCGCGCGACAGCCTGCGCAAGCACGCGAATTTCCGCGCCAAGCACGAGCTCTCGGTCACCCTGCTCAGCGACGAGGATGGCGCGGTCTGCGCCGCCTATGGCGCCTGGGGGCCGAAGATGCTCTACGGCCGCGCCTTCGAGGGTATCCGCCGCACCACCTTCCTGATCGGCCCTGACGGGCGCATCGCGAAGACGTGGGAGAAGGTTCGCGTGGCGGGACATGCCGAAGAGGTGCTGGAGGCGCTGAACGAGGTGTGTCCGCGCTAGGGAGCAGTCTCCGGCGGCGAAGCCGCCCGCGCGGAATCAAGCGCGTAGCGCGCCGCGCGAGCGCCGCCCCGTCGGGGCGGGGTGGCGCTCTTGCCAACCGCCCGCGTTGCGGTGAGGGCGGAGGGGCTTGGCTGCCATAAAGTGCTCAACACCCATGTTGGAGGCGCCACCCCACGGGGCGGCGCTCGCGCTACCGTCGAGACAAGATGGCCTCGCCTCACAGGCTGCGACATCCCGCCGCAGCCCCCGCCTCCACGGCGCTACCCCGCCCAGGGACTCGGCGAAAAACCGCCAATTCTCAGCTTGTTCCGCATCATAGCTAAATCGCGCGGCCAAAAGCGTTGCCTCCCCTCCACCCCGCCGGTAATGACAATCCAACTGCCGGCATGGGGGATATGACCGGCGGAACTGGGTCGTGGCAGAATGGGACAATTCGGCTGATGAAGACGATGACCACGAAGCTGGGCGCCGCCCTGGCGCGCACCTTTCCGGAACAGCGCCTGTTTCTGCGCTCCGATACCGAAACGCGCTACATCCGCCTCGGGCCGCTCACCCAGCTTCTCGGCGTCGGAGGCTCGGCCCTGCTGGTGGGCTGGGCGATCATCGCCACCGCCGTGATCCTGATGGACTCGATCGGGTCGGGCAATGTCCGCGAACAGGCCCGCCGTGAACAGGCGCTCTACGAACACCGCCTCAACGCGCTCGCCGCCGAACGCGACCTGCGCGCCGACGAGGCGCGGATGGCCCAGGAACGCTTCAACTCCGCCCTCGCGCAGGTCTCGGCGATGCAGGAAAGCCTGCTCGCCTCGGAAGACCGCCGCAAGGAGCTCGAGAAGGGCATCGAGGTCATCCAGGCTACGCTGCGCCGCACGATCCGCGAACGCGACACCGCGCGCGAAGAGATCGCCGCGCTCACCGCCACGCTGGAAGGCCGCGCCGAGGATGGCCCCGCCGTCGCCCAGGCCGATGTCGAGCGCACGCTCGACGTGCTGTCCGAGGCGCTGGAAGCCACCGCCGCCGAGCGCGACCTGATGAGCCGCGCCGCGACCGAGGCGAACGAGGAGATCGCCCGCCTCACCTACGAGCAGCAGCTCATGGAAGAGAAGAACGACCGCATCTTCAGCCAGCTCGAGGATGCCGTCACCGTCTCGCTCGAGCCGCTCGACAAGATGTTCCGCGCCGCCGGCATGCCCACCGACTCGATCCTCGACACGGTGCGCCGCGGCCATTCCGGCCAAGGCGGCCCGCTCACGCCGATCGTGTTCTCGACCAAGGGCGCCGAGCCCGACGCCGACAGCCTGCGCGCCAACTCGATCCTGCAGAAGCTCGACGAGATGAACCTCTACCGCATCGCGGCCGAGAAGGCGCCGTTCGGCATGCCCGTGAAGGCCGCCTTCCGCTTCACCTCGGGCTTCGGGCCGCGCTGGGGGCGGATGCATTCCGGCACCGATTTCGCCGCCGCCTACGGCACGCCGATCTACGCCACGGCCGACGGCGTCGTCACCCATGCGGGCTGGCAATCGGGCTATGGGCGGCTGGTCAAGATCCAGCACGAATTCGGGCTCGAGACGCGCTATGCCCACCAGTCGGAAATCATGGTGAAGGTCGGCCAAAGGGTCTCGCGCGGGCAGCAGATCGGTGCTATGGGAAATTCCGGCCGGTCGACGGGGACACATCTGCACTACGAAGTGCGCGTCGGCGGCAAGGCCGTCAATCCGATGACCTACATCAAGGCAGGTAGAGATGTTTTCTAAAAGCAGGATCAACGAGCCCGGGCCCAAGGCCGAGGATGGCGCTGACACCGAACAGGCGAAGGCCCCTGCCGCCGCGCCCTCGAAATCGGGCGAATACCAGCCCCAGGCCGCGCCGAAGGCCAAGCCGCCGGCTTCCGTTTTGTCGACCGATCTGACGGTGACGGGCAACCTGAAATCGACGGGCGACATCCAGGTGGAAGGCACCGTCGAGGGCGATATCCGGGCGCATCTGCTGACCGTGGGCGAGAATGCGATGATCAAGGGCGAAGTGGTCGCCGACGACGTGGTGGTGAACGGTCGCGTCGTGGGCCGCGTGCGCGGGATCAAGGTGCGGCTGACCTCGTCCGCGCGGGTCGAGGGCGACATCATCCACAAGACGATCGCGATCGAGAGCGGCGCGCATTTCGAAGGCTCGGTGCAGCGCCAGGACGATCCGCTGCAAGGCGGCTCCAAGCCCCGCCAGCCCGCCGCCCAGGCCCCCGCCGGCGCGGCGCCGGAACCCGCCAAGGGCTGAGACGCAGCCTCGCGGCAAGGACAGGAGGGCGGCCAGCGGCCGCCCTTTTTCGTTTTCGGGTGGGAGCTCTTCCCCGCAGGAACTCCGGCGGCGAAGCCGCCCGCGCGGAACAAGGGCGAAGCCCGCCGCGCGAGCGCCGCCCCGTCCGAGCGGGGTGGCGCTATTGCTATCCGCCCGCGATGCGGTGAGTTCGGATGTACTTGGCCACCATAAAGCGCCCAACACCAGCGTTGCAGGCGCCACCCTACGGGGCGGCCCTCGCGCTACCGTTGCACTGAACAGCACTAATCCGCTTGCTTGGAGTACTCCGGTGGGCCGATGGCACCGCCTCCCACGGGGCGGCCCTCGCGCTACCGTTGCGCCAAATGTTCAGGCGTGGTGGTTCACCACCCTGCCCTACTCCCCCTGCGCCTCCGCGCGGCTCTTGCCGCTCACGTCCAGCGCCAGGGTCGCCGCCATGAACCGGTCCAGATCGCCATCCAGAACGCCCTGCGTATCCGACGTTTCTTCCCCCGTCCGCAGATCCTTCACCATCTGGTAGGGCTGCAGCACGTAGGAGCGGATCTGGTTCCCCCAGCCCGCCTCGCCCTTGTTCTCGTGCGCCTCGGTGATCGCGGCATTGCGGCGGTCCAGCTCCTGCTGGTAGAGCCGCGACTTCAGCGCCTTCATCGCGATATCGCGGTTCTGGTGCTGGGATTTCTGCGACGAGGTCACCACGATCCCCGTCGGGATATGCGTGATCCGCACCGCCGAGTCCGTCGTGTTCACGTGCTGCCCGCCCGCGCCCGACGAGCGGAACGTGTCGATGCGGATGTCGCTGGGATTCACCTCGATCTCGATATTGTCGTCCACCACCGGGTAGACCCAGACCGAGCAGAACGAGGTATGCCGCCGCGCCGCGCTGTCATAGGGCGAGATCCGCACCAGCCGGTGCACGCCGCTCTCGCTCTTCAGCCAGCCATAGGCATTGTGGCCGGAAATCTTGTAGGCGGCCGACTTGATGCCGGCCTCCTCGCCGGGGCTCTCGCTCTGCAATTCCACCTTGTAGCCGTGCTGCTCCGCCCAGCGGACATACATCCGCGCCAGCATCGACGCCCAGTCGCAGCTCTCGGTGCCGCCGGCGCCGGCATTGATCTCGAGGAACGTGTCGTTGGCATCGGCCTCGCCGTTGAGCAGCGCCTCGAGCTCCTTCTGGCGGGCCCGCGCGGCCAGCGCCTTGAGCGCCGCCTCGGCTTCGGCGACGACCTCGGCATCGCCCTCGGCCTCGCCCATCTCGATCAGCTCGGCATTGTCGGAAAGCTCCTGCGCGATGCTCTCGGCCGTCTCCATCGCGTCGACCAGCGCCTGGCGCTCGCGCATCAGCTTCTGCGCGCGCTCCTGGTCGTCCCACAGCTTTGGGTCCTCGATCATCGCATTGAACTCTTCCAGCCGGTGCGCGGCCGTCTCCCACTCCATGCGTTGCTTGAGCAGGTTCAGCGATTTCTCGATCGCGGCGATGGTGTTCTGCGTCTCGGCGCGCAAGGCGGCTCCTCCAAATGCTGGCCGCCATATCTAGAGGCTGGGGCGGCCATGTAAAGGGCGCCTGGCCGGTGCGGCCGGCGCGCCGCCGGCCGCCACAGGCGAATTTTCGCGGAAAATTCGGATGCCGCCGCAGGGGCAAGGCGGCGCCGGGCTTCCGGCGCCGCTTGCCCTTACGCCACCGCGATCGGATCGTCGAAATCGAGCCCCACGATGACCGGATCGTGATCCGACGTCCGCCACGGCACCGAGCCGTCGAAGATCGCCGGGTCGCGCTCATAGGCGGCGTCGCTGTCGAGGTTCAGGTTGTAATCGTAGATGTCCGGCTCATCCGAGTTGATGTGCCAGGCCGCCGCGCCGGTGACGTTGTCCATCGCGCCCGACGAGGCGAAGGCGTAATCCAGCGTCCCCGTCTGGCCGTCGAACACATAGGTCGAGCCGCCCTCGTAGGCGCCTTCCAGGTTGGTGTAGCCCGCCGCCTCCATCGCCGCGATCGGATCCTCTTTCGCATAGGCGTTGAAGTCGCCCAGCACCAGGCTGTCGGCATCGGCCACGGCGTCGAGCCAGGCCTTCACCACCTCCACCCCTTCCAGCCGCATCTCGTTCGACGCGCCCGCGCCGTCGTTCATGTCGGCGTTGGAGCCGCTGCCCGAGCCCTTGGATTTCATGTGCACGACCGTGACGGTGAACTCCTCGCCCGATCCGGTGAGATCGGTGAACGTGGCCGTCAGGGGCGAACGGTTGGTGCCCGCGCCCGAGAAGACGCCGAGCCCGTCATCGTCGAGATGGCCATAGCCCAGAGCGTCGAGATCGGCATCGGTGAGGAAATCGACCGAACCGGGCACGACGGCGACATTGTCGACCTTGTAGATCATGCCCACCGCGATCGCGTCGTCGCCCACGTAATCGGCGCCCGGGCGCACCCAATCCCAGGTATCGCCGGTGGCGCCCATATTGGTCTGGTAATAGGTGTTCAGCTCGGCCACCAGCTTGGCGATGGCATTGCCGTCGGAGCCCTCGATGAAGTTGTTCTCCAGCTCCACCAGCCCGTAGACATCGGCATCCATCGCCGCGATCGTGGTCACCAGCTTCTCGGTCTGGCGCAGCAGCTCGGCGGCATCGTCGGCGCCGCGCGGCTCCAGATTGGACGGGCCCGAAGAGCCGCCCGATTCCACCGTCGTCGCGAAGTAGTTGAGCACGTTGAACGACACGACCTTGAGATCGCCGCCCACCTCGGGCGGCATCTCCTGCCGCGTGCCGGTATCGACGAAGGTGTTGGCATCGTCCTCCACCGAATGAATGCGCCATTCGTCGAAGGAGTAATCCAGCACGCCCGTGAGCCCCGTTACCGTGTCGCCCATGCCGAACCCGTCCGACGTGTCGAACACGCCGTCGCCGTTCAGGTCGTAATCGGGGATGATCTCGGCCGGGTTCTGCACCGAGCGGCCATCGTCATAGATGATCTGGTTGGCCTGCACCTCGGCGACATGGGCGGCATAGCCCGCCACGTCGGGCGCGTTCTCCTGGGTGAACTGGGCCGGCCGGTCGCCCGCCGTCACCCGGATCTCGCCGAAGCGGTCGAGGTTGTAGGCCTCGTTCACCGTCAGCGTCTGATCCACGGTGACGAGCATGCCCTCATGGGCCTCCAGATCGGTGCCGGTGCCCAGCGTGATCGTCTGGGCCATGGTGTTCACGTCGGCCACGGCGCCCGCTTCCAGCATCTCGATCCCGCTGGCGGCGATCTGGGTCTTGCCGAAGAACTCGGCCACCGTGCCGGTGATCTTCACCTTGTCGCCCAGGGCCACGTCGAACGCGCTGGCGCCCGAGCCCTGGTAGACGAAGATCCCGTCGGAGGTGGCGGCATCGCCGTCGCCCGTCTCCATCTGGATGAAGAAGCCGCCGAGGTTGCGCAGGTCATCCGCGTCGCCGTTCTGGAAGTCGCCCACGACGATGCCTTCCACCGTCACCAGCTGATCGACCATCGTGCTCGACGCGCCGCTGCCCTGCACCGCCGCGATCGTGGTGGCGACGGGATCGCCGCCGCCGCCGCCGCCCGCGCCGCCTGCCGTGGGCGTATAGGCCGAGGCATCGCCGAAGGGTGTCATCGTGAAGCTGCCGCCGCCATCCTCGCTGCGCTGCGCGCCCGCCGCGAGGTAGCTGCCATCGGGGCCCACGACCGGCGCATCCTCGTAGACGCGGGGGCTGGAGCCGTCGATCAGCGCCACCTTGTCGGCGATGGAAGCATAGGGCGTCACGTCGATCACGCCGTCATCGTCGGTATCGAGATCACCGCCCTCGCCCACACTGCCATCGTAGCCGCTGACCAGCAGGAAGGTGGCGGGCGAGTTGGTGAAGGTGTTGTTGTCGATGGCGAGATCGGGCGTCACGCCGAACACGCCGCCCGCCTCGGGCGAGGCGGCGAGGAAGAAGCCGTTATCGCCGACCACGCCGCCCGACAGATCGACCACCGAATAGATATAGCCGTCATCGGCGACCTGCAGCAGCGCATAGCCATCGAGCGCCATGCCCGGCGTGCCGTGGAACTCGGCGAATTCCCAGTCGGTGCCTGTGGTGTTCACGGCCAGCTCGTTGATCACCAGCCCGGCCGGCGCGCCGCCCTCGTTGGCAGCCCCCGGCGTGGCGGCGTCGGGGCCGTGCCAGACGCCCGCATCGTCGCGCCAGAGCGACATGCCCTCGGCCTCGCCCGCTTCGGCCACGCCCATGTCGACCGACGTCATGCCCGCGGCGCTGCCGCCGGTCGCCGTCATCTCGCCTTCGTAGGAGAAGAACTCGACCACCGTGCCGCCGTTCACCAGCGCGAAACCATCCGGCGCGCCGTTCTGGATGCCGTTCACCGGCGCGTTCCAGACGTAGTAATCGTAGGTGCCGTCGCTCGTCATCGCCATGTCGGCCAGCGCGACCGTGCCGTAGAGCCCGCCGCCATTGCCGTTGTAGAGCTCCACCGACAGCGCGCTCACATCGCCGCCCGCGGCGACGCGCACCTCGATGAACTCGCCCTCGTCGGTGCCGGCATCGTCGTAATGGATCTCGTTGAGCCGCGCGACCACAGGCGCGGCTCCCTCGTTCTCCGCGCCCGGCGTGGCCGCATCCGGCCCCTGCCAGACGCCATCCGCGTCACGCCACAGGGACTGGCGCACCGGCGTATCGCCCGGCTCGGAGACGCCCATATCGGTGGAGGTCATGCCCGCGGCGGTGCCGCTGGTAGCCGTCATCTCGCCCTCGTAGGAGAAGAACTCCACCACCGCGCCGGCATTGACCAGCGCGAAGCCGTCGGGCGCGCCGTTCTGGATGCCGTTCACCGGCGCGTTCCAGACGTAGTAATCGTAACCGCCGGCGCTGGTCATCACCATGTCGGTGAGCGCGATCGTGTTGTAGAGCGCCCCGCCATTGCCGTTGTAGAGCTCCACGCTCATGGCCGAGACATCGGTGCCCGCGCCCACGCGGACCTCGATGAATTCGCCCTCGTCGGTGCCCGCATTGTCGTAATGGATCTCGTTCAGCCGGGCGACGAGCGGCGGCACCGCCTCGTTGTCCGCGCCGGGCGTGGCGGCATCGGGGCCGTGCCACACGCCCTCGGCATCGCGCCAGAGCGACAGGCCCTCGGGATCGCCCGCCTCGGCCACGCCCATATCGGTGGAGGTGAGGCCCGCGGCCGCGCCTTCCGTGGCCGTCATCTCGCCCTCGTAGGAGAAGAACTCCACCACGCTCTCGCCATTGACCAGCGCGAAGCCATCGGGCGCGCCGTTCTGGATGCCGTTCACGGGGGCGTTCCAGACGTAGTAATCGTGGGTGCCGTCGCTCGTCATCACCATATCGGTGAGCGCGACGCTGCCATACACGCCGCCGCCATTGCCGTTGTAGAGCTCCACCCGCAGGGCGCTCACATCCTCGCCCGCGGCGACGCGCACCTCGATGAACTCGCCCTCGTCGGTGCCGGCATCGTCGTAATGGATCTCGTTGAGCCGCGCGGTGGTGGGCGGGGTTTCCTCGACATCCGTCACGGTGACGGTCAGCGCCTGTTCGGTGATGCCGCCATTGCCGTCATCGGCGACGATCGTCAGGTCATAGACATTGTCGCCGCCCGCATCGGCCGGGGCCTCGTAATCGGGCGCGGCATTGAAATGCAGCGCGCCGGTGGCCGCATCGAGCGTGAAGAGCGCGGCATCGGCGCCGGCGAGCGTGAGAGTGACGGTATCGCCCTCGACATCGCTCGCGGCGATGATGGCGACGGGATCGGTGCCGTTCTCGGCATAGGTGACGGCCTCGGGCGCGATCAGCGCGGGCGCGTCGTTGCGGCCGGTGATGGTGACGGTCACGGTCGCGGTATCGGTGCCGCCCTTGCCGTCATCCACCAGGTAGGTGAACGTGTCGGTGGCCGTCTCGCCCTCGCCGAGCGCGTCGAAGAGCGTGCCGGGATCGTAGGTGATCGTGCCGCCTGCGAAGCTGACGGTTGCGCCCGCGGCCGACGTGCCCGAGACCTCGGTGATCGCGATGGCGTCGCCGTCGAATTCCCGGTCGTTTGCCAGCAGCGTGGCCGCCGAGATCGTAGTGGTGCCGTCTTCGCTGGCGGTCATCGTGTCGTCGCCCGCGAGCACCGCGTTGTTCGTGCCGTCGAGGTGATAGGTGTAGTCGTCGGCGCGGAAATAGATCTGTTCGACCTTCTTGATCCGATCCTCGCCCGCGCCTTCGGGCGCGTCGTCATGGCGAGTGAGCGTGAAGGGGCGATGCAGGTGCTTGCCGGTCGGCAGGCCGGAATAGTGGTCGATGCCGCCCTCGTATTCGATCCGGTCGTTGCCGTGGCCGCCGTCATAGCTGTTGTCGCCGCTGCCCGCGATGATCACGTCGTCGCCGAAGCCTGCCTTCACCTTGTCGTTCCCGCTGCCGGTATCGATCGTGTCGTCGCCGAAGATGTCGATGACGATGTCGCGCCGGCCGGAGCCCGCGATGCTGTCATTGCCGAAACCGCCGATCTGGATCACCGGAAGGAACTTGAGAAAGCGGAACGTCATCGGGAATCTCCTCTCGCGAATGCCTGCGCCGTTTACGCATCCCGAGGTGACAGGGATGTGTCATGCGCGTTTCGAGCCGCCGTGAACGGAACCGGCCCCCCATGGGGAAGCGGACACCCGGTTGCGGCATCCGTCAAGATGGCGGGGGTGATTTTTCTACCGGAAGGTCAAAAATCGGCGGATCGGCGCCCGCGCTGCCCGCGCGAGAGGCAGGTGCAGGGGCGGAGGGGGTTACTACAGCGGCAGACATCGGCCGCCAATGCGCGCCTTTGCTGCGGGCGCGTGGGTATTAAGATCGCGAGGTAGTCGCAGCCGCCCCGCGCGGAACAAGGGGCGCAGCCCCGCCGCGCGAGCGCCGCCCCGTCCGGGCGGGGTGGCGCTATTGCTACCTGCCCGCGCTACGGCGAGGTCGGAGGGGCTTGGCCACCATAAAGCGCCCAACACCACGTCAGAAGCGCCACCCCACGGGGCGGCGTTCGCGCTCCCGTTGCGCCAGGTCGGAGGGCGTTGCCCCAGGGGCCGCGCCGACCGGAGGCCCACCGCTAACCTTTCGCTAACCCTGACGCGCTATGCCAGTTGCGTGCCGGCTTCCGACCGCCCCCTCCCCGCCCACCAAGCCGGGAGGCAAGGCAGGTCTGCGCGGCGATCAGCTCGAAGGCGAGACGCGGGAAAGACGCGAAGAAGCACCCCGCCCCAAAACGGGGCGGGATGCTTCGCAAGCGGTATCGCGCGGAAGCGGTACGAATTCGTTGACGCCCGGGCTACCCGACGACCGGGCGCGCCAGGCAAGCCGTCAGTACAGCCCGCCCGCCGAGATCGCCCCGAAGCTCGCCTTGCCCGGCACCGTCACCACCTCGCCGGTCGAGGTGCGCACCTTCTGCTCCTGCCCTCCGCTGCCCTCGGGCAGGAAAAGCGGCAGGTTCGCCCCCATCGCGAAGCCGCCATCGAAGGCGATGCCGAAGACCGGCTCTTCCCCGTCGCGGAAATACTCGGCCACCACGTTGGGGCCCGAGGCGCTGTCGGGCAGGCGGGCGCCGGTGAAGCGGTCGATCTTGATGAAATGCCCGCCCGGCGGCACGCGGAACTTGCCGCCGCCGTATTTCGCCGTGGCTTCCTGCATGAACTCGTTGAAGACCGGCGCGCAGAAGCCGCCGCCCGAGGCCCCGGGCATGGTGCGCGGCCGGTCGTAGCCGATATAGCAGCCCGCTACGATGTTCGAGGTGAAGCCCACGAACCAGGCATCCTTGTTGTCGTTCGTCGTGCCGGTCTTGCCCGCCACCGGCACGCTGAGGTTCACGGCACCGCTCGCCGTGCCGCGCTGAATAACGCCCTGCATCATCGAGGTGAGCTGGTAGGCGGTGATCGCATCCATCACCCGCTCGCGGTTCGACACGATCTTCGGCGCGGTACCGGGCGGCAGCGCGGGCTCGGCGCATTCGTTACAGACCCGCTGGTCGTGGCGATAGATCGTCTTGCCCCAGCGATCCTGCACGCGGTCGACAAGCGTCGGCTCCACCCGCTCGCCGCCATTGGCGAACATCGCATAGGCCGAGACCATCTTGAACAGCGTCGTCTCCTCCGCGCCGAGCGCGTTGGCCAGGAAGGGCTGCATGTTGTCGTAGACGCCGAAGCGTTCGGCATAACGCGCGACCGTATCCATCCCGATCTCTTCGCCGAGGCGGATCGTCATCAGGTTGCGCGACTGCTCGATCCCGGTGCGCAAAGGCGTCGGCCCGTAATACTGGCGTGAGGCGTTCTGCGGGCGCCACACGCCCTGCGGCGTGTTGATCTCGATCGGCGCGTCGACGATGATCGTGGCCGGCGTGAACCCGCTGTCGAGCGCGGCGGCATAGACGAAGGGCTTGAAGCTGGAGCCGGGCTGCCGCGTCGCCTGCGTGGCGCGGTTGAAGACCGAATGCTGGTAGGAAAACCCGCCCTGCATCGCGATCACCCGGCCGTTCGAGACGTCCATCGCCATGAAGGCGCCCTGCACCTCGGGCACCTGGCGCAGCGTCCAGCGGATGAAGCTGCCGTCATCGTCGGTGACCATGCGGCGGACATGGACCACGTCGCCGACCTCGAAATTCTCCACGAAAGAGCCGCGCATCCACTGGATGTCGTTGCGCGGCACGACCCAGGGCTCGGCCTCGCTCTCCTCTTCGCCCTCGATCACCAGGCGCATCTCCTGGTCGCCCACCTCGGCCACGGCGGCGACGCGCCAGGGCTGCTCGAGCACGATGTCGCGGGCGACGCGCAGCTTGGCCAGCTCGTCGCGCCAGGTGCCGTTGGCGATGCTCTCGGGCGGGATCGTCTTGCCGGTGCCGCGCCAGCGGCCGTAGGAGCGGTCGATCTCTTCCAGCCGCACGCGCAGGGCGCGCGCCGCCTCGTCCTGCAGGTCGGGATCGACGGTGGCGCGGATCGACAGGCCGCCGCCGAAGAATTCCTCCTCGCCGAAATCGCGCGACAGCTGGCGGCGGATCTCGTCGGTGAAATAGTCGCGGTCGGGCAAGGTGGCGCGGAACGGCTCGTAATCGCCGTTCTGCACGGATCTGAGCGGCTGCGCCTGGGCGACCTGCATCTCGCTTTCCGAGATGTAGCCGTTCTCGAACATCTCGCGCAGCACGAAGTCGCGCCGGGCGGTCACCCGCTCCTTCGCGCGGACGGGGTGGTAATCCGACGGCGCCTGCGGCATCGCGGCCAGCATCGCGGCCTCGGCGGCGTCGAGCTCGTCGAGGGTCTTGTTGAAATAGGTCTGCGCGGCGGCGGCCACGCCGAAGGAGTTCTGGCCGAGGAAGATCTCGTTGAGGTAGAGCTCGAGGATCTTCTCCTTGCTCAGCGTGTTTTCCAGCCGCGCGGCGAGGATCAGCTCCTTGATCTTGCGCTCGGCCGAGCGGTCGGAGGAGAGCAGGAAGTTCTTCATCACCTGCTGGGTGATGGTCGAGGCGCCGCGCAGGCGGCCCCCGCGCAGCGCGTCGACGGCGGCGGCGACCATGCCGCGCGGGTCATAGCCGCGGTGGGTGTAGAAGTTCTTGTCTTCGGCCGAGATGAAGGCGTGCTTGACCAGGTCGGGGATATCCTCGGCCGGCACGAAGAGCCGGCGTTCCTGGGCAAACTCGTCGATGATGCGGCCCTCGCCGGAATAGATCCGGCTGATCGTGGGCGGCGTGTATTGGGCGAGCTGTTCGTGGTTGGGCAGGTCGCGGCCATAGAACCAGAAGATCCCGCCGATCGTGACGGCCGCGGCCACGGCGCCGATGGTGAGCGCCGAGAAGATCGTGCCGATGAAGGAAAGGATGAACCGGATCACTGTGCCTGCTCCTCAGTGTCGCGCCTCATTATACGCATGAGGCGGCGCGGTCAAAGCCGCGAGGCCGCGCGGGGGGCACAGAGAGGCCGGGAAGCGCTCACGATTGCATGAGGGGGTGGAGGTGGAGCGCGACAGAGCGCGAGCGCCGGCCCGCGGGGTGGCGCCTCTGACATGGGTGTTGAGCACTTTATGGCGGCCAAGCCCCTCCAAACTCCCCGCAGCGCGCGCGGATGGCAAAAGCGCCGCCCCACGGGGGCGGGTCGGCGCTCGCGCGGCGGGCTTCGCCCTTGTCCCGCGCGGGGGATTTCGGGCGCTGGGTGGAGTGTCCACATGTGGACACCTTGCAAGTTATTGAATTTCCTGATGCGCGCGGTGCGTCAGGGTGGACTTAACCATGAACGGGAGCGCGAGAGCCGCCCCGTGGGTGGCGCTTCCCACGTGGGTGTTGGGCGCTTTATGGCGGCCGAGCACATCTCTCCTTACCGCATCCCGATTTGCGCGCAACGGAAGCGGGGGGCCGCCCCGTGGGGTGGCGCCTCCGACGGGGGCGTTGGGCGCTTTATGGTGGCCGCGTACATCCGAACTTGCCTTAGCGCGGGCCGATAGCGATAGCGCCACCCCGCCGGGACGGGGCGGCGCTCGCGCGGCGGGCTGCGCCCTTGTTCCGCGCGGGGGGCGCTGCGCGCCCTTGAGTTCCCGCGCGGCAAGCGGTCGCCCGATTTGGGCGCAACGGTAGCGCGAGAGCCGCCCCGTGGGGTGGCGCCTCCGACGTGGGTGTTGGGCGCTTTGTGGTGGCCGGGTACATCTTCCCTCGCCGTGGCGCGGGACGAGAGCCATAGCGCCACCCCGCCCCGACGGGGCGGCGCTCGCGCGGCGCGCTACGCGCTTGATTCCGCGCGGGCGGCTACGCCGCCTAAGTGCCCTCGCGCGCCCCTACTGCCGCAACAGCTGCGCCTCGGCCGCGTCCTCCGCCGCCCAGGCCTTCAGCGCATCGCGGATCGCCCAGGCCGCCCGTGCCCGCCATGCCGGATCGACCAGCTTCTGGCGATCCTTCGCCGATGACAGGAAGCCGATCTCCAAGAGCACGGAGGGAATGTCGGGCGCCTTCAGCACCGAGAACGCCGCCTGCATCTTCGGCCGCTTGTGCATCCCCACATTCGGCGCCAGCTCGGCCACCAGCGCATCCGCCAGCCGCTCGGCGCGCGGCGCCGTCTCGGTCCGGGCGAGATCCATCAGCACGCCCACCACCATGTCGTCCTGTTCCGACAGGTCCAGCCCGGCCAGCAGGTCGGCCCGGTCATGCCGCTCGGCCAGCTTGCGCGATGCCTCGTCGGACGCCCGCTCGGCCAGCGTATAGACCGTGGCCCCCGAGGCCCGCCCCTCGGCCAGCGCATCGGCATGCAGCGAGATGAACACGTCGGCCCCCGCCGCATGGGCGATCGACAGGCGTTCCTCGAGCGAGACGAACACGTCCTCCTCGCGGGTCAGCACCACGCGGAACCCGCCGGCGCGCAGCAGCATCTCCTGCAATTCGCGCGCGAAGGTGAGCATCAGGTCGGCCTCGTTCACCTCGCCCGCCACGGCGCCGGGGTCGATCCCGCCATGGCCGGGATCAAGCACCACGACAAGCGGGCCTTCGCCCGTCTGGCGGCGCTTGGGCGGCGGCAGATCGCCCCGCGGCTCGGGTGCGATCAGCGCATCCTCGGGCGCGCCGGCCCCGGCGGCGAAGGCGGCCTCATCCACGGGCACCAGCGTCAGAAGCAACCGCGCATTCCCCTGCTCCGACGTATCGAGCAGCGCCCGGCTCAGCGCCACCGGCTCGGCCAGATCGACCACCATGCGCGACCAGCCGGGCCGGAAGCCGCCCACCCGGATCGCCTCGACCCGGTCCGAGCGGTCCAGAGCGGCGCCGTCCACGCCCGTCCAGTCGGCCTCGGCGAAATCGACGACCAGGCGCATCGGCGCGTCGAGGGTGAAGATGCGGAACGGCACCGCCTGGCTGAGCGTGAGCGCCAGCTCGGTCTGCGCGCCCATGTCGCGGGCGCCGGGGCTGGAAGGGTCCACCCGCGCCAGCGCCGTCAGCCCGCTCCCCTGCGCCGACGCCGCACCGCCCCACAGCGCCAGCGACACCGCGAGCGCCCCGAAAAACGCGGCCAGCCTGTTCCTGCTCATTTCCGGGCTCCGCCCTGTTGCCTCGCGCGCACCCTACAGCCTGTGCGGCGCGCGCAAAACGGCAAATCTCAGCCCGCCGCCGACAGGCCCCGCCGCGCCGCCCAGTCGCGCAGCCGGCGCAGCCCCTCGGCCACGTGCGGCGTGTCGGCAGCGTAGGAGAAGCGTAGCATACGGTGCCCGCGCGCCGGGTCGAAATCCAGCCCCGGCGTCACCGCCACCCGCGCCTCTTCCAGCATTTCGGCCGCCAATGCCGCGCTGTCATCGGTGATGCCCGAGACATCGGCATAGACATAGAACGCCCCGTCGGGCGGCGCGAACCGGGTGAAGCCGGCCCGCGGCAGCCCCTCCAGCATCAGGCGGCGGTTGCGCGCATAGGTGGCCAGGTTCGCCTCCAGCTCGCCGCGCCCCTCGAAGGCCGCCAGCGCCGCGACCTGGCTGGCATGGGGCGGGCAGATGAACAGGTTCTGCGCCAGCCGCTCCACCACGCGCACGTGATCCTTCGGCACCACCATCCAGCCCACCCGCCAGCCGGTCATGCAGAAATACTTGGAGAACGAGTTGATGACATAGACCTCGTCGCTGATCTCCAGCGCCGAGACGGCCCGGCCATCGTGCTGGATGCCGTGATAGATCTCGTCAGAGATGAAGGCGATGTCGCGCGCCCGGCACGCCTCGATCAGCGCGGCCAGCCGGTCGCGGCCCAGCATCGTGCCCGAGGGATTGCCGGGCGAGGCCACGATCAGCCCGTCGAGGCCTGCATCAAGATGCCGCGGCTCTGGCTGATACCTCCCCTCCGGCCCGGTGCGCAGGCCCACGGGGGCGAGATCGAGCGCCGAGAGGATCTGCCGGTAGGAGGGATAGCCCGGCTCGCCCAGAGCCACCCGCGCCCCGGCGTCGAAGAGCGCCGTGAAGGCCAGCAGGAACGCGCCGGTGGAGCCCGCGGTCACGATCACGCGGCCGGGATCGAGGTCGATCCCGTACCATTCGTCGTAGAGCCCCGCGATCCGCGCGCGCAGCTTCGGCAGGCCCGGCGCCAGCGTGTAGCCCAGCGGCCGGCCCTCGGCCATCGCCGCGGCGAGCGCGGCACGGGCCGGCGCCGGCGCGGGGGCGCCGGGCTGGCCCGCCTCCATGTGGATGATACTCTCGCCCTCCGCCTCGGCCTCGGCCGCGGCCTCCATCACGTCCATCACAATGAAGGGATCGACGGCGCTCCGCCTTGATACGCGCATGGCAACCTCCTATCGGTGCCATCAGGCCGCGCGGGGCGCCGGGGCTCAAGGGATGCGCCGGCTTATCCCCGGCCCCGCCTTGTTCCCGCCGGGATTTTATGCGACCGGGGCGGAAATTCCGCATCCGTGACACCGAGGAGACGATACGCAATGCCGATCCGCCGCGCGCCCTTCGGCGCTGCCCTCGCCGCCGCCCTTGCGCTCTCTGCCGGGGCCGCGCGGGCCGACATCGCCGACATGTCCGATACCGAGCGCGAGGCCTTCCGCGAAGAGGTTCGCGCCTACCTGCTGGAACATCCCGACGTGCTGATGGAGGCGATCGCGGTGCTCGAGCAGCGCCAGGCCGAGGCCCAGGCCCAGGGCGACGCGCTGCTGGTGCGCCAGAATGCCGAGGCGATCTTCGAGGATGAAGGATCCTTCGTCACCGGCAATCCCGATGGCGACATCACCATCGTGGAGTTCATGGATTACAATTGCGGCTACTGCAAACGCGCCTTCCCCGAGGTCGAGGCGCTGCTGGAGCAGGACGGCAACATCCGCTTCATCGTGAAGGAATTCCCGATCCTGAGCGAAAGCTCGGTGCTCGCCGCCCGCTTCGCGCTGGCGACCCGCGAAGTGGCGGGCGATGCGGCCTACGAGGCGGTGCACGATGCGCTGATGGAAGGGCGGGGCGCGATCTCGCAGGCCTCGCTCGACCGGCTGGCGCGCGATCTCGACCTCGACGCGAAGGCGATCCGGGGCGAGATGCAATCCGACACGGTCAACGCCATCCTCGCGCGCAACCAGCGGCTCGCCCAGGCGCTGCAGGTGACCGGCACGCCGACCTTCGTGATGCAGGATATGCTGGTGCGCGGTTTCCTGCCGCTCGACGGGATGAGGGAGATCGTCGCGTCACTGCGCGCCGAATAGAGCGCCTTGGCGGGAACCCGGCGGGCCCGGCAAGGCTTGATCCCGGCCTGACATGATCGGAGGGGCCATGCTGATCGATATCTCCACCCGGCTGGATTACAATTTCGCCCAGCCCACGGATTGCCTGTTCCAGTTCGAGGCCGCGCACCAGCCCGACCAGGTGGTCAAGCGCGCCCGGCTCGATACCGGCCCGACCGAGCTGTTTGCCCGCGCGCCCGCCGAGGATGGCGTGGGCGAACGTGTCTGGGCGCGGATCGACGGCCGGATGACCTGGCGCTATTCCGCCCGCGTCGAGGTGCGGCGCCCGGTGCCCGACATCGCGGCGATGGGGCTGACCCCGCTGCGCGAGCTGCCGCCCGACGTGGTGAAATACCTCTTCACCTCGCGCTACTGCCCGTCGGACAAGTTCCAGAGCTTCGTCGCCGCCGAGTTCGGCAATCTGAGCGGCGGCGCGCAGGTCATGGCGATGCGCGACTGGATCGAGAGCGGGTTTGCCTATGTGCCCGGCGTGTCGACGGTGGATACCTCGGCGCTCGAGACCTTCGTGATGCGCAAGGGCATCTGCCGCGATTTCGCCCATGTGCTGATCACGCTGTGCCGCGCGGCGGCGATCCCGGCGCGGATCGCCTCGGTCTATGGGATGGGGGTGGAGCCGCCGGATTTCCACGCCGTGGCCGAGGTGTGGCTGGAAGGCGCCTGGCACCTGGTGGACCCGACGGGCATGTCGCAGGCCGACCGCATGGTGCGGATCTGCGTGGGCCGGGATGCGGCCGACGTGGCCTTCCTGACGAGCTTTGGCGTGGCGGAGCTGATCGAGCAGGAGGTCTCGGTGACCGAGGCGGCGAAGGAGACGGCGCCGCAGGGCTGAGGCCACCCGCCAGCGCAACAGAGCGCGAGCGCCGCCCCGTGGGGTGGCGCTTCCAACGTGGGTGTTGGGCGCTTTATGGTGGCCAAGAACATCCGTCCTCGCCGTAGCGCGGGCGGCCAGCCATAGCGCCACCCCGCCCCGACGGGGCGGCGCTCGCGCGGCGGGCTTCGCCCTTGTCCCGCGCGGGCGGCTTCGCCGCCTGAGGGCCCTCATACCTCCAGAAGCTAGTTGACCTGGCGCAACGGTAGCGCGAGGGCCGCCCCGTGGGGTGGCGCTTCCGACGCTGGTGTCTTTCACTTTATGGCGGCCGAGTACATCCGACCTCGCCGTCGCGCGGGCGGCCAGCAAAAGCGCCACCCCGCCCGGACGGGGCGGCGCTCGCGCGGCGGGCTACGCCCTTGTTCCGCGCGGGGCGCTGCGCGAACGAACCGTCAACCTACCGAAAATCAACACCTTGCAAGGCGTCCCCATGTGGACACCCCGCCAGGCGCCCTACTCCGCCGCCTCCGAGACCGCCGCCGCGGCCTCGATCTCGGCGGCCTTCTTCTCCACCTGCTCCACGATGTGATCGATCATCGCATCGTTATCCAGCCGGTGGCTCTGCTTGCCCGCCAGGTACACCATCCCGTGCCCCGCCCCGCCGCCGGTGAAGCCCACATCCGTCATCAGCGCCTCGCCCGGCCCGTTCACCACGCAGCCGATGATCGACAGGCTCATCGGCGTGCGGATATGCTCCAGCCGCTTCTCCAGCACCTCCACCGTGCGGATCACGTCGAACCCCTGCCGCGCGCAGGACGGGCAGGAGATGATGTTCACCCCCCGGTGCCGCAGCCCCAGCGCCTTGAGGATCTCGTAGCCCACCTTCACCTCTTCCACCGGATCGGCCGAGAGCGACACGCGCAGCGTATCGCCGATGCCCATCCACAGAAGATTGCCCAGCCCGATCGCGCTCTTGATCGTGCCCGAGGTCAGGCCGCCCGCCTCGGTGATGCCCAGGTGGATCGGCGCATCCGTCGCCTCGGCCAGCGCCTGGTAGGCCGCGGCCGAGAGGAACACGTCCGACGCCTTGCAGGAGATCTTGAACTCGTGGAAATCGTTGTCCTCGAGCAGCTTGATATGGTCGAGCCCGCTTTCCACCATCGCCTCGGGGCACGGCTCGCCGTATTTCTCCAGCAGGTGCTTCTCCAGCGAGCCGGCATTCACCCCGATGCGCATCGAGCAGCCATTGTCCTTCGCGGCGCGGATCACCTCGCGCACCCGCTCGGCACTTCCGATATTGCCCGGATTGATCCGCAGACAGGCCGCCCCCGCCTCTGCCGCCTCGATGGCGCGGCGGTAGTGGAAATGGATGTCGGCCACGATCGGCACCGGGCTCTCGCGGCAGATCTCGCGCAAAGCCCGCGTCGCCGCCTCGTCGGGCGCCGAGACGCGCACGATGTCGGCGCCCGCCTCGGCCGCGGCGATCACCTGGGCCAGCGTCGCGCGCACGTCGCCGCTGTCGGTATTCGTCATCGTCTGGACGGAGATCGGCGCATCGCCCCCCACGGGGACGTTGCCCACCATGATCTGCCGGGATTTGCGGCGCGCGATCGAGCGCCAGGGGCGGACGGGATTGTGGCTCATGCCGCTGGGGCCTTTTATCCGGGACACGCCCCCGACATAGGCCCTGCCCCGCGCCGGGGCAACCGCCTCATTCCGTCGCGGCCCCGCCGGGCGCCTCGGCCGGCACGATCAGCGTCTGCGTCGCCTCGGCCACGCGGGTATACTCGGCCAAAGCGGCATCCTTCTCAAGGTCGGCCACGTCATAGGCCTCGCGGATCGCATCGGGGCTGAGCGCCACGTTCGACACGATCGAGGGCCCCTGCCCGGCCGGCCCGTAGGCCTCGCCGTTGACGGCGAAATAGACGGCGCCGGCATTGCCCGACCGCAGCAGCGGCGGCTCTTCCGAGGCCGGCAGCACGTAGCGCTCGCCCGCCTCGAGGATCTTCTCGAACAGCACCGTGCCATCGGCGGCCGAGACGCGCACCCAGGAGGGCCGCACCGCGAGCAGCATGACCGGCGGCGCCGCGGGTTCGACGACCTGGACGGGCGTGTCGGCGGGGCCGACCGGCGCGCCCTCGGCCACGACCAGTTGCTCGCCCTCGCCGGGATGGCCCGGGCCGCGCGTCACGTCGCCCGACACGCCGGGCACGCGCGGCGCGAGATCGGCCAGCGCGCCCACGGTCGAAGGATCGAGCGCGGCGATCGGCCCGTCGCGGGCCACCAGCACCGGCACGTCCAGCGCCTGCGGGCGGTAGAGCCGGTCGAGCGCTTCGGGATCGGGCGCCGCGGCGACGCGGCTGGCCCCAGATTCGCCTTCACCCTCGCCCGCCTCGGCGCCGGCGGCGAAACCCGCCCCGCGCGAGGGGATCGCCTCGAGCTCGGCCACCACGCCGGGGGCCTGGTCGACGGGCGCGAACTGCACCTTCTGGATCTCGTGCAGCACCGTCCAGCCGCCATAGCCGATACCCGCGATCAGCAGGCACAGCACCGCGACCGAGCCCAGCGCGCCCGGCTCGATCCGCGACATCAGCGCCTCGCCGCGCGGCACGAAGATCGCGTTCGGATCGGCCAGAGGATCGCCCCGCGGCGCCTCGGGATCGCGCCGCGACGGCTTCTTGCCGGAGGCCGCGGGCGACATGCCGTGGGCGACGGAAAAGCCGCTTTCGGTGCAGAAGGCGCGGAAGGCCCATTCCGGATCCATGCCGAGGTAGCGCGCGTAGGAGCGGACGTAACCGGCGATGAAGCCCGGCGTCTCGAAGGCGGAGGGATCGGCGTTCTCGATCGCGGCGATATAGGTGGCCTTGATCTTCAGCTCGCGCTGCACGTCGAGCAGCGACTTGCCCAGCGTGGCCCGCTCGCCGCGCATCAGATCGCCGAGACGCAGCTCGAACGCGTCGAAGCCCTGTGGCTCTTCGCGCTCGGCCTCCGGCGGACGTGTCCACCGGCCGATCAAAGGAACTGCCCCGTCACTGCCATCGTCATCCCCAAAGCCGTCGATTCGCCTGCCTTCGACGACACGTTAAAGTGAAGTTATCACACGCTACCCCACCCCGCACCCTGCGAAAGCGGCATTTCGCCGGGTTCGGCGAAATTCTGCGGTTGCGAGGATCGGTCTGCCCGAACCGTGAGCAGAGCGCCCTTTCGTGGGCGCTCCGCCCGGCCCGGCCTCAGCCGGCCAGGTCGGCGCGGTTGAGGGCGCAGTGGCTCCACAACGCGTCGAGCGCGCGGATCAGGGCATCCATCTCGCGCGGGCCATGCACCGGCGAGGGCGTGAAGCGCAGCCGCTCGGTGCCGCGCGGCACGGTGGGGAAGTTGATCGGCTGCACGTAGATCCCGTGATCCTCGAGCAGCATGTCGGACAGAAGCTTGGTGTGCTTCGGATCGCCCACGATCAGCGGGACGATATGAGAACCATGATCGATGATCGGCAGGCCCAGCCCCTTCAGCCGCGTCTTCAGGATCGCCGCCTGGGTCTGGTGCCGGGCGCGCAAGCCATCGTCATGCTTCAGATGCGCCACGCTGGCCGCGGCACCCGCCGCCACGGCGGGCGGCAGCGAGGTGGTGAAGATGAAGCCCGGCGCGTAAGACCTTATCGCGTCGCACATTTTTGCGCTGGCGGCGATGTAGCCGCCCATCACGCCATAGGCCTTGGCCAGCGTGCCGTTGACGATGTCGATCCGGCCCATCAGCCCCTCGCGCGCCGCCACGCCGGCGCCGCGCGGCCCGTACATGCCCACGGCATGCACCTCGTCTATATAGGTGAGCGCGCCGAATTCCTCGGCCAGTTCGACGATCTCGGCGATGGGGGCGAAATCGCCATCCATGGAATAGACGCTCTCGAAGGCGATCAGCTTGGGCGCGGCGGGATCGTCGGCCTCGAGCAGCGCGCGCAGATGCGCCACGTCGTTGTGCCGGAAGATCCGCTTCTCGCCGCCATTGCGGCGGATGCCCTCGATCATCGAGGCGTGGTTGAGCGTGTCGGAATAGATGATCAGGCCGGGAAAGAGCCTCGGCAGGGTCGAAAGCGTGGCATCGTTGGCGATATAGGCCGAGGTGAACAGCAGCGCGGCTTCCTTGCCGTGCAGGTCGGCCAGCTCGGCCTCGAGCGCCTTGTGATGCACCGTCGTGCCCGAGATGTTGCGCGTGCCGCCCGAACCGGCGCCGGTGGCATCGAGCGCCTCGTGCATCGCTTCCAGCACCACGGGATGCTGGCCCATCCCGAGGTAATCGTTGCCGCACCAAACGGTGACCGGCCGCTCGGTGCCGTCGGCACGCCGCCAGGTCGCGTGCGGATACTGGCCGCGCGCGCGTTCGATATCGATGAAGGTGCGGTAGCGGCCTTCGTCATGCAGCTGCTGGAGGGCGGCGTCGAGCCGTTCCGAATAGTTCACCCATCTCTCCTTCGCGCGTTCCCGCGGCGCATCGCACCTCTAGACCTTCGGCGCCGGCGGATCAAGAAATCCCGTGGCGCGCGGGGGGCTTGGGCCGTGCGGGCCGCGGCCCGCCGCTGGCTTGATTTCCCCCTTATGCCCCACCCGGCACAGTTTGGAACTGATCTAAATCAACCGCCGGCGCGGCACCACTGGACTATGGGTCGCAGGCTGATACGGTCGCGGTAACTTTCCCGTCAGACGAGGTTTCCATGTCGCTCGACGCCGTCCTTTCCCGAATCGATGACGATCTGCCCCAGGCGCTGGAGCGTCTGATGGATTTCCTGCGCATCCCCTCGGTCTCGACCGACATGGCCTACAAGGCCGATGTCGACCGCGCCGCCGAGTGGCTGCGCGCCGATCTCGAAAGCATCGGCGTGACGGCCGAGAAGCGGCCAACGCGCGGCCACCCGATGGTGGTGGGGCGCGGCGGCGGCTCAGGCCCCGAGATCCTGTTCTACGGCCATTACGACGTGCAGCCGGTCGATCCGCTGCACCTGTGGCACCGCGATCCCTTCGATCCCGCCATCGAGGAGACGCCGCAGGGCAAGGTCATCCGCGGCCGCGGCGCATCCGACGACAAGGGCCAGCTGATGACCTTCGTCGAGGCCTGCCGCGCCTGGAAAGCCGTGACGGGGCGGCTGCCGGCGAACCTCGTCTTCCTGTTCGAGGGCGAGGAGGAATCGGGCTCGCCCTCGCTCGTGCCGTTCCTTGAGGAAAACCGCGAGGAGCTGTCGTGCTCGCTCGCGCTGATCTGCGATACCGGCATGTTCGGGCGCGACACGCCGGCCATCACCACGATGCTGCGCGGCATGACCACCGAGGAGGTGGAGATCACCGGCCCCGACAAGGATCTGCATTCCGGCGGCTTCGGCGGCGCCGCGATCAACCCGATCCGCGTGCTCGCCCGCATCATCGCCTCGCTGCATGACGAGACCGGCCGCGTGACGCTGCCGGGCTTCTATGACGGCGTGCCCGAGCTGAGCCAGGAGCTGCGCGACCAGTGGCAGGGGCTGGGCTTCGACCCCGACGCCTTCCTCGGCTCGGTCGGCCTGTCGCGCCCCGCGGGCGAGCAGGGATATTCGGCGCTCGAGCAGCTCTGGTCGCGCCCGACCTGCGAGGTGAACGGCATCTGGGGCGGCTATCAGGGCGAGGGTTTCAAGACGGTGCTGCCGTCGAAGGCGCATGCGAAAGTGTCGTTCCGGCTGGTGGGCGAGCAGGATCCCGAGGCCGTGCGCGCCGCCTTCCGCGCGCGGGTGGAAGAGATGCTGCCCGAGGATTGCAGCGCGGCCTTCCACGCCCATGGCGGATCGCCCGCCTCGGTGATGGCCACGGATCACCCCGCCTTCGAGGCGGCGCGCCAGGCGCTGAGCGACGAATGGCCGCGCGAGGCGGCGTTCATCGGTGCCGGCGGGTCGATCCCGATCGCGGGCTATTTCAAGACGATCCTGGGCATGGATTCCATGCTGATCGGATTCGGGCGCGAAGATAACCAGATCCACTCGCCGAACGAGAAATACGACATGGATTCGTTCCACAAGGGCATCCGCTCCTGGGCGCGGGTGCTGGCGCGGCTGGACGAGATGGGTGGGGCGTGAGGGGGGCGGCCCCGGTCTTGCTCGGGGCTGGCTCCGGGCTCGGCGGGAGGCTTTGCGGCCACGGCGTGAACAAGCCGCGGCGGCGGTAACGGCCCGTTAACACCTCTCGGCCAATGTGGCGCGGCGTGGCGGGCCGCTTTTCCCTCCCTGCCCGCTTGTCCGCATCCTGGCCGGCTCTGCCGGAACGGGGCAACGGCAGGCGGCCCGCCCCGCAGGTTCTACCGGAAACTGGACAGAACGCAGATGAGCATCCCGCCCCAAAACGGGGCGGGATGCTCACGAGGCGTGATATGCCGCGATTCCGTGAAGACGAGGTAAACAGCGGGTTGCGGGGGAGCAGCCGGGAGGCCGGGCACGTTTGTGAGGAAGGGCGCCATGCGCTTGTGCGCGACAGCCGCGCAATGCGGTAGATGCCACGAAAACCACGAGACAGCACTCTGGAGGAGAAGTGCGTTCCGGGGGATCGGCAAGCGGTGGCGCGGTTGACGGGGCTCGAACCCGCGACCCCCGGCGTGACAGGCCGGTACTCTAACCAACTGAGCTACAACCGCCCGCTGCCCGATCCGGCGTGCCGGAACGTGAGGGGCGTTCTATGGAAGGGGGGCGGCGGCGTCAAGCGGCAAAAACGGCGGGAAAGCGGTTTCCGCGGCGTCGGGCCGGGCGGGGCCGGGAACGGCGCGAAAAGCGGGGGAAACAGAGGGCGGAGCGGATCGAACGCCCTGCCCTGCCCGCAGGGTCTTGATCGCGTGCCGGGTTGCATCACGAGATCACGCGAGCCGCGGCGATCTCCGCAGCGCAGCCCCGCCGGGCCCTACCACTCGTAGGCTTCGATCTTCTCCGCGGCGAGCTGGTAGCCGACATCGGCGATCTGGGTCGTCATCGGCTTGGCCGACAGCGCCCCGTGCACCCAGACCGGATCCCACAGCGACTCGTTCGGCCAGGGCTTGCGCGTCGTCACGAAGACCAGCTGGTTCGGCGGCGGCGGCGGGACGTGGATGCAGGCGCCCACATACGGCACCAGCATGAAGCTGGTCACGCCCTTCGCCGTCACGTCGAAGGGGATGATGTAGCCCGGCAGCCGCACGCGCTTGCCGTCGAGCTTCGTGTTCACCTTCTGCCCGTTCGCGTCGTATTGCGGGTTCCAGTAATCGTTCACCGCGTCGATCGTTCCGGGGCCCACGATCTCGCCATAGGGCGTGCCCGCGGGGATCAGATCGTCCCACGTGATCTCGCGGAAACTCGCGAAGCCGCGCCGCGGGAGCATGATCGACGCCGCCCCGGCGGCGAGCAGGAAATGGCGGCGCGTGAATCGGAAATCGGGCGTCATATCCTCACCATCATGCCATCGGCGAGCGACAGGCGGTAGGCCCTGAGCGCCGGCAGAAGGCTCGCCAGACCGGCCGCCGCGATCACGGTTGCGAGAACGAGGATCTCGCGCGGCCTGGGCGCCTCGATGGGCAGCCAGATGCCGAAGGCCGCGTCGATCCACGGCTGCGCCACCACTAGCCCGAGATACAGAAGCGCCATGCCCGCCACCGCACCCGCCGCCGCCATCAGCATCGCCTCGAGCACCAGCAGGCCCAGGATTGTGCCCGGCCGCGCCCCCATCGCGCGCCAGATCGCCATCTCGCGCCGCCGCTCGTTGAGGCTGGAGAAGATCATCGCCGTCATGCCCAAGAGCGCCGTCACCACGACCATCAGCGAAACGCCCATCAGCGCCGTCTCGGCCACGCCCACGATCTGCCACAGTTCGCTCAGCGCCACGCCGGGCAGGATCGCCAGCAGCGGCTCTTCGGCATACTCGTTGATCCAGCGCTGCAGGCCGAAGATCTGCAACCGCGATTCCGTGCCCACCAGCGCCGCGGTGATCGCCTTTGGCGTGAGGTCCATCGCCCGGATCACCTCGACCGGCGTGGTGCGGCCCTGCCCCTGCGCGCCGCTCTGCCAGTCGACATGGATCGCCTCGATCGCCTCGAGGCTGACGATCACCGTGCGGTCCACCGGCGTGCCGGTCTTGGCGATGATGCCGGCGATGCGGAACGGCTGGTCGTCATGATCGGTAAACGAGGCCAGCCCGTGCGAGACGACGATGCCGTCGCCCACCGCATAGCCCAGCGCCGCGGCCACATCCGCGCCGATCACCGCGTCGTAAAGGTCGCCCAGCCCGTGCCCCTCGCGGATCTCCAGCGACCGGCCGCCGCGATACTTGTAATGCTCGAAGAAGGCCGGCGTCGTGCCCATCACCCGGAACTGGCGGTGGCTGTCGCCGAGCGAGATCGGCACGATCCAATCCACCTCGGGCCGCGCGGCGATGTCCTGGTAGCTCTCCCAGCTCACGTTGTTGGTCGCATTGCCGATGCGGAACACGGAATAGAGCAGCAATTGGACCGAGCCCGAGCGCGCGCCGACGATCAGGTCAGTGCCCGAGATCGTGTCGGCGAAACTCGCCCGCGCCCCGGTGCGCACCTTCTCGACCCCGAGGAACAGCGCCACCGACAGGGCGATCGCCAGAACCGTCATGCCCACGGTCAGCGCCCGCGCCAGAAGCGAGCCGATGGCGAGCCTCAGGATCAAGCCGCAACCCCTTGGGCCGACACGATATCCTCCAGTCGAATGACGCGGTCGAAGCGGGCGCCGAGCCTTTCGTCGTGGCTGACCATCAGCAGCGACGATCCGGCCGCGCCCGCCTGGTCGAAAAGCAGGGCGAGAAAGGCATCCTGCGTCGCCGCGTCGAGCGCCGAGGTCGGCTCGTCCGCGACGATCACGGGCGGCGCGCCGATCAGCGCACGCGCCACGGCGACGCGCTGCTGCTGGCCCACGCTCAGCCGCCCCGCCTGCATCGCCAGCACATCGCCGGGCAGGCCGAGCGCGGCGCATAGCCGCGCGGCCTCGCCTGCGGCATCCCCGGCGCGCGCGCGGCGGGCGGGCGCGAATTGCAGCGGCAGAAGGATGTTGTCGGCCACCCGCGCGTAGGGCAACAGGTTGAATTGCTGGAAGATCACGCCGATCCGTTCGGCGCGAAACCGGTCGCGCGCGCCGGCGCCGAGCGTGCCGAGATCGGTGCCGTCGACGCTCACCCTGCCGCGGTCCGCCGCGACGATGCCGCAGATCAGCGACAGGAGCGTCGACTTGCCCGACCCGCTGGCGCCGAGCAGCAGCACGCTTTCGCCCGGCGCCATCTCGAATGTCGGGCAGTGAAGCGAGAACCCGCCCCGCCCCGGCCAGGCGAAGACCACGTCTGTCAGGGCGATGGCGGGTTCAGGCATATCGCGTCAGTTCAGGCTCAGGTCGGGGGCGTCACGGCCGATCTCGGCCGATCCGGCGCCCGCCTCGGTGACGTATTGCGCCTCGATCTCCTGGCCGTTCCCGAAGCGCTCGAAGAACGGGAAGGCGATCGCCGTGAGCTCTTCGGGATGTTCGCAGGCGAAGCTGTAGCTGGCGTGGAATTCGCTGTGCTGGGCGCCTTCCTCGTGCCCGTGGTCCTCGCCCTCGGCATGATCCTCGTGATCGTCGTGGTCGTGATCATGATCTTCGCCCTCGGCGTGATCGTCGTGATCCACGTGGTCGTGATCCTCGCCCTCGGCGTGATCCTCGTGGCCTTCGCCCTCGCCATGCCCATGATCGCCCGAATGCAGATGGGCCAACACCTCGGTCAGCCGGCATTCCGCCGCGTCGGGCAGCGTCAGCACGTTCTCGGGCATCAGCAGCACGCGGATCGCCGCCTCGACGGCATCCTTGTCGGTGTCGGAACTCGCCTCGTATTCGAAGCCCACGATATCCATCCCCGGCGAGAGCAGGTCGATCTCGACGTCATGGCCCTCGACGGCAATCTCTACTGTGCTGACGCCGTGGACATGCGCCTCCATCTCGCGGCTCTCCTGCGCGAGAAGCGGTGTCGCGGCCGCAGACGCGACCGAGGCCAGAAGGGCCAGTCTGGTGATGTTCATGTCGGTTCCTCTCTTTCCATTGAACGATTTATTGCCGTCTCATTGCAACGCCGATGCGTCGCCATCGCCGCGCGCCGGATGAGCCGGGGGCGGCGTTGCGATCCGCGCGAGGCACGCCTCTTGCGCACGGTCGAGCCGCGCCAGGATCGCCTCGACCGACTCGCCCCTCCGCCGCGCCCGCCGCCAGAGCCTGCGGCACGAGGCGGGCGACCACGGCATCTCCGCCTCGGCCAGCCAGCGGCGCAGCGGGGGCGGCAGCGCGTCGAAGGCGCGCATCGGATCCTCCGCGCGCCGGCGGCGGCGCAAAGGCGTGTCGCCGAGATTGCCGTGCGTTCCGGCCCGCCCCACGACCGCCCCCGTCATGCCGCCTCCCCCCGCCGCCAGGCCGGGAACGGATCGGGCAGGACGGGCAGCGCGTCGGGGCCCGGCGCCAGATGCTCGGGCAGCAGGCAATCGTCGAGCCGCGCCTTCAATACCGGCCAGTCGATGCCCGCCCCGATGAACACGATCTCCTGCCGCCGGTCGCCCCACGGCTCCACCCAATGCGCGGCCATGTAGGCCCGCGCGCTTTCGTGCTCGGGCCACCGCGCCTTGGGAACCGCCGCCCACCACGTGCCGAGCGGCCGTACCGACGACAGCGCCCCGGCGAGCGAGAACTCGGCCACCCAGTCGGGCCGCGTCGCGATCCAGAAATGCCCCTTGGCGCGGATCACGCCCGGCATCGGCCCGTTCAGCACGTCCATCACCTTGGCCGGCTCGAAGGGCCGCCTTGCGCGGTAGACATAGGAGATGACGCCGTACTCCTCGGTCTCGGGCACGTGATCGGCGAAACCGTAGAGCTCTTTCGCCCACATCGGGTGCTCGTGCGCCTTGTCGAAATCGAAGAGCCCGGTATCGAGGATCGCATCGGCGGGCACGTCTGCATGGTTCGCCTCGAGGATACGCGCATCGACGTTCAGGCTGCGGATGATCTTGCGCGCCGCATCCGTGCGATCGGGGCCAGCATCGGCAACCTTGTTGAGCACCACGACGTCGGCGAACTCGATCTGCTCGACCAGCAGGGTCACCAGCGTACGCTCGTCTTCCGCGCCCAGCGTTTCGCCGCGGTCGCGCAGGAAATCGTGGCTGGAGTAATCCTTGAGCAGGTTCACCGCATCGACCACGGTCACCATCGTGTCGAGCCGGGCGACATCCGACAGGCTGGCGCCACCCGCGTCGCGGAATTCGAAGGTCGCGGCGACGGGCAGCGGCTCGGATATGCCGGTCGACTCGATCATCAGGTAATCGAACCGCCCCTCGCCCGCGAGGCGCCGCACCTCGTTCAGCAGATCGTTGCGCAACGTGCAGCAGATGCAGCCGTTCGACATCTCGACCAGCGTCTCGTCGGTGCGGCTGAGCTCGGTATCGGTGCGCACGAGATCGGCATCGATGTTCACTTCGGACATGTCGTTGACGATCACGGCGACGCGCCGCCCGTCGCGGTTGTTCAGCACGCGGTTGAGCAGCGTGGTCTTGCCGGCGCCGAGGAAGCCGGAAAGGACGGTCACGGGAAGGCGGGTATCTGTCATGCGGCAATCTCCGGTGTCTGGAAGTTGAGAGGGCACGGCTTCTCCGGTCCCGGCGAGGCGCTCGCCGGGGTGCTGGTATTGTCTTGCTGCGGGTTCGATCAGGCGGCGCAGGCGCCGCAATACCCGTGCACCTCGACGACATGCCGCGCGGCGCGGAAGCCGGTGGCCCGCGTGAGCCCGGTCAGCCGGTCCATCACGATCTCGTCGGCATGTTCCTCGACCGAGCCGCAATCGTCGCAGATCGCGAGGACCGGCGCGTGATCGACATGCTCGCATTGGCACGACACGAAGGCGTTGAGCGATTCGAGCCGGTGCGCCCGCCCCTCTTCCGTCAGGGCCGAAAGGGCGCGGTACACGGTGGGCGGGGCGAGCCCGGCCTCGTCGGTCTTGAGCGCGTCGAGAATCTCGTAGGCCGTCATCGGGCGGCTGGTTTTGCGAAGCACATCAAGAACTTCCGCCTGCCGCTGGCTGCTTTGTTTGCGCAAGGGGATTCTCCCAAGGGTTCAGGATGTGCCCTTGTGTTATATTATAACATACGCCGGTGCAATGCGGTTGTGTGCGGCGCAATGGGCCGCGGTCAGGCCATCCGGCCCGCATCGCCAAGTTGAAAGATGGTGGGTGATGAGAGGCTCGAACTCCCGACCCAGTGCCCCGCGTCATCGGGGTGCGTCAGTCGGGCCAGCCGCTCGGCGCGACGTATCATCAAGCGCCGTGGGCCGAGCTATGGTGGGTGATGAGAGATTCGAACTCCCGACATCTTCGGTGTAAACGAAGCGCTCTACCAACTGAGCTAATCACCCGTCCGCGCGCATGTATCCCATGCGGCGCGCCTTCGGCAAGCCCGGAGCGAGACCTGCGGAATGGAACTGACGCCACAGAGCGCGAGCGCCGCCCCGTGGGGTGGCGCCTCCACCGCTTGTGTTGAACACTTTATGGTAGCCAAGCCCCTCCGCACTCACCGCGGCGCGGGCCGATAGCAATAGCGCCACCCCGCCCCGACGGGGCGGCGCTCGCGCGGCGGGCTACGCCCTTGTTCCGCGCGGGCGGCTTCGCCGCCTGAGGCCCTGCGGGGCGGGGGGCTCTCGGGATACTTGAGACGCAATGACGATAGATATCAGGCGCAACAATAGCGCGAGGGCCGCCCCGTGGGGTGGCGCTGCCAACGCTGGTGTTGGGCGCTTTATGGGACTGAGTACATCTGCACTCACCGCATTGCGTGCGGAAAGCAAAAGCGCCACCCCGCCCGGACGGGGCGGCGCTCGCGCGGCGCGCTACGCGCTTGTTCCGCGCGGGGCTAAGCGCATCATCGGAAGCCAAGGGAGAAATGGTGGGTGATAAGAGATTCGAACTCCTGACCCAGTGCCCCGCGAAGCGGGGTGCGTCGGTCAGGCCATCCGGCCGCTACAACGCATCATCCAAAGCGATCGGGAGCGAGATGGTGGGTGATAAGAGATTCGAACTCCTGACATCTTCGATGTGAACGAAGCGCTCTACCACTGAGCTAATCACCCGCCAGTGGCGGGGCTTTTAGCGTCACTCGGCGGCGCCTGCAAGGCCTTCGCCGCCGGAAATCCGCGCCTCTTCGTCGGCCTTCAACATCGCCTTGGAGCGGCGCAGCTTGGCGACGATGACGTTGGCGTTCTCGCCCTCCTTGGTGCGGTTCACCGACAGCTTGCCCAGCGGCGGCACGTTCAGCGCTTCGCCGCGTTCCAGCGCATCGCCGATCTCGCGCAGGACGGCCTCCATCACCGGCTTGATCTTGTTGGGCCGCAGGCCCGAGCTCTCGGCGATCCGGGCCAGCAATTCCTTCTTGCGCAGCATCACCGTGGCATCGGCGCCCGAGGCGAGGCCCGCGGCCCCTGCCCCACCCGTTTCAGCGGCATCGCCCCCGCCATCAACTTGCGGCGCGGCGGCTTTCGCCCGCGGCGCCTTGGCGGCGGGTTTCGCGGCCTCGGTTGCACTCGTCTTCCCTGTCGTCGTCTTGCGCGCGGCCATGGTGTTTCCCTGCTGCTCGTTATCGTTGACCTCGGGGCAAGGCTACACCAGCCCAGAGCGCCATACCAGCGCCACGAAAAAAGGGAGCGCCCGACCGGGCGCTCCCTGCAACATCGTGGCGGCCCATACGCGGCCCCGAAGGCTCAATGCGCCGTCGCGCCCTCGCCGGCATCGCGATCGAGCGCGCGGGCCAGGCGGGCGGCCTCTTCGGCCTCCTCGTCCCATTCCACCGCCTCGGGCTCGCGCACCAGGGCCAGTTTCAGCACCTCCGAGACGTGGCTGACGGGGATGATTTCCAGCCCCTCCTTCACGTTGTCGGGGATCTCGGGCAGATCCTTGGCGTTCTCTTCGGGGATCAGCACCGTCTTGATCCCGCCGCGCAGGGCGGCGAGCAGCTTCTCCTTCAGCCCGCCGATGGCGCTGGCATTGCCCCGCAGCGTGACCTCGCCGGTCATGGCGATATCCTTGCGCACGGGGATCTGCGTCAGCACCGACACGATCGCCGTCACCATCGCCAGGCCGGCCGAGGGGCCATCCTTCGGCGTCGCCCCGTCGGGCACGTGGACGTGGATATCCATCGTGTCGAAGCGCGGCGGCTTCACCCCGATGCGCGGCGCGATCGAGCGGACATAGCTGGAAGCGGCGTCGATCGATTCCTTCATCACGTCGCCCAGCTTGCCGGTCGTCTTCATCCGGCCCTTGCCGGGCAGGCGCAAGGCCTCGATCTGCAGCAGGTCGCCGCCCACCTGTGTCCAGGCGAGCCCGGTCACCACGCCGACCTGATCGTCCTTCTCGGCCAGCCCGTAGCGGTACTTCTTCACGCCGAGGAAGTCGTCGAGATTGTCGAGCGTAACCTCCACCTTCGCTTCCTGCTTGCGCACGATCTTGGTCACCGCCTTGCGGGCCAGCTTGGCCAGCTCGCGCTCCAGGTTCCGCACGCCCGCCTCGCGGGTATAGGTGCGGATCATCTCCTGCAGCGCCTCGTCGGTGACGGCGAACTCGCCCTTCTTCAGCCCGTGATTGGCGATCTGCTTGGGGATCAGGTGGCGCCGCGCGATCTCGGCCTTCTCGTCCTCGGTATAGCCGGCCAGCGGGATGATCTCCATCCGGTCCAGCAGCGGGCCGGGCATGTTGTAGGAGTTCGCCGTGGTCAGGAACATCACGTTGGAGAGGTCATACTCGACCTCGAGGTAGTGATCCACGAAGGTGGAGTTCTGTTCCGGGTCCAGAACCTCCAGCATCGCCGAGGCGGGATCGCCGCGGAAATCCTGGCCCATCTTGTCGATCTCGTCGAGCAGGATGAGAGGGTTCGTCGTCTTGGCCTTTTTCAGCGCCTGGATGATCTTGCCGGGCATCGAGCCGATATAGGTCCGCCGGTGGCCGCGGATCTCGCTCTCGTCGCGCACGCCGCCCAGCGAGATGCGGATGAATTCGCGACCCGTCGCCTTGGCGACCGACTTGCCCAGCGAGGTCTTGCCCACGCCCGGCGGGCCGACGAGGCACATGATCGGCCCCTTCAGCTTCTTGGAGCGCTGCTGCACGGCGAGATACTCGACGATCCGCTCCTTCACCTTGTCCAGCGAATAGTGGTCGTCGTCGAGGATCTTCTGGGCGCGGGTCAGATCCTTCTTGACGCGGCTCTTCGTGCCCCACGGGATCGACAGCATCCATTCCAGGTAATTCCGCACGACGGTGGCTTCGGCCGACATCGGGCTCATGTTCTTGAGCTTCTTGAGCTCGGCATCGGCCTTCTCGCGCGCCTCTTTCGACAGCTTCGTCTCGGAGATGCGCTTCTCCAGCTCGGCCACTTCGTTCTGGCCGTCCTCGCCGTCGCCCAGCTCCTTCTGAATGGCCTTCATCTGCTCATTCAGGTAATATTCGCGCTGGGTGCGCTCCATCTGCGACTTGACGCGCGTCTTGATCTTCTTCTCGACCTGCAGAACGCTCATCTCGCCCTGCATCTGGCCATAGATCTTCTCCAGCCGCTCGGCGACCGAGAGCGTCTCAAGCAATTCCTGCTTCTGGCCCACGTCGATGCCCAGGTGACCGGCGACGAGGTCGGCCAGCTTGGCGGGCTCGCTGGTTTCCGACACGGCGGCGATCGCTTCGTCGGGGATGTTCTTCTTCACCTTCGAATAGCGCTCGAATTCCTCGGCCACCGAATGCACCAGCGCGGCCAGCGTCTCGGGGTCGCCGGGCACTTCGCTCAGCGGCGCGGCCTCGGCCTCGAAGAAGGCCTCGTTCTCGAGGAAGGCGGCGATGCGCACCCGCTCGCGGCCCTCGACCAGCACCTTGACGGTGCCGTCGGGCAGCTTGAGCAGTTGCAGCACGTTGGCCAGCACGCCGACACGGTAGATACCCGAATGGTCGGGCTCGTCGACGCCCGGATCGATCTGGCTCGACAGCAGGATCTGCTTGTCGTCGCCCATCACCTCCTCCAGCGCGCGGACGGATTTCTCGCGGCCCACGAAGAGCGGCACGATCATGTGCGGGAAGACCACGACGTCGCGCAGCGGCAGGACGGGATAGACGGGGTGACGATGCTCGGACATATTATCTTTCCTTTATAGGCAGGAAGGCGACGGCCCCGCTTGGCGGCAGCACTGGGGCCTTCCCCGGTCTGGTCTCCATATCTGGGGGATGGCGCCCCAAATTCAACCATACCCCGGTTCCACCACCGGGACTTGCTCGCCCTCACTCTGCCCGCCCCGCCCCGCAGGGGCAAGCGGCGTTTGCCCCTCATACCCCGCCGCGCGGCCGCCCGCCGCAACGCGCTGAGCGAAGGGTTAACGGAAATCCGAAAGTTTTGCGGATATTCGGCGTGAAACCGCCCCGATTGCGCCCCAGTGGCGCAACCCTGCCCGGACAATGTGGCGCCGTGCCTTCCGAAAGGCCAGCGAGGAGAGTGACGATGCGGCTGAGCGGCCTGAAATTCCTGCGGCGGAGACTGGCGATCGGCGTGCCGGTGACGGCGGCCTACCTGCTGCTGTGGCACGCGCCCATCCCGCACTTCTCTTCGCTGCCCGTGCCGCTGCACCTGGCGCTCGACCTCGCCGCCGCAATGCTGCTGGCCACCGGCCTGATCCTGCCGGCGCTGATCGTGCAGGCGCGGCAGAAGGTGACGCAACTGCCCCTGCCCGAGATCACGCTGCTGGCCTTCCTGCCCTTCGCGCTGTTCACGCTGGCCGTTCCCGGCTTCCACCCCGGCGATCTGGGCTGGCAATCGGGCGCGTTGCTGGTCCTCTCTTGGGGGCTGAGCGCGGCGCTGCTGGGATCCCCTCTGCTCGACCGTTTCACCATGCGCCCGATGGACGCGATCAGCACGCGCTGCCACCTGCCCGTCGGGCTCGACCTCGCCTTCCGCGCCGCGGTGCCGCTGTGCGGGCACGAAGCGGATTACATGCTGCCCGGCACGCTCTTCCTGCTCGAGGAGGCGCCCGAGGACGGCGCCACCGGCACCGAGGAGGGCGACAGCTGGCTGATGGAGCTGCACCGCCAGAGCTGGGCCGTCAGCCAGACCTTCCGGCTGACCCGCCGCGAACAAGTGGGCCGGCGCTACATCAGGCTGGATTTCCAGCCGCTGGGCGCGCGCGGGCTGGGCCGGAAGATGCGCGGCGACATGGCCTATACCTTCGCCCCGCAGCGCGACGGCTCCACGATGCTGCAATTCGAGCTGCGGCTCAGGGCGGCGCCGATGCGGATGTGGCTGGTCTGGTGGCTGAGCGATTTCGGCGGGTATTTCAGCGCGACCATGGCCGCCCAGGCGCGCCGCCACGTGCGCCGGCGCGCCGCCGAACTGGGCATGGCGCCCGTGGGCGGCGCCGCTGCGAGCGCCGGCGATATTGCGCCCGAGGCACCCAAGGACGGCACGCTGCCGCCACACCCGAGCCACGCCGCGTGAGAGAAGGACGCCCGAGATGAAACGCGAAAGTCTGCCCGCCTTCGTCGCCAACCAGTGGCGGCGCATCCTGATCGCCTCGCTGATCGGCGCCGCCGCGCTGCAGCTCGACTTTCCCGGCCCGGCCCCCTTCGCCGAGAGCGCCGTCGCCTTCGCCTATGCCCAGAGCGTGGTGATCGCCCTGCCCTTCTTCGCGGTGGTGCTTACGGTGGGCCGCCTCGTGCATCCCGAATTCGTGCGCTGCACCGAGACGATCGCGATCTCGGCGCTGATCTTCGGCCTGGCCGGCAGGATCGACCTGCTCAATGCGGTCTACCCGCGCGGGCCGGTGGGCGTGCTGCTGTTCTTCGTCCTCGCCAGCGGGCTGCACGCGCTGCTCTATTCGCGCCTGCTCGACCGGTTCGGCGGGATGACGGCCGGCCCCCTGCGAAAGGAGGTGACCTTCGTCTGCGACCGGATGAGCGCCTGGCGCGCGCTGGTGCCGGCGCCGGGCCACGAGGCGGATTTCTTCCTGCACGGCACGCGCTTCACCTTCCTGCCCGACAGCGGCGATACCGAGTGGGTGGCTCGCGCGCCCGACGCGCTGCACGGGCAGGATCTGCTGCGCATCACCCGCACCGCGATGGTTCCCGGCCAGACGTTCCGCATGGTGATCCGCGCGCTGCGCGCCGGGTCGGGGGCGGATGCCGGCGCCTGCGAGATCGCGCTGAGCTTCCGCGACAGTGCGCCGGGCGAGGTGACGGTGGTGATCGAGGCGATGATGCGCAACATGCCGGCGCGCTACGCGCTCGACATGGCGCTGGGCCCCTCGCTGAGCTCGCAACTGCGCCGCATCCGCCGCCACCTGGAGACGGAGCGCCCACGGCGCGTCAGCCACGCCGCCCTCGCCGAGCGCGACCTGCGGGTGTGAGATAGCGTGACGGTGCGCGAGCGCCGCCCCGTGGGGTGGCGCATGCAACGCTGGTGTTGCGCGCTTTATGGCGGCCAAGCCCCTCCGCATTCCCCGCATCGCGGGCGGCCAGCAATAGCGCTACCCCACCCCGACGGGGCGGCGCTCGCGCGGCGGGCATCGCCCTTGTCCCGCGCGGGGAGGCTACGCCTCCCTGGATCCCTGCGGGGCGGAGCGCTCCCGCCCCTTCTCGGCGCGCTGCGCGCGCGTCGAAGCGTTGGGCCAGGCCGGGGGCTCCGCCCCCGGACCCCCGAGGTATTTCCGGCACATTGAAGAAGGAACGCAACAGAGCGCGAGGGTCGCCCCGTGGGGTGGCGCATCCGACGATGGTGTTGGGCGCTTTATGGCAGTCAAGCCCCTCCGCACGCACCGTAGCGCGGGCCGGCCAGCCATAGCGCCACCCCGCCCCGACGGGCCTCTCGAACATTGCTTCGCAATGTTCTGCCGGCAGGCGACTGCAAAGCAGTCGCCGAGAGGCGGCGCTCGCGCGGCGGGACTGCGCCCCTTGTTCCGCGCGGCGGGCTACGCCCGCGAGAATATGGAAAACGAAAGCTTAACGGTTGAAAATCAAGCACTTGCAAGGCATCCACATGTGGACGCTCCCACCCCACGCCCGGCGCAACCCCTCACAAAGGCTCAATATCCCCCCCGGCGCGCCCCGCGTGAAAATCCGCCTCCCAGGCCGCAAACCGGCCCTCTGCGATCGCCTCCCGCATGCCGCCCATGATCTCCTGGTAGTAATGCAGGTTGTGCCAGGTCAGCAGCATGCCCGAGATCATCTCGCCCGCGCGGAACACGTGGTGCAGATAGGCCCGCGAATAGCCCCGGCAGGCCGGGCAGGTGCAGGCCTCGTCGAGCGGGCGGGGATCGTCGGCGTGGCGGGCATTCTTGATGTTCACCACCCCGTGCCGCGTGAAGGCCTGTCCCGTCCGCCCCGACCGCGAGGGCAGCACGCAATCCATCATGTCGATGCCGCGCTTCACGGCGCCCACGATATCGTCCGGCTTGCCCACGCCCATCAGGTAGCGCGGCCTGTCCTCGGGCAGCATCCCCGGCGCGTAATCGAGCACGCCGAACATCGCCTCCTGCCCCTCGCCGACGGCCAGCCCGCCCACCGCGTAGCCGTCGAACCCGATCTCGCGCAACGCCTCGGCGCTCTCCTCGCGCAACTCGCGCGTGACGCCCCCCTGCTGGATGCCGAACAGCGCATGGCCCGGCCGGTCTCCGAACGCCTCGCGCGAGCGAAGCGCCCAGCGCATCGAGAGCCGCATGCTCTCGGCCACGGCACCCTCCTCGGCGGGCAGGGCCGGGCATTCGTCGAAACACATCACGATGTCGGAGCCGAGCAGGCGCTGGATCTCCATGCTGCGCTCGGGGGTGAGCTCGTGGGACGAGCCGTCGATATGGCTGCGGAAGGTGACGCCCTTCTCGGTGAGCTTGCGCAGCCCCGCGAGGCTCATCACCTGGAAGCCGCCGCTATCGGTGAGGATGGGCCTGTCCCAGTTCATGAAACGGTGCAGCCCGCCCAGGGCGGCCACCCGCTCGGCCCCGGGGCGCAGCATCAGGTGATAGGTATTGCCCAAAAGGATATCGGCCCCGGTCGCCGCCACGCTTTCGGGAAGCATCGCCTTGACCGTCGCCGCCGTGCCTACCGGCATGAAGGCGGGCGTGCGGACCTCGCCGCGCGGGGTGGAGATCGTGCCGGTCCGGGCGGCGCCGTCGGTGGCGGCGAGGGAGAAGGTGAAACGCTGGCTCATCGCGCCCGGTTAGGCCGGTTGCGGCGCGGGCGCAAGGCTCAGCCCTCGCCCGGCTTCGCCGCCGGCCCGCCCGTATTGCCCCCCGCATCGGCCTTGGCCCCGGCCTTCGCGGGCCGCGCGGCCGACATCGTCTCGAACTCGCCCAGCATCCGCAGCGCCCGCGCCTCGGCCCGGCGCACCCGCACGGCGGTCAGATACGCCTCCTGCAAGGTCTGCGACGAAGCGCCCAGCGCCTCGCTCACCTTGTCCACGATCGTCTCGTCGCCCGAAGCTTCATGCGCCGCGATGGCGCGTTTCGCCAGATCGTCGGCCACGTCTTCCAGAATGCTCATGCGCTTGCCTGCTCCCGTCAGCCTTTCCGCCCCGCGCAGATATAGCAGAGAGGGCGGCCTTGGCCACGGCTGGACGCTGGGGCGGCGATCTCCTATATGATTAGTCGGAATTACGCGAGGCAGACATGACCGCATCCAGCAATCCCGCAACCAACCCCGCCACCGGTACCGTCGAGGGGACACCGCTCATCGCCCCCTCCAGCACCGATCACCCGCTGCACGAAGCGGTGGTGGAGGCGTGCCGGTCGGTCTATGACCCGGAAATCCCGGTCAATATCTACGATCTGGGCCTCGTCTATACGCTGGAAATCTCGGAGGAAAACGAGGTCAAGGTGATCATGACACTCACCGCGCCGGGCTGCCCCGTCGCGGGCGAGATGCCGGGCTGGGTGCAGGATGCGGTGGGCGCCGTGCCCGGCGTGCAGAACGTCGACGTCGCCCTGGTGTGGGAGCCGCCCTGGGGTATGGACATGATGTCTGACGAGGCGCGGCTGGAACTGGGCTTCATGTAGCCATTACGGGTGGCTGCGGCGCTGGCGCGGCCCGCGGGCGGAGCTTGCGGCGGCCGAACAGCGCGGCGCGCAGGCGCAGCCAGCGGGCGCGGCGCTCGCGGCGCAAGCGGTTGGCGAGACGGGCGGCGAAGATGTCGGCCTCGCGGCGTCGCTCACGCGGCGCAGGCACCGCGCAATAGGGATCGAGATGCAGGCGCATCTGCTCTCCTTTCCATTCAATGCTGAAACGATATCCCTGATATAGCCGGCAAAGCGGCCCTTGCTCAGTGGCGCCTTGCGCAAGTATCGTTTCAAACATGGAACGATCCCTCGACGATCTCGCCCTCTTCATCGCTGTCGCCGATGCCGGCGGCCTCGCCGGCGCGGCACGCGCCACGGGCGCCTCAGTGCCCACACTCTCGCGCCGGATGACGGCGCTGGAGCGTGCCCTCGGCGCGCGGCTCTTCGAGCGCGGCAAGCGCGGCTACACGCTCACCGCACAGGGCCGCGACCTGCTGGCCGAGGCCGCCCCCCTGCGCGATGCCGCTGCCCGGCTGGCCCGCTTCGGCGCCGAGGCGCGCATGCTCCCGGTGCGGATCACCGCGGGCCTGTGGACCTCGCGCTTCATCGCCCGCCACCTCGATCGCCTCTGGACGCCGGGCGCCGGCTGGGTGCCGCAGATGCTGGCCTCCAACGCCGATGTCGATATCGCCCGGCGCGAGGCCGATATCGGCATCCGCAACCGCCGCCCCAGCCAGGCCTGGCTCGCCGGGCGCGCCACCATCCCGATCCACTTCGCCGAATATGCCCGCGATGCCGGCGTCACCGGCTACATCACCCTGCCCGCCACCGCCGCCTCCACCCCGTCGGAGCGCTGGCTGCGCGCCCGCCACCCCGACGCCATCGTCACCACCGCCTCGGATGCGCGTCTGGCGCGCGACATGGCGGTGAGCGGCCTCGGGCGCGTAATCCTGCCCACCTTCGCGGGCGACGAAAGCGCCGGGCTTGTCCGCGTCTCGCCGCCGATCGCCGATCTCACCCATGAGGAATGGATGGTCTGCCACCACGATGCCCGCCACGACCCGCCGATCCGCGCCGCGCTCGACGCGCTCGCCGCCCTGCTGACCGACCGCACCCTGCGCCCCGCGCCGCTGGACGCATGACCGCCCCCGCCCTATCATCGCGCGACCTGTCGCCCGGCCCCACGCCGGGCCCATCGCAGCGCCCCGGCGGAGGAGCCATGTCCAGCATCGAACGCGCCGCGATCTTCACCGGCGACCTGGTGAATAGCCGCGCGGCGGGGGCCGAGGCGGTCGATGCGGCGATGGACGTGCTGCGCGACGTGGCCGCCTTGCTGCCGCCGCTCACCGGCGGCGACACGCGCTTCACCCGCTTCCGCGGCGATGGCTGGCAGATGCTGGTGCGCGATCCGCGCATGGCCCTGCGCGCGGCGCTGATCGTGCTGGCCCGGATGCGCGCCCATAGCGGCCCGCCGACGCGGCTCGCCGTGGGCTTCGGCGCCGTCACCGCGCCGGGGCGCGGCGATCTGGGCAGCGGCTCGGGCAGTGCCTTCGTGGCCGCGGGCGAGGCGCTGGAGCGGCTGGGCCGCCGCGCCCTGATGCGGGCCGAGGGCGCGCCGGGGGCCCTGCCGCCGGGCGAGGCCGCGGCCTTTCTGCTGGCCGACATCGTCGCGCGGGGCTGGACGGCGGCACAATCGCAGATCGCCGCGCGGCTGCTGGCCGAGCCTTCCCTCACGCAAGAAGCACTGGCCGGCGAGCTTGGCGTCACGCCGCAGAACGTCCAGAAACAGGTCGCCGCGATGGAGCTTGCCGAGGTCGAGGCCGCCCTCGCGCTGCTGGAGGGCGGGCGCCTCGATGCGCGCTGATATCAACCATAAAAGGTTGTTTTATGCAATAACAACCGAATCTGGTTGTTTTTCGCGAAGACAACCGGAAACGTCTGCACCGGGGCGCCCGTAATGGCCGAGACCTTCGCCGCCCTGCTGATCGCCCATGTCGCCGCGGATTTCGTGCTCCAGACGCGCTGGATGGTCGCCAACAAGCGCCGCCCCGCCGCCTTCGCGCTGCACGGGCTAGCGGTGCTGGCCACCGCGCTGCTGGCGATCGGCCCGCGCGACGCAGACGCGCTGCTGTTACTGACCGGCCTCACGCTTGCCCATCTCGCCATCGACGCGGTCAAGACCTGGGGCCCCTGGCGCGGCCTCGCGCCCTTCCTGGCCGACCAGGCCGCGCATATCGCGGTGATCGCGGCGCTGGCGCTGTGGCAGCCGGGGCTCTGGGCCACGGGCTGGGGCGCCCATCAAAGCGCCAACGCCCTGCCCGGCGCCGCGCTGCACCTCGCCCTGCTCGCCGCCGGCCTCGTGGCCTGCGCCCGCGCCGGCGGTTTCGCCGTGGGGCTGATGATGGCGCGCTATGACGGCGCCGACCTGCCCAAGGGGCTGGAGAACGGCGGCAACCTGATCGGCCTGCTGGAACGCGGGCTGATCTTCCTGATGGTGCTGATCGGCCAGCCCGCCGGGATCGGCTTTCTCATCGCCGCCAAGTCGGTGCTGCGCTTCGATGCCGCCTCGCGCGACCAGACGGCGGGCGAATACGTGATCATCGGCACGCTCGCCTCCTTCGGCTGGGCGCTCGCCGTCACCTACGCCACGCTCACGCTCGCCGCCGCCCTGCCCCCGCTTGAGATCGCCCCGCCGAGCCCCTAGATTGCACCTGCAAGGCAGAGGAAAGCACCATGTTCGGCATTCCCGGCAAACAGGCCGTCACCATCACTCCGAAAGCCGCCGCCCAGATCGCCCGCCTGATGGCGAAGGACGGCTCTCAGGGGCTGCGTATCGGCGTCAAGAAGGGCGGCTGCGCGGGGATGGAATACACGATGGATTACGTCGCCGAGGTGGACCCGAACGACGAGGTCGTCGAACAGGATGGCGCCCGCGTGATGATCGCGCCGATGGCGCAGATGTTCCTCTTCGGCACCGAGATCGATTACGAGACCTCGCTTCTGGAAAGCGGCTTCAAGTTCCGCAATCCCAACGTGGTGGATGCCTGCGGCTGCGGCGAATCGATCAAGTTCGCGCAGCAATAGATGGCCGTCGATCCTGATTTCCGGGATCACGTGCTCGATCTGTTCGCGGGCCTCGGGCCGATCTCCACCGGGCGCATGTTCTCGGGTCTGGCGATCTATGCCGAGGGCGACGCGATGTTCGCGATGATCTCGCCGTCCGAGAGGGTGTGGATGAAGGCCGACGCGGCGCTGGCCGCGCGCTATGCCGAAGCCGGTTCCGAGCCGTTCACCTATACCCGCGCCACCGGCACGCGTCAGGTCATGTCGCTGATGTCGCTGCCCGACAGCGCGATGGACGATCCCGACGAGGCGCTGGAATGGGCGCGGCTCTCGCTCGGCCCCGCCCGCGAGGCGGCCGCGAAGAAGCGCGCCCAGAAGGCCCGCAAGGCGGCCCGCGCGCGCTGAGCGCCTACCCCGATTGCCCCCACTCCCCCGCCCCGCTATCGTCCGCCGCGAACAGAAGGAGCGGAGGATCGCATGGCCAGACGGAAACTCGCGGCGGGCAACTGGAAGATGAACGGCCTGCGCGCCCAGCTCTCCGAGATCGCCACCCTGGCCGAGGCGCATCCCAAGCCGGGCTGCGACGTGCTGATCTGCCCGCCCGCCACCCTTCTCGCCCCCATGGCCGAGGCCGCGCGCGGCACCGCCATCGCGCTGGGCGGCCAGGATTGCCATGAGGCCGAGAGCGGCGCCCATACCGGCGACATCTCGGCCGCGATGCTGGCCGATGCGGGGGCCGGCTATGTGATCCTCGGCCATTCCGAGCGCCGCGCCGATCACGCCGAAAGCTCCGAGACGGTGCGCGCCAAGGCCCGCGCCGCGCTGGAGGCGGGGCTCAAGGTCATCATCTGCGTGGGCGAGACGCTGGCCGAGCGCGAGGCGCAGAACACGCTCGACATCATCGTCGGCCAGCTCGCCGGATCGGTGCCCGACCAGGTGACGGGCGACCGCCTCGTCATCGCGTACGAGCCGGTCTGGGCCATCGGCACCGGCCTCACCCCCGACACCGCCCAGATCGGCGAGGTCCACGATTTCATCCGCACGCGGCTGGAGCGCCGCTTCGGCGCCGGCGTGGGCCTGTCCGCGCGCATCCTCTATGGCGGCTCGGTCAAGCCCTCCAACGCGGCCGAGATCTTCGCCGTGCCCAACGTGGACGGCGCGCTGGTGGGCGGCGCCTCGCTGAAGGCCGCGGATTTCTCGGGCATCATCAAGGCGCTCGAGGCGGCCTGAGTAACGCCCACCGCCCCCGTCTTTGCGTCTCAAATATCCCGGGGTGTGGGGCGGAGCCCCACGCAGCTCAGCCTCAGGCGGTCACGTCGAAATCATGGATCCACGCGAAGCGCCGCAAGGCCAGCCCCGGCGCCAGCCGCCCGCCCGCGCGCATCGCGGCGAGGATCGCGGGGCGCAGCGGGCCGGCCATGTGATAGGTCTCGCCATTGCGCGCCGCCGTGGCCACGATCCGCGCGCAGCGGGGCCGGCGCAGCGCGGCGTAGCGGGCGAGCGCGGGTTCGGGCGCGTCGGACGCCAGGCAACGGGCCAGCACGAAGGCATCCTCGAGCGCCATGTTGGCCCCCTGCGCCATGAAAGGCAGCGTGGGATGGGCCGCGTCGCCCAGCAGCGCCGCGCGCCCCCGCGCCCAGCGCGCGGCAACCTCGTGCCGGAACAGCCCCCAGACGCGCGCCGCCTCCACCCGCTCCATGAGCGCGCGCGCCTCGGTGTCGAGCCCCGCGAAGGCGGCCCGCATCGCCGCCGGCTCGCCCGGATGTTGCCAGCCCTCTTCCTGCCACGCGGCCCGCGTCTCGACGCCGACGAGGTTGACCAGATCGCCGCCCCGCAGCGGATAGCTCACCAGGTGCCGCCCCGGCGCCATGTGCACCCGCGCCTCGGCCGGGTGGGCGCCATCGCCCGCCACCAGCGCGCGCCAGGCGACATGGCCGGTGAAGGTGGGTGCGCCCGGCCCGTCACCCGGCCCGTGGATCGCGGCGCGGGCCACCGAGTGCAGCCCGTCGGCGGCGACGAGCAGCGGCACATGCTCGGCCCCGCCGCCTTCCAGCGTCACCGTCACGCCTTCCTCCCCAGGCACGATCCCGGCCACCCGCACACCCGTGCGGATCGCCACCCCCGCCGCGCGGCACGCCGCCTCCAGCGCCGCCAGCAGATCGGCCCGGTGCCACATCTGGTGCGCCCCGCCGGATACACCCCCGGCCCGCGCGAAATCGAGCCACAGCACCTCGCGCCCGGTGACCCCGTCGATCAGCCGCACCCCGCGCGAGCGCATCGCGGCCCCCGCCTCCACGCCCAGCGCCGCCAGCACCCGCGCGCCGTTGGGCGAGACCTGGATGCCCGCCCCCGCCTCGGCCAGCGCCGCCGCCTGCTCCAGCACCTGCACGGCAAAGCCCCGCCGCGCCAGCGCGAGGGCCGCGGCCAGCCCGCCGATCCCCGCACCCAACACGCAGACCTCGCCGCGCGCCATCACCTATCGCCCCCGCAGACACGAAAACGGCACCGGGTGGGCCCGGTGCCGCGCAAATCCTGACGATGGAGGTGCAGGCTCAATCGTCGCGATGCACCTTCTCGCGCCGCTCGTGACGCTCCTGCGCCTCGAGGCTCATCGTCGCGATCGGCCGCGCATCCAGCCGCTTGAGCGAGATCGGCTCGCCGGTCACTTCGCAATAGCCGTATTCACCTTCCTCGATCCGCCGCAGCGCCGCGTCGATCTTGGCCACCAGCTTGCGCTGGCGATCCCGCGTCCGCAGCTCCAGCGCGCGGTCGGTCTCCTCCGACGCGCGGTCGGCGATGTCGGGGATGTTGCGCGTGCCGTCCTGCAACCCCTCGATCGTGTGACGGGAATCGTCGAGCAGTTCGGCCTTCCAGTCCAGCAGCTTGCGGCGGAAATACTCCGTCTGGCGCTCGTTCATGAACGGCTCGTCCTCGGCCGGCCGGTAATCCTTGGGCAAGAAAACCTCTGCCTTCATTCCCTTATCCTTCCCACGTGCCCGCGCACCCACCACATCAACAGGTTCAGCCATGTGGCCTCCTTCTTGGCCGCGGGGTATAGCCCCGTTGAGGAAGCTTGTCACTAGGTGAAGAGCCCCCGCTTGCGGCTTTGTGTTGCTGTGTTAAGTAAGGGCGGTAACCCGCAGCGAGAGCCCTGAAAAACCGCATGAAATTCACCGGAACCGAAGCCTATGTGGCCACCGACGACCTGACCGTCGCGGTCAACGCCGCCGTCACCCTGGAACGCCCGCTGCTGGTGAAGGGCGAGCCGGGCACCGGCAAGACGGAACTGGCGCGCCAGGTGGCGCTGGGGCTGGGGCTTCAGATGGTCGAGTGGAACATCAAGTCCACCACCAAGGCGGCGCAGGGGCTCTACGAATACGATGCCGTCAGCCGCCTGCGCGACAGTCAGCTGGGCGAGGAACGGGTTCACAATGTCGCCAACTACATCCGCAAGGGCAAGCTGTGGCAGGCCTTCGAGGCCGACGAGAAGGTCGTCCTGCTGATCGACGAGATCGACAAGGCCGATATCGAGTTCCCCAACGACCTGTTGCAGGAACTCGATCGCATGGAGTTCCACGTCTACGAGACGGGCGAGACGATCCGCGCCAAGCACCGGCCGATCATCATCATCACGTCGAACAACGAGAAGGAGTTGCCCGACGCCTTCCTGCGCCGCTGCTTCTTCCACTACATCCGCTTCCCCGATGCCGAGACGATGCGCGCCATCGTCGAGGTGCACCATCCCGGCATCAAGCCGCGGCTGCTGGAAACCGCGCTGAGCCAGTTCTACGAGATCCGCGAGACGGCAGGGCTGAAGAAGAAGCCCTCCACGTCCGAGGTGCTCGACTGGCTCAAGCTGATCCTCGCCGAGGATCTCAGCCCCGAGGATCTGGCCCGCGACGGCAATGATGCCCTGCCCCGCCTGCACGGCGCGCTCTTGAAGAACGAACAGGATGTGCACCTGTTCGAACGGCTCGCCTTCATGGCGCGCCGGCAGGGGCGTTAGGGGCTCGGCCCCCGCGCGGGCCGGCGCGGCCGCCGCCCGCCGATCCCGCAGGCCCACCCGCCGAAAGGGTTGGCATAAGGCCCGGCGCCGCGTTACAAAATCCGTGCAGAACGACGAGCGACAGGCCCTATCCGACCATGGCAGACCAGGTGACGATCCGCCCGCTTCACCGCGGCGACGAGGCAGAATGGCGCCGGCTCTGGAGCGATTACCTGACCTTCTACGAAACATCCGTGCCCGAAGAGGTCTATGCCACGACGTTCGAGCGCCTGCTGGGCGACGATCCGCGCGATTTCAGCGCGCTCATCGCCGAGGTGCAGGGCAGGCCGCGCGGCCTGGCCCATTACCTCTTTCACCGCCACAACTGGAGCGTGGGCGATACCTGCTACCTTCAGGATCTCTACGTCGATCCCGACCTGCGCGGCACCGGCATGGGCCGCGCGCTGATCGAGGCAGTCTATGCGCGCGCCGATGCCCACGGCGCCGCCTCGGTCTACTGGCTGACGCAGGAGTTCAACACCACCGCCCGCCAGCTCTATGACCGGGTCGCCCGCGTCACCCCGTTCATCAAGTATGCGAGGGCCTGAGCCGTGCTGAGACCCTTGCGCACCCTCTCGCTCTGCGCCGTCGCGCTGCTCGCCGCCTGCGCGGGGCCAGGGCCGGGCGCCGGGATCGGCCCCGAACGCACCGACCGCGCGGCACCCCTGCCCGCCTCGCTGCCGCCGATGAAGACCTTCGCCGCGGCGCGCCCCACGCCCACCCGCAAGAGCAACGCCGCCATCGCGCAGGATTTCCTCGACCTGTCGTTCCAGCTGGAAAGCGGCCGCCCCCTGCCCGTCTTCACCCGCTTCGAGGGCCCGGTGACGGTGCGCGTGACGGGCCCCGCCCCCGCCTCGCTGCGCGGCGACCTCGCGCGCCTGCTGGGCCGGCTGCGCAGCGAGGCCGGCATCGACATCCGCCAGGTGCCCTCGACGGCCAGGGCAAACATCACCATCGAATCCATCCCCGCCGGCGGGTTGCAACGCCTGGTGCCCCAGGCCGCCTGCTTCGTCGCGCCGCGCATCTCTTCCTGGGCCGAATACCGCCGCACCCGCCGCTCGGCCCTGCTCGACTGGGCCACGCTCACCGAACGCGAGACGCTGGCCATCTTCCTGCCCGGCGACGTGAGCCCGCAGGAAGTGCGCGACTGCCTGCACGAGGAACTCGCCCAGGCGCTGGGCCCGCTCAACGATCTCTACCAACTCACCGATTCCGTCTTCAACGACGACAATTTCCATACCGTGCTGACCGGCTTCGACATGCTGATCCTGCGCGCCTATTACGCGCCGGAGCTGCGCTCGGGCATGACCCGCGAAGAGGTGGCCGCCCGCCTGCCCGGCATCCTCGCGCGGATCAACCCGGCTGGCGAAAACGGCGGCACCGGCCCGGCCGACGCCACGCCCCGCGCCTGGACAAACGCGATCGAGACCGCGCTGGGCGGCCGCGGCGCGCCGGGGCGGCGCATCGCGGCGGCGCGCGAGGCGGTCGATATCGCCCGCGCCCGCGGCTGGAACGACAACCGCACCGCCTTCTCGCTCTTCGTGCTGGGCCGGCTCGCCATGGGCAGCGAGCCCGACCTGGCGCTTTCCGCCTTCCTCCAGGCCGACAGGCTCTATGCCGCACGGCCCGAAACCGCGCTCCAGGCCGCTCATGTGGCGATGCAGCTCGCCGCCTACTCGCTCTCGGCCGGGCAGGCCGATACCGCGCTGCAGATCGTCAACGTCTCGCTGCCGGTCGTCGCCGCCTCGGAGAACGCGGCCCTGCTGGCGACGCTGCTGATGGTGAAATCCGAGGCGCTGGTGCTTCTGGGCCGCGCGGGCGAGGCGAAATCGGTGCGCGAGGATGCGCTCGGCTGGGCGCGCTATGGTTTCGGCAGCGACCGCGAGGTCCGCCTGCGCCTGGCCGAGATCGCCGCGCTCGCACCGCGCATCAGGGGAGCACAGGGGTAACAGTGAGATGATCGTCATCGTCGCCTTCATCGCCGGCGCCGCCACCGGCTGGCTCACCGCCCGCAAACGCGGCGGCAACCGGCTCGACAAGCTGCAATACGCCGCCGCCTTCGCCATCGCCTTCGCGCTGGCCGGCCTGTTTGCAACGGTGATCGTCGAGCGTATGCTCTAGCCCATGTTCCTGCCCTTCTTCGAAAACCTCCGGGCCGGCGGCGTGCCGGTCTCGCTGCGCGAATATCTCACCTTCCTCGAAGGCGTGAGCCGCGGCCTCGTCACCTATGACGTGGATGGTTTCTACTACCTCGCCCGCACCGCCATGGTGAAGGACGAGCGCAATCTCGACAAGTTCGACCGCGCCTTCGCCCAAACCTTCAAGGGCCTCGAACAGATCGACCTGACCGACATCGTCGAGGCCGTCGACATCCCCCGCGAATGGCTCGAGAAGATGGCCGAGAAGCTGCTCACCGAGGAAGAGAAGCAGGAGGTCATGTCGGCCGGCGGGTTCGAGGCGCTGATGAAGAAGCTCCAGGAACGCCTGGCCGAGCAGAAGGGCCGCCACCAGGGCGGCTCCAAGTGGATCGGCACCGCGGGCACCTCGCCCTTCGGCGCCTATGGCTACAACCCCGAAGGCGTGCGCATCGGGCAGGACGGCTCGCGCCACCGCCGCGCCGTCAAGGTGTGGGACAAGCGCGAATTCCGCAATCTCGACGACAGCATCGAACTGGGCACCCGCAACATCAAGGTCGCCATGAAGCGCCTGCGCAAATGGGCGCGCGACGGCGCCGCCGAAGAGCTCGATCTCGACGGCACGATCCGTGCCACCGCCGAACACGGCTATCTCGACGTGCAGACACGGCCCGAGCGGCGCAACGCCGTGAAGGTGCTGCTGTTTCTCGACGTGGGCGGCTCGATGGACGGGCATGTGAAGGTGGTGGAAGAGCTCTTCTCGGCCGCGCGGGCCGAGTTCAAGCACCTGCACCATTACTACTTCCACAATTGCCTTTACGAGGGCGTCTGGCGCGACAATCGCCGGCGGTGGACGGAGCAGGTCTCAACCGCGGAACTGCTGCGCACCTATGGCGGCGATTACAAGTGCATCTTCGTGGGCGACGCGGCGATGAGCCCCTACGAGATCGTCATGCCGGGCGGCGCCAACGAACACTGGAACGCGGAATCGGGCGAGACATGGCTGCGCCGCGCCTGCGAGACCTGGCCGCACCACCTGTGGATCAACCCGACGCCCGAGAAATACTGGGGCCACACCCAGACGATCGGGATGATCCGCGAGATCTTCGAGGATCGCATGGTGCCGATGACGCTGAGCGGGCTGGAAGCTGGGATGCGCGATCTGGCGCGCTGAAGGGCGGCGCCGGCGCGGCGCGCAGAGGCGTTACTTGCGCTGATGCGCCGCCGCGTGCGGGTGCGAGCCTTGCGAGACGCGGGCGCCTTGGGCGGCATTTTCCCCGGCACTCCGGTCGTTGGAATGCTGGCCGGCTTCATCCTGCGCGCGGATCATGTCGAGCAGTTCGCGCATACGTTCCGTCGGGCCGTCATCGGGCATGCCGCCGCCATTCGTGCGGAATACACGGCGCAGCGGCTCCCCAAGCGGGTCGGGCATTTTTTCAAACGGGCTATACATGGCGTCATTCTGCTCCTGCATCCCTAACGAGGCATTAAGCATCCGGTTTCATCGCGAAAGCGTGATCTTTGCCCCGTGCCTTTCCGGCAACAGCCACAACATACGCTTGCTCCTGCCGGGAACCGCCCCCATACCCGCCCCATGCTGAAACTCACCCCGATCCTGCTGGCGGTGCTCTACGGGCTGGCGGTCTACCACTTCTCGGTCTGGCAGACCCGCCGGCGGCTCGATGCGCAATCGGCCGAACTGGCCGATCCCGGCCTGCGCAAGCTGTGCGACAGGCTCGCCGAGGCGCTGGATCTGGAGCGGATCCGCGTGCATGTCTACGACATCCCGCAGGTGAACGGCTTGGCCGCGCCCGACGGGCGGATCTTCCTCACCCGCGGCTTCATGGAGCGCTACCACCGCGGCGACGTGACGGGGGAGGAGCTCGCCTCGGTCATCGCGCACGAGCTCGGCCACGTCGCGCTCGGCCATTCCCGGCGGCGGATGATCGACTTTTCCGGCCAGAACGCGATGCGCGCGGCGGGCGCGATGGTGCTCAACCGGCTGCTGCCGGGCCTCGGCGGCTGGATCGCCGGGCTGCTCACCTCGCTTTTGGCCGCGCGCCTGTCGCGGCAGGATGAATACGAGGCCGATGCCTATGCCACGGCGCTGCTGATCAAGGCGGGCATCGGTGCCGATGCGCAGAAATCCATGTTCCGCAAGCTCGCAGATCTCACCGGCAATGCCGGCGCCGGCACGCCCGCCTGGCTGCTCAGCCACCCCGCCGCCGAGGAACGCATCGCCGCGATCGAGGCCAACCAGGCCCGCTGGCAGGGCTGACCAAGGTTAATCAAATCATAACGATTTAAAATCAATGGCTTGCAAGGTGTCCACATGTGGACACCCTCCTGACGCCCCCCTGAGGCGGAGGGCGCAAGCCCGACAACGAGGCGAAAAAGCGCACGTCAGCGCTCCTTTGGGCCACTCTTGCCGCGCCCTATTCCGGCCCCCGCTCCAGCGCCTTTCCCAGCCGCGGCAACCGGGCCTTCTTCATCAGCCGCCGGATCTCCCACGGCTCACCCGACAGCCTTTCCGCCTCCGCCCGCACCGCCTCGCAGGCCCCGGCCACCGCGTCGGGCGCCTCCAGCCACAGCCCGGTCAGCAGGCTGTCGGGATCGACCCGCCGCAACCCCTCCTCGGCGAGCAGCCCGCGGGGAAATCGGCGGCGTTGAGCGTCACGATCGCCTCGGCACTGCCCGCGATCGCAGCGGCGAGCACGTGGATATCGTCGGGGTCGCGCAGGTACAGCCGCCGCGCCAGCCCTTCAGGCACCGCCACCGAGGCGGCGGGCCAGCGCGCTTCCAAGGCGGCGATCTCGCCGCGCGCGATCGCCTCGCCCTGCGGCCCGATCTTGCGCGCCGCGCGGGCCCATTCCTCGAGGATCCGCGCGCTCCACAGCGGCGTGAACAGCCCCTGCCCCGCCACGCCCAGCAGCACCTCGCGCATCACCGTGGGGTAGAGCACGCAGGCATCGAGCAGCAGCTTCACGGCAGAAGCCGGTAGAACAGCGCCTTGAGATAGCCGCTCTCGGCCAGTTGCGGCATCAGCGGGTGGTCGGGCCCGGCAAAGCCGGTATGGACAAGCTGTGCCGAACGCCCCGCCCGCCCGATCCCGCGCTGGCAGGCGGCGCGGAACCGGTCCAGATCGGCGGCATGCGAACACGAGCAGAGCACCAGGTAGCCCCCCGGCGCCACCAGCGGCGCGGCCAGCCGGGCGACGCGCTCATAAGCCCGCAGCCCCTTCTCCAGCGCCGGTTTCGACGGCGCGAAGGCGGGCGGATCGCAGATCACCACGCCGAAGCGCGCCTCCTCGCCCGCCAGCGCCTCGAGTGCGGCGAAGGCATCGCCGCGGCGCGTCTCCAGCCGGCTCTCCATTCCCATCCGCTCCGCCCCCTCGCGGGCCAGCGCCAGCGCCGGTTCCGAGCCGTCGACGGCCAGCGCCCGCTCCGCCCCGGCGGCGAGGCAGGCCAGCGCGAAGCCGCCGACATGGGAAAAGACGTCGAGCACCGCCGCGCCCTGCGCCAGCCGCGCGGCGAAGGCGTGGTTGGGACGCTGGTCGTAGAACAGGCCGGTCTTCTGGCCGCCGGTCACGTCGGCCATGTAGGTGGCGCCGTTCATCGGCACGGGGATCGGCGCGCCGGCCTCGCCGCGGATGAGGCGCGTCTCTTCGGTCAGCCCCTCCAGCCCCCGCGCCCGGCCGGTGCCGTTCATCACGATCGTGCCGACCCCCGTCACCCGCGCCAGCGCCTCGGCCAGCAGGTCGATCCTGGCGTCGGCCCAGGCCGCGTTGGGCTGGATCACGGCGGTGTCGCCGAACCGGTCGATCACCACGCCGGGCAGACCATCGGCCTCGGCGTGGACGAGCCGGTAGAAAGGCGCATCGTGCAGCCGCTCGCGATGGGCGAGCGCGGCCGCGAGGCGGGCCTCGAACCAGGCGGCGTCGATCTCGGCCTCGGGGTCGCGGTCGAGCATCCGGCAGAAGATCCGCGAGCCGGGATTGACGGCAGCCAGCCCCAGCGGCGCGCGGTTCGCATCCTCCAGCACCGCGATGCTGCCCGGCGCCAGTGCGCGGGTGCGCCGGTCGGTCACGATCTCGTTGTCATAGGCCCAGGGAAAGCCGTGGCGGATCGCGCGGGCATTGGCCGAGGGTTTGAGGCGGATTATGGGAAGCGAGGCAGCGTTCATGCGCCTCTGGTAGTCGCTTTGCGGGGCCTCTGGAAGGCCCCGCGATGCGCGTGTGTCGCCTAGCGCTGATAGGGCCGCGAAAGCTCGCGCACCAGGGATTGCGCGAGATGGGCGGTGATCCGCACCTTCTGCGTCTGCCCCGCACGCTCGGCGGCCAGCGCCTCTTCGCCGCCCAGCCCGTCGAGATCGGCCTTGATCGTGCGCGTGGGCTGGATCACTTCGCCGGTGCGGGCATCGCGGACCGTCAGCGCGTAGGTGAGCGAATGGATGCCGCCGATCGTGTAATAGGTGCGTTCGGTGAGCGCGTGGAAGCGCATCACCACCACCTCGATCGCCACCGGCCGCCCGCCGCGCAGCTGCGCCGCGCCGCGCTGCATGGCGGTTTCGAAAATGTCCTCGATCTGGCGGTAGCGGTCGCCATAGGGATCGCCGCGCCAGACGATATCGGCCTTGGGATGGTATTCGTTGCTTTCCGAGACGCTGAGCGTGCGCGGCACCGAGATGTCGATCCGGGTGACGCGGAAATCGGGCTGCACCGCCTCGCCCCCGCCAGGCTTCATCACCACGCCATCGCGGCTGAGCCCGGTAGAGCCGTTGCGGATCGGCGCATCGGCCCCGCAGGCCGTCAGCGCGGTGAGCGCCAGGATCGCCAGAACCAGTTTCGCCTTGCCCATCATTTCCTCCGCGCGGCCTTGGTAACAAATCGGAAACAATCTGTTTTTTCATTGCGGCGGAAATGCGAAAACCCCGGAACTATTCCGGGGTTTTCAAGCGGTTATACGATGTTCAGCGCAACCTGTGCTTGCGCGCCTCTTGCGCAGCGGGAGCTGGTGCGGCCCGACGCAACCTGTGCTTGTACGCCTCAGGCGGTGCGGGCGGTGTGACGCGTCGCGGTGCGGGCGCGGAACCAGGCGACCAGGGCGGCCAGCCCGTCGCGGGCGGCCTGGGCGCGCAGCATGCGGGCCTGGCGTTCGATTTCGAAATAGTCGAGGTTCTCGGTGTCGATGCGGGTGCTCATGTCTTGCCAATCCTTGTTCACGGCTCCCCCCTTCGCCATCCAAGTTAGGTCAGCAGGCGTGACGTGACTACCGACGATCCGGCAATGCCGCTATGCAGCATTTGCACGGCAACGGGGGGAACTTGGCGCAACAGAGCGCGAGCGGCGCCCCGTGGGGTGGCGCCTCCGACGTTGGTGTTGAGCACTTTATGGTGGCCAAGTCCGAACGACCTCACTGCATCGCGGGACGATGGCAAGAGCGCCACCCCGCCGGGACGGGGCGGCGCTCGCGCGGCGGGCTTCGCCCTTGTTCCGCGCAACAGTGTTTAGGGCGATGGGGCCTCATGCTCCCGCCTCTTCTACGCAAGGGCTGGAACCGTTAGCGCTAACGACCTATCATCGCCCCTGAACCCAGCACCGAGTCGGATGCGAGGAAGGATCATGCCGTTGAACCCCGAGATCGAAGCCGTCACCGCCCGGATCGTCGAACGCTCGCGTGACCGGCGCGGCCCCTATCTCGACCGGCTGGAACAGGCCGCCGAAACCGGCCCCGTCCGCGCGCATCTCTCCTGCGGGAACCAGGCCCATGCCTATGCCGCGATGGAGGGCGACAAGGCCGCGCTCGCCGAGGGCCGCGCGCCGAACCTGGGCATCGTGACCGCCTATAACGACATGCTCTCGGCCCACAAACCCTATGAGACCTTCCCCGAGCGCATCCGCGCCGCCGCCCGCGCCTCGGGCGCGACGGCGCAGGTGGCGGGCGGCGTGCCGGCCATGTGCGACGGTGTCACCCAGGGCCAGCCAGGGATGGAGCTGTCGCTCTTCTCGCGCGACGTGATCGCACTGGCCGCCGGCGTGGCGCTGTCGCACAATTGCTTCGACGCGGCGGTCTTCCTGGGCGTGTGCGACAAGATCGTGCCGGGCCTGGTGATCGCCGCGGCCTCGTTCGGGCATGTGCCGGCCGTCTTCCTGCCCGCGGGGCCCATGCCCAGCGGCCTCCCCAACGACGAAAAGGCCAAGGTGCGCCAGCAATTCGCCAGCGGCGAGGTGGGGCGCGATGCGCTGATGAAGGCCGAGATGGCCTCCTACCACGGGCCGGGCACCTGCACCTTCTACGGCACCGCCAATACCAATCAGATGCTGATGGAGTTCATGGGCCTGCACCTGCCCGGCGCGAGCTTCGTCAACCCCGGCACCGAGCTGCGCGACGCGCTCACCGATGCCGGCGCCAAGCGGGCGCTCGAGATCACAGCGCTCGGCAACGATTACCGCCCGGCGGGGCGGGTGCTGGACGAGAAGGCCTTCGTCAACGGCATCGTCGGGTTGATGGCGACCGGCGGCTCCACCAACCTCGTGCTGCACCTGCCGGCCATGGCGCGGGCGGCGGGGATCGTGCTGGATACCCAGGATTTCGCCGATATCAGCCGCGTCGTGCCGCTGATGGCCAAGGTCTATCCCAACGGCATGGCCGACGTGAACCACCTGCACGCCGCGGGCGGGCTGGGCTACGTGATCGGCGAGCTGCTCGAGGCGGGCCTCTTGCATGACGACACGCTCACCATCACCGGCGGCGGCCTGCGCGACTATACGCGCGAGCCGAAGATCGTGGACGGCGCGCTCACCTGGGTGGACGGGCCGGGCGAGAGCCTGAACGATCGCATCCTGCGCCCCGCGCGCGACCCGTTCCAGAAGACCGGCGGCCTGCGCGACCTGGGCGGCAATCTGGGCCGCGGGGTCATGAAGGTCTCGGCCGTGGCGCCCGACCGGCACGTGATCCGCGCCAAGGCGCGGGTTTTCGAGGATCAGGCCGCCGTCAAGACGGCCTTCCAGCGCGGCGAGTTCACCGAGGATTGCGTCGTCGTGGTGCGCTTCCAGGGGCCCAAGGCCAACGGCATGCCCGAATTGCATTCGCTGACGCCCACGCTTTCGGTGTTGCAGGATCGCGGCCTGCGGGTGGCGCTGGTCACCGACGGGCGCATGTCGGGCGCGTCGGGCAAGGTGCCCGCGGCGATCCATGTCTGCCCCGAGGCCGCCGATGGCGGGCCGCTGGCGAAGCTGCGCGACGGCGACATGGTGCTGGTCGATGCGGCCGAGGGCGTGCTTTCCGTGGAAGAGGCCGATTTCGACGCGCGCGAACCGGTGCGGCCCGACCTTTCGGCCAACCAGCACGGGATCGGGCGCGACCTGTTCGGCGCCTTCCGCAGCCATGTGGGCCTTGCCACCGAGGGCGCGGGCGTGGTCGTCTGACCGCGCCGCGCGCCGCCAATGACACCAACGAGGGATCTACCATGACGCCACAGCAAGCCTCTGACGCCGCGATGGAGATCTGCCGGCTCGCCCCGGTGATCCCGGTCCTGGTGGTGGACGATACCGCCGTGGCCCGGCCGCTCGCCACCGCCCTGGTGGCCGGCGGATTGCCGGCGCTGGAGGTGACGTTGCGCACATCCGTGGCGCTCGACGTGATCCGCGAGATGGCGCGCGTGCCGGGCGGGCGCGTGGGGGCGGGCACGCTGCTGACGCCCGCCGACGTGCAGGCGGCGGTGGAGGCGGGCGCGACCTTCGGTGTGTCGCCCGGCGCGACGCCACGGCTGCTGGATGCGGCGGAAGAGGCGGGGCTGCCGATGCTGCCCGGCGCCTCCTCGGCCACAGAGGCGATGCTGCTGCTGGAGCGGGGCTATTCGGTGCAGAAATTCTTCCCCGCCGAGGCTTCGGGCGGCGCCAAGGCGCTGGGGGCCTTCGCCTCGCCGCTGCCGCAGATCTCCTTCTGCCCGACGGGCGGGATCACGCCGGGCAATGCGCGCGATTACCTGTCGCTTCCCAACGTGCTGTGTTGCGGCGGATCCTGGGTGGCGCCGAAGGACAAGGTGGCGAGCGGCGATTGGGCCGGGATCGAGGATCTGGCACGCGAGGCGGTGGGCCTGCCGCGCTGAGCACTCACCGCGAGCGCCGCGCCCCGGCTCCGCCACGCCTGCCCGACCGGCCCGGCGCGCCCTGCCCTTCGCGCAGGATCGCCGTCATCGGATGGTCGGGCGCGCCGGGCGCGTAGGTCTCCAGCAGCAGTGCGATGGCCGCGTCGGGCGGCACGGCGGCGGGCAGTTTCATCGCCCAGTCGAGGAAGATCGTGCGGCATTCGGCCAGGCCGATGCCGTCGATCCGGTAGGCCTCGCGGATCAGGCCGGAATGGTCGGCTTCCCGCAAGGTGAGCCCGCTCATGCCGCGCCCGCCTTCTTCGCCGGGGCCGGCCGCTCCAGCGCCTCGCTCACGATCGTCGCGGCGCGGGTGGCGGCCTCCTCGATGCGCTCCTCAAGCGTGGGCAGGTCATCCGCGCCCGTCTCGCGCAGCAGGAAGGAAGTGCCGCCCTGGCCGATGCGCGCCGGGTCGAGCCCGTCTCCGGTGAGCAGCCGCGCCGCCGATTGCAGCCGCCAGCTCAGCGCGTAGGCGTCGAGCAGCGTGTCGGCCTCGGCCTCGCCGATCCAGCCGAGCGCGCGGCCGGCGCCGATCTGGGCGGCCACGTCCTGCGCCGCGTCGCGCGACAGCAGCGCGGCGGCCTGGGCCAGCAGCTCGATATCCAGCATCCGGCCCGGCCCGTTCTTGGCATCCCACACGCCCTCGCCCGGCTTCGCCTCGGCCAGCCGCCGCCGCATGTCGCGCACATCCTCGCGCAGCTGCGCCTCGTCGCGCGGGGCGGCGAGCAGTTCGGCGCGGAAGGCGGTGACATCGGCGGCCACATCCCCTGCCCCGGCCACGGGCCGCGCGCGGGTGAGCGCGAGGTGTTCCCATGTCCAGGCTTCTTCACGCTGGTAGTTGCGGAACGCGTCGAGCGAGGTGGCGACCGGGCCCTGCCGCCCCGACGGGCGCAGCCGCATGTCGACCTCGTAGAGCTTCCCCTCGGCCATCGGCGCGGTGAGCGCGGTGACGAAGGCCTTGGTGAGCCGGGCGTAATATTGCCGCGCGTCGAGCGGGCGGCGGCCATCCGACATCGCATCGCCGGGCGCATCGTAGATCACGATCATGTCGAGATCCGAGGCCGCCGTCAGCCGCCCCGCCCCGAGCGAGCCCATGCCCAGCACCGCCGCGCCCCTGCCCGGCGGCGCGCCGTGGCGGGTGGCGAAATCGGCCTGCACGCAGGGCCAGAGCGCGGCGGCCACGGCGCACGCCAGATCGGCATATTGCGCGCCCGCCTCGGCCGCGTCGATCAGCCCGCGCAGCTGGTGCACGCCGATGCGGAAATGCCATTCCTTCGCCCAACGGCGCGCGGCGTCGAGGCTGGCCTCGTAATCGGGCGCGGCATTGAGGCGCTCGGCCAGTTCCCGTTCCAGCGCCACGTGGCCGGGCCATTCCGTGAAGAAATCCCCGCCGATCACCGCGTCGAAGACGCCCGCATTGCGCGACAGGTAGTTGGCCAGGCCCGGCGCGGTGGAGGCAATGTCGATCACCAGGTCGACGAGCTGCGGATTGGCCTCGAAAAGCGAGAAAAGCTGTACGCCTGCGGGCAGGCCGGCGAGGAAGCCGTCGAGATGGGATAGCGCCTCTTCGGGGCGGTCGAGCTTCATCAGGCGCGCCAGCAGGTCGGGCTTCAGCCGCTCGAAGATCGCCACCGCGCGGGCCGAGCGCAAAGCGGGGTAATTGGCCCAGCGCGCGATCGTGGCGCGCATGCCGTCCGACAGCTTTTCCTCCAGCGCCGCCGCCTCGGCCGGCCGGGTGCCGCCGCCGGGCACGAAGAAATCCTCGGTGAGCGTTGCGACCCGGTCGAGCCGCGCCTCAAGCGCGCCGCGCAGGGCCGCGGTCTCGAGCCCCATCAGCGCGGCGAGCCGGTCGAAGCCCTCCTCGTCGCGCGGCAGGGCGTGGGTCTGCGCGTCGGCGATCATCTGCAGCCGGTGCTCCACCTCGCGGTGGGCGCGGTAATCGGCGGCGAGGTCGGCGGCCACGTCGGGGCCGATCCAGCCCGCTTCGGCCAGCGCCTCGAGCCCCGCGCAGGTGCCGCGCGCGCGCAGCGAGGGATCGCGCCCGCCGGCGATCAGCTGACGCGTCTGCGTGAAGAACTCGATCTCGCGGATGCCGCCGCGGCCGAGCTTCAGGTCGTGCCCTTCCAGCCCCGCCCCGTGCAGGCGCTTGTGGTCGCGGATGCGGCGGATCATGTCGTGGGCATCCTCGATGGCGGCGAAATCGAGGTGCTTGCGCCAGACGAACGGGGTGAGCGCGGCGAGGAAGCGGTCGCCCGCTTCTAGATCGCCCGCGCAGGGCCGCGCCTTGATATAGGCCGCGCGTTCCCAGGTGCGCCCGACGCTCTCGTAGTAGCGCTCGGCCGCCTCCATCGACAGGCAGACCGGCGTGACCGAGGCATCGGGGCGCAGCCGCAGATCGGTGCGGAAGACGTAGCCGCCCTTCGTGTCGCTCAGCGTGGCCATGGCCTTGCGCGTGACGCGGACGAAGGCGGCGCGGGCCTCGGCGTAATCGTCGGGGTCGAAGCGGGTTTCGTCGAACAGGCAGATCAGGTCGATATCGGAGGAGAAGTTGAGCTCGCCCGCGCCCATCTTGCCCATCGCCAGCACGGTGATGCCGGCGAGCGTGTCGAGGTCATCCGGCCCCTGCCCCGGCACGCGCCCGCGTTCGAGCTCCGGCGCGAGGTGGACGCGGAAGGCCTGGGCGGTGGCGGCGTCGGCGAGGCGGGTGAGCGCGCCGGTCACCTGTTCGAGCGGCCAGATCCCGGCGAGATCGGCGAGCGCGGTGAGCAGCGCGATGCGGCGCTTGGCGGTGCGCAGGCCCTCGGTGGCGGTGCGCGGCGTGTCGAGCGCGGGGATGGCGGCAAGCTCGGCCTCGAGCGCGGCTTCGGGGCCGGTCTCGAGCGCTTGCGCCAGCCAGTCGGCCTCGCGCTCGATGAGGCCGCGCAGAAAGGGCGAGGAGCCGCCCGCGCCGGCGAGCAGCGCGGCGGTGTCGCCCGTGGCGTCGGGCAGGCAGGCGGCGGCCTCGGCGCCGCGCTCGGGCTCGAAGGGGCGTGGCAGGCGGGTGATGCGGTCGGCGAAGCTCATGGCGGCGACAATCGGCGCGGGGCGGGGTGGGGTCAAGGTGGCGGGAGCTTGTTCGGCGCGGGACAAGGGCGAAGCCCGCCGCGCGAGCGCCGCCCCGTCCGGGCGGGGTGGCGCTATGGCTATCGGCTCGCGATGCGGTGAGCTCGGATGTACTTGGCCACCATAAAGCGCCCAACACAGTCGTTGCAGGCGCCACCCCACGGGGCGGAGCTCGCGCTCTGTTGCGCGGGCTTGCAAGTGGCGGCGTCCTCGGCAAACCTCCCGGCGCAAACGAGGGACACAACATGAGCAAGAGCCTGAAACGCGTACGCGCGGCGCTGGAGGCGGCCGGCGCGCCGGTGGAGATCCTGGAGATGGCGGGCGAGACCCGCACCGCGGCCCAGGCGGCGGAACAGGCCGGCTGCCAGATCGACCAGATCGCCAAGTCGATCATCTTCGCGGGCGCACAATCCCACCGCCTCTACCTCTTCCTCACGCCCGGCGGCCGCCAGGTCGATCCCGCCCGCGCCGCAGACCTCGCGGGCGAGGCGCTGGAGCGGGCAGATGCCAACCAGGTGCGCGAGCTGACGGGCTTCGCCATCGGCGGCGTCGCCCCTGTCGGCCACCTCACCGCCCCGCGCGCCTTTCTCGATTCGCTGCTGCTCACCTACCCGGTGGTCTGGGCCGCCGCCGGCACGCCGCGGCACGTCTTCGCCATCGACCCGGCCCTTCTGACGCAAATATCCGGCGCGCAAGCCGCTGATTTCATTACCGCTTCCGAGAAAATGTAAAAAACCTTCACATGCCCCCTTGCGGGACGGGCCGCAAATGCCAATCTAGGCAATGTGAAAGACGTTCACATCCACCCCGTTCCGCAAGAGGTTCTGATGACATACGCCACCGATACCGCCCCTTCCGCTTCGCCGGCCAGCTGGCTCGGCAAGACGGAAGCCTGGCTGGATGCCCGCGGCAAGGGCGCCTGGATCGCCGCGATGGTCCTCGGCTTCATCCTGTTCTGGCCGCTCGGCCTCGCCCTTCTGTTCTACATGATCTGGAGCAAGCAGATGTTCAAAGGCAGCTGCGCCCACAAGCGCACCCACTGGCAGCATGGCCGCACCCGGCACTTCCATTCGTCCGGCAACGCCGCGTTCGACGCCTACAAGGACGAGACGCTCGCCCGGCTGGAGCGCGAGCAGGAAGAGTTCGAATCCTTCCTGAGGCGCCTGCGCGAGGCCAAGGACAAGGCCGAGTTCGACCAGTTCATGGACGAACGCGCCCGCAAGGCCCGCGATGCCGGGTCGGACGAGGGCGAGACCGGCAACCAGGCTCAACCCGCCTGACACGCCTTGAACGGGCCGGCCCAGGCGGCCGGCCCTTTCCGTATCAATCCCCGTGCGCGAGACAGTGACGATGCACATGATGAGACCTTCCCCCGCCTCCAGCACCGCCCCGCAAGAGGGCAGCGAGGATTTCCCGCTCAAGGTGCTGCGGATCCTGTTCTTCGCCGGGTTCGGCCTTCTGGCCACGATCCTGGCCTTCGTCTTCCTGCCGCTCGCGGGGCTGGCCTTCGCCGCGATCGCGGCCTTGCGCGGCTACGATCCCGACGCCTGGCGCGGCGAGGATTTCGCGCTGCGGGTGCTGGCCTTCCTGGGCTTCGCCGCCTTCGCGGTGATCGCCACGATCCTCGCCTTCGTCTTCATCCCCTTGGGCGGCGCGGTGCTGGCGCTGCTGTTTGCCTGGCGGGCGATGGGGGGCGGCCTGCCGGCGCGCTTCGCCCTGCCGCGCGGGCTGCCGGGCAGCAAGCCCTCCCCCTCGCCCACCCCGGCACCCATAACCGAGCCGGAAGCCGCGGCCAATACCGCCTTCCGCGGCTACCGCGAGGATACGCTGCGCCGGCTGGAGGCGGAGCGCGCGCAGTTCGAAGGCTTCCTCGACCGGCTGCGCCACTCGCGCGACCGCAAGGAATTCGACGCCTTCCTCGACGAACGCGCCGCCCGCGCCCGCCCTGCCCCGCGCGACGACGCGGGCGCTGCGCCATGACACCGGCGGCCCTTCCCCAAGGGCCGGGCCGCCCCCATATAGCCACTTCCTCTCACCCGCACGGAACCAGATGACCTATACCACCCACCCCCATTGGGGCCTGCCCGACCCCGAGACCCAGGGCGACTTCTATGAAAGCGTGCCGGCCAAGCGGCTGGTCGCCTGGGCGATCGACACGGTGATCGTGGCGCTTCTGACCGCGCTCACGGTGATCTTCACCGCCTTCATCGCAGCCTTCTTCCTGCCGCTCGTCTGGCTGGTGCTGAGCTTCGCCTACCGGATGATCACCATCGCCAACCGCTCGGCCACGCCGGGGATGCGGCTGACGGGGATCGAGTTCCGCAACGCAAGCGGCGAGCGGTTCGACCTGGGCACCGCCTTCGCCCACACGCTGCTCTACTCGCTGTCGGTGGCCTTCGTGGTGCCGCAGGTGATCTCGGTCATCCTGATGATGACGGGCGCCCGCGCGCAGGGGCTTTCCGACCACATCCTGAGCACCGCGGCGATCAACCGTCCGCGAGGCTGAGGCCGCAGCCCGGATCGCGGCAAGCGGGGGCTTGGCGCGCCCGGCCCGGGCTGCTAGCCTCGCGCGGAAAGGCTCCTGACCCGTCTGACCGCCACTGACCCGCCCGATGCGCCACACGCTTCCCATAGCCCCGCAATTCTACGTGACGGCTCCGCAACCCTGCCCCTATCTCGAAGGGCGCATGGAGCGGAAGCTGTTCACCGCGTTGCAGGGCGAATATGCCGAGAAGCTGAACGACGCGCTGTCGAAGCAGGGCTTCCGCCGGTCGCAGAACGTGCTCTACCGGCCCTCCTGCGCGGAATGCTCGGCCTGCCTGTCGGCGCGGATCCGGGTGGCGGATTTCAAACCGTCGCGCAGCCAGCGCCGGGCGCTCAAGCGCAATGCCGACCTGAAGCGCGAGGCGACATCGCCCTGGGCCACCGAGGCGCAGTATGAGCTCTTCCGCTCCTACCTCGACGACCGGCATTCCGATGGCGGCATGGCCGACATGGATATCTTCGAATTCGCCGCGATGATCGAGGAAACGCCGATCCGCTCGCGCGTGATCGAATATACCGCGCCGCCCGAAGAGGGCCGCCGAAAGCGCCGGCTGGTGGCGACATGCCTGACCGACGTGCTCGATGACGGGCTGTCGATGGTCTATTCCTTCTACGAGCCCGAGCGCGGGCGCAATTCCGTGGGCACCTACGTGATCCTCGACCATATCGAAATCGCGCGCGAGGCCGGGCTGCCTTACGTCTATCTCGGCTATTGGGTGCCCGGCTCGCCCAAGATGGGCTACAAGGCCAAGTTCGACGCGCTGGAGATCTACAAGGACGGGCGCTGGCAGGATCTGGGCGATCCGGCCGATCACTCGGCCGAAACGCATCCGCTGTCATCCGATCCGATCGCCGAACAGGTGGCCCGCATCTCGCTGCCCGATACCCGCGCGCCGCGCTCCAAGGGCTGAGGCCTTCCCCCCTGCCCCTCGCTATCGCCGCCGCGCCAGCCAGATCGTCAGCCCGCCGCAATCCGGGTCACTCTCCACATGGCGCAGCACGTCGAAGCCCGCCGCATCGAGCGCGGCGCGGTATTCCGCCGTGGCGAGGCTGCCGTGGTAGAGCGGCGCGCCCTGGAACGTGCCCAGGCTGCTGCCGCGTTCGGTGCCGCTGGTGAACATCAGCGGCGCGCCGGGGCGCGTGAGGCGGGCGAAGGCGGGAAAGAGCGGCGCCTGATCCTCGGGTGTGAGGTGGAAGAACGAGTTCCACGCGATGAGCCCGTCGAACGGCCCGAGCGGCGGCAGGGCGCGCATGTCGGCAACCTGCCAGTCATGGCCGGGAAACAGCGCGCGGGCGCGGGCGATCATCGCGGGCGCGCCGTCGATCCCCGTCACGCGCAGGCCCTGGGCGATCAGCCAGGCGGCGATCGGCCGGCCCGTGCCGCAGCCGAGATCGAGAACCGCGCGCCCGCCCGAAACCGCGCCTTTGGGCATCGCCTCGCGGAACCGCTCCAGCCAGGGGCGCTCGGCCAGCGACATGCCGCGCATCGCCTCCCACGTTTCGGCGTGGCTGTCGTAGAGCGACAGGATGCGCGCTTCGGGCGGCGGATCCTCGCCCCCGCCGCCCAAGACCTTACCGCCCCATCAGGTTCGGCACGATCGTCACCACCTCGGGGAACAGCCACAACAGCGCCAGCCCGATCACCTGGATCAGCACGAAGGGGATGATGCCGCGATAGATGTGGCCGGTCGACACTTCGGGTGGGGCGACACCGCGCAGGTAGAACAGCGCGAAGCCGAAGGGCGGCGTCAGGAACGAGGTCTGAAGGTTCACCGCGATCATGATCGTCACCCATTTCGGATCCATCGTGCCGCCGTAGATCACCGGCCCGACGATCGGGATGACGATGTAGATGATCTCGAGGAAATCCAGCACGAAGCCCAGGATGAACAGCACCAGCATGACGATCAGGAAGACCGTCACCTCGCTGTCGAAGCTGCGCAGGAAGGACTGGATGTAATGTTCGCCCCCGAAGGAGATCAGCACCAGGTTCAGCAGCTGCGAGCCGATGAGGATGGTGAAGACCATGCTGGTGACCTTGGCCGTCTCGCGCACGACGGGGGTCAGCACGCTTTCGCGCCACAGCACCCAGCAGCCGTAGAGGATGCCGAACATCGCGAAGTAGAAGGCCGCCCCGGCGATGAGGTAGGCCGCCAGATCCTCGAACGTGACTTCGGCGCGCGTCATCCGCAGGTCGAAATTGGCGCCGGCGAGGATCATGATGACGATGGCGAAGGCCGCCCAGAGGATGATCTTCGCCCCCGGCGCGTGGCGTTCGGCGAGCTTGCGGTAGGCCGCGAGCATGATCGCCCCGCCCGCGCCGAGCGCGGCGGCGGGCGTGGGGTTGGTGATGCCGCCCAGGATCGAGCCCAGCACCGCGACCACCAGCAGCAGCGGCGGGAAGACCACGCGGAACAGCTCGTTCGCGGCGAGGTATCGCGCCGCGGGTCGGCAGGCCCAGAGGATCAGCACGAAGGCCGGCAGCAGGATCAGGAAGGTCCGCCCCGGCGAGGTGAGCGGCGTGATGAACAGCACGTCGAGCGCCAGGCCCAGCGCGATGCCCGCCCCGCCCACGATCAGCGGCCAGCCCTCGCGCGAGGGCGCCACGCCGCGCGCCAGCGACAGGATCAGCGCGAAGATCACCATCAGGGTGGCCACGCCCGAGCCGATCGGCGCGGCGCGCTCCACCATCAGGCGGCGGGCCTCCTCCATCTCTTCGGGGGTGCGCTCGATCGTGCCCTCGCCGCTGGCGCCGCTCTCGGCCATCGCCTCGCGCGTGGCGACGGCGGCATCCCAGCGCGCCTGGCCGTGCAGCTCGATCATCGCCTCGCGGCAGCGGTCAGACACGTTGGTGCGCAGCACGCGCTGGGTATCGACCTGCTCGAACTGGTTGACGCGGATCATCTGGCTGCCCACCAGCCGCGCCTCGGCCAGCAGCAGCGTGCCGCCGATCACCACCACCGGCACGGCCAGCAGCCACAGTATCGCATGGCCGCGGGTGATCACCTCGCCGCCGGTGGCCGACAGGTCGGTCTGCACCGGGGGCGCGTTGTGCGGGCGCACCAGCGCATAGACGAAGGCATAGCCGGCATAGAGCGCGGCCAAGAGCACGCCGGGCAGGATCGCCGCCTGGAAGAGCGTGCCGACCGAGACGACCGCCGCCTTGCCCAGATAGGTCAGCGCATCGGTGCAGCCCACGGCCTGGGCGCGGGTTTCCTGCGCGGTGGCATAGATGTCGCCCGCCAGCGTGCCGAGCAGCACGATCACGATCGAGGGCGGGATGATCTGGCCCAGCGTGCCCGAGGCGGCGATCACGCCGGTGGCCAGTTCCGGCGAGTAATTGTTGCGCAGCATCGTGGGCAGCGACAGCAGGCCCATCGTCACCACCGTGGCGCCGACGATCCCGGTCGAGGCGGCGAGGAAGGCCCCCACGACGACGACCGACACGGCCAGCCCGCCGGGCAGCGGGCCGAAGACGCGGGCCATCGTGGTGAGCAGATCGTTGGCGATCTTGGAGCGTTCCAGCACGATCCCCATCATCACGAACATCAGCACGGCGAGCAGCGTCTCGATGCTGGCGCCGGCGAAGACCCGGTCGTTCATCCGGTTGACGATGAAGCTGAGGTTGCGATCCATCGCCAGTTCCCACCCGCCGGGGAAGAGCGGCTGCTCGACCAATGGCAGGTCGGGGTATCGGAAATGGGAGATGTTGACCGGCGCCACGCCCTCGGCCAGCAGGGCGCGGTATTCGGCCGAGCCGGTGTCGATCGCCTGGTGGATCAGCACGCCCGAGCTGTCGAGCGCCGCGATGATCGCGAAGGAGATCATGCCCGCCCCGCCGATGGCGAACGCCACCGGGAAGCCCGAGAGGATCGCCCCGAAGAGCGACAGGAATATGATGATGAGCGAGACTTCTACGCCATCGAGACCGAAAATCATCTGCCCTGCCCCTAATGCGTGCCTTCGTAGGCTTCTTCACCCGCGCCCAGAGTGTCGCGGTCGAGATACTTGTCGGCGCTGTCCTCGCCCTCGAGCCATTCCAGCAGCGAGCGGTAGAAGAAGGCCACGGCCTGCACCAGCACCATGAAGACGAAGGCCAGCATGAGCACCTTGAACAGGAAGTAGGCGTTGAACCCGTTGGGCGAGAAGGCGATCGTCTCGACGTTCCAGCGCACGATCTGCGACTTGCGCAGCATCAGCTCCAGGCTGTCGGAGGCCGAAACCTTGGGCGTGATCAGGTGCCGCCACAGGAAGAACCAGCTGTAGAGCCAGGTCATCACCCCGGCGGGGATCATGAAGAGCAGCGCGCCCAGCATGTCGATCATCCGCTTGCGGCGGAAACGCACCGCCGAATAGACCAGATCGACGCGCACATGCGCGCCCTGCACGAAGGTGTAGGAAACGCAGAGCGCCACCACCGCGGCGTTCCACAATTTCAGCCCCTCGGCCCACCAGCCCACCGATTGCGTGAAGCCCAGCCCGATCGGCGCCAGCGTGATCTCGCCCAGGCGGAAGATGCTCTGCAGGAAGACCACGGCGATCTGCTGCAACACCATGATGAGCCCCAGCCAGGCCGCCGCCCGGCCCACGCCGTTGGCGAAGCCCTCGAGCACCCGCACGACGCCCCACATGAAGTTGCGCCAGATCAGGCCCGCGATCGTCACCACGATGAAGATGTCGAGCATCGCGAAGAAGAACTCGACCGAGCCGCCGTAATAGACGAAGCGCAGCATCGCCTCGGGGTCGGACCAGTTCAGCCACAGCCCCGGATGCGTGATCGCGTAAACGATGTTGTAGAAGCCCATCGCGATGTTGGTCGCGACCCAGGCAAGTGCGTCGAGCATCCCGTCCCCCGATGCGTGCGGCCTGCGCGCTTACACCGCGCGCAGGCCCTGTTCTTGTCGTTGGCGGGGCGCGGCGGCCCCGCGCGCCTCACATCGAGGCGAGCACGCGGTTGCGCTGCTGCGAATAGGCGCTGTCGGACACGGCCAGCCAGCCCGACGACGATTTCAGCGAGGCTTGCGCCGAATTGTGCACCTTGGCGAACAGATCGTCGCTGGTATAGCCGTTCAGCAGCTCGATCGAGGCGTTGCCGAAGGCATTCCAGATATCGTCGCTGAATTGCTGCACCTGGGTGCCGCCGCTGATCAGACGCTCCAGCGCCGGGCCGTTATTGTGGATGAACTGCGCATAGTTGGCCTGGTGCGCATCGGCGGCCGAGACCTCGATCGCGCGTTGCTGGGCCGGCGTCAGCTCGTTGAAGACTTCCAGGTTCGCGGCCACCGACAGCGCGGCGCCCGGCTCGTGGAAGCCGGCGGGATAGTAGTAGTTACACACTTCCTGCAGGCCGAGCTTCTCGTCCGACCAGGGGCCGATCCACTCGGTCGCGTCGAGCGCGCCGGTCGACAGCGCCTGATAGATCTCGCCGCCCGGCAGGGTTTGCACCGAGGCGCCGAGCTTCGACAGCGCTTCGCCGCCGAGGCCGGGCATCCGGAACTTGAGGCCCTTGAAATCGTCGGCCGAGGCCACCGGGTTGCGGAACCAGCCGCCGCCCTGGGCGCCGGTCTGGCCGGCGATGAACGAACGCAGGCCGAACACCTCGCCCAGCTCGTGGTGCAGCGACATGCCTTCGCCGCCGTAATACCACGTCATCATCTCGGGCGCCGTCATGCCGAAGGGCACGGCGGTGAAATAGGCCCAGGCCGGGTGCTGGCCGACGAAGTAGTAATCGGCGCCGTGATACATGTCGGCCTGCCCGGCGGTCACCGCGTCGAACACTTCCAGCGCGCCCACCAGTTCGCCCGCGCCCTTGGCGTCGATCGTCAGCGAGCCGTCGGTGATGTCGTTCACGTTCTTGGCGAACCGCTCCACCGAATCCCACACACCGGCAAGGCCGCGCGGCCAGGTGGTGACCATGGTCAACGTGCGGGCGCCCTGCGCGACGGCCGGCGCGGCCAGGCTGGCGGCGGCGGCGGCCGTGCCGCCCAGAGCCGAGTTTCTAAGGAAAGAGCGACGGTCCATTGTTATCCTCCCGTTATGCGGCCCGGTCTCTGCGTCTTGCGGGCAGGCCGCTTCAAGTGGGGCGACACTAGCGAGACCGCCGCCGCGAATAAACACTTACTTATGGGCAGCGCGGCGATTTCGCGCGGAAATTTCGGGCGAAAGGTGCCCTCTAACCCGTTGGGAAGACGGAAAACCTTTCACAAATGTAACAACTCGCCCATGGCGAATCATCCGTGCAGCACAAGTCCGGGGCGCCGGCCCAGCTGGTAGGCCGCGTTCAGGATCAGCCCGCCGATCATGCCCTCGATCACGTGCAGCGCGCTGTGGCCCAGCACCGGCAGCAGCGGCGCGCCCATCCCCGCCGCGTTGAGCAGCGCATGGGGGAAGGCCCACAGCACGCCGCCCCAGGCGCCGATGCGCACCGCCGCCCAGGCGCGCCGCCGCTCGGGCGGGACAAGCAGGTAGGCCCGCGCCATCACCGTGGCCACGATCATGTAGGCCGCGAAGGTCATCGCCAGCGCCAACGCGGTGAGATCCTCGCCTTCGCCGGTAAAGACGTCGCGGCCCAAGTGATTGTGCCAGAAGCCCGCGGCCACCCACATCGCCGTCGCGGCGGCGAGCGTCGCCAGCACGTTGCGCCCGTAGCGCCCAAACCTTCGTTCCATGTTCGCGCCCCCGCGCCCGCCCGTCCCGTTCTGGGCCCCGAGCAGCCCTCGCCCGCCGTCGATCCGGCGGCCCGGGCGCAGCCACCGGCGGGCAGCAGTAAAGATGCCGCACCCCGCCCTCAAGCTGTGCTTTCCGACAGGTCGGCCAGTCGCCGCGTCTTCCCAACGGCGAATTTCCGAATATTGCCGCGACCATCGCACGCACGCAACCTTCGCAAAGAAACCCCGGCCGGCGCGGCAACTTTTCTCTGCCATTTGCGGTTGACGCCCCTGTGAGCCGCGCCTATTGTCCCGCCACCGAAGTTGAGGAGCCCGCCATGCCGGCCGGTATTCTTGTAATCGTAGGAACCACGCGCATGGGCCGGTGACGGTTTGACCATGATGGTTCCCATGCGCCCCCGCCCTGCCGGGGGCTTTTTTATGGCTGCACGGCCCCGCGCCGGAACGCCTGATACGGAGAGATCGAGATGTCGCGTCAGATGACAGGTGCGGAAATGGTGGTGCAGGCCCTGAAGGATCAGGGCGTGGAAGTCGTGTTCGGCTATCCCGGCGGCGCCGTGCTTCCGATCTATGACGAGATCTTCAAGCAGAACGACATCCGCCACATCCTCGTCCGCCACGAACAGGGCGCGGTGCATGCCGCCGAGGGCTATGCCCGCTCCACCGGCAAGCCGGGTGTCGTGCTGGTGACGTCGGGCCCCGGCGCCACCAACGCGGTGACCGGCCTGACCGACGCGCTGATGGATTCGATCCCGATCGTGGTGCTGACCGGCCAGGTCGCCACCTTCCTGATCGGCACCGACGGCTTCCAGGAGGCCGATACGGTGGGCATCACCCGGCCCTGCACCAAGCATAACTGGCTGGTGAAGGATCCCGAGAAACTCTCGGACACGATCCACCAGGCCTTCCACGTCGCCACCAACGGCCGCCCCGGCCCGGTGCTGATCGACATCCCCAAGGACGTGCAGTTCGCCGAAGGCGACTATATCGAGCCGGCCAAGGCCCGCACCGGCTATTACAAGCCGCGCCTGAAAGCCTCGATCGAGGAGGTCTCGGATCTCGTCGCACTGATCGAGAAGGCCGAGCGGCCGGTCTTCTACACCGGCGGCGGCGTGATCAATTCCGGCCCCGCCGCCAGCCAGCTGCTGCGGGAATTGGTCGATGGCACGGGCTTTCCCATCACCTCCACCCTGATGGGGCTCGGCGCCTATCCCGCCTCGGGCAAGCACTGGCTGGGCATGCTGGGCATGCACGGCCTGTTCGAGGCGAACATGGCGATGCACGATTGCGACCTGATGATCAATCTCGGCGCCCGGTTCGACGACCGCATCACCGGGCGCACCGATGCCTTCTCGCCCGGCTCGCGCAAGGTGCATGTCGATATCGACCCGTCCTCGATCAACAAGGTGATCCGGGTCGACCTGCCGATCATCGGCGATGTCGGCCACGTGCTGGAAGACGTGCTAAAGGTCTGGAAGGCGCGCGGCCGCAAGGTGCAGACGGGCGCGCTGAAGCAATGGTGGGCGCAGATCGAGGAATGGAAGAAGATCGACTGCCTCGCCTACAAGCCCTCGCAGAAGGTGATCAAGCCGCAATACGCCCTCCAGCGGCTCGAGGCGCTGACCCGCGATCGCGACCGCTACATCACCACCGAGGTTGGCCAGCACCAGATGTGGGCCGCGCAATTCCTCACCTTCGAGGAGCCCGGCCGCTGGATGACGTCGGGCGGGCTCGGCACGATGGGCTACGGCTTCCCCGCCTCGATCGGCGTGCAGATGGCCCATCCCGACGCGCTGGTCATCAACGTGGCGGGCGAGGCGTCGTGGCTGATGAACATGCAGGAAATGGGCACCGCGGTGCAGTTCCGCCTGCCCGTCAAGCAGTTCATCCTCAACAACGAACGCCTGGGCATGGTGCGCCAGTGGCAGGAGCTGCTGCATGGCGAGCGCTATTCGCATTCCTGGTCGGAAGCCCTGCCGGATTTCGTCAAGCTGGCCGAGGCGTTCGGCGCCAAGGGCATCCAGTGTAGCGACCCCGCCGATCTGGACGACGCGATCATCGAGATGATCGAGCATGACGGCCCGGTGATCTTCGATTGCCTCGTCGAAAAGCACGAGAATTGCTTCCCGATGATCCCCTCGGGCAAGCCCCATAACGAGATGCTGCTCTCCGCCGAGGCCGAGGCCTTCGCCGGCGGCGGCGCGCTGGTCTGAGCAGGAAGGGAGACGCCCCATGTCGGCACTGAAGATCGAGAAGGGCTCCACCAGCCGCTCCGTCTACGAATTGCGCGATCCCAACGCCGAGGTGATCGAACGCCACACGCTCGCCGTGCTGGTCGAGAACGAGCCCGGCGTGCTGGCGCGCGTCATCGGCCTGTTCTCGGGCCGCGGCTACAACATCGAAAGCCTCACCGTGGCCGAGGTGGATCACACCGGCCACCGCTCGCGCATCACCATCGTCACCACCGGCACGCCCGCGGTGATCGAGCAGATCAAGGCCCAGCTCGGCCGGATCATCGTGGTGCACGAAGTGCACGACCTCACCGTCGAGGGCCCGAGCGTCGAGCGCGAGCTGGCGCTCTTCAAGGTGACGGGCAAGGGCGATCACCGGATCGAGGCGCTGCGCCTGGCCGAGATCTTCCGCGCCAACGTGGTCGACAGCACGCTGACCTCCTTCGTGTTCGAGATCACCGGCACGCCCGAGAAGATCGACGCCTTTGCCGACCTCATGCGCCCGCTCGGCCTGATCGAGGTGGCCCGCACCGGCGTCGCCGCCCTGTCGCGCGGGGCGAGCTGACCGCCCCCCTTCCTCCCGTCTTTGCGTCCCAAATATCCCGGGGGAATGCGCCGCCGCGCGGCGCAGGGGGCAGCGCCCCCACCCCGAGCCGCCTGGCGCAGCCGGGCGGCGAGAGATCGGGCGCGCGTAGCGCACATTTTGTAGAGCGCCCGACCAATCCAAAAGAAAAAGGGGGCCGTGGGGGCCCCCTGTGAGTTTCGCTTATCAGGCTCGTCTTGATACCGCCCGGTGGTTTTTTGCCTGCGGCCTGATCCGCGTCAGGGGCGAGCGCACCCGCCCCGTGTCTGGTTTCCGTCAGCTACACCCGCTGGTCCCCCCGCAGGTATTGCACTTCATGCAGGTCCCGTTGCGGACCAGCGTGTAATTGCCGCATTCGCCGCAGGGATCGCCCTCGTAGCCCTGCATCCGTGCCTTGGTGCGCGCATCCACCCCGGTGGAGACGGCGGCGGCCGAGGCCTGCTGCTCCTGGCTGACCTGGGGCACCAGCGTGGCGATGGCGGTGGCCGCGTCGAGCGAGCCGTCGGTCGCCACGGCACCGCCCTGCCCGCCCGAGACGACGATCAGATCCTGCGGCAGCCGCTTGCGGAGATACCCGGTGGAGCTGATCTGCTTGAGCACTTCCAGCGATTTCGACGCGGCGCCTTCCGACGGCGCGCGCACGTTCGACACGCCCTCTTCCTCGCCGCGGCCGATATCGTCGAAGCTCACGCCCTCGGGCTTCACATGGGCCAGATCCGTCCGGTCGAGATAGCTGACCGCCAGTTCGCGGAAGATGTAGTCGAGGATCGAGGTCGCGTTCTTGATCGCCTCGTTGCCCTGGACCATGCCGGCCGGTTCGAACTTGGTGAAGGTGAAGGCATCCACGAATTCTTCCAGCGGCACGCCGTATTGCAGGCCCACCGAGACGGCGATGGCAAAGTTGTTCATCATCGCGCGGAAGCCGGCGCCTTCCTTGTGCATGTCGATGAAGATCTCGCCCAGCTTGCCGTCCTGGTACTCGCCCGTCCGCAGATAGACCTTGTGGCCCCCCACGGTCGCCTTCTGCGTATAGCCGCGGCGGCGTTCGGGCAGCTTCTCGCGCCCGCGCGCCACTTCGCGCACGATTACCTTCTCGACGATCTTCTCGGCCAGCACCTGCGCCTTTTCCTGCGGCGTGCCGGTCTCGAGGATCTCTTCGGCGTCCTCGTCATCCTCGATCAGCGCCGAGGCCAGCGGCTGCGACAGTTTGGAACCGTCGCGGTAGAGCGCGTTGGCCTTGATGCCCAGGCTCCACGACAGCTCGTAGGCCGCCTTGCAATCCTCGACGGTGGCGTCGTTGGGCATGTTGATCGTCTTGGAGATCGCGCCCGAGATGAAGCTTTGCGCCGCGGCCATCATGTGGATGTGGCTGTCGACCGAGAGGTAACGCTTGCCCTTCTTGCCGCAGGGATTGGCGCAGTCGAAGACGTGGTAATGTTCTTCCTTGAGGTGCGGCGCGCCTTCCAGCGTCATTGTTCCGCAGACGTGATCGTTGGCCGCCTCGATATCCTTGCGGGTGAAGCCCAGGTGGCGCAGCAGGTCGAAGCCCGGATCGTTGAGCTTGGCGGCCGGGATGCCCAGCACGTTGGTGCAGAATTCCTCGCCCAGCGTCCACTGGTTGAAGACGAAGCGGATGTCGAAGGCCGAGGGCAAGGCCGCCTCGATCTTGGCGATCTCGTTCTCACCGAAGCCGTGACCGATCAGCGTGGTGTGGTTGATCGCGGGGCATTGCCCGAGTGAGCCGTGGCCGACGGCATAGGCGATGATCTCCTCGATCTGGGCCGGGCCGTAACCCAGCTTTTCCAGCGCTGCGGGGACCGAGCGGTTGATGATCTTGAAGTAGCCGCCGCCGGCCAGCTTCTTGAACTTCACCAGCGCGAAATCGGGCTCGATGCCGGTCGTGTCGCAATCCATGACCAGGCCGATCGTGCCGGTGGGCGCGATCACCGTGGCCTGGGCGTTGCGGTAGCCGTGCTTCTCGCCCAGCTCCAGCGCCTCGTCCCAGGCGGACTTGGCGAGTTTGACCAGCGTCTGGTCGGGGCAGTTGGCGTGATCCAGCGGCACCGGCTTCACGGCCAGGTTCTCGTAGCCGTCGGCCTTGCCATAGGCGGCATTGCGGTGGTTGCGGATCACCCGCAGCATGTGCTGCGCGTTGCGCTCGTAGCCGGCAAAGGCGCCCAGCTCGCCCGCCACCTCGGCCGAGGTCGCATAGGCCACGCCGGTCATGATCGCGGTCAGCGCACCGGCCAGCGCGCGGCCCTCGGGGCTGTCATAGCCCAGCCCCATGTTCATCAGCAGCCCGCCGATATTGGCGTAGCCCAGGCCCAGCGTGCGGAAATCGTAGGAAAGCTGCGCGATCTCCTTCGAGGGGAACTGCGCCATCATCACCGAGATTTCCAGCGTCAGCGTCCACAGACGCGTGGCATGCATGTAATCCTCGGCCTGGAACGCGCCGTCCTTCAGGAAGGTCAGCAGGTTCATCGAGGCCAGGTTGCAGGCCGTATCGTCGAGGAACATGTATTCCGAGCACGGGTTGGAGCCGCGGATCGGCCCGTCTTCGGGGCAGGTATGCCAGGCATTGACAGTGTCGTGATACTGGATGCCCGGATCGGCGCAGGCCCAGGCGGCATGGCCCACCTGTTCCCACAGGTCGCGGGCCTTCACCACCTTGGAGACCTTGCCGTCGGTGCGGCGCAGCAGCTCCCATTCCGCATCGTCCTTCACCGCCTGCAGGAAGGCATCGGTGACGCGGACGGAGTTGTTGGAGTTCTGACCCGAGACCGAGGCATAGGCCTCGCTGTCCCAATCCGTGTCATAGGTGGGGAACTCGATGCTGGTATAGCCCTGGCGCGCATAGTCGAGCACGCGCTTCACGTAGGTCTCGGGGATGGCCACCTTGCGCGCGGCGCGGATCGCCTGTTTCAGCGCGGGGTTCTTGGCCGGATCGACCGCATCCTCGGCGCTGCCGTCCCAGGCGCGGATGGCCCCGAAGATCTCGTTCAGCTGGCGTTCATGCATCTTGGAGCCGGCGACGATGCTCGCCACCTTCTGCTCTTCGATGACCTTCCAGTTGATGAACTGCTCGATGTCGGGGTGATCCATGTCGCAGATCACCATCTTGGCCGCGCGGCGCGTGGTGCCGCCCGACTTGATCGCGCCGGCGGCGCGGTCGCCGATCTTCAGGAACCCCATCAGACCGGACGACTTGCCGCCGCCCGACAGTTTCTCGCCCTCTCCGCGGAGCGATGAAAAGTTGGTGCCGGTGCCCGAGCCGTACTTGAACAGCCGCGCCTCGCGGACCCACAGATCCATGATGCCGCCATCGCTGACCAGGTCGTCGGCGACCGACTGGATGAAGCAGGCATGGGGCTGCGGGTGCTCGTAGGCCGAAGCCGAGCGGGTGAGCTTGCCGGTCTTGTGATCCACGTAGTAGTGGCCCTGCCCCGGCCCGTCGATCCCGTAGGCCCAGTGCAGCCCGGTGTTGAACCATTGCGGCGAGTTTGGCGCGGCGCGCTGGGTGGCCAGCATGTGGCGCATCTCGTCGTAATAGGCGCGGGCATCCTCCTCGGTCGAGAAATAGCCGCCCTTCCAGCCCCAATAGGCCCAGGCGCCGGCCAGCCGGTCGAAGACCTGCTTGGCGCTGGTCTCGCCGCCGTAACGCTGATCCTCGGGCAGCTCGGCCAGCGCGGCCTCGTCGGCGACCGAGCGCCACAGGAATTCCGGCACGCCCTTCTCGCGCACCTTCTTGAGCACCGCGGGCACGCCGGCCTTGCGGAAGTATTTCTGGGCGATCACGTCGGAGGCGACCTGGCTCCACTTCGCGGGGATCTCGCAATTGTCGAGCTTGAAGACGATCGTGCCGTCGGGATTGCGGATCTCCGAAGAGGTGGTGGCGAAGGCGACGCCGCCATAGGCGCCGGTTTTCTCCGTGGTAAACTTCCGATCGATCTTCATGATTGCCCCGTCTGATCTCTTATCCAAAACCCACCTGCGTGCCGTGCTTCTTTCGGGCCGGCGCCGCTGTCTCTCGTGCCAAGTGGTGCGCCACGGCCCACCGCAGACCTTCCCCGTGCGCGGAACCGGCGGCTCCGCGTTTCGGCACGCTGTCGCGTTGATCTGTCGGTTTTCCCGGCAGTGACGGGCCCACTAAATCTAGTGGCTCACCACTCAGCCATCACAATGTGCGGTAGAAGCCGCTGCCCGGTCAACGCTTCTTTTAGGAAATCTCCAACTTTTTTCGATTGACTTGAGGCCCCTGCGATTCGCCCACAGGGGCGGCTCGGAGAAGCGGTTGGAAACAAAGAAAAACGCCCGCGAGGGGCGTTTTGGGCTGTCTTGGGAGCTGGAGCTATTCACACCGCAGGTAGTGTGACGGATGCCACACTACCACTAGATGCTGCGTCACCTGGCGCGCCGGTCGAGCCGGCGCAGGGCCTCGTGCACGGCCGGTTCGGTAAACGGTGCGGGCACCCATTCGGCCTGGGCCTCGCGCGCCTCTTCCGGCAGGCGATAGCTGTCGAGAAAGACCAGCCGCGCGCCCTTGCGGAAGGCCGTGCCGGCGATGTTGCCATCGCCCTCGGCGGCCGAGCGCAGGCCGATCACCGCCACATCCACCGCGCCCTCGGCCATGGCCTTCTGCGCCTCGCGAAGACGGGCGGTGCGGCGCACTTTGGCATTGGGCGCGTAGCTCTGGATGATCATCTCCAGATCGATCGCCGGCACGCCCTGATCGGTAACAATCAGGAAGGTTCGGCCGTCATTGTCGCGTGTTGCCAGCATTCCACGGGACCTCCGGATGGGGCCCATCCCCGGTTCCCAGTCATGGAACAATACCGCGTGAGTTGCATTAATCTGTGACATGTATGAGCGGAAAAACACCCATCGCACCCCGTGCCACGCCTGCCCCTTGCGGCGGAAAGAGCTGTTCGATCGCCTCACCCGCGACGAGCTGGCCTTCATGGAGACCTTCAAGATCGGCGAGATGGAGGTCGAGGCCGGGACGCCGATTCTCGAACAGGGGTCCAGCACGCCGCAGCTCTTCACCGTGCTGCGTGGAATGGGGCTGCGCTATACGCTGCTGCAAAGCGGGCAGAGGCAGGTCGTCAACTTCGCCTTTCCCGGTGATTTCATCGGGCTGCAGGCGGGGCTGACGCGCGAGAGCGGGCATTCCCTGGTTGCCGTCACCCCGATGACGCTGTGCGTCTTCAGCCGGGCCGAGCTGTGGCGGCTGTTCCGCCAGCAGCCCAGCCGCGCCTATGCGCTGACATGGCTGGCCGCGGTGGAAGAGCATTTCCTGGGCGAGACGATCGCGACGCTCGGCCAGCGCGACGCGATGCAGCGGATTGCCTGGGCCTTCGTGCGGATCTATCAGCGGCTGCGCGCGATCGACCTCGGCCGCGAGGGCGCAGTGCCCTTCCCCTATCGGCAACAGGATCTGGCGGATGCGCTGGGCCTGTCGCTGGTGCACACGAACAAGACGCTCAAGGCCCTGCGCGACCGTCAGCTCGCCTCGTGGCGCAACGACACTTTGCAGGTAATGGCGCTCGCCGCGCTGGCCGAGATCGCGATGGTCGACCTGCAGGAGATCCAGGAACGGCCGCTGATCTAAAGACTGGTCGGGGCGACTGGTCGGAGTGGAGGGATTCGAACCCCCGACATCCTGCTCCCAAAGCAGGCGCGCTACCAGGCTGCGCTACACTCCGAACGGCGCTTCTCTAACGGCTGTGTGCGCGCTTGGAAAGCCCGCGTGTCACTCGCAGGGCCAGGCGGGCGCCTCGAAGCTGGGATGCTGCATCTGCGTGCCCGGCGCGATGCCCAGCCGGCCGGCGAGCCCGCCGTTGATCTCAAGCACATGGCTCACATTGTCGCCGCCGTCGATCACCGTCTCGTCCAGCGGCACGGCGTTTTCGTGCACATGGGTCACGACGCCCGTCTCGTCGGCGAAGATCATGTCGAGCGGGATCAGCGTGTTGCGCATCCAGAAGCGCGCCGGTTGGGGGCGTTCGTAGATGAACAGCATGCCGGCGCCCGGCGCCATGCTCTCGCGGTGCATCAGGCCCTGGCCGCGCTCCGCGGGATCGTCGGCCACCTCGACGGTGAAGCGCGCCTGACCCCATTCGCCGCGCAACGCGACGCTGTCGTCGCGGCAGGCGGCCTGGGCAGGGGCGAGTGCGGGCGCGACAAGCGCGGCGGCGAGCAGCAGCCCCGCAAGCGCCCGGCGCCCCGCCGTCACGCGCGGCCCTTGAGGTTGGAATCCCACGCGGCGACGAGCGCCGCCATGCGGCCACGCTTGCCGTCGACGACCTTCAGGCCGATCGCCTCGCCCGGTTGCAGATCCGCAAGGCCCGAGCGGCGCAGAACCTCGATATGCACGAACACATCTTCGGGTTTACCGAAGACATTGGCGAATCCAAAGCCTTTTGCCTTGTCGAACCACTTCACGCGCGCCGGCTCGAGGAGGACGTCCTCGCCCACCTCCATCTCGGCCAGCGCGGGCTCGAGTCCCGGCGGCGTCTCGATCTCGGGCGGCTCGATCTCGTGAATCGTGACCGCCTGGATGCCGCGCGCCGTCTTCTGCGTGGTCAGCGTGATGCGCGCCCCGTCGGCGACCGATCCCTGTCCGAAATTCCGCAACACATTCGCATGCAACAATATATCAGGCCCGCCATCATCCGCGATGACAAAACCGAACCCCTTTTGCGGATCGAACCACTTGACGTGCCCGCACACGGGCACCTCACTATTTTCGCTCATGACAATCCATTAATCGGCTAGCAAGCCACTTCATCCCACCCCTGACACTTAACCGGACAGGCGGCAGTTTCAAGCTTAAAATATGTCCTTAGAATCAATGCGTTGCAATTCGCGCATCGTGAATTTCACGGGTTGAGGCGGCTGATTTCCCACTCCGCGCCCGGATTGTCGCAGCGCCAGCGGAAGCGATCGTGAAGGCGGAACTCGCCATCTGCCCAGAATTCGAACTCCACCGGCTCCAGCCTGTAGCCGCCCCAATGCGGCGGGCGGCGCGGGGCATTTCCGTGGCGCAGGCCGGCCGCCGCCACCTCCTTCGCCAACGCGGCGCGCGAGGAAAGCGGGCGGCTCTGGGCGCTGGCCCAGGCGCCGATCCGGCTGCCCAGGGGGCGGCTGGCGTAATAGCTGTCCGAAACCTCCGCGGAGGCGCGGGTGACGAGGCCACGCACCCTCACCTGCCGCCGCAGGCTCTTCCAGTGGAAGACGAGCGCGGCGCGACCGGTCGCCTCGATCTCCTGCCCCTTGGCGCTTTCGTAATTGGTGAAGAAATAGAGCGCGTCATCCTCGATGATCCGCAACAGCACCATCCGCACATTGGGCAGCCCCGCCGCATCCACCGTGGCCAGCGCCACCGCATCGGGATCGGAGGGCTCGGTCGCGCGCGCCTCTTCCAGCCAGGAACGGGTCAGGGCGAACGGGTCGTCGCCCGCGAAGATCCCGCTGCGTTCCGTCATCACAACCCTCCGGCCCTCGTCTTGATAACAGGTGCCGAAAAGCCTAAACGATTTCAACGCCGAAAAAACGGCACAGGAGGGGGCAAGATGCCTGACGCATTGATGGCAGGAAAGCGTGGCCTGATCATGGGGCTCGCAAACGACAAGTCCATCGCCTGGGGCATCGCCAAGCGGCTGGCCGAACACGGCGCCGAACTGGCCTTTTCCTATCAGGGCGAACAATTGAAGAAGCGCGTCGTGCCGCTGACGGCGCAGCTGGGATCGGATTTCCTGATCGAGTGCGACGTGAGCGACGAGGCGTCGATGGACGCGCTGTTCGACACGCTGCGCGAACGCTGGGGCAAGATCGACTTTCTCGTTCACGCGATCGGCTTCTCCGACAAGTCGGAACTGCGCGGCCGCTATGTCGATACCAGCCGGCAGAACTTCGCGATGTCGATGGATATCTCGGTCTATTCCTTCACCGCCGTGTGCCAGCGCGCCTCGGCGATCATGCCCGATGGCGGCTCGCTTCTGACGCTCACCTATTACGGGGCCGAGCGGGTGATGCCGCATTACAACGTGATGGGCGTGGCCAAGGCGGCGCTCGAAGCCTCGGTGCGCTACATCGCCGAGGATCTCGGCAAGGACGGCATCCGCTGCAACGCGATCTCGGCCGGCCCGATCAAGACGCTGGCCGCCAGCGGCATCGGCGATTTCCGCTACATCCTGAAATGGAACGAGCTGAACTCGCCCCTGCGCCGCAATGTCCACCAGGATGAGGTGGGCGGCTCGGCGCTCTACCTGTTGTCCGATCTCGGCTCGGGTGTGACGGGCGAGGTGCATCACGTCGATTGCGGCTATCACATCGTCGGCATGAAGGCCGTCGACGCGCCCGACATGGACAAGGGGGGCGACGCGTGACCGACCGGCTGCCCCACGAAAAGGGCTTCCACGTCTCGTGGGATCAGATCCATCGCGATGCCCGCGCCCTGGCCTGGCGGCTGGATGGGCAGGGCCCCGACAACGGCGCGTGGAAGGCCGTGGTGGCGATCACCCGCGGCGGTATGGCGCCTGCGATGATCGTGGCGCGCGAGCTCGATATCCGCACCGTCGATACGATCAGCGTGAAGAGCTACGACCACCAGAACCAGAACGAGGCGGTGGTGCTCAAGGCCCCGGATGCCGAGATGATGGGCGACGGGACGGGCGTGCTTGTCGTCGACGATCTGGTCGATACCGGCAAGACGCTGGAGCTTGTGCGCAAGCTCTATCCCGGCGCGCATTTCGCCACCGTCTATGCCAAGCCGGCGGGGAACAGGCAGGTCGACACGTTCATCACCGAAGTGTCGCAGGATACCTGGATCTTCTTCCCGTGGGATATGGCGCTGCAATATGTCGAACCCTATCGCGGCAAGGATTGAGCGCCCATGCGCGGCCTGAGCCAGCCGCTCAACCCGGCGATGCAGGCCACCGTCGCGCCGCCGGTGATGGAGGCGCGGCGCTGGCTTGAAGGCGTCGCCCTGCCCGCCCCTCTCATCAATGTCAGCCAGGCCGCGCCCGTCGCGCCGCCGCCCCGGCCCCTGCGCGAGGCGATGGCGCGCGCCGTGCTCGACGAGCCGGGCGCGCATCTCTACGGCCCGGTGCTGGGCCTGCCCGAGCTGCGGGCCGAAGTGGCCGAGCAGTGGAGCGCGGCCTATGGCGCCGACATCGCCGCCGCGCAGGTGGCGATCACCGGCGGCTGCAACATGGCCTTTGCCGCCGTGATGGCCACACTCGCCGGCGCGGGCGACGAGGTGCTGCTGCCGGTGCCGTGGTATTTCAACCACGCGATGTGGGCCGAGATGAACGGCGTGCGCGCCGTCGCCCTGCCCTGCGGCGAGGGCATGCTGCCCGATCCCGAAACCGCCGCGCGGCTGATCACCGATCGCACCCGCGCCATCGTGCTGGTCACGCCCAACAACCCGACCGGCGCGGAATATCCCGCCGAGCTGCTCGAGGCGTTCTACGAGCTCGCGCGCACCCGCGGCCTCGCGCTGGTGGTGGACGAAACCTACCGCGATTTCGACAGCCGCGCCTCCGCGCCGCATGCACTTTTCCAACAATCGGGGTGGGAAGATACCCTCATCCACCTCTATTCCTTTTCAAAAGCCTACAGACTGACGGGTCATCGCGTCGGAGCCGTGATCGCCTCCGAAGCGCGGCTCGCGCAAGTCGAGAAATACCTCGACACGGTCGCGATCTGCGCCGGCCAGGTGGGCCAGATCGCGGCGCTCTGGGGGATGCGCAACCTGCGGCAATGGCTGGCCGGCGAGCGTGACGAGATCCTCACGCGCCGCGCAGCGCTCGGGGCCGGGTTCAACCGGCTCGCGGCGCAGGGCTGGACGCTGCAAGGCTGCGGCGCCTATTTCGCCTATGCCGAACATCCCTTCGCGGCCTCCTCCGCCGAGCTTGCGCCCCGGCTGGTGGGCACGGCGGGCATCCTGATGCTGCCGGGCACGATGTTCACCCCGCCGGGCGATCCGCAGGGCGCGCGCCAGGTTCGGATCGCGTTCGCCAATATCGACGCGGACGACATCGAAACCCTCGTGAACCGCCTGCAAGACCTGCCGCGCGATCTTGCCCCGCGCGCTTCAGGCGACTAGACAGGCGCGACCGAAGGGGAGGCATTCCAGGCATGGCTGGCGGCGCGAAAGGCAAGACATCGAAACTGCTGGGCGGCGGGCTTCTGCTGCTGCTGGTGATCGGGCTCGCGGGGTTCGGCGCCACGAATTTCGGCGGCAGCGTCACCGCGATCGGCCGGGTCGGCGATACCGAGGTCTCGGCCCGCCGCTACAGCCGCGAATTGCAGGCCGAGATGCGCGCCTTCTCGGCGCAGACCGGCCAGAACCTGACGATGGCTCAGGCCCAGCAATTCGGACTGCCCCAGCAGGTGATCCAGCGCCTGTTCGACCAGGCCGCCGCCGAGAACGAGGCGCGCGAGGCCGGCATCTCGGCCGGCGACGCGGCGGTGCGCGACCAGATCGTCACCATCCCCGGCTTCCAGGGCGTCGACGGCCAGTTCGACCCCGAGGCCTATCGCTTCGCGCTGGAAAGCGCCGGGCTGACGGCGCGTGAATTCGAGGAACAGCTGCGCGGCGAGATCGCGCGCACGCTGGTGCAGAGCGCCGTCGCCTCGGGCATCGCGGTGCCGGCCGCCTATCCCGACACGCTGGTGGGCTACCTGGGCGAGCGGCGCGATCTGGCCTGGATCGCGCTCACCCCCGATACGCTGGAGCAGGAGATCGACGAGCCGACGGAAGACGAGCTCCGCGCCTATTACGACGCCAATCCCGACGATTTTACCCTGCCGCCCGCCAAGCTCATCACCTATGCCTGGCTCTCGCCCGAGATGGTGATGGAGCGCACCGAGGTGGACGAGGCGGCCCTGCGCGACATGTACGAGGCGCGCGAGTCGGAATATTCGGTGCCCGAAAAGCGGCTGGTCGAGCGGCTGGTCTTCGCCACGATGGAAGAGGCCGAGGCCGCGCGCGCCGCGCTCGATGCGGGCGAGACCGATTTCGAGACGCTGGTCGAGGAACGCGGGCTCGACCTCAGCGATACCGATATGGGCGACGTGGCGCGCAGCGATCTGGGCAGCAATGCCGCCGAGGCCGTCTTCGCGCTGGAAGAGCCGGGCATCGCCGGGCCGGTCAGCACCGATCTGGGGCCGGCGATCTTCCGCATGAACGCGATCCTCGAGGCGCAGGAAACCCCGTTCGAGGATGTGCGCGACCAGCTCGAGGCCGATTACCTCTCGGACGCCGCGCGTCGCGACATCGCCGCCCGGATCGACGAGATTGACGACCGGCTCGCCGGCGGCGCCACGCTCGAGGATCTGGCGCAGGAGACGGGGATGGAGCTCGGCACCGTGCGCTGGACGCCCGAGGCCAACGAGGGCATCGCCGGGTTCGAGGAATTCGTGGAGGCCGCCGCCGCAGCCGAGGAAGGCGATTACCCCGAGGTGCTGCAGCTTTCCGACGGCGGCATCTTCGCGCTGCGGCTCGATGCCGAGGAAGGCGCGACGCTGCAGGAATTCGAGACGGTCGAGGATCAGGTGCGCGAGGCCTGGCGCGAGGCACAGCTGGCCGAGGCGCTGCGCGAACGCGCCGAAGCGCTGCAGGCGCAGCTGGCAGAAGGCCGCCGGATCGACGCGCTGGCCGGGTCGGCCGAAGCGGCCCTCGCCGAGGCTGCCACCTCCGAGGATGCGTCTTCCGAGGAGGGCGAGGATGCCCCCGCCGCCCGCGCCGCCACGCCCGCGCTCGAGGTGACCCGCGCCGGCGACATCCGCCGCGATGGCGGGATCGAGGGCGTGCCCGGCACGCTGATCCCCCAGGCCTTCGCGCTGGCCGAGGGCGAAAGCGCCGTTGTCGAGGGCCAGGTGGATGGCGCGCCGATGGCCGCGCTCCTGGTGGTCGAGGCGATCAAGGCGCCCGATCCCGCCGATCCCGACATCTCGCAGGCCAAGGCCGATGTCGCGGCCCAGGCCCAGCAGGGCATCGCCGCCGATCTCCTCTCGGCCTATACCCAGGCGCTGCGGCAGGAATACGGTGTCGAGGTGCGCCAGTCGGCGGTCAACGCCGTGCACGCCGCCTTCCCCTGATGGCGCTGCTCGTCCCCTCTTTCGCCGGCTTCGAGGCCGGCTACGCGCGTGGCGAGAGCCAGGTCGTCTATGCCCGCATCGCGGCCGATCTCGACACGCCCGTCTCGCTGATGCTGCGCCTGTCCGACGCGCAGAAAGACAGTTTCATGCTGGAAAGCGTGACCGGCGGCGAGGTGCGCGGGCGCTATTCGATCATCGGCATGAAGCCCGACCTGATCTGGCGCTGCCGGGGCGAGACGGCCGAGGTGAACCGCGAGGCGCGGATCGACGCCGAGAGCTTCACGCCCGATCCCGCCCCGCCGCTCGACAGCCTGCGCGCGCTGATCGCCGAAAGCCGGATCGACTTGCCCGCCGACCTCCCGGCGGCGAGCGCCGGCCTGTTCGGCTATCTCGGCTATGACATGATCCGCCTTGTGGAGCATCTGCCGAACGTGAACCCCGATCCGCTGGGCCTGCCCGACGCGGTGCTGATCCGGCCTTCGGTGGTGGCGGTGCTCGACGGGGTGAAGGGCGAGGTGATCGTCGTCTCGCCGGCCTGGGCCGCCGATGGGCTGCCCGCCCGCGCCGCCTACAACCAGGCGGCCGAACGGGTGATGGATGCGCTGCGCGATCTCGACCGCGCCATGCCGCAGGCCAGCCACGATCTGGGCGATGCCGCGCCGCTGGCCGAGCCGGTCTCCAACTTCGCGCATGCCGAATACCTGGCGGCGGTGGAGAAGGCGAAGGAATACATCCGCGCGGGCGATATCTTCCAGGTCGTGCCGTCGCAGCGCTGGTCGATGGATTTCCCGCTGCCGCCCTTCGCGCTCTACCGCTCGCTGCGGCGCACCAACCCCTCGCCCTTCATGTTCTTCTTCAATTTCGGCGGCTTCCAGGTGATCGGCGCCTCGCCCGAGATCCTGGTGCGGGTCTTCGGCGGCGAGGTGACGATCCGGCCCATCGCCGGCACCCGCAAGCGCGGCGCCACGCCCGAGGAGGATCGCGCGCTCGAGGCCGATCTGCTGAGCGACGAGAAGGAGCTGGCCGAACACCTGATGCTGCTCGATCTGGGCCGCAACGATGTGGGCCGGGTGGCGCGGATCGGCACGGTGCGCCCGACCGAGGAATTCATCGTCGAGCGGTATTCGCACGTGATGCACATCGTCTCCAACGTGGTGGGCGAGCTGTCGCGCGAACACGATGCGCTGTCGGCCCTGCTGGCCGGGCTGCCGGCGGGCACGGTTTCCGGCGCGCCCAAGGTGCGCGCGATGGAGATCATCGACGAGCTGGAGCCCGAGAAACGCGGCGTCTATGGCGGCGGCGTGGGCTATTTCTCGGCCAATGGCGACATGGACATGTGCATCGCGCTGCGCACCGCCGTGCTGAAGGATACGACGCTCTACATCCAGGCGGGCGGCGGTGTCGTCTATGACAGCGATCCGCAGGCCGAGTTCGAAGAGACCGAGAACAAGGCCCGCGCCATCCGCCGCGCGGCCGAGGATGCGGGCCTCTTCGCGGGGCGCGGCAACCGCTGAGCGGCGCGCGCCCCGGCGGCCAGGCCCCGAATTTTCTGCGAAAATTCGCTGCGGCGGGCGGGCGCTACTCGGCCAGCAGCACCGCCGAGAGCGGCGCCAGCGCCACGGTTTCGGCCCGCGTGCCCAGCCGCCATTCCGCGAGCGCGGCGACCGTCTCGGCGCTGTTGCGGCCCACCAGGATCACGCCCGCCTGCTGCCCGGCGCGGAAAGCGGCCTGGTCGAGGAAGCGTTTCATCGCCGCCGCATCGCGCCCATCGCCGTCGAAGACCCGGAAGACGATGCCCGCCGGCACGCCTTCGCGCGCGGCGACCTGCGCGGTGGCGTTCAGGCCGCGCGCATAGGTGACGATGCCGTGGCCGCTTTCGCGCGCCGTCTCGACCACCTGGGCGGCGGTCTGCCGGTCGCCCTGGTAGGTGGCCGCCGGCGTATCCATCAGCGCCACGGCGCCGGGCACCAGGCTGCGGCCCGCATCGAGCGTCACCGCCGCGTCGCTGGGCGCGGCGCCCTGGGGCAGTTCCACGATCGCGGCCACCTCGGCCCCCGCGGCGCGGAGCTCTGCGGCACGCGCCGCCGCACCGGGCGCTGTGACGTCGATCGCGTAGGTGACGGGGAAGGGCAAGGCCGCTTCGGGGGCGTCGTCCGCGCCCGCGTCGATCAGCACGACGGCGAGCAGCGGCGCGCCGTCGGGATTGTCGAAGGGCACGGCGTTGCGCGTGATCGCGGGCGCGTCGGGATCGGCCTCGGCGATGGTGGCGGCGGGGGCGTCTTCGCCCTGCCCCTCCGGCTCGGCTGGCTCGGCCGCGGCGCGGTCGGTGAAGGTGCCGACACGGTCTCCGGGCATCGACGGGGCGGGCGTGCCGGGCGTGGCGGTGGCCGCGGGGGCCAGCGCGGCGGCCGGCTGTTCGGGTTCGGGCGCTGGTTCAGCCTCGGGTTCGGGCGCCGGTTCCGGCTCCACCGCGACGGCGGCGACTTCGGGTTCGGGCTCCGGCTCAGGCTCGGGCGCGGCGGGCGCACCCGTCTCGGCCGCCGGCGCCGGTTCGCGCGATGCGGCCTCGGGCGCGGCGCCTTCGGGCGTGGGCAGCACAGGCTCATCCCCCGCGGGAATCGCGGCGAGCGCCGTCTCGGCGCCGGGATCCGGCGCGTCGAGCGCGGCATCGGGCGGCGCGGCATCCGGCGTGCTTGCGGGCGCGGTGGCGGGCAGCGCCGTCTCGCCCTCGGCATCCGGCGAGGGCGGTGCGCCCGGCGTGTCGATATCGGGCATCGCGACGCCGCCGGCCATGCCTTCGGGTTCGGGGATGCGGCCGCCACCATCCGGCGGGGCCGGCGCGCCGGGCGCGGCGGGCACGTCCGCCGTCACCGCGCCGGGGGGCACAGGGGGCGCCAGCGTCACCGTGCCGCCCGTCTCGCTGAGGACCACCAGCGTCGCCGCGCTCGCCAGCGTGCCCCAGAGTACACCCGACAGAAATCTGCGCGCCATCGTACCACTCCATCCGCCCGCCCGGCAGGACGGGCAATCTTGCCATGCGCCCTTGACCCGCCGGAGCCACTTGGCCACACCTATAGCGCATATCCCGAACCGGGTTCACCCCCTTTCGCCAAAGGCTTGCACCATGTTGCTGCTCATCGACAATTACGATTCCTTCACCTTCAACCTCGTCCACTACCTGGGCGAGGAAGGCGCCGAGGTGAAGGTGTGGCGCAACGATGCGCTCGACGTGCAGCAGGCGATGGCGCTGCGGCCCGACGGCATCGTGCTGTCGCCCGGCCCCTGCACGCCCGATCAGGCCGGCATCTGCCTGGCGCTGACCGAGGCGGCGGCCGAGGCGCGCATCCCGCTGCTTGGCGTCTGCCTGGGCCACCAGGCGATCGGCCAGGCCTTCGGCGGTCGAGTCGTGCGCTGCCACGAGATCGTGCACGGCAAGGCCGGCCGCATCCGGCATGACGGCAAGGGCCTGTTCGCGGGCCTGCCCTCGCCGCTTTCGGCCACGCGCTACCATTCGCTGATCGTGGAGCGCGAGAGCCTGCCCGATTGCCTCGAGATCACCGCCGAGCTCGAAGACGGCACCATCATGGGCATGCAGCACCGCGAGCTGCCGATCCACGGCGTGCAGTTCCACCCCGAGAGCATCCGCTCCGAACATGGCCACGCAATGCTGCGCAGCTTCCTCGCCCAGACCGCCGTGCCGGCATGAGCGACGCGCTGAAACCGCTGATCGCCGCCGCCGCCGACCGGCCGCTTTCGCCCGACGAGGCGCGCGCCGCCTTCGATGCGCTCTTCGCGGGCGAGGCGACGGCGGTGCAGATCGCCGGGCTCTTGATGGCGCTGCGGACGCGGGGCGAGAGCGTGGCGGAATATGCCGCCGCCGCCGCCGCGATGCGCGCCGCCTGCCTGAAGGTGCGCGCGCCGGCCGACGCGATGGATATCGTGGGCACCGGCGGCTCGGGCAAGCCGACGCTGCAGATCTCCACCGCCACGGCCTTCTGCGTGGCGGGCTGCGGCCAGGTCGTCGCCAAGCACGGCAATCGCAAGCTTTCGTCGATTTCGGGCGCCGCCGATGCGCTGGCGCAGAACGGGGTGGAGGTGATGGTCGGCCCCGAGGTGGTGGAGCGCGCGCTCACCGAGATCGGCATCGCCTTCATGATGGCGCCGATGCACCACCCGGCGATGAAGCATGTCATGCCCGTCCGCACCGAGCTTGGCACGCGCACGATCTTCAACATCCTCGGCCCGCTCACCAACCCGGCCGGCGTGAAGCGTCAGCTCACCGGCGCGTTTTCGCGCGACCTGCTGCGCCCGATGGCCGAGACGCTGGGCCAGCTGGGCAGTGAGCGGGCCTGGCTCGTGCATGGCGAAGACGGCACCGACGAGGTGACGGTGACGGGCATCACATGGGTCGCCATGCTCGATGGCGGCGAGGTGACCGAGCGGGAGCTGCACCCCGAAGAGGCGGGCCTGCCCGTCCACCCGTTCGAGGCGATCACCGGCGGCACGCCCGAGCAGAACGGCCGCGCCCTGCGCGGCGTGCTGTCGGGCGAGGCGGGCGCCTATCGCGACGCGGTGCTGCTGAACGCGGCGGCGGCGCTGGTCGTCGCCGGGCGCGCGGCGACGCTGCCCGAGGGGGTGGAGATCGCGTCCGAAAGCCTCGACAGTGGGGCGGCGCTGGAAAAGCTCGAAGGGCTGGCACGGATCACCGGCGGGTGAGAATGGGCGGGAGGCGCAGCCTCCTCGCGCGGAATCAAGCGCGCAGCGCGCCGCGCGAGCGCCGCCCCGTCGGGGCGGGGTGGCGCTATTACTAGCGTCCCGCGCCACGGCAAAGGCGGAGGGCCTTGGCTGCCATAAAGCGAACAGCACCAGTGTTGCAGGCGCCACCCCACGGGGCGGCGCTCGCGCTACCGTTGCGCCAAGGGGCACCGGAGCCGGCGAAGCCTCCTCACACAGGCAGGTTGTCGAACAGCTCCTCGATATCGTCGCCGGCGCGCCTTGGGCGGGCGGGGCGCTCCACGCGGGACGCCGCGTTCTGAACGGTGGCGCGCAGGGCGTCCTTGAGCTCCTGCTTCCTGGGGTGATCGGCGAGATATCGCTCCACGATCGCGTCCAGCGCTTCGGGCGCCGGGCGCTGTTTGCGCATCGGATCAGGCATGGCTTCCTCCCATCGTCCCCGGCAGCGGGACGTAAGGATATTATAGCATGAAATGCCGCCGCACGCCGCCCCGCGCGGGCACGGAATTAGCCGTTGCGGGGGCGGGACTTACCGGCGCATCGGCGCAACCGGCGCGCGAATCGGGGCTATTCCGGCGGCGGATCGCCGATCCCCGGCAGGGGCGGAAGGTCCGGCAAGGGCAGGTCGTCGCCCGGATCGGGAAGGTCAGGCAGATCGGGGAGATCCGGCAGGTCCGACATGGCCGGCAGGTCAGGCAGATCCGGCAGATCGGCTGGTGGCGCGGCGGCGGGCGCAGCCAGCCCGGGCGCGGGGGCCGCGGCGGCCGGGCTCATCGGCGCCGAGCCGCCGCCGGGCAGAACGGAGCTGCCGCTCGCAGCCTCGCCCCCGGCTTCGCCGCCCTCTTCGCCCTCCTCGCCCAGCCGCAGGCGCAGGGCGCGCGCGCCGCCGATCTGGCCCAGCCGCGCGCGGCACAGAAGCCGGCCGTCGGGCGCCTCGACGCGCACGTTCTCCAGCGCCGCGCGGGGCAGCGTGAGCAGCGCGCCGGGCTTCAGCGCCAGCGCCTCGGCCAGCGGCAGGGCGGCGCGGTGCAGCACCGCGTCGAGCCGGGCGCGGCTGGCGCCTACGTTGCGCACCAGCCGCGCGCGGAAGGCAGCGCCCGTCACCGCGCCGTCATCGGCGCCGCGTCCGGGCCGCGAGAGCGGCAGGAACAGCATCATCAGGCCGGTCTTGGCGCCATGTCCGAGATCGAGCTCGAGCCGGTAGAAGCGATAGCGCTGATCCTCGAGCTCCAGCGCGATGGCGCGCGGCTCCGCGAAGGGGGCGGCGCAGGTGAAGCCGGCCACGTCGGGCGGGGCGGCGGCCTCCAGCACCAACTCGCCGAACAGCGCCAGCGCGCGATCGAACACATCGGCGGCGAGCACGGCATCGGTGGCGGTGGGGCGCCTGATCTCGGCGGCGGTGCGGCGCACCTGGCCGGTCGTCACCTGCTCGATCAGCGCCGCGATCAGCCCGCAATCGCAGGCCAGCACCCCGCGCGCGCCATCGGGCGCGGCGATCATGGTGGAGAGCGCCGGATCGGGCAGCGCCTCGGCGATGCCGCCCAGCGCGATCCGCGTCTCGGCGAAGTCGGTCACGCCCAGCGCCAGGCCCGCCACCTCTTCGGCGGCGCGCGCCAGCGACAGGCGCAGGGCCTTGGCGGCCGACATGGCCGGCACGTCGGGCGGCGGCCGCCCGGCGCCCGCCTTGCGGCGCATCGTCTCGATCGCTTTGTTGTCCGTCATCGCCTTCCCGCGCAGTTCCGACCAGCCTAGACCGGCGCGCGTTTAAGGAAGGTTTACGCCGCCTCGCCCGCCGCATCGCGCGGCAGCGGCAGACTGACGCGGAAGGCGGTCCCCCCCTGCCCCGGCAGATAGGTGATCGTGCCGCCCAGCCGGCCCATGATCTCGCGGCAGATCGCCAGCCCCAGCCCGGCCCCGCCCGCCGCCGCCTGGTCACTGAGGCGCGAGAACTTCTCGAAGATCACCGCCTGCTTTTCGCGCGGGATGCCGGTGCCGTTGTCGATGAAATCCACCTGCAGCGCGCCGCCCTGTTCGCCCACCTCGACCCGCAGCTCGGGGGCGCGCGCATCGCAATATTTCGCCGCGTTGGCGATCAGGTTGATGAAGACCTGCGCCAGCCGGTCGCCATCGGTGCGCAGCGCCACCTGTTCGCCCGCGCGCTGGCGGCGCACGCGCAGATTGCCGCCGCGGCCATGCAGCGCCGCCGCCTCGGCCCGGTCGAGCACGTCCGCCAGCACCACCGTTTCGGCCTTGAGCGAGACCTGGCCGTTCTCTAGCACCGAGAGGTCGAGCAGATCGTCAAGCAAGCGGGTCAGGCGCAGCGTCTCTTCCTCGATGATACCGGCGAAGCGCGCGGTTTCCTCCGGCGGCAGCGCCGCGCCGCGCAGTATCTCCGAAAACGCGCGGATCGAGGCCATGGGCGTGCGCAATTCGTGGCTGATCTGGCCGAGAAAGGCATCCTTCTGGATCGACAGCGCGGTGAGCTTCTCGTTCGCCTCGCGCAATTGCCGGGCGGTGCGGGCGAGCTCGGCCGACTTGGCCTCGAGCGCGGCGGAATATTCCATCATCTGCGCGGTCTCGTCGGCCACGGCCATCAGGTCGCTCACCGAGACGGCCGCGCCGCCGACGATCTGCGCCAGCATCGCATGCGCCGTCGCCGCGCCGACCGAGCCGGCCAGCTCGCGCTCCAACTCCTGCACGAAGTCGGGCGTTACGTCGGGCAGGTAGCCCGCCTTGCCCTGGGCCGCGGCAATGCGCTGGAACAGCGCCTGTGCCTCGCCCGCGCCGAGGATGCGCTGCGACATGATCAGCAGGTCTTCGGCCTCGGCCCCGGTGCCGGCCCAGCCCGAGGCCGGGGCGGAATGGTCGAACACATTGACGAATTGCGCGCCCTGCAGGCGCTCCATCGGGCGGGGGAAGCTGGCGATGGAGCCGAGGAAGTAGAACAGCGTGTTGAGCGAGAGCGACCAGAGCACCGCGTGCACCACCGGGTCGAGCCCCTCGATCCCGAACAGCGCCTGCGGCCGCAGCCAGGCCCAGCCGAAGGGCCCCGCCTCGAGCCAGGCGACGGGGATCACCGCGCCCGGCCCGAACGAGGGCAGGAACAGCGCGTAGCCCCAGATCGCGAAGCCCGTCACCAGCCCCGCCGCCGCGCCCACCCGCGTGCCGCCGCGCCAGAAGATGCCGCCCACCAGCGCCGGAAGCACCTGCGCGATCCCGGTGAACGAGATCAGCCCGATCGCCGCCAGCGCCTCGGATCCGCCGGAGAGCCGGAAGTAGAGGTAACCCAGCGCCAGCACCCCCGCGATCGACAGCCGCCGCGCCAGCAGCACGACCGAGCGCACGTCGCCCGACACGGTCGCCCCTTCGGAACGCGAGGCGAGCCAGATCGGCATGACGATGTGGTTGGAGACCATCGTCGAGAGCGCGATCGCCGCGACGATCACCATCGACGTGGCCGAGGAGAAGCCGCCGAGGAACGACAGCATCGCCAGCCCCTCCTTGCCCAGCTGCAGCGGCAGGGTCAGCACGAACATGTCGGGATTGGCCCCTGCGGGCAGCACCGAGAGCCCCACCACCGCGATCGGCAGCACGAAGAGCGACATGCCGAACAGGTAGAGCGGCACCGCCCAGGCGGCGGTGTAGAGGTGGCGTTCGTCGGCATTTTCCACCACCAGCACCTGGAACATGCGTGGCAGGGTCAGGAAGGCCGCCGCGGACAGGAAGGTGAGCGTCACCCAGCGCGCCCCGTCGAGCCGCCATTCGGCGAGCGGCGAGGCCTCGATCCTCGCGGCGATGTCGGCGGGGCCCGAGGCCACGCCCCAGACGACGAAGACCCCCACGGCGAGCAGCGCCACCAGCTTGACGACGGCCTCGAGCGCGATGGCGGTGACGACGCCGTGATGCCGCTCGTTGGCGTCGAGGTTGCGGGTGCCGAACAGGATGGTGAAGAGCGTCAGCCCCATCGCCACCCACAGCGCGGTGGAGTTGAGATCGGGCATCGCCCAGGCCTCGGGCCGGGCGGCGGCGAAGACGGCGAAGGAGAGCGAGACGGATTGCAATTGCAGCGCGATATAGGGCGTGATCCCGATCACCGCGAGCGCGGTGACCAGCACGCCCAGCGCGGTGGATTTGCCGTAGCGCGATGAGATCAGGTCGGCGATCGAGGTGATGCGCTGCGCCCGGCCGATCCGCACCAGCTTGCGCAGCATCACCCACCAGCCAACCATCACCAGCGTCGGGCCGAGATAGATCGTCACGAATTCCAGGCCGGATCGGGCGGCGTAGCCGACGGCGCCGTAGAACGTCCAGGCCGTGCAGTAGATCGACAGCGACAGCGTGTAGATGACCGGCGAGCGCAGGAAGCCCAGGCGGCCCGAGGCGGCCTGCCGCTCGGCCGCGAAGGCCACGAGGAAGAGGAACGCCACATAGGCGAGGCAGACGGCGACAAGCAGGTTGAAGGCGACCACGGGCTCAGCCCGCCCTGCCCTGCCCCGGCCGCCCTGCCGGGCCGGGCGGTGCGCCGTCGAGGCCGGCGGGATCGCCGCCGGCCGGCTCGCCGCGTGCGAGGCTGCGCGACAGGGCGAAGGCCGCCGCGATCAGCCCGGCCCAGACCGCGAAGACCAGCGCGAAGCCTGTCGTGCTGCGCCCCTCGCCGCCCCAGAGCAGCGGCAGCGCCCAGAGCGCCGCGCCCAGCGCCGGCAGGAAGCGGGCCGCGTCGATCAGCCGGCGGCGGCGATAGCCGCGGCGTTCCAGGAACAGCGGCGGGGGCGGCTTCATGGGCCTTCCGCACTGTCGGCGGGTGCCGGCCCGCCCGCCAGCGCCTCGATCGCGGCCAGCACCTCGGCATTGGCGAAGGGCTTGGTGAGATAGCGGTTGGCGCCGTAGGCCTCGGCGATCTCGCGATCCTTGCGCTGGCCGCGCGCGGTGAGCATCAGCACCGGCAGGCCGGCGGTGCGCTCGTCGGCGCGCAGGTCGCGCAGGATGTCGAAGCCCGACCGGCCCGGCAGCATCACGTCGAGCACGATGACGTCGGCCTCGGCCTTGCGGATGCGATCCAGCGCGGTGCGGCCGTCGGCATGGGTCTCCACCTGCCAGCCGCCGCGCGTGAGCACGAAGCGGATGGCCTCGGCAATGTTCGGCTCGTCCTCGACGAGCAGAACCCGCTTCCCCATGCGGTTTCCTCCCCTTGGCGCGATCTGAAGGGCCGCGCTTCGCTCCATCTATCGCCGGGACGGGGCCTCAAGTCAAAGCGCATCGGTGCGGGGGATGTGGGGGTGGTTGGAGGGGGGAACGGGGGGCTGGAGGGGGTGTCCACATGTGGACACGGTGCAAGTCATTGATTTTGTTGGAGCGTCCGGTGCGACAGGGTGGCCTTCACCATGATCGGGAGCGGGAGGGATTGAGCGCAACGGGAGCGCGAGGGCCGCCCCGTGGGGTGGCGCTCCGACGTGGGTGTTGGGCGCTTTATGGTGGCCAAGACCCTCCGCCCTCGCCGCAGCGCGGGACGATGGCAATAGCGCCACCCCGCCGGGACGGGGCGGCGCTCGCGCGGCGCGCTACGCGCTTGTTCCGCGCGGGCGGCGTCGCCACCTGAAGCTCTACGGAACGTGCCGGGGGGGCCGGACGCCAGAAAATTTCGAGCAAGAAGAAGCGCAACGGGAGCGCGAGGGCCGCCCCGTGGGGTGGCGCCTCCGACGTGGGTGGTGGGCGCTTTATGGTGGCCAAGACCCTCCGCACTCACCGCATCGCGGGCCGTCAGCCATAGCGCCACCCCGCCGGGACGGGGCGGCGCTCGCGCGGCGGGGCTGCGCCCCTTGTTCCGCGCGGGAGAGCTTCAAGCTGCAAGCCTGCCCCCAAACGCCGCCCATGGGCCAGATTGGTGCCGCAATAATGTCTCCCGCGCATGGTTAGCCGATCGCCAAACGTGCGGCGGAAGGCGACGGGACGATGGAGGAGAACTCTCTGCAGGCCTCGGTGCGGCGGGCGCGCAGCCGTGATCCGCTGGTCGCGCGGCGCCTGCCCGACAGGCTCCGCGCCGACGAGGCGCGCCGTGCCACGCGCCGCATGGCCGCGCTCGGCGCCGGGCTGTGCCTGTCGCTGCTGACGCTGCACCTGCACCGCACCGGTCTGGCCGCCGGTGCCTTCGCGCGGCTCGACCTGCCCGCGCATCCCTGGCTCTCGCCCCCCGCAATGGCGCATCTGTGGCTGCTGGCGGGCGCCGGCGGCGCGGTGGCGCTGTGCCGGCTGCTGCGGCTCGACAGTGCCGCGCGCCTGCTGCTCGCCGCGGCCCAGGGCCTGGCGCTGGCCCCTGTCGCCGCCGTGCTGCTGCACCTCGCGGGCCGAGGCTAGAGCCCCTCGGCCAGGATCGACGGCTCGCGCCGCGCCGGGCAGGCCGCGCGCGGGCAGATCCGGCACGACGTGCCCACCGGCAGCGCGGCGCCCCCGCCCTCGCCCTCGCCCTCGATCGGCTCGATCAGCATCGTCGCCTCCAGGATCGGCGGCATGTCGAAACGCGGCCGCCCCCGCGCCCTGCAGATCGCATGCACGCGGAAGCGCATCGGCGGCGGGCCCGGCATCTCCACCTCTTCGCGCACCGGCAAGCCGGGCCGGCTGAGCGCGGTATAGAGCGGCCAGAGCGGACAGGCCGCGCCGAACCGCGGCAGGGCGAAGCCCTCCACCGGCTCGCGGAAGGTGAGCGTGCCCGACCCGTCGCAGATCACCACGCCGAACCGCGGCCCGCGCGGCCCCGGCGGCAACGCGCCCAGCCGGCGCATCGCGGCGGCGGGGGACACGCCGAAGCGTTCGGCCAGGGCGGCGGGGTCGGCGCCCAGCTCCTCCAGAGCCGCCTCGACCTCGGCCAGCGGCATCCGCGCCGCATCGCGGGCATAGCGGGTGAGCCAGGCGCGCGCGATCTGCCGCGCCGGAGCGGAATCCAACCCCGATGCCGCGTCGATCAGGCGCGCCGCCTCGGCCTCGATATCCTCGGGCGCGCCCTCCAGCGCCGGCACGTGGAAACCGGCCTCCGACAGCCAGACCTCGACCTCGTCCTGCGGGGCGGTGCGGGCATTCTCCTCTTCCGCGCCGGCATCGAGATAGGCGGCGAGCGATTGCGCGCCCTCGGCCAGGCGCCGCGCCTCGTCATAGAGGTTGCGGTGGAAGCGCGCCTGCCATTCGGGATCGACCGCCTCGCCCGCGAGGATGCCGGCGGTGGAGCGGATGGCGGTGACGGTCGACAGGATCTCGTGCAGCGTGGCCGAGAGGAACGGATCGTGTGTGAGCCGGTCGGTGAGCGCGGCGACGGTGCGTTCCAGATCGGCGACGCGGGTGTTGCGCGCGGCGATCAGCGCCGCCCAGCCGGGGAAGCGCGCGGCGAGCTCTCCGGCACGGGCGGCCTCGGGCGGGGGATCGCCGGGCCGCGCCTGGCTGGCGGCCTCGCGCAGGGCGGCGACGGCCTCGGTCTCGGCGCTTTCGGACAGGGCGGAAGGATCGATCTCGAGCGCGCGGGCCAGTTCCAGCAACAGCTTGCCGCCGATTCTGCGGCGATTGTGCTCGATCAGGTTGAGATAGGCGGGCGAGATCCCGACGCTGCGGGCCAGATCGGCCTGCTTGATGCCCAGCACGATGCGCCGCTCGCGCAGGCGCCGGCCGGTAGGCGCGGTGGGCGCGGTCAGGGCCACGGCGAATATCCAGTCATTCCAAGCCCTTTCTGCACCTGCGAGAAAACAAGTTTACAACCTTCACAATCTTAATGTTTATTGATTAACAAAAAAAGCCTGTAATTCAAACAACTTGTTGCTTCGTTATCTTCCGCCCCGCATATTCCCTCACATCCTGTAAAAGGGCTGCGCAGTCGTGGAGGCGGCTGTGCGCGGAACGCACCAGGGAGGAAATCCATGACAAGATCACCGTTCACGCGGCGTGGCGTGCTGAAGACGGGTGCCGTTGCCGGCGCCGGTCTCGCCCTGCCGACCATCTTCACCAGCCGCGCCAGCGCGTTCACCAACGAGCCCACGGGCGACACGGTGACGCTGGGCTTCAACGTGCCGCAGACCGGCCCCTATGCCGAGGAAGGCAAGGACGAGCTGCGCGCCTTCGAACTGGCCGTGGAGCATCTCAACGGCGAAGGCACGGGCGGCATGCTCAACACCTTCTCGTCCAAGGCACTGGAAGGCAACGGCATCCTGGGCAAGAAGGTGACCTTCGTCACCGGCGACACCCAGACCAAATCGGATGCCGCGCGCGCCTCGGCCAAGTCGATGATCGAGAAGGACGGCGCGATCATGATCTCGGGCGGTTCGTCTTCGGGCGTGGCCGTGGCCGTGCAGGGCCTCTGCCAGGAGGCGGGCGTGATCTTCATGGCCGGCCTGACCCACTCGAACGACACGACGGGCAAGGACCGCAAGGCCAACGGCTTCCGCCACTTCTTCAACGCCTACATGTCGGCCGCCGCGCTGGCGCCGGTGCTCCAGCAGCTCTATGGCAGCGAGCGGCGCGCCTATCACTTGACGGCCGATTACACCTGGGGCTGGACGCAGCAGGAATCGATCCAGGCCGCGACCGAGGCCCTGGGCTGGGAGACGGTCAACAACGTGATGACGCCGCTCGGCGCGGGCGACTTCTCGTCCTACATCACGCCGGTGCTGCAATCGGGCGCCGACGTGCTGGTGCTCAACCATTACGGCGGCGACATGGTCAACTCGCTGACCAACGCCGTGCAGTTCGGCCTGCGTGAAAAGCTGGTCAACGGCAAGAACTTCGAGGTGGTCGTGCCGCTCTATTCCGAGCTGATGGCCAAGGGCGCCGGGCAGAACATCGCCGGCATCGTGGGCTCGCAGAACTGGGACTGGAAGCTCGAGAACGAGAAGGGCGACCGCTACAAGGGCACCAACGCCTTCGTCCAGGCCTTCGGCGAGAAATACGGCTTCCCGCCCTCCCAGGCGGCGCAGACCTGCTATGCGCAGACGCTGCTCTATGCCGATGCCGTGGCACGCGCCGGATCCTTCGATCCCTGCGCCGTGGTCGAGGCGCTGGAAGGCTTCGAGTTCGACGGGCTCGGCAACGGCCCGACGCTCTATCGCGCCGAGGATCACCAGTGCTTCAAGGACGTGCTGGTCGTGCGCGGGGCCGAGAACCCGGAAGACGAGTTCAACCTCGTCGAGATCGTCGAGGTCACGCCGACCGAGCAGGTCACCTATCCGCCCGATCACCCGATGTTCGCGGGTGGCGAGCTGGGTCAGTGCAACTCGGGCGCCTGATCGCGCCGCGCTGATGACGGCCGCGCGGGTTCACTCGCGCGGCCGTCTTTACAGCCGCGGGGGCGGCTTTCTTCTACAGGCAGGGGGTTGAGGGGCAGCATGGATGCGATCCTCCTTCAGATTCTGAACGGGCTGGACAAGGGTTCCGCCTATGCGCTGATCGCGCTGGGGCTGACACTGATCTTCGGCACGCTCGGGGTGGTGAATTTCGCGCATGGCGCGCTGTTCATGATCGGCGCCTTCTGCGCCGTATCGCTGCAGCGGCTGATGCAGATATCGACGGTCGAGATCGATCCGACACGCAAGGATTTCCTCGGCAACCCGATGAAGGTGGAGACACCTTACCTCGAGACATGGTTCGGCCCCGAGACCGGCGCCGCGCTGATCGACTGGTCGGTGCCGCTGGCGATCCTGCTGGCGATCCCGGTGATGATCCTCGTGGGCTTCATCATGGAGCGCGGGCTGATCAAGCATTTCTACCGGCGCCCGCATGCCGACCAGATCCTCGTCACCTTCGGCCTGGCCATCGTGCTGCAGGAGCTGGTGAAGCACTATTTCGGCGCCAACCCGATCCCCACCCCTGCCCCGTCGGCCTTCCGCGGCTCGTTCGATTTCGGGGTGCTGGTGGGCTTCGATCCGGGCGTCATCATCTATCCCTACTGGCGGCTCGTCTACTTCGCCTTCGCCGCCGTGATCATCGCCGCCGTCTTCGCCTTCCTGCAATTCACCACCTTCGGCATGGTGGTGCGCGCCGGCATGGCCGATCGCGAGACGGTGGGTCTGCTGGGCATCAACATCGACAAGCGCTTCACCATCATGTTCGGCATCGCCGCGGCCGTGGCCGGGCTGGCGGGCGTGATGTACACGCCGATCAACTCGCCCAACTACCACATGGGCATGGATTTCCTGGTGCTGAGCTTCGTCGTCGTCGTGGTGGGCGGCATGGGATCGCTCACCGGAGCGGTGCTGGCGGGGTTCCTGCTGGGCATCCTGGAAAGCTTCGCATCCATGACCGAGGTGATCGACCTGATCCCCGGCATCAACCAGATCATCATCTACCTCGTCGCCATCGTGGTGCTGCTGGCGCGGCCCCGCGGCCTGATGGGGCGCAAGGGCGTGATGGAGGAATAAGCCATGATGCTCGGATTGAACAAGAAAGATGCAAGCCTGCTGCTGATCGTGGCCGCGATCACGCTGTTGGCCCCCTTCATCCTCAACCCGTTCCCGACGAACTCGGAACTGGCCATCTTCAACGCCGGCTATCCCGACCTGATGCAGCGTTTCGTGATCTTCGGGATCTTCGCCATCGGCTTCAACATCCTGTTCGGCCTGACCGGCTATCTCAGCTTCGGACACGCCGCCTTCCTGGGCGTGGGTTCCTACGCCGCGGTGTGGATGTTCAAGCTGCTGGGCTACAACATCATCCCCGGGCTGATCCTGTCGGTGATCGTGGCGGGCCTGTTCTCGGCGCTGATCGGCTTCATCTCGCTGCGGCGGTCGGGGATCTACTTCTCGATCCTGACGCTGGCCTTCGCGCAGATGTCGTTCCGGCTGGCCTATTCGGTGCTCACGCCGCTGACCAACGGCGAGACGGGGCTGCAGGTCTATACCTCCGATCCGCAATACCTGCACGGCGCGGGTGATCCGAACATCCCGCATCTCTTCGGGGTGACCATGCGCTCGACCGAGACGCTGCAGCTGGGCGGGTGGCAATTCGTCTTCAACACCGGCTTCTACGTCTCGGCCCTGGTGATGCTGGCCGCCTTCTACCTGTCGATCCGCATCTTCCGCTCGCCCTTCGGGCTGATGCTGCGGGCGGTGAAGTCGAACCGGCAGCGCATGTATTACACCGGGCTCAACACGCGGCCCTATGCCCTGGCGGCCTTCGTGATCTCGGGCATGTATGCCGGGCTCGCCGGCGGGCTGCTCGCCTCGATGGACCCGCTGGCCGGCGCCGAACGCATGCAGTGGACGGCATCGGGCGAGGTGGTCATCATGACGATCCTCGGCGGTGTCGGCACGCTGATCGGGCCGGTCCTGGGCGCGGGCGTGATCAAGTATTTCGAGAACATCTTCTCGAAGATCAACGACTCGATCCTGCACAACTGGTTCGCCTTCCTGCCCGACTGGGCCGGAGATTTCGTGGCCGGCTTCATCGGCTTCTTCACCGGCGAGGGCTGGCACCTGATGCTGGGGCTGATCTTCATGGTCGTCGTCACCTTCCTGCCCGGCGGGCTGGTGGAAGGCGGGCAGCGCCTGCTGGGCCTGACCCCGCGCAAATCCCGCCGCGCCCGCACGGGCAAGGCGCAATCGGAACCGGCGGAGTGAGCGGCATGGGCATTCTCGAAGTCAAGAACGTCAACAAGCGCTTCGGCGGGCTCCAGGCGCTGGGGGACGTGAACCTCTCGGTCGCCGAGAACTCGGTGCACGCGATCATCGGGCCGAACGGCGCGGGCAAGTCCACCCTGCTCAACGTGCTGGTGGGCAAGCTGATCCCCGATACCGGGTCGGTCATGTTCGACGGGCAATCGGTGCTGGGGCGCAAGCCGCACGAGATCAACCAGATGGGCATTTCGCGCGTCTTCCAGACGCCCGAGATCTTCGGCGATCTCACCGTGATCGAGAACGTGCTGATCCCCTGCTTCGCCAAGCGCGACGGCGCCTTCCGCATGCACGCGATCGAAAGCGTGGAGCAGGAGGGCGAGCTGACCGACCTGGCCGAGCAGATGCTGCACGACGTCAACATGCTGGAGAAGCGCAACATGACGGCGGCCTCGCTGTCGCGCGGCGACAAGCGGCGGCTGGAAATGGCGATGTGCCTTGTCCAGCAGCCGCGCCTGCTGCTGCTCGACGAGCCGACCGCCGGCATGGCGCGGGCCGATACCAACAACACGATCGACCTGCTGCGCGAGATCCGCGACAAGCGCGACATCACCATGTGCATCATCGAGCACGACATGCATGTCGTCTTCTCGCTGGCCGAGCGGATCACCGTGCTGGCCCAGGGCACGCCCCTGGTGGAAGACACGCCGCAGAACATCAAGGGCCATCCCAAGGTGCGCGAAGCCTATCTGGGCGAGACCCACGCAGCCTGAGCCGGCGCGACAAGGAGAATGCGATGAAGGACCAACCCTTCAACCCCAACGCGAACCACGCGGAAACGGCGCCCGCCTATTTCCAGGCCTGGGACATCCACGCCTATTACGGCGAGAGCTACATCGTGCAGGGCATCAGCTTCAACGTGCACGAGGGCGAGATCCTCGCCCTGCTGGGCCGCAACGGCGCCGGCAAGACCTCGACGCTGCGCACCATCGCGCGCGCAGGCTCGCCCCAGCTGACGCAGGGCGAGATCTGGCTCGACCACCAGTCGCTGCACGACAAGAAGAGCCACGAGGCCGCGGCTCTCGGCGTGGCGCTGGTGCCCGAGGACCGGCGCATCATCTCGGGCCTGACGGTCGAGGAGAACCTGCAGCTCGCGCAGATCAGCCCGCCGCGCGGCTGGTCGCTCGACCGGATCTACCAGCTCTTCCCGCGGCTCGGCGAGCGCCGCAAGCAGGAGGGCACGACGCTGTCGGGCGGCGAACAGCAGATGCTGGCCATCGCCCGCGCGCTGGCGCGCGACATCAAGCTGCTGCTGCTCGACGAGCCCTATGAGGGCCTCGCCCCGGTGATCGTGGACGAGATCGAAAAGACGCTGAACGTCATCAAGGATCAGGGCATCACCACGATCATCGTCGAGCAGAACGCCGTGCGCGCGCTGGAACTGGCCGACCGTTCCATCATCCTCGATACCGGCAATGTCGTCTTCGACGGCTCGGCCGCCGAGGTGCTCGACAATGCCGAGTTGCGGGCCGAGTATCTGGCCATCTGATCCGAACAGGCGAAAGGGAGGCACGCCATGCTCGACGAGAACGTCAAAACCTATCCGCCATCCGATGAACTTGCCCGCGGCGCCCATGCCGACCGGGCGAAATACGATGAGATGTATGCCGCCTCCATCGAAGATCCGGCCGCCTTCTGGGGCGAGCAGGGCAAGCGGCTGGACTGGATGAAACCCTACACCAAGGTGAAGGAGACGGATTTCACCCTCGGCCGCGTCTCGATCAAGTGGTTCGAGGACGGCACGCTCAACGTCTCGGCCAATTGCGTCGACCGGCACCTGGCGACGCGCGCCCAGCAGACGGCGATCATATGGGAGCCGGATGACCCCGAGGCCGAGGCGCAGCACATCACCTATGCCGAGCTGCACGAGAAAGTGTGCCGCATGGCCAACGTGCTGAAGGCCCAGGGCGTGGGGCGCGGCGACCGGGTGGTGATCTACCTGCCGATGATCCCCGAGGCGGCCTATGCCATGCTCGCCTGCGCGCGGATCGGGGCGATCCACTCGGTCGTCTTTGCCGGCTTCTCGCCCGATGCGCTGGCCAACCGGATCAACGATTGCGAGGCGAAGGTCGTCATCACCGCCGATACCGCCCCGCGCGGCGGGCGGCGCACGGCGCTGAAATCCAACACCGACGAGGCGCTGCAGCATTGCCGCGACAGCGTGAAATGCCTGGTCGTGAAGCATACCGGCGACCAGACGACCTGGGTCGACGGCCGTGACGTCGACGTGAAGGCCGAGATGGAGACAGCCTCGGACGATTGCCGCCCCGAAGAGATGGGCGCCGAGGATCCGCTGTTCATCCTCTACACGTCGGGCTCCACCGGCAAGCCGAAGGGCGTGGTGCACACGTCGGGCGGCTATCTCGTCTATGCCGCGATGACGCATCAATACACGTTCGACTACCACGAGGGCGACGTGTTCTGGTGCGGCGCGGATGTCGGCTGGGTGACGGGCCACAGCTACATCATCTACGGGCCGCTCGCCAACGGCGCGACGACGCTGATGTTCGAGGGCGTGCCCACCTGGCCTGATGCCAGCCGCTGCTGGCAGGTGATCGAGAAGCACAAGGTCAACCAGTTCTACACCGCCCCCACCGCGATCCGCGCGCTGATGGGCCAGGGCACGGACTACGTGACGCCCTACAAGATGGAAACGCTCAAGGTGCTGGGCACGGTGGGCGAGCCGATCAACCCCGAAGCGTGGAGCTGGTATCACACCCATGTCGGCAAGGGGAAACTGCCGATCGTCGATACCTGGTGGCAGACGGAAACCGGCGGCCACATGATCACCCCCCTGCCCGGCGCCATCGCCACCAAGCCCGGCAGCGCCACCCTGCCCTTCTTCGGCGTGCGCCCCGTAGTGCTCGACGCGCAATCGGGCAAGGAGATCAAGGAGACGCAGTGCGAGGGCGTGCTGGCCATCGCCGACAGCTGGCCGGGCCAGATGCGCACCGTCTGGGGCGATCACGAGCGCTTCGAGAAGACGTATTTCTCGGACTACAAGGGCTATTACTTCGCCGGCGACGGCTGCCGCCGCGACGAGGACGGCTATTACTGGATCACCGGCCGCGTGGACGACGTGATCAACGTCTCGGGCCACCGCATGGGCACGGCCGAGGTGGAAAGCGCGCTGGTCGCCCATTCCAAGGTGGCCGAGGCCGCCGTGGTGGGCTACCCGCACAAGGTGAAGGGCCAGGGCATCTATGCCTATGTCACCCTGATGAACGGGGTCGAGCCCTCGGACGAGCTGCGCAAGGAGCTCGAGACCTGGGTGCGCCAGGATATCGGCCCGATCGCCAAGCCCGACCTGATACAGTGGGCGCCGGGCCTGCCCAAGACCCGTTCGGGCAAGATCATGCGCCGCATCCTGCGCAAGATCGCCGAGAACGATTATGGCAGCCTGGGCGACACGTCGACGCTGGCCGACCCGTCGGTGGTGGACGATCTGATCGAGAACCGGATGAACCGCGACTGAGCGGAACAAGCCTGCCGCCGTGCCGGGATTACCCGGCGCGGCGGAAACAATCCGCCTCAAAGGCGCGATCTAACCCCCTGTTAATAATCATTAACTGCGAAGTCGCCGTTTTCCGCTCATGCCGGGAACCGGGGCGCGGGTGGGTGCATTGTACTGGCACATCGGGCGCAGCGACGCGCCCTCAGGCAATCAAATGGAGGTTCTCATGAAACCCCTCAAGACGATGCTTCTCACTGGCGCCGCCACTCTGGCGCTCGCTTCCGCGCCCGCCTTCGCGCAGGATACCGGCGTCAGCGTCGGCACGGATACGGGTGCGACGACGGGCGTGACCGCCGGCACGGGCAACAGCTCGGCCGATGTGGGCGCGACCAGCGACACCGATCTGAAGATCAACAACGGCAGCACCGATCTGACCGCCGGCGTGGATGCCGAAGCGGATGTCGATGCCGAAACCGACGAGACGATGACCGCCGAGGTCGATGGCGAAACCAAGAAGGTTCTCTCCGGCAAGCTGGGCGCCATCGCCGACGTCGAAATCAGCAGCCTGATCGGCGCCGACGTCTATTCGGCCGAAGGCAACGACGTGGGCGAGCTGGACAATTTCGCCAAGGTGAACGGTGACCTCGTGGCCATCGTGGGCATCGGCGGCTTCCTCGGCATGGGCGAACACTCGATCGCCGTGGATATCGAAAGCATGACCGTGGCCGACGACAACACGATCATGATCGAGGGCTACACCGAGGAAGAGCTCAAGGCGATGCCCGAGTTCGACGATGCGAATGCCGTCTACGTGGACGCCTCGTCGAACCTGCGGGCCGAGCTGGACAGCTGACGCCTGCGAGGTACCAAAAGGAAGGGCCGCCCGAGGGCGGCCCTTTTCTTGTGCGTATGCGCGCGGCTCAGTTCAGCGCCATATCCGTGATGTCATGGGTCCAGGCGCCTTCCGGCTCTTTCGTGATGACGGGGTCGGAGCCGCCCGAGAGCAGGCTTTCCACCGTGCGCTGATAATCCGCCGGGTCGAGCGTGCCGTCGGAGCCGGCGGTGAGCTTGGCGACCTCGCCCATCATCCGCTTCTGATGCTTTTCGCTCTGGGCGCCCGTCTCGTCATATTCCAGGACGATCTCGGCGGCCTCGTCGGGGTTTTCCTCGGCGTATTTCCAGCCCTGCATCGAGGCGGCCACGAAGCGGGCCATCTTGTCGCGGAAGGCTTCGTCTTCGAGGTCGTCTTCCAGCACGTAGAGCCCGTCTTCCAGCGTGGCGACGCCCTGATCCTCGTATTTGAACGTGATCAGGTCATCCTCGGAGATCCCTGCGTCGATCACCTGCCAGTATTCGTTGTAGGTCATCGTCGAGATGCAGGCCGCCTGGTTCTGCAGCAGCGGATCGACGTTGAAGCCCTGCTTGAGCACCTCCACGCCATCCTCGCCGCCCTCGGTGGGGATGCCGAGCTGGCTCATCCAGCTCAGGAACGGGTATTCGTTGCCGAAGAACCAGACGCCCAGCGTGTTGCCGGGGAAATCCTCGGGGCTTTCGATGCCGCTTTCCTTGAGGCAGGTCAGCATCATGCCCGAGGATTTGAACGGCTGGGCGATGTTGACCAGCGGCAGCCCCTTCTCGCGCGCGGCGAGCGCGGCGGGCATCCATTCCACGATCACGTCGGCGCCGCCGCCGGCGATCACCTGGGTGGGCGCGATATCGGGCCCGCCCGGCTTGATCGTTACGTCGAGATCGGCCTCTTCGTAGAAGCCCTTCTCGAGCGCCACGTAATAGCCGGCGAACTGGGCCTGGGTGACCCATTTCAATTGCAGCGTGACCGGGTCGGCCGCCTGCGCGGCGCCCAGCCCGACGAGCGTCAGCGCGCTCGCGGCCAGCAGATGTTTCGGTGTCATTGTCGCAACCTCCTTGTTGGTTTGCTCTTGTTGTTTCAGCCCCGGCGCTGCGACGGGTGCCAGAAGGTCACCCCCCTCTCCACCAGCGCGACGAGGCCGTAAAGCGCGGTGCCCGACATTGCGGCCACCGCGATTTCCGCCCAGACCATATCAATCCCCAGCCGGCCCACCTCGGTCGAGATGCGGAAGCCCATCCCGCGGGTGGGCGAGCCGAAATATTCCGCCACGATCGCCCCGATAAGCGCCAGCGTTGCCGAAATTTTAAGCCCGTTGAAGATGAACGGCATCGCCGCCGGCAGGCGCAGCTTGGCCAGTGTCTGGAAATGGCTGGCGCTGTAGGTGCGCATCAGGTCGCGCTGCATCCGGTCGGCGGCGCCCAGCCCGGCCAGCGTGTTGACCAGCATCGGGAAGAAGACCATCACGACGACGACGGCGGCCTTGGATTGCCAGTCGAAGCCGAACCACATCACCATGATCGGCGCCACGCCCACGATCGGCAGCGCGGCGACGAAATTGGCAACCGGCAAGAGGCCGCGGCGCAGGAAGCCCGACATGTCGATCAGGATCGCCGCCAGCACGCCCGCCGCCGCGCCGATCACCAACCCGCTCAGCGCGCCTTTCAGCACCGTCTGGCGGAAGTCGATCCACAGGATATCGGTGGATCGGGCGAAGGCGTCGGCGATGTCGCTCGGCGCGGGCAGGATGGCGGGCGGGATGTCGAAGGCGGCGACGGCGAGCTCCCACAGAACCAGCACGGCGAGGCCGAAGCCGGCGGGCAACGCGATGCGGGCGAGGCGTGTCTCGGTCATGCCGGCTGCGCCCCCATCGCCCGGTTGAGCAGCCGCTCCAGCGCGCCCACCGCGAAGATCAGCAGCGCCGCGAGGATCGCCGCGGCGAAGAGCGCCGCCCACATGATCATCGGCTCGCCGAACTGGCTGCCGATCAGCATCCGCGCGCCGAGGCCCGCAATCGCGCCGGTGGGCAGCTCGCCCACGATGGCGCCCACCAGGCTGGCCGCCACGGCGATCTTCAGCGAGGCGAAGAAATAGGGCATCGAGGCGGGCAGCCGCAGCTTGCGGAACACCTGGCCGCGCGTCGCGCCGTATGTGCGCAGAAGGTCGAGCTGCATCGCATCGGGCGAGGTGAGGCCCTTGACCATGCTCACCAGCACCGGGAAGAAGCTCAGATAGGCCGCGATGATCGCCTTGGGCACCATCAGGCTGCCCGCCCCCATCGCGTTGGTCAGCACCACGATCATCGGCGCGAGCGCCACGACGGGGATCGTCTGGCTGATGATCGCCCAGGGCATGAGCATCAGGTCGGCCACCCGGCTCAGCACGATCAGCACCGCCAGCGCCACGCCGAAGACGATGCCCAGAGCGAAGCCCCACATCGTGGCCTGGAGCGTGATGAAACCGTGATAGACGAGGCTGCGCTTGGAGGTGATCTTCTTGCCGAAGATCCCGTCATAGAGCTCGGCCGCCACCTGGTGCGGCGCCGGCAGGCGGGCGCGATCCTGGTTCATCGTGGCGGCGATCTGCTGGGCCAGGCCCGGCGTCTCGCCCGCGCGGGCGGCCTGATCCATCACCCAGGCGCGGTTCATCGCGAAGGCGGCGAGATACCAGATGGCCAGGATCGCCAGCACCACGGTGAGAACGGGCAAGAGGTTGCGCATCATCGCCCCGCGCCCTTGGGATGGAGGCCGCGCCTACCCATCGGCATGCCCCGCCTTCAGCCCCTCGCGCACTCGGTGGGCGATGGCGATGAACGCCTCGCTGTCGCGGATCTCGAGCGGGCGGTCGCGCGGCAGCGGGCTGTCGATCACGTCGGTGATCCGCCCCGGCCGCGGCGACATGACGACGATCCTGGTCGAGAGGTACACCGCCTCGGGGATCGAATGGGTGACGAAGGCGATGGTCTTGCCCGTGCGCGCCCAGAGCGCAAGAAGCTGCTCGTTGAGGTGGTCGCGCACGATCTCGTCGAGCGCGCCGAAAGGTTCGTCCATCAGCAGGATATCGGCATCGAACGACAGTGCCCGCGCGATGCTGGCGCGCTGCTGCATGCCGCCGGAAAGCTGCCAGGGATATTTCTTGCCGAAGCCGGAAAGCTCCACCAGATCAAGGACTTTCTCGACGCGGCTCACCTGCTCGCGCTTGTCGTAGCCCATGATCTCCAGCGGCAGGCGGATATTGCCCGCGATGGTCCGCCACGGGTAGAGCCCGGCGGCCTGGAAGACATAGCCGTAGCTGCGCGCGCGGCGGGCCTCGTCGGGCGGCAGGCCGTTGACCGTGAGCTCGCCGCCGGTGGGCTGTTCGAGCCCCGCGATGCAGCGCAGGAAGGTCGTCTTGCCGCAGCCCGACGGGCCGATGAAGCTGACGAATTCGCCGCGCCCGATCTCGAGCGAAACGTCGCGGAGCGCGTGAACCGGGCCGTCGCCCGTCTGGAAGGTGAGGTCCAGCCCCGCCGCGCGGATCACGGGGGCGGCGCCGGATTGAGGTTGAGGATCGGCGGGCAATGCGCTGTCTTTCCTTGCTCTTTCGCCTGTCATACCCCCGTCGCCGGGATGCCCGCACGCTGCACCGGGCGCGGCGCCGTCAGCTCGTGCCACTTGCGGCGCGCGGCGTTGACGCTGGCATTCGGCTCGCGCGCCACGAACTGCCCGTGGCCCTCGCGCGATTGCAGCTTGCCCTCTTCGGCGGCGACCATGCCGCGCGTCAGCACGTAGCGCGGCAGGCCCTTCACCTTCATGCCTTCGAAGACGTTGTAGTCGATCGCGCTGGCCTGGCTGTCGGCGGAAATGGTCTTTTCCCGCTCGGGATCCCAGACCACGATATCGGCGTCGGAGCCGACGAGGATCGCGCCCTTTTTCGGGTAGCAATTCAGGATCTTGGCGACGTTCGTTGACGTGACCGCCACGAATTCGTTCATCGTGATGCGCCCCGTCTCCACCCCGTGTGTCCAGAGCACGGGCATGCGATCCTCCAGCCCGCCGGTGCCGTTGGGGATCTTGGTGAAGTCGCCCTGGCCCATGCGCTTCTGTTCGGTCGTGAAGGCGCAATGGTCGGTCGCCACCACCGACAGCGTGCCCCCCGACAGCCCGGCCCAGAGCGAATCCTGGTGCTTCTTGTTGCGGAAGGGCGGCGACATGACGCGCCGGGCGGCGTGATCCCAATCCTCGTTGAAATACTCGCTTTCGTCGAGCACGAGGTGCTGGATCAGCGGCTCGCCCCAGACCCGCTTGCCGTTCATCCGCGCCCGGCGGATCGCCTCGTGCGCCTCCTCGCAGGAGGTATGCACCACGTAGAGCGGCACGCCCGCCATGTCGGCGATCATGATGGCGCGGTTCGTCGCCTCGCCCTCCACCTGCGTCGGGCGGGAATAGGCATGCGCCTCGGGGCCGGTATTGCCCTGCTCGAGCAGGCGGGCGGAAAGTTCGGCCACCACATCGCCGTTCTCGGCATGGACAAGCGGCGTGGCGCCCAGCGCGGCGCAGCGCTGGAACGACGCGAAGAGCTCATCGTCGTTGACCATCAGCGCGCCCTTGTAGGCGAGGAAGTGCTTGAACGTGTTGATGCCGCGCTTCACCACGTCTTCCATCTCGTCGAAGATCTGCTCGTTCCAGCCGGTGATCGCCATGTGGAACGAATAGTCGCAATGGGCGCGGGCCGACTTGTTGTCCCACGTCTTGAGCGCGTCGAGCAGGCCCTGATCGGGCTGCGGCACGACGAAATCGACGATCATCGTGGTGCCGCCGGCCAAAGCCGCGCGGGTGCCCGAGTTGAAATCGTCGGTCGAGAACGTGCCCATGAAGGGAAATTCCAGGTGCGTGTGCGGATCGATCCCGCCGGGCATGACGTAGCAGCCGGAGGCATCGAGCACCTCGTCGCCATCCAGCCCCTGCCCGATCTCGACGATGGTGCCGTTTTCGATCTTCACGTCGGCCTTGTAGGTGAGATCGGCGGTCACGATCGTGCCGTTCCTGATGACGGTGCTCATCTCATTTCCTTTCCCTGTCGCGGGGGGCCTTGGCGCCCCCTCCTGTCGTCTTTGCGTTCCAAATATCCCAGGGGGTCCGGGGGGCTGGCCCCCCGGCCCTGCCTTGTCATTCCACGATCTGCGCCGTCTCGAGCACCGCGTGCAGCAGCACGTCCGTCCCCGCCGCGGCCCAGTCGGGGGTGATTTCCTCGGCCTCGTTGTGGCTCAGCCCGTCGACGCAGGGGCACATGATCATCGCCGTGGGGGCGACATCGTTGATCCAGCAGGCATCGTGCCCCGCGCCCGAGACGATATCCATATGGCTGTAGCCCAGACGTTCGGCCGCGTCGCGCACCGCCTTCACGCAGGTCTCGTCGAAGGCGGGCGGGTCGAACTGGCCGACGATCTCCCATTCGAGGCTCGTGCCGATTTCCTCGCAGAGTTTCGGGGCCTTCTCGCCGAATTCCTTCAGCATCGCCTCGATCACCTCGGGCAGGTGCGAGCGGAAATCGACGGTGAAGACCACGCGGCCGGGGATGATGTTGCGCGAATTGGGGTAGACATCGACATGCCCGATCGCGCCCACCGCGTTGGGCTGGTGCTTCATCGCAATCTCGTGCACCAGCTCGGTCACCCGCGCGAGGCCGCGGCCGGCATTGCGCCGCATCGGCATGGGGGTGGAGCCGGTATGGCTTTCCTTGCCCGTCACCGTGCATTCCAGCCAGCGCAGCCCCTGCCCGTGGGTGACGACGCCGATATCGCGGCCCTCGGCCTCGAGGATCGGGCCCTGTTCGATATGCAGCTCGAACATGGCGTGCATCTTGCGCGCGCCCACCTCTTCATCGCCGACCCAGCCGATACGCTCCAGCTCGTCGCCGAAGCGCTTGCCGGCGGCATCGCGGCGGTCATAGGCCCATTGCTGATCGTGCACGCCGGCGAAGACGCCCGAGGCCAGCATGGCGGGCGCGAAGCGGGTGCCCTCCTCGTTCGTCCAGTTGACCACCACGATCGGGTGCTTGGTGCGGATGCCCAGGTCGTTCATCGTGCGCACCGCCTCGAGCGCGCCGAGCACGCCGAGCACGCCGTCATACTTGCCGCCCGTGGGCTGGGTATCGAGATGCGAGCCCATGTAGACCGGCAGCGCCTCGGCGTCCTCGCCCGCGCGGGTGGCGAACATGTTGCCCATCGTGTCGACGCCCATTTCCATGCCCGCCGCCTTGCACCACTTGGCGAAGAGGTGGCGACCCTCGCTGTCGGCGTCGGTCAGCGTCTGCCGGTTGTTGCCGCCGGCCACGCCGGGCCCGATCTTCGCCATCTCCATGATCGACTGCCAGAGGCGATCCTTGTCGATCCTGAGGTTCTGTCCGGGCGCGGCCATGCGGGCTCCTTTCCTTTTCGTTCCAGTCACTTGACGGCTTTGAGCACGTCGCCGAGGATCTCCACCAGCCGGTCGATATGGGCCTTCTCGATGATCAGCGGCGGCGACAGCGCGATGATGTCGCCGGTGGTGCGGATCAGCAGCCCCGCCTCGAAGGCGCGCAGGAAGGCATCGAAGGCGCGCGCGGTGGGCTGGCCGGCGATCGGCTCGAGCTCCACGGCGCCGATCAGGCCCATGTTGCGGATGTCGATCACGTGCGGCGCGTCGCGCAGGGAATGCAGCGCCTCCTGCCAGTAGGGCGCCAGTTCGGCGGCGCGGGCGAAGAGGCCCTCCTCGCGGTAGGTCTCCAGCGTGGCGAGCCCGGCGGCGCTGGCGATCGGGTTGCCGGAATAGGTGTAGCCGTGGAAGAGCTCGATCATGCCTTCGGGGCCGTGCATGAAGGCATCGTGGATCTCGGCCGTGGTCAGCACCGCGCCCATCGGGATCACCCCGTTGGTGAGCCCCTTGGCGGTGGTCATCATGTCGGGCATCACCCCGAAATGCTCGGCCGCGAAGCTGGAGCCGAGGCGGCCGAACCCGGTGATCACCTCGTCGAAGATCAGCAGGATGCCGTGCCTGGTGCAGATCGCGCGCAGCTTTTCCAGGTAGCCCTTCGGCGGCAGCAGCACGCCGGTGGAGCCGGCCATCGGCTCCACGATGCAGGCGGCGATCGTCTCGGGCCCGTGCAGGGCGACGATGCGCTCGAGCTCGTCGGCCAGATGCGCGCCGTGTTCGGGCTGGCCCTTCGTCCACTGGTTCTGGGGCAGATGGGTGTGCGGCAGGTGATCGACGCCCGCCAGCATCGTGCCGAAGAACTTGCGGTTGTTGACGATCCCGCCCACCGAGATGCCGCCGAAGCCCACGCCGTGATAGCCCCGCTCGCGCCCGATCAGCCGGGTGCGCGTGCCCTCGCCCTTGGCCCGGTGATAGGCGATGGCGATCTTCAGCGCGGTATCCACCGATTCCGAGCCGGAATTGGTGAAGAAGACATGCTCGAACGGATCGGGCGCCATGTCGCGCAGGGCCGACGCCAGCTCGAACGCCTTGGGGTGGCCCATCTGGAAGGCGGGCGCGTAATCCAGCTCGCCCGCCTGCTGACGGATCGCCTCGGTGATCTTCGGGCGGCCATGGCCGGCATTGCAGCACCACAGGCCTGCCGTGCCGTCGAGCACCTCGCGCCCGTCGGCGGTGGTATAATGCATGTCCTTCGCGGCGGTGAACATGCGCGGGTTCTTCTTGAACTGCCGGTTCGCCGTGAACGGCATCCAGAAGGCCGAGAGATCGTTGGGGGCGGATTTCCGATCCAGTGCCATGGCGCATGTCCCTGCTGTGGCCGCCGCGCCCGGTGCCGCGGCCCGGGGCGCGCATTTTGTTTGACCGATTGGTCAGGATCACGCTAGCAGAGGGAAAGGGGCAGTCAAGAAGGGCCGCCTGCCCAAAGTTGAGGCACCCCCGCGACAGGCCGTCTGGCACCACCGGAAATGCTTCCGGCTGTCGGTTTTTTGGGCAAGACTTGCCCGGGGAAGCGCGCCAGCGCGAGGACAGGACGGGCCGATGACGACGACGCGCGCGCGCACGCGGATCCAGAAGAAGAACACCAAGACGATCCTCGACGCCGCGCTCAAGGTCTTTGCCGCCCATGGCTTCCGCGGCGCGACGCTGGATCAGATCGCCACCGAGGCGGGGCTGTCGAAGCCCAACCTGCTCTATTACTTCCCCTCGAAGGAGGCGATCCACACCTCGCTTCTGTCGGGGCAGATGGAGATCTGGCTGGCCCCGCTGCGCGCGATAGATCCCGAGGGCGACCCGGTGGAGGAAATCCTCGGCTACGTTCTGCGCAAGCTCGACATGTCGCGCACCATGCCGCGCGAGAGTCGGCTTTTCGCCAACGAGATCGTGCAGGGCGCGCCGCATATCATCGGCCAGATAAAGGGCGATCTGCGCGACCTGGTGGAAGAGAAATCCGTCCTGATCGAGGCCTGGGTGCGCGAGGGCAAGCTGGCCGAGGTGGAGCCGCGGCACCTGATCTTCTCGATCTGGGCGACGACGCAGCATTATGCCGATTTCGACGTGCAGGTGCGCGGCATCCTGGCGCCGCAGGGCGACAGCCATTTCGCCGATGCGGCGGAATTCCTGGGTCAGCTTTATCGCCGGCTGTTGACGCCGGGCTGAGCGGGCGGGCGCTTGATCCGCCGGTAATGTCCCGGCGCGACGATGCAGGTGGAACACCTTGTTTGCAGGAGTCTGCCATGCCGGATCTGGCCGCAATGTCGCCGGTCGCTGCCATCGCGGCGCGACCCTTGCCACCAACGAGTGCGCCGCCCGTCACGGGCGTCGCCGCCGCAGGAGCGGCGGGCGGCAGCCGGGCCGGGCCGGGGGGCGAAGGCGGCACCGGCCCCGGCGGCGAAGGCACGCAACTCGCCGACCGCCTGGTGCGCCAGCGCGAGTTCGGCCCCGAGACGATCCCCGGCCCCGCGCCCGCCTTCGAAGCGAGCCTGCTGGAGCTGGAGCGCGATCTGAAGGCCGTGCTGGCGCGGCTGGAGGCGCTGCGATCCATGCGGGCCGAGGAGGAGGCGGCACCGGCTGAGGCGGAGGCGGAAGCGGTCGATTCGCTGAATGACGAGCCCGAGGCTGCTGAACCGGCGATGGCCACCGAGAAGCCCGAAGCGCCGTCGGAAGAAACCTAGCGCAACAATAGCGCGAGCGCCGCCCCGTGGGGTGGCGCTGCCAACGCAGGTGTTGGGCACTTTATGGCAGCCAAGCCCCTCTGAACTTGCCGTACGCGCGCGGATAGCCAAAGCGCCACCCCGCCCGGACGGGGCGGCGCTCGCGCGGCGCGCTACGCGCTTGATTCCGCGCGGGTAGGACGACCGTTTGGCTTTTGCCTCACGCGGCGCGGAATACCGATGCCGAGAGGCTCGCGTCGTGATCTTCCGAGAACTGGCGCAGCGCCGCGTCGGCCGGAAGGCCCGGCTGGTAGCAGAAGGCCCGCTTGCCATCGACGCCAACCACGATCTGCGTGTTCTCGGGATGGGCCTGCAGGATCGCCTCGATCAGGTGCCAGGCCATCTCGAACGAGAAATTCTCGATCTCGATGCGCGAGCGGCCCTTGAACCTCGCCGTCCCGCTGATCGGCGGCCAGGCGGCGCCCGGCGGCGGATCAAGCTCGAACTCCGCGAAATCGGCGCCCTGAACCCAGCGCGCCACCCCCGTCACCCCGGCGAGCATGTCGCGCAGCGCCACATCCTCGACCGACAGCATCCAGTCCTGCGCGGGGCCGCCCCGCAGCGTGATCCTGTGGAAACTCTTCACCATTCGTCACTCTTCCCTATTCGGCCGCCGTTCGGACAGCCGGATTGTTGGGGTGTGTCGTCCAGTCCGCCGGAGCGGCCTCGACGATCTTCCCGGTTCGTTCATCCTTGCTTCCCGCCTCCAGTCTCACCATCGTGATGCACCCGTCAACCGGGCACACGTTCACGCACAGATTGCACGCGACGCATTCGTCATCCTTCACGGTGAAAACCCGGTCGGGCGACATGGCGATAGCCTGGTGCGAGGTATCCTCGCAGGCGGCGAAGCAACGCCCGCAGGAGATGCAGGCCTCCTGATCTATACGCGCTTTTGTGACGTAATTTAGGTTGAGGTATTGCCAATCCGTGACGTTGGGCACGGCCCTGCCCACAAGTTGATCCACGGATGCCATACCCTTTTCATCCATGTATTGCGACAGGCCGGCGATCATCTCCTGCACGACCTTGAAGCCGTAGGTCATCGCCGCGGTGCAGACCTGCACGTTGCCTGCGCCCAACGCCAGGAACTCGGCCGCGTCGCGCCAGGTGGTCACGCCGCCGATGCCGCTGATCGGCAGGCCGCGGGTCGAGCCGCTGCGCGCGATCTCGGCCACCATGTTGAGCGCGATGGGCTTGACCGCCGGGCCGCAATAGCCGCCATGGGTGCCCTTGCCGTCGATCGTCGGCTCGGGCGCGAAATCGTCCAGATCGACCGAGGTGATCGAGTTGATCGTGTTGATGAGCGAGACGGCATCCGCCCCGCCGCGCAGGGCCGCCTCGGCCGGGTAGAGGATGTTGGTGATGTTGGGCGTGAGCTTCACGATCACCGGCATGCGCGTGTTCTGCTTGCACCAGCGGGTGACCATCTCGATATATTCGGGCACCTGCCCCACGGCCGAGCCCATGCCGCGTTCGGCCATGCCGTGCGGGCAGCCGAAATTCAGCTCCACCCCGTCGGCACCGGTTTCTTCGACCAGCGGCAGGATCGCCTTCCAGGCCTCTTCCTCGCAGGGCACCATGAGCGAGACGACGACGGCGCGGTCAGGATAATCGCGCTTGACGGCCTTGATCTCGCGCAGGTTCACCTCGAGCGGGCGGTCGGTGATCAGCTCGATATTGTTGAGCCCCAGGAGCCGCCTGTCCGCCCCCCAGATCGCGCCGTAGCGCGGGCCGTTGACGTTGACGACGGGCGGCCCCGCCTCGCCCAGCGTCTTCCAGACGACACCGCCCCAGCCCGCCTCGAAGGCGCGGCGGACATTGTATTCCTTGTCGGTCGGCGGGGCCGAGGCCAGCCAGAACGGGTTGGGCGACTTGATGCCGACGAATTCGCTTTGCAGGTTGGCCATTGGCTTGCTCCCTGTTCAGGTGGCGCGCGGGATTGCGGCGCGTTGCGGGGCGAGCGTGTTCACCGCATCAGCTCCGCATGGATATCCTCGGCCGCGTCGCGGCCCTGGGCGACGGCGGTGACGGTCAGGTCGTCGCCGCCCGTGGCGCAATCGCCGCCGGCCCAGACCATCGGCATCGAGGTGCGGCCGGCGCCGTCCACCGCGATCTTGCCGCCGTCGAGCGTCAGCCCCTCGGGCGGCAGCAGCGTCTGGCCGATGGCCTTCATCACCTGGTCGGCGGGAATGCGGATCGTCTCGCCCGTGCCGTCCAGCGCGCCATCGGCCTCACGCGTGTATTCGAATTCCACCTCGGCCGCGGCGCCGTTGCCGTGCACCGCCACGGGGCGGGCATTGTAGAGGATGCGCACGCCCTTGGAGGCGGCCAGATCCTGCTCCCAATCCGAGGCGCTCATCCGCTCGCGGCCGCGGCGATAGGCGATGGTCACGTTCTGCGCGCCCAGCAGTTTCGACTGCACCGCGGCATCGACGGCCGTCATCCCGCCGCCGATCACCACCACATCGCGCCCGATGGGCAAGGCCGAGAGGTCGGGCGCCTGGCGCAAGGCGGCGATGAAATCGACGGCATTCTCGACGCCCGCGCGATCCTCGCCCGGGGCCGACAGCGCGTTGACGCCGCCCAGCCCGATGCCGAGGAAGACGGCGTCATAGTCCTTCGCCAGCTGCTCGAGGCTCAGCTCCTCACCCAGCGATCCGGCAGCCAGCGTGATGCCACCCACCTGCATCAGCCAGGCCGCCTCGCGCGCGGCGAAATCGTCGGTCGTCTTGTAGGCGGCGATGCCGTATTCGTTCAGCCCGCCGGGCTTGGGGCGGCGCTCGTAGATCGTCACCTCGTGGCCCTTCACCGCCAGCCGGTGCGCGGCCGACAGGCCCGCCGGCCCCGCGCCGACCACGGCGATGCGCTTGCCGGTGGGCGCGGCGCGCTCGAACGGGTGCGAGTTGCGCGCCATCAGCGTATCGGTCGCGTAGCGTTGCAGGCGCCCGATCTCGACCGGCTTGCCCTCGGCCACTTCGCGCACGCAGACCTCTTCGCACAATTCCTCGGTCGGGCAGACGCGGGCGCACATGCCGCCCAGGATGTTCTGCTCGAAGATCGTGCGCGCCGCCGCCTCGGGCATGCCGGTGGAGATCTGGCGGATGAAGATCGGAATGTCGATCGAGGTGGGGCAGGCCGTCATGCAGGGCGCATCGTGGCAGAAATAGCAGCGATCGGCGGCGACCTGCGCCTCGTGCGGATCGTAGGGCGCGTGCAGGTCGGCGAAATTGGCCGAGAGTTTCTCCGGCGGAAGTCTCCCTGCGGCGATTCCGGGGGTAAACGGGCTGTTCGGCATGCGGCGGCGCGCTCCTCGCTGGCTTCGCTTTGGCATAGCCTGCCACGGTTTCCGTTTTTATCAAATGGTAAATTATTTCGCCGCGGCGGCGGCCCGAGTTCCGCCCGCCTTCGGGCGAGCTGGCGGCAAAACGGCGCCGCGCGGCGGAAAGACTGCCCAAGATTCCGGCATGATGCCGCGCTCTCGCGCATGGGCGATTCTTTGACCACGCGGCTTTTCACGCCCAGAAGCCTGCCTTATAGAGGAACGAAGCTGAAAAACCGCCCGCGTCAGACGGGCAGAACGGCACCGAGGAGCCCATGGCAAGACAGAACAACGAAGCGGATGTGGCCTTCGTGCAGGCACTGGCCGAACTGCTCAAGGCCAACGACCTGACCGAACTGGAAGTGAAACGCGAATATGGCGAGGCCGACAGGCTGAACGTCCGGGTCAGCCGGATGCAGCCCGCCGCGCCCGTGGCCATGGCCCCCGCGCAGGCCGCGCCCCAGGCCGCCGCGCCCGCGCCGGCCCAGCAATCCGCCCCGCAGGGCGAGGCCCGCCCCGCCCCCGCGCCCGATCCGAAGGACGATCCCGGCGCCGTGACCTCGCCCATGGTGGGCACCGTCTATCTCGCCCCCGAACCCGGCGCGTCGAACTTCGTGAGCGTCGGCGACAAGGTGACCGAGGGGCAGACGCTGCTGATCGTCGAGGCGATGAAGACGATGAACCACATCCCCGCCCCGCGCGCCGGCACCGTCAAGCGCATCCTGGTGGAAGACGGCGCCCCGGTCGAATACGGCGCGCCGCTGGTGGTGCTGGGCTAGGCGATGTTCTCCAAGATCCTCATCGCGAACCGGGGCGAGATCGCCCTGCGTGTCGTCCGCGCCTGCCGAGAGATGGGCATTGCCAGCGTCGCCGTGCATTCCACCGCCGACAGCGACGCGATGCATGTGCGCATGGCCGACGAGGCGGTGTGCATCGGCCCGCCCGCCTCTTCGCAGAGCTACCTCCTGCCCTCGGCCATCATATCGGCCTGCGAGGTGACCGGGGCCGAGGCAATCCATCCCGGCTATGGTTTCCTGTCGGAGAACGCGAATTTCGTGCAGGCGGTGGAAGATCACGGCCTCACCTTCATCGGCCCCACGGCCGAGCATATCCGCGTGATGGGCGACAAGATCACCGCGAAGGACACGATGAAGGCGCTCGGCGTGCCCTGCGTGCCCGGCTCGGATGGCGGCGTGCCCGACATGGACAGCGCGCGCAAGATCGCGGCCGAGATCGGCTATCCCGTCATCATCAAGGCCACCGCCGGCGGCGGCGGGCGCGGCATGAAGGTCGCCAAGGACGAGGCGGGCCTGGAATCCGCCTTCCGGACCGCGCGCAGCGAGGCCAAGGCCGCCTTCGGCAATGACGAGGTGTACCTGGAGAAATACCTGGAAAAGCCGCGCCACGTGGAAATTCAGGTCTTCGGCGACGGCAAGGGCAATGCCGTGCATCTGGGCGAGCGGGATTGCTCGCTCCAGCGGCGGCACCAGAAGGTGTTCGAGGAGGCCCCCGGCCCCGCCATCACGCCCGAGCTGCGCGCCGAGATCGGCCGCACCTGCGCCGAGGCCGTGGCCCGCATCAACTATATCGGCGCCGGCACGATCGAGTTCCTCTACGAAGACGGCAACTTCTACTTCATCGAGATGAACACGCGGCTCCAGGTGGAACACCCGGTGACCGAGGCGATCTTCGGTGTCGACCTGGTGCGCGAGCAGATCCGCGTCGCCGCCGGGCTGCCGCTGGAGTTCTCACAGGACGATCTGCGCATCAACGGCCACGCGATCGAGGTGCGGATCAACGCGGAAAAGCTGCCCAACTTCTCGCCCTCGCCGGGCACGATCACGCAGTATCACGCCCCCGGCGGGCTGGGCGTGCGGATGGACAGCGCGCTTTACGATGGCTACCGCATCCCGCCCTATTACGACAGCCTGATCGGCAAGCTGATCGTGCATGGCCGCGACCGGCCCGAGGCACTGGCGCGGCTGGGCCGGGCGCTCGGCGAGCTGATCGTCGATGGCGTCGATACCACGCTGCCGCTCTTCTCGGCGCTGCTGGCCGAAGAGGCGATCCAGACGGGCGATTACAACATCCACTGGCTGGAGAAATGGCTGGAGGCCAATCTCGCCTCTGCCTGAGGCGCGGGCGATGAACGCGGATGGCATAACGCCCGAGACGCTGCTGCTGGCCTATGCGCGCGGCATCTTCCCGATGGCCGACAGCGCCGCGAGTGACGAGATCTTCTGGGTCGATCCGCGCAGGCGGGGGATAATCCCGCTGGATGGCTTCCACATCTCGCGCTCGCTGCGCCGGCGCATCCTGCGCGAGCCCTTCGCGATCACGCTCAACCGCGATTTCGCGGGCGTGGTGGAAGGCTGCGCCGCGCGGCCCGAGACATGGATCAACGGCGCGATCTTCGATCTCTACTTGTCACTGCACGAGATGGGCCATGCCCATTCGCTGGAAGTGTGGGAGGGGCGCGAGCTGGTGGGCGGTGTCTATGGCGTGGCGCTCGGCGGGGCGTTCTTCGGCGAGAGCATGTTCTCGCGCCGCGCGGATGCCTCCAAGATCGCGCTGGCCTACCTGGTGGACCGGCTGAACCTCACCGGCTTCACCCTGTTCGACACGCAGTTCCTGACGAGACACCTCGCCTCGCTCGGCGCGGTGGAGCTGCCCCGCGCGCTCTACCACGCGCGGCTGGCCAAGGCATTGGAGCGAAAGGCGGATCTGGCGCAGCCGGGGATCGTGCAGCGCGCTCAGGATGTCATACAGCGCAACGCCCAGACATCGTAGCGCTGATCGTCGAGCGCGTTGAGCGCGGGCGACGAGGCGATCATCCAGCCCTGGAATTCCGCCTCCTGCTCCCCTGCCCTGCGGATCACCAGATAGGCATAGGCATCGCCCGTGGGATTGCCCTCGGGATAGCGGCAATCGCCCAGCGAAATGTCGATCCCGCCATAGCGCGCCGTCTCGCCGCGGCCGAGCTGCAGCTCCTGCACGTCGCCCGACAGCCGGTCGAGCGCGCGCAGCACCGCGCCGCGGCCCTGGACGACCTTGTCTTGCTGTTCGGTCGTGATGTCGCGCAATTCGCGCTGCGAGCCTTCGGGCAGTTCCTGCAGCTCTTCCAGCGTCAGCTCGCCCGACGGGCCCTCGGCCGCCTCGTCGAACTCCAGGCCCTGGGGGCGGCGGTCGAGATCGGGCAAGGGCTCAAGCGTGATGTTGCCCTCCTGCGCGGCGGCCGGCAGGGCGAGGAGCATGGCACAGGTGATGAAGGCTTTCATTGCGATCCGCTCCCGGCGACGAATTTCAGCAGCAATTGCACCAGGCTGACCGAGCTCTGGGTCTCCAGCACCTCGCCGCCCGGTTCGATATCGAAGGCCGATCGGCCCGGCACCAGTTCGAGGAAGGCCTCGCCCAGCAGCCCCTCCGACGAGACCAGCGCCGCGCTGTCATCGGGCAGCGCCAGCCCTTCGCGCACCGAGAACCGCGTCTCGGCGCGGAAGGTGGCCGGGTCGAGCTGCAGGGCCGTCACGCTGCCCACCTTGACGCCGGCCAGCCGCACGTCGCTGCCCACGCCGATCCCCTCGGCCGAGCGGAACGAGGCGGTGAGCTCGTAGCCCGGCGCCCGGGCGCTGAGCCCGGCCGCCTGCCCGCCATAGACGAGGAACGCCGCCGCCGCCGCGAGAACCAGCGCGCCGGTGGCGATTTCCGCTGCACTGCTGCGGGTCATGCGGGCATCCTATTCCGGTTGCCAGGCCTCGTAATCGCGCCGCTCGGCGGGCGCGGGCTGCCGGATCGAACCGGCGGGCGCATAGGCCAGCGGCGTGCCGGTGAGATTGGGGACATGCGGCTTTTCCCACGGCTTGCGCGGCAGCGGGCGTTCGGTGGGCGGCTCGGCATAGGTGTGGTGCAGCCAGCCGTGCCATTCCGGGCCGACGCGGCTGGCCTCGGCCTCGCCGTTATAGATCACCCAGCGGCGCTTGCCGTCGGCCGTCTGGTAGAAGACGTTGCCGGCGGCATCCTCGCCCACGCGCTTGCCCTTGCGCCAGGTGAAGAACTGGGTGTTCAGCGTCTGGCCGTTCCACCAGGTGAGCGCGCGGAGAAGTGTCGAGCCGAGCCCCATGAAGTGCCTCCGTGAATTGCCCTCTTCCTATGGCCCAAACGCGCGGCGAGGTCCAGTGCCGGGCGATCACGCCTGCGCGGCCGGGCGCTAGGCAGGATGCTTGGCGGGGCGCTTGGCGGTGAGCTCGATCTCGATGCGGTATTGCGGCGCGATCAGCCCGGCCGAAATCATCGTCGCGGCGGGCGGGTTGGCGCCGAACGCCTCGGCCAGGAGCGGCCAGCAGGGCGGGAATTCATCCGGATCGGGCAGGATGTAGCGCACCCGCACGGCATCGGCGAAGCTGGCGCCCGCCTCTTCCAGCGCGCGGCCGATCGTGGCGAGCGCCAGGCGGCACTGCTCGACCACGCCTTCGGGCACCTCGCCCGTCACGTGATCGGCGCCCACCGTGCCGGCGACATGGATCCAGCCGTCATCGGTGACGACGGCGCGGCAATAGCCGATGCGCGGCTCGAAGGCCGAACCGGAGCGGATGCGCTGCATGTGATTCCCTCGTGCTGAACCGAAAACAGCCTCGCCAATACGGGCGAGGCTGTCGAGATCGTGCTGCGGCGGGGCTCAGCCCGCTTCGCCGGCCTTGCGGCTTTCGGAATAGATCATCAGCGGCTTGGCGTCGGAGGTGACGGCCTCTTCGTTGACGACGACTTCCTCGACACCTTCGGTGCCCGGCAGATCGAACATCGTGTCGAGCAGGATATCCTCGAGGATCGAACGCAGGCCGCGCGCGCCGGTCTTGCGGGCGATGGCGCGCTTGGCGATCGCCTTCAGCGCATCGTCGGTGAAGGTGAGCGTCGCATCCTCAAGCTCGAACAGGCGCTGGTATTGCTTGACCAGCGCGTTCTTCGGCTCGGTCAGGATGGTGACGAGCGCGTCTTCATCCAGATCGGTCAGCGTCGCGATCACCGGCAGACGGCCCACGAATTCCGGGATCAGCCCGAATTTCAGCAGGTCTTCCGGCTCCAGCTCGGTGAAGGTTTCGCCCACGCCCTTGGTGCTTTCGTCCTTCACGTCGGCGCCGAAGCCGATGGCGCTGCCCTTGCCGCGCTGCGCGATGATCTTTTCCAGCCCGGCGAAAGCGCCGCCGCAGATGAACAGGATGTTGGTCGTATCCACCTGCAGGAATTCCTGCTGCGGATGCTTGCGACCGCCCTGGGGCGGCACCGAGGCGACGGTGCCTTCCATGATCTTCAGAAGCGCCTGCTGCACGCCCTCGCCCGACACGTCGCGCGTGATCGAGGGATTGTCGGACTTGCGGGTGATCTTGTCGACCTCGTCGATATAGACGATGCCGCGCTGCGCGCGTTCGACGTTGTACTCGCTCGCCTGGAGCAGCTTGAGGATGATGTTCTCGACATCCTCGCCCACGTAACCGGCTTCGGTCAGCGTGGTCGCGTCGGCCATGGTGAACGGCACGTCGAGGATGCGCGCCAGCGTCTGGGCCAGCAGCGTCTTGCCGCAGCCGGTGGGGCCGATCAGCAGGATGTTGGATTTCGCCAGCTCGATATCCTGCCCCGCCTTCGAGGCATGGTTGAGCCGCTTGTAGTGGTTGTGCACGGCGACCGATAGCACGCGCTTGGCCACTTTCTGGCCGATCACGTAATCGTCGAGCACGGCGCAGATCTCCTGCGGGGTGGGCACCCCTTCGGAGCTTTTCAGGCCGGTGGCCTTCGTCTCCTCGCGGATGATGTCCATGCAGAGCTCGACGCATTCATCGCAGATGAACACGGTCGGCCCGGCGATGAGCTTGCGCACCTCGTGCTGGCTTTTCCCGCAGAACGAGCAGTAGAGGGTGTTCTTGCTGTCGCCGCCCGATGAATTTGCCATGTCGTTCCCCTGAGCCGAAGGCTCTTGCGTACCTGTACCCGGGCCCTTCCGGCCCGCCTTTCGCCCCTTCCGGAAAGACTAGGCCAGCCCGCAGGGTGGCACAATGCCCAATCCGAGACAAATTTTGCGCCGTGGCCTTTCACCACAGCACGTTTTCGTCAGTCGCCCGTTGAGCGCCCCGTCGGGTGCCCCGTGAGGCACCCCGTCGGGCGCCCGCTCAGTCACCGGTCTCGGTGCCGGGGCGGGTTTCGTAGATCTCGTCGATCAGGCCCCATTTCTTGGCCTCTTCGGCCGACATGAAGTTATCCCGCTCGAGCGCGTCTTCAACCGTCTTCAGCTTCTGGCCGGTATGCTTGACGTAGATGTTGTTGAGCCGATCCTTCAGCTTCTGCGTTTCCTGCGCGTGGATCATGATGTCGGTCGCCTGGCCCTGGTAGCCGCCCGAGGGCTGGTGCACCATGATCCGGCTGTTGGGCAGCGAGAAGCGCATCCCCTTGGCGCCCGCCGTCAGCAGAAGCGAACCCATCGAGGCCGCCTGCCCGATCACCAGCGTCGCCACCTTGGGGCGGATGTACTGCATCGTGTCGTAGATCGACAGGCCCGACGTCACCACGCCGCCGGGCGAGTTGATGTACATAGCGATTTCCTTGGAGGGATTTTCCGCCTCGAGATAGAGCAGCTGCGCGCAGATCAGCGTCGACATGCCGTCATGCACGGGGCCGCTGACGAAGATGATCCGCTCCTTCAGCAGGCGCGAGAAGATGTCATAGGCCCGTTCGCCCCGGCTGGTCTGTTCGACGACCATCGGGACGAGCGTGTTCATGTAGGTTTCAAACGGGTCTTTCATAAGCGCCTGCCTCGATGTGGGGATAGGGTTATACGGTCTGTGTTACGGGAGTCTTAGTAACGGCGCTGGCGGGCTGCAAGACCGCGAGGGAAAAGCTCTGCCGCGGCGCGGCGGGCGACACGCCGGTGCAACCGGGTTGCATCACACGCGCAAAGGGTTAGGCTGACAGGCAAAATCAAAGCGCTTCAACTGCGTCCAAAGGGGAAAACTTGGCACTCGATTCCGCGAACGACGGCTTTGTCGTATTTGACAGGGTTCAGAAAAGCTATGACGGCGAGACGCTGGTCGTCAAAGACCTGAACCTTTCGATCGGCAAGGGCGAATTTCTCACGATGCTCGGCCCGTCCGGCTCTGGCAAGACGACCTGCCTGATGATGCTGGCGGGGTTCGAGACGGCGACACACGGCGACATCAAGCTCGACGGCAAGCCCATCAACAACATCGCGCCCCACAAACGCGGCATCGGCATGGTGTTCCAGAACTACGCCCTGTTCCCGCACATGACGGTGGCCGAGAACCTCTCCTTCCCGCTGGAGGTTCGCAAGATGGGCAAGTCCGAGCGCGAGGCGAAGGTCAAGCGCGCGCTCGACATGGTGCAGATGGGCAGTTTCGGCGGCCGCCGTCCGGCGCAGCTTTCGGGCGGCCAGCAGCAGCGGATCGCGCTGGCCCGCGCGCTGGTCTTCGAGCCCGAGCTGGTGCTGATGGACGAACCGCTCGGCGCGCTCGACAAGCAGCTGCGCGAGCACATGCAGTTCGAGATCAAGCGCATCGCCGACGATCTGGGCATCACCGTGGTCTACGTGACCCACGACCAGACCGAGGCGCTGACCATGTCGGACCGCGTCGCCGTGTTCGACGACGGTCGCATCCAGCAACTCGCCCCGCCCGACGAGCTTTACGAGGCGCCGCAGAACAGCTTCGTCGCCCAGTTCATCGGCGAGAACAACACGCTGGAAGGCGTGGTGGAACGGATCGACGGCGACCGCTGCATCGTCAAGCTCGACGACGGGTCGCGCATCGACGCTATGCCCGTCAACGTGACCGAGGCGGGCCAGCGCACCAAGGTGTCGATCCGGCCCGAACGGGTGGAATACAACAAGGACAGGCTCAGCCCCGACGCGCACACGCTGAAGGCGGAAGTACTGGAATTCATCTACATGGGCGACATCTTCCGTACCAGGCTGCGTGTCGCGGGCTCTGACCAGTTCATCGTCAAGACACGCAACGCACCCGACCAGGTGCGCCTGAAACCCGGCCAGACGATCGAGATCGGCTGGCTGCCAGAAGATTGCCGCGCGCTCGACGCTTGAGCGCGCGTGCTTCTCCCCGCCATCTTCGAGGGGCGGGGCAGGCCCGGCGGCTAGCCGGAGCTCGGGCCTCATGAATTCGAACCGGTCAAAATTAGGGAGTTCTTCATGACACTCAGAACAACATTGCTCGCCACGAGCATCCTGACGGTCACGGCATCGATTGCCGGGGCGCAGGACATGGCAAACGAGATGACGCTCGTTTCCTGGGGCGGCGCCTACCAGAACAGCCAGCAGAAGGCCTATGTGGAGCCTTACCAGGAGATGCACCCCGAGGTCTCGATCACCTGGGATGAAAGCTCCAACGAGGCGGTCGCCAAGCTGCGCGCCATGAACGAGGCGGGCAACATCACCTGGGATCTGGTCGACGTGGTGGCCTCCGACGCGATCCGCCTGTGCGACGAGGGCCTGGCGATGGAAATCGACGCCGACGAGCTGCTCGCCGAAGGCGATGACGGCACGCCGGCCTCTGAAGATTTCGGCGACCTGCTGGTTTCCGACTGCTTCATCCCGCAGATCGTCTATTCCACCACGGTGGCCTACCGCACCGACATGGTGCCCGAAGGCGCCGAGAAGCCGCAGGACATCTGCGCGCTCTTCGACACCGAGACCTATCCGGGCAAGCGTTCGCTCGAGAAGCGGCCGATCAACAACCTGGAATGGGCGCTGATCTGCGACGGCGTCGCCAAGGAAGACGTCTACGACGTGCTGGAAACCGAGGAAGGCCAGGATCGCGCCTTCGCCAAGCTCGACGAGATCAAGGACCAGACGGTCTGGTGGTCGGCCGCGGCCGAACCGCCGCAGCTGCTGGCCGATGGCGAGGTCGTCATCGCCTCGTCCTATAACGGGCGCTTCTTCTCGGCGATCGAGGAACAGGGCCAGGATCTCACCATGCTGTGGGATGCCCAGGTGTTCGATCTCGACGGCTGGATCATTCCCGAAGGCCTGCCCGAAGACCGGCTGGCCCGCGTGAAGGATTTCGTCAAGTTCGCGACGGATACCCAGCGGCTCGCCGACCAGGCGGCCTACATCTCCTACGGGCCGGCGCGCAAATCCTCGGCCCCGCTGGTGGGCCAGCACGCCGAGCTGGGTATCGAGATGGGCCCGCACATGCCGACGGCGCCCGAGAACGCCGAGAACGTGTTCGTGTACAACTACGAATGGTGGGCCGATTACCGCGATGACCTGGACGCCAAGTTCCAGGCCTGGCTCGCCCAGTAACAGCCTGACCGGCTTCTGAGACCGGCCGGGGCCGCCACGCGCGGCCCCTGCCCCACAAGAACGAACGACACGACGGGGAACACGCATGCCCAAGGGCTATATAATCGGGCACATCACCGTGCACGATCCCGAGAATTACAAGGAATACGTGACCCGCGACACGCCGGTGCTGGAAGCGCTCGGCGCGCGGTTCATCGTCCGCGGCGGGCAGTCGGAAGTGCCCGAAGGCGCCACCGGCGAGCGCCATGTCGTGATCGAGTTCGACAGCTTCGAGCAGGCGAAGAAAGCCTATTACGACGCTGAATACCAAGAGATTTCCGCGATCCGCAAACGCACCGCGGAAAGCACGATCATCCTCGTGGAGGGTGTCTGACATGACCGATGCCGCGATCCCCGGCGCCGCCTCGCCGACCGATCCGAAGACGGATGAAATCGACGGCCCGATGCTGGCCGCCGACGGCACGCCGCTGAAGCGCTCGCTTGCGCGCGCCCTGCGCCGCCAGAAGCTGCGCGCGCTGGCGCTGATCGCACCGCTGCTGATCTTCATCCTCGTCACCTTCATCGCGCCGATCGGCGACATGCTGTTCCGCTCGGTCGAGAACCAGATCGTCGCCGACACCCTGCCCCGCACGATCAGCGCGCTCGACGGCTGGAACCCGGATGAAGAGGAACTGCCGGGCGAACCCGTCTACCGCGCGCTGTTCCGCGATCTCTTCATCGCCGCCGAATACAAGACGCATACGCGCCTCGGCTCGCGCCTGAACTACGAGACGACGGGCATCTCCTCGCTGTTCCGCAAGTCGGGCCGCGGGGTGGAGGATATCGGCGAGGTCTACCAGGATCAGTTCGAGGATCTCAACGAAGCCTGGGAAGACCCCGAATTCTGGGCCAACCTGATGGGCGATCCCGCCTGGCTGGAAGACCGCGCCGAATGGATGGCCGAGGGCGACGAGGCCGGCGCCGAGCCGCGCTTCGCCCTGCGCGACGGCGTCGAGGAGGTGCTGCCGCAGACCGCCCAGGCCTATGAGGCCTTTGCCGAATTCATGCAGGAAGAAGAGGGCGACAGCCCCGCCGAGGAAGAGCCCTGGGCGCTGGTCTACGCGATGCTGCATTTCGACCTGACGCGCGGCAATGCCCCGCTGGAGGGCTATGAAGGCCCCGAGGCCGACATCCTGCGCGAAGCCGCCAAGGCCGCGCAGGGCTTCGAGGCGCCGAGCTACAAGGAGGCCTTCCTCGAGATCGACGAGGATTGGGGCAGCCGCGAGATCTGGGGCACGATGAAGACCTACGGCACCCAGTTCACCTCGGGCTATTTCCTCACCGCCGTCGACCTGCAACTCACGCCCGAAGGCGTGCAGGCCCAGCCCGACGACCAGGCGATCTATCTCAAGCTGTTCTGGCGCACGATCTGGATGTCGCTCACGATCACCCTCTCGTGCATCCTGCTGGGCTATCCCGTGGCCTTCCTGCTCGCCAACCTGCCGATGCGGCAATCCAACCTGCTGATGATCCTGGTGCTTCTGCCCTTCTGGACATCGCTGCTGGTGCGCACCTCGGCCTGGAAGGTGCTGCTGCAGCAACAGGGCGTGATCAACGACCTGCTGGTCTGGGTGGGGATCGTCGGCGATGGCAACCGGCTGGTGATGATCAACAACGCCACCGGCACGATCATCGCGATGACGCATATCCTGCTGCCCTTCATGATCCTGCCGCTCTATTCGGTGATGGCCACGATCCCGCCCACCTATCTGCGCGCCGCCAAATCGCTGGGCGCGACGAACTGGACGGCCTTCTGGCGGGTCTATTTCCCGCAGAGCGTGCCGGGGATCGGCGCGGGCTCGATCCTCGTCTTCATCCTCGCCATCGGCTACTACATCACGCCGGCGCTGGTGGGCGGCACGTCGGGGATCTTCATCTCCAACCGCATCGCCTATCACATCTCCTCGTCGCTGAACTGGGGGCTGGCCGCCGCGCTCGGCTCGATCCTGCTGGCGGCGGTGCTGATCCTCTACTGGGCCTATGACAGGATCGTGGGCATCGACAACGTGAAGCTGGGGTGACCGACATGTCAGAGACCACGGTAGACAAGGGCAAACCCCCGCTGATGAGCTTCACGCTGCCGATGGTGGCGGTGGCCGGCGCGCTGCTGGGCTATCTGGTGGGCAATACCAATGACACGCCGCTGATCGGGCTGGTGGCCGGCGCGATCTACGGCGCGCTTGCCGCGCTGCTGCTGCCGCGCTACGCGCCCTCGCGCGCGGCGGGGCGCTGGGGGCTGATCGTGCTCACCGGGCTGATCGGGCTGGCGCTGGCCGGCTTCGGCGGCATGGTGGGCGGGGCGGTGGCCGGCGCGGTGCTGGGCTGGTTCGCCTACTGGATCGGCAACGGCGATTACCGAAAGGGCGTGCCGATCTACGCCACGCCGGGCCAGACGCTGTGGCACAACACCTACCTGTTCATCTGCGGCTTCATCTTCTTCTTCCTGATCGCGCCGATCCTCACGATCATTCCGCTCTCGTTCAACGCCGAGAACTTCTTCACCTTCACGCCCGAGATGCTGGCACTCTCGCCCGAGGGCTATTCGCTGAAGCATTACCGCGATTTCTTCAATACCGACGACTGGCAGGGCGCGATGTGGAACTCGCTAAAGATCGCGCCGATGGCGACGATCCTCTCGGTGGGCTTCGGCACGCTCGCCGCGATCGGGCTGAGCCAGCCGCACGTGCCGTTCCGCCGGGCGATCATGGCGGTGCTGATCTCGCCGATGATCGTGCCGCTGATCATCTCGGCGGCGGGGATGTACTTCTTCTATTCGCGCATCAACCTGCAAGGCACCTACTGGGGCGTCGTGCTGGCGCATGCCGCGCTGGGGATCCCCTTCGTCATCATCACCGTGACGGCCACGCTGGTGGGCTTCGACCAGTCGCTGACCCGCGCGGCGGCGAATATGGGCGCGAGCCCGGTGCGCACCTTCTTCCGCGTGCAGATGCCGCTGATCCTGCCGGGCGTGATCTCGGGCGGGTTGTTCGCCTTCATCACCTCGTTCGACGAGGTGGTGGTTGTGTTGTTCGTGGGCTCGGCCGGGCAGAAGACATTGCCATGGCAGATGTTCATCGGCCTGCGCGAACAGATCTCGCCGACGATCCTCGCCGTGGCGACGCTGCTGGTGGCGATCTCCATCGCGCTGCTGACGACGCTGGAATTGCTGCGCCGAAGGTCGGAGCGTCTGCGCGGCCTCTCTCCGGGCTGAGCCGGCGCGAGGCGCGGTTTCAGCCAGCGCGCGGGCTTGTCAGGCCCGCGCGTCGAGCGCCCCGTAGGCGTCGAGCAGCGCCTCGACATCGTCGTAGTAGAGCACCCGCCCGCCCCCGGCCAGAAGCAGCCCGCAATCGCAATAGTCGCGGATCGCGCCGGCGGAATGCGAGACCATGACGATCTGCGCGCCCGCCAGCCGCTCGGCCACGACATCGCGCGATCTGCGGCGGAAGGCGGCATCGCCCACGGCGGTGATCTCGTCGATCAGGTAGCAATCGAAGTCGAGAGCCAGCGACAGGCCGAAGGCCAGCCGCGCCTTCATGCCGTGGGAATAGGTCTTGATCGGCAGGTCGAGCGAAGCGCCGAGCTCGGAGAAGCCGCGCACCGAGGCGATCACCGGCGCGGGCGGCGCGCCGTAGATGCGGGCGACGAAGCGGATATTCTCGACCCCCGTCATCGCGCCGTTGAACCCGCCCGAGAAGCCCAGCGGCCAGCTCACCCGCCCGGCGCGGCGGATGCGCCCGGCATCGGGTGTCTCGGTGCCCGCGATCAGGCGCAGCAGCGTGCTCTTGCCCGCACCGTTCGGCCCCATCACCGCGATGTTGCGGCCCTGCGGGAAGGCGAAGCTCAGATCGTGCAGGATCGGCTTTGCCACGCCGCGCAGGCGATAGGCCTTCGACACGTGCTCGAGCGTGATCATCTCACCACCCGCCGCTTGCGGAACAGCCGCTCGCCCGCCAGCCCCGCGAGGATCAGCCCCGCGGCGACGGCGAGCGGGAAGCGGGCATCGAGGATCGCGCTGTCATAGGTCGGGTACCAACCCTCGCGCCCCCATTCCACCAGGTGCAGCACCGGGTTCCAGCGCAAAAGCGCAACCGCGTCGGGCGGCAGAAACGAGGGCACGTAGAAGATGCCCGACAGGAAGAAAAGCGGCCGGGTCAGCACCCGCTCGATCTGTGCCCAGCTATCCCAAAGCGAGGCGACCGTGGCGTTGAGCGCGCCGAAGCCGAAGCCGAGCGCGGCGGTGCAGAAGAAGGCGGCGAGGATGTGTTCGGGCGCGTGAGGTATGGCGGCGAGGCCGAGCGCGATGAGCGCGCCGAAGAAGAGCAGCATGATCAACGCATAGGTGGCCGAGATCAGCACCAGCCGGGCGATCAAGGCATCGGCCTCGCGGATCGGCGGGTAGGTCAGCAGCGCGCGGTTCGCTGCGAAGGCGGTCATCAGCGTGTTCGACAGACGGTTGAAGAATTCCAGCGTCAGGATGCCGGTGGCGAAGAACAGCGCCAGCGAGGGGCCGAAGGGCGGCTGGCGGTCGATCAGCGAGAAGATGAAGACCAGCACGCCCACCGAGGCGGCGGGTGTGACGATGGCCCAGAGATAGCCGAAGCGCGACATGCCGAAGGCCGCCCGTGTCTCGCGCAGCACCAGCGCGGCGATCACCCGCGCCTGGAGCGTCAGCAGCCCCGGCTCTGTCCGTCGACCCGTCACACCCGCGCCCCCCTCACGCCAGGTGATCGCGCACCGCGCCCACGAGCAGCGCGCCGATCCCCCACAGGGTGAAGGCCACCACCGTCACCATCCCCGCGGAAAGCGCGCGGCGCGGATAAAGCGCCTCTTCCGGCGTGACGGGCGCGGCATAGACGGCGAGATAGCGCTGCTGGCGGTCGGCCTCGATGCGCGCCTGCTCAAGAGACGTCAGCGCCGAGGCATAGGCCTGCTGGGCAAATTCGCGCTCTACCTCCAGCGCCTCGTAATCGGCAAGCAACGCCGAGGTGGCCGCGCCGCCGGCCCCGCCCGTCTCGGCCCGCGTCCGGGCGATGCGCTCGGTGCGGGCGGCCATCTGATCCTCCAGCGCGGCGGCCTCGGCCTGCAGCCGGGTGAGCGTCGGCGCGTCGTCGGAGACCCGCCCCGCGAGGCCGGTGATCCGCGCGCGCAGGTCGGTCAGGCGCGCGTCGAGCCGGGCCAGAAGCTCCACATCGAGCTGCGCGGCGGCGACCGGGTCGATCAGCTGCTCTTCGGCGCGGAACCGGCGCAGGGCCAGCTGCGCGGTGCGCAGGCGCGCCTCGGCACGCGCCACCTCGGCCTTGGCGAAGCGCACGGCATCGCGGCGTGCGGATTCCGACAGGCGGTTCACCAGCTCCTGCGTCTGGCGCAGGGCGAGCGCCGCGAGGTCGCGCGCCGTCTCGGGGCTGAAGGCCTGCACCTCGAAGGTGACGATGCCGGAATTGCTGTCGAAGGTGGTGAAGAGGCGCCGATCCCAATAGGCGACGCGGTCTTCCACGCTGAGCCCCGCGCCCATGCGCGAAAGCGGGTCGATCGCCGGGTCGGCGAAGGCGGCGGTGAAGTCGATGCTCTCTTCCAGCCGCGCCACCAGTTCGCGCGACCGCAGGTAGTTCAGCACGATGTAACTGTCGGAAGTGGTCGAGCCCGCGGCGGCGAGCCCGGTCAGCGCGGTGATCCCGTCGAGCCCGGCCGTCGAGGCGGTGACGCCGCGCACGGCGAAGCCGGCACCCGCGCTGTAGCGATCCGAGGCGACGTGGCCGAAATAGACCGCGCCCGCCAGCGCCGGCAGCACGACGCAGAGCGCGAAGGACAGGCGCAGCCAGCGCCCTGCCCCGCCTGGTGCCGCTGCAGCACCGGTGCGGGCGGTGGGGGCCGGTCCGGAAAGCTCCACCACGCCGGGCGACGGGGACGGGGGCGGCGCGGGGGCCACGGAGCGCAAGGCAGGCTCGCCCGCCGCGCCGCCCGTGCCGGGCTCGGCCGCCGGGCGGGAAAAGCGGGCGGCGCGATCGCGGGCGCGCCCTGTCGCGGGTTTCATCATCGTGCTGGCATCCTTGTCGCGCGCGCTGCGCCTGGCTCGGCCCGAGGAAACCGCAATTTGGTTAAGGTTACGGAAAGCCGCGCGTCAGCGCTGCGCCGTCTGCCAGTGCGGATGCAGCCAGGGCTCGGCATTCTCGGCCGGCAGTGGCGCGCGGCCGAGCACCGCGTCGGCCACCTTCTCGCCCACCATGATCGAGGGTGCGTTGAGGTTGCCGTTGGTGATGCGCGGGAAGATCGAGGAATCGGCCACGCGCAGCCGCTCCACCCCGATCACGCGGCCCTGCGGATCGACCACCGCGGACGGGTCGTCGGCGCGGCCCATCCGGCAGGTGCCGCAGGGGTGATAGGCGCTTTCGACATGTTCGCGAATGAAATCGTCGAGCGCCGCATCGCTCTGAACCGCCGCGCCGGGCTGGATCTCGTGGCCGGCATATTCCGCGAAGGCGGGCTGGGCGAAGATCTCGCGCGTCAGCCGGATCGCGGTGCGGAAATCGCGCCAATCGCTCTCCTCGCTCATGTAGTTGAAGCGGATGCGCGGCGGCGCCTCGGGATCGGGGCCGCGCAGCGTGACCGCTCCGCGCGAGGCCGAGCGCATCGGGCCGACATGGGCCTGGAAGCCGTGCCCCTCGGCCGCCGCCCGGCCATCGTAGCGCACCGCCATGGGCAGGAAGTGATACTGGATATCCGGGTAGCGCACGCCCGCGGCCGAGCGGATGAAGGCCGCGCTTTCGAACTGGTTCGAGGCGCCCAGCCCCCGCCGCGTGAACAGCCATTGCGCCCCGATCGCCGCCTTGCCGGCGAGGTTCCAGTAGCGGTAGAGCGTGATCGGCTTGCGCGAGGCCATCTGGATGTAGAGCTCCAGGTGATCCTGCAGGTTGCGCCCCACGCCCGGCCGGTTGGCCACGACGGAGATGCCGTGGCCGGCCAGCTCATCCGCCGGGCCGATGCCCGACAGCATCAAAAGCTTGGGCGAGTTGATCGACGAGGCGGCGAGGATAACCTCGGCGCGCGCGCCGATCACCTCCACCCGGCCGCGTCGGCGCAGCTCCACCCCCGTGGCGCGGCCCTCCTCGATAACCACGCGGCGGGCCAGCCCCCGCACCAGCCGGCAATTCGGCCGCCGCAGCGCCGGGCGCAGATAGGCATTCGCCGCCGACCAGCGCCGCCCGCGCCAGACCGTCTGCTCCATCGGGCCGAAGCCTTCCTGCTGGCGGCCGTTGTAATCCTCGGTCACCGGGTAGCCCGCCTGGCGCCCCGCCTCCACGAAGGCGTGAAACAGCGGGTTGTCGCGCGGGCCGCGGGTGACGTGCAGCGGGCCGTCGGTGCCGCGCCATTCCGGCTCGCCCGCATCGCCGTGCCAATGCTCCATCCGCTTGAAATAGGGCAGCACGTCGGCAAAGGCCCAGCCATCGGCGCCCTGCTCGGCCCAATGGTCGAAATCGCAAGCGTGGCCGCGCACATAGACCATGCCGTTGATGCTGGACGAGCCGCCGATCACCTTGCCGCGCGGCGTCGCCAGGCGGCGCCCGCCCAGATGCGGCTCGGGCTCCGTCTCGAAGCCCCAATCGTAGCGCGCCATGTTCATCGGATAGCTCAGCGCGGCGGGCATCTGGATGAACGGCCCCCAATCCGACCCGCCGTGCTCGATGACGATCACGCTGCGCCCGGCCTCGGCCAGCCGGTAGGCCATCGCGCAGCCGGCGCTGCCCGCCCCGACGATGACGTAATCGGCCTCCATCAGAAGGGCGCCTCGGTGGGGTTCATCGCGACATAGACGCTTTTGACCTGGCTGTAATGATGCAGCGCCTCGCGCGAGTTTTCGCGCCCGATGCCGCTGGCCTTCACGCCGCCGAACGGCGCCTCGACCGGGGCGAGGTTGTAGGTGTTCACATAGCAGGTGCCGGCCCGCAGCCCGGCCACGAAGCGATGCGCGCGGGCCAGATCGGCGGTGTAGACGCCGCCGGCCAGCCCGTATTCGGTGGCGTTGGCGCGGGCGAGCACCTCATCCTCACCGTCGAAATCGAGCACCGACATGACCGGCCCGAAAATCTCTTCGCGCGCGATGGTCATGTCGTCGGTGACATCGGCAAGCACGGCAGGTTCGATCCAGAACCCCTTGTTCCCGAACCGCTTTCCGCCATAGGCGAGCCGCGCGCCTTCCTCTATCCCCTTGGCGATGAAGCCCTCCACGATCTCAAGCTGCCGGGCCGAGACCATGGGGCCGAAATTCGTGGCCTCGTCGAGCGGATCGCCGATCTTCGCCTGCGCCAGCCGCTCGCACATCCGCTCGAGGAACCTCTCCTTCACGCCGCGCTGCACGAAGACCCGCGTGCCGTTGGAGCAGACTTGCCCGGTGGAGTAGAAATTCCCCAGGATCGCACCCGAGACGGCGCTTTCCACGTCGGCATCGTCGAAGATCACCAGCGGGCTCTTGCCGCCGAGCTCCATCGTGACATGCTTCATCCCCGAAGCCGCGGCCTCATAGACCTTGCGGCCCGTCGCCGCCGACCCGGTGAGCGAAACCTTGGCGACCTGGGGATGCGTGGCCAGCCCCGCGCCCACCGCGCCGCGGCCTTGCACCACGTTGAACACCCCGTCGGGCAGGCCCGCCTCTTTCAGGATTTCGGCGATTTTCAAGGCACATAGCGGCGTTTCTTCAGACGGCTTGAACACCATCGTGTTGCCGCAGGCCAGTGCCGGGGCGGCCTTCCAGCAGGCGATCTGGGTGGGATAGTTCCACGCGCCCAGCCCCACGCAGACGCCCAAGGCCTCGCGGATCGTGTAGACGAAATCGCCGCCGGGCTGGGGGATGTATTCCCCCGTCAGCCCGCCGGCGAGACCGCCGAAATATTCCAGCGCATCGGCGCCGCTCGTGGCATCGGCGACCAGCGTCTCCGACAGCGGCTTGCCGGTATCAAGCGTCTCCAGCTCGCTGAGGTCGCGGTTGCGTTCGCGCATGATCTGCGCGGCGCGGGTGAGGATGCGGCCGCGTTCGCGCGGCGGCATGGCGGCCCATTCCGGCTGGGCCGCGTGGGCGGCTTCGATGGCCCGATCCACCACCCCCGCCGTCGCTTCGTGCACATGCGCGATCGCCTCGCCGGTGGCCGGATAGATCACCTCTATCCGGTCGCCGGCCGTATCCTCGACATATGCGCCATCGATGAAATGGCTCGCCTCGGGCTGTGCGTTCCGCATCTTCTCACCTACCTTGTTTCCGGTCATTCCCCGCGCGGGAAACGCTGGTTTTCCTCGACGACGTTGAGATCCATGTGGTTGCGCATGTAGCGCTCCGACGCCTTCTGCAGCGGCTGGTAATCCCACGGGTAATAGCTGCCGTTTCGCAGCGCCTCGTAGACGATCCAGCGCCGCGCCTGGCTTTCGCGCACCTCGGCGTCATAGGCCTCCAGATCCCACCTTGCGGCCGCCTCGCGGCGGAAGCGCTCCAGCACCTCGGCATGGGCGGGATCTTCGGCCAGGTCGTGCAGCTCGTCGGGATCGGCCTCCAGGTCGAACAGCTGCTCGGGGTCGAGCGCGCAATTGGTGTATTTCCACCTGCCCTGCCGCAGGCAGACCAGCGGCGACTGGCTGCCCTCGGCGGCGTATTCGATCGCCACCGGCTCGCTGCGCGCCTCGCCCCGGCCGAGCGGCACCAGCGACTGGCCGTCCGTCCAGGGCGCGACGGCGCCCATGTCCACGCCGGCCAGCGCGGCGAGCGTCGGCGTCACGTCGATGGTGGAGACGGGCGTCTCCACCATCCCCGGCGCCATGCCCGGCGCCGCGATCATCAGCGGCACCCGGGCCGAGCCCTCGTAGAACGACATCTTGAACCACATGCCGCGCTCGCCCAGCATGTCGCCGTGATCCGAGAGGAAGACGATGATCGCCTCCTGCCGGGTGCGCTCCAGCACGTCCAGGATGCTGCCGATCTTCTCGTCGAGGTAGGAGATGTTGGCGAAATAGGCCCGGCGCGAGCGGCGCACGTCTTCAGCTTCGATGTCGAAGGCCTTGTAATCGTTGGCATCCATCAGCCGGCGGGAATGCGCGTCCATCTCCTCATAGGGGATCGGCGTCACGCGCGGCTCCAGCGCCTCGCAGCCTTCGTAGAGATCCCAGAACCGCCGCCGCGCCACGTAAGGATCGTGCGGATGGGTGAAGCTGACGGTGAGGCACCAGGGGCGCGCGTCGTGGCCGCGCGCCAGGTCATAGAGCTTCTGCTCGGCGAAATGGGCGACCTCGTCGTCATATTCCATCTGGTTGGAAATCTCGGCCACCCCCGCCCCGGTGACCGAGCCCATGTTGTGATACCACCAGTCGATCCGCTCGCCCGGCTTGCGATAATCGGGCGTCCAGCCGAAATCGGCGGGGTAGATATCGGTGGTCAGCCGCTGCTCGAACCCGTGCAGCTGATCGGGGCCGACGAAATGCATCTTGCCGCTCAGGCAGGTCTGATAGCCGGCGCGGCGCAGGTGGTGGGCATAGGTGGGTATATCCGAGCAGAACTCGGCCGCGTTGTCATAGACGCGGGTGCGGCGCGGCAGTTGCCCCGACATGAAGCTCGCCCGCCCCGGCGCGCAGAGGGGCGAGCCGGTATAGGCATTGGCGAACCGGGTGGAGCGCTCGGCCAGCCGCCGCAGGTTCGGCACGTGCAGGAAATCGGCCGGCCCGTCGGGGAAGAGCGTGCCGTTGAGCTGGTCCACCATCAGGATCAGGATGTTCGGTCTGGTCATCGCGCGGCCTCCAGTTCCGCTTCCAGCGCCGCGCGCACCTGCGCGGCCGCATCGCCACCCGTCAGCCCCTTGGGGTTGAGCGCGCAATGCAGGTAGAGCCCGTCGATCAGCCCCGCGAGGCGGCGGGCGATCCCGCCCGCGCGTTCGCCGGTCAGCGGGCGCAGATCATGGGTGAGGTTGGAGATCAGCCGGCGCTGGTAGACGGCCAGCAGGCGCTTGGCTTCGGGCGATCTCTGTGCGAGGACATAGAAGTTGAGCCAGGCGGCGATCACCTCGCGGCGGAAATTGACGGGGCTGAAGCCCGCCCCGATCACCGCGAGCAGCCGCTGCCTGGGCCCCTCTGCCGTGGCCAGCGCCCCGCGCACCTCGGCCCCGTAGAGGGTGAGCGTATAGCGCATGGCGGCGAGGAAGATCGCCTCCTTGCCGCCGAAATAGTGAAAGGCCAGCGCCGAAGACATGCCCGCCCGCTTGGCAATCTGCCCCACGGTCACGTCGAGTGACCCGCGCGCGCCGATCTCCACGATCGTGGCCTGCACAAGCGCCGTGCGCCGGATCGGCTCCATCCCGACTTTCGGCATCCATCCCCCGGTTTTCGTTTGCCAAGAGAGCCTAGGGGGTTTTTAATTGACTCGTCAATCAACAAACAGACCGCAACAACGACCGGGGAGAAATCCATGAAACTGACTTCCGCCATTTCCGCCATCGCGCTCTGCGCCGCCGGCGCGGCCCATGCGCAGGCCGAATGCGATACCGTCACCTTCTCGGATGTCGGCTGGACCGACATCACCACCACCACCGCCACCGCCAAGCACGTGCTCGAAGGCCTGGGCTACGATGTCGACGTGAAGGTGCTGTCGGTGCCGGTGACCTTCGCCTCGCTGGAAAGCGACGATGTCGACGTGTTCCTCGGCAACTGGCTGCCGGCGCAGGAAGGCGCGATCGGGCCCTATCTGGAATCGGGCGAGATCGAGACGCTGGCGACCAACCTGGAAGGCACCAAGTACACGCTCGCCGTGCCCACCTATCTCTATGACAAGGGCCTGCAGAGCTATGCCGACATCGCCAAGTTCCGCGACGAGCTGGACGAGAAGATCTATGGCATCGAGCCCGGCAACGAGGGCAACGCCTATCTCGTGAGCCTGGCCGAGGAAGACAAGCACGGCCTGGGCGGCTTCGAGGTTGTGGAAAGCTCCGAACAGGGGATGCTGGCCCAGGTGGCGCGCGCCTACAAGGATCAGGAGGCCGTCGTCTTCCTGGGCTGGGAGCCGCACCCGATGAACGCCAATTTCGACCTGAAATACCTGCCCGGCGGCGAGGATTTCTTCGGCGGCGAGGGGATCGTGAACACCGTCACCCGCAAGGGCTATGCCGAAGAATGCCCCAACGTGGCCAAGCTCTTGGAGAACATGAAGTTCTCGCTCGAGATGGAGAACGAGATCATGGGCAAGATCCTCGACGAGGGCGAGGATGCCGATGATGCCACCGCGGAATGGCTGAAAAACAACGTCGCCGCCTGGGAAGGCTGGCTCGACGGCGTGACCACGCTGGAGGGCGAGCCGGGTCTGCCGGCGGTGAAGGATGCCCTGGGCATCAAGGGCTGACAGAAGGGGCCCCCGCCGGCAAGGCGGGGGCCCTTTCCTCAAGATGACCGGAAAACCGGCGACAACATGACGGGGGATGGCGGGCGATGCTCGACTGGCTGACGGACAACAAGATACCCGTGGGCAAATGGGCCAGCGACGTGTTCGACTGGCTGCGCGACAATGCCGAATGGTTCTTCGAGGGCCTCTCGGCGGTGATGGAATGGATGATCGACGCGATCCTCTTCCTGCTCCAGGGCCCCGACAATGCCTGGCAGGATTGGCACCCGCTGCTGGTGATCGCCTTCTTCGTCGCGCTGACATGGTTCCTGCAGCGCAACTGGAAGATCTGCCTGTTCGTGGCGCTCGGCTTCCTGTTCATCCTCAACCAGGATTACTGGGAAGAGACGACCGAAAGCCTGACGCTGGTGCTCTCGGCTTGCGTCGTTTGCATGGCGATCGGCGTGCCCATCGGCATCGCCGCGGCCCACCGCCCGCGGCTCTATGCCTGGCTGCGCCCGGTGCTCGACCTGATGCAGACGCTGCCCACCTTCGTCTACCTGATCCCGGCCATCGTGTTCTTCGGCATCGGCATGGTGCCGGGCCTGATCGCCACGGTGATCTTCGTCGTGCCCGCGCCGATCCGGCTGACCTATCTGGGCGTCTCCTCCACCCCGCAGGCGCTGCTCGAGGCGGCCACCGCCTTCGGCGCGACCCCGCGCCAGCGGCTCTACAAGGTGGAACTGCCCTATGCCTTCCCGCAGATCATGGCCGGGCTGAACCAGACGATCATGCTGTCGCTCTCGATGGTGGTGGTCGCCGCGCTGGTCGGCGCCGACGGGCTGGGCGTGCCGGTGGTGCGCGCGCTCAACCAGGTCAACACCGCGCTCGGCTTCGAAAGCGGCTTCGTCATCGTCGTCGTCGCGATCATGCTCGATCGCATCCTGCATGTGGGGGCCCGCAAATGACCGCCGTGATCTTCGACAACGTCTCCATCGTCTTCGGCAAGAACCCCGAAGCCGCCCTGCCGCTGATGGACGAGGGGCAGAGCCGATCCGAGATCCAGGCCGCCACCGGCCAGGTGCTGGGCGTGCACGATTGCTCGATCGAGGTGCAGGAGGGCGAAATCCTCGTGCTGATGGGGCTGTCGGGCTCGGGCAAGTCCACCCTGCTGCGCGCCGTGAACGGGCTGAACCCGGTGGTGCGCGGCGCGGTGCATGTGGATGCCGGCAACGGCCCCGTCGATATCACCCACGCCTCGCCCGCCGATCTGCGGCGCATGCGGCTGTCGGGCGTGGCGATGGTGTTCCAGCAATTCGGCCTGCTGCCCTGGCGCTCGGTGCGCGAAAACGTGGGCCTGGGGCTGGAGCTTGGCGGCATGTCGCGCGCCGAGCGCGACGAGAAGGTGGAGGCGCAGCTCAAGCTCGTTGGCCTCGCCGACTGGGCCGACCGCAAGGTGGGCGAGCTTTCGGGCGGCATGCAGCAGCGCGTCGGCCTCGCCCGCGCCTTCGTCACCGACGCGCCGATCCTCCTGATGGACGAGCCGTTCTCGGCCCTCGATCCGCTGATCCGCGCGCGGCTTCAGGATGAGCTGCTGGAGCTTCAGGCCAATCTCAACCGCACGATCATCTTCGTCAGCCACGATCTCGACGAGGCGTTCAAGATCGGCAACCGCATCGCGATCATGGAGGGCGGGCGGATCGTGCAATGCGGCACCCCGCAGGAGATCATCGCCAACCCCGCCAACGATTACGTCGCCGATTTCGTGGCCCACATGAACCCGCTCGGCGTGCTCACGGCCGGCGACGTGGCCGAACCCGCGAACGGCGCGCCCGAGCCCGACATCACCGTGCCGGCCGAGACGCCGGTGGCCGACGTGATGCGCCGCATCCTCGACGAGGATGCCGACATCGGCGTGACCGGGCCCGAGGGGCCGGTGGGGCGGATCACCAAGTCGGCGATCCTGCGCCGCCTGCTCGATCCGCGCAACGGCGGCTGAAGGGGCTTTCCACCGCGCGCGTCCGGCGGCATGGTTGGCCCCGACGCGCGCCGCGCCGCCAGAACGCAAAACAGCTCCGGGGAATGCCCATGTCCTTCACCTATATCACCGACGATTACGCCGTTGCCCCGCAGATCCAGCCCGGCGAGGTGCCCGACCTGGCGCAGGCCGGCTTCCGCACGCTGATCTGCAACCGCCCCGACGGGGAAGAGCCGGGCCAGCCCACGGCGCAGGATCTGGCCGATGCGGCGCAGCAGGCCGGCATGACCTTCGTGCTGATCCCCGTCGCGCCCTCGGGCATCCGCCCCGACCAGGCCAAGGCGCTGGCCGACGGCCTGGCCGACATGCCGCGCCCGATCCTGGCCTATTGCCGATCCGGCAACCGCTCGGCCAAGCTCTACGAGGCGGCGCAGAATTATTACGGCTGAACCCAGCGGCGGCCCCTCACGGTCGCAACCTTGGCGCGCGCGGCGCGTTGAGGGGGCGACGTGACGAGGAGCCGCCGATGGCCAGCCCCCTGCCCCAGCCGCCCGCCGGCGCTTCGCGCCGCGAGCCGCCCGCCCACGGGCCCCAGCCCGTGCCCCGCCGGATCGCCGTGATCGCCAATCCCGGCTCGGGTCGCAATGCGCGCGACGCCGCCGCGGTGGAAAGTGCGCTCTCGGTCTTCGACGGCAGCGCGCGGCTCTACCGCTGGACACCGGGCGAGGATCTCTCGGCCCTCATCGACAAGGCAATCGGCGAAGGCGCCGAAATCGTCATCGCCGCGGGCGGCGACGGCACCGCGATGGCCGTGGCCGGCGCCATGCTGGGCCGCGACGTGCCGTTCAGCGTGCTGCCGCTGGGCACGTTCAACTTCTTCGCCCGCGGGCTCGACCTGTCGGAGGATCCGGTCGAGGCCGCGCGCCAGATCGCGGGCGCCCGGCCGCACCGCATCCGCGTGGGCAAGGTGAACGGCCACGTCTTTCTCAACAATGCCAGCCTCGGCATCTACCCCTCGATCCTCAAGGCGCGCGAGACGGTCTATCGCCGCTTCGGCCGCTGGCGCGCCGCGGCGCACTGGTCGGTTATCAAGACCTTCCTGCGCTTCCAGCGCCCGATGGTGATGACGATCACCGCCGATGGCCGCATTCTGCACCGCACCACCGCGCTGGCCTTCATCGCCCGCTCGGCCTACCAGCTGGATTTCTTCGGGCTGGAAGGCACCGAGGCGATCCACGAGGATGCCTTCGCCCTGCTCATCGCCCGCGCCGAAAGCCGGCGCGACCTGTTCCGCCTGGCTTGGCGGCTGGCCGTGCGCAAGGTGCATCGCGGCCGCGATTACGAGGTGATCCAGGCCGCCGAGATCACGATCGAGACACGCCGCCGCAAGACACTGGTCGCCTTCGACGGCGAGAAATGCCGCGAGCGCAGCCCGTTCCGCTTCACCATGTCGGACGAGCCCCTGACCATCCTCATCCCGCAGGCGCGCGCGTCATGAGGCGCGTCGTCCACCTCTCCGACCTGCATTTCGGGCGCGCCAATGCCGCGCTCGAGACGCCGCTTCTGGAAACCCTGCACGCGCTGGGGCCCGATCTCGTGGCGATCTCGGGCGATTTCACCCAGCGCGCCCGCGTCGCCCAGTTCGAACACGCCGCCGATTTCGTCGCCCGGATCGGCCCGCCCGTCCTCTCGGTGCCGGGCAACCACGATACCCCGCTCGACAATCTGTGGGTCCGCATGATGCGGCCGTGGGCCCGCTACCGCGCCGCGATCCACCGCAACCTGGAGCCGACATTCGAGGATGACGAGATGATCGTCGTCGGCGTCAACACGGTGAACCGCTTCGCCTGGCAGCGCGGGCGCATCTCGTCGCACACGGTCAACCGCGTCTGCAAGGCCTTCGCCGATGCCGGGGATCGGGCGCGCATCGTGGTGCTGCACCACCCGCTGGAACACCTGCCCGAGGTGGAGAAGCGGCTGATGAAGGGCGCCCGCGCCGCCGTCGCGCAGCTGGCCGATTGCGGGGCCGACGTGGTGCTGTCGGGCCATCTGCACAACAGCCGCATCGCGCCGCATACCAGCTCTCCGGGTCTGCTGCTGGCCCAGGCGGGCACCGGCCTGTCGGATCGCGTCCGGGGCGAGCGCAACACGTTCAACCTGCTGACGATCACGCGCGGCGAGATCACGGTGGCGACCTATGCCGCCGACGACAATCTGCGCTTCCACCCCGCGACCGAGACGACCTATCGGCGCGGCGAGGATGGCTGGGCGCCCGCCATCGGTGACACCGCCGCCGAGGCCCCTGCCCGTCGTCCCGCCCGCCGCGCAAGGGCCTGAGCCTTCCCCCCGTGATCTTCCCGCCGTGCCGGTCTAGAAAGGCCCCGGGCCGCCCGACGGCCCGGCCGAGGGGCACAAGGGGAGGAAACACATGGCGCAGCAGGATGGCCCGCTTTCGGGGCTGAAAGTGGTGGAGATGGCCGGTATCGGCCCCGTCCCCCTCGCGGGGCAGTTCATGGCCGATCTCGGCGCCGAGGTGGTGCTGATCGCCCGCCACTCGGGCCCGGCCGATCCCTCCGACATCAACGCGCGCGGCAAGCGGCCGGTGGCGCTCGACCTCAAGCATCCCCAGGGGCTGGAGGCCGCGATGCGCCTGATCGCCCGGGCCGATGTGCTGATCGAGGGGTTTCGCCCTGGCGTGATGGAGCGCCTCGGCCTCGGCCCCGATGCGATGCTCGCCCGCAATCCCGGCCTGATCTACGGCCGGATGACGGGCTGGGGCCAGGAGGGGCCGATGGCGCAGATGGCCGGGCACGATATCAACTATCTCGGCCTCACCGGCTTTCTGCACGCGATCGGCCGCGCCGATGCGCCGCCCCCGCCCCCGCTCAACATCGGCGCCGATTACGGCGGCGGCACGATGTTCCTGCTGCTCGGCGTGCTGGCCGCCCTGTTCGAGCGCCAGCGCTCAGGCCGGGGCCAGGTGATCGACGCGGCGATGGTCGACGGCGCGGCGGCGCTGATGGCGCTGATCCATTCCTGGCGCGCGCGCGGCGACTGGACGAACCAGCGCGAGGCCAACCTGCTCGACGGCGGCGCGCCCTATTACGGCTGCTACGAATGCGCCGACGGCAGGTTCATCGCAATCGGCCCGCTGGAGCCGCAATTCTTCGCCGAACTGGCCGAGAAGGCGGGCCTGCCGGACGACCTCGCCGCCGCGCGCGACGACCGCGCCGCCTGGCCCGCCCAGCGCGAGGCCTACGCCGCCCTGTTCCGCACCCGCCCGCGCGACGAATGGGCCGCGCTCTTCGAGGGCAGCGATGCCTGCCTCACCCCGGTGCTCGACTGGGACGAGGCCGCCCACCACCCGCACATGGCCGCACGCGGTACCTTCACCGCGCCCGGCGGCGTGCAGCAGGCCGCCCCCGCCCCGCGCTTCAGCCGCACCCCGACGGCACAGCCCGCCCCGCCCGCCGCACCGGGCAGCGCGACCGACGCGATGCTCGAAGCGGCGGGCTATAGCAGCGACGAGATCGCCGCCCTGCGGGCCTCGGGCACGCTGACCTGAACCGACGCTTCCTTCATACCCGGTTACCTGATACAGATAGCCGGACGCAGCACAGGAAGGCCCATGTCGAACAAGTATCTCGTCGTCGATCCCGCCGAACGGCTCGACCTCATCAAGGGCCTGGCCAGCGAGGTGCGCGTCTCGATCCTGAAGCTCCTGGGCACGCAGGGCGCGAAGAACGTCAACCAGATCGCCGAGGAGCTCGGCCTGCCGCAATCCACCATCTCGTCGAACCTGCAGGTGCTGGAAAAGGTGGGCCTCGTCATCACCCGCACCCAGAAGGCGCGCAAGGGCAGCCAGAAGGTCTGCCAGTCGGTGTTCTCCGAGATCCTCGTCGCCTTCAACGACAGCCATGCCGAGGGCGCCGAAGACCTCGAGGTCGCCATGCCGCTCGGCCTCTACACGCGGTGCGAGGTGACGGGCCCATGCGGCCTGTGCTCGGCCGACGGGGTGATCGGCCTGCTCGACGTGCCCGACACGTTTCTCGATCCCGGCCGTATGAAGGCGGGGCTTCTGTGGTTCACCCGCGGCTACGTGGAATACCAGTTTCCCAACAACGCAAAGCTCGCCGGCAAGAGCCTGACGGCGATCGAGTTCTCGATGGAGCTCAGCTCCGAAGTGCCGGGCACCAGCGCCGACTGGCCGTCTGACATCTTCCTCGACATCAACGGCATCCCCGTCGCCACCTGGACGTCTCCGGGCGATTTCGGCGACAAGCGCGGCGTCTACACGCCCGATTGGTGGAAGCTCACCGGCTCTCAATACGGCAAGCTCAAGACCTGGCGGATCAACGGCACCGGCAGCTATGTCGATGGCGTGAAGGTGTCCGACGTTACGCTGGCCGACCTGCAACTCGACCAGCACCGTTCGATCCGGATGCGGATCGGCGTGCGCGAGGATGCCGACCATCCCGGCGGCATCAACATCTTCGGGCGCGGCTTCGGCAATTATGACCAGGACATCGTGATGCGCCTGCGGCTGTGACGGCGCGCGCAAGGAATCCTTGACGGCGGGGCGCCCCTTTCCTTACCTTACCGACAAATCCGGTATATACCGCGATTCTTGATACACGAGGGAGGAGAGAGAATGGACGCTCGCGTCACCGCGCATGCGCGCTTTACCGTCGCGGACATAGACAAGCGCCTTTACGGATCGTTCCTCGAGCATCTGGGCCGTGCCGTCTATACCGGCATCTACGAACCCGGCCACGAGACGGCCGACGAGGCCGGCATGCGCCGCGACGTGCTGGATCTGGTGCGCGAGCTCGACACGCCAATCTGCCGCTACCCGGGCGGCAACTTCGTCTCGGCCTACAATTGGGAAGACGGGATCGGCCCGCGCGAGGAACGGCCCACGCGGCTCGATCTCGCCTGGCGCACGACCGAGAGCAACGAGGTCGGCATCCACGAATTTGCCGACTGGGCCGAGAAGGCCAATACCGAGATGATGCTGGCCGTGAACCTCGGCTCGCGCGGGCTGGATGCGGCGCGCAACTTCGTGGAATACGTCAACCATCCCGGCGGCACCTACTGGTCTGACCTGCGGCGCAAGAACGGCCGCGCCGATCCCTGGAACTGCCGCGTCTGGTGCCTGGGCAACGAGATGGACGGCCCCTGGCAGGTCGGCCACAAGAGCGCCGAGGAATACGGCCACCTCGCCAACGAGACGGCCAAGGCCCTGCGCGGGCTCGACCCGAAGCTGGAACTGGTGGTCTGCGGCTCGTCCAATGCCGACATGCCCACCTACCCGCAATGGGAAGCCACGGTGCTGGAAGCGACCTACGACCAGGTCGATTACATCTCGCTCCACAAGTATTTCGAGAATTACGAGAAGAACACCGCCGAATACCTGGCCCTGCCCCAGAAGCTCGACCGCTATATCGGCACGATCTCGGGCGTGATCGACTACGTCAAGGCCAAGCGCCGCTCCACCCGCGACGTGAAGATCAGCTTCGACGAGTGGAACGTCTGGTATCACGAGCGCAAGAACGATGCGAAGCGGATGGCCGAGTGGGATTGGCCCCACGCCCCCGCCCTGCTGGAAGACATCTACAATTTCGAGGATGTGCTGCAGGTGGGCTGCATCCTCAACACGTTCATCCGCCGCTCCGACGTGGTGCGCATCGCCTGCATCGCGCAGCTGGTGAACGTGATCGCCCCGATCATGACGGAAAAGGGCGGCCCGGCCTGGCGGCAGACGATCTTCTACCCGTTCCAGTTCGCCTCGGCCCATGGCCGCGGCACGGCTCTGCGGCTCGACGTGGATTGCCCCGCCTACGATGCCGACGTGGCCGCCGGCGTGCCCTATCTCGACATTGCCGGCGTGCATGACGGCGATGCCGGCACGCTCACCTTCTTCGCGATCAACCGCAACGGGGAGGAACCCCTGGCCACCACGATCTCGCTCGAAGGGTTCGGCGCGGCGAAATCGGTGGAGCACACGCTCATCAAGCACGACGATCTTGAGGCCCGCAACACCCGCGACGCGCCCGACACCGTGGCGCCGCGCAAGGGCGACGGCGCGCGGCTGGAAGACGGGCGCCTGAAGCTCGACCTGCCGCCCTACAGCTATTCGATGATCCGCGTGAGCCTCTGACCAACCATACCCGACTATCGGATACATACCAACAATTCCGTTGCAAGAATCGGGGATTGAAGTATCCTTTTTCGCAACTGGCGGAAGAATCCAGTTAACCTAGGGAGGAAATACAATGACCAAGTTTTCGAGAGTCGCGGCTGGCGCCGTGGCGCTTTCGGGGATGTTCGCAGGGCTTGCCCAGGCGCAGGAAACCGTCGTTTGGTGGGATTTCCTGGCCGGCGGCGACGGCGTGCGCATGAAGCAGCTGATCGAGGATTTCAACGCCGCCCATGAAGGCGAGATTACCATCGAGGGCACCACGCTGGAATGGGGCACGCCCTTCTACACAAAGGTCCGCACCGCCGCCGCCGTGGGCGAGGCGCCCGACATCATGACCTACCATGCCAGCCGTATCCCGCTGGCCGTGGAACAGGGCATCCTCGATGAAATCACTGCCGAAGATTGGCAGGCGATGGGCCTGTCGGAAGACGATTACGCCCCCTCGACATGGGATGCGGTGACGGTGGACGGCAAGCAATACGCCGTGCCGCTCGATACCCACCCGATCGTGCTCTACTACAACAAGGACATTCTCGGCGAAGCCGGGCTGCTGACGGAAGACGGCAAGCCCAAGGGGCTGGACAGCCGCGAGGGCTTCACCGAGACGCTGCAGGCGCTGAAGGAAGCCGGCGTGAAATATCCGCTCGGCTCGGTCACCGCCGACGGCAACTTCATGTTCCGCACCATCTATTCGCTGATGGGCCAGCAGGACGGCGAGCTGATGACCGACGGCGAATTCCTCGTCGGCGACAATGCCGAGAAGCTGCAGAACGCGCTCGCCGTGCTCCAGGAATGGACGAACGAGGGCCTGCAATCCACCTATACCGACTATCCCGCCACCGTGGCGCTGTTCACCAACGGCGAAGCGGCGATGATGATCAACGGCGTGTGGGAAGTGCCCACGATGGTCGACCTGCACGAACAGGGCAAGCTGTTCGAATGGGGCGCGGTGGAACTGCCGGTGATCTTCGATCACCCCTCCACCTATGCCGACAGCCACGCCTTCGCCATCCCCGCCAACCAGGGCAAGGAGATGACGCCCGAAAAGCGTGAGGCGGTGCTGGAAGTGATGAGCTGGATCTCCAAGAACTCGCTGTTCTGGACGGCGGGCCACATCCCGGCCTACGGCCCGGTCACGGCCTCGGACGAGTACAAGCAGATGGAGCCCAACGCGACCTACTCCTCGCTCACCGAGAACATGATCTTCGATCCCAAGACGCCGCTGGCCGGTGTGGCGGGGCCGATCTTCGACGTGATGTCCACCTACTTCGTGCCCACGCTCAACGGCGAGATGGACCCGGCCGAAGCGGTGGAAGAGATCAAGTACGAACTCAACGACATGTGATCCGACATGACCCTCGGGGCGGCCTACGGGCCGCCCCTTCCGGGCCGGTTTTGCGTGAAGGGATGAGGCATTGATCCGCAATCCGAGGAAAGAGGCGCTGATCGCCATGGCGCTGATAGCGCCGTTCTTGGCCGTATACACGCTGATCTTCATCTATCCCACGATCCAGCTTTTCCTGCTGTCCTTCACCGATGCGCCGCTGATCGGCGCGGGTGAATATGTAGGCGTCGAGAATTACGCCCGCCTGCCCGAAGACCGCCGCTTCCACACCGCGCTGTCGAACACCGCCTATTTCGTCGCGCTTACCGTGGTGCCCGGCACCGCCGTGGCGCTGGCCATCGCGCTTGGCGTGTCGCGGCTGAACGGGCGGCTCCAGGCGCTGATCCTGGCGCTGTTCTTCCTGCCCTACATCCTGCCCGTCTCGGTCATCTACCGGCTGTGGGACTGGACGATGAACTTCCAGTTCGGCATCGCCATGCACGTCTTCGACCTGCTGGGCATCCAGCGCGTGCCGGTCTTCAAGGTGACGGGCTGGTTCATGCCCATGGTCGCCTTCGTCACCATCTGGTGGACATGCGGCTTCTCGATCCTGCTGTTCCTGGCCGGCCTGCGCGCCATCCCCGCCGAGATCTACGAGGCCGCGCAGCTCGACAATGCCAGCCGCTGGCGCACCTTCCGGCGCATCACCTGGCCGCTGCTCTGGCCCGTCACCGCGCTTGTGCTCACGATCCAGCTGATCTCGCAGCTCAAGATCTTCGACCAGGTCTACCTGTTCTCGGAAGGCGGGCGGCCGAACGACAACATGGTCATGGTCTACTACATCTTCCAGCGCGCCTTCGAGCGTGACCAGGGCGGCCGCGCCGCGGCCATCGCGGTGGTGCTGTTCCTGATCGTGATCGTCGTCTCGGTGCTGAACTTCCAGCTCACCCGCATCTCGGGGAGGCGGCCATGAACGCCGCCGCGCTGAAGCGCCTCAACGCCGGCGCCGCGATCATCACCGTGCTCACCGTGATCTGCGCGGTGATCTGGGCCTTTCCGATCTACTGGGGCATCGTCAGCTCGCTCAAGCCCGACGACGAGGTGGTGCGCCCGTACATCGAGCTCTGGCCCGATACGTTCACGCTGGAGCATTACATCTTCGCGCTGACCGAGACGCAAATCGGCATCTGGTACATCAACTCCATCGCCACGGCGGTCGGCGTCACCGTTCTGACCATCGGCACCTCGATCTTCTGCGCCTACGCAATCTCGCAGCTGCGCTTCCCGCTGCGCCAGCCGCTGTGGTGGCTGATCCTGGCCAGCTTCATGGTTCCCACGCAGGTGCTGATCATCAACCACTTCGTGCTGATGGCCGAGATGCGGCTGCTGAACTCCTGGGCGGGGATCATCCTGCCGCAGCTGATCCACCCGGTGGTGGTGATCGTCTACAAGCAATTCTTCGATCAGGTGCCGCGCGATTTCCGCGAAGCCGCGATCATGGACAACGCATCGGAATGGCGGATGCTCTTCCGCATCTACATCCCGATGAACTGGGGCGTCACCACGGCGCTCTCGATCGTCACCTTCATCTGGACATGGAACGCCTTCCTGTGGCCGTTCCTCGCGGTGACGCGCACCGAGATGATGACGATCACGGTCGGCATCACGCAGACGAACGATGCGTTCGGCGTCTACTATGCCAGCGAACTGGCCGCCGCGGTGCTGGCGGGCCTGCCGGTGGCGCTGGCCTACCTGCTGTTCCAGCGCAAGGTGACGCAGGCGATCACGCTCAGCGCGGGGATCAAGGGATGAGCGAAATGACGGGCACGGAGTGTACACATGGCTGAGATTTCGCTGGGCAATGTCTCCAAGGGGTTCGGTGGCGTCACGGTGATCGACGATCTGTCGCTCGATGTCGGCTCGGGCGAATTCGTCGTGTTCCTCGGGCCGTCGGGTTCGGGCAAATCCACGCTTCTGCGGATGATCGCGGGGCTCGAGACGATCGACAAGGGCACACTCACCATCGGCGGGCGCCGCTGCGAGCACCTCGCGCCCGGCCAGCGCGACGTGGCGATGGTGTTCCAGAACTACGCGCTCTACCCGCACATGACGGTGCGCGAGAACATGGCCTTCGGGCTGCGCAACGTGGGCATGAACGCCGACGAGATCGAGCGCCGCGTGACCGATGCCGCCCGGATGCTCGAGATGGATGCCCTGCTCGACCGCCGCCCTGCCCAGCTTTCGGGCGGGCAGCGCCAGCGCGTCGCCATCGGGCGCGCCATCGTGAAGGAGCCGGCCGCCTTCCTCTTCGATGAGCCGCTGTCGAACCTCGACGCCGCGCTGCGCGTCCGCACGCGGGTGGAACTGGCCGAGCTGCACCAGAGGATGCGCGCCACCACGATCTACGTCACCCACGACCAGACCGAGGCGATGACGCTCGCCGACCGGATCGTCATCCTCAACGATTGCAAGATCGAGCAGATCGGATCGCCGATGGAGGTGTACCTGCGCCCCGCCTCGCGGTTCGTGGCGGGGTTCGTGGGCTCTCCGGGGATGAACTTCCTCTCGGCCGAAGTCTCGGGCAGCGGCGCCGATCAGGTGGCGACGCTGGTCGAGGGCGCGCGGGTGCCGATCTCGGTGCCCGCCGATCCCGGCAGCTACGAGCTGGGCATCCGGCCCGAGGCGGTGAACGTGGTCGACGGCTCCGAAGCCTCGCCCGCCCTCGTCACCGGCGAGGCCGCGGTGGTGGAGCATCTGGGCGACCGGACGCTGATCTACCTGCACCTCTCCGACGGCACGCCGGTGACGGCGCAGGATGGCGGCCTGTCGCAGGTGCGGCCGGGCGACAAGGTCAAGCTCGCCTTCGAGCCGGGCCATATCCACCTGTTCGACAAGACCGGCCGCGCCTACCACGCCGCCGAGGCGTGAGCGCCCCCTGCCCGCCCGTCAGAACCGATCGAGCGGGATCTTCAGCGAGCTGTGCTTGTCATCCTCGACAGGCGGCAACCGTTCGCCGCGCAGGTTGATCAGCGCCGCTTTGCCGGTGGCCTCGTCGATACAGATGTACTGGCAGCTGCCCGTATCCGGCTCATGGAACCCAACGACCTTGGGGCTGGCCTTCCCGCGCGCCGCGCTGATCCTGCTCAGGATATCCATGTGCCTGCCCCCTGCTGCTCTGCGAAAACCAAAGCACGGTGGCGGCTTCTTCTCAGCACCGCAGACACGGCGCGCGCCATCCCGATGGGGCGCGGAAACCCCGCCTGGGCTGCCCCACGGTTGACGCACGGCGGAATGTCGCCGATGGTAGGGCGCACATAGAAGTCGAGGGATTTAGGACATTGGGACATATTTTCAAGTCGCTGGCGATCGCCGGCAGTGTTTTCGTTGCCACCGTTTCGGCCGGCCACGCCGCCGTTCTGACCTATGGTGGATACACCTCGCACACCGGATCGCTGCGGGCGTCGCTGAACGATCCCGCCAACTTCGCCGCTTACGGGATCGACGGCACCGCCGACGCCGGAACTGTCGCCTTCGGAGGGGCAACGGCATCGTACCTGGCGGGCATCGATCTCTTCTTCACCGGCTACAACGCCATCATCGACTTCGACGCATCGGATGTCGGCAACCTCGTGGATTTCGTGAATGCCGGGGGCTCTCTCGTCATCAACAACGATCGGTCGACCTCCTTCACCGCTCTCGACCCGCTTCTGAACGCCTTCGGCATCGACATCGTCGAGGCAGGGACCCCCAATCCCGAAACGCTGAACATCGAAGACCCGACGGGCCCGGTGGCGCAGGGGCCGTTCGGCACGGTCACGTCGCTCGGCCTTCGCGATGCCTCGCGGTTTTCCATCACAGGTGCCGACGTGAACGCCGTCTTCTCCTGGCAGAACGGCGATATCGCGGCGGCGACGCTGGGGCCGGATGCCGGCGCGGGGCGTCTTGGAAAGGTGGTCGTGCTGCCCGATGTCGAGTGCTTCATGCTCTACTTCACCGCAGGTCTCTGCGAAGGCGACACTGCGATCGCGGCGCAGAACGCCCTGGCCTATGCAATTTCCGACACTGTCAGCGCGCCGATCCCCGTCCCCGCCGGGTTCGGCCTTGCCGCGACGGCCTTCGCCGGCCTGTTCGCCTTCGGCCGGCGCAGACGGGCGCGCTAGCGCAGAGACCGAATTCCCGATTGATACAGAAGGCGCCATCCGGCGCCTTCTTCATGCAGAGGGCCAGCGGACGGGGCGCCGGAAGAACGCACAGCACCGGCCGGCGCGCGCGAGGCCACGCCACGCCTCCCGCGCCGGCGGCCCCGCCCGCTCAGGCGACCTCCTCCAGCGAGATGTCGCCGGCATCGGTCGGCCAGAGCACGGTGAAGGTGCAGCCCCGCCCCTCGCCCGAGGCAAGGTCGATCTCGCCGCCCGCCGTCTCGATGATCTTGAGCACGATGGCCAGCCCCATGCCGCTGCCCTCCACCTTGTCGCGGCTCTGCAGGGTCGAGAACATCTCCCATATCTTCCTCTGGTATTGGGCGGGGATGCCCGGCCCGTCATCGCTGACGGTGATGCGCAGCGTCTCGCCCTCCTGCGCGACCGAGATGTCTATCCGCCCCGTCTCGCGGTCATGGTGCTTGAGCGCGTTCGAGACCAGGTTGATGAGCACCTGCTGCAGCGGCATCCGGCGCACGAGGAAGTCGTCCTGCGGAAGCTCGACGTTGATCTTGAAGCCCTCGCCGGGCCCCGCCATCATCTCGACGTCATGCATCAGATCGCTCAGCGGCACCATCGCCGCAGAGGTCGGCACCTGCCCGACACGCGCATGTTCCAGCAGGTCGTCGATGAAGCTCTGCATGCGCCCGGCCCGGCTTTTCAGGATCTCCATGTTCTGGCGCATCTCGTCGGTGAAATGCGCGCCCAGGTCTTCTTCCAGCCAGTCGGCGGCATGCACGATCGTCCGCAGCGGCGCCTTGAGATCATGCGAGGCGACATGCGCCAGCCGCGCCAGATCGGCGTTGGAGCGTTTCAGATCGCCATTCGCCGTCTCGAGCCGGGCGAGCACCGCATCCATCTCGGCGCGATGGCCCACCTCTTTGGCCAGCGCCGCCCTGTCGCGCGCGGCCGTTGCCTCGCCGACGCGGCGTTGCCGCCACTGGATCAGCGCGAAGAGCGCGATGCCCAGCGCGACGACGGCGCCACCCGCGATGAACATGAGAAGCCGCTCGGTCGTCCAGAAGACCGGTGCGCGCAGCCAGCGGTCGCGGATCGTGCCGTATTCCTCCGACAGAAGGAAGCCCGGCAGCAGCGCGTTGAACCGCTCGCGCACCTCGCCCAGGCCCGGCCGCAGCGCGATCGCGCGGTCGGCCGTCGCGAAGGGCTTGGCAGCGGGCGCCAGCTTGTCCGACACGCTCTCGATCTCCGCGCGTTCCAGCACTGCCGTCCGCATATGCAGCAGCGCGTCCACCTCGCCGGCGACATAGCCCTGCAGCAGCGCACCGAGATTCTCGTAAGGGACGACCTCGAAACCGCCGTGCTTGCGCGCGATCTCGCCCGAGACGTTCAGCCGGCTCACGCCCACCCGCCGGCCCGCCAGGTCGTCGAGCCCCCCTATCTCGCCCGCCTCGTCGGGATGCACGAAGATCGCCAGCGGGCTGCTATCGATCGGGATGGTGAAATCCATCCGCGCGCGGCGCTCGTCGTTGATCGAGGCCATGGGCAGCAGATCGAACGGCCCGACCCCCGGCCCGGCGCGCCACTCGGCCGAGGTGACCACGCGGAAGCGCAGTTCGTACCCTGCGAAATCGGCCAGTTCCCGAAGAACCTCGACCGAGTAGCCCGTGGGCTCGCCCTCATCGAGCACGATATAGGGCGGAAATTCGTGCAACCCCACGGTCAGCACCGGCGGCGCCGGCGGCGGCTGATGCACCAGCCAGCGCTGGCGCAGCTCTTCCAGCCGGCCGCTCGCCTCGAGCGTGGCAACCGCGGCGTTGACCGCGCCCAGCAGGTCGCCACGGCTTTCATGCAGCGCCACGAAACGCGGAATGGTCTTCAGCTCGGCCCCGACCGGCACGATCCGGTGATCGAGCCGGGCGATCCGCAGGATGTAAGCGTTCGGCGCATCCCTGGCGATGACACCGTCGACCACGCCGTTCAGCAGCGCCATCTGCGCGGTGAGCCCGCGATCGTAGGCGACGATCTCGTTGCGCTGGCCCAGCATCGATAGGTCGGATCCCGCCGAGGACGGCACGGTGGCGATCCGCAGCCCTTCCAGCCCGCTCAGATCGCCGTCGATCCCGTCTTCAGCCCGCACGAAGAGCCGCACCCGCGACGTGGCGACGCGATCAGAGAAGACGTTTGTCCGTGCCACCGCCGGAAGCCGGTCGAGCCCCGCGATCATCTGCGAGTCTCCACTGACCTGCGCCCTTATGACGTCGGCAGAAGTCGGGAACTTCCGGAACACGATCTCGAACCCGGCCTCCGCGGCGATTTCGCGCGCGAGCTCGGCGAAGAACCCGACCGGCTCACCGCCCGGCGCGGCCGAGCTGAAACCCGGCGCCTCGGTCCAGCCCACGACGACCGGTGCCGAAGCGGAGGCCGGTTCCTGCGCGGCGCCGCCTTGGAGGCTTGCCGCCAGAAGCAGCATACCGACGACAAAAAGCCGGCAGGCTCGTTTGACCAAGTGGTGAAGCGCGCCAGCCAGGGCTCTGCTGTCTTTAAACATGAAAAGCCTACCCACTGCTTTGATCCGCGCCGGGCCCTTTGCCGGCCAGAGCACTATCGCGCGCAAGAGGTTGGCAGTCGGATAACAGATAGAATTCGTCGAATAAAAACCGGCGCGTGGGCGGAATGGGGCGGCGACTTCGTCGTCGAACTCGCTCGACACAGGTGTTCCGCCTCCCGTGGCGCGAATCCCCGCCACTCGTTCACCGGCCCGACCAGGCCCGCCGCAGAACAGCGCGAGGGGATCTTCTTATTGCTTGCCAGGGTGTAGGTTCTAAGAATGCATTGGATGGATGTTCGCATTGCCTTGTAGTCTTCGGTCGGAATGAGTTGATGAGCTTCGGTACGAATATCCCTGCTTTCTCTTTGTTCTCGTCGCTCCGGCATTGGTGGCTCTGGCAACGCTTTACGGCCATAGGGCGAACATTCCGGCTTGCAACGAGAAGCCGGCTGCGGGGCCGCATCAGGCGCCCGATCCGGTTGGTCGATCCGGTGCGCTCTGGCGATCTTCAAGCGCCACGAGGCATTTCTCCCGACAAGGAAGACATGTTCGCCGCACGTGACCTTGCGCTGAAACAGCCCTGCCCCGCCGGCTATCTCGATGTTGTGGAATATTCGAACGGGTTCGTTCGCGTCGCAGGTTGGTGCCGGCCGAGGTACCTGCGCTTGTCGACGGAGATGGAGACACTGGTCATAGAGCCCGAACTGGAGCGCGCCGACGTCCCCGCCGCATGGGGGGCGCGCGGTTTCGATGTCCGGATCTGCGGGTGCGAGAGCCTCCGTATCGAGGCCGAAGGCGCAACCGTCGCCGAGGTTTCGCTGGCGCATCCGCTCGCGGATTTCTCCGCACGGCTGCGCACTCTGGGCGCGCTGGCGACGGTTCCTTTCAGGAACCGCGGGGATTTTCTCTCCTGGTTCGTCAAGGGTGACGCGGCAGCCGGCCGCCGCCTCGATGCGCTTCTCATTCCCCCGGTCGAGGCAATGCGCCTTCCCGCGGCGCCACGGGGCCTCTTTAAGGGGGATGACACGCAGCCGCCCCGCCTGCGCGATCCGGTCGACATCATCGTTCCCGTGTTCAATGCATGGCGCGACGTGGCGGAATGCCTCGACCGGCTCGCGCGCCACACGGATCCCCTGCATCGGATCATCGTGGTCGACGACGCCTCGACTGAAGCCGAAATCAACGCCATTCTCGACGACTTTGCCCAAAGGCGCCGCAACGCGCGCATCCTCCGGAATGCGCGGAACTCGGGTTTCATCGCCTCGGTCAACCGCGCTCTATCCGAGGCGACCGGTCACGTCGTCATCCTCAATACGGATGCCTTCGTCCCCGAAGGCTGGCTCGAACGACTTCTCGCCCCGATCCTGCACGACGCGTCGGTCGCCTCCGTGACCCCCATGACCAACAATGGCGAGATCGCCAATATTCCGGTGATCTGCGCGCCGCGGGCTCTGGAGGCGGGCGAAGCGACCGAGATCGACCGCACGGCCGGCAGGCTCGATCCGCTCGAGGCAACCGCTGCCGCACCGACCGGCGTCGGCTTTTGCATGGCCATGGCCCGGAAGTGGCTCGATCTTGTGCCGCGCTTCGACCCCGCTTTCGGCCAGGGGTACGGAGAGGAAGTCGAATGGTGCCAGAAAGTCGCGAGACGTGGCGGGCGGCATCTGCTGACCGGCGCGCTTTTTGTCGAGCATCGCGGCGGCATGTCCTTCGGCCCCGAGAAGCGCGAGCGGATCGCGCAAGCCAATGCGCTGGTATCGAGCAGATACCCGGCATATGACCAGAAGGTGCAGAATTTCATCCGCACTGACCCGGCCATCGGGCCGCGCCTCGCCCTCGGGCTGGCCTGTCTGGGGTTCGGTGAGGAACATGTACCGGTTTTCCTTGCCAACCGGCATGGCGGAGGCGCGGAAAAGTGGCTGGAAGGCCAACTCAAGGATCGGGTAGGCGCCGGAAAACCCGCAATCGTTGTTCGTATGGCCGAAAGTGACGAAGCCGCAATCATCGAATTGCACGAAGCGGCTGGCAAAACCATTGGGACCGTCCCTGAACAGGAACTGCATTTCTTTCTCGATGCTCTTCCACAAAAAGAGGTCGTCTGCTCCAGTCTTGTCGGAACGAGGTCGCCTTTCTCGCTGATCGAACGGATCATGGGAAGCTTCCGCCCCTCTGACCGACTTCGCATCCTGTTCCACGAATACTATCCGATTTGCCCGTCCTATACGCTGATCGGGGCCGACGGCCGATATTGCGACCTTCCGCCCTCCGCCTCGTGCCAGGCATGCTATAACGAGCTCGACCTCGGGCATGCCTTCCTGCCCAAGACGGTTGATGTCTGGCGGGGCAAGTGGCGGGACGTGCTGGAACGTGCCGCCGAGATCGAAGTGTTTTCGCGGTCCGGCCGCGATCTCGTCGCCCGCACGTGGCCCCAGCTTGCAGACAAGATCGTGGTTCGCCCGCATGTGATGACCGCGCTGCCCGAACGTCTGGAGCCCCCCGCCAACCCCGCGCCTGTTGTCGGTGTGCTTGGAGCGATCGGATATGAAAAGGGCGCGGCCGTTCTGCGTGACCTGGCCAGCATCGCCGGCGACCGGCTGCGCATCGTGGTGATCGGAGAGATGGATATGGCCTATCACCATCCTGCGATCGAGGTGCATGGGCGCTACAAGGCGGACGAGATCGGCGCCTTGGCCCGGCGCTACCGGATCGACACATGGCTCTTCCCGTCGATCTGCCCTGAGACATTCTCGTTCGCCATCCGCGAGTGTCTGGCGACGGGGCTTCCGGTGTTCACCTTCGATCTGGGGGCGCAGGCAGAGGCGGCGCGGGCTGCACCGAACGGGCATATCGTTCCGCTCGGCAATCCGGAGGAGCTATTGTCCGCTTTGCTGGCCACGCCTCAAGAGAACCGGACGGCCGCCGCCGGAGAGCACGCACGATGAAGGTCATCCTGCATATCGGAGCGAACAAGGCGGGCTCGACCGCGCTCCAGCGGTCCTTTCAAGATAATCGTGCAACACTCTTGCAACGCGGCATCCTATGGCCAAAGACCGGGCTCCACGCAGGCGCACACTACGATCTGAGCACCTGGCTCGGTTTCAGCCAGGGGGGCAGTCCGCTCGACGAGCACGGGCTTGAGGTGAAGCGGCGTGCACTGCAAGACGAGTTCGAGCGCTCGGGCGCCAACGTCGCAATCCTGAGCTCCGAATATTTCATGCTCCGGCGGCCCCTGGATCGATTGCGGGCATTCTTTGACGGGATGGACTTGCAGGTGGTTGCCGTGCTGCGAAGGCATGACAGCTGGTGGCCATCGCTCTGGGCACAAGCCCTCAAGACGGTGGAGAACCCGCCTTGGCAACGCAGTTTCGAGAGTTATCACGACTTCCAGTCGAAGCGCGGCGGGCAATTCTTCGACTTCCGAGCCCTGATCGAGACCTGGGACAATATCGCACCCGGACGTGTCATTGCCATTCCGTTCGAGGAGTCGCGACTGCCGGACGGCATCACGCCGGCCTTTCTGGCCGCCGTTGGGCACGAGACACTCGCATCAGAACTTCCGGGGTCGAATATCCGCGTCAATGAGAGCAGCCGCATCGACGTGCTGAGCCTGGTGGACTTTCTGCACCGGGCCAAGGGCATTCCGCCTGAGCACAAACGAAAGCTCATTTCCAAGGCACTTGCGGGCAAGGGGAGCGGCCCGAAGGTCGGAGAGTTCATTTCCGGGCACCGCCGCCGCGCCCTCGCGCTGGAACGGGCGGATGAATATGCCTTTCTCGACCGCCGCTTTGGCGGAGACACGCAAGAGCCATTTTTCCGGGCCCCCTTGCCAACCGACGACGGCGGCAAGGACCCGCATTGGCTTCCGGCGATTCCTGCGATCGAATTGTTGGTGAACGATATACTAGCCTGACCCGGCACCCCATTCCGTCAGGTCGCAAGCGCGCTGGCCAGGTCTGCGCCCCGCAGATCGGGCGGAAGAGGCAGGCCGTTCTTTGCCGTGCGGACGGCTTCGCCCTGCGCCCCGAGGGCGAACGCGTAGACGGGCAAGCCTGTCGCAAGGCATTCCCGGCTCGTGAAGGAAAAAGTCTCTGGCCAGATCGACGGGATGAACCATCTGTCGATGCCGTATAGCTCCGCCAAATCCCTGATGTCGTTCCGGTCATAACGTCCGTGGACACGGATCGCGGGATGGGAAAAGCCGGGATCGAGCGCCCCGATCACGACGATGCGGAGCCGATCCGAGGCGCATTCCGCCAGCTCGTGCAGGACGCCCGCCCCCTTGGCCCGGCTGATCCCGCCGAGCACACCGATCACTGGTGGTGACCTTTTTCTCTTGCGTGGCGGGAAGGGCCGCGGGAGGTGAGGCATGTCGTGGGAAACCGTATGAACACGCGGTTCGAGCTCTGGCCAGACCCGCAGGACGAGGCTGCGGGATGCCTCTGAGAACAAGGTGATCTCGTCTGCTCGGTCGAGCAGGGCCCGCCACCGCGCCCGCCATTCGGCGATGGTCGGCGGTCGCCGACCCGTCAGCCGCACAAGCCGGGCGTAGCACGCCTGGCAGGTGGCGGCGCCGGGCAAGTCGCAAAAACCCCCATCCGCGCCGATCAAGTCATAGGACGGACAAAGCGGGAAATAGTCGTGAAAGAGGACACGGAAACGATCGCCGGAACGCAGACAATCGACAGCCGCCTCCGCTATGGCGAGCGGGTCGCCCGCATCGACGAGGCATGAATAGATTAGGTCGATTGCGGGTAGCAGGCCAAGCAAGGAAGGCAATTCGGAGAGCTGGAACTCCGCCGCGATCTGCGTGTCCTGCCCTCTCACCTCGATGTTCACGTGATCGGATTGCTCCGAGGGTAGGATGACAACGGCGGCCGGATGTTTCGCAAGTTCCATCGTAACCCAGAAGTCGGCCCCCCCGCCTTGGCGATGCGCAAGGTAGACAGGAACGCGATTGCTTGCGGTAAGACCCATCTGCAAGAGGACGCTTCGCACACGCGCCGGCGATGTCGGCTCCACATCGCTTCGCTGGACCACAGCCGTCCGCGTATTCCCAGCTATGGCAGCCTCAAGACGCCGGCCCGCTGCACTGTCACCCTGCAAAAGAAAGGCGCGCAGGTCACCGAACTGCAAGAAAGGCAGGCCGGCGAGATTGGCGGCAAGCCGAAGCGCCGCGCACCACCGATCCCAGCTGCGGACCGCAGAGATGGTCAGAACTTCCGTTTCACCAATCACGACTGACAACCGCTGCGTTCCTGCAAGCCGGATGTCGAACCGACGTCCGGCCGTCTTTGCCCTATCGGCCGCGCTGACCAATGGAACCGATTGAAGCTCCGATGCGATGACGAGGCGGGCCGCAGTCGTCCAGCCCCGAACATGCATCTGACCGTCACGGATCATCACGCGGTCGAACGCCCCTTGGCCATCTGGAAAGGGCACAGGCCCATCCAAGGTCCGGCGGATGTAGAACCCCAGCGCGTGCCTGATTGCGCGTGCCGTCGCTTTAAGTCGAGGGCGTAGGGCCGGTATCCGGTGCAACCTTAACGAAAGGGACCGCATCGCCTAGCCAAACCCCAGAAGGTCGCCCCAAAGCCTGCGCTGCAGCGCGGCGGTATCGCTGTTCGCGAGGGTCTCCCGATTGCGAGCGGCGATCCTTGCCGCGATATTCGGATCCGCCAGAAGCTTCTCCAGAGCCGCGGCCCAGGCCTCGGGCCGATCGCTGACGAGCAGGCACCTGCCTTCCTTCGCCGCTTCCGCACCGGCGATCCAGCTATCGGATGCCAGAACGGCTGCCCCGGTCATGGCGTATTCGCCAAGTTTGCTGGCAGATCGCGCCCGATTGAATGCACTGGCGCAGAGATGGGGAACGAGCCCGATATCGAACCGCGCGGATCTCAGCCACTGCCAGTAGTCCCGCCAGCCGAGCGCCGGCAACAGCTTGACGCGCGGGTGTCGTGCGATCGAAGCCGGGACGGAGAGGTTGCCCGACAGCGTCAGGTGCATCGAACCATGACGCGAAAGCGCCTCTTCCAGAACCGGCATGAGCGGCGCGGCGTCGTGCGCATGGCTTCGCCCCATCAGGAGAGCGACCCGGTTAGCTCTTCCTTCCAGGGAGGATGAGGGAACGGCTTCGACCGGCCAGAAGGGCGCGAGTTGCTCGATTCGCTTCGCCGGCAGCCGCGACTGCAGCCTCTCGGCAAGAACCGTGCTCGTCGTGATCACGACATCGGCGCGTTCTTCGAGCGACCACGCGGCAGGCCGTTCGAGCACCATGAGCTTCGCCCTGTAGAGGGCCGGAACGCCCGGATCGCGCAGGCCGGCCCGAATGTCATCGTCGATGAGGTAGATGAGCCTTCGATGTTTCGGCAGCCGGCTTACTCCAGCCGCGTGCCGGAATACGATCAAGGTCTCGCCCGCCTTGAAGGTTGTCGGCCCGATCTGATGTATCCGGCCTTCCTCGAGCCAGTCGCTGCACGAGAAGCCGAAATAGAGATCGACTGTCGGGGAGTTCACGCCGGCAAGGAAGCCCGGCCTAAGACCAAAGCGCCGGACATGCGACCGCGATACTGGTTGCATATCCGGGCGAGACATCAGGCCACGCTTTCCTTGTAAACGCCAAGACCCTCATCGAGATCGTCGAAATAGGTGGCGCGGCCTTGCTCGAGCAGCAGCGCGGCATTGCAGTATTCACGAAGCGTCGGCTCGGAGTGCGAGACCATGAAGACCTGCACGCGACCAAGCCGGGCATCGAATGCCTCTTTCGCCTTGCGGCGGAACGCGACATCGCCGACGGCGGTGATTTCATCGACGAGATAGCAGTCAAACTCCGCCGCCAGGCTGACACCGAGCGCAAGCCGTGCCCGCATCCCCGAGGAATACGTCCCGAACAGCGCGTCGAAATAGGGGCCGATCTCGCAGAAGGCTTCCACCTTTTCGACCATACTGTCAGTGTCGAGCCCGTAGACCCGCGCGACGAACCGAACATTTTGGCGTCCGGTGAGGGCCGAATGAAACCCACCGGCGAACCCCATGGGCCAGCTCACCCGCCCGTTGCGAATGATCCTCCCCCGATCCGGGTCCATCGTTCCTGAAATCATCTGCAGAAGCGTGGATTTACCCGCCCCGTTCCGGCCGATCACCGCGACACGCCTATCGCCCGGAACGCTCAAGGTAAGGCCGGACAAGATGGTTTTCCGTCCGCCGCCCGGCACCCGGAAGGCCTTGTGGACGGAGCGAAACTCGATCATCGCTCAGGCTCTTTCCCGAACGTTGTAATAGATGAGCGTCGCTGTGCTCCAGATCGCGAGCGCACAAAGGAAGACAAAGACGAGCAGCAGTTCGCGTTGCGGATAGCGGCTCTCCTCGGCCAGGGTCGGCGGGATGTGGACGCCGAGATACCGGCTCTTGCGGCGCGCTTCGGCGCGGGCCTGCTCGTCTGCGGCCAGGGCGGATTGATAGGCCTGCTCCGCGAATTCGAGCTCGACCAACAGATCCTCATAGCGGCCGATGGTCTCCACGAGCGACGCCGGCTCACCGGCCTCCTCCCCGATCCGGCTTCGTTCTGCGTCGATCTGCTCGCGGATCGCCTGAATGCGAAGATCGAGATTTCGCACGCGCTGATCGTCGAGATCCGTAAAGCCCATCAACGTCGCGCGCGAGACCAGGGCCTCGGCGAGCTGTTCCTGCAGCGCGCCGATCAGGCCCATCTGTGCGCTGGCGATCTCGGTCGGGTCGATGAGGTCGTTCTCCGCGCGGAACTCGCGCACCTGCCTGCGGATTTCGCGCAGACGATCCTCGGCCGCCGCGACATCCTCCTTTGCGAAGCGCATCGCGTCCTGCCGCGCGATCTGGCTCAATTCGTCGACCAGAGTGCCGCTCTCCTCGACGATCGTCTGTGCGATGAGCTGGGCATCCTCGGGCCGGAAGGCGCGCACCTCCAGCGTCAGCACGCCCGACGAGGTGTCGATGGCGGGGAAGACGATGCGCTCCCAATAATCGAGCAGATCTTCGACACTGGCGTCTTCTTCGAGTGAAAAGACGATATCGTCCGGCTCGCGCCGGTACATTTCGCGAAGGTCGAGCTGCGCGTCGACCCGCGCGACGAGTGGTTGGGAGCGAACGTAGTCATAAAGGATCTGTGCGTCCGATGCCGAGGAGGCTCCGACCTGCGTGAATGCGCCAAGCGCCTCCAGCGGATTGGCGAATTCCTCTGATCGGATCGAAAAAGACGTTCGCGAATGATATTGGTCGGCCGCGACCAGCCAGAGATACAATGCGGCGAGGCCGGTAGGCAAAATGACGGCGAGAAAGAACGTGAATTTCAGGATCTTGTGGCGCAGCGGCGCCTTCTTTCCACCTGACTTGCCGATCGGCGCCTCTATTGCACTTTTCGAGCCGGACTTGGACAAATGCGAGGAGGAAACTTCCAGATTCATTGTCACGCTCTGGCACACACTTTGCCGATTGTGTACCACACAACACTGATATGCAACTTGTGAACGACACAGAACAGGGCAACGGTGCCACTCACGGGAAACCGGGCCGCCGCCTGCCCATTGCGGCGGGCGTGATCGGGGCGCTTGTGGTGCGCGAGATGATCACCCGCTACGGTCGCTCGCCCGGTGGCTATGTTTGGGCGGTACTCGAACCGGTGGGAATGATCGCCATCCTGGCGGTCGCCTTCTCCCAGATCATCCATGCCCCGCCTCTTGGTGAGAGCTTCATCTTCTTCTACGCCACCGGCTACCTGCCTTTCCACGCGTATTCGGAAACCGCAAGCTCGACCGGTTCGGCAGTGAACGTGAATAGGCAGCTCATGCATTTCCCCGTCGTCACCCCGATCTCGTCCGTTCTCGCGCGCTTCATTCTCTCGGTTCTGACCCATGTCATCGTGACGGTGCTTGTGTTCGCCACACTCCTTTCGGTTCTGGACGAGCCGGTTCAGGTTTCGCTCGGCCCCATTCTGCTCGGCCTCGGCGCGGCATTCGCGCTCGGCCTTGGCGTCGGGACGCTGAATGCGGTGATCTTCGTATTCGCGCCGATCTGGGAACGTGTCTGGGCGATCATCAACCGCCCGCTGTTCATCATTTCCGGCGTGTTCTTTACATTCGAGTCACTACCGCGCGCGGCGCAGGAGATCCTCTGGTGGAACCCGCTTGTCCATATCGTGGGCCTTGTCCGTACGGGGTTCTACCCTGTTTATGACGGCGCCTATATCTCGCTCTCCTATGTGGTGGGCATTTCCGTTCTGACGTTCCTGATCGGCGGGGGGCTCATGACGCGGCATCGAGGACGAATGATCGAGATTCGTTGAGCGGCGGTTCGCGAATGGCATCACTGCAATGCGTTTGGGGTTTGCGAACGCTATTCATTAGGCAATAGTTGATCCATCCGCACATCGATCCGGTGCACGTCCCGACACCTCTTGACGAACGATAGCGCAATCACCTTTAAGGCTCTGGCCCGACCCTCCGTTCGAGTTCAGTATGATGTTTGTTTCGTAAATGGGAATTCGCTTCCAAAGCATTGGGAACAATGACGTTTGCGTCACCGGTTATGCGGCCCGATTGCCTGGTGCGGCCGATGCAAGAGAAGCGTGGCACGTTCTTGAAAAGGGCCAATGTGTTGTTGGCGAGGTGCCGCAGGATCGCTGGTCTGACCACCGTTTCCTGTCACCGGGACAATCGCTTCCCGGCCACAGCTACACGCGGCGCGCGGGCTGCCTGGACAGCGCATTTGATTTCGACGCCCGCTATTTCGGGATCAGCCCGCGAGAGGCGGAGCAGATGGATCCCCAGCAGCGGCTGCTTCTGGAGGTCACGGCCAGCGCATTCGAGCATGCAGGGATAGACCCCGCCCGGCTTCATCGCGACCGCACCGGCGTGTATGTGGGCGCGGCCTCGCTCGACCACTCTCACCTGATGCTGCAGGACCCTTCCGTGGGCAGCGGGCGCTTCATGCTCGGCAATACCGGCTCGATCCTGGCCAACCGGATTGCCCACCACTGGGATTTCCACGGGCCGAGCATGACGATCGACACGGCCTGCTCTTCGGCGCTCGTCGCGCTCGACCAGGCGCGGCGCGCGATTTCCGACGGCACGATCGATCTGGCGGTTGTCGGCGGGGTCAACCTTCTGTTGTCGCCGATGCCATTCGTGGGCTTCTCGCAAGCAGGGATGCTGTCGCCGACGGGGCTCTGTCGCGCCTTCGGAGCGGAAGCCGACGGCTATGTTCGCGGTGAAGGCGCGATCGTGTTCGTGCTCGAGCGCGCCGTGTCGGCAGTCGCGGCTGGCCGGCCCGTCCGCTCGATCCTCGCGTCGAGTGCGGTGAACACGGCCGGAAGAACAGCGGATATCGCGGCCCCGTCCGCAGAACGGCAGGCCGATCTGATGCGTGCGGTCCGCACGGCGGCGGGCGTTGATCCCGACGCCATCACGTTCGTCGAGGCCCACGGCACCGGAACGCCGGTCGGCGATCCGATTGAAGCCTCGGCCATCGGAAAGGTGTACGGACGCAACCGGAAATCCCCGCTACCCATCGGCTCGTCCAAGTCGAATTTCGGCCATCTTGAACCGGCGGCGGGCCTCGTCGGGCTACTCAAGGCACAACTTGCGCTTGACCATGCATTCTTGCCGCCAACGCTTCACTGCGAAACGGCAAATCCTGACATCGACTTTGGCGATCTCAACATCGAGCTGACGGTTTCGGGCCGGGATCTGCCAGGGGACGAGCCGGTTATCGCGGCGATCAACTCCTTCGGGTTTGGCGGCGTGAATGCCCATGCGCTCCTCGTAAGCCCGGCCAAAGCCCAACCGGCTCGTGCAATTCGCCCGCAGAACGAAACAGAGACACATGCTCTCCCTCCGAGCCTGTTGATCTCGGCTGCTACCGAGACCTCGTTGCGGCAGCTCGCATGCTCCTGGCGCGATATCGCGGCGGAGTCGCGCCATATGCCCGCCCTCGTGGCGACTGCGAACTGGCGCCGAGCCATGCATCGGTATCGCCTTTGCGTCGCGGCCGGAGACGTGAGAACGCTGCAGTCCGAACTTTCCCGATGGCTCGACACCCCGCGCGAACTGGCGCCAGGGGCAGATGCGGAAACCCTGCTCGACGCGGCGCCAGTCGGCTTCGTTTTCAGCGGTAACGGCGCGCTGTGGGCGGGAGCTGGATTGCATCTGCTCGAGACGGATGAGGTGTTTCGCGCAAGCTTCGATGACCTGGCGGCGGGCTTCGTGGAACTCGGTCTGCCGGACATTCGCCAGACGATCGCCGACCCTGAGCTTGAGACACGTGCGTCAGACGCGGAAATCGCGCAGCCGCTGACCTTCGCGATCCAGATCGCGCTCACCGACAGTCTCGCCGCGGCGGGGGTCTTTCCAGACGCCGTCCTCGGCCATTCCCTTGGCGAGGTCGCGGCGGCGATTGCGTCAGGTCGCCTGTCGCGACCGGATGGACAACGGATCATCGCAACGCGCTCGCGCGCCTTCGCTCCACTCAGGGGAACCGGATCCATGGCCGCTTTGGCCTGCAGCCGGGACCGGGTGGAAACGCTGATCTCGGAAACCGGTCTTGGCGTCGAGATTTCCGCCGAGAACGCACCCGAAAGCGTCACCGCCAGCGGGCCGAAGGCTGAATTGCAGTCCCTTCTCAAGGCGGCGCGCAGAGCGCGGATCGCGGGGCGCCTGCTGGCCGTGGATTATCCATACCACGCCTCGCCCGTAGACGATCTGCGCGAGGTTTTGATGGGCGATCTTGCCGATATCTCCGGGCGGAAGGGTGAGGCCACATATTATTCGGGGTGGCGCGGAAGGCGGCACGACGCCCCTCTCGAGGCCGAATACTGGTGGTGCAATGCCCGCGCTCCGGTCGAGTTTCGATCGGCGGTCACGGCCATGGCCAGGGATGGCATTCGCGTGTTTGTCGAGATCTCGCCGCGCACCGTCTTGCGAACCTATCTGCGCGACACGCTCGCCGAATTCGCGAGCGCGACATCTGTCCTTGAGAGCATCGACCGGAACCGCGCCGAGGCCCGAACGCCTGCGGCTATGGCCCGCGCCGTTCTGGCCGCGGGCGGCAAGGTGGATCGCGAAAAGGTGCTTGGCCCGGAAAGGCCGGCCATCGACGGTCTGCCCCCCTACCCGTTCGAGCGGGAAACCTATCGCCTCGACACATCGAATGGCGTCGATGTCTACGGCCAGCGCGCGCGCCATCCGCTGATGGGCGGCAGGCTCCTGCCCGACGGCGACACCTGGCAGGGCGAAATCCTCCTCGGGCGCATACCCTGGCTTGCCGATCACAAGGTGGCCGGAAGGATCCTCCTGCCCGCCATGGCCATGCTCGAGATTTTCGTGGCAGCCGGCATCGAGATCGCCGGGAACCCATCGGTGGAACTCAGGGATATCGAGTTTCTCCAACCGCTCGAGGTTCCGGAGAAGGACGCGCTTGCGCTACGCGTGATACATGAGGCCTCTGCCCGTCGCCTCAAGCTCGAGACCGGCGGTGCCGGGGCGTGGCGCACGGTCGCCGTCGCGCGGCTGTTCACGGGGGCCGGCACTTTGCCAGAGCGGTCTGCCCTGCCCCCACGCGACCGTATGAGTGATGCGACATCGCTTTATGAACGGCTTTCCGCCAACGGGCTGGACTACGGCCCGGCATTCGCCCGGCTGCGCGGCATCGCGAGTGACGGAGAGACTGCCTTCGCGAGGCTCGAGGCGCCGGAGCCCGGCTCCGGTTTCCTGTTCGACGCCCGCGCCGCTGACGCGGCACTCCATCCCGCGGCCCTGCTGCTCGATAACGACGACGGCTTGCGCATCCCCGCCCGGATCGACCGTGCTCGGTTCATCGGCGCAGGACAGATTGCCACGTCGCGTGTGAAACGGTCGGGCGGAGGTGGTGAGAGTCTGGCCTTCGACGTGATGATGGGCGATGGCGATGGCACGCCCGTTCTCGCGCTGAGCGGTCTGCGGCTGCGGCGGCTGGAGACTTCGCCTCGCGGGCCGCAGGCATTCTGGGACGAACGCCTCGTTCCGCTCGCGGGCACGGGTAGCTCGGCGCTATACAATGCCCTCCGCTCCCGGTTTTCAGACGACCAGACCGAACCGAGCGATGCGGATATTCTTCGCTCCGCATTCGGCGGCCGTCTGGCCTGGGATGTGGTTGCGCAAGGCGACCGCACCGACCCGCGTTTCATCGTGGCGTCGAAATGGCTGGTCGCGGCGGGGTGGGCCAAAGCGGCCGAGACAGGAGAGGTGCAGCTTGCGGATGAGTGCCCCTGGCCCGAACTCGACACGCTTCTTGCCATGCTGCCCGGCGCCGCGCCAGACGCCGCGCATGTTCTGAAGGCCGTGCTCGACGCGATCACGGGCCGCAGCCCCGAACGGGTTTCGGTGCTACCCGACGTTCTGCGCAGCCTCACGGATGCTCTCGATTCCGCACCAGATGGCATCGGCCGGCTGGCACTCTGCGGAGAGATAGACCGAAACCTCCTCTTCCGAGCCTGCCGGAAGGCCGCGCATGTGACCGTTCTGGCAGAAACGCCAGAGGCGTTGGAACGCCTCAAGGCGCGTCTGGGCACCTCGCGGGCGACGCGCTTTGCCACGCTGGATCAACCCGAACTGGCCTCCGACGCCGACCTGCTGCTTCTGGCCGGCGCCACCCAAACCTTCTCCGATGATGCGCTCATGCGCCTCTCGGGCATCGTTGCGCCGGGAGGCATGGTTCTCGCCGTCGAAGAGAGAGACGACATCTTCGCGTTGATGACGGGGCGGCACACGCGCCCAAAGGCGACCGAAGCCTTGGCCGGTGCGCTGCGGCGCAGCGGGCTCGAGGTGGAAACCTCGCTCTCGCGTGACGCCGAAAGCCTCAGGATCTTCCTCGCGCGCCGCACCAACGAAAACTTGGCCGCCCCGCCCTGCCTCACGATCCACGGCGTCACGTCGCTCGCCGATGCGCTGCGCCATGCCGCGAGCGAAGGCGAAGGTGGTGGCGAGGTTCATGCCCTATGCGGCTCGCTCGAAGACGGGGCCGATGGGCCGGCATCACTCTTCATGGATCTGCCGGAAACCACAAAGCCGCTCTGGCTGGTTGTCGAAGGCACCACCCGCTGGGCGGAACTGACCGGGTGGCGCCGCAGCGTCGTAAACGAAACCGGGCGCGATCTTCGTCTGCTGTGCCATGAGGCAAGGGCGAAACCGGATGAAATCGTGGCGCTGATCGCCGGGTCTCGCGAGCAGGAGGTTCTGCTGACCGATCAAGGCGCCTTCGCGCCGCGCGTGGTGCCGGTCGATCCACTGGCGCAGGTGCCCGGTCCGCGCCGCCTGACCGTCGCGGGGCGGGGCGCGGCGTGGGAAAACCTGTCATGGGTCGCGCAAGACGGCATGGATCTCGCCGACGACGCGGTGGAGATCGACGTTGCGGCCACCGGCCTCAATTTCCGCGACGTGATGTGGGCTCAGGGGCTCTTGCCGCCCGAAGCTCTCGAGGGCGGTTTCGCCGGGCCGGGCCTCGGCATGGAATGCGCGGGCATCGTGCGCCGCGCAGGTGCGCGATCGGGCTTCAAACCGGGCGACAGGGTCATCGCCCTCGCCCCACACGCCATGGCTTCGCGGGTCGTGACATCTGCCAAGGCCGCCCGGCACGCGCCCGATGGCGTCGATTTGGCGATTGCTGCGGGGATCCCGGTTGCCTATCTCACGGCCGACTACGCACTGAACGAAGTCGCGCGCCTCGCGGCAGGGGAAACCGTGCTGATCCACGGCGCGGCCGGCGGCGTGGGGCTGGCGGCCCTTCAGGTGGCCCTGAAAGCGGGCGCGCGGGTCATCGCCACCGCCGGCAGCCCCGCCAAACGGCGCTTCATCGAAGCCATGGGGGCGGAGGCGGTCTTCGACAGCCGCGCGCTCCACTTCGACGAGGATGTTCGCCAGGCGACCCAAGGTCGCGGCGTCGATGTCGCCCTCAACTCGCTGGCCGGCGAGGCGCTCGAACGCAGCCTATCCTGCCTGGCGCCGTTCGGGCGGTTCATCGAACTTGGCAAGCGCGATCTCTACGAAAACAGCCTGGTCGCCCTGCGGGCGATGCGCCAGAATGTGAGCCTGCATGTCGTCGATGTCGATCAGCTCATGGCACATCGCCCTGACGCCGCCGAGCGGTGCCTGACCCGGCTTGCCACCGCCCTCGCCGAGCAAAGTCTGACGCCACTGCCCACACAGACCTATGCCGCCGAGGATGTCGGCGAGGCCATGCGGGCCATGCAGCAGGCCGCGCATATCGGCAAGATCGTCATCCGTGCGCCCGTCCAGCCAGCATCCGACACGCCGCACAGAGGCGCAAGACCGATCCGGGGCGGCTGGCTTGTGACAGGCGGCACCTCGGGGTTCGGTCTGGAAGTTGCGCACTGGCTTGCGGCACAAGGCGCCGAGTGCCTGTGGCTGGTCAGCCGCAGCGGTCGCGTGGCGGAAGGGGCGCTGGAAGATATCGAAGTGCCTGTTCATGTCATCGCCGCAGACGTGACCGACCCGGCCGCGATGGCCCAAGCTCTCGAGAAGATGCGGCAGGATGACATCGCGATCCGCGGAATCGTCCACGGCGCGGCCATCTTCGATGATGCGCCTCTTGCGGAGCTCGACCAAGCCCGGATCGCCGCCATCCAGGGGCCGAAAGTCACAGGCGCAGCGATCCTCGACAAGCTTGCCGGCGATCTGCCGCTCGACCATTTCTGGCTGTTCAGCTCGGTCGCGGCGAGGTTCGGCAACCCCGCGCAGGCCCCCTATGTCGCGGCGAACCGAGCGCTGGAGGCGCTGGCAGAGGCGCGCGTAGAGGCTGGCCTTCCGGCACTGGCCATCGCGTGGGGGCCGATTGGCGATGCCGGCCTGCTCGCGCGATCGGACGCGGTTCGCCAGGCAATCGAGCGGCGGATCATCCCGATGGCGGCCGACGAGGCGCTCGCGAAACTGGCTACCGTGCTCGCCTCGGGATATTCGGGCCCCTCGGTGACCATTGCGCCCGTAGCCTGGGGACGCCTGGCCAGCAGCCTGCCGGTTCTGAGCGGGGCGCTCTTCGATCTTGTCCCATGCGATCCGGACCGCGACGAGGCCGCACAGCTCGATCTGGCAGAACTCCTTCGCGAGAAGGGGCCGACCGAAACCCGCAAGGTTCTCACCAGAATCCTCATAGACGAAGCGGCTCAACTTCTGCAGGCCGCTCCGGCAGACATCGACCCGCATGCGCCACTCCAGTATCTGGGCTTTGACAGCCTGATGGCGATGAACCTGCGTCTTGCGGCCGAAGAGCGGCTGAACATCACCTTCCCTGTCATGGCCGCCAGCGAGGATCTCACGCTGGGCGCGCTGGTCGACCGGATCGTGGAATCCGCCGACAGCACCACGGAAGACGCCGAAATTCCCAGCGTGGTGGCCGAGATGGCCGCGAAGCACGTCTCGATGCCAGACCAGACAAACCGAAAGACAGCCGAGCTTGCCAGCGCGGTGGCCGAGACAATTGAGGCGGAGTAGTGCGATGAGCAATCATGCGACCAGGATGGCGCGATTGCGCGCCCTTCACGCAGAAATGCCGCGGGACATCGCTCCCCTGCCCGGCGGAGCACGCTCGACGCGCCGCTCGGATGTCCGGGCACACCCGGAGTTTCAGAAGGTGAAGGTGGCCCGAAGTGCGGCCCACATGCTCGAAATCGAAAGCCCCTTCTTCCGGGCGGCTGACGACGTGAGCGGAACGCGCGCACGCATCGGCGGACGCTGGGTAGAGAACTTCTCGAGCTACGACTACCTTTCGCTGAACCAGGATCCGCGGCTTGTTCAGGCCGTGGCCGACGCCGTTTCACAGCAGGGCGTCTCTGCGCGGGCCTCTCGCCTGGTGGGGGGCGAACTGGCCCTTCATCGGCAGCTCGAAGAATCGCTGGCAGGCTTCATCGGTACCGAGGCCGCGCTCGCCACCGTCTCAGGGCATGCAACGAATGTAGCCGTGATACGCACGCTCATGCGCCGAGGCGATGTCGTACTTGTCGATGAAAGGGCCCACAATTCGGTGTTCGAGGGCCTACGCGCCTCGGACGCCCACCACCTGACCATGCCCCATTCCGACCCCGAGTGGCTTGATGACTGGTTGGCAGCCAATCGCGACCGCTTCGACAACGTTCTGGTCGTAGTGGAGGGCCTCTACTCGATGGATGGCGACAAGCCCGACCTGCCGGCGCTCGTGGAAATTAAGGAGCGTCACGGCGCGTGGCTCATGCTCGACGAAGCGCATTCGATCGGTGTGCTCGGCGCGCGGGGGGCGGGGCTATGCGATGAGTTCGACATCCCGGCAAGCCAGGTCGACATCGTGATGGGGACGTTGTCGAAGGCTTTCTGTTCCTGCGGGGGGTTCGTGGCCGGCTCCGCAGACATCGTGGACCTTCTGCGCCACGCGGCGCCCGGCTTCGTCTATTCCGTGGGGCTTTCGGTACCGAACACGGCGGCCGCTCTGACCGCGCTCTCCCTGCTCCGGGCCGAACCGGAGCGGGTGGAACGCCTGCGCAAGAAGAGCGAACTGTTCAACCAGGCCGCACGGGGCGCCGGTCTCGATCTCGGGCCGTCCGACGGTCATGCCATCGCGCCTGTCATCGTGGGCGACTCCCTGCGCGCGACAAGGCTATCGAACCGGGTCTTCGAAGACGGCTATCTGGCAATGCCGATCATTGCCCCGGCCGTGCCCGACCGTCAGGCTCGCCTTCGCTTCTTCCTGAATGCCGATCATGGGGACGAGGCGATCAAAGAGGTCGTGGCTAGCGTCTCCAGCCAGATCGGGAAGGTGTGAGATGTCACTCTTGCGCCGAGCGGGCTTCATCGGCATCGGGCAAGATCCTGGCCCGGAAGCGCGCCATGATCGCATCCGCAATCGGGGCCGGCAGCCGCTCTCCCAGCCATGCCGCAAAGATGAGGGCTTTGGGAAACGCTATTGTCGATCGACCGCGCGCCAGCCCTTTCGCGATGATCCGAGCCGCCCTGTCGGGGCTCACGCACATCGGCGTCGGGCCAAGCTGGCGGTTGGTCATCGGGGTTCGGATGAATCCCGGAATGATGGTGACGACGCGCAGCCCGCTGCCCCGCAATGTGCGGCGCAAAGCGGTCGCATAAGCATGCAAACCCGCCTTGGTCGCCGAGTAGCTCAGAAGATCGGCATGCGGCGAGATGCCCGCCAGCGAGCCCACGATAGCCAGCGTGCCGTGTCCGCGGGCGCGCATCGCGGGGAGCAGCGCCTCCACGGCCCGGATGGTTCCGCCCAGATTGACGTCGAGGATGCGGTCGGCCTGGCCGCTTGGCTCGACACCCCCATCGTTGCCCGTCTTGACGCCGGCATTCGCGATCAGAAGATCGACAGGCGCCTCGCTGTCGAAGGCCTGCAGCCGCTCCGCCAGAGCCGCAGCGTCTGTGAGGCAGAGGCACGCAGTCTCGGCCTCGCCGCCGCGCGCCCGCACCAATGCGGCCGCCCGTGCAAGCCGCTCCCGGTCACGCCCGAGCAGCAGCAATCGCCGCTCCGGCGCGGCCAGTTCATGGGCAAGCGCAAGCCCCAGGCCGCCGCTCGCACCCGTGAGGACGATATTGCGGGGGCCTTTCACAGCGGCATTTCTCCGGCGATGCAGCGAGCAAGGTTCTGCCCGCCCTTTATGGCATCCGGGCCGTCGAAGGCGCCCGGCACATGAAAATGGTAGCGCAGGAACCGGCGAAAGCGCGCCGCGAGATCGCTGTCGGGCACCTCCGCGTCGCCACGGAAAAGCTCGGCGAAGCTGCCCTGGTGCGTGAGCCCTGCACAATCATAGACCGCGCGGCCCAGAACCTTGACCGGCACGCCCTCGAGCAAGGCCGACAGGCCGACCGTGCTGTTGATCGTCACCACGCCTGCCAATCGCGGAAACAGGCATTCGACCCGCCCACCGGGCAGGAACACCACCCGTTCCGCTACCCCCCGGCGGAGCGCGCAAGCCCCGACCTTGCCCCCCCAGAGACGGCGCCCGTTGTCGAGCGGGTGCTCCTTCACGACGAGCAACGCGTCCTGGCGAGACTCCGCGGCAAAGCAGGCGATGATCGCGTCGATTTCCTCGCCTTGCGACCTGCCGGTGCCGTAGGTGCGAAGCTGGAAATCGGTATCCAGCTGAAGCGGCAGCAGGAAGACAGGCCCATGATGCGCCGCGATGCGGTCAAGACCCGCCTGCGTTGCGCGGGCGCGGCCTCGGGCAGTCAGCGCCTTGCCGATCCAGCCTCGCCACTCCGCCAGCGTGGAATCGAGCGCGTGGTGGCGGTATCTCGGGTAGAGCACGGGCCCGGCCACAAGATTGGTGGCGTGATAGACCACATCGAGCGCGGCGTAGCGCAAGAACGAGGCCCCGGCCGGATCGGGCGCGGGGCATTCCGGCACGTCCTGCCCGGAAAAGGCGCCGGGGATGGGCGAATTGCCACCCGTGCCCCCGATCTCGACCCGAAAAAGACCCCCACGAAGATAGCCTTGTTCGACGATCCAGGGCGTGACAGGGCGCTCCAGATGGCGCAGAGCCTCGATGGCCAATCGGTGATAGATCCGCCCGTCGCCAAGCATGACGACGTCGGTGACGCCCTGCTCTTCGACCAGATCACGAAGCGTCGCGCCGAACGCCTCGGCAGCGCCGCGATAGGCCCTGTAGGGGCCTGCGCGCGTATCCCAGTAAAGCCTGTCGCCGGGGGCGAAACCGATGCGCATCACGCGCGCGCCGAGCGCGCTCATCGCCCGTGCCGCATGGATGAAGAACCGCGAAGACGGCCCCTGCAAGAACACGACATGCCGGCCATCAAGACGGGCGCGAGGGCCTCTCGATGACACGGCAGTATCCTCACAAAGCCGGTGAAAGAACATTGTTTGACCAGTCTCTTGGCCCGCTTTTTGCACAGGGCCGGATCGAGAACAAGAATCGCGTCATCCTGATGCTGCAAGGCCACCCTTCGCGCTTCTGGGCCGAACTCGGTGACGGGCTGAAGAACGACGGTCACCGCGTCATCAAGGTGCATTTCGGCCTCGCCGACCGGGTGTTCTGGGGCCGCCGGCCGGCAATCAACTACCGCGGCCCGCTGCGCAGCTGGCGCGGTTTCGTCACCGATCTGATGCGGCGCGAAGGGGTTACCGATGTCCTCTACTACGCCGACCGGCTGCCCTATCATGCCGTCGCGCTCGACGCGGCAAAGGCAGATGGCCGCCGCGCATGGGCTGTCGAGCACGGGTATCTCCGGCCCGACTGGCTGACGCTCGAGCCCGAGGGAATGGGCGCCTTCTCCCGCTTCCCCCGCGAGCCCGAGAAGATCCGCGAACTGGCGCAAGGCGTTCCGGCCCCGGACATGCGCGTGCGCTACCGGCACAGCTTCGCCGCAGAGGCGTTCAACGAGGTCAGTTTCGGGCTGTTGCAGAGCTTTGGCCGCCCGCTCTACCCGCTGCATGTCTCCGACCGCCCGGTCTGGCCGGCGATCGACTACCTCAGCTGGCTGCCGGTCCTCGCCATGTCACGGCGCCGGGCGCGGCAAGCCGAACGAACGGTGGCAGAGCTGGTCGCGACCGGCACGCAATACAACCTCGTTCCCCTGCAGCTGGAGGCCGACTACCAGATCCGCGCCTCCTCGCCCTACCGCCGGCTCGGCGACTTCATCGAGGCCGTCCTGCACTCCTTCTCGGCACATGCACCGGCCGACCGCCACATCGTCTTCAAGATCCATCCGCTCGACAACGGGCTCGGGCGCTGGTTCAAACGGATCCCCGCGATTGCGCGAAGATTCGGCGTGGCGCATCGGGTGCATGTCATCCGGGGCGGCGACCTCGGCACATTGGTCCGCGGCTCGAAGGGCGTCGTCCTGGTGAACTCGACCGTGGGCCTCCACGCCCTGCGCGCCGGTGTCCCGGTCTGCGCGATGGGAGAGGCGGTCTACGATGTGGAGGGTCTTACGCACCGATCGGGGCTCCCCCAATTCTGGACAACGCCGGATCGGATGGACGAGGCATTCCTCGACAGCTTCATTCGGGCCCTGTCGACGATTCAGCTCAAGGGATCATTCTACGATGCAGAGGGGAGGATTGCGGCGATCCGCGAGATAGGAGATCGGGTCGCTACCCGCCATTCCCGCATTGTCAGCCCGGCTCAAGATCAAATCTGATCATCAGGAACGCTTGGAGCACGAGCAGAATTCTCCAGTTCCATGACGCGCGCGCGCAGATCGGAAATTTCATCCTGGGCGGAGAAGATCAGACGAAGCAACAGCTCATTCATTCTCCATGGATCTATCTGCGCCGGCGAAACCGGCGCACGATCATCGTCCAATGGCGGTTCGCCCTGCTCTTCAAGAATGCGGTTCAGCGCCTCTCGGTCCTGGGCGCATTCCTTGCGAACTTCTTCCAGATCATCCGCCCCTGGCAGCAACTCTTGAATTCCAGGAAGAGAAATCCCGCCATTTTCCCTGAGACCGGCACGCCTCAGCATGGCCTGGAACTCCATCGGCAATGTTTCACTTTCGCGCCGGTCATTGAAAACAGCCCAAACCGCTAGAACCTCATTGGTAGGTGTCTCGTTATCGTTGATGGCATTGATTTGACCGATACCGACGTGTTTGCAAAAATGACTGACCACGTCCCCGACATGGTCGTAGTTGAAGACCGAAAGTTCCCGAGGAAAGAGGTCCATCCAAGGTTTTAGCTTCGGCAAGAAAGCAAATGATCTTCCTCGTCGCCATTCACCGAAGGGTTGTATTCTTCCACGATAAGTCTTGTGCTTGATCCCCCATTGAGCATAGGCGCTACGGACCCATTTATCATGGCGCCTGACGTAGCAGAGTAGATTGATGTTATAGCCATTTGCCCTCAGCCGCTCCAACACTGGAAGTACGAACTGGGGTCGATCGAACATCCATTCGTTACTCCAGATCGCGGTATGGACGTTCCGTGATGCAAGCAAAGACAACTCTATGCTCAGAATCTTGTGAAGCTCATCAAGTGCCGCTTCACTGTCACGAGCGAATGAAACGTCGGCCCATTTCTCGAAATCCCAGCCCACGGGAACACTTTCATTGGCATATTCAAGAAACAAGCCAAGGTACTTGCAACCCATTTCATTCAGCGCATGCCGGTTCTCGGCGAGGGTCCTCTGAATTGAGGACGACCCTGTCTTTCCTGCCCCAATATGAACGATCAATTTCGGAAGTGACATGTTCATCGCTCCTTCCAGCGACCTATCGAGGGCATGCGGACGCTCACCCGGAGTACGAGCTTAATTTACTCCGCGTCGACGCTCGTCCGCCCTTGGCGCTCAACCCTGCCAGATGTAAGTCCGCGCATTGCCGAGCTGACAATGGCTTTCTGATCCCCGCACGGAGTTTCTCCCAATACCCCGGCTCTTGATCAGCCAACCGCTGCATGACATCACCCCAGGCAACCGGGTTCCCGGCCGGCACATGAAGCCCGTCAATGCCGTCCGTCACCTTTTCGGCCATGCCGCCGATGCTTGAACACACAACGGGACGTCCGAGGCCGAATGCCTCCTGGATGACCATCGGAGAATTCTCCCACCAGATCGAAGGAACCAGGACCCAGTCGATGGTCGCCATCCGGTCGGCAATCGCCGTCGGCTCGTATGGGCCAAGCCATTGCACCACACCTTCGGCCTGCAGCGGTTTCAAGAGGGCCTGGATCCGCTCCCTCAGCTCGGGCTGCTGCGCCTCCAGATTGGCCCCGTTCACTTCCAGAACGATATTGCGCCGCGCTTTCCGCGGCAGACCGTTCAGCGCCCTCAGCAGGACATCCAGCCCCTTGAACGGCGTCACTTGACCAAAGAAACCAAAGCGGTTGCGCCGCCCTTCCGCCACAAGTTCCCGAGGCGCAAGAGGCTCTCGTTCGATCTGCCCGTTCTCGATGACCGTGATCTGATCCTGCGGGATTCCCCAGGAAATGTAGCGCTGCCGCAAGAACTCCGAAGGTGCAATGAACATATCAATATTGCGGAAGAAGGATTGGAACCGATGCTTCCGCAACCAGAAATCCTCCGGGCTGCGTTCGGGGAAGCACTGCCGGCAATCCTCCGGCCCAGACCGGAAGCACAAGCGGTTCCCGCCGGTTTTCATCATTTGCCCATCGCGCGCACAGATCGCCGCGAATTCGTGCAGTGTCAGAAGCACCTTTGCATCGGGACATTCCTGACGGATCACTATGAGCATCTCGAGCCCCAGGTGGACATAATGATGCAGGTGAACCACGGTCGGACGAAAGCGGCGCAGAAGTTCGGTGAACCCTCCGAAGACGCTGTTTTCTTCCGCTGCCGTATAGCGGAACCAATCGCCTATCGTCTGCTCCCAGAGATAATGACCCGGACGCAGCATGGAGATGCGGCCGGTCGCACCTTTGCCGCGGTCATGTCGTGCCAGAAGGATGGATTGTTCGACCAGCGGATGCTCCGAATAGGCCTCGTGCAGGTTCCCCGCTGCAATCTCGCCCCCGCCCCTGCAGAAGTCTGGATGGCCGTGCGCGATGGTCAGGATACGGTGCTTTCCGATCATCGCAGTGCCTCCACCGTTTCTTTCCCGGTTATCGCATCTTTCCAACGCGAATAGTGACGCGCTGCGTTCAGCAGCGTGACACGCAGCCGAAACGTGTCTTCGCCAATCGACACCACAGATTGGCGTTCCAGATGCACCAGAACCGCCGACGGCTCCAGAACCAGTCGGAATCCGTGCTCCCGGAGTGTCAGGCAAAGGTCACTGTCCTCGAAATCTCCGATGAGATAGCCGGTATCCCAACCGCCGGCCCGGTCGAAAGCTGTACGCCGAACCAGAAGACAAGCGCCGGTGAGGGCCGTCACCTCGGTCACGCCGCGTGGGCTTGCAAGATCCGGATCGAGCCCGGCGCCGGGATGCTTGCACCACCAAACCCCAAGCGCTGCATCATGCTCGTGGGCCATGCCGATATGCTGGATCCCGCCATCCGCGAAGCGCAACTGCGCGCCCACAGCTCCGATCCCTTCATCGCGATCCAGCGTGTCGAGCATCCGCTTCAGCCACCCCGGCTCGATGGGGATGACATCGCTGTTCATGAACAGGATCGCACGCCCCCGCGCCTGCGACGCGCCGAGGTTGTTCGCGGCCGAATATCCGCCGTTATGCCCGTTCCAGACCAGCCGAACGGCTACCCCGAACAATTGGAACACGCGTCGCGTCAGGGCCCTCACCGGCTCGATGATATTCGGGTCATCCACGACATAGATGATCTCCGCACATTCCTGCAGCCATGGATCCCGCGCGAATTCTGCAATCTGGTGTTCGATGAAATCGAACCGACGATATAGCGGAATGACAATCGAAACCACGGGGTCGGATGGCGCCTTCCCGAACGTTTCCGTGTCGCCACCGCGCTCGAGCAATTCGGCCGAACGCGCACGAAGCATCGGAGCGAGGAGGCGCGCATCGACGATCTCGCACCGCTTGGAGAATTCATCCAACCTGGCCTCAAGGCCGAAAAGCCGCACAGACGCCTCGACCGGATGCCGCGGCAAGGTTTCCGTTACCCCGGATTGACTGAGCACCTTCGCGCCGCGCGCGTCCTTGACGACGAGACTGACGACAGGCTGCCTTTTCTGCGGCGGAATCCAGGCGATGAAACCCGTTCGATCGTTCGGTGTCACCTCGTTCGGGAAAGCGCTGACCAGGTCCATGCGGCGACGCCAGAAAATGCAGTCATCGCTGATCGGCTCGCCATTTTCCAGTTCCAGAACGACAGGTTCGCTTCCGTTGCTGTAGGCCCAGCCGAACACCACTGCGGCACCATCGACCTGGCTTTGCCAGACGCCCTCGATATATCCGCGCGCGAAATCACCAGGATTGGCATCACGCTGATCAGGCGCCAATCCATCCGGCGCAGCGGCGACCTGCCCGAAATCCTTCAGCGCCCTTTCCAACAGAGACTGCGCCTCCGCAGGCAGATCCTTCTGCGAGCAAGGCACCGGCAATTTCAGCTCCTTGCCCTGTCCATCGGCTGTCGCCCTTACACTCTTCGGGATATCTCCAGCGGGATAGACTGCCACAAACCCCGGACGAGAGGAGCAATCGTCACCAATGCCCGCGTTTCTCACATGGTTGACCACATCGTTGCGCTCCTGTCGCTGAACGATGTACCAGGTGCTGTCGTCGCTTGGATTCCTGAGCTGGAAGGCGTCGGCACTACACCAACCGATAAGAACGACCTTATCGCCGAACTCACAGGCAGCCTCCACAAAGAAGAGGTGCCGGTTGCCAAGCTTGATCGGCTTTGAGTAACCATTGACGCTCTTCGAAAAATTCCTGAAACCAGGAAGGAATTTTCTCATACTGTACAGATCCCCGTCCACGTTCGGGTGTATGGGTTCGCTCGATTCCCGATAGAAATCGTGGAGACTATTGCAGTCCGGTGAAATACTTTGCGGCAAGCCAAGTCAAGCATTGATGCCAGTAGGAACTCGTTGCCTCCGGCCCGCTCCGCTTTGAGCCAGGATGAAGTCGTTCGGTCTGCTCAAGGCTTGGCCTTATCTGACCATTGATGATGCGTCCGCGGTGCGGGTCCGTCGAGGCTCGAATGCGGGCGGTGATGTTTATGACTGTCGCGCGAGCAGTCGGCGCCCTGGTCGTGATTGGGAGCGTCAGAAGCAGAGGCTGGAAAGGGCCATGGTCTGTGAACATCCAACCAGGCGCGGCAGTCACAAGCGACCGCAGCCGGATCGGGATGCCTTCGCGGGGGCAAGAGGCGGGATCATGGACCTGGGCGTCCAGCCCCCTGTTATCTGCACAACACCCCAATCCCTTGGTAGATTGAAGGTCGAGCGGCGCGTGGCAGCCCTAAGAACAGTCACTCGAAGGGCCGCTATCAGCACCTTCCTCGCCGCTCTCGCCATTTGCTCGCTGTGAGGCTCGACCTACCACCGAATGCCCCTAGGCGCGCAGACGCTCGATGATCGCCGTTATTGCCTGATCGCGTCGATGTATATCGGCAACGTCGCGCTTCTGGTCATCAACCTGCCGCTGGTGGGCCTGTTCGCGCGGATGCTGACGATCCCGCAGCACTACCTGACACCGCTGATCGCGATCCTCGCCTTCATCGGCATCTACACGATCGTCGGCAACCCGTTCGACCTGCTGCTGATCACCGCGCTCGGCGTCTTCGGGTGGATCCTGCGCAAGCTGGATTTCTCTCTCGCGCCGGTCATCCTCGGCTTCGTCCTCGGCAGCCTGTTCGAGAACAACCTGCGCCGCGCCCTGTCGATCTCGGGCGGGGATTGGGGCATCCTCGTCCAGGATTACAAGAGCATCACGCTCTACCTGCTGGCCGTTCTCGTCGTGATCCTGCCGATCTGGCTGGCGCGCCGGGCACGTGTGATGGAAGGCGACGCCACACCCAATGGCTGAGAATGGCAGGTGAGCTGAAAACCTACGCGGTCACGCTTGCGACCGCACTTGCGGGGGCGGCGCTGGCCGCCCTCGCCGGCATTCCGTCCGGCGCGCTCATCGGCAGCACGCTGGCTGTCGCCGCACTCGCCGCGATGGGTTTCGGCGTCGGGCTGCCGACGAGGCTGCGCGCTGTGGCCTTCGCGACGATCGGCGTCTCGCTCGGCGCAGGTGTCGACGAAGGGCTGATCGGCCAGATCGAGACCTGGGCGGCGAGCCTCGCCATTCTCGTGGCTTCGCTGGTCGCGACGATCGTCGTCGGCCGCGCCGTCCTGGCGCGCGGCTTCGGGCTCGACGCGCAGACGGCGACGCTCGCCAGTTCTCCGGGCACGATGTCCAACGCGATCGCCATTGCCAGCGAAGGCCATGGCGATGCCAAGGCCGTGATGATCCTGCAACTGGTTCGCCTGCTGGTCCTGGCCGTGGCGATCCCGCCGCTCGCCGTCGCGTTGAACGGATCGGATGGCGGGCTCTCCACGGATCACGCCGCAATGTCCCTGGCGGCCTTCTTCGGGCTGCTGGCCGTCTCGACGGCGCTCGGGCTGCTGGGCAGCCGGGTCGGGCTGCCTGCCGCCAGCCTGCTGGCCGGAATGGTCGTCAGCGCGGGCCTTCATGCCGTGGGCCTTGTCGACGGCGCCTCTCCGCCCTGGGCGATCTTCGCCGCCTTTGCCGTGACCGGCGCCGTCATCTCCACCCGGATGAGCCGCGTCACGGCGGGCGATGCGAAACGATACGCGGTCGCCGGGCTCGCCATGGTGGCCGTGTCGCTCGTCACCGCGCTGGCCTTCGCGCTGCTCGCGCAGGCCGTGACGCGGCTCGAACTGGGCCAGGTGCTGATCGCCTATGCGCCCGGCGGGGTCGAGGCGATGGCGGCGATCGGCCTGTCGCTGGGCTACGATCCCACCTATGTGGCGGTGCACCACCTCGCCCGCATCTTCGCGCTCATCGTCATCGTGCCGGTCATTCTGAAGATGACGGCGCGCTGAGGCGCGGCAAATCAGGCCGAAGAACTCTCCCCCGCGCCAGCGCGATACTTCCGCAGCGTCGGCAGGACACGCCCCAAATCAACCGGCCGCCCCTCGCCGAACCCGTAATAGAGATCGCCGAACAGGCCGAACAGTTCTTCATAGCGCGCATGGCGGCCGGGATCGCTCGCGAAGACGGTGAGCGGCGGGCACATCCGCGCCTGGGCCGCCTTCACGCTGTCGAAGGCGCCGGCCGTGACCGCCGCGAAGATGCAGGCGCCGAGGCCGGTCGAGGGGCCATCGGGGACGTAGACATCGGTGCCCAGCACGTCGGCATATACCTGGTTCAGCAGCGGGTTCTTGCGCGGGATGCCGCCCCCGTTGATGATCCGCTCCGCCGTCAGCCCGCCCGAACGCATCCGGTCGATGATGACGCGGACATGCATCGCCATGCCCTCCATCGCGGCATGCAGCTCGTCCTCCGGGCCATGGCCCAGATCCCACCCCAGGGTGATGCCCCCGAGATCGGCGCGCACCAGGACCGTCCGGTCGCCGTTGTCCCAGACGAGCCGCAAGAGCCCGCTGCCGCCTGGGGCGGGATTGCCGATCCTCTCGGTCAGCGTGGCCACATCCGTGCCCGCCCGCGTCGCGATGGCCGAGAAGATGTCGCCGGTGGCGGATTGCCCCGCCTCGACACCCATCGCGCCGGGCACCACGCTGCCCGGCACGGCGCCGCAGATGCCGGCAACCGGCGCCATCTCTTCGGCCCCCTCGGCGATAATGCAGGTCGACGTGCCCACGACGTTGACGATATCGCCCATCCGGCAACCGACGCCGATCGCATCCCAATGGGCATCGAAGGCCCCGAAGGGGATGGGGATGCCGGGCCGAAGACCAAGCCGCTCCGCCCATTCCGGGCTCAGATGCCCGGCGATCTCGGTCGATCCGCCGAAGCGGCCGCCCATCTTCTCGACCACGCCGTCGAGCAGCGGATCCACGCGGGTGAAGAAGTCCTGCGGCGGGTAGCCGCCCCAGCGCGCGCCCCACATCCACTTGTGCCCCATGGCGCAGATGCTCCGCGGCACGTCGCGCGGGTCGGTCACGCCGCAGAGCGTGGCCACGAGCATGTCGCAATGCTCCAGCGCGGTGGCGAAACGCGCGCGCTTGTCGGGATTGTGGCGCAGGAAGTGGAGCAGCTTGGCAAAGCCCCATTCGTGCGAATAGACCCCGCCGCACCAGCGGATCGCCTCGATATCCGCCTCGTGGGCGCGGGCGGTGATCTCGGCGGCCTCGGCCGAGGCGCGGTGATCGCACCACAGGTAATAATCGTCGAGCGGCTTGAGGCTCTCGTCGACGATCACCACGCTCGAGCCCGTCGTATCGGCGGCGAAGGCGGCGATGTCATGCCCGTCGATCCCCGCCTCCGCAACCGCCGCCTTCATCGCGGTCTCGAGCGCGGCCATGTGATCGGCGTGGGATTGCTGGGCGAGATGCGGATCGCTGTCGGATCGCTTGAGCGGATACTCGGCGACGGCCGCGCCGATGATCCTGCCGCTCCCGGTATCCGCGATCGAGACGCGCACGCTGAGCGTGCCGAAATCGGCCCCGGCGACATAGGTCATGTCGCGCCCCCCGGCTGGCCATAGGTCGCGTTGGCGCCGTGCTTGCGCAGGAAGTGCCGGTCGAGCAGCGCCTGGGGGATCGGCTCGAGCCCGGGGCGCATGACCATGGAGTACCAGGCCATCCGCGCCACCTCCTCGAGGATGAGCGCGTTGAGCGCCGCTTCCTCGGGATTGCGCCCCCAGACGAAGGGTCCGTGCGAGGCGACGAGCGCGGCGGGCACTTCCAGCGGATCGCGCCCGGCGATCACCTCCACCAGCGCATCGCCCGTCGCGGCGACATAACGATCGCGGATCTCGGCCTCGTCGAGATGCCGCGTCACCGGCACCGTGCCGCGGAAGTAATCCGCGTGCGTCGTGCCGAGACAGGGGATCGGCGTCAGCGACTGGGCGAAGATCGTCGCATAGGTCGAATGGGTGTGAATGACGGCGCCGATTTCGGGGAAGGCGCGGTAGAGCGCGAGATGGGTGTCGAGATCCGAGGACGGGCGCATCCGGTTATCCTGAACCGAGCCGTCCAGCGACACGGCGACGATATGCTCGGCGGTCATCTCCTCGTAGGGCACACCGCTCGGCTTGATCGCCACGATCCCGGCATCGCGGTCGATACCGCTCGCATTTCCGAACGTGGCCGTGACCAACCCGCTTCGCACGACCGCCAGATTGGCTTCGAGCACCGCGGTCTTGAGCGCCTTGAGGGACATGCTCCACCCTGCCTTCATGATCGTATGGGTCGGGCGCGCGCGCTGAGCGCGCGCCCGGTGTTTTCGAATTACCCGGACTGCTAGCTCAGCGCGGGTCGGTCCAGCCCTTGTATTCCGCCACGTTCTCGGCGGTGATGAGCTCCGGCTCCAGCAGCACGGTATCCTCTTCGGGCGTGTTGCCCTGGAACACCTCATAGGCCATCTGCATCGACTGCGCGGCCATCGTGTAGGGATCCTGCGAGGCCGACGCCTTGATCAGCGAGTCGCCGGATTCCAGAGCCTCCTCGATGTCGGGCGCACCGTCCACGCCGGTGATGATGAACTCGCTGCGGCCGAGCTGCTTGGCGGCCAGAGCGGCGCCCAGCGCGGTGGGGTCGTTGATCGCGAAGACGCCGTCGATCTGGTCGAAGCGGGTCAGCAGGCCCTGCATCACCTCGAGCCCGCCCTCGCGCGAGGCCTTGCCGTTCTGATCGTCGGACAGCACGTTGATGCCCTCGTTGGCCTCGAAGACCTCGGTGCAGCCCTTGGCCCGGTCGATGATCGACGAGGATTGCGGGCCGTTGATGAGGATCACGTTGCCCGACCCGCCGATCTGGTCGACGATGTACTGGCAGGCCTTGCGCCCGGCGGCGACGTTGTCGGTCATCACGGTGACCTCGGCGCCCGGCGCCGACACGTCGAAGGCGGCGACGACGACGCCGGCGGCCTTGGCCCGTTCCACGGCGGGGGCGATGGCCGAGGCGTCCACCGCGTTCAGCATGATGATGTCCACGCCGGCCGCGATGAAGTTGTCGATCTGGCTGACCTGCTTGTTGAGGTCATAATCGGCCGAGACCGACGTGATCTCCACGTCCGGGTTGATCTCGCGCGCCGCATCCTCGATCCCCTTGATCGTGGCCACGAAGAACGGGTTGCCGAGCAGGCCCACCGAGATGCCCACGCTCTCCAGCTCCTTGTCCTGCGCCATGCCCGGCGCGGCAAGGCCGAGCGCGATCGCGGTTCCGGCAAGCAAAGTCTTCACGTTTCGCATATTGTCCTCCATTGGTATGCGCTTCTCCACGCGGCCCCGGGATCAGGTCCGCGCCTCTCCCTTCGCGCGGTAGCGGTCGAGCGCCACAGCGAGAATGATGACAAGTCCCTTGATGATGAACTGCCAGATGTCCGACACGCCGGTCAGGATCAGCCCGTTCGACAGGACGGCGATGATGAGCGCGCCGATCAGCGTGCCCCAGATGGAGCCGACGCCGCCGACAAGGCTCGTCCCGCCGAGGATCACCGCCGCGATCGCGTCCAGCTCGTAGGCCTGGCCCAGCTGCAGCCCGTTCGCCGCATAGAGCCGCGAGGCCGACATCACGCCGCCGAGCCCGGCCAGCAGCCCCGACATGCCGTAGACGAACAGCAGCACCAGCGTGACCTTGATGCCGGTCAGCCGCGCCGCCTCGCGGTTGCCGCCGACGGCGTAGATCCAGGTGCCCAGCACCGTGCCGCGCAGGATGCCCCAGGACATCAGGATCACCGCGATGGCGATGATGGCAAGCCAGGGAATGCCGAGGAACGTGCCGTTGCCGATCACCGCGAAGGGCAGATCGGAATTGAACACCGTGGTGTCATCGCCCATCAGGCGGGCAACCCCGCGCACCGCCGTGAGCGAGCCGAGCGTCACGATGAAGGGCGGCAATCCCAGCAGCGCGATGAAGGCGCCGTTGGCCAGCCCGAACAGCAGGCCCACCACCATGCCCAGCGGCACGCCCAACCATCCGACCGGCCATGTCGAGGCGATCACCGCGGCCATCGCGGCGGCGGCAAGCACCGAGCCCACCGAAAGGTCGATCCCGCCGGTCAGGATGACGAAGGTCATGCCCGCCGCGAGAACGATGTTGATCGAGGCCTGCTGCAACACGATCGAGATGTTGTTGACCGACAGGAACTTGCCCGACAGCAACTCGAACGCGATGGCCAGAAGGATCAGCACCGGCAACATGCCCAGCGCCATGATGACGGATTTCATTTGGTCGCGCTTCGCGACGACATTGCGGGGCGTGGACTCGGTCACCCTGCTCTCTCCTTCTGCTTTTCCCCGACAGCGCCGGTGGAATGGAACATGATGTCTTCCTGGTTGATCGGGGCGCCCGGCCCGGCCGTCACCTCGCCGGCGATGTAGCCGTCGCGCATGACCAGGCAGCGATCGGCGATCCCGATGATCTCGGGCAGTTCGCTCGACACCATGACGATGGCCAGCCCCTCCTGCGCGAGGCGGTCGATCAGGCGGTAGATCTCGGATTTCGCGCCGACGTCGACACCGCGCGTCGGCTCATCCAGCAGCAGAACGCGCGGCTGCACCTCCAGCAGGCGCGCCAGAAGCGCCTTCTGCTGGTTGCCGCCCGACAGCGCGCCCACCGTCTGGCGCACCGAGGGCGTGCGGATGCCCAGCGCCTCGACCGCCTTCTTCGCCCGCTCACGCGCCTTGGCGAAGTTCTGCCGCCCCAGCCCGCCAGCATCGCGCTCGGCCACGGCCATGCCGATATTGTCGCGGATCGTCATGTCGAGGAACAGGCCCAGCCCCTTGCGATCCTCGGTGAGGTAGGCGATGCCCGCGTCGAGCGCCTGGCGTGGCGATTTCGGCGTGACCTCCCGGCCCTCGAGCAGCACCCTGCCCTCAGCCGCGGGATCGGCGCCGAAGATCAGCCGCAACAGCTCGGTCCGGCCCGATCCGACGAGCCCGGCAATGCCCAGCACCTCGCCGCGATGCACCTGGAACGAACAATCCCGCACGAACCGGCCATCGCCCAGCCCCTCGACCTCCAGCACGACATCGCGCGCGGTATCGGTGGGCGTGTGATCCTTTTTGTAGAACGACGACAGGTCGCGCCCGACCATCATCTTCACCAGCCGGTCGGCATCGAGCTCTTTGCGGTCGAGCGTGCCCACGTAGCTGCCATCGCGCAGCACCGAGCAGCGGTCGGACAGGCGATAGATCTCGTCCATCCGGTGAGAGATGTAGATCACCGCCACGCCCGCCGCCTTGAGCCCGGCGATCACGTCGAACAGCTTGTCGGTCTCGCGGCTCGACAGCGAGGTGGTCGGCTCGTCCATCACGATGATCTTCGCATCGCGCGACATGGCCCGCGCGATCTCGACCAGTTGCCGCTCGCCCAGCGAGAGGCTGCCCACCAGGGTGGAGGGCCGGAAATCGAGGCCCAGCCGGTCGAGCAGCTTCTGCGCGCCCTCCCGCATCTCGGCCCGGTTCACGATCCCGGCCCGCGCGGCCTCGCCGCCGAGGAAGATGTTCTGCGCCACCGTCAGGTTCGGCGCGAGCGATAGCTCCTGGTAGATGACGGCGATGCCGTATTCCTTCGACACTTGCGGGCTGCCCGTCGGCAACGGCTTGCCGTCCACGAAGATCTCGCCCCCCGGATCGGGCGAATGGGCGCCCGAAAGGATCTTCATCAGCGTGGATTTCCCGGCACCGTTCTCGCCCATCAGCGCGTGGGTCTCGCCGGGATAGACGGTGAGCGAGACATCCACCAGCGCCCGCACCGGCCCGAAGGTCTTGGAGATATGCGACATGGTCAGGACAGGTTCGGTCATTCCACGGCCCTTTCCTTGGATGTCGGCGCGATCGTGTAGGCGACACCCTGGTCGTCCAGCATCCGCGCATGGGCATCGCTCAGCCCGTCATCCGTCACGATGCGCGAAATGCGCTGCAGCGGCAGGGCGACATTGGGCGGGCGCTCGCTGAACTTCCGGCTGTCGACCAGCAGGACGACCTCGTTCACCACGTCCGCGAAATCCTGCACGAACCTGACCAGCAGCGGATGGCTTTCCAGGATGCCGCGCGAATCCACGCCCAGCGCGCCGACGAAGAATTGCGAGGCATAGAAGCTCGGCGCGCCGCCCTGCACCGTGCCGCTCAGGATGCCCGGCTCGCGGTGCAGATCGCCCCCGCCCACCGTCAGCTGGCACGAGCCGTATTCGGCAAGGTAGCTCGCCAGCGGCATCGAATGGGTGAATACCCGCAGGTTCCGGTCGGCGATCTCGACGCCGAAATGGAAACAGGTCGATCCGCCGTGAACGATGATGATCGAGCCATCCCGCACCAGCCCCGCCGCCGCCCGCCCGATGGCCCGCTTGGCCTCCACCGCGATGCCCCGGTTGTCGCTGAACGGCAGCGCGACGGCCGCATGCCGGTTGGCGGTGATCCCGCCATAGACCTTCTTGGCCAGCCCGAGGTCATGCAGCTTGTCGATATCGCGCCGCACGGTCGCCGGCGACACGCCGAGATGTTCCACCAGATCGTTCACCGAGGCGAACGGCTGATGAAGCAGAACCATCTCGATTTCGCGATGGCGATCTAACTCGCGCACTCGATCATCCCCCTCCCAAGGCCGATGATCATCTAAGCGCATCTCGTGATTGGATGCAATCATAAAGATTGGGTGACGCGAAACAAGGCGCTCACCCGCGCCGGCGCCGAGCACAGGCGCGGCAGCGACACCCCGCCGAAAGCGATGCGTAAAGCGCAGCGGTGAGAACATGAGCGAAGTCGATCAAGAGCGACTTCTGATGGACGGAAAGAGAGGGGCTGGCGGAGGGGAAGAGATACGCAAAAACCCCGCTCAGCGGGCAGGTTCGAATCCCGGCCACCTGCCACGTTTCTCCAAGAATAGCGTCCGATACGATTGCTTTCTCTCGTTCTCGCCGGGCGCGTTGACGGCTCTGCGAGGCCGCGGCTCCTTTGCGCAGAGCGCCTCAAGACACTGACTTGCCTCTCTTTTTCTTTCACGCCTTCGTGCTCCTGCAACCGCTGTGAGTTGCGAAGAAGGAGACCCGCATCGGGTTCCACGGCAGATCGCGCGCGGCGCCGCGATAGAGGTTCGCGGACTCGAGCGCGCGGTTGGCCGCGTCCGTCAGTCCGAGGTCGGGCGCGGTGAGCGGGTTGTCTTCGAAGGCGCGGTCGAAAGCCGCCTGAGCGGCGGTGGTCGCAGCGGTCGCAGCGCCCTCGAAGCGGTTCTCGATCTCACCGAGATCGAGGTCCGGCACCAGCGAGATGCGCTCAGACCCGAGCGCTTCCAACCCCTCGTTGATGCCACCGATGAAGCCGTTGATGCGCGCGACCACGCCATTCAGCATCGCCGCGACGCCGTCGACGAGGCTGTTGGCCGCCTGGAACGCGAGATCGCCGATGGCGGCGGGCAGCAAACCCCAGATCGCCTTGATCGCCTCGTAGGCGCCTTCGAAGGTGTTCGCGGCGGTGTTGCCGAAACCCACGACGCTCTCGATGGCGCTCTGCATTCCGGATGCGGCGTCGGCCTTCAGGTCGAAGAACATCGCCGTGGCGGCGGCGCCCGCCGCAGGCGCCCGTGCGGATCCGCTCCCAGACCTCGACGGCGACCTCCTTCAGGAGCGACATCGCCTCGCCGATGCCGGTGCGGATCAGCGCCCCGCGCAGGACAACCAGAGCCGTGGCGAGGCCACGTACCGAAAGCGCCGCGGCGGCCATCCCGGCCACCCATCGGCCCGCGAGGAAGGCCGCGAAGGTGGCTGCGTAGGTGGTCAGGCGGCCAATGTTGTCGAAGAGGCCGCGGATCGCGATTCCGAGCGGCCCGGTGCGGCTGGCGACCGCCGCCATGGCATCCGCGACTGCTTCCAGCGCGGGGGCCGCGGCGACAGCGAGCTGGTTTGACAGCCCGCGCCAGATCAGACCCAGCCGGGAGAGTGCATCGTTCGTACGCTCGATTTGGTCCGCATCCTGCTCGGAGACCACCACACCGAACGCACGCACGTCCTCGGTCGCCTGGCGCAGCATCGCGGTGTCGATCCGCGACATGGCGATGGAGCCTTCCTCACCGAAGAGCTGACCCGCGACCGCTGCTCGTTCGGCAGCGGGCACGAAGTCCTCAATGGCGGCGTTGATCGCGCCGACGCGCTGGTCCAGCGGCAACGCGATCAGATCGTTGGCCGAGAGCCCGAGCCGGTCCAGAGCGTCGGCAGCAGGACCGGTCCCGGCGGCCGCCTGGCTGAGACGGCGCGTCAGATCTTTGGTGGCCTGCTCGATCCCGGACATGGACACGCCCGCCAGCTCGCCCGCGCGTTCCAGCGTCTGGATCGAGGCGACCGTGGTGCCGAGCGACTGCGTGAGCTTGGCCTGCGCATCGACCGTCTGCAGCCCCGAGCGGACCATGGCCACGCCCGCGGCGGTCGCGGCGGCAACTGCGGCAGCAGCAGCCACAGCAACCCGTCGCGAAAACGCCGAGAGCCGCGTGTTGGCCGCCTCCATCTCCCGGCTCAGCCGTCCGAAGCCGCGGGCGCCGGCCTCGCCCACGCCTTCCAGTTCGGCGCGCACCTGACGTCCGCCCACGGCCGCGAGGCGGACGCTGACCCTCTTCTCAGCCATTGGAGCGTTCCATCTGTTCGTTGAGTTTGGTGAACATCACCGCTTCGATGACAGGCAGCAGCTCGGCCATGGCGATGGGCGGCGCGCCGAGCGCGTCACCGAGCGCGAGCGCTGCCGTCAGATCCCAGCCAACGACCGCGCCCGGCAGCACACGAAGCTGGCCGCCGAGACGACCTACGAGGTCCCAGACCTGCCAGCCCTCAAGGGTCAGTGGCCGGTTCAGCCGCGCCGGGCAGTCTTCGCACACTTGCGCGCAGGCTTCGCAGTATCGCTCGCCCCCGCCGAAGGACCATTCGGCGAGAGCGCGGAGGCGTTTTTTTCCTGTTCCAAGAGCAGGCCCTTGGAGACGTAGGTCAGCTGGAACGCCTCGAAGATCGGCCAGACGTCGAGCAGAGCGTCGATGGCCTCGGGGCACGGGTCGATGGGATTGCCATCGGCGTCGCCGACGCCCTCCCAGGCGAGCACCGCACGGCGGGCCAACGCCTTGGCAAAGGCGACAGCGCGCTCTTCGTCAGAGGCGTCGTCCGGCACCGCCTCGACGGTCGGGTCGCTGCGCGTCGCCACCATCAGCGCAGTGGTCAGCGGGCACAGCTGCACCCGGACGCTGGGGGCGAGGTCATGCCAGCGCGGCGCGTTGGTCAGGTCGAGCGTCAGCATCAGTAACTCTCCACGTCGTTCACTATGGTGGCGGTGCACATCCGGCCAACCACGCTGTCGCGGGCGGCCTGCCAGTCGAAGGTGGCCTGGACGCCCTGTGGACCGGAAATCTCGATCCGCGGGCGCGGCAGGTAGACGGCGTGCACGGTGAAGGTGAAGCTCTCGCCCGAGGGCAGCGCGTAGCCGAACTCGAGTTCGCACGGATCGCCGTTGATCGCCTGCGTCACAAGCGTGCTGTCGGCGAAGCGGACCTCAATGGAGCCGGTGAGCGCCGCGATGGACGGGTCCGCGCCGTCGATGCGCCCGTCGCTGCGGATCGTCTCGATCCGGTCGAGATTGTTGGCATAGGTGATCTCGGCCGAGACCACGTTTCCGAGGTGCCATTGCGGCTGATCGATCCGTTGAAATGCCCGAAGCGCTTGAGCTGCAACTCTGCTGGGGTTCCGGCGCTGGTGGTCGTGCCCACCGTCTCGCCCTGCGCCACCAGCCGCACGGTCGCGGTGAGCAGGCCCGAGCGCTGCAACTGCCAAGTGATCTGGTCGAGCACACAGCCGGAATACATGGCGTAGCGCGGCACCTCCGGCATGCCGGTCTCGATCGACATGCTCGGCAGCGTCCAGGACCCCGACTGGAACTCGTGGGTGTACGGAGCTTCCGCGCCGGTGGTCGTCGGCGTGCCGAAGGCGGCCTTCAGCCAGAACCCGAAGGCCTCGGCGTCGAGTGGCACGACGACATCGCCGTCGGCCGTCACCGCGTCCTTGATCGGCGCCAGCTGATCGCGGCCGTAGCCCAGCAGCTCCGAGTTCAGCAGCGGCTGCTCGGCGCCGAGCGTGGCGCTGGCAAACGGCATTTTAGTGAAACCGCCCACGGGCGGCGTGCCATAGACGGTCTCGAACGCAAGCGCCATCTGCGCCCGCGCCCCCTGGGCTCGTGCCATGGTGTTCTCCTCGGGTTGTCGGGATCAGCCGAGCGGGTCGGCCGTGGAGTGAGGCGGATCAGACGACAGTCCAGTGGACTGTCGTCCCGCCGAACGCAGCACCCGCACGGCGGTGGCGTCAACCAAGCGGGTCTGAAGCGGAATAATGAAGCACCACCGGGATCACGGCGGCCTTCAGGCTGGCCGCGCCCTCGACCGGCAGATCGACGGGCCGTGGCGCTTCCGCCTCGACCCAGTCGCAGAGCCCGCCCAGCGTGCGGTCCGCGGCGAGCGACGAGCCGATGCTGGCGCAGAGCGTGTCGAAGGCGGCGTCACGGTCGGTGCCCTGCACGACCGCCTCGATCTCGGCGCGGTGCTGGTAGTGATAATCCAACGGTGACAAGGTCACCTCTGGCTCCCCCGGCTCGCCATCGCGGAGGATCAGCAGGCCATCGGCCGGCACGCGCTCGGGCAGCACGTCACCCCGCAGCGCGATGGCGGGCAACGCCAAAAGCCGCGTGTGCAGCGCGGCGAGGATGGTTTCGCGAGAGGTGGGCATCGACACTGACCTTGCGGCTTTTTGGGGGACCGTTGCGGCATCGGAAGCACCGAACGGCAAGGTAAACGCTTCTTTACAGCCTGCCTCTACAAATCATCCCGCGGGTCGTCGGGAGGTTCCATGCAGCACAATTTAAGGGAATTTCTCCGCCACGGCGGCAGCGGTCAGTACGTGCTGGCACGGCGGAACGGGGCCGTGTTCGGTTACCGTGCGGGCATTTAGATCAAGTCCGCGTTCTCCGGCTATGCCGACCTGCGGGCCGACTTCACCGACCAACTTGACAGCGTGATCGTCGACAACACCCGGATGCTGCTGAATGCGCTGACGCCCCCGGACACCGTGCCGTGGGTGACCGAAGCCGACCTGCGCGATGTTTCGGACGCCAAGGAAGAGGCGCTGCGCCAGTGGGACACTCGCCTGACGGCCATCTTCGAGGAATATGAGACCCACCCACAGCGCCTTCGAGCCCTGCGAACTGCCATGGAAGAACGCCTGCTTCGGGCCTTCGCAGGGCTCGTCAACCAGCTTCGGCAGCAGGATTTGGGGATCGAGCGATACATCTGGCGTTCCCAGGACGACGCGAAAGTGCGCGACAGCCATGCCGAGTACGACGATCAGGTGTTTCGCTGGGACGAGCCGCCCGCAGGCGGCCATCCGGGACAGGCACACAACTGTCGGTTTTTCGCTGAGCCCATCGCGCCGGGATCGCGGACCGACGTGATTCTTGCAGAACTTGCCCTTCCGGCCGAGGCACCCGTGGACGCAATCTTGCGTCGCCTTGGTCTCCGCGCCGCCGCGATCACACCGCTTGGAGCTGCCGCTCTGGCGGCTTTGGCAGCCAGCAATGCTCTGCAGCAATTCACGCGTCTGGCCACCGAACTTCGGCTTCAACGTGCGGCCGAGATCCTTGGCGTCGATCCCGGAACGGCCGAGGGGCTCCTTGCAGCTATGGCCCACGAGTTGGTGCAGGAAGCGGTCATCTCTGGCTTCGGTTCCAGTTTGCCGAAGTCGGTGGAGGCCGCGCAGATCGCAGGCCAGGCGGCCGCGCTTTACGAGATGTTGCACCCTGGCACCATAGTGCGTGTCATCGAAGGGGATCGGGCTACACAACTCGCTCTGGGAAACTTCGTCCAGCAGGCCTACAGTGCATTCGAAGAAGGCCGGTTGCGGCTGCGGGACGGCACGATTGCCCAAGGCTGGGTCGAGGTTTTCCCCGAACTCACCGAGGGCGAACGTCGGTTGGGTGAACTTCCCGGCTTCACGCCGGAACGCATCGAGCAATGGCTGGAAACCTACCCGGCCGAGGTGCTTGGCCTGCCGAACCACACGGGTTCGCCCCCTGTAGAAGATCCTACCGACCAGACCAGCGCCGCGGCGTTCAGGCTCTCGCCAGCCTTCGGATAGGTCTGGCTCCGGATCGAGTTGGCGAGCCGCCGGCCGAGCCCCGCGCCGGTGATCTGGCCGCGCCAGGCGGTCTTGAGCCCGGTGCCGGCCTCGCGCATCGCTGCGGTGACGGCCTTTTCGCCTGCCTTCACCTCTGCGGCCATGGCGGCGACGAGGTCTGGCGTGATGTCGAGTTTCAGTTTCACGCAGGCCTCAGGTCCACGGTCCAGACGAGCCGCTCGCGGTCGCGAACGGGCTCGCCCTGGATGAGGAAGGCCTCGCCGTCGATCTCGATGCGGTCGCCGGGACGCGGGTTCGCAACCTCGGCGAGGCGCAGATCCGATCGCGAAGATCCGGAGCGAGCGGCCGGAGAAATCCTGGCCCTCGTCCTTCGGTGCGCGCGCGACCTCGAATTGCAGCGCCCGCTCGCAGGCATGGCCCAGCCGGGATGCGCACAGATAGTCACGCGGTGGCGTCTCTGCGCGTTCGGCCTCGAGCGCGGCATCCACAGCGGCATTGATGCGCTCGGCGATGCCGGGGCGGTGGTTGTAATCCAGCATCAAAACGGGATCTCTGACTCCGCGGCGATCTCGGCCATCTCGGCGCGGAACGCCTCGACGGTCACGACGATCAGCCGGTGCATGTCGTTCTGCGTCAGCTGGCCGTTCGAGGGGCTCATGCCAGTCGTTCGCTTGCTCCGATTCAGAAAGCTCTCGGCGCGCTTTCTGCAGACCTGGAAACCCAGATAAAGGCGATCGCCTCCGCCGATGAAGCTGACCTCGCTCGGCTGCAAGAACTGGATGCCAAACTGGCCTCGCGGTTTGGACCAGCGCTCGGGATATGAAACCGGCTTCGCAACGGGACCCGCGTCTTCCATCGCCACCTCGTTGTCCTTCGACCAAACGCGCCTCCTGCATGTTCGGTCTCTGTTTCGGTCGATAGCAATGGAAACATGGCGCGCAGTTTTGGCGGGCTTGCAAGTCAGATCATTGAAAAGGCGAGGAAAATTCCGACCGAACCGAAATTGACGCGGTTCGCCCGACCAGAGACGGGAGGCCATTCAGAGACGGAAATCGCTGCGCACCCGCGTCTCAGCGGTTCGCACCCAGCCGGCAAACCCCTTTGAAAACAGGAGAAATTCTGACTCGCACGGGCGGTCTGAACGGGTTCGAAAGGGTGATAGTGGCGGAGGAGGTGGGATTCGAACCCACGGAACGCTCTCACGCTCAACGGTTTTCAAGACCGCCGCAATCGACCACTCTGCCACTCCTCCGCAGCGCCCTCCCTTAGCCCGGCGCACGCGATTCTGAAAGCGCGGGGCTCACGGGCTTGTCAGCGGGGAAATCTGCCGAAAGCCCGCGCCAGACTTCCCATGCCGCCGCGCCGGCGCTAGACTGCGCACAGAAAAACCGCGGGCCGACGGCCGCGCGGCTGAGCAGGTACAGCGGGCGGGCGGCCCGCGCAGTCACGAGCAGCAGACGAACGCGCCGGCCAAGAACCGCGCGACGCAGAGGGGCGACGATGGCAAGCTTTCCCACAGGGGCTCCTTCAGGGGGCAATCCAGGCGCAGGGTCGCGGGCGACCGAACGGGCCGGGGCCGGAGCAACGCGCTCCTCACAATCCGGCGCGCGATCCGGCGCGATCATGATCCTCCTCGGCGCGACGCTGGCGCTGTCGGGCTGCCAGGACGGGCTGAAGATGCCCGCCTTCCTGCAGAAGAAGGAGGCCGGCGCCGCGCAGCCCGCCGCCACCCGCGGCTCCACCCGGCTGGTGGAGCGCGATGTCGAGGCGCCCGAGGTCTTCCAGGTCACCGACCAGGGGCTTTGGGATGGCCGGCCCTCGCTGGGCGGCGTCTGGGTGGCCCATGAAAGCGCGCAGAACCCCGAGCGGGTGATCATCCGCAACGAGGAGAACGGCAATTTCGTGATCGGCGCGCTCTTCAAGCGCGAGATCTCCAATCCCGGCCCGGCGCTCCAGGTCTCTTCCGACGCGGCCGAGGCGCTAGGGATGCTGGCCGGCGCGCCGGCGCGGCTGAACGTCACCGCGCTGAAGCGCGAGGAAGTGCCGCTGTCGGAGGAAGTGCCGGGCGAGGCCGCGGTGGAAGGCGCCGCCCTCGACGCGGCCGAGCCGATCCAGACCCAATCGCTCGACGAGGACGATCCGATCATCGCCGCCGCCGCCGCCATCGAGCGCAGCGAGGCGGCCGAGCCGGTGATCTCTCCGCCCGCGCCCACGGCGCCCGCGCCGACACCAGCCGCTGCCCCCGCCGCGCCAACAGCCGCCGCCCCTGCCCGCGCGGCCTCGAGCCTCGACAAGCCGTATATCCAGATCGGCATCTTCAGCGTGCAGGGCAATGCCCAGAACACCGCCGAGATGATGCGCAAGGCCGGCATCGTGCCCACGATCGACGAGGGCTCCATGTCGGGCAAGACGTTCTACCGCGTCATCGTCGGCCCCGCCACCAGCGCGGCCGAGCGCGGCACGCTGCTGACCAAGGTCAAGGGCCTGGGCTTCACCGATGCCTACGCGGTGAAGAACTGAGCCACCAACGAAGGAGCCGCCGCATGCCCAAGGCATTCGCCCGTCTCACCGCCGCCGCTTTCGCGGTGCTGATCGCCCTGCCCGCCTGGGCCTTCGACACCAAGGCACAGGCCGCCTGGGTCTATGACCTGACGACCGATACCGTCCTGTTGGAAAAGCAGGCCGACGTGCCGCTGCCGCCGGCCTCGATGTCCAAGCTGATGACGCTCAACATGCTGTTCGAGGCGCTGCAGGATGGCCGCGTCGACCTCGACACGCGGTTCGGCGTCTCGACCAAGGCCAAGAGCATGGGCGGCTCCACCATGTTCCTCAACGAGACCGATCGCCCCACAGTGGAAGAGCTGATCCAGGGCATCGTCGTGCTCTCGGGCAACGATGCCTGCGTCGTGGTGGCCGAGGGGCTGGCCGGCAGCGAGGATGCCTTCGCGCGGCTGATGAACGATCGCGCCCGGGCGCTGGGGCTCGACAATTCGACCTTCGCCAATGCCTCGGGCTGGCCGAACCCGAACCATCGCATGTCGATGGAGGATCTGGGCCGCCTCGCCGCGCGACTGATCACCGAATTCCCCGAATATTACGGCTATTTCGGCCAGAAGGAATACGAGTTCGACGGCCGCGCGCCGCAGAACCGCTTCAACCGCAACCCGCTCTTGAGCCTCGGCATCGGCGCCGACGGGCTGAAGACCGGGCACACCCAGGAAGCCGGCTACGGCCTGGTCGGCTCGGCCACCCAGGGCGCGCGCCGCATCGTCTTCGTGATCGCCGGGCTCACCTCCGAGGCCGAGCGCGCGCAGGAAAGCGAGCGGCTGGTGAACTGGGCGTTCCGGCAATTCGTCGAGAAGACCGTGGCCGAGAAGGGCAGCGAACTGGCCCGCGCCGATGTTTGGATGGGCAACCACCAGGAAATCGGCCTCGTCGCGCGCGACGATGTCACCCTGCTGCTGCCCGCCACCCAGCGCGAGGCGCTGGAGGCCGAGATCGTCTATCGCGGCCCGATCGAGGCGCCGGTGACGAAGGGCGACGCGCTCGCCGAACTGGTGGTGCAGCGCGAGGGCCTGCCGCCCGCCCGCGTGCCGCTGGTGGCCGATCGCGACGTGATCCGCGGCGGCTTCCTGCCGCGCATCCGCACCGCCACGCGCGTCCTGCTGCACAAGGCGACGGGCGGCGAGCCGCTGCTCAACTGATGGCTGGCGCCTTCCTGACCTTCGAGGGCATCGACGGCTCGGGCAAATCCACCCAGGCGCGGCTGCTGGCCGATCACTTGCGCGGCGCGGGGCATGACGTGATCCTCACCCGCGAACCCGGCGGCTCGCCCGGCGCCGAGGAAATCCGCGCCCTGGTGCTGGAGGGCAAGCCCGAACGCTGGTCGGCCGAGACCGAGCTGCTGCTCTTCACCGCCGCGCGCCGCGATCACCTGGAAAAGACGATCGAACCGGCGCTCGCCGCCGGGCGCATCGTGATCTGCGACCGCTTCGCCGATTCCACCCGCATCTACCAGGGCGCCACGCGCGGCGATCTGCGCGGCAAGGTCGATATCCTGCACCGCGAGATGATCGGCCGCGAGCCCGACCTCACCTTCCTCATCGACATCGCGCCCGAGACCGGCCTCGCCCGCGCCAAGGGCCGCCAGACCGCCGAGGAAAGGTTCGAGGATTTCGGCCTCGACATGCAGCGCCGGATGCGCACCGCCTTCCACGCGCTGGCCGACGAGTTTCCGGCGCGCTTCCGCATCGTCGATGGCGCCCGCGCCGCCGAAGCCGTGGCCGCCGATGTCGCCGCCCTGGCCGGGAAATTCCTGGCATGAGCGCCGCCCCCGTTGCCGCCGATGCGCCCGCAGAGGCGATCGAAGAGCCCGATGCCCTGCCCGGCCTGCCGCATCCGCGCCATGCCGCCGCGCTCTACGGGCAGGAAGCAGCCGAGCGCGCCTTTCTCGACGCCTTCACCACCGGCCGCCTGCACCATGCCTGGCTGATCACCGGCCCGCGCGGCGTGGGCAAGGCGACGCTCGCCTGGCGCATCGCGCGCTTCCTGCTCGCCACGCCCGATCCGGGCGGCGACGATGGCCTCTTCGGCGCCCCGCCCCCGCCTGCCAGCCTCGACATTCCGCCCGACCACCCCGTCGCCCAGCGCCTGCGCGCCCTGTCGGAACCCCGGCTCTGCCTGCTGCGCCGCCAGCCCAACGACAAGGGCGTCATGTCGGCGGTCATCACCGTCGACACGATGCGCAAGCTGAAGGATTTCCTGGCGCTCAAGGCGGTGGATGGCGGGCGCCGCGCGGTGATCGTCGATGCCGCCGACGAGATGAACGTGAGCGCCGCCAACGCCCTGCTCAAGCTGCTCGAGGAGCCGCCCGCCGACACGGTGATCCTGCTCGTCTCGCACCAGCCCACGGCGCTTCTGCCCACCATCCGCTCGCGTTGCCGCGAATTGCGCTGCGCGCCCCTGGGCCCTGACGCCATGAGCCAGGCGCTCGCCCAGGCCGGCGCCGAGGCCCCCGGCGAGGGGTCTTCCGAGGCCGCCCCCCTCGCCGAGCTTGCCGGCGGGTCGGTGGGTGAGGCATTAAGGCTCACCAGCATGGACGGGCTCGAGACATATGCCGAGATCGTGGCGCTCTTCGCCACGCTGCCGCGCCTCGACCGGGGGCGCGCGCTGAAACTGGCCGAAAGCTGCGCCGGGAAGGCCAACCGCGAACGCTTCGACCTGGTGCTCTCGCTGCTCGACCAGTTCCTCGCCCGCACCGCGCGCACCGGCGCCGGGCGCCCGCCGCTCGTCGAGGCGGCCGAGGGCGAGGGTGCGCTGATGCGCCGGCTCGCGCCGCATACCCGCGCCGGGCGGCACTGGGCCGAGGCGCAGCAGGCGCTCTCGGCCCGCGCGCGCCATGGCCGGGCGGTCAACCTTGACCCTGCCGCGCTCATCCTTGATATGGTCCTGAAGGTAAACGAAACGGCGCTGGAACTCGGCGTCTGACAGGCGCGCGGATCCGCATGACCATCGCCATCACCGACAGCCACTGCCACCTCGACTTCCCCGATTTCGACGGCGAACGCGAGGCGATCGTCGCCCGCGCCGTCGAGGCCGGCGTCACCCGCATGGTCACGATCTGCACCCGGCTCGACCGCGCGGGCGAGGTGCGCGCCATCGCCGAGGCGCACGATCCCGTCTTCTTCGCCGCCGGCACCCACCCGATGCGCGTGGGCGAGGAAGAGGGGCTGGTAAGCGTTGACGCCCTCACCGCCCTCGCCGCGCACCCCAAATTCGTGGGCATCGGCGAGACCGGGCTCGATTACCACTACACCGCCGAAAGCGCGGCGAAGCAGCAGGAAAGCCTGCGCCTGCATATCGAGGCCGCCCGCCGCACCGGCCTGCCGCTCATCATCCACGCCCGCGACGCGGATGACGACATGGCCCGCATCCTGACCGAGGAACACCGCGCCGGCGCCTATGCCTGCGTGATGCACTGCTTCTCCTCCGGCGCCGGGCTGGCCGAGGCGGCGCTCGACTTGGGCTTCTACCTCTCGGCCTCCGGCATCGCCGCCTTCCCCCGCTCGGAGGATCTGCGCGCCATCTTCGCCGCCGCGCCGCGCGACCGGATCCTTGTCGAGACCGACAGCCCCTACCTCGCCCCCCCGCCCCATCGCGGCAAGCGCAACGAGCCGGCCTATACCGCCCACACCGCCCGCCGCATGGCCGAGGCGCTGGAAATGGACTACGCCGATTTCGCCGCCCTCACCCAGCGCAATTTCGATCGGCTGTTCTCCAAGGCCGCCGCCTGGGCGGAAGCCGCGTGAATGGCTGAGCGGCGCTTCACCATCCTCGGCTGCGGCTCCTCCGGCGGGGTGCCGCGGCTGGGCGGCCACTGGGGCGAATGCGACCCGGCCAACCCGCGCAACCACCGCCGCCGCTGTTCGCTGCTGATCGAGCAGGAGGGCGCCGAGGGCACCACCCGCGTGCTGATCGACACCACGCCCGACCTGCGCATCCAGCTGCTCGACGCCGGCGTGGGCGAGCTCGACGGGGTGGTCTATACCCATGCCCATGCCGATCACGTCCACGGGATCGACGATCTGCGCATGATCGTCTTCAACACCCGCCGCCGGCTCGACGTCTGGGCCGACGGCGACACGCAGGAGGCGCTGCTCACCCGCTTCTCCTACGTCTTCGTGCAGCCCGAAGGCTCGGCCTATCCGCCGATCCTGAACCTGCACACGATCGACCGCACCGCGCCCTTCACGGTGCAGGGCAAGGGCGGCGGCATCACGCTGACGCCCTTCCTCGTCGGCCATGGCAGCATCGACGCGCTGGGCTTCCGCATCGGCGACCTCGCTTACCTGCCCGACGTGGCCGAGATGTACGATGACGCGTGGCAGGCGCTGCAGGGCCTCGATTGCTGGATCGTCGACGCGCTGCGCCGCACGCCCCACCCCACCCATTCGCACCTGGAGCAGACGCTCGACTGGATCGCCCGCGCCGCCCCGCGCCGCGCCGTGCTCACCAACATGCATATCGACCTCGATCACGCGAAGGTAGAGGCCGAGACCCCCGATCACATCGCCGCCGCCTATGACGGCATGACGATCACGTACACGCTCTGATGCAGGCGCTGATCGACGTCATCCTGCCGGTCTTCCTGATCATCGGCTTCGGCTATGCCGTGGCCTGGGGCGGGCTGTTCGGCGAAAGCGCGGTGGATGGGGTGATGCGCTTCGCCCAGAACTTCGCGGTGCCGACGCTGCTGTTCACCGCCATCACCCGGCTCGACCTCGCCACCTTCTTCAACGGCCCGCTGTTCCTGTCCTTCTACGGCGGCGCGTTTTCGGGCTTCGCCTTCGCCTTTCTCGGCGCGAAATACCTGTTCCGCCGCCCGCCCGCCGATTGCGTGGCGATCGGCTTCTGCGGCCTGTTCTCCAACTCGCTGCTGCTGGGCCTGCCGATCACCGAACGCGCCTACGGCACCGAGGCGCTGACATGGAACTACGCGATCATCTCGATCCACGCGCCGATGCTCTACACGTTCGGCATCGTGCTGATGGAGCTCACGCGTTCGGCCGGCCAGGGCCTCTCGGCCGTCCGGCTGGGCGCGCAGGTGCTGCGCGCGATCTTCACCAACCCGCTGGTCATCGGCATCCTGTGCGGCTTCGCGGTGAACCTGTCGGGCGTGAACCTGCCGGGCGCGATCCTCTCGGCGGTGGAGATGATGAACCGCGCCGCCATCCCCGCCGCGCTGTTCGGGCTGGGCGGCGTGCTGCTGCGCTACCGGCCCGAGGGCGACATGAAGGTGATCGCCTGGGCCTGCTGCGCCTCGCTGCTGGTGCATCCCGGCGTGGCCTGGCTGATCGGCGCGCCGCTGGCGGGGCTGCCCGAGGGGCCGCTGCGCTCTTCGGTGATCACCGCGGCGATGGCGCCCGGCGTCAACGCCTACCTGTTCGCCAACATGTACGGCGCCGCGCGGCGCGTCGCGGCCTCGTCGGTGCTGGTGGGTACCGCCGTGTCGATCGGCACGATCTGGCTGTGGCTGCTGGCTCTGCCCTGACCTGCCCCGAGAACAATGTGAACAGCGCCGCGATCCCCGCCGCGCTGTTCGCACCCCTCGTCAGAATGCGGCCACAATCCGGCCGGCCCCCGCGCCTCTACTGAGGATTGTATTTCCTTTTGAATCAAATCCTTGTCAGCGCCTGCTCACCCGCGCGTTAACCAAACTACCTTGGCGATGTCACGCGTCTGCCCAAACCCCGCCAGCATTAACCACGATATTCCCGGTTAACACGAAACCTTGGGATGAGTGGCAGTGCGAGCAGCTTCCGGCAGCCGGAAGCCCGGCTTCGGCTGCGTCTGGACATGGCAACCTGGCAACTTCGCTTCTATGGCGCCAACTACATCGGATCGTGGAGCACCACGATCGGGGCCTCGAACACGTATACCGGCCCGTCCGCCTTCGACTCGACCGCCACCATCACCGACAATGCCGCCGGCATCCGCGGCGCCTCGCTCGATGACAACGAGACCGGCGAAAGCGCCACCGCCACCATCTCCTCCCCCGGCTTCAACGGCACCACCGCCGTGCATGCCGAAGAGGTCTTCATCGTCCGCGACGCCGTCACCGGGCAGACCTTCCAGATCACCACGCTCTATTCCAGCTCGGGCACGCTGCTCGGCACGCTGTCGGAACAGCCGCTGGTCAACGGCCGCTCCTACTCGGTGGTCGATCACGATACCTACCCCGATAGCGCCATGGCCGGCGACGCGGCGATCCCCTTCGCCTATGGCGATTTCCGCGACGGCGTGGTCGACGGCACCGCCGGCAACGACACGATCGACGCCAGCTACCGCGACATCCACGGCGACAGGGTCGACGGGCTCGACGGCACCGGCGACACCGCCACCAACCTGACGCTCAACTGGACGAGTTTCGGCGGCGAAGGCACCAACCTGCGCGGCGGCGTGACGACCAATGTCGGCGGGATGAACGTCAACGTGTCGTACGTGAACGATGGCACCGGCACCGAATTCTCGGTGCAGAGCCACACCAGCTTCTTCGAGGCCAAGCAATACACCGAGAACGGCGAACAGCTCGTCAACACCAACTCGGCCTATCTCTACGGCTCGGGCGCGGGCAACAACTCCACCGTCACGCTCAACTTCTCGCCCGCCTCAGGCTCCACCTTCGCGAGCGAGGTGAAGAACGTCACCTTCCGCCTGAACGACCTGGATTCGGCCAATAACGGCTTCGTCGACCGCGTCACCCTGCGCGCCTACGACGCCGCCGGCAACGTGGTGGAAGTGCGGCTCTACCCCGAGAACGCCAGTGTTTCCGGCAACACCGTCACCGCCAACGTCACCGGCGCGAACTACGATACCGAGGCGGCCTCCGTCCTCGTCCAGATCCCCGGCCCCGTCGCCCGGATCGAGATCGACTACGACAATGCCGGCACCGGGGCCCAGGGGCTCTATATCACCTCGGTCAATTTCGACGCGATCACGCCCACCTATGCCGACAGCATCAATGCCGGCGCGGGGCATGACAGCATCGTGGCCGGGCTCGGGAACGACACGATCGACGGCGGCACCGGCAACGACACGATCCTCGCGGGCGACGGCAATGACAGCGTCATCGCCGGCGACGGCAATGACAGCGTGCTCGCAGGCAACGGCAACGATACCGTCTTCGGCGGGCTGGGGTCCGACTATATCGACGGCGGCGCCGGGGCCGACAGCCTGTCGGGCGGCGATGGCAACGACACGGTGCTCGGCGGCGCGGGCAACGACACGATCGACGGCGGCATCGGCGACGACAGCCTCGACGGCGGCGCCGACAATGACAGCATCCTCGGCGGCGCGGGCAATGATACGCTGATCGGCGGCACCGGGGCCGACACGCTGGATGGCGGCGACGGCAACGACCTGCTCGACGGCGGCGCCGGCAATGACAGCATCATCGGCGGCAACGGCGACGATACCGCCACCGGCGGCGCGGGCGCCGACACGATCTCGCTCGGCGCGGGCATGGACTACGCCGATTACCGCACCTCCGGCGCCGGCGTGAACATCGACCTCTCGGCCGGCGCCGCCTCGGGCGGGGATGCGGCGGGCGACGTGCTCTCGGGGGTCGACGGGCTTTACGGCTCGGCCTTCAACGACACGCTGATCGGCTTCGACGGCCAGGATACGTCGCCGGGCAGCGCCTATACCAACGTCTTCTACGCCGGCGCCGGCAACGATTCCCTCGACGGCCGCGGCGGCGACGATTCGCTCTTCGGCGAGGCCGGCAGCGACACGATCCTCGGCGGCACGGGCAACGATTACATCGACGGCGGCGCCGACAATGACGTGCTCCAGGGCGGCACGGGCAACGACACGATCCTCGGCGGCACCGGCAACGACACGATCACCGGCGAGGCGGGCGCCGACAGTATCGACGGCGGCGATGGCGACGACAGCATCGACGGCGGCGCCGACAATGACAGCATCACCGGCGGCCTCGGCAACGACACGCTGCTCGGCGGCTCCGGCGCTGACACGATCCGCGGCGGCGCGGGCGCCGACAACATCGACGGCGGCGCCGAGAATGACAGCCTGTTCGGCGACGACGGCAACGACACGATCGCCGGCGGCACCGGCAACGACACGATCGACGGCGGCACCGGCAATGACAGCCTGAGCGGCGGCGACGGCGCGGATTCGATCCTCGGCGGCGCGGGCGACGATACGCTGACCGGCGGCGCCGGGGCCGACCACCTCGATGGCGGCGCGGGCGACGACCTGCTGCGCGTCGGCTCGGGCGATACCGCCATCGGCGGCGCGGGCGACGATTACTTCCTGATCGACCCGACCGCGCTTTCCGGCGGCACGATCACCATCGACGGATGGGAGACCGAGGAAGACGGCCCCGGCGACCGGCTCGACTTCAACGGCCAGCTCTCGGGCCGCGTCACCTATACCGCCAAGGGCACCCAGCCCGGCGGCAAGTCGGGCTATGCCACCCTGCGCGACGGCACGGTGGTCAACTTCTCGAATATCGAAACGATCATCTGCTTCGCCCGCGGCACCCGCATCCTCACCCCGCGCGGGCCGGTCTCGGTGGAGAATCTGCGCCGCGGCGACACGGTGCTGACCCGCGACAACGGGCTGCAGCCGATCCGCTGGATGAATTCGCGCCGGGTGCGTGCCGAGGGCAGCTTCGCGCCCGTCCGCATCGCCGCCGGCGCCATGGGCAACGAGACGGATCTCTTCGTCTCGCCCCAGCACCGGATGCTCATCAAGGGCGCCGAGCCCGAGCTTCTGTTCGGCAGCCGCGAGGTGCTGGCCGCGGCCAAGCACCTGGTCAACGGCCGCACCGTCCAGCAGCTCGATGGTGGCGTGGTGGAATACTTCCACCTGATGTTCGATTCACACGAACTGATCTTCGCCGAGGGCGCGATCACCGAGAGCTTCCATCCCGGAGATCAATCGCTTGGCGGTCTCGAGGATGAGGCGCGCGAAGAGCTGTTCGCGCTGTTCCCCGAATTGCGGGCCATGCCCGCCAGCCGCGGCCCCACCGCCCGGCTCTGCCTGCGCGCGCACGAGGCGCGTCTGCTGGCCGCCTGACAGCCCGCGGCCGCCGGTCACGGCGGTCGGCACCGGCGGATGCATACCGGCGCCGACCGCAGCGCAGACGGCGGGGGCTCAGGCCGCCGTCTTCATCGCAGGGCGCACACGCTCCCCGCGGGAGGAAAGAAAGATGTTCGTCGTCTTGCGCGTGAAGCGGGCCACACGGCCATTGGCGATGGCGGCATCGGCGGCCTCTTCGGCACGCTGCTGCTTGAGGGCCTTCAGCGCCATGAGGCGGCCGACGCGGGCGATCGAGAAATAATGGTTGTTCATGTCCTGAGCCTTTCCCGTTTCAGTGGATGCTTTCTGCTCTCCACACGCTTAGGTTGATTCACCTTCGGCTTCTTGCGTAAGTAAATTCGGTGAACCAGTGCGTTTCCCGATTGTGAACAAGCGGCCTTAATCGTGCCGCATTGCGCCCGAGTATTTTGATTTTGTTGACTTGGGCCTGCCACTTTCAGGCCACATTCGCCCCCCGGAACCGGCCCTCACCCCGCCTGGACCTGCCCAAAAAGACCACTGGATTCGGGCATTTCGCCCCGCGCCGCGCAATCTGAAGGCGAATCACCCGCCCCTTTTCGCCTCATTTCCGCAGCGTCACGTTGCGCCCTTTCGGCCCCGCCCGCCACGGTTTCGTCCAGATACCGCCCCAGCTGGAAACGTGTAGCGGGCGCGCCCTATGGGCGGTCGCCGGTCCTCAACCGCCGAAGTAGTCTTCATCCAACTTGCGTACGAATAGCGTCTCTTCCACTCGGCAACCGACATTGTATCGGACCATCAATTTGGTCAGCGTATCGCAGTCGATGAGTACAATCCGCTTGCTAAGCATCTGGGCCGTTTCAACCGCTTCGTTGGTGAACCCGGATGTGGTGACGAACAAACCCTTACTCGCCTTGAAACGATCAAGGCTCCCGAAGAAGTCCCGTATAGCTCCAGGCCCCACATTGTTCCCGTCGCCATACCGCTTCGCCTGAATGTAGACGCGATCCAGTCCCAAGGCGTCTTGGTCGATAACGCCGTCGACGCCCCCGTCCCCTGACCGACCTATCGCCTTTCCCGCATCTGTCACAGAACCACCATATCCCATAGCTACCAGGAGATTGACCACGAGCCCCTCGAAGAAGGCAGGCGAGGCGTCTCTGATCTTCTCAAGCATCTCACGGCGAAGCGTATCCTCAATGCTCCGGTGGGCGGCGCGCATTATTTCGTCCGGAGTCTGAGAACCTCTTTCGATCCCCATATTGGCGGTCGTGATGTCGGCGGCGTCATCCTGTCCACGCTGCCGGGTCTTGAACTCCTGAAATTCTTCGAATGTCTCCAACAGGCGATTGTCGATCGTCTTGGGGTTCTTGGCGAGGATTTCCCGTCCCCTGTCAGAGATAATGAAATGCCCACGACGCGTAGCATCCACGAGCCCCGCTTGCTTTAGGTAAGTCTTCGCCCAGTGGATGCGGTTTGCGACCACTGTCTGCTTACCGCTCGGGAGGAGCTCCGCCTTTTCGTCCTCCGTCAGCCCAAATTCGTCTGAGAGTTTCTCGATAACCTCGCCAATCTTCACCTCGCCATCAGCCGCTTTGCGAAGGACTGGCAGCATAAATGTCTGGTAATCGGGGATGGTCATCTCCGCCTCGTTCGCTTACGGTGGCCCACTATACTCGTACACAGCGGTTGGCGAAGAGTCTGACAGACACCAACGGCTTAAGCTTAGCGCAACCGTACGAGGCAGAAAGCCACAGATCAAATGTCGGGGGGGAGGGCCAAACCTAGCCGGGGCTGGTGCGGTCGAGAAGACTCGAACTTCCACGGGAGTTACCCCACAGCGACCTCAACGCTGCGCGTCTACCAATTCCGCCACGACCGCACGCCCCTGGCTTGGTGCCGCGCTACATAGCGAAGGCCCCTCGGCTTGTGAAGGGCATTTTGGCGCCGCGCCGGAAAATCTTGCCGGCGCGGCCCGTGGTCAAGCCGCCGTCACTCCTTGACGGTGAAGCTGGGCAGTGCCGAGGCGCCCGCGGGCACCACGGCGGCATCCTGCGCCTGCCCGGCGCCCGCCCCCTTCATCGAGAAGGCGGCCTTGCGGATCAGCGCCTGGCGGTCGGGCTGGCCCGGCGCGAAGACGGGCGCGGCGCCCGCCTCCACCGCATCGAGCCCGGTCTCGTACCAGGCCAGCGCCAGGTCGGCCCGCTTCGACGCGCCGAAGCCCTGCGAGATGTGGTGCCCCAGCAATTCGCCATAGACCCGCTCGCCCAGCGTCACCAGCAGCAGGGCCGAGCCGATGGCCACGTCCATGTCATCGGTGCGGTAGCCGACCGAGAGGCAGATCTTGGCGGTGCCGGCCATCTCGGCGGGCGCCATGCCGCTCTCCAGCACGAAGCCCGCGACATCCTTCGTCACCTCGCCCATCGGCTTCAGCGACAGGGAAGAGACGTAATCGGCCATGACCGGCCCGAACGACTCGCATTGCGCGGCGACCTGGCTGGGCGTGACGCCCTGGATGCGGGCCACCATCTCTTCGCCCTGGGCGATGGCATAGGTGCGCGCCAGGCAGAACTGCTCGGCCAGCGCCACGTCGGGATCGCCCATCGAGGCCTCGGTCACGAAGCCGCCATTGGTGTTGGTGAGCAGGCTCACCTTGTTGCAATGCGACGCGAGGGAGACGCCCTCGTCGCGGCCCATGAAGTTCGGCAGGGCGGGCTTCTCCGCCGCGGCCATCGTCGTCTCGGGCGCAGCAGTGGGCGCGGCCGGGGCGGCGGGCGTCACCACGCTCGTCACCTGCGGCACGGCCGTGGGCGCGGCGGCGGCCGGCGCGGCGGGGTTCACCACCACCGTCGTCATCGGCGCGGCGGCCATCTGGGTGGCCGGCTGCGTGCCGCCCGCCATCTCGGCCCGCACGCTCTTCAGCAGGCCGCGCGTGCCGTCGGGGTTCGACGCGATCACCTGCGTCACCGAGGCGCCGCCCGCCTGGGCGCGGTTGTAGGAGGTCACAAGCAGCGTCTGCTCGAACGTCGTCAGCTCGCCGGTCGCCGGATAGCCCATATAGGCCTGGTAGCGCGAAATCGCCTCGCGCGAGCGGCGGCCGAGCTGGCCATCCACCCCGCCGGCATCGAAGCCGAAATAGTTCAGCGAGGTCTGGATCTCGCGACCCTCCTGCGTCGACGGCAGGCGCGGGCGCGACACGGTCGAGCGCGTCACCGTGGTGCGGCGCTTGTTCTGGCTGGCCGCCGCGGCGCCGATGGCGCCGATGATCGCGCCGGCGACGAAATCGCCGCCATCGGCGCTGGCTCGCGTCGCCGGGGGCACCGCCAACGCGGCGACAAGGGCGAGGCGCAGTAATTTGCTGCTGGACATTCTTCCCTCCAATGGACTCAATATGCGCCCGCAACCTACCACGGGACGGGCCGCGCCGGGGCACATTTCTGCCATGATCCGCCGCGCAGGCCCGAAAACGGGCCCGGAAGGCGCCCGAAGAGGAGCCTGAACGGGCAACATGGTCGAATGGCGCATATCCGACGGGCTCACCGCCTACGAGTTCGCCCTCAGCGAAATGGAGGCGCGCGTCGCCGCCATCGCGGCGGGCCAGGCGGAGGAACTCGTCTGGCTGCTCGAACACCCGCCGCTCTACACCGCCGGCACCTCGGCGCGGCCGGCCGACCTGATCGCGCCCGACCGCTTTCCCGTCTTCGAGGCCAAACGCGGCGGGCAATACACCTATCACGGCCCCGGCCAGCGCATCGCCTATGCGATGCTCGACGTGGGCGCGCGGGGCCGCGACGTGCGCGCCTTCGTGGCGCAGATGGAAGACTGGGTGATCGAGACGCTGGCCGAGTTCGGCGTGCGCGGCGAGCGGCGCGCGGGGCGCGTGGGCGTCTGGGTCGTGCGCCCCGACAAGCCCCCCCTGCCCGACGGCACGCCCCGCGAAGACAAGATCGCCGCCATCGGCCTGCGCCTGCGCCGCTGGATCAGCTTCCACGGCCTGTCGATCAACGTCGAGCCCGACCTCACCCACTACCAGGGCATCGTACCCTGCGGCATCTCCGATCACGGCGTCACCTCGCTGGTCGATCTCGGCCTGCCGGTGACGATGGCCGATCTCGACGCGGCGCTGGCGCGCGCCTTCGCGCGGGTCTTCGGCGGCGGGCCGGCGGCGCAGGCCGATGCGGCCCTGGCTGCGCCATGAGGCGCCACGCGGGGGCGCTGCCCCCGCACCCCCGAGGTATTTGCGGCACATTGAAGAGGCGGGAGGCACGATTGGCCGGATTTCTGCGAAACATCCTGGCCTGCGCGGCGCTGCTGGCCGACGGCCAGCCCGCATCCGCGGGCGATGCCGCCCAGGGCGAGAAGGATTTCAGCCGCTGCCGGGCCTGCCACTCGATCGAAAGCCCCGACGAGACCTTCGTGCGCGGCGGCCGCGGCGGGCCCAACCTCTACGGCATCGTCGGGCGCCAGGCCGGCACCGATCCCGATTACCGCTACGAGGGCTCGATCATCGAGGCGGGCGAGGCGGGGCTGACCTGGACCGAAGAGCTTATCGCCGCCTACATCACCGATCCGCGCGGCTTCATCGCCGGCTATGTCGACAGGCCGAAGGTCCGCATGCCGCTCCAGCGGCTGGAAAACCCCGCCGATGTGGCCGCTTATCTCGCCACGTTCGGCCCCGCGCGCGGCGAGTGAGGTTGCGACGTTTTTTCCCGCCCCGCCGCCACCCTATCCATTGCCCCTGACAGACAACCGCTCTAATACAGGTGCGAAATCCGCCGGCCGCCTCCCGCGGCCGGAGGCTCACAGATGAAACGACTGTGCGCCCGGCCAGGCCCAAGGCCAGCGCGGCGCCTTCCGGGAGAGCAGCATGGCCGACGCAGCCAGCCACGACCACGGTCACGAGGACAATCGCGGTTTCTTCACCCGCTGGTTCATGTCGACCAACCACAAGGACATCGGCATCCTCTACATCTATGTGGCGGGGCTGGTGGGCTTCATCTCGGTCGCCTTCACCGTCTACATGCGGCTGGAGCTGATGAATCCCGGCGTCCAGTACATGTGCCTCGAAGGCGCGCGCTTCATCGCCTCGGATGAGCTGTGCACCCCCAACGGGCACCTGTGGAACGTGATGATCACCTATCACGGCGTGCTGATGATGTTCTTCGTCGTCATCCCGGCGCTGTTCGGCGGTTTCGGCAACTATTTCATGCCGTTGCAGATCGGCGCGCCCGACATGGCGTTCCCGCGGATGAACAACCTGTCGTTCTGGATGTATGTGGCCGGCGTGGGCCTCGGCGTCGCCTCGCTGCTGGCGCCGGGCGGCAACGGGCAGCTCGGCTCGGGCGTGGGCTGGGTGCTCTACCCGCCGCTGTCCACCACCGAGGGCGGCTATTCGATGGATCTCGCCATCTTCGCGGTGCACGTCTCGGGCGCCTCGTCGATCCTGGGCGCGATCAACATGATCACCACCTTCCTGAACATGCGCGCGCCGGGCATGACGCTGTTCAAGGTGCCGCTCTTCTCGTGGTCGATCTTCGTGACCGCCTGGCTGATCCTGCTGGCCCTGCCGGTGCTGGCCGGCGCCATCACCATGCTGCTGACCGACCGCAACTTCGGCACCACCTTCTTCCATCCCGGCGGTGGCGGCGATCCGATCCTCTACCAGCACATCCTGTGGTTCTTCGGCCACCCGGAAGTCTACATCATCATCCTGCCCGGTTTCGGCATCATCTCTCACGTGATCGGCACGTTCAGCCGCAAGCCGATCTTCGGCTACCTGCCGATGGTCTGGGCGCTGATCGCCATCGGCGTGCTCGGCTTCGTCGTCTGGGCGCACCACATGTACACGGTCGGCATGTCGCTCACCCAGCAGAGCTATTTCATGCTGGCGACCATGGTCATCGCCGTGCCCACCGGCGTGAAGGTCTTCTCGTGGATCGCCACGATGTGGGGCGGCTCGATCGAGTTCAAGACACCGATGCTCTGGGCCTTCGGCTTCCTGTTCCTGTTCACCGTCGGCGGTGTGACGGGCATCGTGCTGTCGCAGGCCGCGATCGACCGGGCCTATCACGATACCTATTACGTGGTGGCGCACTTCCACTACGTGATGTCGCTCGGCGCGGTCTTCGCGATCTTCGCGGGCATCTATTTCTACATCGGCAAGATGTCGGGGCGGCAATACCCCGAATGGGCGGGCAAGCTGCACTTCTGGACGATGTTCATCGGCGCCAACATCACCTTCTTCCCCCAGCACTTCCTGGGCCGCCAGGGGATGCCGCGCCGCTACATCGACTATCCCGAGGCGTTCGCCTACTGGAACCAGATCTCCTCGATCGGGGCGTTCATTTCCTTCGCGTCCTTCGTGTTCTTCATCGGCGTGATGTTCTACACGCTCACCCGTGGCCAGCGCGTGACCGAGGCGAATTACTGGAACGAATACGCCGACACGCTGGAATGGACCCTGCCCTCCCCGCCGCCCGAACACACGTTCGAGCAGCTGCCCAAGCAATCCGACTGGGACAAGGGGCACGCCAACTGAACGCCGCGGCGGGCGCCCCTGTGGCGTCCGTTCCGGCCATCATCAGGGGCGCCCCGCGGGGCGCCCCTTTTTCGTTGAGCTCGCACAGATGCCCTACCAGTGGAACGGCAAACAGGTGGAAGCCCCCGATATCCGCGGCCGCGCCGAGGCGGCGGCGGGCGAATTGCCGCTCGCGCGCCTCACCCTCTGGCCGCACCGCTCGCTGCCCCTGCGCGGCTTTGCGGCGGCGATCGGGTTTCTCTTCCTGATGGGGCTGATCCCGCTCGTGCCGCTGATCGGCACGCGGCTGATCTGGGGCATCCTGGCCTTCTCGCTTGCCGCACTGGCGGCGCTGTGGTGGGCGCTCCAGGCCAGCTACCGCCGTGGGCTGGGGGAGGAATTGCTGATCTGGTCTGACATGCTGCGCCTCACCCGCACCGATCCCGGCGGGCGCGTGCGGGTGTGGGAGGCGGCCCCCCACTGGGTGCGGCTCGAGCTGCAGAAGGAAGGCCCGGTCGAGCACTACCTCACCCTGCGCGGCGAGGGCCGCGAGGTGGAGCTCGGCGCCTTCCTCACGCCGGCCGAGCGCAGCCAGCTGCGCGACGATCTCGCCTTCGTGCTGGGGCGGCTGAAGGGCTGAAGCTCAGTCCTTCCTGTCAGTCCTTCTTGTCGGGCAGGCCCTCGCGATCGGTCGAAGCCATTTCCTCCAGCTCCGATTCCGTCATCGAATCGTACATGTCCTTCGAGGCGCCCTGCAGGTCAGAGACCTTCGTCTCCCCCCGCTTGGCCGAAAGCGCGGCCCCGGCCGCCTTCTGCTGTGCCTTGGATTCTGCGGGCATGGTCATCGCTCCTTTCGCGTCAACTCATGCCATTAACCAAATCGGGCGCGGAGCCGTTCCCCCGCGCCACGCTCCGGGGGGCTCAGCCCAGCCGATCCTTCACCATCGGGCCCACCGCGCCGAAATCCATCTGCCCGGCATGGCGCGCCTTCAGCACGCCCATCACGCGGCCCATGTCGCGGATGCTCTCGGCCCCGGTCTCGGCGATGGCGGCGTCGATCGCCTGTTCCACCTCGGCGCCCGCCAGCTGCCGCGGCAGGAAATCCTCGATCACCGCGATCTCGGCCCGCTCCTGCTCGGCCAGTTCCAGCCGCCCGCCCTCTTCATAGGCGCGCGCGCTCTCCTGTCGCTGCTTCACCATCTTGGCGAGAATGGCCAGCACATCGGCATCACTAACCCCGTTATCATCCCCCTCGCCGCGCAGCGCGATGTCGCGATCCTTGATCGCGGCATTGATCAGACGCAGCGTCGACAGCCGCGTCGCATCCTTGTTCTTCATCGCGGTCTTCAGCGCATCGGCGATCCTGGCGCGGAGATCCATGTGGAAGCTTCCCATCTGATGTCCCGAAGCCCGCAATCTACCCCGCCCGCGCCCCGATCACAACCATTGAAGAAACCGCTAACCGCCTGAAAAACAACAAAAACCAAATCACTTACGCCACGGGACCGGCCTTGACGCTCTGCGCCGCAGCGCATAGGTTGCCCGGCGATCCCGCCACCCCAGCAGACATCGGAACCGCCATGCCCTCCCAAGCCGCCTCCCGCACCGCGCCCCGGCCCACGGCCTGCCTCGCGCTCGCCGACGGAACCCTGTTCTTCGGCAAGGGCTTTGGCGCCACGGGCCAGCGCGTGGCCGAATTGTGCTTCAACACCGCGATGACCGGCTATCAGGAGATCATGACCGATCCCTCCTATGCCGGGCAGATCGTCACCTTCACCTTCCCCCATATCGGCAATACCGGCGTGAACTCTGAGGACGAGGAAACCGCCGATCCCGTGGCCGAGGGCATGATCGTGCGCTGGGATCCGACCGAGCCGTCGAACTGGCGCTCGGCCGACCGGCTCGAGGAATGGCTGGCCCGGCGCGGCCGGATCGGCATGGGCGGGATCGACACCCGCCGCCTGACCCGCGCGATCCGCCAGCAGGGCGCGCCCCATGTCGCGCTCGCCCATGATCCCGACGGCAATTTCGATATCGAGGCGCTGGTCGCCGCCGCGCGCGGCTTTCCCGGCCTTGTCGGCGTCGATCTCGCCAAGGGGGTGAGCTGCACCCAATCCTACCGCTGGGATGAGATGCGCTGGGCCTGGCCCGATGGCTTCCCCCGGCGCGAGGGCCCCGGCAAGCGCGTCGTGGCGATCGACTATGGCGCCAAGCGCAACATCCTGCGCTGCCTGGCCTCGGCCGGCTGCGACGTCACCGTGCTGCCCGCCACCGCCACCGCCGAAGAGGTGCTGGCCCATGAACCTGACGGCGTGTTCCTGTCGAACGGGCCGGGCGATCCGGCGGCGACGGGCGAATATGCCGTGCCGATGATCCGCGGCGTGCTGGAGCGCGACCTGCCGCTCTTCGGCATCTGCCTGGGTCACCAGATGCTGGCGCTGGCGCTCGGCGCCAAAACGGTGAAGATGAACCACGGCCATCACGGCGCCAACCATCCCGTAAAGGATCTGGAAACCGGTAAGGTCGAGATAACCTCGATGAATCACGGGTTCACCGTCGATACCCAGACACTGCCCGAAGGCGTGGTGGAGACGCACCGCTCGCTCTTCGACGGTTCCAATTGCGGGATCAGGATGCTGGATCGCCCCGTCTTTTCAGTGCAGTACCACCCCGAAGCCAGCCCCGGCCCGATGGACAGCTACTACCTGTTCGAACGCTTCGCCGAGGCGATGAAGGCCCGTCAGCCGGCCTGAAAGCCGGCCCGGACGAGGCGAGCACAAGGGGCGTCAGACACGCGTTAAGGCGGGTATTAAACCTTCCTTAACCATGACGCGGGCATGCTCGGGGCAGGTTCACCTCGAGTATCTGCTGCCATGCCACATGCTCTCGCCCCGCCCGGCGGCGCCCGCCGCCATGCGGGCAATCGCCGGCGCGCCCGGAAACGCGACGCAAAGCGCACCCTGCCGCAAAAGCTGCCCGGTGCGCCTCTGCCCGGTGCGCCTCTGCCCCTGCCGCAGCCCTTGCCGCTCGTCACCACACCGGCGGGCCTCTTGCCGGTGCCCGCACCGCTGCTCCTCGAAGCGCCGGTCCGCCCCGCCCGGCGCCCGGCCAATGCGCGCAAGCCGCTGGGCCAGATCCTGCTCGACGCCGGCGCCATCGACGCCGAGGCGCTGCTGCGCGCCGCCGCGCTGCAATCGCGCGAAGAGGCGCGGCTGGGCGATATCCTGCTGGCGCACGGGCTGGTCTCCGAGGCCGACCTGGCCGAGGCGGTGGCGCTGCAGCACGGGCTCGAAGCCGTCGAGATCGCGCCGGGCGGCGGCGATGCCCGCCTCGTCGACGAGATCGGGGTAGAGACCTGCCTGCGCCACGCCATCCTGCCCGTGGGCCGGATCGGCCCCGCCGTGCTGCTCGCCACCGCCGACCCGGAAGCCTATGCCGAAAACCCGCCCGACCTGCCGCGCGGCTGGGCGCGCTGCCGGCTGGTCGTGGCGCCCGCGCGCGATATCCAGACAGCGCTTCTGCGCGCCCGCCGCCGGGTGCTGGCGCGCGGCGCGGTGGTGCGCGTCGATGCCGCCGAGAGCTGCCGCAACTGGCAGGCGCGCCCGGCGATCCGCGCCGCCGCGCCCTGCCTCGCGCTCGCCGCCAGCCTCAGCCTGCTGGCCCCGCAGGCCGCCTTCGTCGCGCTCTGCCTGCTGGCCATCGCCTGCCTCACCGCCAACGCCGCCTTGCGCCTCGCCGCCGCGCTGGCCCAGACCGGCTGGATCGCGCGCCAGGCCGCGCCGCCGCCCCCGCCGCCGCCCCCGCCGCCGCGCGGCACCGGTCCGCGCGCCCTGCCCTGCATCTCGCTGCTGGTGCCGCTCTACCGCGAGCGCGAGATCACGGGCAGCCTGGTGCGCCGGCTCGGCCGGCTCACCTATCCGCGCGAACTGCTCGACATCCTGCTGATCGTCGAGGAAGACGACGCGCTCACCCAGGCCGCCATCGCCGCTGCCGACCTGCCGCGCCACATGCGCATGATCGTCGTGCCGCGCGGCCCCGTCCGCACCAAGCCCCGCGCGCTCAACTACGCGCTGGATTTCTGCCGCGGCAGCATCGTCGGCGTCTACGATGCCGAGGATGCGCCGGCCCCCGACCAGCTGCACCGCGTCGCCCGGCGCTTCCGCGATTGCGCGCCCGACGTGGCCTGCCTGCAGGGCGTGCTGGATTTCTACAATGCCGGCGAGAACTGGCTGTCGCGCTGCTTCGCGGTGGAATACGCCACCTGGTTCCGGCTCGTCCTGCCGGGCCTGGCGCGGCTGGGCCTGGTGATCCCGCTCGGCGGCACGACGCTGTTCTTCCGCCGCCCCGTGCTGGAGGAGCTCGGCGGCTGGGATGCCCACAATGTCACCGAGGATGCCGATCTGGGCATCCGGCTGGCGCGCCACGGCTACCGGACAGAGATGATCCATACCGTCACCGAGGAAGAGGCGAACTGCCGCACCTGGCCTTGGATCCGCCAGCGCTCGCGCTGGCTGAAGGGCTACGCGATGACATGGGGCGTACACATGTCGCGCCCCGGCGCGCTGTGGCGCGATCTCGGCGCGCGCCGCTTCATCGCGCTTCAGGTGCAGTTCCTCGGCACGCTGCTGCAATTCCTGCTCGCGCCAGTATTGTGGAGCTTCTGGGCCCTGCCGCTGGGCCTGTGGCACCCGCTGCGCGAGGTCGCGCCGCACGGGCTGCTCGTCGGGCTGGGCGGGCTGTTCCTGGCCGCCGAACTGCTCACCATCGGCTGCGGCGTGCTGGCCGTCGCCGCGGCCGGGCCGTCGCGCCGCTGGCTCTGGCCCTGGGTGCCGACGCTGCATTTCTACTTCCCGCTGGCCACCATCGCCGCGTGGAAAGGCTGTGCCGAACTGCTGACCCGCCCGTTCTTCTGGGACAAGACGGCCCATGGCCGCCACCATCCCCCGCCGCCCCTGCCCGACGTGCCGCCGCCGCCCTCGGGCCGGCGCGCGGCGGTGGCGCCCGCCACCCGGCCCGCGCTGGAGCATCAGCCCGACCTGCCGGGCCTCTGAGCCTTACCGTTCGCGCCCCTACCGTTCGCGCCGCTACCTTTCCCGCCCGGCATCCAGCCGCAGCCGCGTCTCGTAGGCGGCGCTGATATGGTCGCGCAACGCCTGCTCGGCCGCTGCCCCCTCCCCCGCCGCGATGGCCGCAACGATGCCGTCATGCTCGTCCAGCGCATCGGCGTCGCGGCCCTCCACGGCCAGCGACGTCGTCGCCAGCAGCGCCATCGAGCGATGCACGAGATCCAGCTGCTGCACCAGGAACCGGTTGTGCGAGGCCAGGTGGATCTGCTTGTGAAACCGCCGGTTCGCCCGCGCCAGCGCCTTGGCGTCGCCCAAGAGCGCGCGATCCTCCTGCACCATGCTGCGCAGCACGCGCACCTCCTCGCGGGTGGCATGGCGCGCCGCCAGCCGCGCCGCCAGCCCCTCCAGCTCGGCCCGCACGACATAAAGCTCGGCCAGCTGGTTGTGATCCAGCGACGCCACGATCAGCGACCGCCCGTCGCGGCTGAGCAAACCTTGCGTCTCCATCCGCTGCAACGCCTCGCGGATCGGGGTGCGCGACACGCCGAAACGGTCGGCCAGCTCGCTTTCCACCAGCCGGTCTCCGGGCCGGTAGGCGCCGGTATCTATCGCGTCGAGGATCATTCCGTAGGCATCCGTCTGCGATGATTTCAGCTCGCCCATGCGCCGCGCCCTTTCCGCCCCCCTGCAACCGGGCGCAGACTACGCCCGCCCGCTCACCGCGATCAAGCGATTGCTGGCCACGCGCCGCTTCTATAGCCTGCGCGCATGACCAGCCCCGCCCCCCAGACAGCCCCCGAACCGGCCCCCGAACCACGCTCGCTCGACCACGTGCGCTGCTGGATCTTCGATCTCGACAACACGCTCTACCCGCCCGAGGCGCGGCTCTTCGACCAGATCGAGAAACGCATGACCGCCTGGGTCATGCGCACGCTCAACCTGCCCGAGTCCGAGGCCGACCGCCTGCGCGACGAATACTGGCGCCGCTACGGCACCACGCTGGCCGGCCTGATCGAGGAACACGGCGTCGATCCCGCCCCCTATCTCGGCGAGGTCCACGATATCGACTTCGCCGCGCTCACCCCCGACCCGGCCCTCGCCGCCGCCATCGCCGCCCTGCCGGGGCGGCGCATCGTCTATACCAACGGCGCGCGGCCCTATGCCGAGAACGTGCTCGCCGCGCGCGGGCTCGCGGGCGTCTTCGATGCCGTCTACGGGGTGGAGCATGCGGGCTTCCGCCCCAAGCCCCAGCGCGCCGCCTACGAGGCGATCTTCGCGCTCGACGGTCTGGCCCCGCAGGAAGCCGCGATGTTCGAAGACGATCCGCGCAACCTCGAAGCGCCGCACCAGATGGGCCTGCGGACGATCCTCGTCGGCCCCGCCCCGGTGCCCGCGCCGCATATCGACTGGCACACGAACGACCTCGCCGCCTTCCTCGCCCCGCTCGGAAAGGCCCCCGCGTGACACGCGCCAAACGCCCGCACCACGACATCGCCATCGCCGGCGCCGGCCCCGCCGGCCTGATCGCCGCCGCCTGCCTCGCCGCGCAGGGCTTCTCGGTGCTGATCGCCGATCCCGCCCCGCCCGTCACCGACGGTGCCGCCGAGGGCGCCGACTGGCGCTCCACCGCCTTCCTGCGCGAAGGCCGCGCGCTGTTCGAGGCGGCCGGCCTCTGGCCCCTGCTCGAACCCCACGCCACGCCGCTCAAGGCGCTGCGCATCGTCGATTGCGTGGGCGACCCGCCCGCCCCCCGGCTGGAACGCGCCTTCGAAGGCGCCGAAGCGGGCGAAGGCGGCCCCTTCGGGTGGAACCTGCTCAACTGGATCGTGCGCCGCGAACTGCACGCCGCGCTGGGGCGGATGGAGAACGTCACCCTGCGCGAAGGCACCGCGATCGACAGCGCCACCGCCCGGCTCGACAAGGTGATCCTGCGCCTCACCGACGGCACATCGGCCGAGGCCGCCCTGCTGATCGGCGCCGACGGGCGCGACAGTACCGTCCGCCGCCTCGCCGGCATCGGCGCGCGCATCACCCGCTTCGGCCAGAAAAGCCTCGCCTTCGCCGCCACCCACGAGATCGAGCACCGCGAGATCTCGACCGAGATCTACCACGAGGGCGGGCCGTTCACGATGGTCCCGCTCGCCGATATCGAGGGCCGCCCCGCCTCGGCCATCGTCTGGATGAATCCCGGCCCCGAGGCCGAGCGCCTGCGCGCCCTGCCCGACGCGGAACTCGGCGCCGAGATGACGCGCCGCAGCGCCGGGCTCTTCGGCGCGATGCACCCGGTCTCGCAACGCGGCATCTTCCCGATCGTCACGCTGGTGGCCGAAGCGCTCACCGCCCGGCGCACGCTGCTGATCGCCGAAGCGGCCCATGTCTATCCGCCGATCGGCGCCCAGGGGCTCAACACCTCGATGAGCGATATCGCCCGCCTGTGCGAGTTGCTGCGCGCCGCGCCCGAGGATCCCGGCGCCGAGAGCCTGCTTTCCGCCTACGAGGCCGCGCGCCTGCCCGACATTCGCGCCCGCGCCGCCGCGATCGGGCTGTTCAACCGCGTCACCCGCTCGCCCGATGCCGCGATGCAGGCCCTGCGCCGCACCGGCCTGCGGGCCGCCCACGATATCGCGCCGCTGCGCGACGGCCTCACCCGCGCCGGGCTCTCGCCCCTGCGTTGAGCGTGCCCAACCCGCGCACAACTGCGTAACCCTTGTGCAACAGGCGCGACGGATTTCCCATATCTGGTGGTTTTTGCTTGCCCGCCCGCAAGCCGTGCCACAGGCTTGACCCCAGGGCACCGGGAAACGGGCCAGGCCGAGACGCAGAGTAACGTTGTAACTTGTCACCAGGGCACAACAGATGGCACGGGCAGAGCTTCTCATTCACGGCTTCTCGCTGATCCGCGCAGGGATCGGCACCGCCGGCACCGCCCATTCCCCCGCCCTGATCTTCGACGCCCGCTCGGTCATCCTGCTCGACATCGACAACACGTCGCAGACCGAGCCCATCACCCATTCCGCCTATGTGGCCGGGCTCCAGGTCTTCCATTCCGCCCGCGCCTGTCTCGAGCGCCGGCCGCTCTTTCGCTACGCCGCCGCCACGCGCTGGCATGCCGCGCCGGTGCGCAATCTCGTCACCGATCGCGGCCTCGCACGGTTCGAATTCGAGGCGGCGGGCTTCCGCACGCCCGATCCCGGCGCGCCGCGGCTCGGCCGGGTCGAAATCGCCGTGGGGCAGGATCTGCGCGCCCGCCCCCGGCCCGACAAGGTGATCGGCGCGCCGGGGCTGCTCAGCCACGCGGGCTGAGAGGCCAGCCCGGCGCAGACATGCGGGCCCGCCCCTCTTCCGGGCCCCTCCCGCCAGGCGTATCCTCCTCCCTGACGCCTGGCGGGATTTTCCCCCGCCAGAGACCCCGTCATAGAGGCCCCGCCAACCGCTCCTCGCTCAGCAACACGTTGGCCTCCACGTTGCCCACGCCCGGCAGCGTCATGATCCGCCGCCGCAACACCCGCTCGAAATCCGGCAGGTCGCGCGCCACCACGCGCAGCCGGTAATCGTAGAGCCCCAGCACGTGCTGCACCGTCTGCACTTCGGGGATCGCCATCACCGCGCGCTCGAAATCCTCCAGGCTGACGCGGCCCTTGGTGGCGAGCTTCACGCCCAGGAAGACCGTGACCCCGAAGCCCAGCGCCTCAAGGTCCAGCTCCACCCGCCGTCCCGCCAGCACGCCCGCCTCGCGCAGCCGCTCCAGCCGGCGCCAGGTGGCGGGCTGCGACAGGCCGCAGCGCCGGCCCAGAGCGGCGGCCGAGAGCGTGGCATCCTCCGACAGCGCGGCCAGCATGTCGCGATCATGTTCGTCGAGGCGGATCATATCGGCAGGCTCGCCGCGTCTTTCAGCGTGGCGACATGCATCAGCGCCTCGATATCGGCGATATGCGGCAGGGTCAGGATGCGCGCGCGATAGACCTCCTGGTAATGGGGCATGTCGCGCGCGATGACATGCAGGCGCACGTCGACCCGGCCGAGGAATGTCTGGATCGCGGTCACCTCGGGCACCTGACGCGCGGCGTCGAGGAACTCGTCGAAGGCGCGCGGCTCGGTCTTGTCGAGCGTGAAGCGCAGGCTCACCTCCACGGCATAGCCCAGAGCCGCCCAGCCGATCCGCGCACGTTCGCGCCGGATCACCCCGCCCGCGCGCAGCCGCTCCACCCGGCGCGACCAGACCGACGGCGTGACGCCGGCCCGCGCCGCCAGCTCGCCCGCGCGCGCGTCGGGCGCCGCCAGAAGCTGCCGCAGGATGCGCCTGTCCACATCGGTGATCTGCATGATGCTGCACCTTTCCCGCCATGCCGCGAATGATCCTTGCAGGGTTTAGGCAGAAACCGTGAAGATCGCAACGCCCTTTCAGACGTGTCCACATATGGTCACCCCCGGAACGATACCCGGAAACGGACAGGAAAGGAGCGCCAAGATGCGCGTCTATTACGATCGCGATTGCGACATCAATCTCATCAAGGATACCAAGGTCGCCATCCTCGGCTACGGCTCCCAGGGCCATGCCCACGCGCTGAACCTGCGCGACAGCGGCGCCAAGAACGTCGTCGTCGCCCTGCGCGAAGGCTCGCCCTCGGCCAAGAAGGCCGAGGCCGAGGGCCTCAAGGTCATGGGTATCGCCGAGGCCGCCGCCTGGTGCGACCTCATCATGTTCACCATGCCCGACGAGCTTCAGGCCGCCACCTACAAGGAGCACGTGCACGACAACCTCCGCGACGGCGCGGCCATCGCCTTTGCCCACGGGCTCAACGTGCATTTCGGCCTGATCGAGCCGAAGCCCGGCGTCGACGTCATCATGATGGCCCCCAAGGGCCCCGGCCACACCGTCCGCGGCGAATACGTCAAGGGCGGCGGCGTGCCCTGCCTCGTCGCCGTGCACCAGGATGCCTCGGGCCGCGCGCTCGAGCTGGGCCTCTCCTACTGCTCGGCCATCGGCGGCGGGCGTTCCGGCATCATCGAGACGAATTTCCGCGAGGAATGCGAAACCGACCTGTTCGGCGAGCAGGCCGTGCTCTGCGGCGGCCTGGTGGAGCTGATCCGCATGGGCTTCGAAACCCTGGTCGAGGCCGGCTATGCGCCCGAAATGGCCTATTTCGAATGCCTGCACGAGGTAAAGCTGATCGTGGACCTGATCTACGAAGGCGGCATCGCCAACATGAACTACTCGATCTCCAACACCGCCGAATACGGCGAATACGTCTCGGGCCCGCGCATCCTGCCCTACGAGGAAACGAAGGCCCGCATGAAGGCGGTTCTCGACGACATCCAGTCGGGCCGCTTCGTGCGCGACTTCATGCAGGAAAACGCCGTCGGCCAGCCCTATTTCAAGGGCACCCGCCGCCTGAACGACGAACACCAGATCGAGCAGGTGGGCGAGAAGCTGCGCGCCATGATGCCCTGGATCTCGGCCGGCAAGATGGTCGACCGCGCCAAGAACTGAGCGCCTCCGGAACCACGAAGGGCGCCCCGCACGGGCGCCCTTTTCTCTTGCAGGCCGCCCCGCGTCAGGCCCGCCTGCGCCCCGCCGCGAACAGGCCGCCCAGCCCGGCGATCAGAAGGAAGCCCGCCGCCGGCAGCGGCACTTCAGAGACAGACAGCGGCGTGAACGCCATGCTGAACGCGAAATCGTAGCTCGTGAAGGCGGGCCAGGCCTCGGTCGTCCACTTGCCGGTATCGCCGTCATTGTACTGGAAGACGACGGAGCCGCCGGAATAGAGATCGTCGGTCATGCCCCATTGGGCGATCCCGGTAGACGTGGCCTGCAGGAAGGCGACATAGATGCCCGCGGCGAGGTCGATCCCGCCAGTATCCACCGAGACTGGCGTGAAACCCGACACGCCCGCGGTCGCGCCGGCGACAGAGCCGAGCGACGTGCCCGTCGCCATCGAACCCGACCACGCGAAGACCTGCAGATCGAAGCCCACCGCGTCGCCCCAGTCGTTGATCGCGAATGTGACGTTGTCCAGCGAATGCGCGGAATCCAGGGTGAACGTCTGGCCATAGGCCGTCGCGGCAGACGTGCCCCCGGTATCATGCCCCCAGGCCGTGAGGGCGTTGTTCTGGCTGTCGATCGTCGAAATGGTCGCGGCCGTGGCAGGTGCCGCCATACCGGCGCCAAGGGCTGCAATAAGAAGTGTTTTCAACATGTCATGCCTCCGAAATGACGGTGAGAACTTGAATGGGTCGATCAAATCACCATCGGGGATAGCATCACCGGCAGGTTCGGCGAAAAGGTAATTAGGGGGAAAATCCGCCCAGAAGCGACGGCAGGGCGCGGGCTGCTCAGGCGGCGAAATGCTCGCCCTCGCGCCCAATCGCCCCACGTCTTGCGCCGTTCAAACGCCCCTCACACCCCCGCCGCCCGCAGTCGCAGCTTCTCGCGCGGGGCGGTGGTGCACCACCTGTCGGGCTCCGCCGCGCGCCAGATGACCGTCTGCACCTCGGCGCGCAGCTCCACCTGGTCGGCGGCCCAGGTGATGCGGTCTTCCGGCAGGAATGACAGGAACAGGATCAGGGTTTCTTTCGTGAGACACATGGGATGCTCCCTCGGCGATCCGATGGGCCCTCCCTGCCGCCAGCCTGCCCGCAAGGCGCGGCAAAGGCCACGGCAGGCCCGCCGCTGCGCGGCCCGATCCCGCCGCTGCTCCCGAATTAAGCAAGGTTAACGCGCCTTAGCCGCCCGCCGCGCCGATCTCGGCCACGATGCCGGCCACCAGATCGCGCATCAGCGCCTCGTCCTCGCTCTCGGCCATCACGCGGATCAGCGGCTCGGTGCCCGATTTGCGGATCACCAGCCGCCCCTGCCCGCCCAGCCGCGCCTCGGCCTCGGCGATGGCCCGGCGCACCGGATCGGCGGCAAGCGGGTCGGAGCCGGCGGCATAACGCACGTTCTCCAGCATCTGCGGCACCCGCTCGAACTGCCGCGCGAGCGCAGAAGCGGGCTGGCCCGTCTCGACCATCGCGGCGAGGAAATGCAGCGCGGCGAGCAGGCCATCGCCGGTGGTGGCATAATCGGTCATCACGATATGGCCCGATTGCTCGCCGCCCAGGTTGAAGCCGCCCTCGCGCATCCGCTCCACCACGTAGCGGTCGCCCACCGCGGTGCGCTCCAGCCGCAGACCCTTGCCCTCCAGAAACCGCTCCAGCCCGAGGTTCGACATCACCGTCGCCACCAGCGCGCCCCCCGTCAGCCGGCCCGCGCCCGCCCAGCGCCCGGCCAGCAGCGCCATCAGCTGATCGCCATCGGCCACGCGTCCGCCCTCGTCGATCAGCATCACCCGGTCGGCATCGCCGTCGAGGCAGATGCCCAGATCGGCCCCGCTCTCGCGCACCAGATCGGCGGCGGCCTGCGGCGCGGTAGAGCCGCAGCCGGCATTGATATTCGTGCCGTTCGGCGCCACGCCCATCGGCACCACGTCGGCCCCCAGCTCCCACAACAGCTCGGGCGCCACGCGCCAGGCCGCACCGTTTGCCGCGTCGATCACGATCTTCAGGCCCGCGAGGCTGATCCCCTTGGGCAGCGAGGATTTCACCCGCTCGTTGTAGCGGAACCGCCCGTCATCCACGCGCTTGGCACGGCCGATATTTTCGGCGCGCGCCGGCTCCACCCCGTCGAGCGTGAGGCGCTCGATCTCGGCCTCGGCCTCGTCCGACAGCTTGAACCCGTCGGGGCCGAAGAACTTGATGCCGTTGTCGTGGTGCGGGTTGTGGCTGGCCGAGATCATCACGCCCACATCGGCGCGCATCGAGGTGGTGAGCAGCCCGACGGCGGGCGTCGGCACCGGGCCCAGCAGGAACACGTTCATCCCCGTCGAGGTGAAGCCCGAGGTCAGCGCATGTTCGAACATGTAGCCCGAGAGCCGCGTATCCTTGCCGATCACCACCCGGTGCTCGGACGATCCGTCGCGCCGGAAGAACCGCCCCGCCGCCGCGCCGATCCGCAGCGCCAGGTCGGCCGTCATCGGCCAGGCATTGGCCTGCCCGCGCACGCCGTCGGTGCCGAAGAGTTTCCGCGTCATTCCGGCGCCCTCCCGTATGTTGCCGCCCACCAGAGCCGCACCGCCTGCGACGTTTCCTCTATATCGTGAACCCGCAGAAGCTGAACCCCCTGCGCCAGCCCGGCCAGCGCCACGGCCAGCGAGCCGGGCACGCGCGCATCGGCCCCCGCCCCGCCGGAAAGCGTGCCGATGAAGCGCTTGCGCGAGACGCCCAGCAGCAGCGGGCAGCCGAGCGCGTGGAACAGCGACAGGCGGGCCAGCAAGGCGAGGTTGTGCGCGACCGTCTTGCCGAAGCCGATACCGGGATCGAGCAGGATGCGGGCGCGCGGGATGCCCGCCGACTCGGCCGCGTCGCGCCGGGCGCGCAGGTGATCGTAGACGTCGAGCAGCACGTCACCATAGGCGGGCGCGTCCTGCATCGTGGCGGGATCGCCCTGGGCATGCATCAGGCAGATCGGCGCGGCGGCCTCGGCGGCGACGCCCGCCATAGCGGGATCGTAGGTCATGGCCGAGACATCGTTGATCAGCGCCGCCCCCGCCGCCAGCGCGGCACGGGCGACACCGGCCTTGCGGGTATCGACCGAGATCGGCACCAGATCGTGCAGCGCGTCGATCACCGGGGCGATGCGCGCGCTTTCCTCGGCCTCGGGCACGGTGGCCGAACCCGGCCGCGTGCTTTCGCCGCCGATATCGACGAGCGCCGCCCCAGCGCCGGCCAGCTTGCGGCCATGGGCGATGGCCGCCTCGGCGGCGTGATAGAGCCCGCCATCCGAGAAACTGTCGGGCGTAACGTTGAGGATGCCCATCAGCTGCGGCCTGTCCATCGCCAGCCCGCAGACGGGCGCGCGCGGGGCGGTGAGAGCCTCGCGCAGCTCATCGGGCAGAGCATCGGCCGGCGCTACGCGCGGCGGCGCGCCGCGCTCCAGCACCTCGACGCGCTCGAACCACGCCCAGCCGCCGGCCAGCGGCAGGGCACCGTCGGGGCGGGCCGGGCCGGTCTGGGGCAGCGGGCGGTAGTAGAGATCGCTCACAGCGCCAGTTCCGGCCCGTCGGGCAGCGCCAGTCCGCGCGCCGCGATCCCCTGCGGCATATCGGGCGCCGCGCCGCCCAGCACGATCAGCTCGTCGGCGGCCATCTCGCCCGCGAACCAGGCCGCCAGCGCCAGCGGATCGGCGGCCGAACCCGGCGCGCCGGCCGTATCCAGCACCAGCTTGGAGGGCGCCCAGACGATCATCTGCCCGTGCTTCATCGCCCAGTCGATCTCGGTCCGCGTGCCGACGACGAGGCATCGGCGATCGCGCGCCGCCAGCGCCCAGGCGTTCTGCTCGATCGCCAGGAGGTCGATCCGCCGCTGCGCCGCCGGGGCGCCCGCCTCCGGCGCGGCGGCATCGGGCGCGCCCACCGTCAGGATCACCGGGCGGCCCGCGCCTTCCAGCGCATCCAGCCAGCGCGGCAGGTGCGGCGCGGCGATGGCGGCGTTCGACATGTGCACGATCAGCGGATGCGGCGCCGGGGCGGCAAGCTCCTGCGCGGCGAGCGGGCTCACCTGCCCGCGCGTGCGCACGATCTCCACCCCCAGCGCGCCGGGGCCGCGATCGAGCTTCTCGACCCGCACGAAGACGCGCATCGCGCGATCCTCCAGCAGCAGCCGCTCGGCGATGCGCTCGGCCAGCGTCTCGAGCAGGTTGATCCGCTCGGCCTCCAGCTCATGGGAGATGGCCTCGGTGATCCGGTCGTAGGAAAGGATGCGATCCACGTCGTCCGTGAGCGGCCCCGCCTCGGGGCGCACCTCGACGACTACGTCGAAGCGCAGGCGCTGGCGGCGGCCGCGTTCCTGCTGGAAGGCGCCTATCTCGGCCTCGACGACATGCCCGCGCAGCGAGATCCTGTCGCGCGGCGCGTCGCCCTCGGTCGCCGCGGCCCGCGCCTCGGGGTGATCGAAGGCGTGGCTGATATCGGATGTCATGCGGCCCCCGGCGCTGCGTTCGCCCCGCTCTAGCCGATTTGCGCCGCCGCGTCCAAGGGGCGCGCGCTCAGATCCGCGCGCCGGGCATCCGGTAGAAATGGTGCAGCCCGATCGAGGCGGTGCGCGGAAACTGCCGCGCCCAGCGCGGGTTCACGGCGCGGGTATGGTAATGCGTCGCCCCCTCGGTGAGCGTGCGCTGCGCGCCGTCCAGCATCAGCCGCGCGATCTTGCCGGCGCGGGCATGGGCCTTGGGCTCGCGGATCCGCTCGGCCCGGCCATCGCAGGTATAGGTGAACTGGCACTGGAAACGCTTGCCCGTGCCCTGGTTCACCACGCCGCAGACCGTGGCGGGAAAGCGCGGCGAGTCCACCCGGTTGAGGATCACCTCGGCCACCGCGAACTGGCCGCGCACGCTTTCGCCGCGCGCCTCGAAATAGAGCGCCTCGGTCAAGCAGGCCCATTGCGGCCCGCCCGTCGCCTCGGGCAGCCCGTCGACCCAGGATCGGGCATAGACCGGCACGACGGGCACGGGCGCCCGCCGCCGCGCCTTGCCGCCCAGCCAGGCGGGCAGCGCCGGCGCCTCGGGCGTGAGCGTGGGCGTGATGGCGGGATTGTTGGAATGGCTCACCGTCACGTCGGCCACGGCCGGAGCGGTGAGGGAGAGGCAGGCGAAAAGGCCCGCGGCGAGGCGGATGCCCCGGAAGAATGTCATAGCGATCATGGTCTCGAGCCCCCAGAACGGCGCGGCAAAGGGCAGAACGCGCCTCCGTCAGCAGAACGGCGGGTCTTTAGGCGGGATCGGGCGGGGGGTAAACCCGAGGGCCGGAAAACGGGCCGGAATCGCGGCTCAAACGTGGTAAATTGCAAGTGAATTCTTGCCGCGGTGTCAGGCCGCCCGCAGCAAAATCAATGACTTGACTGTTTCCATTCACTACACATTCTGTTGAATGGCCACCTGTGCCGCCGCTAAACGCGCAACGGGAACTCGGAAGGGCGAACACGACACATAGTTGAATCCGGCCGCCCGGCAGAAGGCGATGGATTCGGGGTTGCCCGCATGTTCGCCGCAGATCGAGACCACCACGTCGGGCCGCCCGCGCCGCCCCCTCTCGGCCCCCATCATCAGCAATTCGCCCACGCCGTCCACGTCGAGCATGTGGAACGGATCTTCGGCAAAAACCCCCTGGTTCACGTAGCTCGACATGAACCGCCCCGCATCGTCGCGCGACAGGCCATAGGTCATCTGCGTCAGGTCGTTTGTGCCGAAGCTGAGAAAGGCCGCGTGCTGGGCGATCTCGTCGGCGCGCAGGGCGGCGCGCGGCGTTTCCACCATCACGCCCAGCTTGTAGGTGAAATCGCGCCGCTTCTCGGTGCGCACGGCAGCGGCCACGGCATCGACGCGGGCCTTCACCAGCTCCACCTCGCGCCGCGCCGAAACGAGCGGGATCATGATCTCGGGCACCACCGCCTCGCCGCTGCGCGACGCCTCGATCGTGGCCTCGAAGATGGCGCGGGCCTGCATGTCATAGATCTCGGGCACGGTGATGCCCAGCCGCACGCCGCGCATGCCCAGCATCGGGTTGAACTCGCCCAGCGCCTCGATCCGCCGTGTCACGTGCGAAAGCGGCAGATCCAGCGCATCGGCCAGCTCGCGCATCCCGTCGCGGTCGGTCGGCAGGAACTCGTGCAGCGGCGGGTCGAACAGGCGGATGCACACGGGCTGGCCCGACATGATCTTGAACAGGTCGCGGAAATCGGCGCGCTGCATCGGCAGAAGCCGCTTCAGCGCCTCGGCCCGGTCGCCCGGATCGTCGGTGAAGATCATCTCGCGCATCACCGTGAGCCGCTCGCCCTCGAAGAACATGTGCTCGGTGCGGCACAGGCCGATCCCCTCGGCGCCGAAATTGCGCGCCACGGTGGCATCGGCCGGCGTATCGGCATTGGCGCGCACGCCGATGTCGCGCGCCGCATCGGCCCAATCCATCAGCGACTGGAACGCATCGTCGAGCGCGGGTTCCAGCATCGGCGCGGCGCCTACCAGCGCCTGGCCCGACGTGCCGTCGAGCGTGATGACCTCGCCCTCGGCCAGCACCCGGCCATCGGCGGTGCGCAAGGTGCGGTCGCGGCGCGAGATGCGGATGCCATGGGCGCCGACGATGCAGGGCAGGCCCAGCCCGCGCGCGATCACCGCGGCATGGCTGGTCATCCCGCCGCGCTCGGTCAGCACGCCGACCGAGGAATGCATGCCGCGGATATCCTCGGGCGCGGTCTCGCGGCGCACCAGGATGCAGGCCTCGCCCCGCGCCGCGCTCGCCTGCGCGGCCGAGGAGGAAAAAACGATCCGCCCCACCGCTGCGCCGGGGCTCGCGCCGATGCCCGACAGCAGCACCTCGCGGCCATCCTCGGGATCGACCTGGGGGTGCAGCAGCTCCGACAGGGCCCGCGGGGGCACGCGCAGCAGCGCGTCGCGTTCGGTGATGATGCCATCGCGCGCGAGATCGACGGCGATACGCACCGCCGCGCGGGCGCTGCGCTGCACGCGCACCGCGTCGAGGATGGCGAGCTGCCCGGCCTCGATGGTGAACTCGATCTGCATCTCCTCGCGCAGCTTGCGCCGGCAGATCGCGCCGTATTCGACAAGCTGGGCGAAGACCTCGGGGCAGAGCTCTTCCAGCGACTTGCCGCGCTTGTCGCGGGTGAGATAGATCGCGCCCTCGCCATCGTTCACCGCGTCGCGGCCCTGGCTCTGGCTGAGATAGCGGCCCTTGACCTGCGGCTGACCGGTCATGTTGTTGACGAACTGGATCACGCCCGAGCCGCTTTCCTCGGGCCCGATCCCCAGCGCCATCTGCTGCACGACAAGCCCCAGCCCCGCATCGGCCGGCGCGCCCTTGGCCTGGCGCAAGAGCCGCGCGGTCGTGCCCTCCCAGGCGCGCGCCATCGAGCGCAGCACCTCGGTCAGCTGGGTGGCGATATCCTGCGGAAACTGCTCGTCGGTCTCGTCCTCGTAGCAGCGCAGCGCCTGTTCGAGCTTGTTCTCGCCCTTTACGTTTTCGAACATTTCCGGGTCGAGACGGGCGACGTGGATCGAGTAGGCGATCACGAATCGAAGATAGAGCCGGTCGGCGGCGGATTTCCCGTGGCTCCTGACCAGCGCCTTGTGTCGGGCATCGCACATGCCGATATTCAGGATCGCCGAGGGCCCGCCCCAATCGGGATCGGCCGAGGAAGGCCGCACTGAAAGCAGCGGATCGGTGCCGAAATGCTTGAGCAGCGCGCGGGCATCGGGGCGCTGGCCGGCGGCGATGCGGTGCACGGCATCGAAGGATAGCGCGACGGTCTCGGGCACCGGCAGATCCAGTCGGATCAGGCGCTGCAGGCATTTCGCCCGCCCGCCATGGCTTTCCAGCGTGATGGGGGCGACTCGGCGGATACGGGTAAATCCCGTGAATTCAACGTCTTTCTGCATCGCAGCACTCCACTCCCCGGTGGGAGCATAAACCGAACGGTTCAGCCTGCAACGAAATCGTTACGATTTTCTCACGGGGGGTGCGCGCTCAGCCTTCCAGCCGCGTGAGGTCCGCCACCTTGAGGCAGGTGGCCCGGATCCGGTGCAGCAGGTTCAGCCGGTTGCGCCGCAGCACCTCGCTGTCGGCATTCACCTGCACCGCCTCGAAGAAGGCGTCGATCGCCGGGCGCAGGCCCGCCATGGCCTGCATCGCGGCGCCGAAATCCTCGGCCTGCATGGCCGGGCCGATCTTCGCCTCGGCCGCGTCGAGCGCGTCGAAAAGCGCGACCTCCTCTTGCGCCTCGGCGAATTTCCGGTCGGCGCCGAAGGAATATTCCACCCCGTCGCGCGCCTCGGCCTGGGTGAGGATGTTGTTGGCGCGCTTGAAGCCCTGGATCAGGTTCTCGCCCTCCTCGGTGTCGCGCATCGCCTGCAACGCGCGGGCGCGGGTGACGAGCAGCGTGAGGTCGTCGGCGCCCGGCATGGCGAGCGAGGCGTCGAACACGTCATGCGCGATGCCCTGGTCGCGCAGGAAGACCTTGAGGCGATCGTGGATGAAGCCCATCAGGTCGCGCGCATCGGCCCCCTCGTGGCCCCGCGCGATCACGTCGCCCAGCGCCAGCCGCACCCCGTTCTCCACCACCAGCCGGATCACGCCCAAAGCCGCCCGGCGCAGCGCGAAGGGATCCTTCGAGCCGGTGGGCTTCTCGTCGATTGCCCAGAAACCGGTGAGCATGTCGATCTTGTCGGCCAGGGCCACGGCCACCGAGACGGGCGCCGAGGGCACGTCGTCCGACGGCCCGAGCGGCTGGTAATGCTCCTGCGCCGCGGCGGCGACTTCGGCGGCGCGGCCCGCCTCGGCGATGTAGTAGCGGCCCATCAGCCCCTGCAATTCGGGGAATTCGTAAACCATCTCCGACGACAGATCGGCCTTGGCGAGCTTCGCCGCCTCCTCCGCCACATCCGCCTCGGCCCCCACCAGCGGCGCGATCTGCCGCGCCAGCGCGGCGATACGGCCGATCCGCTCCGCCTGCGAGCCGAGCTTGGCGTGGAAGGTCACGTTTTCCAGCGCGTCCAGCCACTTGCCCATCCCGGCGCGGGCCACGCGCAGGTCGTTCTCCCAGAAGAACAGCGCGTCCGACAGGCGCGCGGCCAGCACCTTGCGGTTGCCCGCCAGCACCGTCGCCCCGTCATCCGCCGTCTCGCGGTTGGCCACGGTCACGAATTTCTCGATCCGGCCCGATTTCGGATTGCGGACGGAAAAGAACTTCTGATGCTCCTTCATCGAGGTCCGCAGCACTTCGGGCGGCAGGCTCAGGAACCGCTCCTCGATATCGCCCATCAGCACGACGGGCCATTCGACCAGCCCCGCCACCTCCTCCAGCAGGCCGCGATCCTGCACGATCTCGAAGCCCCGCGCGAAGGCGAGCTGTTCGGCATCGTGGCGGATCGCCTCGGCGCGCTCTTCCGCGTCGAGCAGCACATGGGCCGCGCGCAGGCGGGCGCGATAATCGTCGAACCCGGTCACGGCGAAGCGGCCGGGCGCCATGAAGCGGTGGCCTTCGGTCGTGTCGCCGGCCTTGATCCCGTCCACCTCCAGCGGCACCACGCTGGCGCCGCCCTCGTCGGACAGAACACACAGGATCGAATGCAGCGGCCGCACCCAGCGCAGGCTGCCCGCGCCCCAGCGCATCGATTTGGGCCAGGGGAAGTTGCGGATCGCGCCTTCCAGCACCTCGGCCACGATCTCGGCAGCCGGGCGGCCCGGCTTCTCGATCACCGCGAAATAGACCTGGCCCTTCTTCTCGTCGCGCAGCTCGAGCTGGTCGCGCGTCAGCCCGGTGGAGCGCAGGAAGCCCTCCACCGCCTTTTCGGGCGCATCGGCGCGCGGCCCCTTGCGCTCCTCGCGCACGGCGCGGCTTTCGCCGGTCAGCCCCTCGACCGAAAGCGCCAGCCGGCGCGGCGTGGCGAAGGCCCCGGCCGAGGCATAGGTGAGCCCGCCCTCGACCAGCCCGTCGGTCACCAGGCGCTTGAGGTCGGAAGCGGCGCGGGCCTGCATCCGGGCTGGGATCTCCTCGGAGAAGAGTTCGATCAGAAGATCAGGCATGTGGTCTTGAACCGGGGCTGGTGGAAAGTCCCGGGTTGGATAACGGCGGCTTGGGGTGAGGTCCAGCCGGATTTCCGCGGCGCATCCTGCGCCGGCCCCGGTGCGCCCCCCGGCTCAGGTGCGCGGATCGGCCCGCGCCGCCAGCGTCTTCACATCCGGCCCGGCCCGCGCCGGAACGATGCGATAGACCGCCTCCATGAAACAGAAAAGCGCGAAGGCAATCAGCCCCGAAGCGAGCAGGATCAGCAATATCCGCCCGAACGCCACCGAGCGCACCGTGTCGAACGCCTTGCCGAGGCCGCCCGCCTCTTCGGGCGAGGCCGTCACCCCGGCATAGATCAGGAAGCCGCCGATCAGCGCCACCGCGACACCATGCGCCACCAGCCCGGCCTTGGCCGCCGGGTCCAGCTTCTCGGTCAGCTCGGTGCGCCGCAGGTGAGATTTGTACTTCTCGGAATAGGCCTTGTAGAAATAGTAGATCCCGGCGCCGACCACCGTGGCGCCCACCAGTCCCACGATCCACGGCCCGTAATCCTGCGCCAGAAGCCGCGCCGTCCAGCTTTGCGTGTCGCCGCCGCCCGTGCCCATGCCCAGCGCCAGCGCGATCGCCCAAAGGCCCAGCGCGCCATGGATCACCCCGGTCACCGCCTGCCCGCCACGGGCCACGATGCCTTTCAGCCCGGTGCCATAGGTCTCAAGATCCATCTTCGCGTCGATCACCCGCCAGACCATGAAACACAGCAGGCCCAGCCCGATCGCCCACAGCGCGATGACGCCCCAGCTCTGCGATCTCAGCTGTTCCAGCGCGCCCGTCGTGCCCTCGGCCTCGCCGCCGGAAATGGCGGCCGTCAGGGCAAGGCCGCCCACGACAAGGTAAACCGCGCCGCGCGCCGCGTAGCCGGTGCGCATGACGGGGACGACCCAATACGGGGCTTTCTCGGCCATGGCGTTGTGCTCCTGCTGCTTAGGGGCTCAATCGCCGGAAGGCCGGTGAGGTTCCGATTCAATCCGCCTCGGGCGGGGGCGGGCAGCCCTCGGGCGCCGGCTCGCCATCGAAGACGCGCGCGCCGCATTCGTTGATCTGGTTCCAGGCATAGGCCCGGCCATCGGGATAGACGGCAACGACACGGTCGATCCCGTAGGTGACATGCGCCTGGCCCAGATAGGCCACCGCCTCGCCCGCCTCGAGCGCCTCGCCGATGGCGCGCGCGTCGAAACACTCGAACCAGTCGGGCGCGATCAGCGGCACGGCGTCGGGGTAGGTCTGGTAGGTCTCGGTCATCATCGCCTCGCTCATCGGCAGGCGATAGCAGGCGCGGTAGCGGATCGGAGAGCTGTCTGCGTCGATCCCCTCGAAGCCCTCATGGGGCACGGCCTCGCTGACACCGTCGAGCCTTGTGAGGCGCACGTCTTCCACCGTGTCCGAGACGGGTTCGTAGAAGGCATAGACCTGCAGGTAATACATCGCCCCACCGGCGATCAGCGCCGTGATCACGATGAGACCCGCGAGAACCTTGCCACTCATGAAGCCCGGGCGCCGTGGCCGCCCGCCTCTGTCTGCACGAAGGCATCGGCGCAGGCACGCGCCAGCGCGCGGACGCGGCCGATATAGGCCTGCCGCTCGGTCACCGAGATCACGCCGCGCGCATCGAGCAGGTTGAAGATGTGGCTGGCCTTGATGCATTGGTCATAGGCCGGATGCGCCATGACGATGCGCTTGCCGGTCTTGTGGTCAACCTCGGGCGCGGCGAGGATCGCGGCGCATTCGGCCTCGGCCTCCTCGAAATGGCGCAGCAGCACGGCGGTATCGGCCACGTCGAAATTCCAGCGCGAATATTCCTGCTCGGTCTGGCGGAACACGTCGCCATAGGTCAGCGGGCTGGGCGATTGCGGATCGTTGAAGGGCATTTCCATCACGTGATCCACGCCCAGCACATACATGGCCAGCCGTTCCAGCCCATAGGTCAGCTCGCCCGAGACGGGGTGGCAATCATGCCCGCCCACCTGCTGGAAATAGGTGAACTGGCTCACCTCCATCCCGTCGCACCAGACCTCCCAGCCCAGGCCCCAGGCGCCCAGGGTGGGGCTTTCCCAATCGTCTTCCACGAAGCGGATGTCGTGCAGCGCCATGTCGATCCCGATCGCCTCGAGCGAGCCGAGATAGAGCGCCTGGAGATCCGGCGGCGAGGGTTTGATGAGCACCTGGTACTGGTAATAATGCTGCAGGCGGTTGGGGTTCTCGCCGTAGCGGCCATCGGTGGGCCGGCGCGAGGGCTGCACATAGGCCGCCGCCCAGGCGCGCGGCCCGAGCGCGCGCAAGGTGGTGGCGGGGTGGAACGTGCCGGCGCCCACCTCCATGTCGTAGGGCTGCATGATCGCGCAGCCCTGCGAGGCCCAGTAGTTCTGGAGCCGCAGGATGATCTCCTGGAAGGAGCGGGGTTTCGCCGTTGCCGCCATGCCACATGCCTCAGCCAAATGCGCGCCCTGATTAGGCGCTGAGCCGGGGAGGGTCAATTGCGCGTGTGGCCGTATTGACCTATGCGGGGGTTCTGGATTTTGTGATCGCGGCATAGACCCGCCGGTTCAGGCGGACAGGCAATAAAGGCAGACAGACGGCATGGCATTTCGGGCAGGCGCGGTATTCGCTTTCATCCTCACGATCCTGGCGGGCGGCGCCTGGGCGCAATCCGTCTGGGTCCAGATCGAGGCGCAGCCGACATTGCGCGAGGCGCAGCAGCGCGCCCAGGCCTATGCCGCCGAATTGCCCGACGTGAACGGCTTCGCGCTGGCCTCGGGCTGGTATTCCATCGCGCTCGGCCCCTACACACCCGAGACGGCGCAGAACCGGCTCTCCGGCCTGCTGGCGACCCGCCAGGTGCCGCGCGACAGCTACATCGTGGATGGCGGCGCCTTCCAGCGGCAGTTCTGGCCGGTGGGCGCCAACCTGCTGAACGCGCAGCCAGTCGCGCCCGCCACCGGCGAGGAACAGGCCGCCACCGCGCCTGAACCCGAGCCGCTGATCCCCGCCGAGGAAACCCCCGCCGAGGCCCGCCGCTCGGAACGCGAGCTCGACCGCGAGGCGCGCGAGGCGATCCAGGTCGCCCTGCAATGGGAAGGCCATTACCAGGGCGCGATCGACGCCGCCTTCGGCCCCGGCACCCGCAACGCCATGGCCGCCTGGCAGGAGGCGAACAATTACGAACCCACCGGCGTACTGACCACCAAGCAGCGCACCGCGCTGGTAGAAGGCTACCGCGCGGTGCTCCAGGCGCTGTCGCTGCGCCCGGTGACGGATGAGAAGGCCGGCATCACCATCGAGATGCCCACCGGCATGGTCGCCTTCGACCGCTACGAGCCGCCCTTCGCCCACTACACCGCGAAAGATGACAGCGGCGTGCGCGTCGTCCTGATCTCGCAGACCGGCGACCAGGCCACGCTCGGCGGGCTCTACTCGATCATGCAGACGCTCGAGATCATGCCGCTCCAGGGCCCGCGCGAACTGTCGCGCGAGAGCTTCCTGCTGACCGGCGCGAATGACAGCATCGTCTCCCACGCCGAGGCGCGAGTGACGAACGGCACCGTCAAGGGCTGGGTGCTGATCTGGCCCGCCGGCGACGAGAAGCGCCGCGCGCTCGCGGTGGAGGCGATGAAGGCCAGCTTCACGCCGCTCGAGGATGCCGTGCTGCCCGACATGCTGGGCGACGGCGCCGAGCAGAGCGTCGATCTCCTCTCGGGGCTGCAGATCCGCCGCCCCGACGCGGCCGGCACCGGCTTCTTCGTCGACGAGGGCGGCCGCGTGCTCACCTCCGCCGGGCTGGTGGAGGAATGCAGCCGCGTGATGCTCGACGACGTGCATCCCGCGCAGGTCGCCGCGACATCCGGCCCCCTCGCCCTGCTGCAGCCGGAAGAGCCGCTCGCCCCCATGGGCGTCGCCCGGTTCGAGCCGCGCATCCCGCGGCTCAATTCCGAGATCGCGGTGTCGGGCTTCTCCTATGGCGGCCGCCTCTCCTCGCCCACGCTCACCTACGGCACGCTGGCCGAGCTGAGCGGGCTCGACGGCAGCGCCGGCGTGATCCGCCTGGCGCTCGCCGCGCAGGATGGCGATGCCGGCGGCCCGGTCTATGACAGCCGCGGCGCGGTGCTGGGCATGCTGCTGGATGCGGGCGAGCCGGGGCGCGTGCTGCCGCCCGACGTGGCGATGGCCGCCGACATGGAGAGCATCATCTCGTTCCTCTCCGACAACGGCATCTCGCCCGCCGCGGCCGACGCGCCGGACGAGCTGGCCCCGCAAGACATGATCCGCCTCGCCTCGGGGATGACGGTGATGGTGGGCTGCTACCGCTAGGCGCGCCAGAACTTCACGGTGAAGATCGCGTAGACGACCATCAGCTCGAGCCTGCCGATCAGCATCGCGAAGATCAGCAGCCATTTCGACGTGTCGTTGAGCGGCGCGAAATTGCCCGCCGGGCCGATCGTGTCGCCCAGGCCCGGCCCGATATTGCCCAAAGCCGAGGCCGCGCCCGAGATCGACGTCATGAAATCGAGCCCCGTCGCCGACAGCAGCACCGCCAGCACACCGAGCGACACGATGAACAGCACGAAGAACGCCATGACGGATGACAGCGTCTCCTCGTCCACCGGGCGGCCGTCATAGCGCGGCGTGAAGATGCCGCTGGGCGAGTGGATGCGCCGGATCTGCGAGCGGATCGAGGCAAAGAGAAGCTGGTAGCGGAAGATCTTGATCGAGCAGCAGGTGGAACCGGCGCAGCCCCCGATCAGCCCGAGGAAGAAGAACACCACCACCGGGAAGGCGCCCCAGAGCTGGTAATCCACGCTGGCATAGCCGGTGCCGGTGATGATCGAGGTGACGTTGAACACCGCCTCGCGGAAGGCGGGCTCGGCCATGTCGTCGTTCACCGCCATCCGGTAGATCGCCAGCGCCGCGATCAGCACCGCGTTGACGGCGAGATAGGCGCGCACCTGGCTGTCGCGCAGGATCGGCGTGGCATGGCCGGCGAGCATCTGGACGTAGCGCACGAAGGGCAGCGAGGCGAGCACCATGAACACCGCCGCCACGTATTCCGGCGCGCCCTGGAAGGCGCCGAAACTGGCGTCGCGGGTGGAAAAGCCGCCCGTCGACATGGTGGTGAGCGAGTGGTTCACCGCCTCCCACCCGTCCATCCCCACGGCGATGTAGCTCAGCGTGCAGGCGAGCGTGAGGCCGACATAGATCACCGAGATGCGGCTGGCAATCTGCGCGGCGCGGGGCAGCACCTTGCCCGCGGTCTCGAACGCTTCGGAGCGGAAGATCTGCATGCCGCCCACCCGCAGCTCGGGCAGGAAGGCCATGGCGACGACGATGATCCCGATGCCGCCGAACCACTGCATCATCGAGCGCCACAGCAGCAGCCCGCGCGGCAGGTCGTCGAGCCCGGCGAAGACGGTGCTGCCGGTGGTGGTCAGCCCCGACATCGCCTCGAAGACGGCATCGGTGACGGTGGCCGCGGTCTCGCCCAGCACGAAGGGGAGCGAGCCGAAGACCGGCAGCGCCACCCAGACGCCCGAAGTCAGCAGGAAGGTCTGCTGCAGCGAGAGCCGCTCCGACACGCCGTTGGAACAGGCCATCGACATCAGCGCCCCGGTGACGGCGGTGATGGCGGCGGATTCGAAGAACACCGTCCAGTGGCCGTTGCCGTCGATCAGGTCGATGATCATGGGGATCAGCATGGTCAGGCCAAGCGCCGCCACGAGCAGGCCGATCACATATCCCACGGGGCGCATGTCGAACATGGCGCCGAGGCTTGGCGCCGCGCCACGCCGCTGTCAAGCGCGCTGCGGGGTGGCGGCGTGGCTGACACGACCCGCAGCACTTAGGGGCGCGCAGCGCCCCCGCGCGGAACAAGGGGCGCAGCCCCACCGCGCGAGCGCCGCCCCGTCCGGGCGGGGTGGCCCTATTGCTGACCGCCCGCGCTACGGCGAGGTCAGATGCACTCGGCCACCATAAAGCGCCCAATACCACCGTCGGAGGCGCCACCCCACGGGGCGTCTCTCGCGCTCCCGTTGCGCGAGGTCGCGAGCCATTCTTCAATGTGCCGAAAATACCTCGGGGGTCCGGGGGCAGAGCCCCCGGACCGGCCCAACGCTTCGACGCGCACGAAGTGCGCCGAGAAGGGGCGGGAGCCACCCGCCCCGCGGGGTCTCAGGGAGGCGCAGCCTCCCCGCGCGGAACAAGGGCCGCAGGCCCGCCGCGCGAGCGCCGCCCCGTCGGGGCGGGGTGGCGCTATTGCTATCGACCCACGATGCGGCGAGTGCGGATGTACTCGGCCACCATAAAGCGCCCAACACACACGTCGGAGGCGCCACCCCACGGGGCGGCCCTCGCGCTCTGTTGCGCCATTCTTGGTTACGTCCAGATTAACGGCGACGAGAAATCAATGACTTACAAGGCGTCCACATGTGGACTCCTCATCCAAACCCCGCCGGGCCTCACCCCCTGTGGATCAGCGTCTCGAACAGCCGCGGGTCCAGGCTCGCCGCCTCGAAGGTCGCGCCCTCGGTTAGCACGCTCACCGCGTCATGGCTGTGCAGGCTCTCCTGGTGGCTCGCCACCACGCGGAAATCCCCCACCCGCGGATCGTTCTGCAACTGCTCGCTGAACAGCCGCGCGGCATCCTCCACGAAGATCGGGTTCGCCGCGTTCAGCTCGGCAAAGGCCTGCTCGTCCTCGCGCTTGACCATCACCTGCGTCTCGGTCGGCACCGCGGCGCGGCACAGGTCGATCAGATCCTCGAACCACAGGCACGGCTGGTCGCGCGCCAGCTCCACCGAGATCCGCGCCACCGAGCGCTGGGAATGCGGCGTCGCCAGTTGGCCGCGCACCCGGCGGGCATGCTCGCTCAGCTCCAGCGAGCACGGGCAGGTCGAGGAATAGACGTAATCGAGATGCGCGATCTTCTTGCGCACGCCGCCGGTCTCCACCAGTTCCAGCGCGATGTCGTAATACTGATACCCTTCCAGCCCCGAGCGCAGCGACGGCACCTTCACCGGGAAGGAAAACCGCATCTGGATGCGCGCGTCGAACGTGTCGAGATCGGTCATGTAATCGTCGAGCGCCGCCTCGATCACCTCGAAACTGAACACCCGTTCGGCATGCCGGTAGAAGCTGCGCATCACCCGGCTCATGTTGATGCCTTTCTTGCCGGCCTCCAGGCTGACCGTGCCCGTCACCGACGTCTCCAGCTGCAACGCCCCGCCATCGCGGGTGCGGTAGCGGATCGGCAGGCGGAAGTTGGAGATGCCGACATGCTGGATCGCCCGCTTGGCGCCGCGGATCAGGCTCTCCGGCCCGTTCTGAAGATCGGGCAGCGAGGCGCGGTAGACCTCGTCGGCGGTGAAATCCTCGGGGTAGGCGCGGGCGAGCGCGGGGTAGTTCGAGACCTCGCCCTGCGGCAGCAGCCGCGCCACGGCGGGGTCGAGCGCGGCCACCTCCTCGGGCGTCGCGGCGGCGGCCCAGCGGCGCAGCAGCGCCAGCGCGGCGGCGGCATCATCGCGCGCCGGGCGGTTCTCGATCTCTGAGAGATGAATGTTCATCGCATGCCCTCCGGGGCCAGTGGCTGCCCCAATGTAATGCGCCGCGCGCGGAAACCCAAATGCCGATGGAATACGCGCGCTGGCCTCTTCCGGATCAGACGCCGGATCAGACGCGATCCAGCGCCTGCATCACGTCGCCCAGGATATCCTCGGCCGCTTCCAGCCCGCAGGAAATGCGGATCAGCCCCGGCGTGATCCCCAGCACTTCCTTCTGCTCGTCGGGCAGCCGCTGGTGGGTGGTCGTGGCGGGATGGGTCACGATGCTCTTGGCATCGGCGAAGTTGTTGGAGATCGTCAGCAGCTCCAGCGCATTGAGGAAACGGAACGCCGCCTCTTTCCCATCCTTCACATCGATCACCACCACCGTGCCGCCGGCTTCCGACTGGCGCTTGGCCAGTTCCACCTGCGGATGGGTGGCGCCGTGCGGGTAGAGCACCCGCGACAGTTTCGGATGCCCCTCCAGCGCCTCGGTCAGCCGCGCGGCCGTCTCCACCTGGGCGCGCACGCGCAGGTCCATCGTCTCGAGCGATTTGAGCATCACCCAGGCGTTGAACGGGCTCATCGCGCCGCCGGTATGCTTGAGATAGGCCTCGACCTTGCCGCGCACCAAGTCGCGCTTGCCCAGGATCACGCCGCCCAGGCAACGCCCCTGCCCGTCGATATGCTTGGTCGTGGAATAGACGATCAGGTCGGCCCCCGCCTCGGCCGCGTAGGAGAAGACCGGCGTGGCGAAGACATTGTCCACCACCGCCAGCGCGCCCGCCTCGTGGGCCAGATCGCAAACCGCCTTAAGGTCGATCACCTCCAGCGTGGGGTTGGAGACGCTCTCGCAGAACACCACCGCCGTGTCGGGCCGGATCGCCGCGCGCCAGGCGTCGAGATCGCGGCCGTCGACCAGCGTGATCTCTACCCCGAACCGGGCCAGAACCTCTTCGAGGATATACAGGCAGGATCCGAACAGCGCGCGCGAGGAAACCACGTGGTCGCCCGCCTTCAGCACGCTCATCAGCGCGCCGTTCACCGCCGCCATGCCCGACGCCGTGGCAAAGGCCGCCTCGGTGCCCTCCAGCATCGCGATGCGATCCTCGAACATCGCCACGGTCGGGTTGCCATAGCGGGCATAGATGAACTCGTCGGGCCCGGCCTCGAGAAACCGCGCCTCGGCGGCCTCGGCATTCTCGTAGACGAAGCCCTGGGTGAGATAGATCGCCTCGCTCACCTCGCCGTATTGCGAGCGGCGCGTGCCGCCATGGACAAGGTTCGTCCGGCGGCTCCAATCGGTTCTTTTCATCGCTGTCATCCTCGGCCGGCAGGGCCGGCCATGAAAAAACCCCCACTCCGATCAAAGAGCCGGGGGTGCGGGGGTGATGCATCCCTGACCTCTTTAGCGGCTTGTTTAACGTGGCCCGCAATCCGGTGAACAAATCGCCACGATGCGCTTCCGATAACGTTTACAGGCTTTTGCGTCAACTGCGTCACGGTTCTGTAACGGGGCCTTCATGGCAGTGTTGTACGATGGGCCTAATCAGCAGCCACAAGATGTTGTGGGGGTTCTGCCATGCCCATCATCCGCGTCAACGCCGCCGCCGATCACCCCGTCATGGCCGAGGGCAGGCTGGCCGAGTCGCTGGCGGCCCTGCCCGAAGGCGCCCCGGTCATCGTGATGATCCACGGCTACAAGTTCTCGCCCCGCGCCGGCTGCACCCCGCATGAACATATCTTCGCGCTGAAACCCTCGACCAAGTCGCGCCGGGCGCTCTCCTGGCCGCAGAACCTGGGCTTCGGCACCGGGAATGCGCGCGAGGGCCTGTGCATCGCCTTCGGGTGGGAGGCGCGCGGCACGCTCTGGGCCGCGCGGCGCGAGGCGGCGCGGGCCGGCCATGCGCTCGCGCGGCTGCTCGACCGGATCAAGGGGCGCCCGGTGCATATCGTGGCGCATTCGCTGGGCGCGCGCGTGGCGCTGAAGGCGCTGGCGGGGCTGCGGCGGGGCCGGGTGGAGCGGATGATCCTGATGGCCGCCGCCGCCTTCCGGGACGAGGCCGAGGCGGCGCTCGCCGCGCCGGCCGGCCGGCGGGTGGAGGTGCTCAACATCACCAGCCGCGAGAACGACGTCTTCGATGCCGCCTGGGAATGGCTGATCCGGCCCGATCACGCTCTCGATCCGAGCCCGGCCGCGCATGCCAGCCCCGCCCCGCGCCCCGACCGCGCCCTCGGCGCCGGGCTGGGCCGGCCGGATGCGCGCTGGCTGGATATCCAGATCGACCACCCCGCCACGCTGGAGCGGCTGGCCGGGATGGGCTTCGGCATCGAGGCGCGCGGGCGGCGCATCTGCCACTGGTCGGCCTATCTGCGGCCCGGCCTCTTCACCTTCTACACCGCCGCCCTGCGCCAGCCCGCGCGGCTGCCGCTGGCCACCCTGCGCGCCCACCTGCCCGCCGCGCAAGCGCCGCGCTGGTCGGCCCTGCTGCGCTGGCCCGGCCTCGCCCTGCCCTTGCCACTGGCGAGAAAAGCGTCATCCTGACCGCGATCAGGAGGATGCCAATGACCAAGCCCATCGACCTTTACTACTGGCCCACGCCGAACGGCTGGAAGATCTCCATCGCGCTCGAGGAAATGGGCCTGCCCTACGAGCTGCACCTGGTGAACATCTCCAAGGGCGAACAATTCGAGCCGGATTTTCTCAAGATCGCGCCGAACAACCGGATGCCCGCCATCGTCGATCACGACGGGCCCGACGGGCAGCCGATCTCGATCTTCGAATCGGGCGCGATCCTGCAATACCTCGCGCGCAAAACCGGCAAGTTCTGCGGCCCGACCGAGCGCGACCGCGTCGCCGTCGATCAATGGCTGATGTGGCAGATGGGCGGCGTGGGGCCGATGGCCGGACAGGCGCACCACTTCCTCAGCTACGCGCCCTCGATGGATCCGCCCAACGATCTGCCCTACGCCAAGGATCGCTACCGCAACGAGACGGCGCGGCTCTACGGCGTGCTCGACCGGCAGCTGGCCGACAACGAGTTCGTGGCGGGCGATTTTTTCTCGATTGCCGACATGGCGATTTGGCCCTGGGCCAGCCTGTGGGAGCGCCAGGAGCAGACGCTCGACGACAAGCCCAACATGAAGCGATGGCTCGAGGCGGTGGGCGAGCGGCCCGGCGTGCAGAAGGGCCGCGCCCTGGCCGCCGACAAGCGCAGCAACGTGGCCAGTTCGCGCGAGGCGCAGAAGATCCTGTTCGGCAAGCGCGAGTGATCGCGCGGAGATGAACGTCGGGGCTCGGGGCGCACCGCGCCCCGGCCTCAGGCGCTCTCGGCCTCCGGCGCCACGGGCTGGGGCTGCCGGCGCAGCCAGAGCTGGTGCCAGATGATCACCGCGTGGGCGATCTTCAGCCCCGCCAGCGGCCAGACGATCCGCATCAGCACCCAGGCGCCCACATTGTCGCGGTGGATGAAATATTCCGACAGGACCGCGCCGGTCAGGAACATCAGCGCCATGATCCCCGCCGCCGCGCGCATCCCGCGATGCAGGCCGCGCCAGGGCCAGATAAGGTAATCGGCGAGGAATTCGCGCCGGAACACGCCGTAGAGATAGACCAGCGCCATCGCCAGCGCGCCGCCGGTATAGACCCGCGCCGCCACGATGTCGGAATTGAGCAGGATCACCAGCGCCAGCAGCGCCGCCGTCGCCGCCACCACCACCGCGATCACCGCGTCGCGCAGCACCTTCTCGCATTGCATGACGCGCCCATGCGCCGCGCGGTAGCCCATCGCCGCGATCACCACGATCTGTATCGCCGTGGCCACGACCAGCGGGCTGATCCCGCCCGACGAGGCGCGCCCCAGTTCGGTCTGCGCGGCGAGGTAGACCAGCGCAAGAACCGTGAGCCCCACGGTCGGCTGGGCCCCGAAGGGCGGCATGTATTTTCGAAGGGCTTCGCGGTACAGGCTGGGTGTGAGCGTCATGGCTGCGAATAAGCCACGATTTTGGGGAAAAATTGTGGCTATTCCGGTGCTTCGTCGCTTTTCAACTCATGCGTGTGGAACAGCGAATTCTGCGCGAAGACGAAGGCGACCAGCGCGATCGGCAGGCCGAAGGTCTTGAACCAGACCCAGGCCTCGGTCGACATGGTGCGCCACACGATCTCGTTCGCAATGGCGAGCGCGAAAAAGAACAGCATGAACCGGCGTGTGAGCTTCAGCCAGCCCGCCTCGTCCATCGGCATGACCCCGTCGAGGACGTGCCGCAAATACGACGTGCCGCGCAGCAATCCGACGCCCAGGGCGGCCCCGAACAGCAGGTAGATGATCGTCGGCTTCATCTTGATGAATCTGGGGTCATTCAACCATACGGTGAGCCCGCCGAACACGATCACGAGAATCAGCGTCATGATCTGCATGGTCGAGAGGTGCCCGGTCAGCCGCCACAGCGCGAAGGTGCAGGCCGCCAGAAGCGGCACGAAGGCGGCGGTGGCGACGACGAATCCGTCATAGGCGCGGCCGCCGATCATCAGCGTCTCGTCGCGCAGCAGGAAATAGGCGGCGAAGAAGGCCAGGACCGGCCCGATCTCGAGCGCCGGTTTCACCATCGGGTGCAGCTTGCCTTGGGCCATGCGCGGCGCCTCCTCACGTTGGATGTCAGCCGTTGAACTCGACTATCACGGCGCCCGCCGCGATCAAAGCCATGAGCGTCAGCCGGCGCGGCCCCACCTTCTCGCCCAGCACCAGCCAGCCGATCAGCGCGGCGAAGACGGTCGATGTCTCGCGCAGCACCGCCGCCTCGCCCACATCGTCGAGCCGGGTGGCCAGCATGATCGACCCGAACGAGAAGAAGGCCACGATCGCGCCGATGAAACCGCGCGCCGCCAGCGGGCCCAGCGCGGGCGGCGCGGCCATGCGCCGCCAGCGGATCGCCGCGACCACGGGCATGACCAGCCCGTCGCACACGAAGAACCAGGCGAGGAAGGTGAAGGGATCGGCCGTGGCGCGGATGCCGTAGGCATCGAACGTCGTGTAGAGCGCGACGAAGAAGCCGGTCACCACGGCCAGCGCCAGCGCCGGCACCAGCGTCTCGCGGCCGATCTCGATATTGCGCAGGTTGTAGGCGGCCAGCCCGTAGATCCCCGCCAGCAGCACCGCCACGCCCGCCCATTGCGCGGCGTTGAAATGCTCGCCGAAGATGATGCCCGCGCCGATCACGGCGAAGAGCGGCCCGGTGCCGCGCACCACCGGGTAGACCACCGTGTAGGCGCCGTAGCTGTAGGTATAGCCCTGCGCGATCTTGTAGAGCAGGTGGATCGCGAAGGCCCCCGCGAAGATCGGCCACATGAACGGCTCGGGCCACGGCACGGCGAACAGCGCCAGCGGCAGGGCCAGCACGAAGATCGCCGCGTCGATCGCGCCCCGCGACAGCCACGGATCGTGCCGCCCCTTCTGCAGCGCACCGAAGAGCGCGTGCAGGAAGGCGGCAAGGATCGCGAGCCCCAGCGCCAGCCGGTGCCCGGCCTCGCTGCCCTCCAGAGAGATGATCCAGTCGCTCACGGGGAAACCTGCGCGGCTGGAACCTGCGCCGCTGGAACCAGCGCGGCGGGGGGCGGCGTTGATCCCGCAGAAGCTGACGAGGAAGCTATGGGCGCGGAACTGGCCAACATCCTGAACACGCCTCTGGCCGATATCGGCTGGCCGGCGGCCCTGCTGCGGATGATCGCGGCGCTGCTCTTCGGCGGCGTGATCGGGTGGGAGCGCGAGGTGCACGAGCGCCCCGCCGGGCTGCGCACCCACATGATGATTGCGCTCGCCGCCTGCCTGTTCACCTTCGTCGCGTACGAGCTGGCCGAGTTCCCGGCCGAGGATTCACGCATCCAGATCGACCCGCTGCGCATGGTCGAGGCGGTGACGGCCGGTGTCGCCTTCCTCGCCGCCGGCTCGATCATCACCACGGGCGGGCACGTGAAGGGGCTGACGACGGGCGCGGGCATGTGGCTGGCGGGCGCCATCGGGCTGACCTGCGGGATCGGGCAGCTCAAGCTCGCCGCGCTGGCCACGGCCCTGGCGCTGATGGTGCTGTGGCTGCTGCGGGTCGCCTCGCGCGCCGTGGGGCCGAAGCCGGTGGACCGTGATCGCGACGAGAAGGCCGAAAAGGCCCGCGCCGAGGAATAGCTCAAGCGCCCCGTCCTGTTGCGGCGTCCAGCCCGGTCAGCGCGGCGGCGAAATCCTCGGGGTCGAAGGGCGCCAGATCGTCGATCTGCTCGCCCACGCCGATCGCATGGATCGGCAGGCCGAACTTGTCGGCCAGCGCCACCAGCACCCCGCCCTTGGCCGTGCCGTCGAGCTTGGTCATCACCAGCCCGGTCACGTCGGCCAGCTTGCGGAAGATCTCCACCTGGTTCAGCGCGTTCTGACCCGTCGTCGCATCGAGCACCAGAAGCGTGTTGTGCGGCGCGTCGGGATCCTTCTTGCGGATCACGCGGACGATCTTGGCCAGCTCCTCCATCAGGTCGGCGCGGTTCTGCAACCGGCCGGCCGTGTCGATCATCAGAAGGTCGGCGCCCTCGGCCTCGGCCCGCGTCATCGCGTCGAAGGCCAGCGAGGCCGGGTCCGAGCCTTCGGGCGCCGTCATCACCGGCACGCCGGCGCGCTCGCCCCAGACCTGCAACTGCTCCACCGCCGCGGCGCGGAACGTGTCGCCCGCGGCGATCACCACCGACTTGCCCGCGGCGCGGAACTGGCTGGCGAGCTTGCCGATCGTCGTCGTCTTGCCCGAGCCGTTGACGCCCACGACCAGCACGACCTGCGGCTTCTTGGCGTAAAGCGGCATAGGGCGCGCCACCGGCTCCATGATGCGGGCGATCTCGTGCGCCATCAGGCGCTTGATCTCCTCGACCGAGAGCTTCCGGCCCAGCCGCCCCTCGGCCATGTTGGCGGTGACGCGCAGGGCCGTGTCGACGCCCATATCGGCGGCGATCAGCAATTCCTCGAGGCTTTCGATCATCGCGTCGTCGAGCACCCGGCGGGTGACCTTCTGCGGCTCGCCGCGGCCGAGCAGGCGGCCCAGGAGGCCGGGCCGAGCGGCGGGCGCGGCGGGAGCGGCGGCGGCGGCCTGCTCGACGGGGATCTCGCGCGGCGTGGCGGGGGCCGCCTCGGAGGGCGGCGGGGGTACTTCCTGCGGGGCGGAACGCACCGGCACTTCGGGCGGCGCCTGGGGCGGCGTCTCGGAGGGCGGTTGCGGCACTTCCTCGGGCCGCGCGGGCGGTGTCTCCGACGGCGGCGGGGAGACGGGCTGGGGCTCGGGTTGGGGCTCGGGCTCGGGTGCAGGATCGGGCTGACGCTCGGGTTCCGGTTCGGGCTCGGGTGTGCGCTCAGGATCCGGGGCGGGCTCGGACGCCGGCTCGGGCTGCGTCTCCGCGGCCTCCACCACCTCTTCCTCGCCGCCATCCTCGACGATCGCCTCCAGCCCCTCGTCGATCTTCGACGAGGATTTGAACAACCGTTCCTTGAGCTTCGAGAAAAACGCCATGGCAGCCTCCGCGCCCGCTCACTTAATGGCTAAATCCGGGGGATGAAAGGGTTTCGCCGGCGCTGCTATCGTCCGCGCCGATGGACAAGCCGCTCGCCCTCTTCGCTGTCGCCACGCTGGCCCCCGTGCCGCTGCTGGCCCTGGGCGCGCTGGCGGGTGGCGCCTTCGCCTGG